>BNJS01003681.1_pt1 | contig 744794 bp, 1106 predicted proteins | sample 8540461 | NCBI WGS metagenome assembly BNJS01 (sample SAMD00202454, study PRJDB9452) | human saliva metagenome | isolation source: human saliva | place: Japan
TATTATTTTCTACTACATCTTTAACTATTTTATAATTCTTCGCTACCATATTTTAAAACAATGCTTAAACAAACATTGATGCATCATATAGCAAAAGTCCTGCTGTTGCACTACTTTTTGCAAAAGCTCTACAAGCTTCAGAATGTTCTGTCATTCCTTCCCTAATCCGCCTAGTTCTGTTGGAACCATTAATTTAAAATATCCAGCTTTTCCCATTTCCTTAAAAGATTCGACAGGAAACTCCATCTTCTCATCAATTTCTTTTGCATAAGGCAAAATATGTTCATTAGCAAATTTTAATGCTTCTTCGTAAAAATTACTCATGTTAACCTCCAATTTTTTTGAAATATAAATAATCGTCATAATCTATGAGAGATTATTTATTGTTTACCATTATAACATATTAATAATCATTTTTAAAAATTCAGTTTGATAGTATAAATAATTTTTGGTTATTTTTAGAGTTTAGTGATTTTTCAATATTTATAAGCATTTTTCCATAAATATTTTTTTATGAAAAAAATATATTATTATAGGTGTTATTAATTATTAATTTTTATCGATGTTGAAATTTACAATTATAAAAATTTAAAATCATAAAAATTTTAATAAAAATATCAATCATATAATTACGGTTTAGTCATACTTTGATATTATAATAATAAATCTATTTATTTTTAGACATTAAAAACTGACTTTTTCAGTCAGTTAATTTTCTCCTATAATACACCCTGTCTAAGCTGTCCACAAGCTCCATTTTATATCGTCACCTTGTTTCTTTCTTATTGTTGCATTTTATTCCATAATTTTTCAAGCATGTACTTAAATGCATAAATATATTTAATTACTCAGTGCTACTCCGTCAAACTCTTTAATTGAATTTAAAGGAATAATATTTATATGGCAGTTTAAGCCTTTTTAGAATATTTTTCAATTCTAATGCATATTCTCTTGAATCATTTTGTCCTTTTATTATAGTATATTCAAAAACTAACTCTTCTTGATGTCTTATCAAAGTAATATTTACATGCTTTTAATATTTCATCAATTGAAAAACTATCTGAAATGAGCATAATCTCTCTTCTTTCTTTTTGGAATGGATTGTGAAGAAATTGTAAGTGTTACTGGTAATTTTCTCGTCAGCTAATTTTATATATATTATGGACAATTCCACAAGTTGAAATAGTAATATTTCTAAAGACTTAAATTTTTACCTTTTTCGAATTTATAAGTTTTAAAAATCCTATAATATTTTTTGTAGTGTCTGAGTGGCTCGCCTATTCCCATAATAACTATATGTATTTATGGTTAAATTCAAATCATTTTCTATCAAATAAATTTGATTTAGCATTTCAGCGAAGTTAAATTTCTTTTAAAAATTTTCCTTTGTAGAAGCACAAAAAAGTACAACCCATTCTACATCCTACTTGGCTTGAAATACAAACTGTACAATAACTACCATAATCCATAAATACAGTTTCTATTATTCTATTGTCGTATAATTTTATTAAATATTTTTTTCGTATTATCTATCTTTGATTCGTACTTTTGTATAAATTGTTGAAGCATTTATAAAGCCAATATCTTTAAGTTTTTCAATTAAAAACCTTAGGTAATTGTTTACAATTTTCTATATCATAGTTTTTCTTTTTTGATGCATAAATCTAAAAATTGTTCTGCCCTAAACTTTTTCTCTCCCAAACTTAAAAATAAGTCTTCTAATTCTTCAAGTTTCAAAGAATTGAATTCTATTTTTATTTTCCATTATTTTTCTTCCCTTTAGAATAAAATCTCTTAATAAATTATCTACAGACATAAAAACGAACTTGTTTTTCTTGTACTTTACCTTTAATTGTACGAATAAGTGTATAAGCAGAGCTCACCTGCAAACCCTGCCCCTAGCTGTAATTATATTATTATCAATGCAAATTGCATCTTCTTTTTATATTTGCATCTAATAATTCTTCTTCCATTCCTGGATAAATTACTGCATTCCTCCCAGATAAAAACCCCTGCCTTTTGCAAGCACAGAAGGTCCTGCACAAATCGCAGCAATTAATTTATGGTCTTCATCAAATTTCTTAATTATATCTAAAACTCTCTTATCATCTCTAATATCAAAAGCAGCGAAGTCCGCCAGAATAATTATCCCAGCATACTCTTTTAGACTTATATTTTCTATCAAATCATCTGCTAGAACAGTTATTCCTCTATTACTTGTAACTTGAAGTTTTCCTGTAATTGAAATCATATCTACTTTAATATCAGCTCTTCTCAAATAGTCTACTTGAGTAAGTGCTTCAACTTCTTCAAAAGTATCTGTTAAAATTAAAAATATATCTATCCATTTTATTCTCCTAATATTCTCTTTAAAAAAATTGTCAGTATACGATTTTTCACACTTAGCAACTTCCTCTGGAGTTCCAGTAACGACAATAGTTCCACCACCATCGCCACCTTCAACTCCTAAATCAATAATATGATCTGCAATTTTTATCATATCTAAATTGTGTTCAATAACAATAACAGTATTTCCTTGTTCAACTAATGTATTTTAAAACTTCAATTAATTTTTAATATCATCAATGTGTAGTCCGTTGTTGGTTCATCTAAAATATAAACAGTTTGACCAGTACCACGTTTTGCAAGTTCAGATGCAAGCTTAACTCTTTGAGCCTCTCCACCTGAAAGTTCTGTTGAACTTTGCCCAATCTTTATATAATCCAATCCCACATCATAAAGAGTTTGTAATTTTTCTTTTTTTATTGAAGGATGATTTTCAAAAATTCAAGTCCGTCTTCAACCGTCATTTCCAACACCTCAGAGATATTTTTCCATTGTATGTTACTTCTAAAGTTTCTCTATTATATCTTTTTCCACAAACTTCGCAAGGAACATATACATCAGGTAAAAAGTGCATTTCAACCTTAATAGTTCCATCACCTTTACAGGCTTCACAACGTCCACCATGAACATTAAAACTAAATCTACCTTTGCTATATCCTTTCATTTTTGCCTTTGTGGTCATTGCAAAAACATCTCTAATATTATCAAAAACTTTTAGTATAAGTTGCAGGATTTGAACGAGGAGTTCTTCCTATCGGGCTTTTGGTCAATTTCAATAACTTTATCAAGTTTTTCATAACCCTCTATTCTATCAAACTTTCCTGTTTTTGTTTACTTCTATTTAATTTATTTGATAATTCTTTGTTTAAAATAGAATTTACCAAGCTATCTCTTACCACTTCCTGAAACACCTGTTACACAAGTAAATACACCTATAGGAAATTCAACGTCAATATTTTTTTAAGATTATTTTCCTTTGCTCCAAACACTTTAATTGTATCTGTGTATTTTCTTCTTTCTTTTGGAACTTCTATTTTTACTTTTACCTGAAAGATAAGCTCCAGTAATGGATTTTTTTACTCTTCATAATATCTTTTAAGAGTTCCTTTGAGCAACAACTTCACCGCCATGAATACCTGCTCTTGGACCAATATCTACAATATAATCTGCACAACGAATAGTATCTTCATCATGTTCAACTACAATTAAGGTATTTTCCAAGATTTGTTAAATTTCTTAAAGCATTTAAAAAGTTTTTCATTATCTCTTTGATGTAAACCATTACTTGGCTCATCTAATACATAAACAACTCCCACTAAACCTGATCCTATTTGAGTAGCAAGTCTAATTCTTTGGCTTTCTCCACCAGAAAGAGTTCCAGCACTTCTTGCTAAGGTTAAATATTCAAGACCAACATCTTTTTAAAAATTTAAGTCTTTCTCGAATTTTTTCAAAATTCTTTTCTCCAATTATACTTTTCAGTTTCTGTTAATTCTAAATTATTAAACCATTCATTTAATTTTTGAACTGACATTGCAGTCAACATCTGAAATATTCTTATCTCTTATAAATACAGAAAGAGCTTTTTCATTAAGTCTTTTTCCCTTACAAGTTTCACATTCCATTTCAGACATAACTGTTTCTATTTTTCTCTCATAGAAGACATTGGAATATACATATCTTCTTTCCAAATTCTTAATAATCCCTTCAAAAAGGTTTATTAAAAGTTTTTATTCTCATTCGTAAATTTACTCTCAAACTTGAACTTTACTTCTCTTGAGCCTGTTCCATAAAATAGTTCATCTCATAGTTTCTTTTACTCAAATCTTTTAAAAAGGAGTATTTTCATCAAAAACCATTATACTTTATTATTTCGTTGAATATTTTATAATAAGTATCCATCTTCTCCAGTAGTCATATTGCTAACATTCAATAGCTCCTTCTAAAAAGGTTTAGTTCTATCAGGAATTACTAAATCAGGATCTATAATTTTATGACTTCCAAGTCCATTACAATCATGACACATACCAAAATGGACTGTTAAAAGAAAAAGTTCTAGGCTCAATTTCATCAAAAGAAATATGTCCGTTTGGACAGGACATTTTTTCAGAGAACATAATTTCTTCTCCATCAACTACTTTAACTTTAACAATACTTTCACTAAATTTGAATGCTGTTTCTAAACTTTCAGTAAGTCTTGATTCAATTCCTTCCTTAACTACAAGCCTATCTACAACAATATCAATATTATGTATTCTTGTCAAGTTCAATTTCTTCTGTAAGTTCATATTCCTTATCATCTATAATCGCTTTACGAACAAAGCCTTGGATTTTTATGTTTTCTAAAAGTTTTATGTTCACCTTTTTCCACAGAATTACAGGAGCTAACACGAAAAATTTTACTTCGCTCTTCTAACTTCATAACTCTATCAACCATTTGGTCAATACTTTTGGCTTTTTATTTCAGTTCCACATACTGGACACTTTTGGAATTCCAATTTTTTTGCAAAAAGCAATCTCAAATAATCGTAAAAATTTCTGTACAGTACCCACTGTAGATCTTGGATTTCTATTTGTAGTTTTTGATCAATAGAAATTGACGGACTAAGCTCCCGTCAATATATTCAACATCAGGTTTATCCATTTTGACCTAGAAATTGTCTAGCATAACTAGATAAACTTTCAACATATCTTCTTTGTCCTTCAGCATAAATAGTATCAAAAGCTAAAGAGATTTTCCACTTCCACTAAGTCCTGTAAAAACAACCATTTTTATCTCTTGGAATTTCTAAATCTATATTCTTTAAATTATTTACTTTTTGCCCCTTTAATTCTAATTGTATTTTTAGACATCTAATCCCCACATTTCCTTTAATCTCTTAATTTCATCTCTAATTGACGCTGCTCTTTCGAAGTCTAAAGAGTCGGCTGCAGATAACATTTCATTTTTCAAATCTTCAATGAAACTTTTCATAATCTGTAATTTCAACATCTTCATTCTTATATTCAACAGCATCCTCTGCAACTTTAGTCGCTTGAATAATCTCTCTAATATCTTTCTTAACACTCTCAGGTATAATATTGTGTTCAATATTATATTTATCTTGAATTTCACGTCTTCTATTTGTTTCTTTAATCGCAACATCCATTGACTTCGTAATTCTATCTGCATATAATAACTCTTCCGTTTGCATTTCTCGCAGCACGTCCAATAGTTTGAATCATAGATGTTTCAGAACGCAAAAATCCTTCTTATCTGCATCCATAATAATACCATGCTTTACCTCTGGCAAATCACAGGCCTTCTCTAAGAAGATTTATTCCCTACAAGTACATCATATTTACCAATACGCAAATCTCTAATTATTTCCATACGTTCAATAGTATCAATATCACTATGCAAATAAAGTGGTTTTTAATTCCAACATAAATAATCCGTTAAGTTTTTCAGCCATTTTTTAGTCAAAGTTGTGAATTCAAAACACGTTCTCCTTTTCTAATAACTGAATTTACTTCTCCAATTATATCATCAATTTGACCTTCAGTTTTCTAACTCCAATTAATGGATCTAAAAGACCAGTAGGTCTTATTATTTTGTTCAACTTCTTCTAAATTATGGCCCTTTTCGTACTTCCCTGGAGTAGCAGAAACATATAAAATTTGATTAACCATATTTTTCAAATTCTGTGAACTTTAAAGGTCTGTTATCTAAAGCAGATGGTAATCTAAAACCGTAATCTCCCAAGATTTTTGTTTTCTACTTCTATCCCCTTCATACATTGCACCTATTTGAGGAATAGTAACATGACTTTCATCTACAATAATTAAAAATCATCTGGAAAATAATCAATCAAAGTATAAGGTCTAGAGCCTCTTTCTCTACCACTTAAATGAGCAGAGTAGTTTTCTATACCACTACAAAAACCAATTTCTTGCAACATTTCCAAATCATATTTTGTTCTTTGTTCAAGTCTTTGTGCCTCAACTAATTTATTTTCTTTATTTAAAACTTCAAGTCTTTCTTCTAATTCTTGTGAAATTGTTCCTATAGCTCTTTCAGATCAGAACTTGTAGCAAAAGTGAGATGCTGGATAAATAGCAACATGCTCACGAGTTCCTATGACATTACCTGTTAGAGCATCAATTTCTGAAATTTTATCTATTTCATCTCCAAAAAACTCTACTCTAATACTATTTTCGGAAGAAGAAACTGGAAATATCTCTAAACTATCTCCTCTTACACGAAAAGTACCACGAATAAAAGTTAATATCATTTCTCACATATTGTATATCAACAAGTTTTCTTATTACTTCATCTCTATCCTTAATCATTTCCAGGTCTTAGTGATACAACTAGTTCTTCATAGTCAATTGGATCACCTAAACCATAAATACAAGAAACAGATGCCACAATAATTACATCTCTTCTTTCAAATAATGACATTGTAGCGGAGTGTCTAAGTTTATCTATCTCATCATTGATAGAGCTATCTTTTTCAATATATGTATCAGATTGTGGAACATATGCTTCTGGTTGATAGTAATCATAATAGGACACAAAAACTCAACAGCATTGTTTGGAAAAAACTCTTTAAATTCACTCGCAAGCTGATAAGCCAAAGTTTTATTATGTGCAATTACAAGTGTTGGTTTTTGTACTTTTTCAATTATATTTGCCATTGTAAAAGTTTTTCCGCTTCCTGTAACTCCTTTTAAAATTATCTCTTTATTTCCTTTTTAATTGAATCCGCAATTTTTTCAATAGCCTCCGGTTGATCTCCAGTAGGCTTAAATTTAGAATTTAAAAACAAACTCCATAATCCACTCCTAAATATCAAAATATAACATATTAAATCTTATCTTTATATTATACTATAAAATAGTCAATAACAAAAATAATATACCGCAAAAATTTATTTAATAATCAAATTAAAAAGTACTATCTATTATAAAAATTTTTATTGTTGATAATATATATCAAAAAGTGCTATAATTGTTTTATAGTTAAATAAATTTTTATGGAGGTATTTTATGTTTTTAGTTGTAAAAATTTAAACAAATCTTATGGAACAAATGAAAATAAAATTTCCGTTTTAAAAAGATATAAATTTTTCTTTAGAAAAAGGTGTGCTTTGTACTCTATTAGGACCATCTGGTTCAGGAAAAATCAACATTACTTAATGCCATTGGCGGACTTGAAAAATCGACAGTGGTTCTATAGAGATAAATAAATATGAAATTTTAAGTTTAAAACAAAATGCCCTTTCAAATTTTTAGAAGAAAATATTTAGGCTTTTATTTTTCAATTTTACAATTTAATTCCGGACTTAACCGTAACAGAAAAATATTCAGGTTGGTTCTTTTATACATAATGATCCTTTAGATATTGAAAAATTGATAAAAAGATTTAGGTTTATGGAACATAAAAATAAATATCCAAGACAATTATCAGGTGGACAACAACAAAGATGTGCAATAGGTCGCTTTAATAAAACCTGAAATATTATTTTGTGATGAGCTCTACGGGTGCTTTTGGATTATAAAACTTCAAAAGATATTTTATCTCTTCTTCAAAGAATAAATAAAGAGTACGAAACTACGATTATTCTTGCAACTCATAATGAAGAAATAACTAAGATGTCTAATATTACAATAAGGCTTAAAGATGGAGTTATATGTCAAGAAATTGAAAAATTACAAAATAATGGATGCACAAGAATTGGAGTGGTAACATGAGAAATTTAAACAAAAGAATTCTTAGAGGTTTAAAAAGCTCAATGGTCAAAAATTTATTTCTCTTTATACTTCTGTTTTTTTATGATTTCCACAACTTCAGGCATGTTAGTTTCATCAGGAAGTATCAAGACTTTTATATTATGAACTTATGTCAACTGGAGTTGTTGAAGATGGAAAAATTTTATTCGCATTTTGACCCTACAGATGAAATATTAAGATCCATTGAAAAACTAATGTTAAAAGTCGAAAAAGCTCCTTATGTTGATGCAAAAATTAATAAAATTAAAGATGATAAAGACGAAAAACAATTAGGCTTTATACAAATAGAAAAAAATATAAATCTCCCTGTTATAAATGAAGGTAATCTTGCAAAAAACAAAAATGAAATAGCTATAAATAAATTATTTGCTGAAAATAATGATTTAAAAAGTAGGTGACACTATCACTTTTTAAAAAGAATTTTTAAAGATAATAAAGATTTTTAAAAATAGTTGGATTTATAGTAACTCCGGATTATAATTCGTCATTTCAAAAATCTACAGATTTAATATTTAATGCAATAGATTTTTGGAGTTGGATTGGTATCTGACGAGGATAAAGATATTTTTTTAATGAAAGTAAGCTAAAATATCAAGTTTCTTATAGATTTAATGATAGAAATTTAAGCGAAAAGAAAAACGAAAGATAAAAGAAGTTGTAAAATTCTGCAAATATATCAAAAACAGTTTTAGAACAACTTCCAAAAAGATAATAATGCAATAAGTTATTTAATTGACGATATGGGTGGAGATAGGCCTATGGTTATTGTTTTTGCTTTGCTTAATGGTAACGCTAATAGGATTCATATTTGCACTTTCTATTGTGAGTAAAATACAAGAAGAATCTGAAATAATCGGAATACTTCTTGCGAATGGATATAAGAAATCAGAGCTTGTTATAAATTATATAGCAAACTCTCTTATAATTACATTTTTAGCCACTGTTTTTAGGAAATATTTTTGAGTACACAGTTTTTTTACAAATTCTTTTTAAATCTGTTTTACTACAAATCATTTAATATGCAGAACTTCACTCCTAGTTTCAACTTTGAAGCATTAATAATTACAACTATAATCCCTATTTCAATAATTTTTAATTTTTAATTATATTTATATTTATAGAAAAATTAAACTTCACACTTTAGATTTTTAAGAAAAATTTAAAACATTATAAAAATAAAAAGAAATTCAAAGCATGATAACGAATTAAAAAGTCAACAAAAAACTTTTTAGGTTCATTTAGAAAATCAATTATAAAAATCCAACAAAGGTGATTATGTAGCGATAGTACTAGGAATATTTTTACTTCAATATTATTCATCTTTGAATTTCTGCAAACCCTACATTCGATAACTACGGAAATAATATAAAAGAAAAATTTGATTAGTAAATATCAATATGTGCTCAAAGGCTCCTATTGAGATTAGCAATAAAACAGCAGAAAAATATACGACTACACCAGCAAGTGTTTATCATAGTATCAAAAATCAGATGAAGACATACTTCTTTTTAGGAATTACTGAAAATTCAAAATACTTTTGAAAAACCAAACTACCCGAAAACAAAAATGAGATAGTTATTAGTGAAAATCTTTCAAAGAAACTTAGAAAATATGTTGGAGATGAAATAACAGTTAAAGGAAATTGTCAGATAAAGAAAAGACTTATAAAATAGTTGGTATACACAAAAAGTCTGCTAATCTTTTCAGCCTTTTATAAAAGCAAGAATATTTGAATGAAGAATTAGAGCAAAATAAAGGAATTCTTTAATCGGGGTATTTTTAGTAATGAAAAAATTGGATATGATGAAAAGTATGTTTCAACAACAATAGATGAAAAATTCAATGACAGATGTTTCTAAACAGATGTCTAAACTCATGGGACCAATGCTATCTGCATTTATAGCTGTATCTACAATATTCTTAGCAGGCTTTTACTTACAGTCTAATGAAAATAATAACAGATAAAAAAATACTATCCAAATTGCATATTTAAAAATTTTCAGTTACACAAATGAGAAATTTCAAAAATCTATATTCGACCAGTAACTCTAACAGTATTATTAAGTTTAATAACTTTAATACCACTTGAAATATATACAGTAAAAACAAATAATGTATTATTCAATGCTAAAATTTTTCAGGATATTTTGAGAGCTTGATATTTCGCTAAAAATTGTAATAATGTCAATTGTGATAACTATTGCTACTTATCTGTTTGTAAGTATATTACAATTTTATAGAATATCAAAAGATGAATTTCAGCGAGTTCTAAAAAAACAGAGAATAATTTACTATCGCTAATTCTATCATAATCAAGAGTATAATCTTATAAACAACGGGAAAAAATTCCGTTGTTTTTGTAACAACTCTAATCCCATTAAATTAATATATCTAGTATTCAACAGAAATTATGGTATAATATGTGTGTATAAATTTTAGGGAGGAACTATGAAAAAGTAGTTGGGATAAGATTCAAAAGAAGCCGGAAAAATTTATTACTGATCCCTGCAACTTTAGTATAAATAAAAATGACCATGTAATTGTTGAAACTTCCCGTGGAATTGAATATGGAATTGTAGCCATTGAACCAAGAGAGTTGAAGAGTCAAAACTTGTTTCTTCATTAAAAACCAGTTTTGAGAATTGCGAACAACATGGATAAATATATCCATGAAGAAAATAAGAAAAAGCTAAAAGATGCTATAGAAATTTGTAAAAAGTAAAAGCACAAGAACACGGCTTGGATATGAAAATTAGTTGATTGCGAATATACATTCGATAATCAAAAAGTAATTTTTACTTTGTTTCCGATAATAGAATTGATTTTAGAGAATTAGTTAAAGATCTTGCATATATATTTTAAAAATAGAATAGAACTAAGACAAATCGGAGTTAGAGATCATGCTAAAATAGTTGGTACAATTGGCTCATGTGGTCAGGAATGCTGTTGTAAAAAGAGATTTTTAGGAGAATTTGCTCCTGTAACTATTAAAAATGGCAGAGATCAGTCTCTATCTTTAAATCAAAATAAAAATTTCAGGAACATGTGGTAGACTTATGTGTTGTTTAAAATACGAACAAAATGTCTACGAAGAGAAGTTAAAAAAAATACCACCTTGTGGAACATTTGTTATTACTGATGAAGGAAAAGGTGTTGTAGTTGATCAGCTATACTCTATCTGAAATAGTAAAGGTAAAAATTAGTTAATGAGGACAATAACACAGAGACTATTAAACCATTTTTTTGTAGATAATATTGCTATTACAAAAAGAAAGAGATATAGCTTATGCTAAAAGATGAAGATATTCAATTTGAATACATCGATCAATTATTGTAGTATATATTAAATAGAGTTGGTGACAACTCTATCAATCTAATATTTTATCTCTCTAAACTATTGACAATATTTGAAGAATATAGTATCATTTATTCTATATTTTTAGTAAATTGTTAAGGAGTGATCTTATGAATAATATTGTTATTCCCGAAGGATATTCTTCAGATTTAAACATAATAGAAACACAAAAAGCAATTAAAAGAAATTAAGGATTTTTTGAAACAAATTTAGCAAATGAACTCAATCTAACAAGAGTTTCTGCACCTTTATTTGTAAAAAAGAACACAGGAATAAATGATAATCTAAGTGGAACTGAATCCCCTGTTAGCTTTTCTTTAAGTGAAATAGAAAATTTTGAACAACTAGAAATCGTTCAATCTCTAGCAAAAATGGAAGAGAATTGCTCTAAAAATTATGGAATCTCAGTTGGAGAAGGAATCTATACAGATATGAATGCCATAAGACCTTGCGAAACATTGGATAATATTCACTCTATCTATGTTGATCAATGGGATTGGGAAAGAGTTATAAAGAACGAAGATAGAAATGAGAAAATTTTTGACAGATATAGTTAAGAAAATCTTTAATGTATTTTAAAAGAACTGATGAATACCTATCTAGAAGATTTTTAAACTATAAAAAGTCTTTACCAGAAAAAGTATTTTTTTATATCTACTCAAGAACTTGAAGATATGTTCCCTAACGACACTCCAAAAGAAAGAGAACATAAGATAGCAAGAGCAAAAAGCAGTATTTATAACAAAAATAGGAAATGTTTTAAATAGTGGAAATAAAACATGATACAAGAAGCCCGGACTATGATGACTGGAATTTAAATGGAGACTTAATTTTCTGGAATCCTATTCTAAATTCATCATTAGAACTCTCATCAATGGGAATTAGAGTTAATAAAGAAATACTATTAAATCAATTAAAATTAAGTGGTAACGAAGATAGAAAAACATTAAACTACCACAAAATGTTACTTAATGATGAATTACCATTTACTATTGGTGGTGGAATTGGACAATCAAGAATTTGTATGTTTTTCCTTCAAAAAAAGCACATATTGGAGAAGTTCAATCAAGTTTTTGGCCAGATGAAATGTTAAAAATTTGTAAAGAAAATAAAATAAATTTACTATAAAAAGGATATGATTATCATATCCTTTTTAATTATCTCCCAGTTTTATAAACTCGATATTATTTTTTTGAGTAACTCAATTGCATACTCATCCATTCTATAACTATTATCATAGTATATTTTTGAAATTCCAGCTTGAATTAACGCCTTAGTACAATTCAAACATGGAAAATGAGTTACATAACAAGTGCATCCCTTTACTTTTTATTCCTTCTCTTGCACAATATAAAAGTGCATTTTGTTCAGCATGAATTGTTGCGATACAATGACCATCTCTCATTGTATGACCTATTTCATCACATTGAGGATTTCCTGAAATTGAACCATTATATCCAGTTGAAACAATTCTATTATCTTTATTAACTAAAAACACAACCAACATAAGCTCTATCGCAAGTACCTCTAGTTGCAACCATTTTAGCTAAATCCATAAAATATTCTTCCCAAGGTTTTCTCATAATTCCCCCTACTTTCCAAATAATTTTTTTCTTCTATTTCATCTAGTTGATTTAACGCTTTTTCATCTAGTGTGTTGAAATAGCTTTTTGTTAGAAATTCTATTTTTTATTTCATAACGGTTACTTTTATTTTTTAAATTCTCGTAACGATACAATAATTCTTTTGCAGTTAAGACATTTCCACCTCTTTGTGTAACAAGTTTTTTGAATAAAGAGTGTCATCAGTTCCTACTGAAACTAGATTTTTCTTCCCATTTCATCTAATCGATGTATTGGTCAGCAGTTTCATTTTGTTTCGTATATACAACCTCTATACCTTTTTATAATCTCAGAGCTTCCCTTAAAATTAATCTTGTAAGCATCAAAAACTAATAGCAAATCTATTCCTACAAGTTTTGAATACTCTCCCATATCGTAAATCAACTCTTGTCTAGCATTTTCAAAACTCAACTTTAAAAATGGTTTGTATTTTTCCCAAGCATTTAAAAATATTGTATCCATCTATAATTATTAATTTTTAGTTTTTCATCTCTTTGTCTTAATGCCTCATAAACTAGAATAGCACAGGCATTTGATGCGTTAAGACTTGAAACTTTACCTTTCATTGGAAGTTTAGTTAAAAAGTCACATCTCTTTCTTATAAGTTGACCTATTCCTTTTTCCTTCGTTTCCAATTACTATTGCAATATTCCCTTTAAAATCCATATCCGTATAAAATTTTTTTCTGCCTCTCCACATGCTCCATAAACCCATACATTTTCTTTTTGTAATTTCAAAATAGTATCTGCAATATTAGCAACTTTTGCTATTTTAATATGATTTACTGCTCCAGCTGAAGACTTTTGAACAATTGATGTTACTGGTGCTTGATTTCTTTTTGAAACAATTATTCCATGAGCACCAACAGCTTCACAAGTACGAATGATAGCTCCGAAATTATGTGGATCTTCAATTTCATCTAAAATAACTAAAAACAAATCTTCATTTTTGATTTTTGCACTAATAATCTCTTCAACTGTTGAATAGTCAAAACTAGAAAACCAAAAGCACAAACACCTTGATGTACAACACCTTCTGCCATATTTTTCTAATTTATGTTTATCAATTTCAGAAATTAAAAATACCATTAGCTTTAGCCTTTTCCAATTATTTTTATTTATTGAGCCTTTTAAATCACCTTTTTAAAATGTAGATTTTTTCTACTTTTCTATCACTTTCTAAAGCCTCTAAAACAGCATTTCTACCAAATATATAGTCGCTCATATTACACCCTTTTTCCAAATAACACCATTTCTAGTGTCTTTCAATTCTATATTCATTTCTTTTTAAGATATCACGAATTTCATCTGCTCTCTTGAAATCTTTATTCTTTTCTAGCTTCTTCTCTTTCTTCAATTAATTTTTCCAACTTTTTTCGTCCAAATTATTATCTTCTTCTTTTGTAAAGAAGACCTAAAACAGAAAGCAAAGTCATTCAATAATTTAACTGCTCCTTTAACAACTTTTAAATCAGTATTTTCATCAAATGAATTAGTATAACGAATAAGCTCATAAATCTTAGAAATTGCATCTGCAGTATTTAAGTCATCATCCATAGATTCTAAGAATTCTTTTTAAGCTCAACTAATTTTAGAAATATCTCCATCTTCTTTTCTTCACTAAATTTCTAAAAGTCTTTCTAAATGTTCTTTTGCCATTATACATTCTTTTCAAGCCCATTTTTGTTTTGTTCCATAACTTCTCTACTGAAATTTAATGGATTTCTATATTGAGTAGATAAAATCCAAAAGTCTAACAACTTCTAAGTCATATTCTTTTTGAATATCTTTAACTGTAAAAGAAATTACCTTTTGACTTACTCATTTTTCGTTATCAACATTAATCATTCCATTATGCATCCAGTAGTTAGCAAAAATTTTGTCATTACAACATTCGGATTGAGCAATTTCATTTTTCATGGTGTGGGAATTGTAAATCTTCTCCACCAGCATGAATATCAATTGTCTCTCCTAAAAAGTTTTTAGCCATTACTGAACATTCCAAATGCCATCCTGGTCTACCCATTCCCCATGGACTTTCCCAAGCAGGTTCAGTTTCATCTTTTCTTTTTCCAAAGAGCAAAATCAAGAGGATTTTTCTTTTCGTCAGAAATATCAATTCTTGCTCCAGCTCTTAAATCCTCAATATTTTTTTCTTGATAATTTACCATAATCTTTTTGCTTTAGTAATATCAAAATAAACATTACCATCAACATTGTAAGCAATGTCCTTTTCTTCTAAAATCTTTACAAATTCAATCATCTCATCAATACATTCTGTTGCTTTTGGATGAATTGTATGACTTTCAAAAGATTTAATGCATAACTATCTTCTAGATATGCTTCAATATATTTTTTTAGTAATATCTGTAAAAGGTACATTTTCTTCTTTAGCTCTATTTATAATCTTATCATCAATATCAGTAAAAATTACTTACAAATTTTACATCATATCCTATGTATAAAAGATATCTTCTCAATGTATCATATACAATCATAGGTCTTGAATTACCAATATGAATGTAATTATATACAGTTGGTCCTAAACATAAATTAATGCCTTACCAGTTGTATAGGTTTAAATTCTTCTTTTCTTTCTTGTTAATGTGTTATAAATCTTCATAATACACCTCTCTATTTTTGAAATATTTTATTTTTATATAAAAACAAAACGCCTCTTGAAAAACAAGAGACGAAAAAAATTCCATGGTTCCACTCTAATTGAAAACTCCACTTAGATTGCTATAAAGTAGCAAACAATACTCCAAGGACGCACCTTCAACATTGATGTTTTTCACACACAACATCTCTCTAAAATTCGTTGTTTCTTTTCCTTTTCAACGTAAATATTCATTTATAATAGGATACTAAATTATTAAGAAAAAGTCAATAATTTACCCTTAAAAAACCTAATCTATTTATTCAATTCTAACTTTAAAAGCAAATCAACCCTATCAGTTATTATTCCATCTACCTTTTTACCAATTAGTTTTTCATTTCTTTTTCCGTATTTATAGTCCAATAACAAACTGCCATATTATGTTTTATGGAATTTGTAAATTAAATATTTTGTATCTAATGGTAATTTCTCAAATCTTGGAATCATCATTGCATTAGTATTATATTTTTTAAAACTATCAAATCCTAAATATGAATATAATACAACTTCTGTAGTTTTTCAATGAGCCAGAAATAATTATTTCACCTTTACTTATCTTTCTTAAAAACTCCAGATTATCCTCATTAAAACTTGAAAAATAACATTTTTCTAATCTATATTGTTTTACACAATTATATAAAAGCTCTGCTGATTTTAAACCATTTTTCTCCATTATCTTTAACATCAATACTATATATACAGAATCTCAAATTTCTCAAAAAGTGAAGAAACTTCCATTGGATATAAACCACTTACTCTATTATCTGCATATGGTAAATTACCATTTAAGTTTTTAAATCTGTATCCAAAATTAAATTCTTTAATTTCATCAAAAGTATAATCAATAACTTTTCCTGTTCCATTAGTAGTTTCATCGATATCTTCATTATGTTGAGTGATGATTTTTTCCATCTTTAGTTAGTCTGATATCAGTTTCAAAAGCATCAACGCCCATTTCAAAAGACTTTTATAAAAGCTAATTCTGTGTTTTCTGGATATAAATGACTTGATCCTCTATGTGCAAAAACTAATGGAAAATCTCCATTCCTATAAATCTTTCTTGCTTTTTCTCTTTTTTAAAAACATGAAAATTGGAATAAAACATAAAATTACCACAATTAAAACGAATAAAAATAACCCCATTAATACAACTCCTTAAATTTTTATTAAAAATCGAATTTTTAAAGAAAAATACGATAATAACAGTATAATTATATCATATAAATAAAAATTATGATATAATTATACTGATTATATATCGTTAAATAAAATTGAAGAGGTTGGTATTTATGTTAGAATCTTTTTGGGGATAAAAGTTATTTTTAGAACATTATTTTTATAATACTTGGTGATTTAATATGCTCATTTGCAGTAGTTAAATTTTTTTAGTACCAGCAGGACTATTATCAGAGTGGTCTTGGAGGTATTGGACTTATGATTGAATACTTATCTGGTATTCCGACAGGAGTTTCAGTATTTGTATTAAATTTACCTATGATGCTAATTGGAGCATTTTTTTCTTGAATAAAAATTCATGACTTATGCATTTTTATCAACATTTATCTATTCATTCATCTTGATAGCAATGCGTAAAAATTCCAATTGATTTTTAAACTTGATAATAATATGCTATTTGCTATTTTTTTGGTGGTTTTATAAATGGAGTTGGAATGGGTGTTTTATTTAGACATGGAGCTTGTCAAGGAGGACTTGATATAATAGCAACTATATTTAAAAACCAAATTAAATATGAATATCGGTTCATCTCTTATGATGATAAACGCAATGATAATTGGAGTTGCTTCTTATATTTTTAGTCTTGAAAGAGGACTTTTTAACAATCGTTTCAATGTATGTTGCATACAAAATGCTAGATAAAATCCAAATGGGATTTGGAGATACGAAGAAAATTATGATTGTAACTTCAAATCAAAGAGAAGTTACTGATAGAATTTTTATCTGATCTTAATAGAGGTGTTACTCTTCTTCATGGAGAAGAGCTTATACACATAAAGCACAAAATGTTATATTCTGTATCGTAAGAACAAGAGAAGTAGTAAATATAAAGAGAATACTGGATGAAGTTGATCCAGCGGCATTTTTAATCATATCTGAGGCTTATGAAGTTAAAGGTCGTGGCTTTAAGGTACAAGAAATTTAGGAGGGGTTTGTTATGAATAATATTTTAACTTTCAATGAACTTAAAGAAATAGCTAAAAATTGCAATGGATGATGATAGAGTTGAAAAACTGTATATCGAACAACTTGAAACTCAAAAGCATGTCCAGTGATGTTAACTTTTTAATGTTCTATATTTAGTAAAAAGATTTATCTTTTGATGATACTTCTTTTTGAATTTATTGAACATTTGAGGATATACTAACTATGTATGAAAAATACTGAAAATGAAAACATAATAGAATATAGAATAATTTACGAAAACTTTACACAAGGTATTTTTAGAATTGTTTTCAAAAATCTATTGAAGTTTTAGAAGAACTTCAAGAAAAATACATTTGCGTACTTAATAAAGAAGAAGAAAAAGGTGGGTTTATATTGAAAGAAAAGTTCATAAAACTTACTGAAGATGAATTCTTAGTAAATACTTGTAACTTCTTCTGGTATATCTTAAAATTTGAAACAAACTATATGCTAAAGAATTCTTAAATATATCTGAAGAATATAGAAAAGTTTTAGAACTTTTTAGATGAACATTTAAAAACACTATGTTTTATCTGAAAATAAATACCTATTAGAGTTAGAAAAGAAAATAAATTAGTATTTAACTATGTTGATACTGAAATTTTTTTGAAAAAAATATTTACAATGTTATTCAAAAATTGGAATTAGAATCTCTTTGGATTGCCCTATTTAATATTTGTGGATTATTTAGAAAATTATCTTTACAAATAGCAATTAATTTGAGATTTGAATATGCAAAAGAATTAGATAGAGATACTGTAACATATTTAAGAGAACTAAAACAAAAAGCAAATAGCAGATAATAAAATTTTTAAAACAAAAGTGCATCTAAAAGATGCACTTTTTATATTAAAATATTTAATTGTTATTTCAGCGAAATCCAAATTTCTTTACACTTGAACTTCAATTTTGTTTTTGTAAACCCATCAAAAATAATACTTTAGCATAAACTAGCTAATTACCGATAAATATTTATATCAACAACCTTCTTTTTCTTTTAATACTATATTCATACAATCTTATGATAAATCTACAACCACAACTGCTTGTAATATCTTTTTGTGTCTTTATATTACTTCACATTGTATCTTAAGTATAATTTATTCTAACTAATCTTTTTTTGATACAAAAATTTCACTCCTTTAAATACTCAAATTTCTTAATATCAATAATCTAATTTAAAAACCTAATAATTTCATATCATAGTATTTAACTCATATGTACTCAAGTTTCTTAACCTTGGTCTCAACTATCTAGTTCATACTGTTATAATATTATAATATTCCAAAAATTCTAGATATAACTTTATAGATTTCTTAATATCTCAATTATCTTATATATAATTTATATAATCTTAATCATACAACTTACATTCTAAATTTTTTTATGATTAGTTTTTTTAATCTTTAATTATACTATTATCAACCTCTTAATTCACAAAATATATTATCTGCTATTCAAGTTGCTGGCATCGTAAGTTTTTCTAAAAACCAATGATACTGCAACTCAGATGAAATTGTTTTTTTAAAAATTTTTCATTGGTCTTACCTCCAGTCATCAAAACTATTTAACGCGTTATCTTGTTTTGTTGTATATATTATACCCATAAAATTTACTTTGTCAACACTTTATTGTGATTTTTAATTTTCACTTTTTTTACACTTTTTACTTTTTGATTTTTTTATTAAAATTTATAATTTTTCAATCATCTTTTTATAAATTTTTCTTTCCAACTCCAAAAGTTTTTTGTTTAATTTCTAATCCTTCAGCATAACCAACAAGCTTTCCATTACTTCCTATAACTCTATGGCATGGAATTACAATCGGTAATTTATTTTTATTATTTGCTCCACCTACTGCCCTTTGTGAATTTTTCATTACCAATTTTTATAGCAATATCTTTTATAGCTACAAGTTTCTCCATAAGGTATTTCCATTAAAGCCTTATAAACTTTTAGTGAAAAATCTCCTCCCTCTAGCTTAATTGGAAATGTAAATACTTTTCTTTTTCCAGTAAAGTATTCTTCCAATTCTTTTTGCAAGTTTCAAAATTTTCGGTATTAGGAGAAATATTTTTTTCTCATCCTTTACAAATCTTATTTCGACAACTCTATTATCTTCTTCTATTATTTTAATTTTTCCTACTGGTGAATCAAAAACTGTATAATTCATAATATCTCCTATTTATTCAATTTTAAAAATTATATATAATTTATTGAAAAATATATTTAGAATATATGAAAGTAAAATTGTTAAGCCAAATAAAGTTAGTAAATAAACAATATTTGCTTTTTAGATATATTGATAACAAACTCATAATAAGGCCATGAATCGTATACATCTCAAAAGAAATCTTTCCTAAAAAAAGATAATACTCTATTTCTTATCAAAACAAATTTAGAGTAAAACCTACTACTTTTTACAATAAAATTCACATCATATTCCCCAATAGATTTTGTTTTTATAGTAAAAACTTTTTATGAATGACAATATCTCTAAAATTAATTTTCTTTGAAATTAGAATTACCATTACAATAAAATTAAAACATATTAAATTTTTGTACTATAGGATAATTTGAGTATATTCCAAAACTTGAAAAGAAGCTTACTAAATCAGACTCCTTATTATTCCAAAAAAATAAAAGTCCATACAGATAAAATCAATAGTAGTTTATAAATATGAGTATTTAATATTTTTTAATTTTTCCTTCAAATATTTTCAAAATACATTCCAAATATCATACCTATCATACTGTTATACCACCAAATTCCAAATCCGATATTTTTCAAAAACTAGTATATAACTGATTGTCAAAATAGTAAAAATTAATATATGATAGATTTTGATTTTTAGTCATTTTAAAGCTAATATAAAATATCAAATAAATAACTAAAATTGAATTTAAATACCATCCATTATTTATTAAAGACGATCCATTTTTATATATATTAAAAATAGAGTTTAATGTATATTCACTTTTGAAAACAAATATATTTACAACAATATGCAAGACTGTAACTACAAATATTGGTAAAAAGTAATTTTAAAAATCTCTTTTTAAAAATCCTTTCAAATATTTTTCTCTATTAAGCTTTACTTGTTTTGTCATTCCATAAGCTGAAATAAAGAAAAAGAAACTAACTGCATACATACCAAAAATTTGCAAAATGATGTATAAAAAGGTATAGTATTCTCTATTTGAGATACATGGTGTAAAATTACTACAATAGAAAAAAATACCTTTTAAATGCCAATGTATCTTCCTTTGACATCAAATCATAATCTCTATCAGGTAAAAAGCATAATAAGAAAAGGTAAAATTAAAAATATTATTTTAATCATAAATCCTCCATTTTTTATAAAAAGAGATGTATTCCATCTCTTATATTAATCAACTACAAATATTCCCCCATTAAGTTCTTTTATAAAGCCTTTAAGCTCTAATGAAGTTAAAATTGTATTTGTTTCTATAATTGAAAAACCAGTTATTGTTGAAATTTTATTTTTGAGATTTTTGGTTCTTCATTTATTAAATTATAAATCAAAAAGTTCCTTTTGCATCCAAAATGTTTAAATCTTTTTCTTCCTTATTTTTTTGTTTAAAATAAATTCTGAAAAATCAATAACTCCATCTATTATATCTTGATAATCTGTAGCTATTAAAGCTCCATCTTTTATCAATTTATTTGTTCCTTTACTATATAGACTGTTAATATTTCCAGGAAGTGCAAAAATTTCTTTTGACTGTTCATTTGCAAATCTTGAAGTTATTAGTGTACCAGAACGATCTTGTGCTTCAATTACTAACAATGCTTTTGACAGTCCAGAAATAATTCTATTTCTAACAGGAAAATTATGTGCTAATGGTGGCATTCCAACTGGAAACTCACTCATAACAGCACCATTTTCTATAATTTCTTCATAAAGCCTATAATTAGTCTTTGGATATGCCATATCAACACCACAACCTAAAACAGCTATTGTTCTTCCACCCGATTTCAAAGCAGCTCTATGTGAAATGGAATCAATACCTAAAGCCATTCCTGAAACTATTCTTATTCCAAGTTCAGAAATCGACCTTGCAAAATACTCTGTTGCCCAAGCTCCATAATTAGTACATTTTCTAGAACCTACAATTGACAGTGCAAATTCATCCTCTGGTAAAATATCCCTTTATAGTAAATAACTTGTGGAATATATTCAATATCCTTTAAATTAACAGGATAATTTTTCACTAAGGACACTTACAAACTTAACTTTCTTTTTTTCTAAAAACTCTCTATAAGCATCTGAATTAAATTTTTTTCTTTCCTCAACTAATTTATCAATATTATTCTTAGTTAAAAGTTTATTCTCTTTAAAATATTCTTCTGACATTTCAAAAATATCTTCAATATGTTCCAATGTAAAATGATTTAATAATTCATCTTTGATTTTATAATCAAAATTCAAATAACTTAAAAATAACAAAGCATCTTCATTTCTCATAACTAACTCCAATATTTATTACTTAAACTTTTATATAACTTAAATACTTCTTAAATAATTTAATTCAATAAATAGGATTTTTATCTTTTTGTTGGTTTTGATAAAAAGAAAGATATAATCCAAATAACAATTTAATTAAAGCATCAATATATGCAATAATTGACAAAGACATATCAGAATAAATATATCCTATTGCAATATTTATACTACAAACTATTCCTAATAAAATCATTGATTTACCATGAACAAAATAAAATGGAATAAAATGTATTGCAGTAGCCATCAATGCACCCAACCAAATTAATCTCCAATTTTCTGTTGCAAAAATGGTCCCCCTAATAAAAACATCAATATGAATAATAAAATTACTGAATATAAAGAAACTTTATTTTGAAATTTAGTTGAATTTCCAGTTGATAATTTATTAATAAGCTTTTTATTCATATTAATTGAAAGAAAACTAATAATATATCCAAAACTAAATACTTGCATATTTATTATTTTGTTTTCCTCCCTATTAAAGTAGCCAATGCAATAACTAAACTAACTACGATTAACCATAACCCACATGATTTCTTATGGTTAAATTCTAATTTCTTCCTTATTGTATTCTAAAAATGACATAAATAATCTCCCGTTTATTTCTAAATTTTTGAATTCTTAATCTTTATTTATAATAATGCAAATTCTAAATATTAGATTCTATATTGTGATTATTTAAATACATCAAATTCTTAATTAATAAAAACTAGCCCCAATATTTATTACTTAAACTTCTATATCTGATAGCTTCTAACAGATGTTCTTCCTTGATTTCTTCACTTCCGTCCAAGTCTGCAATTGTTCTTGTCAACTTCAAAATTTTATTAAAAAGATCTTGCTGAAAACTTAAAACTTTTTTAAAAAGCAAATTCTATAATTTTTCAAGTTTTTCATCTAAAATAATATATTTCTTAATCTGTCTAGCTGAAAGATTTGCATTATTATATTTTTTTCATTTTTATATCTTTCAAGTTGAATTTTTCTAGCTTTTTCAACTCTTTTCTAATTTCAAAAGAAGTCTCTAAAACTTCTTTTTGAAGATAAATCATCAAATTTTACAGGTTCAACTTCAACTTGAATATCAATTCTATCAAGTATTGGACCTGAAATCTTACTTAAATATCTTTTGTATTTGCAACTGTGAACAAGTACATTTTTCAGTTTGGGATCCATAATTTCCACAAGGACAAGGATTCAACGCACAAACAGTTACAAAGTTTGAATAATATGTAATTGAAGAATTAGCTCTTGAAATAGTAACTTTCCCATCTTCCATTGGCTGTCTTAAAACTTCAATAGCTTGTTTTGAAAACTCTGGAAATTCATCCAAGAATAAAACTCCATTATGAGCAAGTGAAACCTCTCCAGGTTTTGGAATCTTACCTCCTCCTACTAGGGAAATAGGACTACTCGTATGATGTGGAGATCTAAAAGGTCTTTGTGTAACCAATTTATTATTCTTAAGTTTTCCTGCTATCGAATAAATCTTAGTACATTCAATACATTCTTCAAAAAGTTAATTTTAGGCAAAATTGTTGGTAATCTCTTTTGCAATCATAGTTTTTCCACTTCCCGGAGGACCAACCATCAACAAATTATGTCCACCAGCTGCAGAAATTTCCATAGCTCTCTTTAAATTTTTCCTGACCTTTAATATCTGAAAAAAATCTATATCATATTTAATCTCTTCATCTAAATTTACTTTTACAATTTCTTCTTTTTTTATTTCAATAACTCCATTTAAACAATCGACTAATTCTTTTAAATTCGAAATAGGATAAATTTCTATTCCTTGCACAATATTTACTTCATTTTTTTATCGCAAAAGGAATATAGAATTTCTTAAAACCAAGTTCTTTTAGAGAAATAATCATAGGTAAAGCCCCATCAAAAGTTATAACTCTACCGTCAAGTGAAAGCTCACCTAAAAAAACAGTCTTTTCATCAGGTAAATATTCAATCACACCAATAGCAAGTAACATACTAACTGCAATAGCTAAATCAATTTGAGAACCATCTTTTCTCAAATTTGCAGGAGCTAAATTTATTGTTACTCTTCCTGGTGGAATAGAAAATCCACTATTTGAAATTGCTGATTTGACTCTTTCTTTTGATTCCTTTACAGACAAATCAGGAAGACCAACGATATTAAAGGCCTGAAGTCCAGTTGCTAAATCGGCCTCAACATCAATATCGTAACCATTCAATCCATTTAACACACAAGTCTTAGTCTTTGAATACATTTTTTACCTACTTTCTAGCACATTCTGATGCTGTTCCTAAAAGTATTTGAAGTCCATGTTCTACAGAATCTATAATATACTCTAAAGATTCTTTAACAGCCTTAGGACTACCCGGTAGATTTACAATCAAGCTATCATTTCTTATAACTGAAACAGCTCTTGAAAGCATTGCTCTCTTAGTAATTGTCAAACTATATTGTCTTATAGAATCACAAATACCAAAAGCATTTTTGTAGCAACATTTAAAGTGGCTTCAGGTGTAACATCTCTTTTACTAAAACCAGTTCCACCGTTGTCAAAATTAAATTAGCACCTAAAATATCACTTGCATATTTTAGTTTTTCCTCAATCGTAGCTTGATCATCCGGAATTATAATTTTATCAATAACTTCATAATTATTTTTCTTTTTAAAAATATCAACAATTACTTCACCAGAAGTGTCTATTCTCTCCGACTGAACCCTTGTCGGATACAGTAATTACATAAGCAGTAAACATAAAACCTCCTAAAAAGCATTCTCTATATGTGTAATTTTATGTTCATCAAAAATTATTTCTATAACGTCAAATCGAATTTTTGAACCAAACAAATTTTTTCTAACATATATGTCTGTGCTACATCTTGTATCTTTTTATCTTACTTCTATTTACAAATTCTCTAGGGAAACCGAAATTTACATTTTTCTAGCTTTAACCTCAATAAAAACTAGAAAATCCTTATCTTTTGCAATAATATCTATTTCTCCAAAAGGCTTTAAAAAAATTTCTTTCAATAATTTCATATCCTTTTTCTAAAAGAAATTTTTACAGCCATATCTTCCCATAATTTCCAATATCTTTAGCTTTCATTTTCTTTTTCTTTTCAAAATATTTCTTTAAGAAAGTTACTCTATGAATTGGTGTAACACCAAATTCATCAATACCTTTATAGTGATCTTTTTTGTACCATACCCAACATTTTTAATAAAATTGTAGTTTGGATATTTTTCCTCATATTCCACAAACATATTATCTCTGTATTCTTTTGCAATTATCGAAGCACAAGAAACAACATAAGAAAGCTCATCACCATGAATTAAATTCAACTGTGGAATATCAACATCAACTTTTCTGCATCAGTTATTGGAAATCTCCTGACACTTTATTTCCAGAAGAATCTTTAATATTTGAAATTGCAATCTTCATAGCAAGTCTACTAGCTTGTTTTATATTAATCTCATCAATTTTTACATTATCTACAATTCCAATCCCATATCCAACACATTCTTCTAAAATCTTATCATAAAGTGCAACTCTCTTTTTCTTAGAAAGTTTCTTACTGTCTGTTACACCATCAATCTTACTATCTTTTTTTCATAATAATTGCACAAGAAACAACAGGACCAGCAAGACAGCCTCTACCAACTTCATCAACTCCGATGATTAAATTGTAGTTTTTTATAAATATTCTCAAGTTCTTCTCTAATTTCCATTATCTTCCTCAAACTTTTCAATATCTTCTACAGTTTCTAAAGTTATTCTTCCAAGTTTAACTTTTCTAAAATCATCAAAAACTAAATTTGCAACCTTAAAATAATCTATTTCATTTTTCTTTAAAATTGCTCCTCTATTTCTTCCTATCTCATCCATTAAAAATATGGTTTCTTCATAAGAGTCTTCAGATAAATTATATCTATTTTTAAAATATTTACATCTTTTTTATTTAACTCATCAATAAAACGAAAAGCTAAATTTTTCAATATCCATAATCTCATCCTTAATTGCACCAGTAAAAAGCTAAATGCAAACCGATTCTCTCATCTTCAAACTTTGGCCAAAGAACACCAGGAGTGTCTAAAAGTTCCAAATCGTTCTTTGTCTTAATCCATTGAACTTGTTTAGTAACACCAGGCCTATCGCCTATTTTAGCACTCTTTCTCTTAGAAATTGAATTTATAAAAGTAGATTTTTCCAACATTAGAATTCCTACAATCATCATTCTAATAGTCTTAGCTGAAAGATTTTTTTCCTCAAGTTTTTTAAACTTGTCAGCTAACATTTCCTTTGCAACAGAATAAATCTTATCTAATCCTTTTGAATGAATAGCATCTACAACAACTGCACCATACCCTTGTTTTCTATAATAACTAAGCCATTTTTTAGTTTCGTTTTCATCTGCCATATCAGATTTGTTTAAAATCATTATTCTAGGCTTATCCTTTAAAAACATCATCAATAACTGGATTTTTACTACTTATTGGAATTCTTGCATCTATAATCTCTCCAACAATATCAACCAATTTTAATGACGCTCTTATATTATCCATAGTCTTTTTCATATGACCAGGATACCAGTTTATATTCATATTTCCTCCATATCATAAATAAAGCAATTGCTTTTAACTAATATTAAAATATACAAGTAAGGAGGTAAGAATTCTATCTCCCTCCTTAAATTTTTGATTACATCTATAGCGTAAAACTATTTTTTTCTCTAATCTTTTTAAAAATACAATTGCAGACATTATCATTAAAAGTAAAATTATACTACAAAAGTACAACACCTATAATCTTAGTAGTATCCATTTTTACCATTAGTAGAATTATAATAAATTGTATAAATAAGCACTAAAGACACAGCAATAGAAAAAGCAAACCAAATATGATCTCTATATTTGCTATTTTCTATACTATTTGTAATTGTTCTTGAAATTAATCTACTAACGCTCTCACGATGTTACCTCCTATTATTATATTCTCATTGTGTAAATTAAATCAATTTTAATATAATAACACAATTAAATTATAAAACTATAAATGATTTTTGTCAATATTTCAACCATTAGCATATTGTTTTATACAGCAAGCTACAAAACTTGCTAAAAACTTAAAAATTAATACCTATATCTATTTAGTTAGATACTATTTACTAAAAATTTTATATTATTATATAATTATTTTTGCATTCTATATGTAAGGAGGTGAAGCTATTGACCTCTATTGAAGCTATAATTTTATTAACGTTGTTGATTGCGTTACTAAAATTGCTAAAAATTTGAATAATCAACATAAAAAGCAAGGTCTGCCAACCTTGCTTTTTTTATTTACATTCAACTATGTGAGAAGAATTGACCTCTAAAAAAATTCTTATCTCACCTATATAATACCACAAATTACAAAAAAGTCAACTTTACTTTTTGAAATTTTTTTAGTCCCTATTTAGATTACATTACTCTCAAACCTCTGGTCTTTCCGCCCCTTCTTCTAAATGTCTTAGTACCTATGTAGATTACATTACTCTCAAACTTAGATTATAATACAGCTACTAACAATACAGTCTTAGTACCTATGTAGATTACATTACTCTCAAACTGAAAAAAATGCTTATATAAAATTGTGGGCGTCTTAGTACCTATGTAGATTACATTACTCTCAAACCGGTTCCGTTTGTTCCAAATAAGTATCCCAGTCTTAGTACCTATGTAGATTACATTACTCTCAAACAGCGGAATTTTTAGACAAAAAGAAAGACGAGTCTTAGTACCTATGTAGATTACATTACTCTCAAACCCTCAGATAGGTTTTTCTTTCCATTTTTTTATGTCTTAGTACCTATGTAGATTACATTACTCTCAAACAATCCTTTTCGTTTTCTTTGTTGTCGTAAAGTCTTAGTACCTATGTAGATTACATTACTCTCAAACGAACTATATAAAGCAATAAAAAGAAGTAAAGTCTTAGTACCCTATGAGATTACATTACTCTCAAACTACTATTTATATCTTAGTCTATGATTAGCTACCTAACAGTTTTGTTTACTTTATATAGTCTTAGTACCTATGTAGATTACATTACTCTCAAACTTAGTCAAGCTTCATATCGTTGTATAAGTCTTAGTACCTATGTAGATTACATTACTCTCAAACCTCAAATGCAAGATTTGAGGCGAGAGTTTTAGTGGTTACGAGCCATTATGTAATCAATATATTTCACATAGGTCTTCATCTATTACATAGATGTTTTCTTTTTGTTTGAAAGTTATTTTTTATTATTAGGTTCAACTAAGACTACTTTAAAATCATTATAGTTGATATAATTATAAAAAGTCAATTATTTCACTATCAGAAAAAAATACTCTTTAGAGAAATAAACACAAAATATTTTTATACCAAAGATTTCATTTATAACATTTATATAATTTATAATTTTATCAAGTAATAATTCACTATATTGTTTAATTTTAACATTTTAGCGATCTTAATATTTCAGTTACATCTAAATCACAAGATATGTCCAAGTACATATCGTATTGTTTAATAATATTATAAACATATTCCTCTATCTTACTTTTTAAATTAGCTGTTTCAAATGAAAAATCGACCATAGAAATTTCTTTTTAACTTTTTTTATAGAATTTATTTAACGCAAACTTATTAATATCAAATGTAAAATAATCATAAAAAAAGTAAAAATATTTTTTTCTGGAACTAAAAAGTTCAATATCCTTTGACAATAAAAATATTTCCATCTCTAATATTTAGCTGATTAACAAATGCATTAACAAATTTTTCTATATTCTATCTTGTTTTTCTATAACTATTACATTTATATTTTTCTTCAAGATTAAGCATAAAATTAAAATTTCTTAACTGTAATTTCAAAACACTTCAATCCTTTCATCACTATCTAACATCGTAGAACTATACTCTCAACTAAGGTCTCCATTTTTTTGAAATTGCTTTTTCTGTTATTGAAATTACTTGAACGAGACCTTTTTGAGGTAAATTTTTCTTTAACTTAGATAAAAATTATCTGCTGAAGTTGAATTTAAAAAGCATTTTTACATAACAAGACTCCTGTAACATAATAAATCCGTTACTTATTAAAAAAACTTCCTAAAATGTCGATATTCTTTTTAAATCTTCACTTTCTAATGTTGGCAAAATCAAAAAAACAATAAAATTCTCATAAATCTATAACTCATTTTTCGTAAAACCATAAATTTGTTAAATCACTTTCATCTAACCCATCTAATAAACTTTTTAGTATAAATTTTTTTATTACATCTTGTAAATAATATTCCTTATTTTTTATAATTAATTGAGTTGATAAAAGTTGCTGTAATTTTCTCTTTTCTTCTGTTCCAAAATTTTTCAATTCCCATTTCAATTACCATTTTGTCTACTAATGGTCTAAAAGGTTCCATTAAATCACAGGATAAATTAAAAGGATTAAATTTGTTTCGGTGGAAAAGTCCAATATTAGTTATATAGCCATTACTAACTACTTCTCTATTAAAAAGAGACAATATTATTGAATAGCCATAATCTAAAGCCATATTTATAACATTTTTCTTTTATCTTCCCTACTAAACTCAGTTCCAAATAGTGCGTTAAAAATATACTTTTTGCAGAATGTCCTTCTCTATTTGTTACGTCAAAATGTTCAACCTGAAAACATATAATTCTCTAGGAGTTTATATTCTTTAAGATTAAAAGATTTCAAAAACCTCCATCTGTTTTCTTATCTTTTCAGATACAATCAGAGTCCAAAGACTTTCTTTTTATTTCATTACTCCAATTTATTTGACTTTTTTTATTCTCTCGCTAGAATCATAACCTCCATAATATGGAATTAATTCTGATTCTGGATTATGTGTTTCATCATAAAAATAACTTTAATTTTATTTTTCATAAGCTCACTTAGCAAAGCAGATGTAATAGAAACAGATGTGCTTTCTATAATAAGCACACCTATTTCTGAAATATTAACTTGTTTTTAAACTATCATTTTTTTCTAATATTAAGACTTCCATATCTTAAATCTAATTTACATCTATCAGTAATTACAATAGTTCTCCATCCAGCCATTACTCTAGCCTTTCTAATTTAACAAACAATCCTGTTACAGATTCATCTAAAATTACAAAATCTCTAATCAAATCTTCTTGCAATGTTTTTGTAAACAATTTGCTTTTTATCAATTTCTATTAGAGTTAAATTCAATTCATTATTCTCTATCTTAAAGTAATTTAAAAACTCTTTTATTAATTTAGATTTATTGTATAAAAGTTAAATTTTTAAAAACATCATATTTATCTACAATTTCAACTCTATTTTTATTTGATAAGAATTCTTGGAGTTTATAATTCTTATAAATTGGAGATTTTTAGAATCTCATAAAGTTTTTAAAAAAATAGTAAATTAAATTCATTGTGTAATCTTTCAATACATTCTTCATAAGTTTCATTAATTTCATTTTTATTTTTTTCTTTTTTAAGAAATTAACAATATATCTTTGATTATCAGTATTTATATCAAGATTATTTTTCGAATTTTATTGCATTACTTGCATATTTAATGTAATCTTTATCCAAATATAAAATCTTGCAATTATCAAACTTAATAACTCCATTTTTTATTAAAAAGATTTCACAAAATAAGGATGACCATCAATTAACACTTTTTTGATTTTTAAAAATCTTTCTAATTAATTTAGCATTTTTATTTCCTTTAGTTTCTAAGAATTTTTTTCAATATCAGAGTTGTTTTTAATTTTTCTTTGTCAACTATTGTAATACTATCAAAACCTATTTTTTTCTTTTTCCTTTTTGTCATATTTGAATAGAACAAAATAAGCATTATTTAAAGAATCAAAATATCCATACTTTTTAGCAAGCTCTACGCTGTTAAAGCTAATATTTCTATTTTTTTAAAGCTTTAGGAGTAATTGCTACAATATTTTCCAACATTTTTCAATTGTGTTTTTATCCTTTATAGTTAAATTAAATAGTTGACCTTTTTCCTTCTGTTATCATTTCTGTTATATTAACAGTTTTCCTATATACCATGTTCTCTATTGTATTAATTGTATTATATTTGGTATCTGTTTTTTTGAGAATACCCATGCAACATCTTCATTTCTAAAAACATCAGATTCATAAATATTTTTGAAGTTATATCCTTCTTTTTATTTGGATTTTTCTTCATTTCTTCTCTTATTTTTCTTTTATAAATTTCCAATAATTTTTCAGTAAATTTAGTATTAAAAACATTACCTACAACAATATTTAAATATGCATCTTGTGCATGATGAGCATCGTTTACTTCTCTTACTTTAACTATATTATACTTTTCCCTAAATTCACTTACTAAAGAAGCTTTTTGAATATACAACTTTAGAACCTTCAAATAATTTTTCAAAAAGTTTTGCTACTTCTTTTTGTAGATTGTCTTGTAGTTACAAGTTGTCTTGCTACAAAATCTCCTAATTCATCGTCAGTAAAAATCATAATTTCTTGTAAGTCTATTATATTTTTTCTTTGGAGATAAATTTATTTTTCTCTAAGGAATATCCAATAATTTTTCATTTTTAGACTGAATTTCTGGTTTAAGAAGTTCATTTTGACTTATTGTGATTTTTCCTCTTTTTTCAACTAAAACTGTATTATCAAAACTATCATCTTTTACTTTTTGATTGAGGATATATATGATCTATATCGTAGATATTACTGTTAAATAGATTATCTAAATCTATTTCTTTTCCAGTATACATTGATTTTTCCCATTTTGCATAAAATATAAGAATAGTTTCTTTTTGTCTTAATCTATTATCATCATATTTTTCAATCTCAGAACTTAAATCATGCAAATTACTACAATATTCTGCAAGTGGATTTTTCATAGTTTTTGTATAATTCTTTTTATTTTTATCTTTTCTTTTTTTCAGTAGTTTTTCCTTTTTCTCCTCCACCTTTTTGCAACTTCTATAAATATTTTCTTAGGATTCTTACCAGTAATTTTCTTTATTTCCATAGCTATTTTATAGGATTGAATAATTGAACGTTTTTTACTGAAGGCGAAACATATAATTCATTTAAATAATTTTCAATATCAAAATTAGAAAAATCTTCTTCTCCATTTATTTCATTAATCTTTTTCTTGTAAGTTAAATTTTTTTCTGATAATAATTCCATTAAATTATAATTTGTACTTCTTAGGGCTTCCATAACATTTTCAAATTTCTCTGTATTATCATTCTTTTCAAAACTAATATCTAATAAAAAGTTTTTCTTGAAATTCTTCCCCATTAGTTATAACTTAATTTATTTATTTTTAGAAATTCTTCTTCTGTAATATTGTAGTTTTTATATTCATTTCCAACAGCATTTTTTTGAAAAGTTTTTTTATCTGTTCCATATAAGCATTTAAGTTCTATACATCTTTCAACAAAGTTTTTTTACATTTGAATTTTTCAAGCCTATCACCAAGAATTTTTCTAAAAGTATTATATCCTTGTAATTTACCATTAAATTCCAAGCCTATACCAGTTATGCTTTCTACATCATTTACTGCTTGTTTTTCTTTAAAAATTCAAAAATTTCTTCTTTGTTACTTTAACTGTTGTTTTTAAATAATTCTTCTATAATTTCATTTTTAAACTAAAATGTAAATGAGCATTATCTACAGTAACTTTATTTAATTCATTTAAAAAGAATAAATTCTTCGTAAAGTAATGAATTTTTTTAGGGATAACATCTTCACCTTTTAAGTAAGTACATCTATTAGTCATTCTTTTTAATGAATTCTTCAGCACTCTTTTGTGTATCAACTTTTTCTTTGAAATTCCATGGAGTTATAGGACTTTTTATTATTTTCATCTTTTCTAACAACCCAAGTATTAGAACCTTTTACATTTTTATCAGTATTAAGAGGTCCTACATAATATGGAATTCTAAATTTAAATAGCATAATTACTTTTTCATAAATTGTTTTTGCCATCTCTATTTTTCATTTAAAAAAATGGATAATATTTACTTTGATTTTCAAGTATTTTTAATTAATTCTATCTCATGAACTTGATAAGGTACTGTTGAGTTTTTCTCCACTTTTTTTAGTTTTTCCAAAAAAATTTATTATCATCAATTCTTGATAAAAACATTATTAAATAATTCTTCGTCTTCTATTTCAACTTTTTAAGTCCTTTAAATAAGTTTTTCTTTAATTCTTTATACAAATCAGCAAGACTACATCTATTTTTCTTTTTATTACTTGTTTTAGATTTAATTTTACTTAATCCTATATAACTTGAATAATTGTTTTTCAAATTGCTTCTAAAAAAATTTATAATAATCAGATGGTTTTTAAATATTTTTTTAAATATATATTTCAAAGTATCTAAATCTTTTTATGTTCACAATATAAAAGCAACTTTTGATTCTGAAAAACTATCACTATTTTTTTAATATTTTCTTTAAAACCATAAAATCATATATTTTCTTAGCTAAATCAACTATAAAAATATTTTCTCCTAAAAGTTGATAAAATTCATCTCTTTTTCATTTTTCATAATCAATTTCAGCAAAACAAATTTTTGGTCTTTCAACTCCTCATTATTAAACACATCTTTTTAAATCAACTTTACTACCAATTCCTAAATTAAATATAGCCTGTACTCTCTTATCTTCAAATAACTCTTTCAAATCTGTTTTTATTTGATTTATTTTTTTATTACTTAATATAATTTCTTCTAACTTTTCTTTTTGTATTTGAATTAATATCTAATTCAAAATTTTTCTAGTATCAAGCTTGTAACTCAGCAAAAAATAGAATCAAAACTTTTTTTATATCTTCAAAACTTTGTCCTTCAAAAATAAAATGTCCTCTGTATTTTAAAAATATGGTGTAAAAGCTAAATATATAAGTCTTATATCAAACTTTTTATCTTCAAAAACTAGAGCTTTTCTTAAATGATATATAGTTTTTATATTCATTATAAAAAGTCAACATCTGTATAGTTCTTATCATTAAATAGAGGGTAATTAAATTGAATTGACTTATCTTCGTTATATAAATTACTTTCTTCAAGTCTCTTAAAGAAAGTAGAGTCAACTTTTGAAACTTCTTCTAAGAATAGTTCTTCTAAAAAGCTTCAAACGTCTCTTTCTTCTGTCAAGTCTTCTTCTGCTGTTTCTATAAACTCTTCTATCTTTTTTGCTGTTTTTGCCTCTTCAAAGAGCCTACTTCCCCACATATCTTTTTTTATTAAACCTTAAAAGTTTATACTGTAAATCTGTTACAGCCCAGCCGACAGAGTTAGTTCAATGTCGAATCCTAGATAATAATCATTAAAATGTTGTTTTTCCCATCTTAACCTCCCAAAAATTTTTATTTTTTTATATTGACTTTTTAAAAAAATCTGTGATATAATCTAATTATAGGAACTTAGTACCTATGTAGATTACATTACGAGTTCAAATAAAAAAATTTATTCAAACCGCCAGAAATGGCTAACCTAATATGTTTAGGTCAACTCACGAAAGTGAGTTTTTTATTACAAAAAATATTTTTCAAACATTTTTAAATAAAATATGAAAAATAAGAAAACCTTTTATTACAATTCAATTAAATTATAAAACTATCAAATGTTTTTTTGTCAATATGTATATATTTTTACATATTTTTAGAGATATAAAAGAGTTAGTCATTCTAACTCTTTTTGAAAATATTTATATCTTATATTTAATTACTTTTTGAAAATTGTATATTAATGCTGTTGGAATATAGAATAAATATGGTGCTGTAAAGACTGCCATATATAATGCCATTTTTCTTTTCTTGTTCTTCTACATCTAGTTTTTGAAAAACTAAATTTTTAAGTTAAAGAAATATATAAAAATCCAACCATTGCTATAATAACTGTCATAAATAAAAAAATCCATAAATATTACTAAAAGGATTTTCCATTACAGGAATTAGTATATTTTGAATTTAACCAAGCAAAAAAATACTAGAGGATTCAGGAAGTCTTCCTATTAAATCTACTATGAAAAATAGTAAAATAGCTCCTATAAAATCTGCAAAGAATCCAAATAAGAATACTTTAAAGATTACTTTTTTATACTTTTTAAATGAATCATCTATCTTTAAAACTTTTAAAGATAATAGAATTACAATTGAGTCAACAACAAAATTAATTGGAATTGCGATTAGCCAGGTAATTGGAATCAATAGTAAAAACCAAATTGGGAAAAACACATTATAAAAGCTTAAAATTTTTCATAGCTCCTCCTAGTTTAATATTAATTTTTAGTTACAAAAAGAGTTAGATTAAACCAACTCTCATAAATTTGAATTAAGCAGTCGGTTGGTCGGTGTACCCAACATCTCAAATACCTAATTGAAGGTGCGGCAGGAACCTTTTCTGCCCTCAACTACTTCTTTACTTAACTATAGTATACCCTCTTTTTACTCTTTGTCAACCTTTTTGGCCTTCCACTAAATTTTCTGTTATTAAGTTTAAAATCATTTATACTATACATACTTGCGATAAAAAAACTTATCCTTACTTTTTATTAACTTTTTAAAAACTAAGAGAACATTTTTATTAAAAGCATTTTACATATTCTAAAAGCTATTTTATTGTCTTTTTCATTAACTCCAACATAATCTGGATTAGCTATTATTTCATCTATATCATCTAAGTATTTTTAAAACATCATAATGTTGTCTTTTTCTAAATGTCTTTTTAATCCGTGTTTTGAAAACTCTATTTTTAGATAATTCAGTTTTAATACCTAATAATTCTTTAATACTATCCTTAACTATCATAATATACCTCTTAAGTATATTTTTAGCATAAAATAAATATAAAAGCAAGACAATAGAACCCCACCCTTCCACGATGCTTCGCATCGGGTGGGTTCCCGGGAACCTTGTTGTTTCACAATAAAAAAAGAGCTATCTTTACAGATAACTCTTTTAATATGTAAGCACACCCAAGGTCGCTTAACAAGAAATGCACGGTGCCTTTGCAGTTAGCTCTAAGTAAGCAATCTTACGGCACATAGAGTATTTTACTTATGGCTGCTTCCGTCAAGACCTGACCAGATTCATAAAGCTCTATTGCGTAAGGACCCACTTGTCAACACCACTTACAAAAGTCGGCTACACCCCTTGAAAATCTCACTTGGGAATTCAGCCCTGCTATAGCAGATTACAGGTTACAAGGTACTGCTATCACCCCGCCTAGCGCATGGCGGAGAGCGAGGGATTTGAACCCTCGAAACGCTTTTGACGTTTACACGATTTCCAATCGTGCTCCTTCGACCACTCGGACAGCTCTCCAAGATACCAATATATTATAATGTATTTTTAAATTTAGTCAATAATTTTTAATTTCACTTTAAAAACTCTGAAATTTTTAGTTGCTATTTCTTTTTGGCTTTTTCTGTATAAAAATTATGTGTAGTATTTTTCTATAAAATAAACTTTTTATATTTTTACTTCCTGTCTTTTTATATTTTTTTCAACCTTTTTATTTTTTTATACTCATAAGCATCTTTAGGTAAATCAGATAAAAAGCAATAAAATTTCATCTTTCAATCCTAGTGAAAATATATCTTTGTAATCATCATACCTTATGTCAAATAAAGAAGATATTATATTTATATCCATATTCAAACTATTTTTCTAAAAAATATAATTTCTTGAGTATTCTTTTTCTTCCTCTAAGGTAGTTTTCATATAATCATCTTCAAAAATTCCACCATCTAAGATAATCGCATATAAAAAAATCTTGAAAACTTTAATAATAAGTCTGCTCCTAAAGGAATAACCCATTACTAAAGAATGGAATAACCGATTTAATCCAATCTAAAAAAATTCTTTTCATTTTTTATATTTACATCAATATTTGAATATTGTCCCGGAATATCTATATATTTTTATTTCATATCCATATTTATTTAATTCTAAATTAAACTCTATTGTAGTTTCAATTTTACTACCTAATCCAGATAAAAATATATTTTCTCCATATTTAATAAAATTATCTCCTTAATTTCTACTTGAAATGAAAATCCCAAACATAACGCCAAGCAAACATAATACAACACTCAATATTATATAAATTATTGCCATAACGAGGCTTATTAATTTTGAAAATAAGTTATTTGCTTCTAGTGAAAAAGTTGAAAAAAGTTGTAAAGCCTCCACATACTCCAGTTTTTGAAAAACAAAGTTAAGTTTTTTTGACCAATTATTTTTAACCGAAATACCAACAACAATCCCAATCAATATTGCTCCAAGCAAATTTGTTATTAGTGTTAAAAACCGGAAATGTATTCTTATATGGAATTAAGCTAATTGAATATCTTAAAATCGCTCCAATAGCTCCACCTAATCCAACAACTAAAATCTCAATCATAAATACCTCTAACGCTTTTTGAATCATAACTACATAAGGAGGTAAATTTTTTTGATTTTCAAATGTAAACTTCAAAAACTGTATAATCTTTTTGATCAATAGTTTTAAAAAGCTTGACATTTCTGCGCTCTCAATTTGTCCACAAAGATGTCCAATGTAAAATGTTATAAAAATTACTCCTTTTTGAATTTAATTTATCCAATAATTTTTCTTACACTTTCTTCAACATCTACTGAATTTGTAGTTATTAATTTATCCCCATTAGGTAGATATCCTAGGTTATAAATTGCAAAATCAACATAATCTTTAACATATTTATCAAAATTTCTATGATTATCTAATATTAATTCATAATTAGAAAAATCTTTAAGTAAATTTTTTTGAATTATCCAAAAGCTTTTTGTTGTATATCAAAACAATATAGTTTTTGGTTTAATAATCTCCAAAATGTTTTGAGCATCAAATCCATTCCCAACCGTCATATCAACTGCAATATTTACATCTTTGATATAACTACGCATAAAAATTCTATTAAATTCTTAGTATTATTTATTATTACAGCCACTACAACACTTTCCTTGTTCTAAAAATTTCGTCTACATCATAAATGTATAAATCATCTTTTATTTTAGTTACTCCTGAAATTCCATCAAAGAATATTCTAGAATAAAAGCTCTTCTTTTCTTTTGTATATACTTTATAAGCAATACATTTTTATAAAAATCTATTAAATTTTTCCATTCCCTCATCGTATTTTTATCTCTTCTAAATAATAATCTTCATCTCTAAATGTTAGTTTTACATATCCAATTATATTTTTCTTCCATAACTAAACTAAAATAAAATGTTGGAACAGATAAGTCCATACTTCCGCCAATTCCATATTTAACATAAAAGTTCTTCAAATTCTTCTGGCGTAGCATTTTTAATCCTATCATTATAAACTCCTTAAATATTCTATTTCTTCTTTACAAAGTTTTCTGTAAGTACCTATTTTTAAATTTCCAAGTTTTATCTTTCCAAAAGCAACTCTTTCTAAAGAAACAACATTATATCCTAATATTTTAAACATTTTTCTTATCTGTCTATTTCTTCCTTCTTTTTAGAAAAACTTTAACTATATTATTTTTTAAAATCAAATATTTCAAACCTTGCTTCTCTAGTCATTCTACCCTCAAGCATTATTCCCTCAGATAGTTTCTTTAAATCACTATCTTTAATTTTTATCAACTTGAACAATGTATTCTTTTTCAACATTTATGCCTTGGATGAGTTAATCTAAAAGCTAAATCACCATCATTTGTTAAAAGTAAAAGTCCAAAGCTATCCTTATCCAATCGACCTACTGGATATATTCTCTCTTTGGAATCTATTAAATCTAAAACTATTTTTTTCCTGATTTTGTGCCTTAGACGTACTGGAATATCCAATAGGTTTTATTTAGTAGATAATATCTTTTAACTTCTTCTAAAGCTATTTTTATTACCTTCAACTGTAATTTCATCTTGTTCAGATACTTCCATTCCCATTTCTGCAAGTTTACCGTTTACAGAACTTTTCCCTGTTCTAGTAACAAATCTGCTTTTCTTCTAGAACAATAGCCTGTATTTGCAATAAATTTATTTATTCTCATCTTCAATTTCCATATTTATTTCATCATCAACTATTTGATTTTTCTTCATCTGAAATGAGATTTCTCAATATCAGGTAAATCTTTTTAACGATTTTTAAATTAAATTGATTTAAAAAAATTTAAAGTTGTTTTATAGATAATTGGCTTTCCAATTCTATCAAGTCTTCCAGCCTCTTCAATAAAGTCTTTTTGAAAGTAAAGTATCAATAGAACTATTACATTTAACTCCTCTAATCTCTTCAATTTCTTGTCTAGTAATTGGTTGTTTATATGCAATTATAGCCAAAGTTTCTAAAAGTTGAGTTAGTTAAATGTTTCATTGTAACTTTTTTCAAAATAGCCTTGAAATTATTTCATGATATTCTTTTCTGGTCTTTATTTGATAATGGTTAGAAATTTTGAATAACAAGTCCTCTTTTTTTGAAACTCAAATTCTTCTACCAACTCATCAGCTAAAACAGTAGCTTCTTTTACAGAAATTTCTAATACTTTTGCAATATCATCAATTTTTAAAGGATCTCCATAAACGAATAATAACTGTTCAATTACTTGCTTATATTCTCTACTATTCAACTTCTTCCCCACTAAATTAAGCTAATTTTATTATCTTTTATCTTGAAAAATCCTAACAAAATTATTTTTAACAAGTTCCAAAATAGATATAAATATTGTTATAAGCTCATTTTTGTTCCATTTTGAAAAATTAATTCTTCAAAATAGGCTTCTTTTTCTCATATAATTTTGACTTTATCATAGAAATATACTTTTCAATTGAAATAAATCTTTTTCTATGATTTTTATCAAAAGAACTCTCATCATTTTTCTCTTTATACTGATTAATAATATTTTCCATTAAATTTAATAAAACATTTACATCAGTATTCAAAATAATTTCTTTATCTTCTGTTATATATTCTGTTATATCAGATTGCATTTTTGAATATGCTTTTACTTCCATCAGCTTCAAGATTTCTAAAAATACTCTCCAACTTTTTGAACTTTCTATATTCTACAAGTCTTTCAATCAATTGTTCCCTTGTAACAATTTTCATCCTCATCTTCGTCTGTATTTTTGGAATTAAACTTCTAGATTTAATTTCAACTAAAGTACTAGACATAATCAAAAAGCAGAAATATCAGTATCTTCACTATGAATAGAATTTTTCAATTACTTCTAAATAATGTCTTGTTATTTTGCTTATTTCTATATCATAAATATCAACTTTTTGTTTTTTGAAATTAAGTCAAGTAATAAATCCAAAAGGACCTGAATAGGCATCTAAATTTACCATTAATTGCATTACATCACCAACAAAATTGCAAGATTAAGTATATGCTTCCCAACTTCACTAACAATTGGTGTTAGGAAAGTTTCCAAATGTTCTTGTAACTATTAAAGCTAATAGAATTAGAGTTGTGTAACTTGAAAGTTTGAAATATTCATACTCTACATCACTTGATAAAAAGCACTTATAAAAATTGCACCATCAAATGGTGGTAAAAGGTATTAATCCAATAATTCCAAAAACTATACTTATTGAAAAAAATATCTCTAAATAGTAAAAAAATAATAGTTCATTATCCTTTCCAATCTTGATATATAAAAATCGCTGATATTAAAAGCAATTAAGAAACACATAAAAGCATTTGATAAAGAGTAAATTATTTTTCCCCCAAAATCTATTTTTAAAATTTGACATCTTAATTTCCATTGGTTTTTTGCTCAACCAAACTTAAAGATTATAAAACAAAATAAAAACCCATTAAATCAATATGATTTGCAGGATTTAAACTTGTTGCACCATTGTTCTTAGGTGTATCATCTCCCAAAGCTAATGCTACATTTGCTTGGAAAATTCTACAAGCAACAATTACAAACATTACTGCAATTCCAACGATTACATGCTCCATTATACTGTCCATACTACCCCCTATTTATCTCATTTAAAATAGCCATTGCTGTTTTTAAAATCATTAATTTCTCCATTAAAATACATTCTTTTTAAGTCTTCAAAATGAATTCTAACTATACTTAAATTCTCGTCATCATCTTCTGGTAATTTAGAAGCAAATAGACTATCAGCTCTGTAAATTACTGTTTTTCAGTACAAAAACCCACACTGTTATATCCTTCAAAAATTTTTTCTAAAGTATTTGAACTAAATCCAATTTCTTCTTGTAACTCTCTAAGAGCTGTTTCTTCGTAATTTTCTCCAACTTCTACAAGTCCTGCTGGTATTTCTAGAAATTCTTCTTGGATAGGAAATCTATATTGTTTAACTAGATAAACAAAACCTTCTTCATCTATTGGGAAAAATTGCTACTGCATCTTTATGTTCAACAATTTCCCTCTTTAAAATTTTTCATCTTTTTCAAAATATTCAAGTTTTTAAATTCAAAAATTTTTTTCCATCAAAAATTTCTTCGGTTTTTACTTTTTCTGTACATCTTAATCTTTCCTTTTTCGTTTGCAATTTCAATCATTTCCTTTGATTGTCTTATAGTTGTATCATTAATATTTGCACCACCAATAAGCCTTGAAATTTCCATAACTTTTTCATCATAATTCGCTCATACAACTTTAGATAAAGTTACATCTCCGATTGTTTCTTTACTTATTATAAAGTGAGTATCGGATAAAAACAGAAATTTGTGGTAAATGTGAAATTACAAGAAGCTGATGATTTTTAGAAATCTCTGCAAGTTTTTCTCCAACTATTTGAGCAGTTACTCCACTTATACCCGTATCAATTTCATCAAAAAAACAAGAGTTGCAATCTTATCTCTATCAGATAAAACTTTTTTTAAAACCTAACATAATTCTACTAAGTTCCCCACCTGATGCAATCTTGTAAATTTCTTGAAGCTCTTCTCCCTTATTTGTAGAGATTAAAAAAAGTAACTTCATCAAAACCAATATTTGTAATTTTTATTATTAGTTTTTATATCTATTTTTAAATATTGAATTTTTTTAAATCCAAATCTAAAAAGTTCTTTTTTTCAATTAATTTTTCTATTCTTCTTGAAAACTTCTTTTCTAGAACTTGAAATTTCATTTGCAAGTTTTTTTATATTCTTCACTTAAATTTTTTTAAGTTTGTTGTTTTTCTTCAAGTAGTAAATCTTTTGAATGTTCAAGTAAATATATATCTTCTTCTAATGAATTTTTTTATATTTTTATTAATCCATTTTTATCTGTCTTAAGTTTTTCTCTTTAAGTCGTTCAAAAGATTGAATTTTTTTCTTGTAAAATCATTAAACTTTCTTCATCAATATAAATATTTGAATAATAGTCTTGTATTTTTGCATAAATCTCTTTTTAAACCAAAAAGAAAGATTTTCAAAGTCTTCACTTAATTTAACAGTTTTATCATTTTTCTTCAAGAAGTGCAATATTTCTATTTATTTCGTTCAAAATAGAAAAAGCATTGACCTCTGAAGTCTCGCCATCAAAAAGCTCAATTAAATTTCCACAACAACCTAAAATAGCTTGACTATTATTATATTTATCAAGCTCATTTTCAATGAATTCTTCATCTAATGTCTCTAAGTCTAGGCTATTAAGCTCTTCAATCTCAGCTTTTTCTTCAATATTTTCATCAAAATTATTAACTCTATTTTTTTAACTTCTTTAAGTCAGTGCTAGTCTTTTTAATTTTTTTCCATACAGTACTTCTATTTCTCTTAATTTTTCTAAATTCATCATCACAAAAAAACTGTCTAAAACCTCAACAAAATCTGTTCTATTAAATAGAGTGTAGCTATCATGTTGACCACAAACATTTATAATATTTATCATTATTTCTGATAGAATAGAATTATTTACCGTTCTATTATTTATCTTTGAAACTGATCTTCCATTTTTACTTACAGTTCTTGAAATAACTAACATATTATCTTCAATTTCTATATCTAATTCTAGCAATTCAAATTTATTTTTATTATTGTTTCGTCATATTCTGAAAGGAAAAACTCCTTCCACATAAGCAGTATCACTACGTTTACCTATGGATGAAGTATTAGCTCTCCCACCACAAAGCAAAGAAATAGCACCGATAATTATAGACTTACCAGTTCCTGTTTTCTCCCGTTAAAATATTAAGTCCTTCAGTAAAGGAAATTTTTATTTCATCAACAATCGCTAAATTCTTATATATAATTCAGATAACATAAAAATCCCTACCTTACTAGTTTCTTTATATCTTCAATTACAGAATCTAAAAAGATTTGTCATCAACTGCAATAAAAATAGTATCAGTACCAGTTACAATACCACTAACCATTTTCAACTTGGCACTTTCAATATATGATCCACAAATACTTGCCGTATGTGGAATAGTTTTTTTATAAGTATCATATCTTCATTATGTTTTATAGACAAAATCGCAAGTTTACAAATCTTATTTAATCTTTCATCTAAGGATTCGTAAATTGAGTCCACAACTTTATACTTATATTCACCTTTTTATTTTTGAACTTTTTAAAAATTTTTAATTCCTTAATATCTCTAGAAACAGTTGCTTGTGTAGAACGAATACCTTTCTTTTTCTAAAACATTCCGAAAGTTCTTCCTGCGTTTTTATTTCATTATTTTCAACTAAATCTAGAATAATTCTTTGTCTTGTATATTTTTTCATAAAAACCTCTTAAAAAAACTCCTTTAATAAGTGCTAATTTTTTCTTTATTCCCATCTCCTCCAAGAATTGGAGAATCAATGATAGAAATAATTTCTAATTTATTAGCTAAAAGCATACAGTCTAATTTTTCAATAACATCATCAATTACTTTTTCAGACTTTACAATACCTTTCTTACTAAGACTTTTTCCTTCACATTCAAATTGTGGCTTAATTAATGCAACAATTAAGCTATCTTCTTTTAAAAATTTATGCAAATTTTTCAAAGATATATCTTAAAAGAAATAAATGAGACATCTATCGAAATAAAATCGACTTTTCTCCAATTATTTCAAAATCTAAATATCTAAAATTTGTATTTTCAAGACTTATAACCCTATTATCATTTAATAAACTATCTACAAGTTGATCTCTACCAACATCTATTGCATAAACTTTTTTTAGCATTCTCATTTAACATAATTTGAGTAAAAACCACCAGTTGAAGCTCCTATATCCATACAAACTAAATTATTCAAATTGAGTTTAAAATTTTTAATTGCACAGTCCAGTTTAATTGCCCCTCTGCCAACATAAGTATCTTTCAAAAGTTGAGTTAATTGTTATTAACTTTTCATCTTCAATTAGCATGGACACTTTTTCTATTACTTTTCCATCATAAAATGCTCTTTTTCAGAAATAATCTTTTTAGCATAAGTTCTAGACTTAGCAAGCCCTAAATTTACTAAACAAATATCTGCTCTTTCCATTAGTATGTCCTTTTTGCCATAAAGTCTATAAAAGTCTATAAAAGAAATCTTTATTCCCCGAAATTTTTATTTATTTCTTCAAAAGAAATACGATTTAAATCATTAATTTTCTTTTCAACTTCATTTTTCCCAAGAACAGTTGCAAAAGTCTTTTTATTAAGTTTAACATCCTCTTCAAAATCGAATAAATCATCTTGAAGTTGGAAAAACAAGTCCCCAAATTTTTGCATAGATTTCTAAGTGAAGTAAATCTTCATCACTAGCTCCAGCCAGTTTTTGCTCCTGATAAAATAGCAGCTTTAAAAAGTTCACCTGTTTTTAAATCATTTATTTTTCAATATCACTTAAATCTTTCTATCTTATTTTCAAGATCTAAAAATTGACCATAAATCATTCCATTTATTCCACTCGAATTAAGAATAATTTCACTTGCCTAACTGCATTTTTTTATCTCTTGAATACTATCAAGTTTTTAATAGCTTTAAACATAATTAAATTTGCATTATTTTAAAAGTTCATCTCCAACCAAAACTGCATTTGATTGTCCATATTTACCATAAACAGAAAGAACTCCTCTTCTAAATTTATCATCATCCATTTCAGGTAAATCATCATGAACAAGAGAGTAATTATGTATAAGCTCAAGAGAAATAGCAAAGTCTAAAAGCTAAATCAGAAACTTCCTTATAACTTTTTAAAAGACTCTAAAAAGTAAAAATTGTCTTATCCTCTTTCCACCAACAGAAAAAGAATATGCACACATTTTTCGAATTCATTTTTGATTTTTTATAAACTAAATCTAGTCTATCTTCAATAATTCTTTTTATCTTCTTCAATAAAACTTAAAAAAATTGTCCATTATAACTCTAAACTCACTTGTCCATCTTCTAATGTTTTCTCAACAAATTTTTGATCTTCAGACTCGGAATTTTTCATCAAATAAGAAAAAGTCTTCCCTCTTCTTTTTCAAGAATTTCAACTAATTCTTTATGAAGTTTAATTCCCTTTTTATATAATTCAATACTCTTTTCAAGACTTAATTGTTCTTTTTCTAAAGTATTCACAATTTTTATAAGCTCTTCAATTCCCTTATCGTAATTTTCTAACTTAATTGCCATCTATAATCTCCTTAATATCGAAATAATTTCTCCATTAGAAACCTTAAGTTTCAAAAGAATCTCCTACATTTACATCCTTAATATCTTTTACAATTTCATTTTTATCATTATAAATAATACTATATCCTCTCTCTAAAACACTTATTGGATTAATAATCTCCAAAGATTGTCTTTTTAAAGTCTAGTAATTGTTTATTATACTTAAATACAGCATTTATTTTTCGTCCAAAGATTTTCTTAAATTCTCTAGATTTTCTTTTTAATGTAGTAATTCTATTAACTGGATTATAATATTCCAATTCTTTTCTTAAAATGTTCTAGCTGAATCTTTTTCAGCAGAAATTTCCTCTAAAAATATTTTTATTAAGTTTTTCTCAGCTTGACTTAAAAATTCTTTTTAACTCATCCATACTCACTGATGAAAGCTCTGCACCTGCTGTCGGAGTCGCTGCTCTTTTATCTGCAACATAATCCGTAAGCATTGTATCTATCTCATGACCTACTGCTGAAATAATTGGTTTTTTACAATTAAAAATGGTTCTAATAAGATTTTCATCATTAAACGCATTCAAATCTTCAAAAGAACCACCACCTCTACCGACTATTATTGTATCAATAAAATCGAGTGAATCTAAGTATTTAACACCTTCAGCTATTTCCTCACTAGCACCAATTCCTTGAACTTTTGCAGGATAAAAATAGATATTTGCAATCCTATATCTTCTTCTTAAAGTATTTAAGATATCACGAATAGCAGCTCCATTTTTAGCTGTAACAACTCCGATATTCTTTGGAAATTTCGGAATAGGTTTTTAAATTCAGCATTAAAGGGCCTTCTTTTGAAAGTTTTTCTTTAAGAGCTAAAAATTGTTCATATAAATTCCCACGCCCAACCTCTTCAACATTTTTACAAAGGTTTGATAGTAGCTACCCTTTTCATAAGTCATAACGGTTCCGGTTACAACAACCTTCTGTCCGTCAGTAAGATTTAAATTTTTGTGCAATCGGTACGGTTTTAAAAACAACGCATTTTAGCATAGCTTCATCATCTTTTATACTAAAAATAACTATGTCCTCCCGATTTTAAAATTAGATACTTCACCTTCAACACTAATATTAGATAAAAAGAATCTCTTCTAAGTACATTTGCAATATACTTACTTACTTTAACCTTAAATGTTGTCATCAAATTTCTCCTATTTAGAATAACACTAAAAGAACTCCAAAAATTGCAAATATACTTATTGCAGGTAATACATGTTCCATTAATGCTTTTTAAAGATTTTTAGGAATTGCAATTAATGCACTCAAACTACAAACCAATGGAACATAGTATGATATTATTAAATATGCATTTCTCCATGGTAATAATTTAGGAATCATTGAATATTTAAAAACAAGAATATTGCAAAACACACAATACAAAAAAATCGGATAGACTATCCATCTTTTTTTGTACCTTCCGTTCCAATTAAATAAGTTGAAACTGCAATGCCAGAACAAACAATTCCAGCAAAACCAATAAGCAATAAAGTATTAATAATTCCCATAATTGCCTCCTAAAATTAAATGTTATTTTTAGATCTTACTATAGTTCCGAGAATACCGTTTATAAATTTATATGAAGCTTCTGTAGAATACTTATTAGCAATTTCTATAGCTTCGTTTATTGCAACACTCTCAGGAATATCATCTAAGTAATAGATTTCATTAACAGCAATTCTTAAAATTGCCAAATCTATTTTAGCTATTCTATTGTAATTCCAACAACCTTCTAAATTATCTTTAATTATATTGTCAATCTCATCAATGTGATCAATTATAGAGTTGCAATTTTTTTCTAATATATTTAAGTTCACTACTAGGCAACTCAAAATATTCTATAAAACTTTCAATCTCATCACATTTTAAAACTGTCCTTAATACTTAGTTGATAAATCAACTTCATACACCATTCACGTGCTTCACTTCTTGTCATATAAACTCTCTACTTTTTCAATAGATTCAATACAAATATTCACACCTAATACTTTAATACTTGTCATTATTTCTATCTTTAATTTTTATATTTTTCTTGAATTTTCTTAACAATTTCTTCAAATTTTTGTCCGTATTCTACGACAACTTTAATAGAAACTTGAATTCCATTTTCTGATAATTCAATTTCAATTCCTTTTTAGAATTTTTGCATTAATTTTTTCAGCATCTTCAGGGATTCCAACTATATGTTTAACACCATCAACTTCAAGAGTTGCCATAGCTGTTATCATATAAAAATATCATTTGATATTTTAATACTGCCGTTTTTCATATTTATTTTTTTATTCATAATTAATACACCTCCACTTACTAAGTATTATACCAAAAATTGTAAATTTATTCAATTAAAAATAAATATTTATGCAATTCTATATAGTATTAATATTTTTATAAAAATTTTTAAAAATAGCATCTTGAATTGAAAAATTTAATTATGCTAAAATATCATTAATTATATAATAATCAATATAGTTATATAATTTTGATATTTTTATAAGGAGGTGACATTTTGAAAAATTTTGGAACAGAAAAGGAAACTCAAGGACTTAAATTATTCTTAAAATTAATTGCTTTTAGCATGTTTTGTATTATTTAATGGTTTCTTATTCGCATTTATTAGACTTTTTGTACGTAATATTGACAATATTACAAAAAGGGATCTATGACACCAACTATTCTTCTTGTAGGAGGAATTTCTTTATTTTTAATATTATGTGCATATGTATTACCATATTATTTATTCGTATTATTCCCTAAATTATATTATTACGACGATGGTGTTGTTATTGGTAAACAAGATAACGAAAAAGATTCTTTATAAAGATTTAGATTATTTCTTTTATATCTAATCCGGTTAATCCTATTGAATTTCTAGCAATTTGGTATTATGCAAATGGAAAGTGGAAATCTTTATCTGGAAATGGGTATTCTAAAAAGCATTTTAAACTTTGGCAAGAAGATTTTTGTTAAAGTTAACTATCCAATATATATATGATATATGATGGAGAAACTGTTGAATTCTTATATCACGATCCAAAGAATCGTAGATTAGTCTTCAAAACTGTTAGAAAAAAATTCTAGAAGAAAGTCTAAAGATTGAAATCACAAAAACTATTTCAAAGTTAATGGTAAAGAATATAACTGGGATGAATATGATATTTATGCTAAAATAGGTAATGTTGTTGTAAGAAACGATCAAGGTAAGACTGTATTTAAATTACCACAAAAGGCATTTTGTTCATAAACCAAATTTACTTCAAGCAATTGTATATGAATTAAATAGTAACAGTCATAGAGATTAATTAATATCAAAATAATAAATATTTGATTGTTTTTCAATTCACAAAAAGCAATTATTAATTTTATTTGCTTTAAATAATTAAATATTTATTAAAAACAAAAAGCCAACATCGTTGGCTTTTTATTTTTGATATAATAATATATTGCAAGTTGTGTTCTATCTCTAAGATCTAATTTTTCTAATATTCCAGAAATATAATTTCTAACAGTTCCCTCACTTAAAAATAACTTTTCAGAGATTTCTTTATTTGAAAGCCCTTTTGCAATCTGTTCTAAAATTTCTATTTCCTTTTTGTGTTAAAAGATCAAATTCTTTTTGTCGTTTTTAAAAAGACTCTTAATATTTAATTCATTATCAATAATCTTATTTCCAAGACTTACACTCTCTATCGCAGGAATTAGAGATGCTACATTATCTTTTAAAATAACCCCTAAAAACTCCTCTATCAATTCCTCTCATAATATCATCACTATCATTAAAAGTTGTAAGTAGCATTATCTTAGCTTCTTTATCATATTCTAATAATTCTATTGCAACATCAACACCGTTTATTTCTTTCATTCTTATATCTAAAATAACAACATCAACTTTATTTTCTTTGTATGTTTCAATAGCTTTTTGAATCTGTTGTTGCCAGCACAATTTCATAACCACTTTTTGCCTAAAATTGTACTTAATGCATTTAATACAAGAACATCATCATCAACCATTATTAATTTCACTCTATTCACCCTTACCTATTGTAATATTTATTTTAAAACCATCATCGGTAATTATATTAAATAGCCCCTTATATTTTCTAGCCAATTCTTCCATAGATGAGATTCCTAAGCCTTCATCTTTTTTTAAAATTAATATTCTTTCCATTGTCAAAAATTGTTATAATATATGAACTTTCGTTCTCTATAATTCTAACTGTAAATGTATCTCCATTAGAATACTTAGTAAAAATTAGTAAATGCTTCTTTTACTATACTAAGAATGTCAAAACTTAAATTTTTCATTCATTTTATTCTTTATTTTTATATATTAATTTCGTATTAACATTTGGAACATTTATAATTTTTTTCTATCGAACTTTGCAAATCAAAAGCTGATTTATACATATTGTGAATTATTTTTTTCTAATATCTACAAGACCAACAGAAAGATTTTCTCTAACTCTAATTAGAGCAGTTTTTACATCTTCATCATCTGTCATAAACTCTAAAGCTCTAAGCTCTAGAACAGATGCTGAAATAGTATGACCTATCGAATTGTGCAATTCTCTTGAAATTTTTTTCTCTCCTTTAAGATATTTTTCATAATTCTTTTTCTTCTTCAAGATATAATGTCTTTTAAATCTTTTTAATTTATAATTTGATTTATAAAAATTTAAAAATTCTCTATAATAGTTGACTTTTTCTTTCATAAAGTTCTCTATCATATTGTGAAAGACAAACGATTAGTAATGCCAATGCAAAAAAGTTCAATTCTCTAGTTATTAAAAAAATACAAAAATATAGGAATATTGTAAATTGATTTACTATATATTGCATAAATAAAAGAGAACATAAAAATCTAAATTCAGGAAAAAGTAAATTACAATTAAAAACAACTGACAAAACTGTGCTAGAATAAAAATTTTTCCCTAATCTCTATAATAAGTACAAAAATTAAAGAAACAAAACTAAAAATTGCTACATTTTGTAAAACTTAATTCATCTGAAAATAAATATAAAAATTTAGTAAAAATATTTTAAAAATACCATAAAATCTCCATATTATTATCAAAAATATTATCTTTATTTATATTATACATATATTTTACCATATTTTTTTAAAAATTACATTTTGTCATATTCATAAAATTACATCTTACACTAAAAATGCAAAAATAATTGATATAATTATTGCGAGGTGATAATTATGATTATAAAAAGTAGAAGACTTAATAAAAAATATAAGGATTGTTTTTAGACCATTTTAATTTATCTCTTGAGAAAGGAGATGTTCTTGGACTACTAGGTCCCTAACGGTTTGTGGAAAGACAACTTCAATAATGTGTATACTATCTCTTTTAAAAATATGATAGTGGAAATATCGAGGTTTTTGGAAAAAGATATTCAAAACGAATATGATATAAAAAGAAAAAAATAGGAATTGTTCCCCAAGAACTAGCAGTATTTGAAAACTTAAATGTTAGAGAAAATATAGATTATTTTTGCGGACTATATGTTCAAAATAAAAACGAAAGAAAAAGACTTGTTAACGAAGCAATAGAATTTACTGGACTTCAAAAGTCATGAAAAAAATGTTACAAAAGAAACTTTCCGGTGGACTTAAAAGACGTTTAAATATCGCTTGTGGAATTTCACACAAACCAGAATTAGTTATTCTTGATGAACCAACTGTTGCAGTTGATGCTCAAAAGTAGAAAAATTCATTTTTAGACGGAATAAAAAATTTAGCTGATAACGGAGCATCAATCCTATATACTACTCATTATCTAGATGAAGCTGAATATCTTTTGTAACAAAATTTCAATTATGGATAATGGAAAAATATATTAACAGGAGATATGCAAACTTTAATTAATGGTGTTAGTGTAAAAGAAAAATTACAGTTGTAGGTTATATAAAACCTGAAATTATTTCAATTTTAGAAAATCAAGATGACGTTGTTGACGTTGAAGTAAAAAGAAAATCAAGTAACTTTAAACTATTCTAACGATGTTGGAAATATTAAAAGATTAATTTACTTACTTGATGATAACAATGTTGTATATGAAGAAATCTTTTCTAAGAAACCAAAATTAGAAGATATATTCTTAGAAATGACTGGAAAGGAGCTTAGAGAATAATGGGAATTTTATCTGCTTTAAAAATTAACTTACTTACTTTAGTAAGAGATAAAATGGCTTTTTTGAATACTTTTTCCATTAATTTTAGTAACATTTTTCTGCATTGTTATGCCTAATGTTGGAAAAATCATTCGAATCTGTAAATGTTGGTATTGACAAAAATAACCCCAAATATAACAATTTTAAAACAAATTCCTCATCTTAACTTAAAAAGAAGTTAAAGAAGATGTTTTAACAGATTTTAAAAAAATAAAGAATATAAAAGCATATATCGAAGATGATTTATCAATGAAAATAGTATCATCTGATTCTGAAGTTATGATTGTTAAAAATATACTTGATCAAGTGAAACAATTAAAAAGAAACAAAAATTAATCAAGTTGAAATAATTAAAAATATGAATAAAAGAATTCATTGAAAATAAAAAAATCAAAGCTCAAGTGGAGTTGAAATGATGCTTTTTCAATCGTAATTATGACAAGTCTTTATACTATGTTTGATGGTGTTGCTTATATTGATAACATTTTTATATGGAACATCAGATTTTTGCAGTAAGAATGCTGGCTTCACCACTTAAAAATCAATATATTTGATTAATGGTATTTTATCTACATTATTAGTTTCAGGTTTTTAACACTTTGCTTCTAATTTTTATATGTAAAATTTGTTTTTGGAATAACTTTAATAACAAACTATCTCGCTACATTTGTTACCATAATAATTATTATGTTTTTGGTATAACAATGGGAATGCTACTTTCAGTATCAATAAAATCGGGAACAGAAAAGAAAACGGCGTTAGGACTTGGACTTATTTTATTAATGAACTACACTTCCGGAATGATGGGAACAGGAGTTACAAATATAATTACTACTAATTTCCCTATCATAAAAATAAATCCAACAATATATATGGAAAAATGCTCTATTGGGTGTTAATATAGCAAATGATACAAATTACTTAATATCAATGATTCAATATATAATTCCTTTTTCATTGATATTATTTGGAATTACACTAATTTACTTAAGGAGGCATAAATATAATGATTTTTAAAAATTATTTAAAAATATGTTTTAAAAATATAAAAACTATTTTATTTTCTTTTCATGATTTTTTTATGCTTTTTGTTAATTATATTTACTAGTCAAAGCTCTAAAGAAACAGAATTCAAAAGCAATGAAACTCGATATAATGATTAATGACCAAGACAAAAGTGAAGATTCAAAAAGCTTTTTATAAATTATATAAAAGAAAAACATAATGTAACAGAAGGACAAATAACTGAAGACGAAGCAAAAACAAATAGTTGAAAATAAAATTACAGCTTTTATTGAAATAAAAAGATTTTTAAACAAAAATTTACTAAATGATAAAAAGCTATATCCCTTTTAGCTTCAACAAAAAACTGCTTATATAACTTTTTAAAGATAGATTTAAACAAATATATGAATTATACACTAGCTGGATATAAATCAAATGTAGATCAAAAAAAGAAGTTATAGATACCTTAAATAAAAGAAATAGATGTTAAAATAGTAGATACAAAATTATACAACCAAGAAGAATCAAATGAAGCATTTGCAGCATCTTTTGCAGTACTAAGCTATGTTGTATTTATGGATGTTATTTCTATAATTATTAATATAGATTCAGAATTTAAAAAGAAAGTTTATTAAAGAGAATGGGACTATCCCTTATTCTCAAAAATCACAAATGTTACAACAATTTGCAGCTCAAATTATTATAGCAATATTTATATCTACAATCTACATCTCCATTGTACTTTTTAAGAATAAATCTGGATATGTCAAAAGCAAATATAATTTATACTATATTAGCTGTTCTAGTTTTCTCATTTACTGCAATTTCACTTGGACAACTATTTGTATCATTATCAAAAATGTAAAAAGTTATAAATGGTATAAATGCAGCTTTTTACACTAGTAATGGCATTCTCATCAGGAGTATTCTTCCCTGTAAGATTATTGCCACAAGGAGTTGTAAATCTTTTCAAAGTTTATGCCACAATATTATTTTTATACACTTTTTACAAAATATAAATTCAGAACAATTTTTAATATTCATAGGCTCACAAGCTGTATTTATTATGTTTTATTTACTATTAGCAGTATTTATAAAAATTACAAATTAAAAGAAGTCGCTTAAACGACTTCTTTTTTATTTTTATTTTTCTCTTTATACATCATTTTATATCTCATACCAACTGTTCTACTTATATAGTTTGAGGATAAAGCACAAATTCCCAAAAGTAAACATTGTTGTTATATATAGTTGATTTTTGATTTGTTATTATCCAAGTTACAATTGAAATAAAAACTCCTCCTGCAATAAATACAACTCCTGAAAATTTATTTACTAATATAAAAAAACTATTTCATTTGTTAATGTCCATTTGTTTCTTATTGCAAACTCATTATCTTTTTGCTTGTCTTAGATAAATTCCATACATTACAGTTAAAATTGCTATTAAAGTAAAGACTAATCTAATTACTAAAAAGGAATTTCCATTTTTGAATTTTTAACATTAGTTTTAAAACTGAAAATGTAAAGTAATTACACATAATAGAGATTAGTAAGTTTATAAATGCAACAACTGTTACTCCCATTGGATAATTTTCGTCATTAAATTTCTTTTTTTACTCTTCTTAAATATGTTATTCAAAGAATGATAATACTGTATTTGCTATGGCAAATGTAAAAATCATATATGATCCGATAAAAAAACTTCTTTTTCCGTCTTTGATATAAGCAAAAACTGATGATGGTAATACAACAAAACCTGTTGTAGCCAAAATTATCGGAGTAATCGCTAAAATTAATAATAATTTTAAAAAAATTTATTCATTTTTAGTCCTCATATCCATATTTTTTTATAGAATTCTTTTTGTATTCTAAAAATCTATCTTCTCTAATTGCTTGTCTTATATTTTTCCATTGTTTTAAGTAAAAATCTTAAATTGTGAATTGAAAGAAGTCTTGCCCCTAATATTTCATCAACATTTATTAAATGTCTTATATAAGCTCTTGTATGATTTCTACAAGCATAACAATCACATTCATCATCAAGTGGAGCAAAGTCCTTTGCGTATTTTTGCATTTTTATAACAAGTTTTCCCTTTGAAGTCATTGCAGTTCCGTTTCTTGCAATTCTTGTAGGAAGAACACAGTCAGCCATATCAATTCCAGCTTCAACAGCTTCAAATAAATAATCCGGAGTTCCTACTCCCATTAAATATCTAGGCTTATTTTCAGGCATAAATTGTACTGTATAATTTAGATATTCAACCATAATATCTTTAGGCTCACCTACACTTAGTCCGCCAATAGCATATCCCGGTAAATCCATTTCTATTGTAGCAAGTGCTGACTCTCTTCTTAAATCTTTGAACATTCCACCTTGAATAATTCCAAAAAGCGCTTGATTATCTGTATTTTTTTATGATAATCTTTACATCTTTTTAACCAACGTAAAAGTTCTTTCCATAGAATTTTTTTACATAATCATAACTTGCAGGGTATGGTGCACATTCATCAAAAAGCCATCATAATATCAGAGCCTAAATCATTTTGAATTTTCCATTGATTTTTCTGGAGAAATAAAATGCTTTGAACCGTCAATATGAGATCTAAATTCTACACCTTCTTCAGTTATTTTTCTAATATCTCCAAGACTGAAAACTTGAAAACCGCCACTATCTGTTAAAATCGGCTTGTCCCAATTCATAAACTTATGAAGTCCACCAGCCATTCTAATAATTTCTTGACCAGGTTTTAAATATAAATGGTAAGTATTTCCTAAAAATAATTTGTGAGCCAATTTCTTTTAACTCATCTACATTCATAGCCTTTACAGTGGCTCTCGTTCCTACGGGCATAAAAATTGGAGTTTCGATAACACCCCTATTTGTATATATTTTTCCAAGTCTTGCATTACAGTCAGAAGACTTTTTATCAATTCGTATTTTAACTCCATTACTTCTCCTTTTTTTAATAAGCATTGCATCGCCAAAACTGAAAAATCTGTATTTGTTTTTCGTAGCCTCATTATATGCATTCATTATTATCTCTTTTTGATGCAAAAGCACTAACAAGCATAATTAATGTTGATTTAGGTAAATGAAAATTTGTTATAAGACAATCAACAACCTTAAACTCAAAACCTGGATAAATGAAAATATCCGTATTTCCTTTACAAGCTACAATCTTTCCATATTCTTTATAAACTGTTTCCAAAAGTTCTTACACTTGTTGTTCCAACTGCAAAAATTCTATTTCCATTTTTCCTTTGCTGTATTTATTATTTCAACACTTTCTTCTGAAATTTCATAGTACTCATTGTGCATCTTATGTTCCAAAACATTATCAACCTTAACAGGTCTAAAAGTTCCAAGTCCAACATGTAATGTAACTCTTGCAATCTTTACTCCCTTTTCTTGAAGTTCTTTTAAAAGTTCATCTGTAAAATGAAGTCCTGCTGTTGGTGCTGCGGCTGAGCCATTATGTTTTTGCATAAACAGTTTTGGTATCTGTCTCTCTCTTCCAATTTTTCGTGAATATATGGTGGAAGTGGCATTGTTCCAAGCTCATCCAAAATTTCTTCAAAAATTCCATCATAAGAAAAATTTTACAAATCTCTCTCCTCTTCACTTATACCTACAACTTCTCCAAGTAATTTTCCATTTCCAAACTCAACTTTTTGAGCCTATTTTCATTTTTCTTTCCGGGCTTAACCAAAGTTTCCCAAGTATTATCCTCATGCTTTTTCAAAAAGTAAAACTTCAATTGCTTCGTCCTTACCCGGTCTCGCTCCAAAAAGTCTTGCAGGAATAACTTTAGTATCATTAATTACAAAAACATCATCTTTTTATATAATCAATAATATTTTTTTAAAAATTTTTATGTTCTAAATCAAAATTTTTCTCTATTTACAACTAAAAAGTTTTTGAACTTGATCTATCCTTAAGCGGAAACTGAGCAATCAAAGACTCATCAAGCTCAAAATCAAAATCATCTGTTTTAAATTATTCATTAACTCTCTTCCTTTATTAAAAAAATATAAAATACTTCTACAATGTAATATTATATATTGTTTTTTCAATATTTTTCAAATTTTTAATAATACAATATTTATTAACAATAAAAAGTAACGGTGTAATAATCGTTACTTTTTCATTCTATTCAATATTTCTTCTAAAACATAATCTCTATTGTCAATATAATCTTTTTATTGTAGGTTTTAAAATTTCATTTTGGAATTAATACATTTTCTTTGATTTCTTTTTCTGTAAATAAGTTTTTATTACCTTTTTGTTTTGTCAAAAAAAGCTTTGTCCATAGCTGAATATTAATTTTACTATTTGGCAAAATATCTTGTGTTACATTTCCTGACAGATATATTCCACCTGCCAAAGGTTCTCCATAAATTGTAGCATCTCTAAATTTTTTTCTTTAGAGAATATACTACACTTGTTCCTGCAGAAAAAGTATTTCTTCCTACTAAAATATGAATTTTTAAATTTTTGTTTTTCCTTCTCATACTTTTTTCTAACTCATCTAAAAAGATAGAAAAACTGTTTCGCTTCCTCCCTCATTATATCTTAAATCAATTATTATATTATTAATTTTCAATAAACCTTTATTATCTCGAATGTAATTAAAAATTCAGCTGAAAATTTGTCAAAAAGGTTTATGTTCTTCACTAAAACATTTATTATAATGAAGAACCATTGCATTGCTCTTTGGAAAAGTTTCAAAAAGTATAAGATTGTGTTGGATTCATCTTATATGGAATATTATCAATTTCTAAAAAGATTTGCCAATATAATTACAAGTAACAAACTCCAAATTGTCTATTTTTAAAATCATTTTTCTAATTTTTCTCTTTCTTTTTCCTGATGATTTTTCAATTAATTTTAATATTGATTTTTTATAATTTTTCTTTATTTTTCTTAAATTCCTCTGTTTTTGAATATTCACTTTTTCTGTTTTAACATCCCTATTAATCTTAGGTTTAAACTTTACATTAAATTCTTTTTTTATCTTTTTCCAATCACTACATTTATTTCATTTACATTTGAAATTAATTTAAGTCCTACAAGATAATCCAAATCTGTTATATAATAGTCAACCCAATAATCAATATTATATTTGTTATCTCAGAAATTATTTCCTTTGCTTTTTCCCTAATATCTTTTATTTTTAATTCCATTTATACTTTTTACTTTACTAAAATTATACTCTTCATACTCTTTTTCAATTCCGATTATATATGTTCCATCATCAAAAGTTTTCAAATAAAAAGGTAATATAGCCTGACTTGGATTTTAAAAACTAAGATGTCCTTCTTTAAAATAGCTCATTATTCGTTGAATTTCAACTACAAACTCACTGTCAGAAATATTATCTATATTTAATTTTAATTCTTTTTATTCTATTTTTAAAATCTTCATCTGTAATATATCTATATTCCTTTTGATGTTTTTCAAGCATTACACTTTCAAAAATGCTCTAAATCCTCAATAAGTTTTTGTTTCTAACTTCCCTATTTTCTCCCTTAAAAATATGAGTTCATTTGTATTTACATTAGAATTTTATTTCCAAAAAGACCCACAAGAAGTTAAAAATATTAAAAGCTAAAAAGAAAATAAATAATCTTTTTCATTACATCCTCCAAAAAAGAGAATTAACAATATAAAAATATAGCTAATTCTCAGAGTGTGGACAAAAGTAAAGATTTTGTCCATACTCTGAAATACACTAATAATATATTTTACTTTTTCATTCTACCAAAAATGTTTATATGCTTTTTCAGTTACAATTCTACCTCTGCTTGTTCTACTTAGAAATCCTATTTGTAGTAAATAAGGTTCATAAACATCCTCAATTGTTATTCTCTCTCACCAGTGGAAGCAGCAATTGTATCTATTCCAACAGGCCCACCTGAAAAATTATCTATTATTGTAGTTATTATCTTTCTATCTATTGTGTCAAGTCCAAGAGAATCAACTTCTAAAATATCAAGTCCATCTTTACTTGTTTGATAATCAATTTTACCATTTCTCTTAACCTGTGCAAAATCTCTAACTCTCTTTAAAAGTCTGTTTGCAATTCTTGGTGTTCCTCTTGAACGTCTTGCAATTTCAAGAGCCCCCTCAGGTTCAATATCAACTCCTAAAAATTCCAGCAGATCTTGTAATTATTTTTGTAAATTTTTCAATACTATATAATTCAAGACTCAACATAATTCCAAATCTATCACGAAGTGGTCCTGTTAATTGTCCTGTTCTTGTTGTAGCTCCTATCAATGTAAATTTTTCAAGATCAATTCTAAGACTTCTAGCGCTTGGTCCTTTACCAATTATTATATCAAGAGCATAATCTTCCATTGCTGGATATAATATTTCTTCAACACTTCTGTTTATTCTGTGAATTTCATCTATAAACAAAACATCGTCTTTACTTAAATTTGTTAAAATACTTGCAAGATCACTTGGCTTTTCTATTGCAGGTCCTGATGTAACTCTAATATTAACACCCATTTCATTTGCAATAATATTTGCAAGAGTTGTTTTACCAAGTCCTGGTGGACCATAAAGTAAACAGTGATCGAGTGGCTCATTTCTTGTTTTTGCAGCCTCAATAAAAATCTTAAGTCTTTCTTTTGCTTTTTCTTGACCAATGTATTCATCAATCCATTTTGGCCTTAAACTGGTTTCTATTTCAATATCTTCTCTTGAAAATCCAGTACCAATAATTCTATCTTCAAAAATCTTCAAACATACTTACACCTATAATTGTTTCATACTAAGTTTAATAATATCTTCAATTTCCATTTCATCAACGTTTATACTTGAAAGAAATCTCTCAATATCATTTTTCATAAATCCTAAATTAACTAGAGCATCAGATACAAGTTCTCTTTTCCTAAGTCTTTTTCCACTTTCTACAGTTGGTTCTATTCCAGAAATATCTTTGCTACTAATACTATCAATTGAAATTTTTATCTTTTAATTCCAAAATAATTTTTGTGCAGTTTTCTTTCCAACACCCTTTGCAGTCATGCAAGAGCAACGGCATCTCCATTTACTATTGTTAATTTTTAGACTATCAACAGACATTGAGGATAAAATCCCACAAGCCACTTTTTGGCCCCAATGCTATTTACACTTATAAGTAGTTTAAACATTGATAGCTCATCCATTGTTTTAAATCCAAACAAAAGCAACATAATCTTCTTTTACTATATAATCTGTATAAATCGTATAATAATCTCCAACAGTTACATTGAATAATGTATTGTTAGAAGTAAAAATCTTATAACCTATTCCTCCATTATCTATAACGATATAATCATTGTAGATAAATTTAAGTTCCCCACTAATATATTCGTACATAAAACACCTATTTCATTCTAAATTGATCTTTAAATTTCAAACTAAAAATGACAAAGAGCAATTGCCAAAGCATCTGCTGCATCATCCGGCTTTGGAACGGATTGAAGTTTAAAAATCATCTTAATACTCTCTTGCATTTTGCTTTTTATCTGCTCTACCATAGCCTGTAATTGCTTGTTTAACTTGTAAAGGAGTATATTCATAAGCTAAGATATTTTTTTCTTTGTAAAAGATAAAAATTTCAACACCCCTAGCTTGTGCAACATTTATTACAGTCTTAACATTCTTGTTAAAGAAAAAGTTCTTCAATTGCTAATTCATCAACATTATGCAATTCAATTAATTTATTCAATTCTTCATCAATAATTTTTAAGTCTATCTGGAAGTGGAACTCCTGCCTTAGTTTCACTACTCCATAATCTATAAGTCTCACTCTATTTCCGATAGCTTCAATAATCCCGTACCCAACTATTGCAAGTCCAGGGTCTAATCCAAAAAAATAATCACAAAAATCCTCCAATACTATCAAATATGATAACATAAAAACACAATCAATTAAGATTATTTTTATAATTATCTAATAAAAGTAATTTTATGCACAAAAAGCAAGAATTAAATTCTTGCTCTTAATCTTATTCGTAATCTTCACAGCTTAGTAAATCTTCTCTCTTAACTTTTTCCTTTTTCGTCATAAGTCATTTTACTAAAGTTAATTAAATGTGGAATACCATCTAATTTTCTACATTCAATTAAATGAACAACTTTGCTTAAATCTCCAACTTCTTTAGCTTGAGTTTTCATGATTTTCATCATTGAATATTTAAGTTCAGTTTCTTTGAAAGTAATAGTTGACATTCCTTTTTTATTGAAAGCAGCTTGAACCATTGATTCACAGTTTTCTTCTGTAAGTGCAGGAATTAAAATATAATCTACATCACTTGCAGCTTCGATTCCAGCTTCATCTTTAACTTGAACAGTCTTATGTGAACCTTTAGCAACAGCCATAATAGCTGCCATGAATGGTCTAATTCCAGCAGATCTATGTCCTGAAATAATTAAAGTTTCTCCCTTAGCAATAGCTTCTTCGATATATAGACCATGTTCTTCTTTCATATAACCTGTGTCTACAGGTTTTTGTAACATTGGATGCATACAAATTTCCTCCTTTTTATTTTTCATATATATTTATTATACTACATTTTTAATTTTTAAATAAATAGTTTATAGTAAAAATAATTAAAATTTTTTATAAATCGTATTAAGAATGTTAGCCATTAAATGATAGGCCAATTATTGATATTGTTACAATTATTACCCCTACTACTAAAAACATAGTAAGAGGTGTTGATAAAAATATTACTGATAATACAACACTCCATAAACTAAATGTGCTGTTCAATGCCATTCCTTTTGATACACCATTTAAGTTCATTCCCTTATAGTAAAGTAGATAACTTAAACCTGCAAAAGAAAACCTGCAAAGAATAAATATTTTTAATATATCAAAACTTTGTATTGTAGTAACAAAACCACCAAAAAGTTTCATAAAAGGTAATACTAAGAATAATATACTTATTCCTGAAATTAATTCCCTTATTGTTAGTATTATTTCTTCATCAAGTTCTTCCTTGGTTGCATAAGTTACAATAGTAGCTTCAAGTCCCCAACTAAAACCTGCTATTAGAGAAAATAATATTCCTAAGTAAAAATAAGGATAATTTCCTGAAGGTTCTTCATAAGAAAGTACAAATGTTCCTATTATACAACCAACAATACAAATAAATGTTTTTAAATTAATTTTTCTTTTTAAAAATATAAAAGATAAAATTGTACCAAAACATTGGACACAATGCTGAAATTGGAATAGCATAAGCTGGTCCTGCAAGAGAAATTCCCATTATATATGAACATTGTCCAACAGGTCCTCCAATCAAGCCTGCTAAAGCTAAAACCCATTTTCCAGTTTTCGTTTTTAATGAAGGTAAAAATAGCTTCAATTTTCCCAAAAACTTATCATATCCAAGTACTAATAATCCCGCAAACAAATCGTTGAATCCTGCAAAAACTAATGGTAGGAAAAATACAATTGCCTCACTATAGTTTTTTTCATTAACTCACTTCCTAGTAATACGGATAATACCAAGCCATTAACTGCCCATAGAAAACCTGAGGAAATACCAATAAATTCATTCTTAAATTTTTCATTAAGGTTTTTACTCCATTTTTATATATTTTTATCTAAAGCTTTTTAAACCATGTTTTTCTATTATTTCTAATAGTTTTTTACCATAATTTGGATCTGTTGTATAAGTTCCAGTTAATGCATTTGCAGCTTCTTCTGGAGTTTTAGCAGCTAAAACACCTTTATAATAATCTCTAAGCCAACTATTTCTTGTAAATAAATTTGAATAATATTCACAAGAATCATCATAATCGGTGAACTTCATAAATTTAGCAATTATATAATATTTTTCACCATTATCATTATATTCAGCTGTCTTTATTTCAACATATCTGGAAGCAGGTGTATTCTTAGTAGCCTTTTATTCCAAATAAATTGTAAATTGGAGCAGGAGATAATCCGTCATTACCATATCTTGTTTCTAAACAAGCTTGTGCAATAGCAATTGAAGGGAATAAGCCCTTACCTTTTACAGCTTTTAAGACACTTGGAGTAATCTTATCTATAAATTCTGATTGAGAAGTAACTTTTCTATACTTACCATTTACAAAATCTCTTAGTCCAGATTCATCTCTTGCTTTTCCAGTAAATTTTTCTCCGTCTTGGAAGAAATACCATGCTGTTCCGTCATCATACCAACCAGCAGCATATTTCCCATTATAGAAAAATTTCTTTCCATTAGCATCATATCCGTATCCACTTAGTTTCTTTCCATTTTTAAAGAAATACCATGCGCTTCCGTCATCATACCAACCGGATGCAAGAACTCCATTATCATCATAGAATAAACCATCTTTATATTTTTTCTTTACATTTGTTGAGTATTTACCATTTACAAAATCTCTTGTCCCTGATGCATCTTTTTGCTCTACCTGTAAATTTCACTCCATCTTGGAAGAAATACCAAGCAGTTCCGTCATCATACCACCAGTTAGCATATTTACCATTATCAAAAAATCTCTTTCCATTTCCATCTACACCATATCCACGATGTTTAGAGCCGTCTTTAAAGAAGTACCAAGCACTTCCATCATCAAACCAACCAGATGCATACTTTCCATTGTAGAAATATTTCTTTCCATTTCCGTCTACTCCATATCCACGATGTTTGTATCCGTCTTTAAAGAAATACCATGCAGTTTCGTCACTATACCATCCGTTAGCAGGACCACCATTTTCATCATAGAAAATACCATCTTTATATTTATTTCTTGCTGATGAAGCATATTTACCATTAATGAAATCTTTTGTTCCTGATGCATCTTTTGCTCTACCTGTGAATTTTACTCCATCTTGGAAGAAGTACCAAGCAGTTCCATCATCATACCACCAGTTAGCATATTTACCATTATCAAAAAATCTCTTTCCATTTCCATCTACACCATATCCACGATGTTTAGATCCGTCTTTAAAGAAGTACCAAGCACTTCCATCATCAAACCAACCAGATGCATACTTTCCATTGTAGAAATATGTTTTTCCGTTTCCATCTGTTCCATAGCCACTATGTTTAGAGCCGTCTTCGAAGAAATACCATGCATTTCCATCATTAAACCAACCGGATGCATACTTTCCATTGTAGAAATATTTCTTTCCATTTCCGTCTACACCGTAACCTACAAGTTTAGAACCGTCTTTGAAGAAATACCATGCATTTCCGTCATCGAACCAACCAGATGCATATTTACCTTCATAAAAATATTTTTTACCATTTCCATCTGTAGCATAACCAGTAAGTTTTTTACCATTTTTAAAATAGTACCAAGCCTTACCATCATCATACCAACCAGTTGCAGGTTTTTCCACTATTATCATAAAAATTCTATTTCTGTACTCGAAGCTTTTACAATCTTTTTCATTTCCAAGTGTATTATTAAAAACTAATAGATTACTTACAACTAGAGAACATAGTAAAACTTTCTTAGTTAATTTCATAAATTCCTCCTATTAATATCAAAAATATAATATTACTGATAATTTTTAACATATTTTTTAATACAAAAACAAGAAATAGCTAAAAATAAACGATAAAAATTACAAAAATATTACAAAAGTGTTACAAAAAAATATTAAATTTAAGCATAAAAAGGAGAGATTTAATCTCTCCTTAATTTTTAATAAATTATTTTACTTCATAATCATAATGAACATCATTATTTAATAAGCACTTATTGTAATCTTTCATAATAGCTCTAGCTTCAAATGATAACCAAAGGATAGCAATTAAGTTTGGTATTACCATTAAAGTATTGAAGATATCTGCTAATGACCAAACGATAGCAACTTCTCCAAGAGAACCAGCTACGATACAGATAAGAACTATAGCTCTATATGGTAATAGACCAGCTTTACCAAATAGATATTTGATGTTTGCTTCTCCGAAATAGTACCAACCAACGATAGTTGTAAATGCGAAGAATGATAGACATATTGCTAAGAAAATAGCTCCGCCTGAACCAAATGCAGATCTAAATGCTTGTTGAGTTAATTGAGCACCTGCTAAGAATTTTCCATCAGCACCTTTAACATCATAAGCACCTGTTACTAAGATTGCAAGTGCAGTTGCAGAACATACTAAAACAGTATCAATGAATACACCGATAATAGCTGTTAAACCTTGTTCAGCAGGGTGTTTAACATGTGCTACAGCGTGAGCATGTGGTGTAGAACCCATACCAGCTTCGTTAGAGAATAATCCTCTAGCAACACCTTTTTGAACAGCAACTTTAACTGCTGCCCCAGCGATACCACCAGCTACTGCAGTTCCATTAAATGCACTCTTGAAAATCCAAGCAAATGTAGGTCCAACATGACTAGCATATAATACTAAGATTACTAAGCTTCCTAAGATATAAACAGCTGCCATTACAGGAACAACTAATTCTGCGAATTTTGCAATTCTGTCCATACCACCAACGAAGATTAAAGCAGCAAGGATAGCAATAACAACACCAACAATTGCTGGGTTAATATTTTCAAGTCCTTTAATACCTTGAATACCTGATGCTATTGAGTTTGATTGAACAGCATTTCCCATGAATCCTAAAGCTAATACAATAGCGATTGAGAAAAATCCAGCTAAAACTTTAGCAAATCCACCTGTTTTCTTAAGACCTTTTGATATGTAGTAAGCAGGTCCACCAACATATTCTCCATCAATTTTAGATCTGTATTTTTGAGCTAAAACTGCTTCTACGAAAATTGTTCCCATTCCAAAGAATGCTGATACCCACATCCAGAAAACAGCTCCAGGTCCACCTGCAGTAATAGCAGTTGCAACCCCTGCAACGTTACCTGTTCCAACTTGAGCAGCTACTGCTGTAGCTAATGCTTGGAATGATGACATAGAACCTTCTTCTTTAGGTCCTTCTTGTTTTTTGAAAAGTCCTCCAAAAACTAGTTTGAATGCTCTTCCCATTTTTTTGTAATTTGTGGGAAGCCCAAAATAAATGAAAGGAATAATCCCGCAAATAACAAACCTGTTACCAAAATCTTACCAGCAATAAAATCGTTTATTTTTGTTGATAGTTTCAACAAAATTTGAACCGCTTAGTAATACAAAAATTAGATAATAAGTTCATATAATACCTCCTATAAAATTTGTTACTTGTATTATACACTTTATTGAAATATAAGTCAATATATTTTTTTAGGAAAACTTTTTATTTTTATTAATTTTTTTATTTATCTATATATCACTTTGTATATGCTAAAAACTTAAATCTCTGTATTTTACAAATATTTATAGGTGAAATTGTACAAAAAATAAAAAGGTATATAATCATATTTTAATTATATACCTTTTTCCTAATTAAATTTTTGAAATTACTTTTATTTAACTTTATCAATATATTTTTCCATATCCTTCTTTTTTTCCATATCTTCTAATGGAATAAATCTTAATGAAGCGCCATTGATACAATATCTCTTTCCACCTTTATCTTTAGGGACCATCATCAAATACATGACCCAAGTGGAATCTCCACCTTTACTTTTTACTTCTATTCTTTCCATGCCATGACTAGTATCTCTTTTATAATTTATATTTTTCATCAATTGGCTTTTGTAAAAACTTGGCCATCCACAACCTGCATCATATTTATCTTTAGATGAGAAAAAGTGGTTCTCCTGTAACAATATCTACATATATTCCTTTTTCATTAAACTTATCGTATTCACTTGTATAAGGTCTTTCTGTAGCAGAATTTTTGAGTTACATTATATTGCAATTCAGTTAGTTTATTTTTAATTCTTCGTTACTTGGCTTTTTATATTTACCATCTACCCTTTCAAGTGGTTTATCAGCAAGATCTAAATCAATATGACAATATCCATTTGGATTTTTCTTTAAATAATCTTGATGATATTCTTCTGCAACAACAAAGTTTTTAAATTTTTCTACTTCTACCGTTATAGGGTTTATCATAATTTGCTCTTTGACTGTCAATAAATTTTTTCTATAATACTCTTGTCGTTTTCGTCAACAAAATATATTCCCGTTCTATATTGTCTACCAATATCATTACCTTGTCTATTAACGCTTGTAGGTTCTATTATTCTAAAATAATGTTGTAGAATTTCTTCAAAGGGAGATTATATCCTTATCATAAACAATATGGACAGTTTCAGAATGATCTGTACTTTTAATTTTTTTATAATTTGTATCTGTTCCATTTCCCATTGGCATATCCTACTGTTGTGTCTAATATTCCTTCAATTTTTGAATAATATCCCTCAACACCCCAGAAACAACCTCCTGCTAAATATATTTCTCCTTTATTTTTAATTGAACTTAAATCAACTTTTTGGTTTTTCCATAGTATTATCTCCTTTTTTTAGCATTTCCTTTTATATGTTATAATAAATCCAAATATTAATACACAAATAATTAAAAGGTATTAAAAATTTTTTTCATAAAAATCATCTCCTTAATTCTTATAAAAGATATACCCTATAAAAAGAAAAACGATAATCAAATTTATTTAAAAAAATAATAAGTAGTCCTTCATCCACACTTTTTTTAAGGTGAATACCCTGAAATCTTCTTTACTCAAAATAAAAAAAGGAAGTTGTTTTACAACTTCCAATTATTCAGTAATTATTTGTACACTTGCACTTACTCCCAGTCTGTCTGCACCTAGTTCAATCATTTTTAAAGCAGTTGCCTTATCCCTGATTCCACCACTAGCTTTAACTTTTGCATTCTCTCCAACTGTTTTTTTCATAAGTGCTACTACATGTTCATTAGCTCCTGAAGTGCTAAATCCTGTTGAAGTCTTTACAAATTCAGCCCCTGCTTTAACACAAAGTTCTGAAACTTTTATAATTTCATCATCAGTTAATAGACAAGTCTCTAAAATAACTTTTAGTAACGCCTTATTTCTCGTAACATCTACAAGCGCTTTAATATCATTATATACAAAATCTAAATCATTTGACTTTAATGCACCAATATTGATTACCATATCAATTTCAGTTGCACCATTCTTAATCGCATTTTCAGCTTCAAACACTTTACTTTCAGTTGTCATTGCTCCTAAAGGGAAACCTACAACAGTACAAACTTTAGTATTTGAACCTTTTTAGATTTTTCAGCACATCTTTTTACATGACAGCCATTAACACAAACTGAAAAGAAATTATATTTTTTAGCTTCTTCACAAAGCTTATCAATCATTTCGTAAGTGGTATCTGCTTTTAAAGCAGTATGATCCATATACCTATTTAATTCCATTATGCTATCTCCAATGCTAATTTCATCATTGTTGTAAAACTATTTTTGTCTTTCTTCTGGAGTTGTGATTTCTTTGAAATGGAATGAATCTGATACAGTTAATATAGTAATAGCATTAACTCCTGCATAATTTGCATTACAGTAAAGAGCATAACTTTCCATATCAACTGCAAGAACTCTAATTTTTCCCAGTTTTTCCAATCTTCTGGAGCAGCATTATAGAAAAATATCAGAACAGAATATATTACCAACATTGATATCTATATTTAATTCTTTTGATGCTTCGTAAGTTTTTCTTAAAAGTTCCCATGAACAGTTCGCTGAATAAGTTCCATCTAATTTATATTGATGAGCAAAATTAGAATCTGTTGATGAAGCCATTCCTACAACTACATCATAAAGTTTTTAATTTATCACTATATGCTCCACAAGATCCAATTCTAATTAGATTTTTAACTCCATAGAAATGAATTAATTCATAAGAATAAATTCCAATTGATGGAACACCCATTCCACTTCCCATAACTGAAACTACCCTTATAAGTACCTGTATATCCTAACATTCCTCTTACATCATTAAATTGAGTAACATCTTCTAAAAAGTTTTTCTGCAATAAATTTAGCTCTTAAAGGATCTCCTGGCATTAAGACAGTTTCTGCAATTTCTCCTTTTTATTGCTCTATTATGCGGTGTCATAAAATACCTCCTAAATTTTTCATTATATATAATAATCTTAACATAAAAACTCTATTTTTTCAATAATTCTAGAAAATTGAATTTTTAAAAACTTATTTATTTTTAAAAAATCAGTTAACTTAAGTTAACTGATTTTTTAGAAATAGTTTTTAACAATTTCTTCTATCAATTTTTAAAGTAAAGTCATAAACTCTTTCAGTTGATGAAATTGAAATATTTTTCTTTTTGGAGTATGAGCTCCTCTAATATCTGGTCCGAATGAAATTAATTCAAGATTTGGATATTTTTCGTAAATTGCTCCACATTCTAAGCCAGCATGTATGATAATATTTTTCGAATTCTTTACCTGTTAAATCTTTATAAACTTTATTTGCATATTTTTTTGCAAAATTGAGTTTTCTTTCTTTTTCCCCAAGATGGATAACCTCCAGCAAATTCATAATTTAAACAGAATTTTTTTCAGCGATTTTTTGCAAAAGAATTTTTCATTTCTTCTAAAAATACTAATAGAAGCTGAACGTATAGAATCACGAATTAAAATTTCATTTTCTGTAGTTTGAACAATTGCAAGATTTGAAGAACTTATAATACCTGTTTCGTCTTGTGTATTTACGCCTGTTGGTAAAGCTTCTAAAAACTTCAACTAATACATCTTTTAGTGCATTTGTTAAAACTTTTTCCTTTGAAAATCTCTTTTTATCAATTGTAAGTTGTTCTTCACCATTATATTTTTCAGTAAATTTGGCAATTAATTCATCTAAACTAGATGAACTTTCGATTACCAATTCACCAACTCTAGGGATTGCATTATCTTTATTTCCACAGTCAACACTAGCTATTGAAAGTCCACTTTCTTTAATGAATTCAGCGATTGTCTTAATCATATTCCTTCTATTTTTCCAATTTCCATTCCAGAATGTCCTCCGAAATATCCATCGAAATGAAGTTTAACAAGTTCTACTTCTTTATTTTTCAAATTTTAATTCTAGATTTGTTTTTAAAAAGAGTTCCTCCCGCTGAACCTAATGTTAAAATTCCTTCTTCTTCAGAGTCTATATTAAATAAATATTTTCCCTTTAATAGACCTTTTTTCAAGTCCTAAAGCTCCTCCCATTGTAGTTTCTTCAGCAACTGTTATAATAACTTCAAGTTCTGGATGAACTAAATTTTCATCTTCCAAAATAGCCATTGCCATAGCGACTGCAATTCCGTCATCAGCTCCAAGTGTAGTGTCATTAGCAAAAATCAAATCATCTTTTATAACCCACTCAATTTTATCAGTTGCAAAATTATGATTTGAGCTTGTAGCTTTTTCACAAACCATATCCATATGGCCTTGTAAGATAATTCCAGGCTTATTTTCATAGCCCTTTGTTGCAGGTTTTCTTATATAAACATTTAGCATGTCATCTTGTTTAGTTTCAAGTCCTAATTTTTTCCCAAAATTATAGATATAATCAGATATTGCTTTTTCATTATGTGATTCATGAGGAATATCTGATATTTCTCTAAAATAGTGAAAAAAACTCTTTCAGGTTTTAAATTCATATTATTCTCCTTTTTACGATATTTTTCAACGATTTTTTTACAAGTAATTCTGAACCTTTTTCCATATATGAAACCGGTACAAATTCATATCTACCATGGAAGTTAAAACCTCCAGCAAAAATATTTGGACAAGGAAGTCCCATGAAAGAAAGTCTTGAACCGTCAGTACCTCCTCTAATAGCCTTAACTTTTGGAGTAATACCAACTTCAACCATTGAATTATATGCAAGATCAATTATATCTTTTCTATCTTCTAATTTTTCTCTCATATTGTAATATGAATCTTCAAGTTCTAATTTAATTGAATTATCATATTTGAAATTTAAAACTTCAACTACCTTTTTTTCATATATTCTTTTTGTATTCAAAATTTTTTCTCTATCAAAATCTCTTATGATAAATTCCATATGAGTATTTTTCAGTATCTCCGTTCATTTCTAACAAATGATAAAATCCATCATAGCCTTCAGTATGTTCAGGTCTTTCATTTGCAGGTAACATTGATAAAAGATTATGAGCAACTATTAGTGAATTTCTCATTATATCTTTTGCAGATCCTGGATGAACATTTTTTCCTTTAATATCTACAATAGCACTACAAGCATTGAAACTTTCATATTCAAGTTCTCCAATTGCTCCACCATCAATAGTATAAGCAAAATCAGCTCCAAATTTTTCAACATCAAAATAATCCGCTCCACGTCCAATTTCTTCATCAGGAGTAAATCCAATTGAAATATCTCCATGAGGTAAATTGTTTGAAATTATATTTTGAACTGCATCCATAATTATTGCAATACCTGATTTGTCATCTGCACCTAATAAAGTATTTCCATCAGTTGTAATAAGTCTTTCTCCTACAACTTCATTTAAACAAGGAAATTCCTTTACAGACATTGTTACTTCATCATTTAATTTAATATCTCCACCTTTGTAATCAACAAATTGTGGATTAACATTTGCTCCAGTAAGTTCTGTTGCAGTATCCATATGTGCAATAAAACCAACTTTCTTTAAATCTCTATCTACATTTGATTTTTAAATGCGCATAAACATAACCTTTTTCATCAATATGAGCATTTTCAATTCCCATTTCTTTTAATTGTTTTACAAGTAAATTTCCTAAATTCTTTTGTTTTTCTGTTGAAGGAACAGTTTCAGACTTAGGATTTGATTGAGTGTCTATTTTTTTGCATATTCCACAAAAACGATCTACTATATTCATAACTACCTCCAAATAATATATTATATATTTATTTTTACCATATTTTTACAATTTAAAAAAAGATAGTGATTATCTTTCACTATCTTTTTCATTTGATTATATCTTCTAATATTTTCTTCAGTTAAAAATTCAAAAGCTGAATTAATTTCTTGAAATTTTTCTGTTGTATCTGTATCTCTATTTAAATCAGGATGATATTTTTTGCAAGTTTTTCTATATTGTAACTTAACTTGATAAAAATCAATATCATAAGAATCAAATTCTAACACTTTACAAGCATTTTTCAAATTTATTTTTTTAAAAGTCACTATATGGGTCATAACTTGCACCACCTGTATTTTGATAGTAGCCATTATAATTTCCATAGTAGCTTCCTTGACTTGAAAAATATTCGTTGAAAGCATTAAATCTTCTTTCCCATTCTTCTTGTTCTCTTCTTTTGTCTTTCTTCACGTTCTCTTTGACGTTGTTCTTCTTGTGCATCTTCATATTTTCTTTTTATATTCTTTAAAAGATGAGAAACCACTGTTATTACCAATTAAAAAAATTACCATAATCATTTAAATACTCACATAATGAATAGTTAAAATATCTAAGAAATGAAATAAATTTCTTTCCAAGAAATGGAACAATAAAAAAATACAAATATAATAATCCAAAAAGCAGGATGAAACAATAAAATTGTTATTATAACCGGAAGCAAAAATGAACTTAAAAGCTAGTAGTACCACACCGGCTAACACTAAGAGAACTGCTATATTACTCAATAAATTTACAATATAGGATAAACCATTTATAGTTGCTCCAAAAAAATCTTATTTAACACCTTAGAAAGTCCTAAAATAAATTTTTCCAAAAAGTTTTTCACATTATTCTCCAAATTCTTCTTTTAATATTTCATAAAGAGCTTCTGCTTCTTCCTTAGTTAGAGTTATACCCTTTGACATTCTATCATGATTAGGATTCCAATCTCTAATATCATACTTAGGTTCTCTTTCATTCCAACTAACTAAGTTTAATTCTTTTCTCCATCCTTTTTCATTTTCAGAAAGAATCCTAATTCCTCTGCAATTTCATATTTTAGTTCCATTTTTTTCCTCCTAATTTAAAATTCCATTTTTTTATTCGTTGGTAAAGATGCCATAAATCCATCCATTAATCCATTTCTAATTTTTGTTAAAATTTCAATTGAATGATTAATTTCAGATTTTTTTCTCTTCTACATTTTTTCAACAATTTTTCCATTCTTTCAACCTTTTTCTTCATCAAGAGTATCCTTACATGACTCTCCTAGGTTTCTAACTTCTCTTTGAAGGAATTCCAAATTTTTCCAAAGTACGAATATTTTCTGAGTACTCATCAATATCAAAATCCAAAAGGATTTGTAGTTAATTTTTCTTCCTCAATTGTTTTTAAATATTTTATTCATTGTTCTTTTGCTATCATCAGCTTTTTGCTTTTTAGCGTCTTTTTCCAAAGTTCTTTATTCCAATTTTTATTATTTGCTTGAGGAGAAATTTCCTTTGCAATTGCCTTGAATACATCATCACAACTCTTGTTTTCCTCATAATCTAATTCATCAAATAGTCCAACGAAAATTTTTTTAACTTCATTTTGAATTAAATTTCTTACTATTTCTATTTTCTGAATCAATAATTGTGTAGACTTGACTTACATCTACAAAATTATCTGAAAATTCAAGAGTTTTTAATATCTCTCCTGCCCTAAAAGATTCATTACATCTCTTTCAAGAGATTTTTGAATTTTTACAAGGCTTTCCATATTCTTTTTTTATAAAAGCTAAACTTTTCCTCATCTTCTAAAAACTAAGTCATTTCTAATTGAAATAATGTCTTCTTTTTAAAAGTAATAATTCCGCTAAATTTTTCTCTTAAATCATTATATTTTTTTCATATAAGTTTTTATTAATCATTAGACATCACCTTCCATATAAGTAGAAAATTTACTTTTTATCAAAAATTTAATACCAATTTTTTTCCTTTTTTTAACCTAGTCATCTTCTTAATCTTTATTTCTCTTTTAAGCGCCTCAGACTTTTGTTTCATAAACTTCAAAATAAAAGTAATTTTGGGAGTTCTTCCTCTTGTATACTTTTGCTCCACAACCTAAGTTATGTTTTTCAATTCTAGCTTTTTAAATCAGTTGTATAACCAGTATAAAAAGTTCCATCATTACACTCTAACATATATACAAAAGTCATCATAAAATTTCCCTTAAAACATCATTTATAACATCAAAACTAAAAACCTCTATAAGCTAAATAGTTTTATTAACTTCTGTTTTTCTTAAAAACATCTTCTTCATTAGACAATAGGTTCAGTTTTTTTATACCCATTTTTTAGTGCATTGTCAAATTCTTCTTCATATTCAAACTCATCTAAAAAGTCTTCAAATACGCTTTTTGAAATACCTTTTTGTATCAATAAAGATTTTATTTTATTTTTTTCCATAACCATTTAATTGTTTTTTTATCTTCAATAAAAAAACTTCACAGTAAAGTCTATCGTTAAGATATTCTTCTTTTTCCAAAATATTTATAACTTCATCAATAATATCTTCTGTAAAATCTTTCTCTGTAGCTTTAATCTTACTTCATATTTTGTTTTTAACTTTCCTGAAATATAATTAATAGCTCTTGACTTTGCTCTTTCAATATCTGAAAAAAATACTTCATTTCTTGAATTTCATTTTCTGAAAAAAATCCATATCAACTGAAACTTTGTATTTTTTTCAAAAATATTGTAATTCAAAAGAAGTTTTGTTTCATCTTCAAAAACTACTTCAAAAACTTCTTTAGATTTACTATAACTAATATTTGTAACTTGCATTATCTAAAAATCCTATAATTGTTGGTAATATTCCAACTATCATCATAAAAGCTAATATAAGTGCAACAATTCTAATAGCCGTTTCTCTTTTCATTAAATCACCTGCTTTTACTAACTCACATAGATATTGATTTATAAATTCATCAATATTTCCATTAATAACAGACTCAACATTTCCTGTTTCATATCCTGTACGATGATCCTTAACAAGAGTATAAGGTTGGAAAAACATAAGATCTTATCTGTGAGCCCCATGCTATTTGAGAATATTTACCCTGAATATCCTCAATTTTTCCCTATTTTTCTTCTTGTTTTTATAATTAAAAGTTTTGCTATAAGTTGTCTCATAGCCGTATCTCTATTGAACATTTGACTTCTCTCAGATTGACAAGAAACTGTAACTCCAGTAGGAATATGAGTTATTCTTACAGCAGAGTCTGTTTTTATTAACATGTTGTCCTCCAGCTCCTCCAGATCTATAAGTATCAATTCTTAAATCTTTAGGATTTATTTCAATATCAGTAATTTCCTCTATTTCCGGAAAAAAACATCAACACTAGCAAAACTTGTGTGTCTTTTATTTGAAGAATCGTAAGGAGAAATTCTAACAAGTCTATGAACTCCTTTTTCACTTTTTTAAAAATCCATAGGCATTTTCACCCTCAACCTTTAAAGTAACAGACTTTATACCACCTTCAGTATCAGAATTGTAGTCCAAAATCGAAAACGAAAATCCCCTTTACTACTTATCCATCTAGTATAAAGACGTTGTAACATTTCTGTCCAATCTTGAGCATCCGTTCCACCAGCTCCAGCATGAATTTCTAAAATCGCATTATTTGAGTCATATTCTCCAACCATTAAAAGTATTCAACTTCAATGAAAAATATTCCTTTTCTATATTTTTGAATATTCTTTAACGCTTCTTTTTCATATTCCATAAATTCTTCATCAGATAAAATTTCTAAGAATTCTATTGAGTCTAAAATTTTTGACTTAGACAGCTAAATGTTTCTATCTTAAACTTTTAAATGCTTCATCTCATCTAAAAATTGATTTTGCATTTTTGGATCATTCCAAAAATCTTCTTTAAAACTTTTAGCTTCTAATTCTTTATATCTATTTTTCAACTTTGAAATGTCAAAGTGAATCACCAATTTCTGATAAATTTTTGTTGCAGTTTTTTTAATCTTTCGATTACTGTACTTAAATTTTCCATCTCTCCCCAACAACAATATATAATACTTTTATTTTTATAATATTAAAATATTTTTCGTCAAGTCAAAAAGAGCCATTGGCTCTTTTTATTATATTTCTCTATTTAACTTTTTAAAACTTCTTAGATACGCTTTTTCTTCTTCGGTAATTCTTCTGCTTTCTATTGCCTTTTTGAATTGCTTTATTGTGAGTCCAATCATCAAGTTTTTTATTTTCTATAAACTTTATAGCATACTTTTGTTGTTTTGCAAGAGCAGTTGCAAAATACCAAGCAATCATCATATTTACATAATATTCTTTAGACCTTATATTTGAAACAATTTCCAAATGTTCTTCTTTAAAATTTTTCATCCAAATAATTTGAAAGCAAAAGACCTATCCCATATCTTATAACATAAGTTTTTTTCATCTTCTATCCAATCTAAAATATAACTATATGTTTCATTTGGATATTTTTAAAAACTTTTGGAGAAAATAAGTCACAAGTTGCCCAGTTATCAATGAATGGAACAAACTTTTTCTGTATATTCCATTGCCAAATCAAAAATCTTTAATTTGCTCTATCAAACAGCCATGTAAATTATTTTTCTTCATAATATTTATGAGGTAGATTATTTAAAAAAATTCAAAAGTTCGTTTTTCATCTTCTTTAAATAATTTTTGCATAATTTCTTAAATCTGGCGTTCTAACTCCGATTATTAAGTCTTTATCTACTGTTGGAATAAGTTTTTGCATTAAAATTTTTATATTCAACATCTTGAAAAGAAAATAAATCTTTTAATATTTTTATCCATATATCTTCCTCTTCAATTATCTTATTTTTTTAATTCCTCAAACAATTCTTCATCTGATTTAAAAGTTTCAGTGCATATCTGAAGGTTCTGAACTTTCAGCCTTATATCCCATAAATAAAAGCATTGCTATTTGATTTTTGCTTAGGAATATCAAATTTTTTTCCTTAACAATTTCAGGATTAAATGCCCCAATATAAACTGAACCAAGGCCTAAATCTTCTGCTTCTAGCACCATATGTGTAGATGCAATTGTAGCATCAACAATTCCACTAGGAATTCCAGTATGACTATTATACCAACATTCATCTAAATTATATGTTACAACAAACATAAGTTGTGAGTTATATTCACATGGTGAAGACTCATTTAATAATTTTAACTTTTTCATCATCAGTACAATAATAAATTTTTTTATTGGTTGTTTATTTTTTTGGCAGTAGGAGCAATTTTAGCTGATTCTAAAAATCTTTAAAATTTTTTTCTTTCTCAACTTTCTTGTGAAAACTCCCTTACAGAATATCTATTTTTTGCTAATTCTAAAAGTCCATAACTACCTCCAATTAAAGATTTTGCAACTTTATAAAGTTTACCATCTATTTCAACTTTTCTAAGTCTTTTTTTCAAAATCTATTCTTTTTAACTCCAAACTTCCCTGTCGCAGCCCTAAACATTTCAATTTTATATCTATTCCTGTTCTTAGAATTTGCCATTTGTTAGTTCCACAGGGATGCTCTTTTTTAGTACAACAATATCCGATATTTGATATTTATACAATTATATCACCCTTTTTCAAGTTTCAAAAATTCAATATTTTCTTCTTTAAATTTTTTTATAATTCTTCTCTTAAATTCTTTTCATTACCCCATTGTGTTGACTGTTTACTCAAAAAGCCTACAGCAATTTTTATATAATAGCTTTGAATTTCTGTAACACCAAAAAAATTCAGGAGCTTTTATAACAGAATCATTCTTTTCAACAAACTCTATTGAATAAGCACTAATTATTTTTAATCTTTTCAACATCTACATCAACTGGAAAACAAAAAGTAACAACAGATCTTTGATTTCCTTTACTTAAATTTGTAACAGTTGTAATACTTCCATTTGAAATTGTATTAACACTTCCATCGTATCCTTGTATCTGTGTATTTCTCATATTAATAGCTAAAACACTACCAGAAATACTATTAATAATAACATCATCTCCAACATTATATTGATCATCTAAAAGAATGAAAACTCCACTAAATAAATCTTTTACAATGCTTTGAACACCAAATGCTATTATGATACCACCAACTCCAGCAGTAGCTATTAAAGAATAAGTATTTACACCAAAAATACCTAAAATTATAACTATTACAAAATAAATTATATACTTAAATACACTTGACAATATTGAAACAATTGAGTTACTTTTTATATTGCTGTGGTCATTTTTCTTATAAGTCTTAACTACTTTTTAAAACTTTTGTAAAAAGTAGATTAAAACTTTGCAAAAATAAAACCACAAAAGATAATAATAATTTTAAAACAATACTTCTGATTGATTCAGAGTAAATTAAGTTTTCAAAAATTATTCATTAATATTTATCTCCGTTACAACATTCCCTCTATCTTGTGTCTTTTTCAAAATACCAAAGATAGTCAACATTTTTCCTTCTTCTTTTAAAAGATTTAACAGTTTCCAGCTCACTTGGATCAAGTAAGATTGCAAGTCCACAAGAACGACTTACTTCTCTTGGAGTTGGAATTGTTTTTAAATTTCTTTTCTAAATTTTTAAGTTCTTTTTCTAATTGCATTGTATGATTAACTGAATTAAAAGTCAGTAATAAATATTTCTCGTTCAAAGAAAAATTCCTCCTATTTTATTTTTTTATATCCATTTTTAGTATCAAATAAACTGAATCATCACCTTTTAATTGAATCCGTTACTTCAGCAGGAAATTCTTTAGCTTTTTAAGTTACTTTTTGCCAATTAATACATACCCTGTTTTTTAACTAACAAAATATTTCCATCTAATATATATGAATTCAAATAATCTTCACCTATTTCAGCACTTTTTCAAGTTTTAAATCCTTAGAATTAAAAACTTTTAAATCATTTGTGAATAAATAGATTTTTCCTGAGTCGTAAATTATATTTTTTTAAATTATTTATATAGTATTGATTTTTAATAATATTTTTCAAATATATATAATTTTTCATTTGTTACTACATAAAGTTTATCATCTGAATCGTTTATAAACCCTAAGTCTATTATAAATTCATTAAAAATGTAAAATCACAAACTGTTGTCTTATCTTTTAGAATTTAAAATATGAAATCTTGATTTTATTGAATTATCAGCTTTAATATAGTCGGTATAAACAAAGTTGTTATTACTCTTTGAAAACTTTACATATCCTGGATTTTGAACATCATCATTAGCATAAATTTCAGTTAAATTTTTCATCTAAAATTCTAAAACTAGCATTATTTACAAGAACTAATTTATTATTTTCAATAAATATATCCTTACTTTCTTTTTCTAATGAAACTACTTCGTCAAAATCTTTAGAATACTAATTACTTCATTATTCATTAAAGAATATATAACATCATTTGATACTGCTATTTTACCATTATTAGCAATTTCTTTTTCAACTTTTAATTTCCCATTCTTATTGTATCTAGAAAAATTTATCTTTTTCAAAAAAGTATATATTTCATCCTTAATGAATGCAATTTTGTTATAAGGTTTTGAAAAATCAAATGATACTTCTTTATTAGAATTACCAGTAAATTTTATACTCATAAAAACAATAAATAAGAATACTAATAGAGCCGAAATTCCCATTACTATTTTATTTTTATATTTTGAAATTATCTCCATTTTTTTCTCCTATAAGCCTAATTTATCTTGTTTTTCTTCTAAGTTTAGTTATTATATGATCTTCATCTAATTCCACCATATCTAGAGTTATAAGCTCGTCTTTTTTTACATCGACTTTCAACTTAGTTTTTTTAGTAATCATAGCAATTGGTAAAAGATTTCTATTCTTTTGATCAGCATGACTTGTTATTGTTCCAAAAAGCTGACTTTCCACCAATTCCTTCTAAGATTTCTCCAGCTTTTTAAATCTCTTTTTAGCAACTGTAACTGTATCTGAAACTTGTCCACAAGCTGGAACAATTGTTGATTCTTTTTCTACAATCGCATTATATATTGTAATTGGAGTTTCTAAACTTGTTAGATGATAAGGTCTGTAAATCGCATAGTTTGGACCATCTCCCATTTTTAGATATTTCATTAAATCATGAACTTCATCAGAATCACTTGTTACAATAGCATAAACTCCTGGAGCTACTCCAAAAGCAAAATCAACTGTCTTATAATTATTTAAAATTCCACCTTGTTCTTTTAATGAAAATAGCTTTCCAAGTTCATTTGCTGTTGTTGTTGGGCCATGACATCCAATTACATCAGGAACAAAACCTAAAGCATTTGCTGCACTTGTAAGTTCAATCATAGTATTTGTTCCAGTCAATAAAACCTGCAAGCATTTTTGGATAAAGTCCTTTTGAAAAGTGCCTCTTCTCTCACATCGTCTTCAGTTATATAATAATTAAGTGGATTATTCTTTCCCTTACCAACTGCAAGAAGTTTAAAACCTGCTCCTAATGCGAAATCTGCAAGTTCCATAATCGCACCAGGTTCATCTCCTGCAGAACCTGTATATATTACATTTTTCTTTTTAGCTAAATTGTATAAATATGGTCCAATTACGGCATCACATTCAACATTTAACATAATTGTATGCTTTCTGTTTTCAATAGCTTCCATAGCTAAAATTGCTCCAAAAGGAGGATTTCCTGTAGCATCAACAACTCCTTTTTATATCAGGTAATTTACATACAATTGAATAATCATCTGAAACAACATACATTCCATTTTTATAGAATTTTCAATTATTTTTATATTATCACTTGTAGTTATATCTGACTTTCTAACGCCAGATGAAATAAGAGCTTCCATAGCCTTTTCAGGTTTTTCATCTATTACAACAGAACTTGTAAGACCTTTTAATTCTTGAAAGCTGATTAACAAGTCCTTTTCCCATTTTTCCGGCTCCAACAAGAGCAAACTTAACTTCTTTATTTGCATTATATAAATTATTAAGTTTATTTTTCATTCTAAACATAAAAAGGCCTCCATATTATTATTAATTTTTATCATTCTTTATTTTACTACACTACATAAATTTTATCAAATTTTTAATATTCAATTTTCCCTTTACTATATGTAATTTTTAGTGTAAAATTATAGTAGTATGGTTTGGTTTATGATAATTAAACTAAAATTTTTAACTTAAATTTTTAAAAACAATAAGATTACCTTTAACTAAATTAAAAGGTAAAATTTTTCAAAAATATATAGAAGATTTTTAGGAGATTTTTATGAAGTATTTTTAGAAAAACTCTAGCCATTGATTTTGGTACATCAAAGGTTGTAACTTTCGTAGAAAATAAAGGTATCGTTGTAAATGAACCATCAGTTGTTACAATGGATACTTATAAAAATAAAATATTATCTTATGGAGAAACTGCAAAAATTATTAGGACGAATTCCTGGAAATGTAGTTGCTAAAAGACCAGTAGTTGCAGGAAATATAGTAGATTTTAACGTAACTGAAGCTATTATTAAAAGAGCTATTAAAAATCTGTAGGATTTCTTTAGACCTAATGTATTAGTTTGTATTGCAAGTGAATTGACTCAAGTACAAAAAGAGCAATAACTCAAGCAGTTAAACTTGCAGGTGCAAACAATGTTGTTCTTTTAGAACAAACAATTACAGCTGCTATAGGTTGCGGAATAAATGTAAATGATCCATCAGGAACTTTAGTAGTTGATATAGGAGCAGGAAAAACAGATATTTCAGTAATTTCTAATGGAGAAATCATAATTGCAAAAAGTTTAAATATTGGTGGAAATTCTATTGACCAAGCAATTGCAGATTTTATTCGTACAAGATACAATATGTTAATCGGAGAAAATACTGCTGAACTTATTAAATTATCAGCTGCAAGAGCATATCCAACAAACGATGGCTCAATGTATGAAATTAAAGGAAGAAATGTTATGAACGGTCTTCCAATGCATATTTTTGTAAATGATTCAGATATTTCTCATGCAATTGGAATGACATTAAATAAAATTTTAAATGCAATTACTGAAACATTGGAAAAACTCCACCTGAACTAATTGCAGATATTTCTGAAAAGGGATTAATTTTTAACTGGTGGTACATCTCAAATACCTGGTCTAGTTGATTTAATAACAGATAGAACAAATCTAGAAGTAATCAACCCTGAAACTCCTGAATTAATGGTAATTAAAGGTGCAGGAAGATTCTTGAAGAATGTTGATTTCTCAAATGATGAAATAGAATATTTAGACGAATTAAAACGACATGTATTAGAACAAAAAGAACAATTAAGAAAGAGATAATATGCAAAGATATAATGATTTAAGTTCTTATCTAAAAAGAAAAATTCGGCTCAAGGCTTTTTAAAACTCTCCATCGATGGAGGGTTTTTCTTGTCCAAATAGAAAAATGGAAAAAGGTTGTAAATTCTGTTCAGAAAGTGGAAGTGGAGAATTTACAACTAAAAGAAAAAGTCTATAACCGAACAATTAAACGCTCAAATCAAATTTTTAAAAGATAAAGATAAATACAATGGATATATTGCTTATTTTTCAAGTTATACAAATACATTTTTACCCGTAGAAGAACTTAGAAAAATGTACTATGAGGCAATAAATTTCCCTGAATGTAAAAAGTGCTATCTATAGCTACAAGAGCTGATTGTTTTAATGAAGAAATTTATAATTTACTTGAAGAACTGAACGAAAAATTGAAGTCTGGATTGAACTTGGACTACAAAGCTCAAAATGAAAAACAAGAAATAGTATGAATATAGGTTATAGTACGGAAACTTTTTGAAAATTGTGTGAAAAAGATTAAATGAATTAAATATAAAAACTATTTTCCACATAATCTTCAGTCTTCCAAATGAAACAAAAAGATTATAAAAATACAATTGATTATGTAAATACTAAAAAAACCTTGGGGCATTAAAATTCACAGCCTTTATATTCAGAACGATTGTGAACTATATGAGGAATATCTAAAAACAGTTTCAAAGTCTTAACTTGGGAAGAATATATAGATGCTTTGATTATGGCAATTGAAAATTTAGACAAAGATATAATAATTCATAGACTTACAGGAGATGGCGATAAAGAAAAACTTGTTGCTCCTCTTTGGTCAAAAGATAAAATTAAAACAATTGGAGAAATTAATAAAATTCTAAAACAAAAGAAATTCATATCAAGGAATAAATTACAAAAAAATAAAGGAGCTTTATAAAGCTCCTTTAACATTTCTCTATTAAACTAATTTGCCATAAAAATATTGAAAATCTAATACAATCTAAACAATTTCATGCCCCATTCATCAATTCCATTTTCTACAAATCCTAATTTTTTTCCCAAAATCGTATTGAATTATCTTTCATTGAATTTAAAACATAGTGATTTTGCCCCAAGTGACTTTGTATATTTTTCTAACTTCTTAAAACATTCCAAACCTTTGGATTTATTTCTAAATTCAGGATATATCCAAAAATCAAGTATAAAACATTCTCCAAAAATATTTTTCCATCTTCATTGGTATAAATCGTAAATTGAACAGCCCCAATTTCTATATCATTTTCAAAAATATGCAATATAATGTCTATCCTTATCATTATTCATACTATTTTCTAAAAATCTCTATACTCGCTACTTGAAAAAATATTCTATATCTTCCTTATCTGTAACAATTTCATCTTCAACTAAATACTTTATATGTTTATCCCCAAAACACATTTTGTTTCTATTAACAGAAATTTCTCTAATATCTATCATATCTCTCCTACTAAATTCAATCTAATACCGACTTATCAAAAGAAATACTCACTTCCATCATCAGTCCTTTTTAAAAGTTTAAAATCAACCATAGATCTTCTCAAATAGCAAAAAAATCTGCATAGTATTTCTTTAAAAATTTCATTAATTTCTTTTTCTTTATATTTTTCTTTCATCAAAACTAATAGAAGCTAAATAAACAAAAAGTTCATATTTATCTTTTTGTTTTTGGCATATTTAAAAATCTTACCATCTTTTTATCCATTTATCTTTATTAAATTCCATAAATTTTTCTCCAAATATTTGATATAGTTTTTTTGTCAATCGTAGACTCATCTAAAAAGCAAGTTTTCTTTTCCTGATAAAATTACTCTTAAATAATTTACTAATTGTTTTACTTCAACAAACTGAAATTTAGATTTTCAACCCTTACGGAAAATAAAACAGGGCTATTCTCCTTAAGTATGTTCTATAATATTATAGTTTAATGCAAAGTGTAGCTATATAGTCATTTCCATAATGTGATAATCTATTTCTTTTATCACATGATTCATAAAAATCTATCATAGCGAGACCATTTTTAAGTTGTCCTCTAATCTGAGTTTCTAAGGTATGGCTAAATTCATATCCATATTCTGGATTTATGGTTATCTTGCCTTCCTCTTCAAGCTCTTTTGAATTAAAAGGTATTGAAAACTTTAAAAGTAATTCCTCATCAGGTTTGTCCCATACAATGTCAGCATCATACATGTATATCCAAGGATTCATAAATCCGACCATTAACAGTCCACCCTTTTTCAATACTCGAGAGGCTTCTTTATACATGTTTTCTAAATCTTCTATATATACATTTGAAACCGGATTAAAAATAATATCAAAAGTTTCATTTTCAAATGGAAATGGTTTTGTCATATCGCCTTGAACTGTGTTGATTTTTAAGCCTTCTCTTTTAGCAACCATATCATCTCTTTGTAATTGTGATTTAGAAAAATCCATTATGGTTACATCATAACCTTTTATAGCAAAAACTGGTCCCTGCTGTCCACCACCACAAGCTAAACCTAATATCTTTTTTCCGTTTGCTTTTTCAAACCATTCTTTTGGAACTTTTTCCAACAGTTAATGCAACAGAAATAGGATTTTTTCTAAGTTCTTCTAATTCTTCATGTGTCAATGGCTCAGTATAGTCATTTTTACATTATTCCATCTATCTTCATTTAATTTTTATATAATTGTTCATCTTATAATCTCCTCGTAATTTTATATTATTTCGATTTAAGTTGAATATCCGCGCTTTCTTTTTGTCATTTTATTTAATTGTTTTTAGCGTGACAAGTCTGAGTTTACCTACCCTTCAAATCAAGAGTCATCAGTTTGTAAACCTCAATAAATATCCATTAGGATCTTGAATCAGGAACTCCATTTGTATTTCTTCAATTCCGTTAACCCTATATACACTTCTAATCAGTTCTCTGTAAATCTCTAATTGTTTGCTTTTTCACTAATTCATATAGTTTCTCAATATCATCAACTGATATTGAAAAATTTATTCCTCTTCCTAAAGGATAGATTAGTTCCCTGTATTCCAGCCATCATCATGAATTTGTTCAAACATAAACTGACTATCTTGAAAAGACATAAAACAAATTTCTCTTCCGGTCGTTCGTACTCTATTTTAAATCCTAATTCTTCATAAAAATTTCTAGTCTGAACAATATCAAAAACTGATAATTCAGGAATCAAACTATTAAACTCCATATAAACTCCTCATAAAATTCTAATTTGTCAATTTTTTTCATATATCTCATTATATCACTTTTTCAACATTTTTCATTTGCTCAAGTCGATTTTCTTATAAGATTGAAGACTAGTCCTCAATCCCTTAATTCTCTTTAATAAATTTTATTATAAAAATCCATTATGTTTTTGTTTTTCAGGTAATAATTTTTATAAATTTTTCTGATTTACCCAAAAATTCAACATATTTTATTTTTAAAATTTTTATGTTTTTTTCTAAAAAAATATTTGACATTTTCTTCATTTTTCACATTTCAAAACAGAGCAAGTGCTGTAAACTATCTCTCCTTTATCTTTTAGATATTCTACTGCATTATCAAAAAATTTTTTCTCTGTAATTCAATTATTTCATCAATAGTTTCTTTGCTTCTAAATAATTTTTATTTTCAGGTTTTTCTATCCATAACTCCAATTCCTGAACAAATTACATCACAGAGTATATAGTCAAATTGTTCTTTATATTCCTCTTTGTAAATTGAAGCGTCAAAATTTAGTAATTTTACATTTTTTTATATTAAGTCTTTTACAATTTTTCTTCTATCTTTTTTTAATTTACTATTTACAATATCGTTCATAAAGATTTCTCCACTATTTTTTCATCTGAAAAGCTAGATGACAAGTTTTTTCCACCCGGTGCAGAACAGATATCTAAAACTTTTTGAATTTTTTTACTTGAGCTAAAACTTCTCCCGTTAGAATACTTCCAACATCTTGAACCGTAAAATCTCCTCTTTTAAAACTTTCAGTTTCCAATATATTAGTAGGATTTTCTACAAAATAAGTAAGTTTTGAAATTTCAGATTTTTAGCTTATATCCGTCTTTTTCCAAGTCCTTAACAACTTTTTCTTCACGTCTTTTTCAAAAAGATGAAATTCTTATTGCAAAATGAGGTTTGGACATAGAATTTTTCAAGAATTTTTATAGTTTTCTTCCATGCCATAATCTGCAAGTAAAATTTTTTACAATATCCATATTTGCAGAGTATTTTATAGAGATAGCTTCCTCATCACTCTCAACTTCAATCTTCATAAAGTCTTCTTTATTTCTTTAAAAATTTCTTAAAGATCCATTAACAAAAAGAGGAAAAATTTTTTAAGTTTAAAAACTTTTTGTAAGATTAACAGCCTCATTTATTATTGCAAACTCAGGAATTTTATCCATAAAAATAATCTGATAAATAGAAATTCTTAGAATATTTAAAATATATGGATTGAATTTTTAATTCTTAATTTACAGAGTTTTTTTGATTATATAATCAAGATAAATTCTGTTTTCCAAAGTCCCATATACTATTTCTCTTAAAAATTTTGCTATCTAAATCAGAAATATTTTTGTGTTTTTTTATTTAATAAATTTGTTGAATTTGAATTTTCATCTTTGATTTCACAAAGAATTTCAACTGCAAGTTTTTCTCATTATTTTAAAAATTTCTCCAACTTTTATAGAGTTACCACGAAGATAGTCTTTAACTAAAACTCTCTTTTTACCAGAAAATTGTATTTCAAAGTTTTATACTTCCGTCTATAGTTTTTAATAAAAATTCCATCATCTGAAACTTTAAAAATTGTTCCGATATTTCCATTCGGATTTTTCTTTTGAAATTTCAGCTCTATGAACTTTTTATATTCTCTTTCATATATTCACAAAATGTACTAGGCCAATTATAAAAACCTCTTATTTTTGTTGAAGATATTTCTTGAAGTATCATTAAAATCAAGTTTTTCCCATTTCCTTTTTTAATCATAGGACATAGGAAAATTTATCTCCTTGTTTAACTCTGTTTTCGTATTTATTTTTCAAAGTCATTAATAATTTTTAACAATTAAATTTGAACCCATTTTTGAAAGTCGTTCATAAAGAGTTTCAGCATTATCTAAATCAGAAATTTCTGTTTCTTCAATATCTAAAACATCTCCAGTATCAAGCCCAACATCTATTGACATAATACTTACACCAGTTTTTTTCAAGACCATTTACAATAGCCCAATTTATCGGTGCAGAACCTCTAAGTTCTGGTAAAATTGAAGCGTGAATATTTAAAATTTTTCCATGCATAAAGTCGATTAATCTTTTATCAATTATCTGTCCAAATGCAACTACAACAATAAAATCAGGATTTATTTCTTTTTACAATTTCAAAAATTCATCACTCTTTACACTGTCGGAGTTATTACTTCAAGACCAAGTTCCAATGCTCTTTGCTTTACGGGAGTTGGTAATAATTTTTCTATTTCTAAGTTTGTCTTTTTGAGAAACAACTAAAGAAACTTCAAAAATTTTTCATTTTAAAGTTTCTAAAAGGTGGAACTACAAAAATCAGGAGTTCCCATAAAAATTATTTTTCATTATTCTTCCTCACCGTAATACAATTTTTCATACATTTCAGCTTCTTCTCCTTCTAAAGCTAAATCTGTAAATAAAATTCCATTTAAGTGATCTATTTCATGACAGATACAAACAGCCAAAAGACCAGTTGAGTCAATTATTTGTTCATTTCCATCAATATCCGTATATTTGAATTTTTACTTTTTCAGGTCTCTTTACAAAACCTCTAACATCTGGAATTGAAAGACAGCCCTCTGGTCCAACTTGTTCACCAGAAATTTCTAATATTTCTGGATTTACCATTTTAAGTAAACCATGCTCATCTCCAACATCTATTGTTACAAGTCTTTTTAAAATTTCCAATTTGAGGACATGCAAGTCCAACACCTTCTGAATCATACATTGTTTCTACCATGTCTTCTAGTAAATCTTTTTATTTTATCATCTATAACTTCGACTTTCCTTGCCTTTTTCTAAGAACAGGATCGCCATCAATTCTAACATTTCTTAATGCCATTTTTCCTCCTTAATCTATCGTCAAAATTAATTTTTCCATTTTTCAGTATTGAAAGAATACTTTTTATTAAAAATTAATTCCATTAAAAATTGTCTAAAGACATCATAGTCTTTTTAGAACTTTTTATTGTTAAATTATATCTATACACCATATTTACCCATTTTATTGCATCCGGATTAGGTCCTAGAATAATTATATCTTTTTAAATTTATTTCTTTTTTTAAATTTATCAAAAATTAAATCTCTTATTTTTCAATTCTTCCATACAATTTTTCAACACTTTTTACTCTTAAATTGAAAATTTACAATATGTGCCTTTGGCGGATAGAGAAAACTTTTTCTAAAATTAATTTCTTCTTTGAAAAAAACTCTTCATAATTATGATCAGAAGAATTAACAATGCTGTAATGACTTGGCTTATATGTTTGAATTATTACTTTTTCCCTCTTTATCTCCACGACCTGAACGACCTGCAACCTGTGTTAAAAAGTTGAAAAAGTCTTTTTCAGCAGATTTAAAAGACGGAATATTCAAACTTATATCAGCTAGTACAACTCCTACCAAAGTTACATTAGGAAAATCAAGTCCTTTTTGATATCATCTGAGTACCGATTAAAAATGTCAATTTCTTTATTTTTCATCTTTCGATAAACTTCTTCATAAACTCCTTTTTTCCTTAGAGGTATCTGCATCTACTCTACAAACTTTCGCATCTTTAAAAGCATTTTTAATATAGTCTTCCAATGCTTCCGTTCCAAAACCAAATTCTTTTTATGGACTGTTTAAAACAATTTGGACATATTTTAGGCTTCGGTTTAGTTCTTCCCACATATGACAAATACAAATATCTTTTCTATTATCCTTATGATAAGTCATAGAAATATCGCAGTAATCGCATTTTTTTGAACGTAACCACAACTTCTACAAAAACAAAAGAGCTTCTTCCTCTTTTATTTAAAAATAGAATTACCTGTTCTTTTCTTTCCAAAGTTTTTGTATTTCTTCAAATAGACTATTACTTAAAATACTTTTTATTCCCAAGTAATAATTCTTCCCTCATATCTACTATTTCAACTTTAGGCAAAAGAATTTTTTTGTAGCTCTATTTTTAGCTCCAAAAAGTTTAATATCATCACTATTTGTTCTTGCATAAATATTTACGGAAGGAGTTGCAGAACCTAAAACAAGTTTTTGCATCAGTCAATCCAACTAAATATTCTGCAAACTTCATGAGTATAATATTTAGGATTTTGATCACTTATATAACTTGACTCATGCTCTTCATCAATAATAACAAGTCCCAAATTTTTTACAGGAGAAAAAATTGCAGATCTAGCTCCAACTACGATCTTTATATCCTTATCTTGAATTTGTTTCCATTGATTTAGTTTTTCAATCGTTGTAAGTCTGGAATGAATAATTGCAATATCATTTCCAAAACGTCCTGAAAAACGTTCAATAGTCTGTGGTGTAAGACTAATTTCAGGAACTAAAATAATACTACTTTTTCCCTGTTCGAGCATATTTTCAACAAGTTGAAGATAAATCTCAGTCTTTCCACTTCCTGTTATTCCATGAATTAAAAACTTATCATTTTTAGAACTCAAAACATTATCCAAAAACATCTTGTTGTTCTTTATTTAACTTTAATTTTTATATAGCTATTTGTATCTTCAACAGAATTTTTTTATAAACTTTATCTTCAGTTTGAATAAGTGCATTTACTAAAAAGCAATGAATCTACAACAGATTTAGAAAAGTTATTTTTCTCTTAAATCTTTAACATTTACAAAATCTTTTTCCCTTTAAAAAAATTTATAAGTTCTAATTGTTTTTACAGCGTTTTTACGAATTTTTGAAAAATCAAAAATCTTCATTTAGTTTAACAAATTTTTCTAAAAATTTATTTTTCCGAGTTATTATATTTATACTTTTTACTAAAAATTTCATTTTTCAATTAGATAATTTACCTTTTATCATCATTATAAAATTCTAATTTCTAAAAATATTTTTTTCATTTTTGAAAAATTCAGTTTCAACAGTTGAAAGTTCAGTAGTTTTTCTTTATTTAGAACAAAAATTCTTCAATTTTACTCCAATCTCCAGGAGGCAAAACACAATTTAGACAATAGGAAAGATTTGTAATGTACTTTTTCACTCATAAACTTTGCTAGCTTAATCTGTGTTTTACTTACAATTTCCTTCTCATCTAAAAACCATATTAATTTCTTTGAATTTTTATATCTGACTGAATTTCTTTTTCATCTAAAAATATTTATAACAAGACCAACAGTTCCCTTTATTTCCTTTACCAAAAGGAACAATTACCCTCTTACCTATTTGTATTTCTTCTTCAATAATTTAGAACTTTATAGGTAAATATATTTTCAGCCCTTGATAGTAAAAAGACTTAACAACAACTTCTGCTAACATATTTTTCTCCAAAATAGCATCTAAAAATTTTATCTGCAATTTCTCTTTTTAGTTAACACTTCTGTTTCAAGCTCACTGTCTTTTGTAATAATGGTAACCTTTATTAAAAATCAGAGCCAAAGCTCCCTATCTTTTAATGAAACATCATTTGCAACTATCATATCTAATTTTTTTATTATTCATCTTTGAAATTGCATAATCTTTTAACTGAGTTTGTTTCAGCCGCAAAGCCTACAACAAATTGTGATTTTTATACTCTGAAATACTTTTTAAAATATCAAGATTGTTTTCAAGCTCAATATTTTTCAAAATTTTTCTGTCTTTTGATTTTAAAATCTTTTTGTTTTTTTAACCTTAAAAATCAACTGGTGCAGCAGGCATAATTAAAATATCTGAATCATCAAAATTTTTCTTTTTAGTGAATTATACATATCTTCATTTGTTTTACATCAATGTATTCAATACCAAAGTTTCTATAATCACTATTAACCTTTCCACATACTACTTTTTACATCAGCTCCACGTCTTTTTGCACAAAGAGCTAACTCATTTCCCATTTTTTTCCACTACTGTAATTTGAGATATATCTAACAGGATCAATATCTTCAATTGTGGCACCATTTCCAATTAAAATCTTTTTCCTTGCAAATCTTTTTCACAAAATAACTTTCTATTTCCTCAAAAAAATTCTTTTCAACTTTTGGGAATTTTTCCTCACCATAATCTCCACAAGCAAGACGACCATAATCAGGACTTAAAACAATATGTCTTTCTTTTAAACTCTCAATATTTTTTTGAGTTGCTGGATTTTTCATACATATTAACATTCATAGTTGGTACTAAAATCATTTTTTTAGTATGAGCAAGTACTATATTTGTGATTAAATTATCTGCAATTCCGTAAGCAATTTTTAGCCATAGTATTAGCTGTAAGTGGCGCAAGAACTATACAGTCTGCTTCTTTTGCAAGTTTTATATGCTTAACTTCACTGTCCATATCTCTTTCAAACACATCACTATACACCTTATTTTTGACTAATAGTTTCAAAAATCAAAGGATTAATTAGTTTAGTTGCGTTTTTCAGTCATAACAACATTAACTTCATATCCAGCCTTAACTAACATACTTACTAAGTCTAAAGACTTGTAAATCGCAATCCCAGAAGTTACCCCTAACTAAAATATTTTTCATCTTAATCTTCCTTTTTCTTTTTAGTTACCTTTTTCAGCTACAATTTCTTGAAGTGCTTGAGTAATTGGTTTTTGAGCATCTGTTTCCATTAAATTTTTAGATCCGTTTACAATTCTTCTAGCTCTTTTTACTTGTCATTACAACTAGTGCATATCTACTCTTATCAATTTTTTTCTAATTCTTTAAATGATGGATTTATCATCTTTTATTCCTCCTATTTTTTAATCTTTAATCTTTCGGCTTCAATAATAGCCTTCATTTTTATCAACACTTTCATCTATAAAAATCATTCACTATGGAATAATTATATTCATTTAAAAACTCAACTTCTTTTTTAGCATTGTTCATTCTTAAATTTATAGTTTCTTCATCTTCTGTTCCACGTTCTACAAGTCTTCTTTTTCAACTCTTCAAAATCCGGTGGTAAAACAAAAACTAAAACTGCATCTGGGTAATTTTTCTTTACTTGTAATGCACCTTGAACGTCAATTTCTAAAATTACTACATCTCCGTTTTCAATAGAATTTTAAAACAAAAATCCTTAGGTGTTCCATAGTAATTTCCATGAACTCTTGCATACTCTAAAAGTTTTCCATCTTCAATCATTTTTTTCAAACTCATCATTTGATACGAAAAATAATTTTTACCATGTTCTTCATTAGGTCTCTTGTTTCTGCTTGTTGCAGAAATTGAGTATTTAATATCTGTATTATCTCTTAATAAAATATCACAAATAGTTCCTTTCCCAACTCCTGACGGGCCTGAAACAACCATCAAAAATCCCTTTTTCATATTGCCTCCAAAATTACTCAACGTTTTGAATTTGTTCTCTAAGCTTTTCTATAATGACCTTCATTTCAATAACATAAGTTGAAATCGCATAATTATTTGATTTACTTGCACTGTATTGATTTCTCTATTCATTTCTTGTAATAAGAATTCAATTTTTTACCAACTTGACTTTCAAAATTTAAAAACTTTTTAAAGTTTTTGAATATGTGAATTAAGTCTTGTTATTTCTTCACTTATATCAAAGCTTTATCAGTATAAAAATCACTTCAAGATTTAATCTATTAACTTCACTTTCAGACAATTCACCACAAAATTCATTAAGTTTTAATTTTTAGTCTATCAATTTGATTATTTAAAACATCTTCTTTTCTTTCAATAATATTCTCTAAATTATTTTTCAAAAGCAGAAAGATTATCTAGTAAATCTTTGTTTAGATTTTTCACCTTCCACTATTCTCATTGATACAAGTTCATCTACAGCTTTTTCAACTGACTCAAGAACATTATTTTTTTAAATACTCTTCATCTATTTCAGAAGTCTTAACTTCAACTACATTGTCATTTCTAACAATATGTCCAATACCAACAGAAGCATCTATTCCAAGTTTAGTTGAAATGCTTTTTATATGCTTCAAAAATATGCAGAAGCCAATTGTAATTAACATCTAAAAGCTGAGTTATTTTCAGAAAACTTTTTGTTTTCCTCTTATAAAAATATCAACTCGTCCTCTTGATAATCTTACAACTTTTTTTAATATCTTCTTCACAAAAATTTAAAAAAATATGGTAGTTTAACTTGAATATCTAAAAATTTATGATTTACAGCTTTCATCTCAAAAGACAAATCATAATTTTCATCAACGAACTCACTTCTACCATAACCAGTCATTGATTTTAACATATTTTTCTCCTTAAAAATTTATATTATTTTTATATTTATCTATTATATTTGTATTAAAAAAATTTTTACAATACTTTGTTACGAAAATTTAATAATTAATTTTAATCTCTAAAATTTGACATGATATAAAAATATGGGTATACTATACCTAGTAATATGGGGATGAACTGGCTTCGACGGGGGAGGTTGCAGTATCATAAGCGAATTGTTGTATCCAATCAACATAAAAAAAGTGGTAAATTAAATATAAAACGCAGAAAATAATAATTTTGCATTAGCTGCTTAAGTCAGCTATTTGGAGTCTATTCTTTTCCCACAAAAGACTAAACTCTATCATTAATTACGTGGGCAACCTTTACAAAAGTTCTTAGATTTGTAATTGTATTTATAAGATACCTTTAACTGATTTTTGTTAATTTATAGGTTATTGGGAAATTTAAAATTGACTGTATTCGGAGAAAGTGATATGAATGCTTTTTCGGACGTGGGTTCGACACTCACTATCTTCCACCAAAAACTCTTGTAAAGAATTTGCTTACAAGAGTTTTTTTAATTATAATATCTTATAAAATATTTATTGACTTTTATATTTGCTAAAATGTATAATTTAAGCAAACGATATTTTTACATATAAAGTTATATAATAGTAGACTTATAAACCGTGAAATATGTTTATTTTTTTAGGAGGAGTTCTTATGAAATTTGCATGAAAAAAACGATTGTTACTACTGCTTATAATTTCATTTATTTTTAGTAAGTTGTAGTTCCAATAAAGAATCAGAACAGAAAAAAATTGAGCAACAAAGCTAAATTAGAAAAAGAAGCCAAAACAAAAAGAGGAAGAGGAAAAAGAAAAAAATTAGAGGAAGAAGAAAAGCGTAAAAAGAGAAAGAACAACAAAAAGCAAGAAGAGCAAAGAAAAATGAAGAACAGAAAAGACAAGAACAAGAAGCTAATGAGTCAATAGAAATACATGCAAATAGAAAAATCTAAGATTTATCACATGCCCGGTCAAGCACACTATGATAGAATTTCAAGTAAAAATTTAGTTATATTTCATAGTGAACAAGAAGCAATTAATGCAGGTTATAGAAAAGCTAAAAATAATATTTATTAAGGAGAATTTATTATGAAAAAAATTGTTATTATGCTATTAATGAGTCTTATGTTAGTTAGTTGTTCATCAAAAAGAAGAAAAGAACACAACCAGAAACTAATACAAGTGAAGTAAAAAGAAGAAAACCAGGAAGATAAAAAGGAAAATAAAAGAAAGAAGGAGAAACTACAGAACAAAATGGATTAAAGAAAACAGTTATATTTACAAATAAGGAATTAAATAAAAACTGGCGAATCTGGATCTATAAAATATAACTTTACAAAGATTCAAGTTTCAAAGATAACTGCTACTACTGATGATACAGCTCAAATGTTTGAAGTTGAAAAGGAAAAAGAGTTCGCAATAGTAGTGTTCGATATTGAGGTTGAAAAACACTTCTGATAAAGATGTATCTTTTTACATATCACAAGCTAAATTAATTTCAAATACAAAAAGAGCAAGTTGAACCAGATATGATTGCTTCTACATATATAGATGGAGAATTTTTGGGAGCAGTTAAGAAAAAGGAACAAATGTATACCTACTAAAAACTCAAAAAGCTGAAGATATAAAATCAGTTGAAATCAGAATATCAGCTCCTCACTGATAAAAATTTTTAATAAATTAGGAGAAGATATTAAATTTACCATAGATATACCTAACTAAAAAAACAATATTAAGGAAAAATAATTATGAAAAAGTTATTATTATGCTATTAATAAGTATTATGTTGGTTAGTTGTTCTAATAAAAATAATGAAGAAAACAAAGTTGTTAAAAGAGTTGCAAGAGCAAAAAGATTCTTTGGAAAAAGAAAAATAGTGAGTTACAAGAAAAAAATTAATTCTTTGGAAAAAGAAAATAAAGAATTAAAAAGAAAAACAAGGAAGTTTAGGAAATGAAACTCTTTCAAGTGAATCTATTGCAAAAATTAATAAATATTTACAAGAATTTAATAATTCTAATAAGCATTTTGCCAAGGCCACATTAGATGAAAAATAAAATAGTTAATATTGAATTAGTTGAACAAGCTGCATCTGATGTGTCAGGAATGATTGATGCTAAAAATGAAGGCAGAGCTAACGAGAATATTCGAGATTTATGGAAAAGAGAAGTTACCGGAACCGCTTTAACTATTTCAAAAATATTAATAATGATATAACAGTAAAAATTTTACAACCATTAGATAAAAGCAAAACCATAGTTGAAGTAAAAGGTGGAGAAGTTATTAAAGATGTTGTTAATAATAAATAATATTTCACCTTTAATTATTGATTATTATATATTTATGTTTTATAATACTAATAAGTAAATTAAACATTTACAAAATTTTTTTATTTAAGGAGAATTTTTATGATTATTGCTTTGTTACTAGTTGGATTTACACTAGTTAGTTGTTCAGGAAAAATGATACAGCTAAAAAAATGTTGAAAATGGTGCACAAGAAAGAATTGCAGAATTGGAAAAAGAAAAATAAAGAATTAAAGGAAAAACTTAGTCAATATCAAAAGGAACTTATTAGTAATGAATCAGGACAAAAAAATTGAAAAATACCTTGAAAGTTTCAATAATACTATAAAAGATTTTTGGTAAAAGCTGTTTATGAAAAATGAAAAAGAATTAGATTTAAACTTGACAATCCTGCTGCAACTGATATTAATGGAGCTCTTAGCAATCTAAAAAGATGGCAAAGTTACTGATAAAGACCGTGAAAAATTGGAAAAAAATACGTTCTTGATCCTGCTGTAAAAAGTTTCAAAAATGTTAGTAGTGATATTACAGTAATAGTAAAATCTCCAGTTGATGATAAAATTATACTTGAAGTAAAAGGTGGAGAAGTAGTTAAAAACGAATTAAAAAATAATAATTAATACTTTATAATTTAGTTTTAAAATAGCAAACAAAAAGAACAGAAATCTGTTCTTTTTATTATATATTATACTTCAAATTCTTCAGTAATACACCATCTTCCAAATGATTCGTCATAAACTCTTACATTAAATCCTATCATACTAAGTATTTCATAAACTATTGAAGCTCTAATCCCTGTTGTACAATAAACAATTATCAAATCAGATTTTTGAAATGCCAAGATTTAAAAATATCTTTTTCTATATTAGAATTATTTAGTAAATAACCATTTTCGTCATATAGTTTTTGTATAAGGATAACTTTTTGATCTCTTTATATGTCCGCCAAATTTTTTTCTCCAAAAAAATAATTTTACCATTGTATTCTTCTTCATATCTCACATCTAAAAATCTTTACAGATTCATCTTTACATATGCTTTTTAATTTATCAGTTAAGATTGATTTTTCATAAGATAAAAATGGTTTTATTATCAACATCTATACTTGCTTTATTAAGTTCTTTTATCATCTTCTACTTTTTATAAAAGTTTGTTTCTAATATTTCGCTTATTCCCCGTCTAAAATATATGCTTCAATTCCACAGAAATTTAATAAAAACTTAAATCTTCCGTCTTCACCCATTCCAAATCCTGGACAAGTGTTAATATATATTAGAACCTTTTTATTAGGGAGTGATTCCATATTTTGAAAAATTTTTTTCAAGTAAAACTTCTCTAGCAAATGGTAATCCAACATATTCATTATCTTTTCCTGTTAGGTAAGTAAATTCTTTCAATCCAAAACAATAGCTCTGTCATAAACAAAGTCTCCAGCCTTTAGCATATCTCCCTTGCGTCAATAACTAAAAATTTTCATCATCTCTGTTTTTCAAGAATAAATTCTTTTCTTACAATAAATTTATTTTTCAAACATTTACATATTCCTCCTAAAAAAATAACACCTATTTTTAAAAATAATCTCTAATTAGATTTTTCATAAAATCCAAATCAGTAAATTCTTTAATTTTTCTAAATGTATCTTCATTCTTTATTAGTTTATCTTCTTTAAGATATTCTAAGTAAGCATTCATACACCAACCTAAAGCTCTTGAATACATATATGGTTTATATAAATGCACTCTTTCTTTAATAATAATTTTTATTTAAAAACTTTTCATATTCTTCAAAAATTTATCTTCATATTCTTTACTTGCTATAAAATCTGTTTTCCATTTTTGTAGTTGTAATAACTAAAAATGTGTAATATCTTGGCAAGGATCAGAGATTACAGCTTTTTCCCAGTCGATTAAATACGGTTTTTCTCCAATAATGAAATTTCCTGAGTTAACTTCTGTATTATTTAAGCATAATATCCTATTTTCTTCAAAAATATTTTTCTTTATACTTATTTTTTTCAAGATAATTTTAAAAATTTTTTTCAAAAAATTCTTTATGTTCTTTTGCTTTACCTTTTTACCTCAAAAACCTCTTTTAACCAAAAATTAGCTTCAGATATTCTGTCTTGAAATAAATTCTTTTTCAACTATAAAAATTATTTGCATTTTGAAGCATCTATTGAATGAATCTTTGAAAAATATATGCTGCCTTTTTCTCTATCTTTTTCATAGATTAATGATCTACCATCTAGATATTCCATTAATATTACGCCATTAAGTAATTTACTATCTGAGTCATCTACATAGTACACTTTTTGGTGTTACACCTGATTTTTCTAAAAATTTTAGTGTATCATATTCATACCTAATTTGATTAGGTAAATTCATCTGACTTTTAGAGTTTAATCTCAAGACAAACTTTTTATCTTTAGTTGTAATTAAATAATTTATATTATATTCACCTTGTTGTAAAAATCAATCTTATATTCATCTATCCCTAAAATATCTTTATTTTTGTCAATATATGTTAAAATATCTTTCAAAACAACTCCTATTTAGCACTATTCTTATGTTTTTCTGTATACTTTTTATTATACAAGAATTGAAACTGCAAATAAAATAAATAATCCTGTAACAAAAGTTTTTGAGCTTCCTGTTAATGCTCCACCAATATATGAGTAAATTATAGTTGCAGGTAATTGTCCCAATCCTGTTGCCCAAATAAAACTCAAGCACTCATAGATGTAAGTCCTGCTGCATAACTTATTGGATCAAAAGGAACAAAAGGTAAAAGTCTTGCTATCAAAATTGTATATTTACCATATCTATCAAAAATACTTCAACTTCATTAAGAGCAAAATTTAGTTGCAAATTTTTCAGCAACATCTCTTCCTAATAATCTAGCAATATAGAAACATAAAAATTGCTCCTGCCATTGCACTTGACCAAGATAAAAATGCTCCAAATTGCCATCCGAAAATAGCTGCATTTGCAAAAGTAATAAAAAATGCTGGAATAGGTGCAGCAATTGATTGAAATACCATTAATAAAAATGAAATAACAATAGCCCACTTTTCCATAAGATAAAATATATTTCTTTTACATTTTCTAATACCTCGTCAGTACTGGATCCTTTAAACAAAACAACAAACTCTTTAAGTTTATCATTTACAGGTTTTTACAAAATACAAATTAAAACAACAGCTAAAACTGCATACTATTTTAATAATCGTAGATTTTTAATTTCATTTTTCCTCCTTAGAACACTGTCCCAACCGATTTCACACCTCAAGAACTTCCAGCACCAGCTGTGCATCCATAGCAATGGTTTCCTAGTGCAATTTTTCTTTTTCAAAGTTATTTTCTTTATAATCTGAAATATGAACTCTACTTGAATTAATCTTTTAAATCAAGTGCTTGATTAAAATCGCAGTCATAAATATATCCATCATAAGATACATTTATTTCATTTCTACACATCAAAAAAATTCAACAGTATCTTCATTATAGGCATTATAGAGCTTTTGTCATATATGCCTTTAATTTATCTTTTTGTATAATCTCATACCAAATCTGCTCTATCGGATTATTAGTAATTGCAAATAAATTTGTAAAAACAATACCATATTCTTCAAGAAGCTTTTGTTCTATATTCTTTTTCTAAACTTTCTTGTGCATCAGGTAAAAATGCTCCATCCGGATTATAAACTAAATTCAAAGTTAAAGTTTTTCCATATCCAACATCATTTAATTTTTAAAACTTCGATGGAACTTTCATATACTCCTTCACCTCTAACACCATCAGTAATTTCTTTAGTATAAAAAGGTAATGAACAAAAATATAGTTACTTTTATGCATAAAAATCTATTAAATGCTTATATTTTTCGTCTAATAAAATACATAGATTAGTCCTTACTATAACCTCTTTAGCTATCTTACTTGACTCTTCAACAAGATACTCAAAAATTAGGCATCATCTCAGGAGCTCCTCCTGTAATATCCATAACTTTAAATCCATGTTTCTAAAAACATATAAACAATCATCCATAATTTCTTTACTCATATACTCTTTTCTATGAGGACCAGCTTCAACATGACAATGCTTACAAGCTAAATTGCAAATTTTACCGATATTAAGTTGCATGATATCCATATTTGTGGTATATAGATTATTTTTATTTTCTACTCTCTCAAAAAATTTTTGGAATATAATTTATATATTCCAAAAACTTTTCTAGAAAAATTCTATTCCGTTAGAAAAGGAAATTTTTCTCTTCCTTTTCTTCTTTTTCTTCTTCAAAATTTCTTTTTATTAAATTAAAGATAATATCACCCTCTTCAAAAATTTAAAGCTTCTTTAATTTAATAGTTAAAGAAAAACTTTTTATAATTTAATTTCTTTTACAGTATTTTTCATTGTAAATCCATTTACAAGTGTTATACCCGCTTGCATTGAAGATGCAACATGTAATACTCTGTAAGTTGTTCTTCAGTTACTCCCATAGAAACTAATGTTTGAGTATAAGCATCTACACAGTATGGACAACGAGTAGCAAATGCTACAGCTAATGCACAAAGTGCTTTTTCCTTTTTAGTTAAAGCTCCTTCAAAGTACTATCTCCATAATATGTTAAAAATTCATCCCATAATTTTTTGCTTCTTCTCCCTAATTCTCCATTAGCAAAACATCCTAAATCTTTCTTTTCAAAATAATTATTACTCATAATTTTTCTCCTTATTTTTATATTTTTAACAAATAAATTATACAATATTAATAAGTCTATATCAAATAAGATTAACTAATAAATCCACGCCTATTAATAGAATTTTCTAATAAGTCGATAAATGGCTTTTTAATATTGTTCATTTTATGTTAAAGTTATTATGGTGATTTATATGAAAGATAATGCAATAATAATTTTTACAAGATTTCCTTCTATAAACAAGGTAAAAACGAGATTAAGTAAAAACTTAGATTCAAATTTAGTTCTAGAAATACATAAAGCAATGATTAAAGATACTATTAATGTTTGTAAAAATGACTTTGCTGATGTTATTTTATTTATAACAGAATATGAAAAACTTAATGATAATACTAGAGAATTTTTAATTTTTGAAAAATAAAAATATATCCCCAAGGTGATTTTTCTTTGGAGAAAAATGAAAAATGCCTTTAAGAAAACTTTTTTGAAATGGGATACAAAAAGTAATTTTTAATTGGCACTGATATTCCTACTTTGAGAAAAAGAGGATATTAGTTTTGCTTTTAAATAGTTTAGATAACTTTGATGTTTGTATTCACAAAACATTTGATAAAGGATATTACTTAATAGGTTTAAAAATATAGTTGATGAAGTTTTTGATGAAAAATATTTTTTTAAAGGAGAAAATGTTTTTTGAAAATACTGTAGAAATTTTTTAAAAACAAAATTTATCTTATTCTACTGGAAGAATATTGATGGATATTGATGAGAGAAGTGATTTAGAATTTTATGTAAAAATGAAATGCAATATTCAGAATATTCAATTTTAAATAAATTATTAAGGAGTTTTGCAATGAAAAATAAGAAGAAGAAAATTATTACTATTATTTCTCTTATACTTCTTGTCGTGATTACGTACTTTATCTTTAAAAATTTTTACTCCAGAAAAATAAGAGTATAATTCAAGGATACGGATGCTGCTTTAATTTATATATTGTTATTTTTCAATACTACCTATCTTCCCAGTTCCAATTCTTGCTTTAGCTGCAGGAATTTCTTTTGGACTTTTTGAAGGAGTCTTATATACGATGATTGGTGCTATGATAAATAGTTCAATAATGTTTTTAATGGCTAAAAAGTTTGCAAAAAGATAAAGTTTTAGAAATATTCAGATAAGTGAAAAATGGTATAACAAGATTATTAATGCAGAAAAAAGCAATGGAGTTTTTATCGTTTTTAATGAGGCTATGCCTATCGCTCCTTATAATGTAATAAATTACTTATCAGGTCTTACAGAAATTTCTTTTCTAAAATATTCAATTGCTACTTTTTTGGGAATAATTCCTGGAACATTTGTATTTTTGAATGTTGGAGATAAAGCGATTAATGTATATAGTAAAGAATTTATAATTGCAATTATAGGCTTTTGTAGTACTTACTGTAATCTCATTTGTTTTAATTAAAAAAATATGATAAGGAATAAATATGAAACTAGCTGTTATAATACCAATCTACAATGATGATAAAATGATAGAAAACTTATTGACAAAATTAAATAATTTTAAGAATATTGATGAAATTATTATTTCTAAGGCAGTTGATAATTTCATGAAATCTTTGAAAAGTCTTTTTAACAATATCAATTATAAGCTACTAATATCTAAAAAGGTAGAAGTATCCAAATGAATACAGCTGTTAAATATACAGATTGTGATATATTGTGGTTTATTCATTCAGACTCTGAATTTTTAGATTATACATTAGATGGAAAAAAATAAAAATTTAATAGAAAAAGAGAATATTGAATGTGGTGGATTGAAAATAAAATTTTTATCCAAACTCGATATTACTATCTTTAATAGCTTGTTTATCTAACCTTAGAGCTAAAATATTTTAGAATATGTTTTTGGTGATCAGAGCATTTTTGTAACAAAAACTCTTTGATGAAATTAATGGTTTTAGAGATATTCCAATAATGGAAGATTTGCAATTTTTATAGACATAAAAATCATAAAAAGTAATTCCAAATACTTTAAATTACTTAATAATAAAATAATTTCTTCATCAAGAAGATTTAAACAAAATGGTACTTTAAGAACAATATTTAAAATGCATAAACTAAAAATTATGTATTTTAAAGGTGAAAAGTCCTGATAAGTTAAATGAAATTTATAATAATATGAAAGACAGATAGCCATCTATTTTTACTAGATGGCTATCTTTTATTATTTTTATATTTATTATTATAAACTTTTTATATAATATAAATAATTTGAATAAAATTTCCTTTATTTGATCAAAAACTAGTATTTATGTTATAATCTTTATAAATAAATAAAAAGGAGAATGATTTATGAAATTTAAGAAAACAGTAGTATTATCTTTAGTTCTAGTTTCTGCTTTATTTGTTGGTTGCAACAAATCTAAAGATAATAATACTACTAAGAACACAGAAAACACAAAAACAGAAGAAATTAAATCTCTGTCTGTTGAAGAATTTAAGGAATCACTAGGAAAAGATAACATCCAATTTATTGATTCAAGAAAAAGATGAAGAATTTAATGGATTTTTCCGATGGAAAAATGAAAAATTCTGGACATTTAGAAAAAGCAATTCAACTTTCTACAGAAAATGTTGAAAAGGTAAATAGTTCTAAATTAGTAAAATATATCGAGGATAAAGGTATTTCAAAAGATAAAGAACAAATAGTATATGATACAGATGCCCAAAGAGCTACAAAAGTTGCTGATGTACTTGTGAAAAAAATGGTTTTAAAGCAAAGATATTTTTCAGATTTAGTAAAATATTCTGAGGATTCAAATGCAAAAATTAGTTAAATATCCAAATTATCAAATGCTAGTTTCTCCACAATGGGTTAAAGACGTTATGGATAATAAAAACCAGAAACATATACTAATGATAAATTTACAATTTTAGAAGTTTCTTGGGGAGAAGTTGATAAAGCTAAGAACTATAAAGAACACATCAAAAGGAGCTATTCACTTTAATACAGACTTGATTGAAGAAGAACCTGTATGGAATCTAAGAAGTCCTGAACAAATAGAAAAAGCTCTTCTAGAAAAATGGAATTACTAGTGATAAAACAGTTATAATATATTCAGATGATGCATCTGCAGGTTTTAGAGTTTACTGGGCTTTAAAATGGGCTGGAGTTAAAGATGTTAGATACATGAACGGTGGATTTAAAGCGTGGAAAAATGCAGGTTTTGAAGTTGAAACAACTGTAAATAAAACCAACAGCTGATTCTAAATTCGGTGTTACTATTCCACAAAACCCAAATGTTTCAATTCCTTTAGCTAAAGATATGGTTGAAAAAATCGAAAAAGAAAATTATAAATTGGTTAGTATTCGTGCTTGGGATGAATATATAGGAAAAATAAGTGGTTATGACTATATACCTGAAGCTGGTGAACCAAAAGGATCATATTATGGGTTTGCTGGTACAGATGCTCAAAATATGGATGATTATTATGATCCGGATGGAACTATAAGAAATCCAGAAGAAATATATGCACTATGGGATACTCAAGGAATTAAACAAAACGATAAAGTTGCATTCTATTGTGGAACAGGTTGGAGAGCAGGTATTCCTTGGTTTATGACACAAATGACAGGATGGAAAGATACTGTAATTTATGATGGTGGTTGGAATTCTTGGTATATGGATAAGAATCTTCCTGTACAAAAAGGTGACCCTCAAAATAGAGATAAAAACCAGATGCAAAAATGATTTTTAAATAATTTAAAAATATAAAAAGGTTGAGCTTTCACTCAACCTTTTTAATTCATTATTTCTTTTTAAATATTTAATTAAAATTTCAAAAATAAAATTAAATTAATTAGAATTATATATATTACTACATAATAAAAAAATAAAAATTTTCTTTATATCATAAGTAAACATAAATATTGTAGATAATATATTAAAAACAAAACAATATATAAACTATACATTTTTTATAATTTTTGCATTTAACATAATATATTCTATTATTAAAATTAAAAACAGTATTATTGTAAGTATTATTAATCCTGTATGACTGAAGATTTTTAGGAAATAATGAGGCATTTTTATAGTGAATATGTCTTGCAACACCCATTCTACTAATACTTCAAATTATTCCAAACCCATATATATAACAGTTAATAAAAACAATCATATATTACTTATTTTAAATATGTTCTTAAAATTTTTCATATCAATCCTTACTTTCTATTTCTCTTATAATACTTAAGTTTTTGAAAGAATTTTTAAAATATCCTAAATCTACTTTTTCTTTAACTCCAAGCATTTCACTCAAAATGTGCTTTTACATTTTTACTTCGATTTTCCAAAAACTTGCAGAACAACTTACTAGTATGTATAAATATTTTCATTAATCTCAGATTTTTACTGTATTCATCATTTCTTTTAGCTAATTCAGGCTCTTTGGACTTTGCTCCTCCACCCATTCCACAACACATTACATTTTAAACTTTACCTTACCATTTGGAACATAAGGTTTTATTTGATTTAATAATTCTTTAGATTTTTATCGGGACAAGGCATGAAAATTTCAGCTTCATCTTCTATTACATTTAGTAAATTTTTCTTCTTCTAATTTTTGATATATTGAAATAACTTCCATATCCAACTTTTCTTAAAAAAGTAAAAACAATTTGGACACATTGTTACATTCTCTCTACACCTTTTTCTTTATACATCTCTTTTAATCTTTCTAAATTTTTCAAAATCAGAGATTAGCCCACTATCTTCTAAAGGGTTTACCACAACAATCTATAGAAAAATCCATTTTTCCCTTCAAACATATCAATTAAATATTTTGTTGTTTTCCAGGATAATGTCCAGGGAAAGCACAACCAAACATTAAAAATATCTTTTTGTTTTAATCTTTGAGTTATTTCTAAACTTATATGGTGATTTCATAAATTTTTACAGCACCATATCCACTTAAGTCTTCTCTATGATTTATTGCTACTTTTGCACCATCTAAATCAATTGGACAAGCCCTTAAAACAGCTATCCACATGAAACAACCCTTTGCAAGTTCAGGTCTTTTTGCAAACTCACCTAAATCCATTTTTATATTTAGTTAAAAAGAGACATGTGCAGGCAGAACAATGAATACACTCATCTCCAACCTTGTTTAGATATTCCTTCATATTTTTCTCCTAACTATTATAATTTTCAAAATAATTCTACTTCCTTTAATGTTATACCCTCAATACTTACTTTTTATACTTATCAAATAATTCATCTTTAAAAATCAATAAATAAGGTCTTAAAATTATCATAATAAACCATTCCAAGTCCTGTTCCCTTTGCTTTTCTGATATGTCTGTGTAATCTACATTTGCATATCCTTCATTTTTTAAAAATAGCTATAATATCCTGCTAAAAATCCTGCAATTTTTATAGTCATCTTCTGTCAAATTTGATCCTCTTAAAAATTACATGACTTCCAGGTACATCTTGAGCATGGAAAAATATGTCATTTTTATTTGCAAATTTTTAATGTTAGATTTTCATTTTGTAGATTGTTCTTTCCTACATAAATCAATGCTCCTGAATCAGTTTTCAAAGACATAAGGTTTTGACTTTTCAAGTTTTTGTTTATTCTTTTTATTTTTTTCTTTACATATCCCAAAGAAATAAGTTCTTCTTCAATTTCAGAAAGCTCATTTAATTCTGTAATTATTTCTATTGTTTCAAAATTTGTTTTATATACTTCATTTCTTCTTCAATTTTTTGGTAATTCCTGCCTTTATTATTTCGTCAGCAGTTTTTAATTTTTATATTTTTATAATATGCTTCAATATTTTCTCTTGGATATTTCTTTTCATCAAGTGAAATTTCTATTTCTTTTGCATATTATCATAAATATTTTCAACTGTTACTTTTTCCATTCCTTTTTGAAGTTTATAGATATTTATAGATAGTAAATCAGCAAAAAATCTTTTAAATCCTCTTTGCTTTGATTATTCAATAGTTCATCATTCATACAAATACTTATTTGTAAGTCTGTTTAACTTTGTAGTTAAAATCTTTTTAAATCCTGATGCTTTTTGATTTATTCTATCTCTTAAAGAATTATTATGATAAAAGTTTTCTACTAAGCTAGAAATACTTTCACTTTTTCTTTATTTTTCATATAAACTCAAATCAAAACAATAGAAATCTTTATTGTTGTTCGCATCATCTTTTATAAAAAAATTGGAAAAATAATTTTCACTTTTTATATTATCTACTAATTTTACAAAATTTTCATCTATTCTTCTTATACTCTCTGCATCTAAGTTTGCAGAATTAGTATCTGAATCAACATTTGAATTATGTAATAACTCATATGAAAATAATTGGTGAAAAATCCTAAATAATTTGTATAAAAGAACTTTTTCATTGAAATTGGTTCAGAAACTTTTAGTATTTCAGAAGGTAATATATAGCTTTCTTCTAAAAATATTCTCTTTTTTTCATCTTTAACAAAAATAATCTTTTGTTTGGAAAAACTTCTCTTATACTACTTTGTCTTGAGTCTATATGTTTTATAGAGTCAATAATTTTATTACTTTCTTTATCAACAAGAATTATATTTGAGTGTTTTCCCATAATTTCAATAATTAAAAGTTTTTACTAAGTTCTTTTTAACTCATTTAAGTTCTCAATTTCAAAGCAAACAACCCTATCCATTTTATGTTGATATATTTTTTTATAGTTCCCCCAACTAAATGTTTTTCTAAGTAACATACAAAAATTATATGCAGTTATTGGGTTTTTCTTGTTTTTCACTCAAATGAATTCTAGAAAGATTATTTGCACAAGACATTAATAATTTATAATTTTCTTTATTGTATATCTGTATATTTATTTCATTTTTATCTGGTTGATTTATTTTTATTTATTTTTTTCCATTTTAATAAAAAGCGGATATATTTCATCTACAACTGCTTTTGTAAAAATTCCATCGAAACTCATTTTTATTCCTTTTTCTATCTAATTAAAAATCCAAATATTAACAAAAATCTGGATGCTATATACAAGTGCAAAAACTACTGTTATAAATGCCATAACTAGATAATCTGTTCTTGAATATTTTTAGAACATTCATTCTAGTTCTTCCATCTCCACCTCTATAACATCTAGCTTCCATCGCTACTGCAAGTTCATCTGCACGTTTTAAAAGCATTTACAAATAGTGGTACAAGTAGTGGAATTAAGCTCTTAGCTCTTGTTACTATACTTCCTGTTTCAAAAATCTGCTCCTCTTGAAGTTTGAGCCTTTGTAATTTTATCCATTTCATCTAAAATTGTAGGAATAAATCTTAGTGCAATTGTCATCATCATTGCTACAGAATGGGCTGGAAACTTAATCTTTTCAAATGGTTTCATAACATATTCTAAAGCGTCAGTAAGTACAATTGGACTTGTAGTAAGAGTTAAAAAGACTTGTTCCTATAACTAAAAGAATTATTCTAACACTCATAAATGCACTTAATTCAATACCTTCTTTGGTTATATTTATAATCCATATTCTAAATAAAAACCCTCTCCAGGTGTTAATATTATATTTAAATTACTGTAAATAATACGATATAAAAATTCCTTTTAATCCTTTTTAAGACCATCATAATTGGTAATTTTGTTATTTTTATAATTGCAAATAAAAATATTGCAAGTGGTATAATATAAGGAAACTTTTTATAAAAATATAGAAAGTATAAACATAAAAATAAAATATAGTTTAAGTCTAGGATCTAGTTTGTGAATTAAACTATCTCCCGGAAAAATCTACCTATTGATATATTTTTACCATTAATTATTCCTCAATTCTCTTTTGATTTCACTAAAAGCTTCATCAACTGTTAAAATATTCTTACTAAAAATTATATCCATTTTTCTTAAAAACATCCATAAGTTCTGTAATTTGTGGAACATTAAGTCCAACCATTTTTTAAATCATCAACATCACTAAAAGCTTCTTTTTGTTTTTATCTAAATGAATATGTCCGTCTTTTCATTATTATTATTCTATTTACAAGTTTTTGACAACATCTTCCATACTATGAGAAATCAAAACTATTGTAATATTATTTTTCATAAAAGATTTTTGATTTGAAAGAACAACTCATCCCTACCCTTAGGATCTAGTCCAGCAGTTGGCTCATCAAGGATTAAAATATCAGGTTTCATAGCTAATATTCCCGCTATTGCAACTCTTCTTTTTTGACCACCAGAAATTTCAAAAGGAGATTTATCTTTTTTAGTTTCGTAATCAAGTCCTACAAGCTCCATTGCTTCTTTTTACTCTTTCCGTAACTTCTTCTTCACTAAGCCCCATATTTCTAGGTCCAAAAGCAATATCTTTTTCAATTGTCTCTTCAAAAAGTTGATATTCAGGATATTGAAAAACAAGACCAATCTTATATCTTAAACCACTTTTTGCCAGTGTCTTATCTTTTGTATTCATATCCCCTATAAAAACATCTCCACTTGTTGGTTTTAATATACCATTAAAATGTTGAATCAATGTTGATTTTCCACTTCCAGTATGTCCTATAATCCCAACAAATTCACCTTTTTTTATAGTTAAATCATATTATCCAAAGCAAGTTTTTCAAATGGAGTTTTCTCTCCATAGATAAAACTTTACATTTTAAAATTTATATCCATTATTTTAAAGAATTCTCTCCAAAAATTCTATCATTTCATCATTAGTTAAAATGTCAGAAGGAATTTCTATTCCATCTTTCTTTAAAAGATATGCAAGTTTAGTAACCTGTAGCACTGATAGTCCTAATTCTCTAAAGTTTCAACATTTGACTTTTTTAGGACAATTATCAAACTCTCATCTTTCCCTCATTTAAAACAATAACTCTGTCAGCAAGAACTGCTTCTTCCATATAATGAGTTATATACATTATAGTTTTTATTTTTCTTCTCTATTTAGTTTTAAAAATAGTATTCATAATGTCTTTTCTTCCGATAGGATCAAGCATTGCAGTTGATTCATCAAAAATGATTACTTCAGGCTTCATTGAAAGAATACCTGCAATTGCAACTCTTTGCTTTTGCCCTCCTGAAAGCATATGAGGTGAATGTTTTATATTCTTCCATCTCTACAATTTTTAAAGCTTCATCTACCCTTTGTCTTATTTCCTCAGAAGGAACTCCTAAATTTTCAGGACCAAAGGCAACATCCTCTTCAACAACTGTCGCAACGAGTTGATTATCAGGATTTTGAAAAACCATAGCACATTTTTGTCTTATATCCCATACTTTCTTCTATTCTTAGTATTTATTCCAAATATTTCAATTTCTCCATCAGTAGGAATAATCTGTGCATTTAATAATTTTGCCAATGTTGATTTTTCCACTTCCATTATATCCTAAAATAGAAATTAATTCACCTTTATTAACAGAAAAACTTATTCCGTCTAATGCGATACTTTTTCTTATCGTCTTCTCCAGAATATTCATATCTTAAATCTTTTATATCTATTATTTTTCACTCAAAATTTATCACCCACTAACAACTTATGATAACATAAACAATACTTTTTTTCAATAACATATATTGAATAATTCTAAAAACACAAAAAGAACCCACCTTCCACGTTGATTCACATCGGATGGTATAACAGAAACTTTAGTTATTTCACTAAATAGACAACTCATTAAAGCCGTCTTAAATATTTCTAGATTAATTTTTTATACTTATAAATAGTCCAACCACTCATCATTATGAACATAATTTTCGTCTAATCCTAGTTCTTCAATATATTTTTGAATCAAAAGTCACTATTTTTATTATGATGTCTATATACATAATGAACTCCATTATAATTAAATTCAAAAGAAGTACTCGTCATTTTATTTTTAATAGGTTTTATATCTTTTTATTTCTTCTTCATTACATTTTAGAATATTACATATATTTTTAAATACTTTGATCCTGAATTAGAAATATATCTTTCATCAAACGCTCTTAATTCTTCTAAAGAATCAAATTCTTTTATATCTTCTATATCATATCTTCTAATATACATATTATCTAATTCTTTCAAATGACGAATGTAAAAGTTTCCTACAAATTATCACGAACTGTTTGTTCATGATATTCATCTTTTAGTAATTTTGAAAACTTAGAACTAAAATCTCTATTGAAAAACACATGTCCTAACATTATCCATGCATCTTTTCCTCCTATTGTTACACCTTTAATTCTATCATTCTCATCCAAATCTATACAGTATTCATCAGTTTCTCCCTCTTGATATACAGCGGAATAATATGCTCTATAAACGTATTTTTCAAAAGGGTTTTTGGAAAATAATTATCTGAAGAACAAATATATGTGTTCTTTAATTTTTCCAGTTACTAAAATTAAAGAGGAAGTATTATTAAATCTAAAATAATCTTCATTTACAACTATATCTATTCCAAATTTTTCGGCAAGATATAACATCACTCATATATCCAGCACCTAAAGTAATATCTTCTATTCCAACTTCTTTTAATTGTAAAATTTCTCTTTCGATTAATTTTTCTCCTTTTTACATTTAAAAGACCTTTTCGGACTCTCATAGCAAAGAGGAGCAAATCTTGAACTCATTCCTGCAGCCATTATAATTGCATTATCAACCTTATAAGGCTCTAATGTAACAAAACCTTTATCTGTAATATTAAAATCTTTATCTATAATTTCATTATTTTTAATTCTTTTAAAGTTTCATTAACTTTTTCCCAGTAAAAATTTTTGTATTATTTGAAATTTCCTCTTGAGTATATTCTTTATCTTGATTTTTAAATAAAAATTTAAAATATCAAATTCCTGTAATGATAACATAAATACCTCCTTAATGATTCGACTTCAATTATAACATACAATATTCAACGAATGAAGAAAAAGTTCTAAATATTATTTAGAACTTTTTATTAAAGTTTGCTATTATTGTTCTTTATATTTTTAGCTTTTTAATTTATATTTAATAGATCTTAATTTACTCTTCATAGCATTAAGTGTATCAAATAAAATCTTGTCTTTTGTAATTAACATAATCACAAAAATAATATAGTACACAAGATACAATTATTGCAAATAGTCTAATTAATAATTGTAAATTTATAACCAATGAATATTTTTAACAAATGGTTTATTCCATAAGTTATTCCAAAGAATGGTAATGCACATAGTATATATTTCATATATGATTTTAATATTTCATCAATAGGAATAATCTTCTTTTTAAGAATAAAGTAAACTTGAATTACCAATACTACAAATTCTGAAATCAATGTAGTATATACGTAATATTCAGGTTTAACAATTTTAATTTTAATAATACAAAATCTAAAAATCAAGTTCATAAATCCACCTATAAAATAGAATGCAGTTATATTTTTCATATCCCTTACAAATAAAACTTGATTTGCAAGTAGTTGATCCAATGCCCACATAACTATTCTAAGAGAAAACAGTTTTAAAATAAAAACCAGCTTCTAAATATTTTTCTCCTGCATATATTAACATTACTCATCAGAAACACAACATAATCTTATTCCCATTGGAATTACTAGGAATAAAAAGTCTTGGCAACTTGATTTAATAAATCTCTATAATTATTTTCATCTCCACTTCCATAATAATATGAAAGCCTTTGGAATACTTACTACTATTATAGAGATAAACTACGCTTGTTATAAGCTGTGCAATCGACAATGAAAATGTATAATATGAAACTGAAATTTTAGCATCTAATAATGAAAGCATAGCTCTATCCAAAGCCGTATAGAACATATATGAATTAGCTAATAATAACATCTCTAATAATGGTTTTATATGAATTAGAATGTCCTTTAATTCTATTTTTACAAAATTTACTTTTTCTTTTTATAAAATAAAAACTTATTAAATAATTTATAAGATTTGTAATTGATAAAAATAAAAGCATAATTAACAATATCATCAGCTTTTTACAAATACAAAAATCGAAAACAAGCATTAGTACACGGATAAATAATGTCTTAAAAAGTATAAAACCGTAATTTTCAAAAAGCCTCATTCATCCATTCTATAGTTAGCAAAATTGAGTAAAAATTTGAATACTAAGTGCAAGATACAACATATACATATTGGAATTTACATTTTAAAAAGCATATATCCAATATACAAAATTCCAATACCTAAAGAACTTATAACATTTATAGAAAAAGAACAGTAAAATTTTTACTTATTTCTTTTCATATTATTTTTAACTCTACTTATCGAACGAATTCCATAGCTGTAAATTCCAAAAAGCAGCAAAAGGAATAAATAAGTTTAATATAGAGTTCGCAATGTTAAATTCTCCATAAGCTTTCCTTGCTTTAAAAATTCTAAAGCAAGGTATGGACCTGTAATTAGAGGAAACAGAATATTAAAAACTCTAACTAAAATACTCGCCAAAGCATTTACTTTTATATTTTTGCCATATTTAAAATTATTCTCCCTATTTTTATCTTCTATAAGCATCTAATAGATGTGATTTATATTCAATTTCTGCATCAGAAGGCTTTTTGCATATAATCTCCATAAAATTGAGTTAAAATCTTATCATAATTTTTAGGAACTGCGTACGGTATATCCTCAAAAGGTGAATTCTATCAACTCTTCATAAGTTCCTGTTTCAAAACTCTTCATTCCAGTTTTATCAACTCCTACAGCAGCTTTCATAAATCCCATTTTCATCAGAATATCTTTCTACAAGTTTTTGAATTTTCTTTGTAAAAATCTTGGTTTATAAATGCCAACAAATGCCAAAAGACAACTCTGCAAAAATCTTTTTATTCTGCTATCTTTATGAATTATATTTTTCTTTGTAAAGCTAAATATGTTTCAAAGTTACCATCAAATGCGCTTTCACAAAATTTAAGTCATTAAATCTATCAACCGGAAAAAACATCAACAAAAACATTGCTGTCTTTTTCTATTTCTCTTTACACTATCTTCCAACAGAGTGTGCTTATCTATTACTACAAGAAAATTTTTGAAAATACCAATCACTGTTGTCTTTTAGATAAAAATTGTATATCTGTCATTATTTTCTTCAATTACTGCTTTTGAAATCTCTCATAATCTTTCTATACATTGCAACATCAATATCATCATCCCAAGGAATAAAGCCTTTATGTCTTACAGCACCAAGCAATGTTCCATAACTTACAAAAATATTTTATATTATATTTTTACAAACATAGTCGATGAACTTTAAAATATCTAATTCATATAGTTCATCAACCGTTAGTCTCTCTTTCATCTTAATCTCCTAATCTAGCATAATAAGCTTTTAATTTCATGAGGATATACTCTCTTTTCCACTGGAGGAAATTCCATATAATCTCCATAATATTTTCTTAAAATTTCATCATAATTCTTTGGAGCAAAGAATTTGTAATCTTCAAAAATCAAGCTCTATTAATTCTTCAAAACGGATTATAGTCAAACACATCATCATATTTCCACTTTGAACAGCCTACAAGTCTAAATACTTTCCATTTTCTTTGGAATAACTTTCAACAGTTTTATGCAAAAATCTTGGAGATACAGGTTTTAACATCACCCAGAAAAACAATCTTATAAAATCTTTCAACTCACTATCTCCATACTGAATATTTTTTCTGAAAAAGATAAAAAGCTTAAAACTTTCCAATTTATATGTTTTTCAACTAAACTTAAATCATCAAAAAGTCCATTGGAAAAATATCTATAAAAATTCCAGAATCATAAGTTTATAATTTCTTTCATCTTCTATTTTTGTTTTTGAATCTATAACTTTTATAAAATTATTATAATACTTATTGCTTGATTCTAAAGACAATATCTTGTATTTTTCCTTTATCTTTTGAAAAAGCTCAATAAACTTTTCATAGTCTTTTTCTGAACATACAAATATCTATATCATCATCCCAAGGAATGAAGCCTTATGTCTTACGCTCAATCAATGTTCCGTAATTTATAAAAATATTTTATATCATCACAAAAGTCATGTACATATTTTTAAAAATTTCTAATTCTCAGATTTTATTTCTTCCATAGAAAGATATTTTATTTCCATTATTTATTTGCTCCTTTTTGTTTAAATCTTTTTATAAGCAAAATCTGCACTTAACATTTATTTTTAATGCTAGTATTTGTAATCTTCTTCCTTTTCTAAAATTTGTATTTTTAAAAATTCTCCAAAAATTTCTTTAAGAAAAGCTTAAAACTTGTCTATATTCAGAAATATTTTTATAATTTTCACTAATTAACACATCTTATCAAATACTACAAAATATGAATAAGATTTTCTAAAATGCATAATCTAATAGAGAAGGTATCTCCTCTTTAATATATTCATAGAATTTAGAATATATTTCAATACAATCCATATTCTTAATAGTATATGGTTTTTGTTGTAATACTATTTTTCTCTATGGAAATAATGATAATATGATTTTGTCGTAACTACATATTTTTGCATATTTTATAAGTTCAAAAATGGTAAAATGCATCTCGTAAATCTTCCCAACTGGAAATGAAATATTCTTTTGCAATTTCATAAGAAATAAGCTTATTACAAATTGTTCCTCGGAATTTTTCTGTCCAATAAAATATTCTTAAGAATTCTTCTTTTCACAGCAAAAATAAAGCTCTTCGCTCACATTGTGGAACTTGTCTATCTGAATAAACATTTATAACACCTACGACTGAAACATCCGCTTCTTCTATATTCGTATAAAGCTCTTCAACCATGCCTTCATCAATATAATCATCTGAATCTATGAATAATACAGTATATTTTCCAGTTGCAAATTTAATTCCATGATTTCTTGCACTTGAAAGTCCACCGTTTTTCTTTTGTATAAAGTTTTTGCCCTATCTTCTGATTCAACAAATTCTTTTACATATACTCTCCTTCTATCTGTAGCTCCGTCATTCACTATAATTATTTCTATATTTTTATATGTCTGATTTGAAATAGATTCAAGACATACGTGACTTTTTCTACATTGTATACGGGCACTATAATACTTATCTTGTCCATAACTCCTCCTTATATATTAAAATTATATTTCAATGTTAATGTAAATTATACTATAAATATACACATTTACAATTTCATAATGGAGATGTCAAAATCTCCATGTTAATTTACTTCTCTTTTAATTTTGCAAATAAAATTCTTCTTGCAGTATTGTCATCAGGTGTTTTACAAGTTACAAGCATTAGATTTTTGAATTTTTGTCAATTTTATCAACTTCAGATTTTTGAAATATGTTTTGTCAATTCTTTTTCATTGCTTCAACATCTTCGTTTCTTTTTGAAGTTAATTCATACAGCGAGTATCTGGATCAACTAAGTCAACTCCTAAAATTTCATATTCCAATTTTTCCTTTTTCTGTATAAACATAAACTGTCTTATTATTTTCTAGAAATGTTTTTATCTTCAAATTTTCTTAAGTCATAGAATTTTTGTTTTTATCCCAAATATATGTCCAAATATATAACTAATTCTATCAGTAAAAATCAGCTTTATTATACATATCTAGAAAAATGTTCCAGTTACAGGATAAAGTATTTTCTTAAAATCTCTCCATAGATAATAGTCATTGTCTTTTCCCTGAACTACTGGTTCGTCAATATTAGTCCCTGGTACTTCCAACCAACCTATTGAATCTGAATTTAATTTTTAATTCTTCTCAAATTAACTTCTTTTAGCATCAGCACTCTTTTCACTACATTGAATACTGACTCTTTAAGATTGCTTAAATCTTTTACCTGCTTTATATGAACCATAATCAGTCTTTAATTATATTGGCAGAGGAATATATAAATACTCCTCAAACATATTACAAATAGTATATTCCAAAAACCAATTTTTAGCTTTACTTTGTTTTTCTTACGTTTCTTTACTACAATATCTTCTTTTTTCATCTATATTAAATCCTTTTCTATAAGTATAGAAAGTTAATTTAGGATTTTCATTTTACCTTCTACTTTTTCAGTTACTTTCCATAACTTTTTCGTCAATTTCTGAAAATGACTATCAGCTTCTATTATTTCTTTTTCCTCATATTTTTGTAATATACATTTTAGAACAATAACCTATCAATTGTTTGTAAATACTCATCCCACCACATACAAAGAACTTTTCATCTGGATTTTTCTTTTTACAAACTCAATTAAATCTTCTATGTTATTAAAAACTTTAACTCCTTTCAAAAGAAAAATCACTTGTTGTTAAAACTATATTGTTTCTCTTTGGAAGAGGCTTAATTTTAAAACCATCAAAAGTTTTTCTTCCACAAATAACAGAATTTCCACAAGTCTTTTTCATAAAAGTTCATTCTTCTTTTTAGAAAATATAACAAATCATTATTTTTACCAATCGCATTACTCTTTTCAGTAATTGCTACTATTAAATACAAATTATCTAAAAACCATATTTTTATCCTATTATTATTTAAAATTATTGTACCTTTATCACAAGGCATAAAATTATATTAATTATATCATAATTCCTTTTTATTTCTTTTCTATTGTAATTATGATGAAATTATTGTACCTTTATCACAAGGCATAAAAGCTATATTACATTATACCATAACCTTTCTTTTTGATAATCTTTTTATGGTTGTTATGGTGAAAATTAATACAACTTTATCACAAGGCATAAAAGTTATATTAATTATACCACATTTTTGATATATTTATTGGAGATTTTAATCTCCAATTTTTAATTTCATATATGATTAACTTTCCCTTTGCTTCTATTTCTTTTTATCTCTATAAGTTTTAGTTTTACAACTTTTCCACTTTTATAATTGTCAGTTATTACTTCTCCGACCATTTCATACCATTTATCCTTTTCTGGATATTTTCCATCAGTTATATATTCAAAACCTATTACACTGTCATTATAACAGCATCCAGGTCCTTCTCTTAATATAGCATATATAACTTCTCCTGTATCTTTATCTTCAAATCTAACATTTTTGGCCTGATATTCTAACCTTTTTCCGATATACTCATCTTTATTTACATATATATCATTTACAAGAGCCAAAAATATTCCGTCAGAGATATTAATTATACCATCTTTTGACTCTGAATCTCTTTTTCATTTAATTCTTTCTTAGTTAGTTCTTCTCAGGCTGTTTATATTCATTATTTGTATCATTTTGATTTTGATGTCTTTGTATCTTGTAATCATCTGAGTTTTTGATTTTTATCTGTTCCTGCATTTTCAGGATCTTCTTTTTAAAAGCATTTTTAAATCATTTTTATTTTTCCTTGCTTTTTACAAAAATTATTATTTTCTGTTTTTCGCACTTTAGAACATAATAATAGACAAGATAAAATTAAACTCAATAATTTTTATTCACTAATAAACCTCCTTACTATACAAGATAAAATAAAAATACTAAATTAACTAATACAACACTAGCACCTGTTGGTGTTGAATAGATATATGATAGAGTTACCCCTATAAATAATGCTGTTACTGAAACTATCACTGAGGATATTACAACAACTTTATAACTTCTAAAAATTCTCATCGAAGTCAAAGCTGGAAATATAATTAGGCAAGAAATTAACATACTTCCCATAAATTTCATTCCAATAACTATTGTTACAGATATTAAAAATTGTAACTAAAAGTATTGTAAAGACTTACATTTACTCCACTTGCTTTTTGCAAAGTCTTCATCAATAGTAATAGTATATATTTTATTATACAATAAAATATATGAAATTAATACAACTATTCCTAATACAAAACTAATATACATATCACTTCTTTTTCATTATCAATATGCTACCAAATAAGTAATTACAAACATCTACATTTAGTCCTTTTTTGTAACTGCTGTAAATATTACTCCTATTGAAACGGAAATGCAACTTAAAAATAGCAATAGATGTATCACTACTTATATTATATTTTTCGCCATATTTTTAATAGTATAATCCCTGCAAAAATTACTATTGGCATTGTAAATTCCATTGGAGAAATATCAAAAAGAAAGTGCAATCGAAAAGTGTGCAAATGAAACATTTGAAAGTCCTACTCCAATCATAGAGTATCTCTTTAAAACCAAAAGTTATTCCAAGTAATGCAGAACTTATTGAAATTAAAAGTCCAACTATGATGGCTTTTTACCATAAAGGATAACTTAACATTTCTGAAATTAAACTAATCAAATTTTTATTTCCCCCTTTTCAAAAGTTTTCTAAAACATTCTCAATAACTTTATTTTTCATTTCCTAAAATTAAAGCTCTATTAGAATATTTAAAAAGCCTCTTCATCATGACTTATCATCACAATAGTAAGTCCTTCTCTATTTAATTTTTCTAAAATTTCATACAACATTTTTCTAACTTTAATATCCAAAGAATTTGTTGGTTCATCTAAAAATATACTTTTATCTGATACACAAAGACATCTACAAAGTAAAACCCTCTGTCTTTGTCCAATTGACAGTGAGCTTATACTCTTGTCTTTAATATCCCAAAGGTCCAATTTTTTGCAAATTTTTCCTTAACAATTTCTCTATCCTTTTGAATTATAGAAAAATTTAGAATATACTGCTCTAGAAGATAAAAACAAATTCCCATATTGTTGATGGGAATTCTTTTTAATAAAAACCTCTTGAGACATATATCCACAAATTTTTAAAGTCCTTTTTATTTCTCCCGTAGAAATATTTTTAAACCCAAAATTCCTTTTTAAAAAGTGTTGATTTTCCAACACCATTTTTCCCTAAAATGAGGAAAAATCTCCCTCATCTACGGAAAAACTAAGATTATCAATAATTCTATTATTTTTGTAAAAATTTCTAAATTTTCACAAACTAATATTTTGTCTTTCATTAATTAAGCCCTTCTTTTTAGCGCCTCAATATTTTGCTTCATAAGATCTATATAAGTTACACCCTTATCAAATTCATCCTTTGTTACTGTGTGAATTGAATGTAAAAGTTTAACTTTTGCTCCCGAATCTTTTGCAACAGTTTCCGCCATTTCTCCTTTACCCATTTCTATACGATATACCACAGGAATTTTATTTGTTTTTACATAATCTACCATTTTTGATTTTGTCCTGCACTAGCTGTTGATTCAACACTGCACGCAGAAAATAGTGCACGATATTCTAATCCTAAGTCTGCGAATAAATATCTAAATGGAAATCTATCAGCAACTACTACTTTTTATCTTTTGCATTATCAACTACATCATGAAGTTCTTTATCTACTTCTTCTAATTGTTTTATATAATTTTTAGCATTTTTCTTTATAGAATTCTGCATTTTCAGGATCTTTTTCTACCAATGCATTAGTTATAGTATTAACCATTTTTATAGCATTCTTAGGTGAAGTCCAATAATGAGGATCTAATTCATCGTCATCATCGTCATGATTATGTTTTTCTTCTTTTTCATTTTTTTCATCATGATCATGATCATGTTTCTCATCTTTTTCATCATGGTCGTGATCGTGTTTCTCATCTTTTTCATCATGATCGTGATCGTGGTCGTTTTCTTCTTTATCGTCATGATCATGGTCATGTTCATGTTTCATACCATCAACTGTTTCTTCCTCAAGTTGTTCAATTCCGTCAACTAATTTAACAACTTTTTTGTCTTTCATATCTATACTTTTTGTTAAAGTTTCAACCCATGTATCATGGTCTGTTCCACCATAAATAAAAACATTTGAACTTTCAACAGTTTTTATATCTTGAGGAGTAGGACTAAAAGAGTGCACATCAACCCCTGGTTTAATCAATAATTCTAAGTCTATTTTATCTTTTGCAATTGCTCTTGTTATATCATATTCTGGAAAAATTGTTGTAACAACTTTTTAATTTATTTTATTATTTTCTACTTTATCTGTTTTTTTCAGTTTTAGCACTACAGCCTGTGAAAAATACCGCTCCTGCTAAAACTAAACCAAAAACTTTTTGAAATATTTTTCATATTTTACCCCTATTTGAAAAATTTATATCCTTAAAAATTAGAATTTCTCAATTATTTTTATATTGTATCACAAAAAAATACTAGCTAAATAAGAATAATTTTATTTCCATTTATATTTTTTTGTTATAATGCATATAAATAGTAAGCTTTGATGATTTTACAGTTTTTAATAATTTCTTATGATAATAGCATATTAAAAAGTGATATAATAACTATTAAAGTAAAAATTTTATAAGGAGAAAATTTATGAAAAGTATATTTGATAAACAGCATATGAAGTTTACACGAAAAACGGAAGTATCTTAATAGTAAAAAGATGGTGTATCTTATGAAGATGCTAAAAACAATAACAAAAGTTTTTGATATTTCATTCGATGAAATTTCATATATTATACCCTATTAGCTATTGTAACTCTAATTCAAATTATATTTTAAGATTTGAAAAGAAAGATAAATCAACTCCAGTTGAATTTACATCAGATACTACAATAATTAATGGTTGTCATAATATTTTAGAAACCAAATCAATACTTATAGCTCACGCAGCTATATAAACTTACAAAAGATTTCCCAAATAATATTGACACTTTAGACATTGATTTAGCTCGTAGTTTGAAAGAAAAAGCTATTCTCATCTCTAATGGAGTTATCTCCGGTGCAAAAGCATAGCATAAATATTAATGAAATTCGTAGAGTTCAATGTGTATCTAATGGAACAATTTCAAATCTTGGTATTTATAAAAGTGAAAAAGACTTTTTGGAATATTCCTGATATGAGAATTCCTTGTAATGAAATTACTTTGCCTTTAATTGAAGCGATTGTTACTAGAAACACTGGAAATGGAATTGATTTTTCTCGTGGTAACGGCTTTGACCAATCAAATTCTGGATTTATTGCAATTCGATATATGGATTCTGACTTTTTTGTTAATGAAGATGGAACCATAGACAATGAATGGCAAAAACTAGCACATGGTAGAATTATGTTTTATAATCATGATTTAAAAGATATATCAAATATATAATTTTTGGAGGAATTTTATGAATAGAAATTTTAAGAATACAATATTTCAATATTAGCAGATTTTTACGAATACACAATGGCTCAAGGTTATTTCAATGAAAATTTGGAAAATAAAATTACATATTTTGATATTTTTTATAGAAATAATCCTGATAGTGTAAGTTATGCAATTTTTCTGGACTAGAGCATTTAGTAAAAATTCTTAAATCAATGGAATTCAATGAAGAAGATATAGAATATTTTCAAATCATTAAATACATTTGATGATAAATTTATAGATTTTTAAAGAATTTTAAATTTGGTTGTGATATTTGGTCTGTTCCTGAAGGGAGTGTTATCTTCCCTAACGAACCAATTATGACAGTTAGAGGAACTTCTGTTCAAGCTCAATTAATTGAAACTATTGCTCTATTAGTTATCAATCATGAAAGTTTGATAGCTACAAAATCAAATAGAATTAAAAGGGCTGCTAAAGGTAGAGCAGTTATGGAATTTGGTGCAAGACGTGCACAAGGAGTTGATGCATCTGTATATGGAGCAAAAGCTGCATATATTGCCGGTGTTGATGGAACTTCAAATGTTCTAACAGGAAAATTATTTAATATTCCCGTACTTGGAACAATGGCTCATTCATGGGTTCAAATGTTTGATACTGAATTAGATGCATTTAAAGCATTTGCAAAATCATTCCCTAATAACTGTGTTTTACTTGTTGATACTTATAACACTTTACAATCCGGTGTTCCAAACGCAATAAAAACTTTTGATGAAGTTTTAAAACCTATGGGAATTAAACCAAAAGGTATTAGACTTGATAGTGGTGATTTAGCATATCTTTCAAAACAAGCTAGAATTATGCTAGATGAAGCTGGATATGAAGATGTCCAAATTGTAGGTTTCAAATTCACTTGATGAATATACTATTAGAGATTTATTACATCAAGGTGCAATGATTGATTCATTTGGTATTGGAGAAAGACTTATAACATCAAAAACTAATCCAGTTTTTGGTGGTGTTTATAAATTAGTTGCAGTTGAAGAAGACGGAAAAATACTTCCAAAAATTAAAGTTTCAGAAAATGTTGATAAAATAACAACTCCTGGAGTTAAAAATTATATAGAATATATGATAAAAACAATGAAAGCTGAAGCTGATTTAATTACATTATTCGATGAAAAATTGATGAAAGTAAGCCTATTTCAATTTTTCCATCCAATTTATACATGGAAGACAACGACTTATGAAGACTATATTTTAAGACCCTATGTTAAAACAAATCTTCAAGTCTGGAGAATTAGTTTATGAATTACCTGATATAGAAGAAATTAGAGAATATTGTAAAAAGTGAAGTTGAAAGTCTTTGGGATGAGTTTAAAAGATTTGATAACCCTCATATTTACAAAGTTGACCTTTCTAAAAATCTTTGGGAATTAAAAATACTTTATTAAATGAAACTGTAAAAATATCTATAGAGTGATTTATTCACTCTATTTTTATAATCTTTTAATAGTTTCTTAAATAATATTCTATCTATGATATATGAAATTATTCCTGTAAGTATAATCAATCCTAAATTAGCTAAAACTATTTGGAATCAATTTCTTTGGTTCATCTTTTACCATTTTTACAGTTAAAAAAATATCAGTATTCCATATAATCCATAATTTATTAAAATGAAAACAAATACGTTAATTTGACCTGAACCACCATTTAATGCTTCCTTAGGTGTTTTCCAATCAAAAATATGGATTTACTAATCCTAAAAATCATATTTAAACTACCACTTACAAAGAAAGTTAACATCATTCCTAAAATAATCGCTATATAAACAAGAGGATTAAAAACATAAATAATCATTGAAAGTAATATTACAATAGTTGCTGTTGCAAAATGTAATACTTGGCAAGCAAATATTCTTGATATTAAATGTGTATCCACAGTTATTGGAGCAGATGCTAATACCCAGAACGCTTTTCCTTCTCTTGAAACTGAGCTTGTTGTAGAGTGAAGAAAGTCCAAAGAACAATCCTAAAACAGCACCAGCAGCAAGTGAAATAGCTAATAAGTTAGTTAATGTATTATTTGAAACAAATATATTTATAGCTAAAACTAATTTGTGATTTATATTGAATTCCATAATAAATTCCAACTCCTCCAAAAATCACTAACATTAAATCAATTAAAAATATTTGCATAAAAATGTTGGAGTAGTTATAATTTCTTTTAACTCCTTTTTAAATAACACAAACCATTTATATTGTCTAGATTGTGCAACACCTTGTTTTTCTCTTTTCAATAACTGATTTACTTTCTTTTTGAAACAACATTTACACTTCTTAAAATAGATAAATAATTTCTTTCAGCTAAGAATTTTTAATAATAGTGCTAATACAATACAAATAGCTAATCCTATTGCTAAATTTGTAATTGATGTTATTAAATCATTTGAAAGTATAATTTTTTCTTTTATCCAGATTACAAAGAAGAAAATTGATGAAAGTTTATTTTTCAAAATCTACAACAAACTTACTAATATTTATTCCTAAAGCTGGATTTGATGCAGCTTGTGTAAATATCATATAGATTACAAATAGACCAACCATAAATATACCATAGATTAGTTTTTAAAAATCTATTAAATAATTTACTTGTTTTTAATAGTTTACCAAAAATATTATTATAACTCCTGTTATTAAAATTGTTTCTAAATCTAAAATCATTAAACCTATGAAACTAAAAAAATATAGAAGTCTAATCCCTTTCCAACAGTATATCCAGTTACTCCAATAGCTATTGAGAACATTATAAAAATGATACATAAAATGTTATTGCTATGAGTATATTCTGGCTAAGAAGATGTCACTACCTGAAATAGGTAATGATAGTAATATTTCTGTTTCATTATTTTTCAATAAACACAAATGCTGTTGCCAATGATAAAAATAATGTAAATATAAAAACACCTACTGATATACTTGTAATACTAGCTCTTCCAAGTGGACTTTGAAAAATTCCCTAGCTATAAATTCTCCCACTTTAGGAGCTCCATAAATAAATAATACTAGAAATACTAGTATGCCTGCAATTCCCTTGAAAACTTGCAGCTTTTTGCCTTTTGTTTTTAAATTTTTGTTTTTATAGATAAAATTGCAAAAATCAATTGAAACAAAAATATTTTTATTAAAGTTAATAATTTAGATTTATTCATTTTCTGTCAACTCCAAGAATATTTTTCTAAATCTTCATTTGAATTATCTTCAGTTTTTAATTCAGATAATTTTTCCACAAAATGCAATTTTTCCTTTATTAATGATTACTAATTTATCACAGATTTTTCAGCAACTTCCATTACATGTGTTGAAAAAGATTACTGTATTTCCTGCATCTGCAAATTCTCTTAAAATTGTCTTTAAATTGAAAGAAGTTTTTAACATCCAAACCAACCATTGGTTCATCAAGAATTAATACCTTAGGAGAAGTAATTAACGCTCCAATCAAAACTAATTTTTGACGCATACCATGTGAATAACTTTCAATTGTACTGTAAATTGCATCTCCTAACTCTAATTTTCTGTTGTATTCTTCAATTTTTTTCTTTTCTTACTTTTTCATCTATTCCATAAATATCTGCTATGAAATTCAAATATTTTATGCCTGTCATTTTTGTATAAATATCTGGATTATCAGGAACATAGCTTATCATTTCTTTAACTTTTATAGAATCTTCTAAAGTATCAACTCCATTAACTGTAATTTTTCCTTCAGATTGTTCTAAAATACCAACTAGCATTTTTTTAAACTAGTACTCTTACCAGCGCCATTAGGTCCTAAAAATCCAAAAATTTCTCCCTCTTCAATTTTAAAGCTAATATTATCAACAGCTTTAACACCTTTAGAATAAACTTTTTGTAACGTTTTTTAAACTCAATCATTTAAATTTCCTCCTTCTATATTTTCAATACTTTTTACATTATTTAATAAAAACGATCTGTTATAATTCTATCATATTATTTAATAAAAATCAAATTTAATCATTTTAACCAATTAATATCTTTTTAATTTTTTCTTTTTCTTTATTCTAAAAATTCCTCTATATGGTTGTTCCAAATATACATATTTATCATCTGAATATTTTTGATTTATAAATATAAAATTTTGAATTGTTATTTTTAGAGTCTTTATGATTTAAACTTATTATAAAATATTTATCTACATTAGTAGGCTCATCTGAAATAGATGATTGCTTAGTCTTTGTTGCAGATGATACTGAATCTATAAAATTATTTATATCTTCTTCTTTGTCTATATTTACAATATCTCGTTCTTCTTTCTTTTTATTACTTCGGTTACTTTAATATTTTCTAAATCTTTTGATTTTTGGCAATTCAATTTTTTTCTTACTACAAGCAGTTAATCCTATCAAAAGTAAAATAAATATTGAATATTTTTAATTTTTTCATATACTACTTACTCCTTGAATCTCCAGTTTTGTAATTTATTTCTATATTAGGTTGGACATTGAAACAATAAACATTAAACTTAATAGCTTTTCCGTTATCTTCAATTGACATTGCTTCAATCTGAACACCTCTAGCAACTAATTCATTACCAACGAAGATTGGGGTTACTCTATATCTAACATGATTATTTGTTTCTTTTACATAGTCAGCAACCATATTTTCAAAAGGTAGCATGCCTTTTGTATTCAAATATCTAGTTCCAGTTATTAAATTTCTTTTATTTGCATTTTTCACCTGCAAGTTGAAATCCAATAAGATGGCAACGATTATATAAATTTCCACCTTCTATTCCATTATACTTTTACAGACTTCCATCCAGTCGGCTTTTACTGAAGATATATTTTTCTCTTTTTGAAGTTGGCATAAGATCTTGACCAATTATAGAATCAGCAGTACCACATCTTTTTAAGTTATCTAATTCCGCATATTTTTCAAAAGATTTTTGGTACTAACTCACTTTTGTCAAAAATTAGGTTCATTATTATTTATAACTACATAAGGCTTACCAGAATATTCTGGTAAATTATTTACATCCAGTCCAACTATATTATTTGTAGTTTTATTCTTATTTGATATCTCTTTATAATAAAGATATCCAGCCACAACAGTAATAATTGCTAATAGTATAGTTAGAATTATCCTTAAATTTTTATTATTAATTTTAATAGTATAATTCATATCAATCTTCCTTTACATATCTTATTCTTGTAATTTCATCATGACTTTTTCCTTTAAATTCAACCTTTTTCATTTTCTTTTCCAAATATTTTTTTAAATGCTCTTCAAAATTTTTATCAAAAGGATAATCTCTATTCCAAAAATAACAGATTATTTCGTCAGTATATGGTAAAAACTTATCTAAATAATCGCCTTCATATAAAAAAATACTGCATCATTATTTATTTCAGTATTTTCATTTATTATTTCAAAATTAAATGCATAATCTTTATATAAATCATAGCTGTTTTCAGCTACATAAAGTTTTTATCTTCTATTAGTTCAAAAAGATTTTTTTCTTTGTAACTCGTCTTGGCTTTGCCTTTTTACCAAAAAAACTAATTCCGTTATTTTTTTATCTAAACAAACTACTAATTTCATTTATTCTTCTTCTCACTCCTTAAAATCTTAAAAATTCTTGCAGTATTTTTTAAACACTCTTTTTCTAAAACTTTAGTTTCTATAATTGACTTATGATTCATTTCTTGTCTATCAAGTACATTTTTCTATAGAACCACAAAAACCTCTTTTTGGATCCATTGCACCTATAACCACTCTCTTAATCCTACTGTTTACAATTGCCCCTGCACACATACAGCATGGTTCAAGAGTTACAAAAATTTCAGTATCTTCAAGTCTAAAATCACCGAGTTTTTTTCCCGCTTTATTAATTGCAATAATTTCTGCGTGATACACTCCACTTTTTTTGCTTAAAACTTGATTGTGTCCTCTTGAAATTATCTTATCATTCTTTACAATAACACAACCTACAGGAACTTCCCCTTTTTATACGCTTTTTTTGCCTCTTTCAAAGCAAAATCCATAAAATATTCATCTCTATTCATAAAACTTATCCAAATCAAAAATTACATAATTTTCAAGTTTATCCAAATTATCAACTACTGGATTACCTGCTTTTTTTAATACAGCAAAAAAATTCTATTCTCTTCAAAAGAGAAATTAATTTTTTGCAATAATCAATTAAATGTCCTTCCTTGTTTCCTATTTCATCAAATACTAAAAATATCATTATTTTTGAAATCTTCCATGAACTCATAACTAAGAAAACATCATCATAAAATTTCATATCACTTACTCTTTCTCCAATAATAAATCTCTTATCAGTCCCATATCTAAAAAGTTCAATTCTAAATTTATCTGTGATGACAAGCTCGGTCATAATACCGTCTATTTTCAATTTTTATAGTATTTTTGATAAAAGCATCTAAAAGAGTACTTTTTACCTACCTTTATATTTCCTGTTATTAAAATGTGATTTTTTTCCGTTATCTAGTTCTCTCAATTTTTCAACAAGAAAAATCTAAATCTTTAAAATTCATCATATAAAATCTCCATTAAATATAGACCATTTGGACTTAACGTTACTCCTGCTTTAGTCCTATCTTCGCTATCTAAAAATTCTTTCAAGTTCATCTTCTCTAATCAATCCTCTACCAATATCAACCAAAGTTCCTACCATTATTCTAACTTGATTTCTAATGAAGCTTTGTCCTTTAATTAAAAATATTAAATCATTATTTTCTTTATAAATCTCAAAAGACTTAATCTCCCTAACAGGATTAGTATTACCAGTTCTTGGTCCCATAAATGCTTTAAAACTCTTTTTACCAATAAAATATTCTTTAGCTCTTTTCATTTTTTCAATATCTAAAGGATACGGAAAATTAGCTTTATAATTATAGTATATTGGATCCATAACTTCATCCAAATTTAAAATATATTTATATGTCTTCATCTTTGCATCAAATCTTGAATGAAATTCTTCAGAAACTTCTTTTGAATCCAGTACTCTTACTCCAATTGGTAAAAAGTGATTTAATGCAGTTTTAAAATTCAAAACTCCAACATTGCTATCAGTATAAAAAAATTAATAATATGTCTTAGAGAATGAACTCCTCTATCAGTTCGTCCTGCTGAAATAATATTTATATCCTCGCCTGTTATTTTTTTCAAGGCATTCTCAATCTCTCCTTGAACAGTTACAACATCTTCTTGCTTTTGAAAGCCAAAAACAAACTTCCATCATAACTAACTGTGAGGCATTATATTTCTCATAATTCAACTCCATTACTATATTCTTCTAGAATATTATTTTATCATAATATTATTGATAAGTACAATTATTTAGTTGTATATAAAAAGACTTTTACTAAAAAGTAAAAGTCTAAATTTATAAGTGGTGCAAATAACCTCAATAGTGATTGTAAGATTCTTGTTATTAAATTTCTAGATTTTAACCCACTCAGGTGTTATCTTTAATGACTGTTTTTAATGTATTTTTCAAAATCTTCTTTTACATCAGTAATTATTGGTGCTCCATAAGTCCAAACAGCACATTCAAAGTGAAGATACAAACTTCTATAATCAAGATTGATACTACCAATTACTACAAATTCATCATCACAAATACAGTTTTTCGCATGAATAAATCCTTTTTCGAATTCATAAATTTTTAACTCCATTTTCAACAAGATTTTTTGTAAAAGACCTTGTAAGTAAATGAACATATTTTTTTATCAGGAATATGAGGAGTTATGATTCTTACATCAACACCAGATTTTGCTGCGCTTATTAAAAGCTTTTTCCATTTCCCAAGTTATGATTAAATATGGGGATGTGATATAAATATATCTATTAGCACGTCTAATCATATTTATATACATATTTTCACTAATAGATTCTTGTATAGGGGTTTCAGTAAATGGAATAACAACTCCCAATTCTTTCTTTATAGTAGCTGTTTCTTCGCTTTCATTCTTATCATACAAAGTTGCAATATCTGTATTCTCACCTGTTGAATAATCCCAAAGAGATATAAACATGTTTATAAATTGCCAAAACCGCATGACCTTCAATTCTTAATACTGAGTCTTTCCAATAACCATATTTTTCAATTAAATTAATATACTCATCAGCAATATTAATTCCTCCAGTATATCAATTCTTCCATCAATTATTGTCATTTTTCTATGAGTTCTATTATTATGTTTTGGTAGAATAATTCCTTTTATAGGATTAAATTCTACAACTTTTATACCAAAACTTCTAATTTCTTCAATTTTTATTAGATAGAGTTAGAATGCTACCCAACATCATCTAAAATAATTCTTACATCTACACCCTTTTCAACTTTTTCTTTAAAATTTCTAAAATTGATTCTAAGAAAAACCTTCTGATATTATATAATATTCCATAAAAAAATAAATTTTTTTCAGCAGTTCTTAAATCATTTCAAATAATCTTTAAAACTTTCTTCACCCAGAACCATAGTACTTAGTATCTGTATTAAAAATATAGGACTACCAGCTACAGAATTTATATATTTTACTTGTCTATACATTCATATCCGAATCAGTTAAATTCTCAATGTCATAGTCTTTTTGAAAGATCCATAGAATCTTTAAACTTTAATTGAAAAATCCGTAAAGTCTCTTCTTAATAGATTTCAAAAGTCTTTTCTCACCAAAAGTTAAATATATAAAACCACCTAAAAATGGTATTACAATTACAATTAATATCCAGGTTATTTTAAAAGCAGGATTTATATTATCATTTACTATCATAAAAGTAAAAATCATTCCAACTATTAAATTCAAACTGTACAAATAAATAAAATATCTACTAAAAATACATTAAAAAAATACTGCTAAGAAAGTCAGTTGGAGTAATACTATACAAAATATGAAAAAATCCTACTAAAAATAAAATTAAAAATTTTTTTCATTATATCTCTATGTAAAATAAATTTATAAAGAAAAAGTACATTCTTAAATGTACTTTTTTGGCGTTCTTGGCGGGAATCGAGACCCACAACGGTCCCATAGGAGGGGACTGTTATATCCATTTAACTACAAGAACATAAGAAAAGAATGCTATGAGCTTTCTTTTAACTTTTTAAATTCTTCTCTTTCCATCTTAGAGAAAATACAACCACAATAATCTTGCCTATACATTCCAAACATTAATGAAAGTTCAACACTTCTCTTATATCCATTCTTTTTCTTAAAATCAGATGGAAGATGTTTCACTCCAACTTCATCAGCAACTCTTTGTCCAATTTCATTTAAAATTTGTGAATTTTTATGAGGACTTATAGTTAAAGTAGTTGTGAAAATAATCAAAATTTTTCTGTTTTTGCTAAAATCGCAGCCTCTCTAAGTCTGAGTTCATAACAATTATGGCAACGAACAGATCCTTCTTTCATCTTTTCCATTCCTTTAACAGTTTTATAAAATCTATCTACATCATATTTACCAACAACCATATCTATTGGATACTTTTCCGTTAATTTTTTTCTATTAGTTTTCTTTGTTCTTCAACTCTGAAAAATATTCTTCTTTTGGATAAATATTTGGATTGTAGTAAAAATTGTAATTCTAAAAATAATTTGACAAATACTCAAGACAATAGCTACTACAAGGGTCCACAACAAGAATGTAGTAGAAGAGTTGGTGCATAATCATTTTTTTCATTTTTCTTTTATTATATTGTCCAATAATAACTGATAATTCTCTTTCATATCTGCCTCCTTACTGTTTAATTTTACCATAAATAATCTCTAAAAATCAAATTATAAAGCTCCATAAATATAGTTATTTACTAATTTATACAATAAAAAAAGAATAATCTTTCGACTATTCTTATGGTTGCGGGAGCAGGATTTGAACCTACGACCTTCGGGTTATGAGCCCGACGAGCTAGCAAACTGCTCCATCCCGCGATATAAAAAAAAAGACTGGTGCCGAGGACCGGAATCGAACCGGTACGATGAGTTAACATCGCAGGATTTTAAGTCCTGTGCGTCTGCCAGTTCCGCCACCCCGGCACATTGGCTCCCAGGGTGGGGCTCGAACCCACAACCTACCGGTTAACAGCCGGGTGCTCCACCATTGAGCTACCTAGGAGTTTGGCTGTTTTCTATTCTCCCAGTACGAGATGTACTAGTACCTTCGACGTTTAGGAGCTTAACTTCTGTGTTCGAGATGGGTACAGGTGTATCCTCCTAGCCATCACAGCCATACTTGTTTACTTTTCTTTGCCGTTAAGCTCCGAGCTTTCACTGTCGAAACTTACCATTTGTTTCACAAATGGAGTTTCTTAGTATCTGACCTACGACGCAATCACAGATTGCTGTTAGGTCATAAACTTCTATATTCGAGATAAAACAGTGTATTCTCTTAAGCTTTACAGCTATACTTATTTGTTTTTTTCTTTTTTAATATATTTCTGTTTGAAATCCTCCAATTAAAGAGTATATATTTCTGGTCAAGCTTTCGATTTATTAGTATCAGTTAGCTTTGATGTTGCCACCTTTACACCTCTGACCTATCTACGACATTTTCTGTATCGAATCTCTCTTGCATTGCTGCAACAGGAAATCTCATCTTGAGGGGGGCTTCGTGCTCAGATGCCTTCAGCACTTATCCCTTCCAGACTTAGCTATTCAGCATTACCATTGGCATGATAACTGATACACCAGCGGTCTGTCCATCCCGGTCCTCTCGTACTAAGGACAGCTCCTCTCAAATTTCCTACGCCCACGATGGATAGGGACCGAACTGTCTCACGACGTTCTGAACCCAGCTCGCGTGCCTCTTTAATGGGCGAACAGCCCAACCCTTGGGACCTACTCCAGCCCCAGGATGAGACGAGGCCGACATCGAGGTGCCAAACCTCCCCGTCGATGTGAACTCTTGGGGAGATAAGCCTGTTATCCCAGGGTAGCTTTTTATCCGTTGAGCGATGGCCCTTCCACTCAGTACCACCGGATCACTAAGTCCTAGTTTCCTATCTGCTCCACTTGTTGGTGTCGCAGTTAAGCTCCCTTTTGCCTTTGCACTCTTAGAATGATTTCCATCCATTCTGAGGGAACCTTTGAACGCCTCCGTTACTCTTTAGGGAGGCGACCGCCCTCAGATCAAACTGCCCAACTGACAGTGTCCTTATACTCGCTTCAGGTATCAAGTTAGAAATTTAGTATCAAAAGGTGGTATCCCAACGTTGACTCCACGAAAACTGGCGCTCTCCTTCATTGTCTCCCACCTATCCTGTACATTTTAATACCAAATTCAATGCCAGCCTACAGTAAAGCTCCACGGGGTCTTTCCGTCCTATCGTGGGTAAGTCGCATCTTCGACTACTACAATTTCACCGGATCCTTTGTTGAGACGGTGCCCAAATCATTACACCTTTCGTGCGGGTCGGAACTTACCCGACAAAGGAATTTCGCTACCTTAGGACCGTTATAGTTACGGCCGCCGTTTACTGGGGCTTAAGTTCTATGCTTCGATTGCTCTAACATTTCCCCTTAACCTTCCAGCACCGGGCAGGTGTCAGCCCCTATACTTCATCTTTCGATTTAGCAGAGACTTGTGTTTTTGGTAAACAGTTGCTTGGGCCTATTCTCTGCGACCACTCTATGCTCCATACGTAAGTACTTCACATCTAATGGTACCCCTTCTCCCGAAGTTACGGGGTCATTTTGCCGAGTTCCTTAACAAAGGTTCTTCCGCGCGTCTTAGGATTCTCTCCTTGCCTACCTGTGTCGGTTTTGGTACGGGTATCTTCTCACTCAATAGTACCTTTTCTTGGCAGTTTGGAATCTGTTGCTTCACTACTTATTTTTCGCTCCCCATCGCATCTCGATATTAAAAATAGGGATTTGCCTCTATTCTCTACCTACTTGCTTAGACGTGCTCTACCATTCACACGCTCAACATATCCTCCTGCGTCAGTACATCTCTCAAACATTCAAAGATAGTACAGGAATCTCAACCTGTTGTCCATCGCTTACGCTTTTCAGCCTGGGCTTAGGTCCCGACTTACCCTGAGAGGACGAGCCTTCCTCAGGAATCCTTAGGCTTTCGACGGGAGGGATTCTCACCCTCCTTTTCGCTACTCATGCCAGCATTCTCTCTTCTGTAAAGTCCACTTCGTCTTCCAACTTAGCTTCGCCCCTTACACAATGCTCCTCTACCACTAATTAAATTAGTCCACAGCTTCGGTATTAGATTTTAGCCCCGTTCATTTTCGGCGCTCTACCACTTGACCAGTGAGCTATTACGCACTCTTTAAATGTATGGCTGCTTCTAAGCCAACATCCTGGTTGTCTAAGTAGTAAAACATCCTTTACCACTTAATCTATATTTAGGGACCTTAGCTGGTGGTCTGGGCTCTTTCCCTTTTGACTATGAAGCTTATCCCACATAGTCTGACTCCCAATCATCATTTATCAGGTATTCGCAGTTTGATAACTTTCGGTAATGTCTAACACCCCTACGGTATTCAGTGCTCTACCCCCTGTAAACTAAATTGAGGCTAGCCCTAAAGCTATTTCGAGGAGAACCAGCTATCTCCAAGTTCGATTGGCTTTTCACCCCTATCCACAAGTCATCCGATAGCTTTTAAACGCTACCCGGTTCGGTCCTCCATGAAATTTTACTTTCACTTCAACCTGCTCATGGATAGATCACCTGGTTTCGGGTCTATGGCATACGACTATCTCGCCCTATTCAGACTCGGTTTCCCTACGGCTCCGTAACTTCATTACTTAACCTTGCCGCACACCATAACTCGCTGGCCCGTTCTACAAAAAGTACGATATCATCTCTCTTAAGACTCTATCTGCTTGTAGGCATAAGGTTTCAGGTTCTATTTCACTCCCCTCCCGGGGTTCTTTTCACCTTTCCCTCACGGTACTATTCTCTATCGGTCACTGAGTAGTATTTAGCCTTAGGGGGTGGTCCCCCTATATTCACACAGGATTTCTCGTGTCCCATGCTACTCTTTCTAAGTCAGAATCAGTTAGATTTCGTTTACAAGACTTTCACTTTCTTCGGTTGGTCTTCCCATACCATTCTACTATCCTTCTTCTCCCTTGACTTAATTTGGGCTCTTTCCATTTCGCTCGCCGCTACTTTGAAAATCGAATTTTTTCTTTCTTTTCGTCTGGCTACTTAGATGTTTCAGTTCACCAACTATTCCCTCTTGTTGCTATGTATTCACAACAAGATACTTGAGGTTTGCTCAAGTGGGTTTCCCCATTCGGATATTCACGGATCAATGGATATTTGCTCCTCCCCGAGACTTTTCGCAGCTTATCACGTCCTTCTTCGGCTCTCAGTGCCAAGGCATTCACCTTATGCCCTTGGTCGCTTGACCAGAAATATATTTCTCTTTAATTGTCAGGTTTCTAATGTTGTATTGGTGGGCCTGGGGGGACTCGAACCTCCGACCTCACGCTTATCAGGCGTGCGCTCTAACCAGCTGAGCTACAGGCCCATATAGTGATAAAACTAAGAATTAAATTTTGAACTGTCGTTCTTAGTACTCCTTAGAAAGGAGGTGATCCAGCCGCACCTTCCGATACGGCTACCTTGTTACGACTTCACCCCAGTCATTAACCCTACCTTCGACGCCTTCCTCCTTGCGGTTAGATCGGCGGCTTCGGGTATTGCCAACTCCCATGGTGTGACGGGCGGTGTGTACAAGACCCGGGAACGCATTCACCGCGACATTCTGATTCACGATTACTAGCAACTCCGACTTCATGTAGGCGAGTTGCAGCCTACAATCCGAACTGAGATTGGCTTTTTTAGAGTTTTTGCTTGACATCACTATCTCGCTTCTCGTTGTACCAACCATTGTAGCACGTGTGTAGCCCAAGACATAAAGGGCATGATGATTTGACGTCATCCCCACCTTCCTCCGATTTATCATCGGCAGTCTCTCCAGAGTCCCCATCATTACATGCTGGTAACTGAAGATAAGGGTTGCGCTCGTTGCGGGACTTAACCCAACATCTCACGACACGAGCTGACGACAACCATGCACCACCTGTATAGCTGTCCGAGGACTTATCAATTTCTCAATAACTCAACTATATGTCAAGCCTTGGTAAGGTTCTTCGCGTTGCTTCGAATTAAACCACATGCTCCGCTGCTTGTGCGGGTCCCCGTCAATTCCTTTGAGTTTCAGTGTTGCCACCGTACTCCCCAGGCGGAATGCTTAATGTGTTAACTTCGGCACCGAGATTTGACTCCCAACACCTAGCATTCATCGTTTACGGCGTGGACTACCAGGGTATCTAATCCTGTTTGCTCCCCACGCTTTCGTACCTGAGCGTCAGTAAAAGTCCAGAAAGTCGCCTTCGCCACCGGTATTCCTCCTAATATCTACGCATTTCACCGCTACACTAGGAATTCCACTTTCCTCTCCTTCACTCAAGCCTTCCAGTTTCAAGTGCTTAATGAGGTTAAGCCTCACGCTTTCACACCTGACTTAAAAGGCCGCCTACGTACCCTTTACGCCCAATAATTCCGGACAACGCTCGCCCCATACGTATTACCGCGGCTGCTGGCACGTATTTAGCCGGGGCTTCCTCCTATGATACCGTCATTATCTTCTCATAGGACAGAGCTTTACGATTCGAAAACCTTCTTCGCTCACGCGGCGTCGCTGCATCAGGGTTTCCCCCATTGTGCAATATTCCCCACTGCTGCCTCCCGTAGGAGTCTGGACCGTGTCTCAGTTCCAGTGTGGCCGTTCATCCTCTCAGACCGGCTACTGATCGTTGCCTTGGTAGGCCTTTACCCTTCCAACTAGCTAATCAGACGCGAGCCCATCTTACACCGATAAATCTTTGACCCCTATACCATGCAGTATTGTGGTCTCATGCGGTATTAATCGTCGTTTCCAACGGCTATCCCCCTGTGTAAGGTAGGTTGCTCACGTGTTACTCACCCGTTCGCCACTTTCATTTTACTTCCGTCCCCGAAGGTTCTTCCATAAAAATCACGTTCGACTTGCATGTGTTAAGCACGCCGCCAGCGTTCGTCCTGAGCCAGGATCAAACTCTCTATTAAAAGTTCGTCTGCTCTCGCTGACTTTTTTGTTACACCAAATTATTGTTTTTCTTTGTACTCTCAAAGTTTTTATCACTATATGAAATTGTTAATGTTTCACAACAACCATTACATTATACAACATCTTTTTGGTTGTCAACACTTTTTAAAATTTTTATTAAAAATTTTCAATAAAAAGTGACCCAGTTTTCACTGGGTCTTTATTATATCAATTATTTTTATTTGTTGTCAATACTATTAAGGATGTTTTTTATTTAAAAAGTTGTTTTTATTTACAATTTTTATATTTGTGTTATAATTAACAAGTAATAAATTTACAACTATTTTTAAATTGGAGGTAAGTATGAAGAAATTTTTTTAGAATAGTATCTTTATCATTATTAGTTATTATTACTACTACAGCCTGTTCTGATAACAAGTTATAGATTCAAATAAAAAGCTAAAGAAGAAGCTCAACAACTTATTAAAGATTATGAAAACAAGGGTACCCTAACTAATTCTAAAAATAAGTTGAATACTCAAAATCAACAAAAGCAACAACAACAGCAACAAAAGAAAGTTGTTAAAACATTGCCTGAACAACTTGAGGAAGAAAAGGCAATTCGTCAAGAAGAAGCTAAACAAGGTGTTACTGTTTCAAATAACAAAGATTATGATTATTATTATGACCAAAGATTATCTGGTAAACACCATGTTTTAAATTGTGTTCCTACTTGTACAGCAATGATTTTAAAAGTACTTAGATCCTAATAGTAAGGATACAAGTGAGTCTTTAAGAAATGAATATGAAATTGATGGTAAAGGTTGGAATCCTGACATATTTTTAGATGTATTAAAAGAGAAATATAAAAATATATCGCCTTTCCTCATAAGAATGCTGAGCAAACTGATATGATGGTTCGTAGATATAAAAAAATGGTTATATAGCAATGTTCTTCTCAGATATGCATAAAATATATGGAGTACGTAACAATCCCTAGCAAACTCGGAAAAAGTCATAACGATCCGGAAGTTGTACGACATACTTTTTATAGTTAAAGGGTTATAAATATATAGATAACGAACTTTATTATGAAATATATGATCCTGATTCAGGAAACATAAAAGATAAAAAGTGGCCAACCTATCGGAAAAATAGATACTATAAAAGCTTCTGAAGTTATTAGTTCAATAATATGGCCAAATGTATTGTTCTTTTAAATAATTATTTAAACAAAAACCGACTATTTTTTTAGTCGGTTTTTATTTTTCATAAATCTAACAAAAAGCTCTACTTATTACTTTTCATCTATCTGCTTTTTCATTTAAATCTATTTTTCTTTATTATAGGATTTTTCAATTTCAATAAAATCTAACAAATTCTTTTTAAATTTATTTTTCATCATCTGTTATATAAAAATATTATCTTTTACATTTTATATCTTCATTTAAAAGATTGTTCATTTCTAAGTACTTTTTCATTTCGGCAGCAGTTTCCTTAGCAGGATTTACTAATTTTAATTTTTATCTCCAACTACTATGTTTATAGTGTTTTTCTAATATTGGATAATGAGTACAACCCATTACTAATGTATCTACATTCTTATTTATTAATTCTTCTAAATAATGTTTTTGTTGTTTCCAATGCTATATTTGAATCAGATAACCCTTCCTCTACTATTGGTACAAATAAAGGACAAGCTTTAGAATAAACTATATTCTGTTCATTTTCACTTTTTATACATTTTTCATAAGCTCCACTATTAACGGTCGCATTTGTCCCTATAACTCCAATTCGATTATTATTAGTTACTTCACTTGCCATTTTGCTTCCAGGGATTATAACACCTAAAATATGCATATCAAATTCTTCTTTTAGCATTTCTATAGCAACAGCAGATACAGTATTACAAGCTATAATCAAAGACTTTATATCTTTTTTTATCTAAAAACTAATACATTCTTTTTGAGAATTTTTTATTGTCTCTTCACTTCTACTTCCGTATGGAACTCTTGCTGTATCTCCAAAATATACAATTTTTTCATTTGGTAGTATTTTCATTAACTCTTTTACAACAGTCAACCCGCCAATTCCAGAGTCAAAAACTCCTATCGCTCTATTATCCATTTTATTTCTCCATTGTTTTTACTACAAAAGTATTATTATACTTTCCTTTGAAGTAATTATAAGCTTTATTTATATCCTCTTCATTTTCAAAAATCCCAAACACTGTTGGACCTGAACCACTCATAAGCGCTTTAACAGAATTGAACTCGCACATTTTTTCTTTAATATCTTTTTATTTCAGGACAATAACTAATTGAAACCTCTTCCATTACATTATATAAATTATTAAAGAACTCTTTATAATTTTTGTTTTTATAAATCTCTATAAGTTTATCAACTCTGTTGCTATTACCAGTTGGTATAATGTTAGAATACACATAAAAGGTGTAGATATTTCAACGCCATTATTTACTATTAAAATATTTGTAACTGGTAAACTCTCTAAAATTTCAAGTTCATCACCTATTCCTCTTGTTCTTGCAGTTTTTTTCCAACAAGTAAGTAAGGAATATCAGCGCCTATACTTCTACCAATCTCTTTTCTATCTTTTTAGACTCATATTAAGTCCTAATATTTCATCAATCATTTCAATAACTACCAGCAAATTTGTACTTCCTCCCGCAATTCCAGCAGCAACTGGAATGTTCTTTTTCTATATGTATTGAAAATTTTTTCATTGAATTTATATTTTTCTTTCAAAGCAATATAAAGCCTTGTAAAACCAAATTATTCTCATCTAAAGGTATATCTTTTTGAATTTGAAGTAATTTCAAAATGATCAGATATATTAACTTCAACTTCATCATACAAATCTATTAATTGCATTATTCCATCTATATTATGATAACCATCTTCTCTTTTTCTATTACATCTAAAGTTAAATTTATTTTTGCATAAGATTTCTTTTTCATAAAATCCTCTCTATTAAACACTTTAAAAATACTTTAAAAATATTTTTACCATACTTTTTAATTAAAAGACAAAATTTGAATTTTATAACTTTTTTTATTTTTAAAAAAACTTTTTAAAAACTGTTGACTTTTTATTAATAGAGTGATATACTTTGATTAAAGTAAAATAGTATCACTTAGAATTGAAGATACTTTTACTTTAAAAGATAAGATAACATAACCTATATTACTCATTATGTTTAATGAGTTACTCTCTCAAATTACGGTGTACCCCCAAATCACCGTAACCCTTAAAAAGAAAAGCTTATGGCTTTCTTTTTAATTTAACTAAAAAAAGTTCTGTATTAACAGAACTTTTTATCTACTACCATTAGCGCTGCTCCCAAAGCTCCAGCAAATCTTCCAAGCTCATGAGTTCTTACTTCTTTGCCTAACATACTACTCAATAGCTCAACCATATAAGGATTATTTGAAAATCCTCCAGTTAAAAAGTATAAATCAGCTTCATTTCTAAACTTCCCTAGTTTGTCCAACAACCTTATTTGCTATTGAATGAACAACTCCACTAGCAATATCTTCTTTAGCTCTTCCTTGTCCCATCAAAGAAATTATCTCAGATTCAGCAAAAACAGTACATGTTGAGCTAATAGGAACAGGAGTTCCTACTTTTGATAGTTCAAACATTTCATCTAATGTAACTCCAAGTCTATTACTCATAACTTCTAAGAACTTACCAGTCCCCGCAGAACATTTTATCATTCATTATAAAATCACTAACTAATCCATTTGAGATATTTATAATTTTTGTGTCTTGCCCACCTATATCTATAACATCACAATCACTTTTTCAATAAATACATAGCACCTTTTGAATGTGTCGTAATTTCAGTAACCACTCTATCAGCATAAGGAACTGAAACTCTTCCATATCCAGTTGCAACTACAAAAGAATTATCTACATCATATCCATTTTCAACTAGATTTTTATAGATTTCTCCAGATGTTTCTTTACTATTCCAACCAGAAGGCATTAAAAATTTTATAAACTATCTCATCTTTTTCTTTATCATAAACAACAACTTTAGAAGCTGTTGATCCTATATCAATTCAATATTCATTATATCATCTCCAAAAATGCTTCAATTCTAGTTGAAACTTGTCCAACATCAGTCATAGAGTAGTCAGATTCAATATACATATATGAGCTTACCTTTCTTCTCAGTTACAAACTTTTTAACCTTTGTTGATTCAACTGCAAATGTATGACAAGCTTGTAGTACAATTTCAATAACAGCATCAACTTGATATTCATCAATAAGAGTATCTAAATCTTTGAATCTCTTTTCATTTGGAGTCATAACAGAACAACTTAAATTAAGATATTTTTTCGCAATTGCTTCTATAGGATTTTCTATTGTTTCATCTATTAATTCAAGTTTCTCACGAACTCCAGAACAGTTTTCATAAACAACAATATCTGCTCCAGCCTCTTCAATTCTTGTAAGAATTTTTTTCACGAACTCCTCCTACAGGACATCCTGTAATTAAAATTCTTGGTCTATTAGTTTTTACCTTTAAGTTCTTTTTCCCACAATTCATATATTTCTTTTGTCTTTTCAACAATGCTCTTATTTTTCTTCTCTATCAAAAATTAAAACCAAAAGCATCTTGAGTTCCACTCATAGTTACACCACTTAAAGGGGATGGATTTAATTTTCCAAGTTCAAAAAGTTTTTTTAAATTTCTTCTTTCTTGATTTCCTATTTTTATAGCTTCCCATAGTTTTTCATCAGTTATCTCAACATTGAATTTTTCTTCTAATCTTCTCTTTAATTTATAGATTTCATTTGTCCATAGTTTAAAAGATAATTCATCTGTATTATTTTTGTGGTAATTGCATTACATGAACATCTTTAAAATCACCCATTAGTTCATACATCTTTTTCTTTCCATCACAAGTCGTTTCTCCAATTATTATATCTGAAAAAAATAAAAATATGGACAAGTATCACTAACTGCAAAACCATAGCTTGATTTTTATAAGTGGACAAAGATTTTTGGTAAATCTCTTTCTGCATATTTAATAGAATCCTCAGTAGTAGCGCATAAGCTAACCGGAATAAGTCCCGCTGCATAAATAACTTCTTGCGGTGTATATGTACAAAAAAATACCGGCAACATTCTTTTCCAGATTCTTTTTAATTCTTTTCATTTTTAAGAAAACCATTTTTCTAGTTTCATTAAAAATCATCAAAATTTACTCGGAAGTTTTATATTGCTTCTTTCTTCTTTTCATAGCATCTCCTTTTAATAAATTATTTTTAAATAGTTCTAATTAAATTATATATCATTTAATTTAAAAGTTAAATTCAATTTTCTTATTAGATAATTGTTATTCATAAGAAAAAGCCTATTATAAGCAAAAAGACAAGTCACTGACGAACTCATCTCTTTTGCGAATAGGAACATTATATAATTAAACTAAAATTTAAATTTATATACAACTTCACTAAGTTGTAAAATTAAGAACATCTAATATATGTTTTCTATGCTCAATAAATTCATCACTATTTCTATTTCTAGGATATTCCATATCTATCTTAATATCCTCTTTTATAACCCCAGGTCTTGGTGCCATAACAATAACTCTAGTTCCAAGATAAATTGCTTCATCCACATCATGAGTTACTAGCATAAACATCATATTTTTATTTGTCTTCCACATTTCTATCAATTCATGTTGAATATTCATTCTTGTAAAAAGCATCCAAAGCACCAAGAGGTTCATCACAAGAACACTTCGGGTTCAGTTATCATCGTTCTTATAAGAGCAACTCTTTGAGCCATACCCCTGAAAGTTGATGAGGATAGAAATTTTTGAAAATCTTCCATTCCAATCATTTTTGATAAATCTATCAACTTTTTCTTTATTATCTTTTTAATTTTTCCAGCCATTTTAAAAACTAAACTCAACATTTTGTCTAAGCGTTAACCAAGGAAAAAGTGTATGTTTTTGAAATACCATTCCTCTATTAACATTTGTACCATCTATAACTTTTTCCGTTAAGTAAAAGCTCTCCTGCAGTTACAGGAATAAGTCCTGAAACCAATCTTAATAGAGTTGACTTTCCACAACCCGATGGCCCAACAATACAAAACAAATTCTCCCTCTTCAACTGTAAGATTTATATCGTGAAGAACTTCAGTGATACCTTTATTATCGAAATTAGGGAAAAATTTTTGTTACATTTTTTAATTCTAATTTTTCTTTTTTCCATTATTGTATCACTCCTTCTTGCCATAAGAACTTTCTTTCTAATATAACCCAAAGCAAAATTTACTACAACAAATATAATACAGATTATAATAATTGCACCATACATATTTGAAAACTTCGCCCAGCCTCTTTGCCATGTTATATACCAACCAAGTCCTGATTCAACCCCTATCATTTCAGCGGCTAAAAGAGAAACACAGGCTGTACTCATACCCATAACTAGACCTTGAAAAATATGTGGTAAAGCTGAAGGAGTTGCAATATTTAAAATCAATTGTCTCTCACTAGCTCCTAATGTTTTTGCAGCTTCATAATAAGAAACATCTATGTTTTTAATTCCAGTATAACTAGACATAGTTACAGAAAACCATACACCAAGTGCAATAACTATTACAGCTCCCTTGAAAAGAGAACTAGCAAATACCATGATAACAGGTATCCAAGTTATTGAAGGAATCGCTCCTAACAATTTCATAAAAGGAGAAATCCAATAACTTACAATTTTACTGTAACCACATGCTATACCAGTTATAAGTCCTATTAACACACCCCAGAAATATCCTGTAAATAATAACTTTAATGAATTCTTAATACAGTCTAACAAATACGCTTGATCTGTTAACATTGCATTTAAAATATTATCCACCCAAGGAAAATAAGGCAGTAATAATGAATTTGTCTTTAAAGTCGCATAATCATATATCATTAACAAAAATATAAACAAAAAGTCGCAAATGGGGACGATATGTCTAATTCTATAATACACTCTCTTTATAAAAACGATAAAATCCTAACACCAAGAATATAATTAGTTGAGCACCTAAAAATATTCCATATACATCTGTAATTAAATTATTTCCATAATTAGGGACATAATAGTACTCTAACAGAGCAAGGATAATTGAAAAACAGGTAAAAGTATAACTTTTATCTAAAATCTTACTCAATTTACTCTTAGGGTTTTTGTTCAATTTCCCTTAATTGCTCTTTAGTTAAACTCTTTAAATCTATACTACTCATACAAACCTCAATTATTTTTAGCTGGTCTCCAGATTTTTTTGACAAAGTTTCATTAGTGTCAAGTTCTGATTTAATAAGATTGAATGCTTTATAATCATCTAATACATTAATTAAAGTTTTAGTTTGTTCATCAGATACTTTTAAAATTATATGTTTCTAAGAATTTTTGTATCTTTTCAACATCTCCAGAGCCCCCAGTTATTTTTGATTAATAATTTCTGAAGCTTCTTTTTTGTTTTCTTCAATCCAATCACTAGCTTCTTTATGAGCTTTAGTTAATTTTGCAGCAGTAATTGGATTTTTCTTCAACAAATTGTTTATTTAATATTAATACACAGCAAGGTTCATTTTTAAAAATCATCATCAAAAAGTAATTGAACGAATTGGTCTTAAAATACCTTGATCAACAAATTTTTGAGCAAATTGATCTGAGAACATAGATGCTTCAACTTCACCATTTTGTAATGCTTGAATAGTAGCAGCATTTTTCAATTACTTTAAACTTAATTTTTGTATAATCAATCTTATCTCTAGCTAAGAATCTAAGAGTTATATTATGGTCTGAGCCACCAATCGCATCATGAATAGCAATACTTTTTCCAATTAAATCTGATGTCTTTTGATAAGGTGAGTCTTTAAGAACATAAAGAGATTTACATCCTGTTTGTGCAGCTCTTGTAAATACGGCATTAACTCCATTAACAGCAGGAACTACTGAAGTTGAAATATGGTCTGTATTAGCATCAGCTTTACCAGTTCCAATAGCATCCATTGCATTAGGAATATTTTTAATTTCTGCTTCAAGTCCTTGTTTAGCTAAAAACCCTTTAACTTGTGCAATCCCTAAACCTGATGTACAAAGTCCCCCATTATATGCAAAAACTAACTTAGTACCATAACGAGGTTCTTTTTTCCATTTTTCCTCTAAATCAGGATCGTTTAAATCAACATCTGCAATAGTCATTTTCTTTTCATTCTTATCATCTTTCTTTTCTGTTGTTTGTTTTTCATCTGCTCTTTTTGCTGTCTTTCCACAACCTGAAAAACTAAACAGCATTGCTGATAGCAACAATACTGCTATCCCTTTTTTATTCATATCTAATCCTCCAAATATTGTATTGTCAAAACTTTGTTAAACTATGTAATAATATTAATTATTATTTAATAAATTTTTGACTAACTAAATTATATCATGTATAGTAATTAAGTCAATGATTTATATATATTAATTCTTTATAGTAATACTAATATTTATAAGTAAAAAGCTTATGAAATAGTTTTTCTTAAATATTAAAAATTTATATTAACGTAAAATTTAAAATAATAAAAAAAGAGTTATAATATAACTCTTTTAAAACAACTAATTTATTCATATTATTTTTGATTAATAGGCTTTCCAAAACTTCTTTTTAAGATATCTGTAGCTTCTTTATTCTTATCTATTAATCCGAAGTTTTTATAATCTTTTACAATATCATTTTAAAAGATTTTTTCAGTTTGTTCATCAGATACTCTAAAGCTATAAGCATTTAAAAAATATAAATCAATATCTCTATTACCTGAACCCCAATTGTTAGCTTTCACTATATCAGCAGTTTCTTCTTTATGATCTTCTACCCAATCACTTGCTTGTTTATGCGCTTCAGTAATCTTTGCTGCAGTTATAGGATTTTCTTCAACGAACTTCTTATTTAATATAAGTACACAACATGGTTCAATCTTAAAATCGTCATCCCAAGTTATAGAACGAATCGCTCTAATTATACCTTTTTCAATGAATTCTTTTGCATATTGATCAGATAACACACATGCGCTTATTTCTCCATTTTTCATAGCTTGAATTAAAGCTGCACTTTCAACCGGTTTGAATTTTACCTTTGTTTGATCTACATTATCTTTTGCGAAAAATCTAAGACTTATATTATGGTCCCCAGATCCTATTCCGCCATTAACACCAACAACTTTTCCTTCTAAATCTTTTGTTGACTTTATTTCGGATTCATTTAAAACAAACATAGTTCTACATCCTGTATTTACAGCTCTTGTAAAAGTGATATTTAACCCATTGATAGCCGGAACTAGAGATGTTGAAATATGTTCAACCATAACATCTATTTTCCCAGTTGCAATAGCATCTTTAGGTTCCGGACTATTAACTACTTCCGTTTCTATACCTTGCTTTGCAAAATATCCCTTTGCATGAGTAACACCCAAAGTAGATGCACAAAGACCTCCATCAAAGTTAATTATTATTTTTCTTCCATAAGCAGGTTCTTTTTTCCACTTTTCTTCTAAATTTGGATCATTCAAATCAACTTTCCCAATAGTCAATTTATTATTAGTCTCTTCAGTTTTTGTTTCAGTTTTATCATCTACTCTCTTTGCGGTCTTTCCACATCCAGAAACACTAAAAGCATTGCTGATAATAACAATATACTTACTCCTTTTTTTATTCATATTACATCCTCCAAATAATATTCATCAAATATATTGTTAAAATATGTAATAATATATTTTCTTATCCAAAATATATTTGATTAATAAAAATTATATCATCTAAAAGTAAATTAGTCAATAATTTGGTTATAGTAATTTTCTTATGTATATTCTTTATCTATAAGCTTTGTTTTATTAACGTTTTTAAACCCGAGTAATACAAACTAAAAAAATTTAAAATATTAATATTTGTTATATGTAATCTATCATTTTTAAATTAAAAAGAAGGTTAAGTTAAACTTAACCTTCTTAGTTATTTTTCAAAACTACAATATTATTAAATTCTTCAGAATTTTCTTTTTATTTTATTAGTATTACCTACAACAACAAATGAATCTTGACTTAATGTTTTTGTCAATTACATTTTGAAAGCTCTTTTAAATCTTCTAATTTAGCATTTAAAAGTTGTTCAAGATATAATTCTAATTCTTTTTCGTTAGAATCTGTAATATACATAATCATCGAAGTATAAACCCTTATGTTTTTGGAGTTAGTAATGGATTAAAATCTTTTTACTAATGAAATTTTTAAAAGCTTTCTAAATCTTCATCAGGTATTTCCATTTTCTGAAACATATTTTTCCAACAGAAGCAAATATTTCTTTTTGTAGATTTTAAATTTGGATCTCTATAACTAAACATAATTATTTCACTATCTTTAGTTATACTAAAACCAACACCATAAGCTCCACCAATAGCTCTAATATTATTGTGCATATGAGTTGTACTCAATATTTTTGAAAAGCAATGCAAAAACTTCCAGAGTATTCAACCCCTATATCTCTTCATATCTCCAGCAAATGTAACATAATTTACATCAGATGATGTTGCAATCCCCTCTTTTAAGTTTTTCTTTTTCAAACGTAAAAGTCATAAGATGAATCTTCAATATTTGGAAATTCTCTTACTAATTTTACAAATTCTCTTTCAATATTTTCGAAATTATCTTTTGTTGTAGTTATATTTACAATAGATTCATTTAATTTAAACATTCTATTGTAAACAAATTCCATTTTTCAATTACATTATCAATTCTAGCATCAAAATTATCAGCTAAATCTTGAATGAATTTCAAATAGTCAATTCCTTTAACTTTTTCATCATAATATGCCTTATTAGAATAATATGATTTAGCTCTATTTATTCCGTATATATGTCCAGCACCTATAACATCTTGTTCTAATTCACCTTTTTATAGCTAAAACTTCTTCTTTTATTCTATTCTTATCTGTAAACACTGTTTCCTTTAATAATATTTTTAAAAAGCTCTATTATTTCTTTTTAATTTTTTTCAGGAAGAATTTTTACGCTTACTATGAATTTAGGGACAAATTTTTCTCTATTTTTAGAATTTGTCATAGTTGTAATTGATGTTGAGATTCCACCACAACGTAAAAATGTTTCAACTGAAAAATCCTTATATGACATTGACTTTTTATCTAAAGATTTAAGTAAATTTTTCAATTAATGAAGCATATACTACTTTCATCTTTTAGAAATGTGTTTTTAAGTCAAAACAAATATCCACATAACTTATTCCAGATGTGAAAAGATCATGTTTTTAAAACTGTAACATCTTCTGTTTTAGTAATCTCATTTAGGAATTTTTAAAGTTTTCCTTATCAATATCTTCAATTTTAATTTTTGGAATTGTAGCTTTTTGTTCTTCTGTACTTTTCAGTTTGTTGATATTCAATCAAATTCTTAGTATTTTCAATAATTTTTTTCCAATTGAATTTTTATTTAAAAGACTCTTTATATCTCTTTAACCATTCTTTTTGAGCTGCATCTTTTTATCATTTAGACCAGCACTTGGAGCAAGAACTATAAAAGCTTTATGATTGTTATTTAATACATTTTTCTTCAATAATTCTTTCTAACAATCTATTATTTTAAAATTTCTTCTCGAACTTTTAGATAATGTTTCATCAAAAGAAAGTGAATCCATTGGATTTTTACCATATAACCAATTGTCACATACATGAAATAGACATTCTATTCCAGCAGTTGTAGAATTTAAAAGCTCTCTAATAGAGAATTCTGTACTATTTAAAAACAGCCATTAATTTATCTTTATCAATTCCATTTTTTACAACTTCTCTTAAAGTGTCTTCGACAACCTCTTTAAATTTATCTAAATGTTCTCTTTCAGAATTTACTACATATACTCCAAAGCTTGAATATTTTTGTGGATTCCATAGAAATAGAAGCAACATCTTCACATATATTAGCTTTTAGAAGAGCCTCTTTTTAAATAAGCTCCTTGCATATCAATTAAGACTTCATTTAATAATTTTGAAATTATACCATCTTTTTAAGCCTTCACTTTCTCCAAAACAAGAAACATAAGCTAAGAATGTCTTATTGCTAGTATCTTCATCTTTAGAAACTGAATATTCATCAAAAACATTTTTAGGCTTTTCAAAAGCTTTTTGACTTCCTTCAAAATTATCAATTCTTCTTTTTCAAATTTTTTGAAAGATATTCTCTATCCAAAAATTCAAGTCTTTCTTCCATATCTACAATCCCATATAAATAAATATATGAGTTTGATGGATGATAATATTTAGAATGGAATTCACAAAAATCTTCATAAGTTAATTTTTGGAATTTCATAAGGTTCTCCACCCTGACTCTTTAGCATAAACTGTATCAGGACAAAGAGCGTTATTAACTTTATAATATAGAGATGTTTCAGGAACTGAATAAGCCCCCTTCATTTCATTATAAACAACACCTTTAATGTTTAGTTCATCTTCTTCATTTTCTAATTCATAATGCCAACCTTCTTGCATGAAAATTCTTCTATCTTCTTTCATAACAGGATAGAAAACAGCATCCATATATACGTCCATTAAGTTTTTTGAAATCTTTGTCATTTCTACTTGAAACTGGATAAACAGTCTTATCAGGAAAAGTTAAGGCATTTAAAAAAGTTGCCGTGCTAATCTTTACCATATCCATAAAAGGTTCTTTTGTTTTGAATTTTCTTGATCCAGATAGCACACAATGCTCAATAATATGGCATATTCCTGTATTATCTTTTGGAATAGTTTTAAAAACCGATGCTAAAAGTTTTATTATCATCTTTATTTTTCATCAGAAAACTCTAGCACCTGTTTTCATGCTCAAGTAAAACACAATCAGAATTTACATCCTTAATATGTTTTTCTTGCAATAATTTATATCCTTTATACATATTTCCTCCTATTTTTGTAATGAATTCCAAAACAGCCTCAGCTGTTTTTCCATATCGGAAATAACTAAATATTCTTCAATCGTATGGATTTTATACATTTCCAACTCCTAAAATAACTGAATTGAATCCATTTTTAAATAGATATTTCCGTCACAACCTCCACCAATTTTTATTGGTTTCATAACAACTCCAACTTTATTATAAGAATCTAAAACTCTATTTAAAAAGTACATTACCATCTATTTGTTTTAGTGGTGGATAATCATATTCTATATCTATATTACATTTAACTTCAAATTCTTTTTGCTGTCTTTTTCAAAAATATCTACGTAATTATCAACATTTTTCTTTTGCTTCATCTTCATTTAGACATCTTACTTCCATTCTGATTTTACAATCTTTAGGAACAACATTTGTTGGAAATTCAGATATTATACTACCAATGTTTGAAGTAGTATAATCATTAAGTCTTCCTATCCTCATCTTAGCAATAGCATTACTCATAGCTAAGATAGCACTTCTACCTTTTTCAGGTTCAATACCAGCATGTGCAGAAGCTCCTTCATAATGAACATTAATCTTATACATACAAGGTCCTTCAACTGCTACAAGATCTGCTCCTCCTCCATTATCAAGAACAAGCATATCTTTAGCCGGTGTAAATTCATCAGGAATTTCTTCCCATTTAATAGATTTAGCGCCTAAAAGACCAACTTCTTCAGAAGGTGTTATTACTGCAAACACATCATTATGAGGTAAATTATTTTCAACTAAACTCTCAAAAGTTTCTAGAATAATCGCAACTCCACCTTTATCATCTCCACCAAGAGTAGTTTCTGTTCTTGTTTTAACAAGTCCGTCCTCAACATAAACATCTAAATCCTTTGAAGGTTCTACAACATCCATATGTGCAGAAAGTGATATTGCCTCTAAGTTAGTATCATCACAATTTTTTTCTAGTTTTGCAATTATAACTGGTGTATTACCACCATATTCAGCTGAATGGTCATGTAAAATGTATTTAACACCTAGTTTTTCTAATTTTTCCGTTATATATTTCATAACATTTATTTCATTTCTTGAAGGTGAATAAATCTTTACTAAATCTAAAAAAATGTATTTAAAAGTCTTTCTTTATTCATACTAAATCTCCTTTAACATATCAATGATTTTTTTCAAGTTTCATTCCACGACTTCCCTTAACCATTATTAAAGTATCTTGAGAAAGAATTTCTTTAACTTTCTTTACTACTTCCTCATTAGTATCAAAAGTGGAATAAGTTATTTACATTGAAATTTCTATTTGCTCCATTGTATATTTCTTTAGCTAAATCTCAATACAAATTACATAATCAATTTTATTTCTATCTATTTTTTTCTCCAACTGCAAAATGTAATTTCCTTTCATTTTCACCAAGCTCAAGCATATCTGATAGAATTAAAATTTTTATTCTTATATCCTCTCATTGAATAAACTGTTTCTATACAAGAAGTTAAACTTTGAGGATTTGATTTATAACAATCATTTAGTATATCAAAACTTGGTAAATGCATAAGCTCCATTCTCATTCCTGTAAGTTTAACTTTTGCAAGTCCCCTTACGATATCAGCATAATTCATTCCCATAAGTCCTGCAATTGCAATGGCAACTGATACATTATATATTTGATGTTTTCCAATAAATGGAATACTATAAGCATATTCTCCAATAGAAAAAAACTACTTCCCTCTTCATCTGAACGAATAGGTCTTATAATTACATCAGAATCTTCTCTTGTTCCAATCTTAATAACCTTTTGAGGAATTGTAAATTCTTTAATAACTTCTCTTAAAAATATCATCATCATTATTGAAAATAAAAAACTCCATCCGGTTTTTAAACCTTCTAAAATTTCAAACTTTGCTCTAGCAATATTTTCTTTAGTTCCAAGTTCTTGTAGATGGCTATCTCCAATATTAGTTATTACTGCAATATCAGGTTTTGCTATATTAGTTAGAGTTCTAATATCTCCAAAACGATCCATTCCCATTTCTAAAACTACAGCTTCATCATCTAAATCCATTTCCATTATAGTTTTAGGAAGTCCAATATCGTTATTTAGATTCTTTTGCTGTCTTATGAACTCTAAATTTTTTTCTTCTAAAATTGACGCTAAAATATCTTTTGTTCCTGTCTTACCATTTGATCCTGTTATTCCAATTACCTTTGCTCCAGTAGCAGATAGATAACTATTTGCTAGTTTTTGATATGCTTTTAATGTATCATCAACTATAATAATTCCTGCATCAAGATAAGGAGTAGGATGTTTTTTTATCCCATAAAGTAGCAATCGCTCCTTTTTTTGTATAGCATCAAAGACAAAAATTATGTCCATCAAATTTTTCTCCAACAAGTGGAATAAATAAATTTTGTACTTTTTATATCTCTAGTATCTGTAGAAACTCCTTCTACAACTTTATCTTTCATACTTATAGTAACTAAATTACCACCAACTATTTTTTTGCGATAGTTTCTAAAGTTGCTTTTAACATAATTACCCCCTATTAGTTGTTAAAGAATCTTTTTTTCTTTTTTTATTTTCAATCGCAAGTTCAATTAACTCATCTAAAAAGTCTCCATAAGTTTTTATTGAAAGTTTTCATATACATAGCTGGAGCCATAGAAACAGCAGTCATTCCAGGAATTGTATTAATTTCATTAACTAGCATTTTTCTATCGCTATCTCTTACAAAAATATCTACTCTTGCAAATCCTTTTACAATTTTGTAACAGCATAAGCTCTTTTTGCAACAGACTGAATTTCTTTGATTTCTTCTTCAGATAAATCCCAAGGGATGATATGGTCAGTCGTTTCATCTAGATATTTTTGCTTCATAGTCAAAAACTCTCTAGTAACTTTTACACCCCCAGGTAATGTTGCCTTTAATATATTATTTCCCATTACTAAAACTTGAAGTTCATCACCAACAACAGCTTCTTCTGCTAAAACTCTAGTATCATATTTAAAAAGCTTCAACAAGTGCATCTTCAATTTCTTCTTTTTAGTTACCTTGGTAACACCAACACTTGAACCTGCATTACATGGCTTTATAAAAGAAACTTTCCTATTTTTCAAGGATATTATTTTGTAAATCTTTATTCTTATCAAATTCATATTTTGTAACTAAATAATACTCTGGTTGTAAAATACCATTTCCAGCAAAAACATCATTAGCAGTACCCTTTATCCATACAAACAGCAGAAGATAATACATTATTACCTACATAAGTAAGATCCATTATATCAAAGAAACCTTGAATAGTTCCATCTTCTGAAAAAGTTCCATGCATAGCTGGAAAAAATAGCATTGTCATTTACAAAATCTTTTGCAAAAAATTTAGAAATTGAATCCGCAAATATTTCCACTACCTTCAACAACAATTTCTTATCATCTTCTATATTTTTGTATTTTCTCCTAAGTAATTCCATCTTCCACATTTATCTACATAAATAGGAAATATCTTATATTTATTTCTATCTAAATTATTAATAACAGACTTTGCAGTTAAAACTGAGATTTCATGTTCAGCACTTTTTCCGCCATATAATAAGTATACATTCTTCATAACTAAAACTCCTTTTTACAATATATAATACCATATTATAGTATACCATAAAATTGAATATTTTTCATAATTGAAACAAAAACTTTGGCATTGTCTTATAAATACATATAAAAACTATTTTTTAATCAAAAAATTTTTACTTCCATAAAAATTTTTAATAATTATTTAATTACATTTTAACTATATATGCTTTTATCATATTAGACAGCTAGGTTATAAAAATCTGAATTATACATTTATAAATATTTCTATTAGATTTATCATAATAAATCAATAATCTAATCGTTGTAAATACTAAATCAAATTTTAGAAATATTTTATATAAATAAATTCTATTAACAAATATATTATAAGTTATAAATTTAACTAATATATTAGATATGTAGAAAAATAACAAGAATGTTGTTATTTATATGTTCTTACTTTTAAAATAAGCAAATTGACATTCTATTTTCTGGATAGTGGATTGTATAGCATTTATAATGTTATTGAAAAATACTCATTCAGTATACAATCATATAGTAAATATTAATTTTATGGAGGAAAGAATGAAACAAAAAGTGTTTTTAAAAATTCATAGCGATGTCACTGCTTTTTAAATTTAGCATTGACTCCTACAGTTGCTGTTATTGGCAATACAGTATATGCTGAAAAGTCAAATACATATGAAGACGAAAAACTTCCTGACTTTTGTTTGCCTGCTATCGACACAGGAATAACCAAAGAAATTACTTTTAAAAGTAAAAACTCATCCGGATTTTGCGGATTGGGGAGAAGACGAATACGAAATTACTAGTGTTAATGGCGTTTTTGACTTTACGAAGTTGAAGATAAAGGTAATCTTTATACTATTGAAATTGTTGGAAATACAGACTATCAATTTTCAAATATTAAAAATGATAAAAAGATCTTTATATTTTTAAAATTTGATGAACTAAAAAAAGACTATGCGTACTTCTAACTTCAATGGTGATGAAGTTCAAATTAATAGTATAATTTTTGAAAAACTTCAAATAATGATGAAGAAGAAAAAGAACCAGAGTGAAAAATAAAAAAAGTAACAATTCAAGATATTGATGTTGTATTAGAAGATGGAACACCAGTTCCAGACGGGATAAATTTCCATACTTTTAATAAAGAAAACAAGGATATGGAAGACTACGTAACTAAAAACGGAAAAATTAAAAGGCGTTGAAGCTCCAGTTGGAAACAGAATGAAAATTAGGCATTTCAACTGATAAAGATAAATATACTTTAAAAACTAGGTAACGAATACGGAAATTACATTTTGGTTTTAAAAGCTAATAAAGATGGAATTGCAAAAATACTACGATGAAGTATCTGGAAAAACTTCAAGTAATGAAGTTAAAAATTAATTGTAGTTAAGAAATCTGATTTAGTTGGTACAAAACCTGAAAACGGAAAAATTAACTAAAAAGTTCTTGAAGTTTTTTGATACAACTACACATAAGACAGTTACTGAAGATAATGTAAAATTCGTAGTAACTGATGGTGGAGAAGTTAAAGAATTTGTAAGCAAAAACGGAAAAGTTGAATTAGAACTTTATAAGAATACTGATTATACTATAAATATAGTTAGAGCCCTTGAATATACTTTTTTAAAATGAATGGTTTTTAAATTCAGAATAAATGACGATGATAGTGTTGTAACAGATACTAAGGAAAAAGTTGAAAGACTTAATGTTTTATCAAGGTTCATACTTAGTTAGAATTTATGTTATTCACGGTGGAAAACATGTAACAAAAAATCTATCGACTTTAAAATAGAAGAAATCGGATCAGATTCAGTTCAAATTAGAAGAAATGAAAATAACTTCCTTAACTTTGATGCTAGTATTGGAAAATCTTATAAAAATAACTATGAAGGATAAAGATTCTGAATACTACTTAGAAAAACCAATAGAATTTACTGTTGTAAAAGATCCTGAAGATGGTTTATATTGCCAAAAGTAGCAGAAGGTGATTCTTCTCAAGGTAAAGATAGAAAAGTAAAAGCTGTATTTTTTTAAAAACGTTATGACGGTGTTGGAAATGACATTCCTGGCCTTGGTGGTAATGATTCAGAAACTCCATGTCCAAGCTGTCCTGATAATTCAAATGATGTTTGTGAAATAAGCAAAAAGCAAGGTTAAAACATTACCTATTACAGTAAAACTTCCTGAAGGTGCAGATAAAAAGATGTTAAATTCAAATTATTTAACTCAAGTAAACAACGTTATGAAGGAGAATTCTCTCTTGACGAAAATGGTCAATTACCTGCCCTTGAATTATTCGAAAAGAACTCTTATTTCTTGCAATTAGTTTCATTTAAATACTTTTATGAATAATAAACATTTTTGAAGCAGCAAAAAGAAGGACAATTCCCTTTATGCATTCAAAGATAAAAAGAATTAAAAAGAACTTGTTGTTAAAGAAAACACTTTTTAAAACTTTAAATGACGGAACTTATGAAATGGATATTAAATTTGTTAAAAGATAATAGACCTCTTGTAAAATGAAGAAATTCAATTTATTAGTGAAAATCATACTACAAAGGCAACAACTGATGAATTAGGGTCATTTAAAAGTTAGATTGATGGAAGATGTAACTTATGTTACTAAGCCAACAAACGAAAAATTAATTATTGATACCTTCCCTCTTGTTGTAAAAAGATAAGACTGAATGGGGTGTTCCTGGAATAAAATATGTTTTTGACCATTCTTCTTGTGGAAGTGCTGAAGTAATTAAAGTTAAAGATAAAATATTGGGAAGAACTAATGGTTCTATTACTTGTAAACCTGGTAATTCAACAATTAAAGGTATGGATTTCAAAGATTTATTCTTAATTAGTAACCACTTAGATAAAGCTGATTATCAACAATTAAAGGATAAAAGATGTAATGGTATTAGATTTAGTTTTTAGTTAATACTTTTAAGACAAAAATTGTAGAGAACTAAATTAGCATACGGAGAATTCGAAATCCTAAGAAGAGTTGCTGCAAATAAAAAGTAGTAGCAGTTTATTATTTAAATGGAGATAAAAAGAAGACTTAAAATTTGAACAAAGTAATGATATAGTAAAAATTTTCAGATGTTCATAGCATAGGAATTTATCCTCTAGTTATAGAGTATGAAAAAGCTGGTTTAGATTTCCCGGATAATAAAAACAAGAAGTGAAAAATGAATGGAAATTAATAAATGACGAATGGTACAGATTTGATAAAGATGGAAATATGATTAAAGATAGTTGGTTTGAAGAAAATGGAAAATGGTACTATCTTGAATCTAATGGAACAATGTCAAAGAACGAATGGGTATTAGCAGATGGAAATTGGTATTTTGCTAATGCTAGTGGACGTATTGCATCTAACGAATGGTTTATAGTTAATGGTAGTTGGTACTTCGCTAATACTAGTGGACGTATCGCATCTAACGAATGGTTTATGGTTAATGGAATATGGTATTTTGCTAATGCTAGCGGACGTATTGCTGCCAATGAATGGTTCATGGTTGATGGAAATTGGTATTATGCCGAAAATGATGGACGTATAGCTCAAAGCAAAACACTTAATATAAATAATGTAAATTATACTTTTGACTCAAAATGGTGTATTAGTTAAATAGAATAAACCCTCAAACATTCTATTTAAAAAGAAAAAGTACTGACTTAATTGTCAGTACTTTTTATTTTAATTTTCTATTTTTCTATGTGATAATTTTAATTTTTCCATCTCTTGATTTCATAAAATATGAATGAACAAGATATAAAGAAAAGTTCAACATTAACATCATTATTGCTATATATGTTATTGGATGCAATCTTCCTGCCACTTTTAAAAATTGGTGGTTCTGATAAGAATGCGTAATTAGATTTGCTAATACTATTAAAAATTATAACAGCTATATGCAAAAACATTTGTAAAAATGAATACTTCAGTATATTTCTTAAATGATATTTCTATTTCTTCTACGAAGAAGATATAACAACTTACCCAAAGTAATAGTATATGTCCTACAAAAAAACTTACCCAAGTATAATGTGGGAAGATAAATCTATCTAAATCAGGAGATATTAAAGCTACAATTGAGCCTACAAACCCTAAATATATACCAATTCTCTTAGATTTATTATTATTAAAAAAATACACCATATATTATGCAAAATAATAGCAACTCTACAATCATATAGTGGCAAACTTGTCTCTATTGAAAAGCCCCACTTATTTATATACCATCCATACAAAAATTACTTGTTGTAAAAATAATAACACAACAAAAAATTTTTAAAATATTTTTATTACTATTTTTAAGTTTATCTCTATAAACATATATTAAAATTGCTCCAACAAAAGCAAATATAACTAGAAAAATATAGAGTAAATCCAAATTTTTCTATATCATAACCTTCTGGTTTTTGATCTAAAAAATAAGCAAAAATTCTAAAATTCTATTCAAAAAATTCAAACCTATTCTCCTTTATAATAAGACCAAGAATTTTTATTTGTTGTTTTAACCTTTCAAAACTCCATTTTTCACTTGTATTTGTAGGGACTGTTTGAATCATTTATGATAAAATTTCCATCATCGTCAACTCCAATTATAACAATATAATGTCCAATTGAGGAGAAATCTCCAGGGCCTACATTAGCAATTATTGGTCTACCATTACTTAACTCGTTTTTATAAATTTTTTCATCAGTTGATAATTCTTTAACCTTTATTCCATATTTTTCTGGAACTTCTGTAAAATATTTCCATCCCGTTCCAGCTCCTTCAGCATACTCTTCATACTTTTGCCAATTCCACTGGTGTTATTGGAGTCATCTTTTTAATAATCCAGATATAACCATTGCCATAGAAGTTGGACCACATCCATTTATAGCAATATTTTCACTAGTATATTTCTTTTGTCCCCAACGCCTATCCCATTGCAAATAGTAAGGAATATCTCTCTTGAAATCAACACTTTCTCCAGTAAATTCATCTACTGTTCTATTCTCTAATTTATCTTGTATAAATAATTTTAGCTTCTAGATTTCTATATAGCAAGGCTAAATAAAGCTAAAGCTTAATTTATCTTTGTTTTTAAAATCTCTTTTACATCAGGATCGTCACTATTTTTTAAGACCTTCAAGAATAGTTTTTCTGTTAAAAATACTATTTGGTTTTCCTGTATTAACATTTGTAGATAGTTTACTGACATCTATTCCATTTTGCATTTATATTTTTGTTTCCTCTTGTGTGCTGCTACTTTCAGTTTCAACATTTTTCACTAAATTATCAATTTTTCAGATTCATTTTTAGCAAAAACCAAATTAAAAATACAAATATCTCCAAATACATACAATACAACATAAATACCAAATCTAGTTAATTTATTTTGTAAAAATACGTTTCCATACACTACTCCAGCGATCGCCAACATTTTTCTTAGCCTGATCACTAGTAATTAAAGCATCTATCATATCACCTATATCTCCATTTAAGAAACTATCTAGTTGATAAATAGTCATATTAATTCTATGATCTGTAACTCTTCCTTGTGGGAAATTGTAAGTTCTAATTCTTTCAGATCTATCTCCTGAACCTATTTGAGATTTTTCTAGCATCAGCAATATCTTTATTTTGTTCTTCTTGATACTTTTTCATAAAGTCTAGATTTCAAAATCTTCATTGCCTTATCTTTATTTTTAAGTTGTGATTTTTCATCTTGGCATGTAACAACAAGTCCTGTTGGAATATGAGTAATTCTAACAGCAGAGTCTGTTGTATTTACACATTGTCCACCGTTACCACTTGCTCTATAAACGTCTATTCTTAGATCATTTTGGTTAATAACTACGTCAACATCTTCAACTTCTGGTAAAACTGCAACAGTAGCAGCTGAAGTATGAATTCTACCACTTGATTCAGTTGCAGGAACACGTTGAACTCTGTGCACACCACTTTCGTATTTTAATTTTGAATAAGCTCCTTGACCTTTAACTAAGAACACAACTTCTTTAATTCCACCAACACCTTGTTCTGAAATACTCATTATTTCAGTTTTCCATCTTTGCTTATCAGCAAACATTCTGTACATTCTAAGAAGATCTTCTGCAAATAGTCCAGCTTCATCTCCACCTGTACCAGCTCTAACTTCCATAAATACGTTCTTATCATCATTAGGATCTTTTTGTAATAATAAAATTTTTAAGTTCTTGTTCTTCTTTTTCGATGCTATCTTCAAGTTCAGAAATTTCTTCTTTTTACAAGATCTTTCATATCGTCATCTAAACCTTCTTTTTAACATCTCTTTATTTTCTTCAAGTTCTTTTTATGTTTTGAATATTCTCTATATTTTTCAACAATCGGCTTTTCATATCGCTCATGTTCTTTTGCAAGTTTTTGCCAAACATTCATATCTTTCATAATTTCAGGATCTATGATTTTCTTTTTCAAGTTCCTCAAATTTTTCAATTAATAATTCTAATTTATCAAACAAAGTATATCTCCCCTTTTATAACTACAATTAACTTTAATTTATCTCAATTTTTTTATTTTTTTATATAATATATAGCTTTATCAATAATCATAAAGCCCTAAATTTAATCATAACTCTTTTTATTGTTGTTATGACGAAATGTATGTAGCTTTTATCAAAAAGCATAAAGCTATATGCATTATATCATATTTACTATGTTATTGTAAATTTTTGGATGAAAAATCTGCTATAAAACAACCCGATACATAAGTATCGGGAATGTAATTTTTCTTTATTTAGAAAGTTCTAATTTTTTATTATTTATAGTATAAATTTCATCAGCAATTTCTTCATAAAAAGGAAATCGTGAGCTATTAAAATCATTATGCTTTTTCTCTTTTTCTTCTTCTAGAAAATCTCTTAAAATAGCTTTTGATTCAACATCTAAAATTTGCTGACGGCTCGTCAAGTAAAAACAATACTCTTTTCTTGCATAAATGTCCTTATCAAAAATAGTTTTTGCTGTTCTCCAAGTGAAAAGATTTTGCAGGATTTGTTTTAACTTCATAATTTTTCATCTTTTTGCATTAAATCTTTTCAAAAGATTTTTGCATCTTCAAATTTGTTCTTCCCTTTTCTACTTCAGTTAAAACTATATTTTCTCTAACAGTTCCGTTAAATAACATTGCAGGATTATACAAGTAGGAAATATCCTCTTTTTATCTTCCGATATTCTAAAAATATCCAACTTTTTCCTTAATTTGTTTTACGGAATAAACTCCTGCAAGTAAATTTAAAAGCGTAGTTTTTCCTGTTCCATTATCACCTTTTAGAATATAAAGTCCATTTTTTAGAAATTGTAAAATCATCTATTTTAAATAATAACTCATCTTTTGCATTTGTAATTTTCGACATTTTTAATTTCTATTGGATTTTCTTGTTTTACAAAAAGTTTTGAATAATTATTTTCTTCATTTACATAGTTTAAAAATTTCTAATCCTTTTCAAAACTTGCTACTGAAGAATTTGCATTTGCCTTTAAATTTGCAATAGACGTTATTGGAGTATAAATCATTTGAGCATATTAGTAAAAACATAATTAATGTTCCAATAGTAAAAATTCCTCTATGAACAAAACTTGCTCCCAAGATTAACACTATAAAAGGACTAAGAGTTGAAATAAATTTTGGAAATTCCATATTTAAAATTAAAAATTTATGTTTTGTACCTGTAATATTCCAACGTTTTTTTCTGCTATATAATTAAATTTCTTAAAAATAAGCCCCAAGCTTTAAACAACTCAATACTTGTTTTTATAAACAACATCTTCTTCTTGTTCAAAAATCTTGTCATTTAATTTCATCTCTTCACTTGCAAGTTTTTCCATTCGATTTTTATTAAAAATAATTTCCAAGATAATAAATCGGTATTAATATAAAAGTTATTATTGCTAGTATGTAATTAATTTTTAACAGTATAAGAGCTACTAATAAAAATCTTTATAGAATCTACTACTAAATCTATTTTTAAATTAATATATGTATAAATTACAGCTATATCATAATTTAAAAGATTTAAGACTTTAGCCTTGCTCATAGCTTCATAATCCAGCGTATTTATCATAGAAATCTTTTTACAATTTGTTTTTGATATTTTAAAGCAGTTTTTATTACAAAAATATCTGATTTAAATAATCACATAAATAACTTATTCCATGAACAAAAACCGCAAATAAAATTATTCCAAATATGTATAGATATAATTTTCCGCTGTCTATATTCCCTACATTATCAAGGATAGTCTTAAAAATATAAGGAAAATAAGTGAAATAAAATAAAACCCCTAGAGAGAAAGCACATAGAAAAATAACGCTGGATTTTTAACTGAATTGGCAAATCAAATTTTTGAATTTTTTTCATTTAGAAATTGCCTCCTTATAAAAGCAATTTTATATACTGCTCCAAATTATATTTCTCTGGAATACAACTCTCTTGACCGCTGATTCTCTTTAAAAGTACAGCCCCCCATGCACATTGGTAACAATTTACATTCTCTACATTTAACATTTTTTAAAAAGGCGATTCGCTGATCTTTTTTTATAATTTTCCATATTAAGTTTTATTTCTCCGTTACTTAATATTTCTCCTGACAAAAACAATCATTATTATCACTAGATGTACAGAAGTATAGTTTTTAAATCAGTTTCTACCATAAAGCAACTATCGGTTTCAAACTCACATCCAATATTTACATTTGTTGGTCGTGGACATTTTTAATTTAAAAATCTTCCTGAAAATTTAAATATGCCTCTGAATATTCTCTTTTAAATTTTTGAAATATAGCCCTTCAATATTTTCAGATAATTCAAAGTTTGTAAGTTCGTTTCCATAAATGCTTAAAAATTGTTTTTTCTTTATCTAACTTATTAATAAATTTTAATAATTCTATCAAATCTCTGTTTTTATTATTTATATTTATTCTTAAATCAACATATATTTTTATTTTTTATAAGTAATTTTATATTCTCAATTATTTTTGTCAAAAGTCCCTTTATTTGAAGATGTAATCCGTAAGCTATCATGTTGATTTTTCACCATCTAAAGTTATTTGAAAAGATGAAATTCTTGTTTTAAATTATTCATTATTTTTTTGATTCAATAAATATCCATTGCTTGTAATGTCAGAGTTTCCTTTTATATTATTTGAAACTAAGAATTCTTCAATTTTAAGTAATGGATTAATATTAAGTAATGGTTCTCCGCCAAAACCAATGAATATTAACTGACTTATATTCTTCTAATTGTTTTTATAAACTTTATTAAAGTATCTGTATCATTCATAGACAATTTATTATTTTTTTATGCTCTTGATAGCAATATTTACATCTCAAGTTGCAATCGTTTGTTAGTTTTATTGTTAAATTTAAACTATCTTTTGAAAAACTTTTTGTTATAAATATACTCTAAATACTCTAACTCGTTATCATCTTTAATCAAAAACCCATTTCTAACAAAATGTTTTTCTCTTCTTCGTTAATATCATTATTATTAAATTTGTTAAAGAAATCTCTATCAAATTCTAATAAAGCAAGGGTTTTTGAATTAAACGCTAACAACTGCTCTTCTAAATCCACAAAAATATTATATCTAGATTTTTCATAGAATTCTTCCTCCTCAAAAACAAATTAATAATAAAATACAGAGATATAATCTCTGCATTTTACTAGTTATTATCTACCATAACTTCCTTTACCTGGAGCACATCCATTACAACAATTTCCTCTAGAATGTACATTTTTGATTTTGGTTCTAAAATGATTTTTCATAATAAAATCTCCTTTCAAATATGTATTAGAAAAGGTTATCCCTTTCTTAAAAATATTTTATCATACACAAAAACAAAAGTCAAATTTTTAAATACTTGATATGATAGAATGAAAATAAAATAACTTTATTTAAAAAGAGATGTAATTATATCATACTTGCTATGTTATTGTAAATTTTTTGGATGAAAAATCTGCTATGAAAAACAACCCGATACATAAGTATCGGGAATGAATTTTTACTAACGATTTTTATTATATTAATTTCTTCTCCTGTAAATTCTAAAAATGTAGTCATACATTTTTACATTTTCTTCAGAATAATTGTGAGAAATATTAATAAATCCCAAGTTTTTCATCACTTAAAATCATTTTTCTATAATTGAAATTGAGTTTTTTTATCAATATTACTCATAGCTTCATCAAATACCAAAAATTACTATTTCTAAGTAAAGCTCTAGCAATTATAATCTTTTTGTTTTTTCACCACCTGAAATTGAAAGATTTAATTCATTCAAATTTTCATTTCTATTTTCTATAAGTTTTTATCTAAATTCACTTTATTTAAAATATCATAAATCAAATCATCCTCAAAAATTTTTTTAAATAAAGTTATATTTGAAACTATATTTTCATTAAATAGAAAAGAATTTTTGTTCAACATAGACAAGATTTTTGAAATATCAGGATAATCCTTTATATTTTTACCATTTATTTTTATATTTCCACTATAATTTTTCAAGCTCTGCGAACAATAATTTCAAAATTGTACTCTTACCAGATCCATTTTGACCTCTTATGAGATATTTTTTTCCCACTTTCAAAAACTTTTGAAAAAAATTATCAATAATATATTTATTCTCATTATAAGAGAAACTTACATTTTCAAATTCAATTTTTCTCAATTTTCTCTTGCTTATTTTTCTTCAAACTCACAATCAGATAAGGTTTTTAAATAAATCATTTTTAACTTTCTTTATAGAAAATACAGTTATCAAATAGCTGGAAATAGTATTAATCGGATATATTAACAAGTCAGACAATTGTAGTATGGCAATAAAAGCACCTATTGTTTCTTTTTCCGCTGACAATAGAGCTGATTACAACATAATAAATTAGAAACTGGGATATAAATGAAATTGCCCCCATACTAATTTCCAGAACTGCATTTTTTTATGCTATATCTATAAGCATATTTTTGTTCATCAGATGAAATAGACTCCATTTTATCATTTATATCTACGGAATATCTTTTTATAGTGCCTATTCCCTCAACAATATCATAAAAAGCTGTATTCAATTGTCTTAATCCTAAAATACTCTTTTTCTCTTATTCTTTGCATATCTATTTCAAAAATAAGGAATTAGGATGGATATAATATTAGTTACTAGGATAATGAATGATGCAAGAATATTTTAATGAAAACAGCAAATACATATACCAAATAATAGATACTGCTTGAAATATAATATGTGGTACTGTTAAATAGTATTCTTCTACAACAGATTCTATCTCATTATTATAAATAGAATAAAGCTCTTGAGGATTCTCCCCTTTTTCCCCTTTAACAAAAATTCCTCTTACAAAAAAGATTTCTAAGCCTCATATATAATAATCTTCTATATTTGGCATTCAACAATTTACTAATAAATTCAGAACACAATACTAAAACTATTAGTAGAGCATATTTTTACAAAATATCCAAAAATTTTATCAAATTGTTTTAGCTGTTATGCTATCTGTAATTTCCTTAATTATCATTGGCATATTAGCATTTGAATAAACTGTAAAAATACTAAAAATTACAATTAATATAGAATAAAGATAAATATTCTTCTTTAATTTTTCATAACTGAGTACTTCCTAAATTTTAATTATGTAAAATAATTTTTCAACATTTTACATAACTATTGTATCATAGTAATTGAGTTTTTTCAATGATTTAATAGTTTCTTATATGTAAAAAAATAAAATATGAAATATTGTTTTTGAGCAAAAACAGCTATGTAAAAACTACATAGCTTATTTTTTTCTATAAATTTTAAGTATGGTATAAATATTAGTATAATTGTGATTAGTGCTTTATACTATTTATTTTTAAACTAAATTAAAATAAATTTACTTAAGAAGTAAATCTATTTCTTATTTACCCTACATTTTTACAAATTATTTATGTTCAAAGAAATTTATCAATAAAAAATGAGAGTTACACACTCTCATTAAAAAAATGCTATATTATTTTTCTTCTTTCTTTTTCAACTTTTTCGCCTCTTGATTCTTTTACGTTGTTTACGTAATTTTTCAGCAGCATCTTTAAGTTTAAGAACGTCTTCTTTACCCATTTTTGTCTTCTTTAACTGAAGAAATTAAGTTAGCATATTTGTTTTCAATGCTTTGTTTATCAGAATCTTTTTAAATTAGGAATTTCTAATTCAATTTTTCTTTTTGTTCTTCTAAAGCTTTTAATTGTAGCTGCTTTTTCTTCTTCTGAAGCTTTTTCAACTTGTTTTTCTTCTTTCTTTTTCTTCTTTCTTTTCTTCTGCTTTCTTATTTTTCAGCTGGTTTTTGATTGACAAGCAAACCATTGAACCCATTAAGAAAATAGCCATAGCAGAAATTAAATATTTTTAATTTTTCATAATAAACCTCCTAAAAATATATGTCCAAACTGCATTATACTATAAGATATACCTTTTGTCAATGTATTTATATAATTTTTCAACTAAATCAGCAATCTTATCTACTGAGAATCCATCAGCTATATCTTTCATATTTAAAGCCATATATTCAACTCTTCTTCTATTTTTTATAAAACTTTTGTTACTTCCTTTACAACTGCATCAACTCCATTAGCGTAAACGCCAATTTCTTCCTCTACAACGAAATTTCTATTTTCTTCTTCATGTCCAGGAATATAGAAAGGAATAATTAATGGAATATTCTTAATTATTGCCTCAGTAAGTGTTAATCCACCAGGTTTAGTAATTAAAAATTTGATGTTCCTCCATAAGTTTTGCTATTTCATTAGTATATCCAATAAATTCTAGTCTATTTTTGATCTACAAAAGACTATATTTCTTTTCAAGTTTTTCTCTTTAATTCTTCGTTTTTACCACAAACCATAGTTAGTTTGATGTCATCTGCAATATCCAATATTGGAATGATGTATTCAGAAAAATCATTCATTCCTAAAGTACCAAATATTGTTAAAATGTTAAACCCTTCTTTTTGTCATAGTGTCTTTCCTTAAAACTATCATCAATTGGAATTCCATAAGCAAAAATTTTTATCTTGTTTTTATTCCATCATCAATCATCTTATTTCTAGTAAATTCACTAGCAACAATATAATAGTCAACATAGTCACTAAAATACATTTTGTGAGTTACATAGTCTGTGATTATAGAAATAAAAGGTACATCATAATAATCTTTTTGCTTTATATGTTCCATTACACCTATTGCAAAAACATGAGTTCCTATAACTACATCTGGTTTTTCTTCTAAAATTGGTAATATTTTTATTACTTAATATATTTAAAATTGGTTTTGAAAAATATTTTGAGACTGTGTAATATTTGTGCTCTTGTAAATTAGTCCATAAATCTCCCGGAGTTTTTGGTTACTATTCCCAGATATCCTCCAACAAGTAAATTATCTAATTTTTCAGAAATCTCTTTTAAAAGATCAATTTCATTTACCTCAAAACCTCTTTGTTCAAGCTTTTCTTTTATATTGTTAGCAGCTTTGTTATGACCTCCACCAAAAGATGCTGTTAAAATTAAAGCTTTTTTCATCTTTTACCTCTCTTTGTAAAAAGAGTCGGAAAATTTTTCCGACTCTAAATATTATTCTTCTACTTCTTCAGTTTCAGCTTCTTCAACCTCAACTGTAGTTTCTGTTTCTTCAACTTCTACTTCATTTGATTCATCAAATTTATCCGTTTCTTCAGATTCAGCATGTTCAAGTTCAGCTTCTCTAGCAAGTCTTTCCTCTTCTTCCATTGTTTCATAGTCAATTTCAATAGATTTATAGACTTTCATACCTGTACCTGCTGGGATAAGTTTACCTAAGATTACATTTTCTTTTAATCCAAGTAATCCATCTGCTTTACCCTTAATAGAAGCGTCAGTTAAAACTCTAGTTGTTTCTTGGAATGATGCTGCTGATAAGAAACTTTCAGTTGCAAGAGATGCTTTTGTGATACCAAGTAGAACATTATCAAATGTAGCTGGAATTAAATCTTCTTCTAACATTTCTTTGTTAATAGCTTCTACTCTCTAAAAAGGAACTAAGCTTCCTTCTAATAAATTAGTATCTCCTGAAGTATCAATCTTAACTTTTGAAAGCATTTGTTTAATAATAATTTCAATATGTCTATCATCAATGTCTACCCCTTGATTACGGTAAACTTTTTGAACTTCTTTAGTGATGTATTCTTGAACACCAGTTGGTCCTTTGATAGCTAAAAATATCATGTGGGTTAATAGAACCTTCAGTAAGCATATCGCCCGCTTTAATTACTTCTCCATCTTTAACTTTTATTCTAGCTCCATAAGGTATAGCATAAATTCTTTCATCACCATCATCAGCAGTTACAACTATATCATATCTCTTCTTATTATCTACTAATTTTACAGTACCATCTATTTCAGTTATATAAGCAAGTCCTTTAGGTTTTCTTGCTTCAAAAAGTTCTTCAACACGAGGAAGACCTTGTGTGATTCCAACGCCAGCAACCCCACCAGAGTGGAATGTTCTCATCGTAAGCTGTGTACCAGGTTCTCCGATTGATTGAGCTGCAATAATACCAACTGCTTCCCCAATATTAACTGGATTTCCTGTTGCAAGGTTACGTCCGTAACATTTTTGCACTAAAACACCATGTTTTGACTTACAACCTAAAACTGAACGAACTTTTAATTCTGTAATTCCAAGTTTTTCAACTTTTTCTGCTAAAGCTTCAGTAATCATTTCATTCTTATAAATTAATATTTCTCCAGTATTTGGTTTAATACATCTTCAAATGAATGTCTACCTACAATTCTATCAGAAAGTTTTTCAACTATTGCATTTCCATCTTTAAAGTCTTTTTGCTAATACATATTCATCTGTACAACAATCATCTTCTCTAACAATTACATCTTGAGAAACATCTACAAGTCTTCTTGTCAAATATCCTGAGTCAGCAGTTCTTAACGCTGTATCTGATAGCCCTTTTCTTGAACCGTGAGTTGAGATAAAGAATTCTTGAACAGAAAGTCCTTCTCTAAAGTTTGCTTTGATAGGAATTTCTACGATTCTACCAGTTGCAGAACTCATAAGTCCACGCATACCAGCTAACTGTCTAATTTGGTTAATATTACCTCTGGCTCCTGAGTCAGCCATGATTGAAATACTATTTGTCGGATCTTGTTTTGCAACAAGAATCTTTGTAATATCTTCAGTTGCTTTTGTCCAAACAGAGATTACATATTCATATCTTTCTTGTTCAGAAACTAAACCGTCTCTAAATAATTCTTCATAAACTGCAATCTTATGTTCAGCTTCTTTTAAAATTTCCCATTTTTCTTCTGGAACTATTACGTCATTCATTGAGATTGAGATAGCTCTACTGTTGAGTATTTATATCCTGTAGATTTAATATAGTCTAACACTTCAGCAGTTTTGATATTTCCATGTTTTTCTAAAAACATTTATCTACAATCTTACCAAGCATTTTTCTTATCTACAAGTCTATCGATTTCTAATGAGAATTTATCTTTACTTCTGTCAACAAATCCTAAATCTTGAGGAAGATGTTCATTGAAGATAAATCTACCAACTGTTGATTTAACAATTTGGCTTTCTCCAGTTTCTTCATCTCTATAAAGGACATTAACAGTGTCGTGAATTTTAACATTATTTGTAGAATAAGCTTTAAACATTTCATCATAATCCATGAATGAACGAACAGCTTGTTCTTCTACATTTCCACTAGTTAAATAGTATGAACCTAATACCATATCCTGTGTAGGAGTTGTAATAGGTTTACCATCTTTTGGTGCTAAGATATTATTTGTTGAAAGCATCAAAAGTCTTGCTTCAGCTTGCGCTTCAGTTGAAAGTGGTAGATGGACAGCCATTTGGTCCCCGTCAAAGTCAGCATTATATGCAGTACAAACTAATGGGTGTAATTTAATAGCTTTTCCTTCTACTAAAACTGGTTCAAATGCTTGAATACCAAGTCTATGAAGAGTCGGAGCTCTGTTAAGTAGTACTGGATGATCTTTGATAACTTTATCTAAAATATCCCAAACATTTGAATTTAGTCTTTCAACATATTTCTTTGCACTTTTAATATTATGAACAATTCCATCTTCAACTAATTGTTTCATAATAAATGGTTTGAATAATTCTAGAGCCATTTTCTTCGGAAGTCCACATTGGTGGAATTTTAAATCTGGACCAACTACGATTACGGAACGTCCTGAATAGTCAACACGCTTTCCAAGTAAGTTTTGTCTAAATCTTCCTGTTTTACCCTTTAACATATCTGATAAAGATTTAAGCTCTCTATTTCCTGCTCCTGTTACAGCCTTTCCATGTCTACCATTATCAATTAATGTATCAACTGCTTCTTGTAACATTCTCTTTTCATTTCTCATAATGATTTCTGGAGCATGAATTTCTATAAGTTTTTTCAATCTGTTGTTTCTGTTGATAACACGTCTATATAGATCGTTTAAGTCTGAAGTTGCAAATCTTCCACCTTCAAGTTGAACCATTGGTCTTAAATCTGGTGGAATAACTGGTACTACATCAATTATCATCCATTCAGGTCTATTTCCAGATTTTCTAAAAGCTTCACAAACTTCAAGTCTTCTTGAAAGTCTAATCTTCTTTGACCAGTTGCATCAACTAGGCCTTTTTTCAATTCTTCTGAAAGTTCATCTAAGTCGATGTTTTCTAGAAGCTCTTTAATAGCTTCAGCTCCCATTCCAACTCTAAAGTTTTCAGAACCGAATTTTTCACAAGCTTCTTCATATTCACCTTCAGTTAGTAATTGTTTAACATAAAGGTCAGTATCTTTTGCATCTAAAACAACATAATTTGCAAAATATAATATTTTTTCAAGGGCTCTTGGACTCATATCTAAGATAAGTCCCATTCTTGAAGGTATTCCTTTGAAATACCAAATATGAGAAACTGGAGCAACAAGTTCTATATGTCCCATTCTTTCACGTCTAACTTTAGACTTAGTGATTTCAACTCCACATTTTTCACATACATTTCCCTTGTATTTTATTCTTTTATATTTACCACAATTACATTTCCCAGTCTTTAACCGGTCCAAATATCTTTTCACAGAAAAGACCATCTTTTTCAGTTTTAGTGTTCTATAATTAATGGTTTCTGGTTTTTTAACTTCTCCTCTTGACCAACTTCTAATTTTATCTGGTGAAGCTAAGCCAATTTTCATTGCATCAAAATTATTTAATTCCAACAAGGAGTCCACTCCCTTCCTCTATGTTATTGATCAATATCTTCCTCTATAAATAATTTGTCCTTATCTACATTTTTGAACTATCTTTTTCATCTTTATCTTCTAAAAGCTAAGATCAAAACCATCAAATTCTTCTTCATTACTTCCTGATTGATCGTAGAATGAATCAAAATCAAATTCTTCCTCTTCTTCATCATTAGCATATTCTTCATTTAAAACAAGTTGTGCTTTGACTTCATCAGAATTTTCTTTAAGCTTAATTTCTTCTCCGTCTTCATCAATCAACTTAACATCTAAGCACAATGATTGTAATTCTTTCATAAGAACTTTGAATGATTCAGGAATACCTGGTTCAGGAATATTTACACCCTTAACAATTGATTCATAAGTCTTAACTCTACCTACAATATCGTCACTCTTAACAGTTAACATTTCTTGTAAAGTATGACTTGCACCATAAGCTTCTAAAGCCCAAACTTCCATTTCCCCAAATCTTTGTCCACCAAATTGTGCTTTACCACCAAGTGGTTGTTGTGTAACTAAAGAATAAGGTCCAATAGATCTAGCATGAATTTTTTCATCTACTAAATGGTGAAGTTTTAACATATACATATAACCAACAGTTACAGGATTATCAAATTCTTCCCCTGTTCTTCCGTCTCTAAGTCTAATTTTTCCAGATTCAGGACAACCTGCAAGTTTTAATGCATCAAGTACATCCACATCACTTGCTCCATCAAATACAGGAGTTGCAACCTTCCAACCAAGTCTTTTTGCTGCAAGTCCTAAGTGAACTTCAAGTACCTGTCCAATATTCATACGAGAAGGTACCCCTAATGGATTAAGAACGATTTGTAAAGGAGTTCCATCAGGTAAAAATGGCATATCTTCTTGAGGCATTATTCTTGAAATAACCCCTTTGTTACCATGTCTACCACACATTTTATCCCCAACGTTAATCTTTCTCTTAGTGGCTACATAAACTCTAACCACTTCATTTACTCCTGGTGGTAATTCATCTCCGTTTTTTCTGCTATAACATTTAACATCAACAACTATACCAGTTTCTCCATGAGGAACTCTTAAAGAAGTATCTCTAACTTCTCTAGCTTTTTCACCAAAAATAGCTCTTAAAAGTCTTTCTTCAGCACTTAGTTCAGTTTCTCCCTTAGGTGATACTTTTCCAACTAAGATATCTCCTGAATTAACTTCAGCACCAATTCTAATGATACCATTTTCGTCTAAGTTCTTTCTCATATCTTCACCGATGTTTATAACATCTCTTGTGATTTCTTCAGAACCTAATTTGATTTCTCTGGCTTCACATTCATGTTCTTCAATGTGTAGTGAAGTTAAAACATCATCTATAACTAATTGTTCGTTCAACAACATAGCATCTTCGTAGTTATAGCCTTCCCAGTTCATAAATGCCATTAAAATATTCTTACCAAGTGCAATTTCACCATTTTCAGTTGAAGGACCATCTGCAATAATATCTCCAGCATTAACTCTGTCATTTACATTAACAATTGGTCTTTGGTTAATTGTTGTTCCTTGGTTTGAACGTTTAAATTTAAGTAATCTATAGTTTGTCAACTACATTATCTAAATCTCTTTTGATATGAATTACATCACTATCAACTTTAGTAACAATTCCTGATTGTTTAGCAAGAATAACAACACCACTATCTTTTGCCGCCTTATGTTCAATACCAGTTCCTACGATAGGAGCTTCAGTTACAAGTAGAGGCACTGCTTGTCTTTGCATGTTTGAACCCATCAATGCACGAGTAGCATCGTCATTTTCAAGGAAAGGAATCATTGCTGTACCAACTGATACAATTTGTTGTGGAGAAACGTCCATAAGTTGAATTGTATCTCTTGGATAAATATCATTTTCGCCATTAATACCACGACCACTAACTCTTTCGTTTACAAATCGTCCGTTTTCATCAAGTGGTTCATTGGCTTGCGCAATAATAACTTCATCTTCTTCATCAGCTGTTAAATAAACAATATCTTTTGTAGCAATTCCATTATTTACAACACGATATGGAGTTTCAATAAATCCATATTCATCAACTCTTGCATAAGTTGTAAGAGAAGTAATAAGACCGATGTTTGGGCCTTCTGGAGTTTCTATCGGACAAATTCTTCCGTAGTGACTTTCATGAACGTCTCTTACTTCGTATCCTGCTCTATCTCTACTAAGACCACCAGGTCCTAATGCTGATAATCTTCTCTTATGAGTAAGTTCTGCAAGTGGATTATTTTGATCCATGAATTGTGATAATTGTGAAGAACCGAAGAATTCTTTTAAAGACGCAACAAGAGGTCTTATATTAATAAGTCCTTGTGGCGTAGCAAGATCTGGATCTTGAGTTGACATTCTTTCTCTAACAACTCTTTCCATTCTTGATAAACCAATTCTAAATTGATTTTGTAAAAGTTCACCAACAGCTCTTACTCTTCTATTTCCTAAATGGTCTATGTCATCACAAATTCCAAGACCATAGAATAAATTAAATTCATAACTTACAGTAGCTTCAATATCATCACGAATAATATGAGTTGGAGAAAGCTCTTTAACTCTATTTCTAACAGCTCTCTTTACTTGTTTTTCATATTCTTCGCCTTCAAATTCTAATGCAGCTTCTAAAATTTCCATCATTACTCGATAGTAAATTTTTTCTGAAAGTCCATTACATGAAATGTCAAATCCTAATTCAAACGCGCTAACATCAACAAAGTGGTTACCTGTTACAATAATTTCTTTGTCTTCTACTTTTACATGAACTCTCTTATATCCTGCATTTTCAATTTTTCAGCAAGTTCTTCAGTTATATAATCTCCAACACTTGCAATTTTTCCATTTCACCGAATTTTATCAGTTTTTGAAAAATATCTTCAGCTAAAATTGTTCCAAATAATCTATTTCTTAAAAGCTAGTTTCTTATTGAATTTATATCTACCAACTTTTGCAAGATCATATCTTCTAGGGTCGAAAAAGTAAATTGTGTAATAAACTTTCCCCACTTTCAACAGTAGCTGGATCTCCTGGTTTTAATTTTCTATAAATTTCAAGAATAGCTTCTTGATAACTCTTTGTTACATCTTTTTCCAAAGTAGTATGAAGTTCTTTAATATCTCCGAAATTTTCAACCATTTCTTCATTTGTTTCATATAACAATGCCCTTATCATAGTTGTTATAGGCAATTTTCTTGTTCTGTCAATACGAACACTGACAATTCCGTTTGTGTCGGTATCATATTCTAACCAAGCACCTCTGTTTGGAATTACTGTTGAAGAAAATAACTTATTACCTGACTTGTCAATTTCTTCTCCGTAATATACACCTGGACTTCTAACAAGCTGACTTACAATAACTCTTTCAGCACCATTAATAATAAAAGTCCCGTTGTCAGTCATCAATGGAATTTCTCCCATAAACACTTCTTGTTCTTTAACTTCACCAGTATTGTTGTTTGTTAAACGAACATCAACTTTTAGAAGTGTAGAATAGTTCATATCCCTATCCTTACATTCTTGTTCTGAATATTTTGGAGCATTTTCTAAACGATAATTTAAAAATTCCAGCTTCATAGCTTCGAATAGTCCCTAATTGGACTAATATCGTCAAAAACATCTCTATTCCTTGCTTAATGACAAACCAATCATAACTATCAGTTTGAATGGCAATTAGGTTTGGAAGATCCAAAACATTTTGAATTTTTGAATAACTAACCCTTTCTGTGATTCCATACTTTTCAGTATGTGTCATAAAACTTCACCCCTTTGAAAAATTAAAAAGATAAAAATACATATTATCCCACTATTACATTATTATCTTTAAATTTTTAACAGATTTTCTGTAAAATGAAAGACTTTTTAATTTTTGGCTTTTTATAATAAATTTACATATTTTTAAAAATATTTTAAATATACAATTTTATTAGATCTTTTTATACTTTTTTAAAAAGCATAACTGCATAACTATTTTTCTCGCATTATATCTTATGTATATAAGTCTTGACTTATTTTTATATATGTTATGATAGTAGCGTCAATAATTATTTGACTAATATAGTATTGGAGGTAATTGTAATGTCTAAAGAAAAACATTCTAGAATCTGCCTTGGAAGGCAAAAAGAGAATCAGATTTATTTACAACAATAAATTTAATACCTTTTTAAATATAATTTTGTTTATTGTGAGTATCATTTTATTACCATTTAATCTAAAAATTTTTAAATTAGGACAATTCTTTTTGGTAATTTAATAATTTTAATAGTAATTTAAATAACTTGGAGGCAGTTATGAGAAAAATGGATGAATTATTTAGTAACCACTTCATTAGTGTTTTTATTTATAGTTGATTTCAAAAATCTTTCTACTGTTACAATTACTGCATGGCAATAGCAATAGCCCCTTAATTTATACGATATATTTAAAGATATATTTAAAGATAAATTCTAACATTTAATATTTAAAAATTAATTCCACTTTTTAGTGGAATTTTTACTAAAAAAAGGAAGTACTTTTATTACTTCCTTTAAATATTTTTATTTCTTTTCTAGTTTTAACTCCAGTTCTTTTTATTGTAGTATTTAAATTATCTATTTTTAGACAACATTTCTTCTTTGCTTTTCTTAATTGCTTTTTCCACACTATAGATTGAAAATGCTATTGCACAACATTGTATAGATATTAACCCCAAAAATTATTATTTCTGAATTAGACATATAAACACCTCTATTCCTTATGATTTAAAATATATTATAAATACTTTTACAATTCTTATAATTTAATTATATTCCTTTAATTTAGCAAAGTCAATACTAGGTTACATATTTATATAAATAATATAAAAATCAACACTCTTCCCACAAAAACAGTGGTACTAATATTCTAAATTTTAGCTTTTAGTTTTATGCCCTAAACATTTGCATGGATAGGAAAGTCTGATAGAGCCTAACAAAAAGCGCTGATAACAATAAGCTATTTTTCTGAAATTCTATTCTTTCCTTTTATAGCTTTTTCTTTTATCAATATAAAATATTGTAAAAGATATTAAATTCATTATAAAAATTATAGAAATCAACAATTTATAGTTATTTAACAAACTGCCCAAAAAGTAAATATAAGATAAAAATTCTCATATACCCTCCACAATACAAAAAGTCGCAACTCAAAAGAGCCACGACCTTATTTAATTAGCTTCGATTATATTTTTTAATGTATGCCAAGCAAGAACTGCACATTTAACTCTTGCAGGCATTGTAGAAATATTTTGAAGAGCTATAGCATCCTTTAGTTTTTTAAGTTCATCGCCCTCAAGACCTTCCGTAATCATTGCCAAAAATGTTTCACAAAGTTCTTTTGCTTCATCTAAAGTTTTTCCCTTTATTAAATCAATCATAAGTGATGTTGAGGCTTGAGAAATTGCACAACCTACACCAACATAAGAGGCATCTTTGATAATACCATCTTCAATATCCAATTGTAATGTAATTTCATCTCCACAACTTGGATTATGACCTTTTTCTTCGTGTGTCGGATGATTTAAGTATCTTTTGTTTTTTGTATTTCTACTTTCTTCTGTTATTATCTCAGTATAAATTTTCTAATGTCCAAGATGTAATATTCTCCTTACTTCTTTTTAGTTTCTCAATGAAATATTCTACTTCTTCTAGTGTTATAGAAAGAAAAACTTACTCTACAAGTTGCATTTTTCTTTTTAAATATCTATGCAAAGGCTCTGCACAATGATGTCCACTTCTTATTGCAATTCCAAAACTATCAAGTATTGAAGATACATCATGTGGATGAGCATCTTTTACATTAAAAAGCTATTACAGGACATCTGTTTTCTTCAGTTGTAGTATAAGTCTTTACGAAATCTAACTTTTTCATTTCTTCAAAAGCAAAATCCATAAGCTCTTTTTCTAATTTTTCTATATAGTCAAATCCTAATTCTTCTAGATAGTCAATAGCAGCTCCTAGTGAAGCAACAGCTCCAACATTTTGTGTTCCTGCTTCAAAACGACCAGCTGGTAAAAGAAATGTTGAATAATCTTCATAAACATATTCAATCATATCTCCCCCATAAAGGAAAGGATCCATTTCTTTTAAAAGATCAAATTTTTCCATAAAAGCACACCAACACCCATTGCACTAAGCATTTTATGTCCTGAAAATACTAAGAAATCAACATCCAATTCTTGAACATCTAACTTTTTATGCGCAACAATTTGAGACGCATCAACCAAGACCTTAGCTCCGTTTTTATGAGCAATTTCAATAATTTTTTTGATGTCAGGCATTGTAGCTACTACATTTGATGCAGCAGTTATACAAACTAATTTTTACTTTATCTGAAATTTTATCTTCAAAAGATTTCATATCTAATTGGTAATTGTCATCAAGATAAATATAATTAAGTTTAGCACCAGTTTTTCTTTTTAAGAATTGCCAAGTACATAAATTACTATGATGTTCCATAATACTAAGCATTATTTCATCATCTTTTTCTAATTTATTAAGATAACAATAGGCTATTAAATTAAGAGCCCTCACTTGCATTTTTAGTAAAAATTATTTCAGTAGTTCTCTTTGCATTAAGAAAACTTTTAACTTTCTTTCTTGTTCCCTCATAAATATCAGTCGCAGACATACTAAGGTACGACTACCTCTATGTGGACTTCCATTTTGATAAGAATAATAATTTGTTATAGCGTCAACAACAGCTTGTGGTTTTTGGCTTGTTGCTGCATTGTCTAAATATATAACTTTTTCCCAACTTTTTCTTCATTCAAATATGGAAAATCTTTTTCTAATGTCAAGAACAGTTTTAGTCATATTATACCTCCGAAAGTTTTTTGGATAAAGTTGTATAAACTCTCTTTCTTATTTCTTCATTTTCTATCAAGTCAATTGTTTCAGCAAATTTTGATTCTAATATCAATCTCTTTTGCTTCTGTTTCACTAAAACCACGACTCATAATGTAGAATAATATATCCTCATCAATTTTCCCTGCACTTGCAGCATGAAGTCCTTCAACATCATCTTCTGTACAAAGTAAAATTGGAACCGCAACATTTCTAATATCGTCAGAAAGTAATGTTACATATTCTTGTTCAGATCCCTTTGATGTAGATGAACCACGTTTAAAGTCTATAGTTGCTCTACAAGTCTTTTTGAGCTCTGTCAGCTAAAGCGCCTTTTTATGGATAAATCATAATTTGTAGCTTGTCCAATTTGATTTGCCACATAATTAAAAATCTAATTTTTGATTATTTTTCCAAAGTAAATTGAATTTATACTTACATTTTGCTTCTTTTTCAGCAAGTTCTCCAATGTATGATAAATAATTTTTCCTTACTTCCTAAATCAACTTGAATAAATTCAACATTTGCATTTTTCTTAACTTTATAATAAAACACTTTGAATACTCAAAATATCTAAAGAAAATCTTTTGAGAAAGAAAAATTTTAACATTACTATTTTCTTCAGCCTCAACTTCAATAATTGTATGTCTAAAGCCTTTTTACATCTTCTTGAGAAATAGTCTAACGCTAAGTTCAAAGTTGAATTTTTCCTCAGCTTTTATTTTTATAATATCAACTAATTGATTATTTTTCTTCATTTAACTCTAAAGAAACAATTTTTATTTAAAGAATTTTTCTTTAGTTGAAACAAAAATCCAATGAAAGATTAGTAAATGCTTTTAAAGTTTCAGTTAATTCATTTGAAAATGAAAAATTTTTCATGAGAAAAATCAAGATTCTTATTTTCACTTTTTACTAATGAATATTCTTTTTGGACTTAAATTAGGTAATAGTACTTCTGTATTATTAACTCTTGTTGAATTCCACGTATTACATGGTATAAAATTTTCCTCTCATACAGACACCCCCTAACCAATAGTTCCTTCAAGTTCTAGATTAATCAAAGCATTCATTTCAACAGCATATTCTAAAGGTAATTCCTTTGCTATAGGTTCAGCAAAACCTCTAACAATCATAGCCTTAGCTTCTTCTTCAGGAATACCACGACTCATTAGATAGAAAATTACATCATCGTCAATTCTACCAATTTTTGCTTCATGTCCTAAGTCGATATCTGATGTTTGAATATCTATTACTGGAATTGTATCTGATTGAGATTCTTGATCCAACATTAAAGATTCACAAGTTACAGTTGATTTACAACCTGGACAATTTGGTTTTACACTTACAAGTCCCCTGTAAATAGCAACTCCATTACCCTTTGATATAGATTTTGAATTTATTGATGAGCTAGTTCTAGGCGCTGCGTGAATTACTTTAGCTCCTGTATCCAAGTATTGATCATTACCTGCAAAAGTTATTCCTGTGAATTCACTCTTAGCTCCTTCTCCTCTCAATACACTCATTGGATATAGCAAACTTACCTTTGATCCAAATGAACCTGATACCCATTCAATAGTTCCATTTTCATCAACAATTGCTCTTTTTGTATTTAAGTTATACATATTTCTAGACCAGTTTTCAATTGTAGAATATCTTAAAGTTGCATTTTTCTTTACAAAAAGTTCTACAGCTCCGGCATGGACATTTTAAAACATTATATTTTGGCGCTGAACAGCCTTCTATAAAGTGACAATAAGCTCCTTCTTCAATGATTATTAAAGTATGTTCAAATTGTCCTGCTCCTGGAGCATTAAGTCTAAAATATGATTGTAACGGAATACTAACTTTTACTCCCTTTGGAACATATACAAAAGAACCACCACTCCAAACTGCATAGTGTAATGCAGCATATCTATGGTCTTCTGGCTTTATACAAGTCATAAAATATTCTTTTATAATTTCAGGATATTCTCTAACTGCAGTTTCAAAATCAGTGTATATTACACCTTGATTTTTCATTTTTTCAGTTAAGCTGTGATAAACAACTTCACTGTCGTATTGAGCTCCAACTCCTGAAAGTTCTCTTTTATATTCTGCTTCTGGAATACCAAGTGCATCGAATGTTCCCTTTATATCATCAGGTAGTTCATTCCAATCTCCACTCATTTTTGCATCTGGACGAATATATGTTGTAATTTCATTTATATCGACCGGAGATAAATCTGGTCCCCAATTTGGATTTTTTGAATTTTTCAAAAACTTCTAAAGCTTTTAATCTTAATTCTAACATCCAATCTGGTTCGTTTTTTTCTCATAGAAATTTGTACTACAATATCACGAGTTAATCCTTTTTCAGTTTTTGAATAGTATCTTACCTCGTTTTTTATATCATAGACACCTCTGTCCATTTCTTCTACTTGCGTTTTTTTTCTTTCTGATGACATAATTACACCTCTTGTTCAACCCAAGAATAACCTTCTTTTTCAATCTTGTCTATTAAAGAGCATCTGATGTTTTAACAATTTTACCATTATATAAAACATGAACATAATCTGGCTTAATTCTTGATAAAATAGCTCTGTGATGAGTAATAATTAAAATTGACTTATTTTCATTTCTAAACTTTTCAACATTTTCAGAAACTATTCTAACAGCATCAATATCAAGACCTGAGTCTGTTTCATCCAACATTACTAGTGATGGGTTTAACATAACCATTTGTAAAATTTCTGTCTTTTTCTTTTCTCCACCAGAAAAACCAACATTTAGGTATCTTTGTGAATAAGATTTATCCATAGTTAAACTTTCCATTTTTTCTTCAAGCTCTCTTTGGAATTCAACAACACTTTCTTTTTCTCCTGTTATTGACATTCTAGAAGCTCTAATAAAATTAGAAACAGTAACTCCCGCTACTTCTTCTGGATTTTGGAAAGACATAAATAATCCAAGTTTAGCTCTTTCATCAGCTCTTAATTCATTAATATTTTCACCCTTAAAAAGTATATCTCCACTTGTTACTTCATATTTAGGATGTGCCATAATAGAATTAGTTAGCGTAGATTTTTCCTGCTCCCATTAGCCCCTATGATAACATGAACTTTTTCCTTCAAAAGATATCCAAATTAATACCTTTTAAAAATTTCTTTATCTCCAACATTAACATGAAGATCTTTTAACCTCTAATATTTTTTCATATATGTTACTCCTTATAGTAGTTTTATTTAGCATAATTGTAGTAATACCCATTGAACAAACTACAATAAACTAATATGTACAATTCTCTAAATATCAAAGGCTTAGAAATTTCTAACTAAATATATAGTCAAAAGACCATCTTCAGAGTAAGAAACTATTGCTTCATCAACCATAGAGCCTAATGCATCTATGTTTTGAAACATCACTAGCATTACTTCCAAATCCAATCAAAAGTATCATAGTAATTTTCCAAATTCTGGAAGTCTTACAGAATTTGAAATTCTATTTAATTCGTCTAAATCTTTTTGGCTTTTATTTTACCATTCCTTCAGCTATAACCCTTAGGGAATTTTTCTATTTTAAAATCTATTTTTAAATCTTGAACTCTTTTACTAAAAATAATAATGCACAAGTCCACTAACTATCAATTTTGCGCTATTTTTCTTCACTTTTAATAGTATTCAAAAATTATTCCTCCTCATTTTTATCAAAAATCTTGAATTTCTGATTGATTCAAAAATTGGTACTAATGTTGCAGCAACAAAGCCACCTGAAAATCCATTGTTATAAAGATTTAATCCTCCATGTAAAGTCCAACACTTGAAACGATGGACACATGGCAAAATCCTGCAAATATTCCTGCAATAAAACCATATTCTCCTGCAACAGGAGCTAAGTTTGTAGCAAATAAAATCGTAACTGTAGCAGAAATACTTTTTGGATCGTAAATATTTAAAAAGTATGCAATCAATGTTCCTACTAAAATAGGAAATACATTCTTTAAATGCTTACCAAAAATCCCAAAACCGAAAATAGTAAAAATACCACAAGAACTGGTCCATTTAAAGGCTGTTTCATTATTAAAAACATAGCTAGTATATAAAATTCCTAGGGCAGACATATTTATCATACTTATACCCCTACCATAAATATTCCCAAAATCTGATGGTGCCCTACCACTATTTTTTCAATAAATTTCCTAAATTTTTAAAGCTAAAAGCCATTTAGATAAAAATCCTAATCCGAATACTATAAAGAAAAATATATACATTATAATTGCAATTTTTAATATTTCCATCACTTATAATCTTAACATTCGTAACTTCTAAAGAAAAAAAGATTTAAAAACGCCTTGGATAAACAGTCCAATAACTCCACATGTAAAACCAATGTTATATAGACTATACCCTTGATGGAAACGTAGAAATGATGAAGATAATGCCGGAATAAGCATTCCTATAAAAATCCCGACTGCATAAGAAATAATAAATCCCTCAGTAAAAGGAAGTCCTATTCCAAAACATATATAACTAACAACAGGTCCAAGTGCTGTACCAAACAGACTATTCATAGTAAGTGTATTGAATTTTTACTCCTTCAATCTTAGAATAAAGATAAACACCAAATGTTATTGGTATTGTATTAAATAAATTTTTTTCCCAAAAAGAGAAAAACCAAATAGTGTAAAAAGTGCCGCTATAATAGGACCTGTTAACAATTGATGTCTTTTCCACAACACAAAAGATGCAAGTAACATTAGTAAACCAGCATTAAAAAATGTTGCTCCAATTCCACCAACTGCCATATAGTCAGTCAACAAATGACTTGGAGATGTTAAAATATTAATATATCCATCAAAAATTTCTTTAGGACTGTCAAAAAGCAACCCGATAGACATTGCCAAAATAGAAAATATGAAAATTGCGTCATATCTATAATGGTTTTTCACATATATCTTTTCTCTACTCAACTCATTTTCCTCCAAAACTTTCTCTATTATATTGTATCATATATTGTATGAAATGTGAAGAACTAAAAGCACTTAAATAGAAAAAGATTATTAAATTTAGTATCAACTAAAATATTATATTTTTCTTATCGATATTTATTATTAAAAAGAATGATTATCATTAAAGATAAGAGTTAAAATACAAAAATAGATGTTATATTTTTTACTCTACTATTGAAAAAAATTTATATAATAGTTTATAATAGTATTTAATATATTTAAATTATATTAAATACTCAAATTTTGTATCTATAGGAGTTTTTATGAAAAAGAAATTTTTAGCCTTATTACTAACAAGTCTGTTATTAGTAAGTTGTTCAGATAAAAAGAGGATAGTAAACCTAACACTAAACAGACGACTGAAACAACTACAAATAAACAAGAAGAAATTAAAAAGAAGAATTACCTGAATTAGATGAAGATGATGATGCTGAAAGCGAAGAACCTGATAAAGATTTTTAAGGAATTCGAAGATTCAGGTATTTTTATAAGAAGAGATTATAAAAAATATATCAATAGAGTCTGAAAATGAAGATATGTTTTGTAAGATGTTTTAAAATCGTCACTGGTAAATTTAAAATTACAAACGAACAAACGCTTAAAGAAATTAATGAATTTAATGGTGATAACAAACTTAAATTAAATACAGAATATACTTTCATTTCATTGCCACTAGAAATAGAAAATTTAAGCAAATATGATTATGAATACGCTTCTTCACTAGCAATATCTCTATTAAATACAAAAGAACAGTTAAATGCTGATAAATATTTTTTTCTGATGAAACTGATACTTATAAAATTTTAAGTGGAGCAATAGTAGAAAGAGACTTAGTATTTATTGTTGAAAAATCAAATATTGAAGATGTAACAGATATTAGGTTAAAAATTACCTGACCTTTACATTGAAGAAATAGATAAAACAGTTCCTGGATTAGAATTGAATATAAATATAAAATAGAAAAAGTCCGTATAATACGGACTTTTTATTTTACTATATACTATTCTATACTTATTCCATTTGATAAATCAAATATTGGAATTGCTATTGCAAATACTATAAAAAGCTACGAATGAAGCTATAATTATAATTATTACCGGTTATAGATGTAGAATTTTTATTATCTCTAAACTATCTACTATACTGATATTTCCATTTAATAAAATAGTAAAAATTCTTTTGCGATTATAGAAGTTATATAATTTTGATAATGTGTTGTCTTCTTATTTTTTTGCTTAAGCAAAATTCACTTGAAAAGTAAATCATAACCACCAGATGAGCTAGTGGTTATGATTAAATAAATTCTTCTTTATATTCATCTAAATACAAAACATTTTACCATGTTTGACCAGTTTAGTATTGACCCTATAAAATCTTGAATATCCAATCCAGGCATTTCATAAGTATTTTCATCACAAACAGTTCCAGTTGCATCTTCTATAAAAAGACCTTAAAATTTTTATCAGCAGCAACTATAGACGTAAACAAACAACAATATTCAGTATTAAAGCCACAAATAACTCAATTCCGTGATACCTTCATTTTTAAAAATTTTTCAAGATTAGTATTAAAAAAATGAGTCTGCTTACTTTTTCTCAACTATATATTTTGCATTTATATCCAAATTATCTATTATTTCAATACCTTCACAATTTTTATATAAAGGGCTTTCAACACTTTCATCAAGATGTTTTGTAAAAAAATAATTGGCATATCTTTACATTTTAAAATCCTTAATCAACCACTTAATTTTTATTTATTTCATTACTACAATCTCTTTGACTTATTATCCCTTTCTGTAAATCAATTACAAGTAATGCTCTCATATATTACCTCCATTAAAACAATTATTCTATGCTTATTCCATTTGATAAATCAAATATTGGAATTGCTATTGCAAATACTATAAAAAGCTACGAATGCAGCTATAATTATAATTATTACTGGTTGCAGATATTGTAATATCTTATCAACAGAATAATTTATCTTGGAATCATAGTATTCTGTTGCGCTCTCTAGTATTTCAACTAAATTTTTCACTGCTCTCACCTATTGCAATCATATTGATAAAAAGCAGAATTAAAAATAATATTATTTTTCCAAAGATTTTTGAAATTAATTTTCCACCTTTTTATTTCTGTAATCGCATTTGCTAAATGTTCTTGTATAAATACATTTCCAGTAGAATTTTTATTATCTCTAAACTATCTACTATACTGATATTTCCATTTAATAAAAATAGTAAAATTCTTTTGCGATTATAGAAGTTATATAATTTTTGATAATGTGTTTTTATATAAGGAATTTTAAAAGTAACTTTCCATAAAAATCTTCTTACTTTTATACTTTTTAAAATTATTTTTACATATATATAATTAAAACACCTAAGATTACATAAAGATAATTATTTTCTATAAAATTCATACTAGAAATTAACCACTTCGTAATCAATGGTAATTCAATGTACTATCTTCAAAAATATCTAAAAATACAGGTATTACATTGTTTTAAAAGAAAAAAATTAAAACTACAATTGTAACAGATAATAAGATAAAAGGATATGTTAATATGCTAATTAATTTTTGTTTAAGTTTATATTTTTTTCTCATAATAAGATGAAAGGTATAAAAACACTTCTGCAAGTCGTTCTGAACTTTTCTCCTGATTTTATTAAAGCTAAAAATAAATTATCAAATTTATTAATTTTCAAAAATAGAGTTATATAAATCATTTCCTTGCAACAAAAATTCATAAATTTCAGAAAAATCTTCTTTAAATTCTTATTTGGAGAAGTTTTTGAAAAGCAAATTAATTGTTTCTGCAGTATTAATATTTGATTTTTAATAAAAGTCCTGCTTCTTTTTAAAGAAATACTTAAATCTAATAGATTAAAGCTTATTTCCTATTTCCATATTTAAAATATTAAAAACTTTTCTTTAAAAGCTCATTTTCAAATTCTCCTAATGAAAACAAAATCTTATTAACCTCTTCAAAACTTGTTATTCCATCTGCAATTTTTCTAAGACCATTTTTATATAAACTTTCATTTCCGTTTTTCTAAAAGTATTCATAAAGTCTTACACTGTTGCAATTTTCATTTATTATCTCTTTTATTTCATCATCTAAGATTAAAAGATTCTAAAATTAAAGTTCTACCTATATATCCTCCATTACAATGTTCACAACCACATTTTTCATAGACAAACTCAGGTATATTAAGATTATTCTTTTTATATATTTCCTTTTTCGAAAATAGTTAATTTCTCTTTTTTGTCTTACATTTTAGGACAAAGCCTTCTAACAAGTCTTTGAGATAAGTGCTATTACTCCCGAAGAAATAACATAATTTTTCTATCTCTAAATTTAAAAAGTCTTATAATTGCAGAAACTGTATCTGCTGTATGCAAAAGTTATGAAAGATTAGATGTCCTGTTATTCCTGCTCTTAAAAGCGATATTTGCAGTTTCTCTATCTCTCATTTCTCCAACTAAACCAACTTCAAAGTCTTGTCTTAACATAGCTCTTAGTCCTGTTGCAAAATCAAGTCCCAAAGCTGAGTTTATATTTATTTGATTAATTCCACTAATTCTTACTTCTACTGGATCTTCTAAAGTAATTATGTTGATATTTTTCATTTTTGCAATTTTTTACAAATGAATATAATGTAGATGATTTTTCCGCTTCCTGTTGGTCCACTTATAATTAATACTCCATTTGGACTTTTTATTATATTTTCAACCAATTTTCTTTCGTCTTCATAAAGTCCAAGATTATCAATGTCTATTCTAAAATTTCCGGCATTTAAAATTCTCATTACTATTTTTCACCTAAAATTACAGGAACAGAAGCAACTCTAATATCTACTAAATTTCCATTAAAATCAAAATCTAATCTCCCATCTTGTGGCATTCTCTTAATTGTAATATCCATTTTTGATATAATTTTTAATACGAGAAATAATAATAGGAGCATTAGTATTCTCAATCTTATAAATGTCTATAAGTTCTCCATCAATTCTATATCTTATATAAAAATTGTCTTCCCTCGGTTCAAAATGTATATCTGAGCATTGTTACTCACAGCATTTAATATAACTTCATTAACGAAAATTTCAACATTTTCTATTTTTCAACATAATACTTTTTCATAACTTCCCTCTAAACAAATTTTCTTATAGCCTTTTGCAACTCCATCATTTTTGTTAGTATCTGTTATATAGTCAACATTTTTCTTAACATTTTCCATAGCATTTCCCATAGCAACAGAAGGCCACAAATGTTAAGCATTGGTATATCATTCTCTCATCACCTATTGCGATAGTTTCTGATAAATCTATATTATTTAATCTGCATATTTCCTTTAAACATGAACCTTTATCAGTATCTTTTGCCATTAGTTCTACAAAAAGGAAGTGAGAAAGAAATTGTATATTCACTTTTTATTGTATCAGTAAACTTTTCTTCTAATCCTCTTAACACTTCATACTCATGACAAATTCCAATTTTTAAAACTTTTTTCTTCTAAATTGTTATTTTTTTATACTCTTTTAATATCTTTCACTCTAAGAATCTTAGGACTAATAAATTTTGAAATAATTTCAACATATTCATCATTAGAATCTCTTGTAAATATTAGATCCTCTAAAAACACTATTGGTGAAAAACCATTGCTTTCAACTATATCTAAAATATCAAAAATATACTTTTTCTAAACTTTTTACAAATTTTGGAACTTCACTATATGTTGTGGAAATAAGACTTCCATTTAATGCTCCATAATAAGTATCAAGCTCTAATTTTTAAAATCTCCTTAACAGTAAATTCCTCTCTACCTGAAATAAATGCTATTTTTAACACCTTTTACTAATAGCATAAAAGAGACTATCTTTAACCTCGTTTGATATTTCATGTTCCTCGTTAAAAAGTAGTCCCATCCATATCAAGCGCTATTAATTTTATACATATTATTCTCTAATTTTATAATCTAAAAAGGGACTAACCTAGTCCCTTTTAATTCTATTCAACCGTAACAGATTTTTGCTAAATTTCTTGGCTTATCAACATCATTACCCTTTGACAATGATGCGTAATAAGCGATAAGTTGACTTGCAACAACCGAAATTATAGGCATTAAAATTTCTATAGTACCAGGAATTAATATTCTTTCATCAGAAACGTCAAGATTATTATCTAATTGAGTTATTTCATAAACTTTTTGCTCCTCTGGCTTTTTACTTCTTTTTACATTTGAAATAATTTTTCATATAATCTTTCTTGAGTAGCAATTACAAAAACTGGTGTTCCGTCTTCAATTAAAGCAATTGTTCCATGCTTTAATTCTCCAGCTGCAAAGCTTTCAGTATAGATATATGAAATTTCTTTCAATTTCAATGCACTTTCCATAGCAGTATAATAGTCAAGACCTCTTCCTAAATAGAAACAAGTAGTCTTATCCTTTAATTCTAACGCAATTCTCTTATAAACTTCTGTGTCTTTCAATAAAAACTCTATCTTACTTGGTAATTCTTTAAAACCAACTATAATCTTCTTAATTTCATCTGAACAGATTGTTCCTAAAATTTCGCCAAATTTTAAAGCAATCATATAAAGCGCTGTAACTTGTGTTGTATAACCTTTTGTACTTGCAACAGCTATTTCCGGGCCTGCCCATGTATAAAATACATTGTCAGATTCTCTAGCAATTGAAGACCCCACAACATTAGTAACACTTAAAAATCGTTGCACCTTTTGTTTTTGCTTCTCTAAGAGCGGCTAAAGTATCTGCTGTTTCTCCAGATTGACTAATGATAATAACTAAAGTTTTTATCATCTATCATTCTTTCTGAATATCTAAATTCAGAAGCAACGTCAACTATTACAGGAAATCTTAAAGCTTTTTCTAAAATTTCTTTACTTACAAGTCCTGAATGATAAGCTGTTCCACAAGCAACAATATAACATTTATTAAATTTACTTTAAATTTCCTTCTAATAAACTTTCCATTCCATCTAAAATTAATTCATCTTTTTCATTTAATCTTCTTAGGAAAGTTGTTTCTATAACTTTTGGTTGTTCATATATTTCTTTTTAACATAAAATGATCATATCCGTCTTTAGTAGCTGCTTCAACAGACCAATCAATATGTGTAATTTCTCTATTTACTAAACTGTTATTTTACATCGTAAATAGTATATTTTCCATCTTTAAAATGAATTAAATCACCATTTTCTAGATAAATAACTTCTCTTGTGTATTCTAAAACTGCAATTACATCAGATGCAATATAGAATCCATCTTTTCCAATACCAACAATTAAAGGACTTTCTTTTTCTAGTTCCAATAAGTTCATTAGTATCTTGTCTTAAAATACCAAAAGCATAACTTCCCTTAACTTTTGCTTTCATTTTAAAAACAGTACTTAAAAAATCACCGTCATCTAAATCTTCCAATAATTGTGGAATTACTTCTGTGTCAGTTTCAGACTTAAATACAAAAATTCTTGTTCAATAATTCTTCCTTTAAATGTAAATAATTTTTCTATTATTCCATTATGAACTACTGCAAACTTTGAATTCATACTCAAATGAGGATGAGAGTTTTCATCAGATGGAACCCCATGAGTTGCCCATCTTGTATGTCCTACACCCTATATTTGAAGTTTTATTTTTATATTCATTTTCTAATTTTTTTCTCTTAAATTACTAATTCTTCCAAGTGTCTTTACAACATCAATTTTATCATTCTCTAAGAATGCGATTCCTGAAGAATCATATCCTCTATATTCTAGAGTTTCAAGTCCCTTTAAAATAATATCAATAGCATTTTGAACTACCTATATATCCAACAATTCCGCACATAAAATTTCCTCCTAATAATAATTCTATTGCTACTCATACGCTTATATTACCATATTTTACATTTTTGCAAGTAGAAAAATTTATCATATAATTAAAATTACATTAATTTAGTATCGAATTAAAATTGTTTTTTTATTATATTTCAGAAAAATATATTTGTTATGAAAAATTTTATATTTTTAAATTTTTAAATTTAATAAACTTTTTCAAACACTTCACATACCATTGGAGCTTCTTCATTAAACTCTTTGTTAGATTTTTCTATATTCTTCAATAAAAATTCATCGTGAACTTTTTCCAATACTCATAACTCTATCACCTTCTCCTTCACAGCGTGATCAGATGAAATTAAATTATAATTTATAATATATACATCTCTTGTGATTGTAATACATACAGGTTCTCCTGAACCATCTAAAATAATATTGTATTCACCCACTTTTTGGAATTTCCTCATCTTCTTCGTATAATTCATAAGCTCCAGTTGTTGCAGTTTTAATTCCCTTGTTGACTAAATCTGCTAATTCATCTGCCATTTTCTTTAGTATTTCCAAAACTCCATGCTTCGTATTTTGTATCTTCTGGAATATTCTTTTTCCTCACAAAAATTTTTCCAATATTCTTTAACTTTACTACACATACTTTTAAACCCCAAAAATAAGTTTATTAAAATTATTTAATATATGCTATTAAATAATCTAAACCATAAAAATTCGCTGATGATATTTCTACAAATGCATCTTCTGGAATCATTCTACTAACATAAATATTATATTTTTCAACTTCAAAAATCAAAAAGCATTAGTATTTTTGGTGTACCAATCGAAACCGACGGTTTTAATTCAGTTGAACAATTTCAGTTATTCCAACCTTTTTAGTTCAACAATTATATCTCTTTGATTTTTCTTTTTAAAAGTTTTTTGCTTTTTCATTTATAACAACTTTAATAAAAATCACTCCTAACAAAAAGGCTGAATTAACAGCCTTTTAAACAATTATTCCATTAACTACTAAATTTTCCATAAAAAGAAAAACTCATAGTTGAAACAGTAACAGTATCATTAACTGCTTTTATTCCATTCATAATATACACATCAATTCCATCTACATTTTCTAATGTGTATTTTTCTACATCTAAAGGTCTACCTAATGAAGCCATTGGTTTTAAAAACAGTACCACTTCAGGAACTACAACCTTTAACATCAACAGTAATAACATTATTGTTTTTACTGTTTAAAAAATTTTTGCTTTTTCATCAATTATAATGTTCATAATACTCTCTATAATGTTCTTATATAGAGAATATACCCACTATAAAAATTACTTAACTTTTTATTAAAATATTCTTCCTATTATCTTCTTATAATTTTCATCCATCGGAGCATAAAATTCTTTATTATTAAGATAACTTAAATCTCCATCAATATTTTTAAATATTATAGTTTCTGCATGTAAAAATTGACTCTTTAAATCAAAATTAGTTCTAAAAATTTGTTGATTTCAGAATCTCCATATTTAATATCTCCAATAATATAAAATCCCTTACTACTTAAATGACTTCTAATTTGATGAGTTCTTCCAGTTATTAACTTAATTTTTAAAAGACTAAATTCTTCATTATTTCTTTCTACATAAACTTCTGTAATAGACTCTTTTCCATTTTTTGAAATAGCAGTCTTATTTTTCTCTTCATCTTTTTCAAGTTTTTCATTTATTATAAAATTTTTTCTTAACTTTTCCACTAACTATTGTCTTATAATATTTTTCAATGGAGCTTTCTTTTAACCTATTTAACTCTCTTAAAGCCTTTGAATTTTTAGCACCAATTACAAGTCCTGAAGTATTTCTATCTAACCTATTTATTATGGCAGGAACAAAGTTTTTTCTGCCCTAGGATTTATATTCTCCTTTTTCAAGTAAATATCCAATCATAAAATCAACTAAATTATTTCCATAATCTTCCTTAGAAGATGCATGAGACAATAAATTCTTAGGTTTATTCATAACTATAATATTATCATCTTCATATACAATATCAAGTTTTTAGAATATGAATACTTCTTAGATTTTTGAAATAATAAGCTTTTTCTAGTTCTTCTTCATAAATAAAAATATTTACAACATCATTTTCATTTTAAAAATATAACTTGAATCAACTTTTTTTCTATTAACTTTAATTTTCTTTGTTCTTAAAAATTTTTGAATCATAGATGTACTTGCATTATTCAAATACTTTTTAAAAATCTATCAATTCTTTGTCCAGAATCATTTATATTTACTTGAATATCTCTCATTTTTCTCTCTCTTTTATAAATTTTTCAAATCAATTAAAAACAAATTATAACCCATATAAAATTTTTATGTCAACGAAAAAGTGTCAATGATTTCTCATTGACACTTTGTTAATAACTTATAATTAGTATTTATTATTTTTACTAATACTCCGTTTGAGTCAAATGTATAGTTTACATTTTTGATTTTTAAGTATTTTTATTTTTGAGCAATACGTCCATCGCCTTCTGCGTAATACCATTTTCCATCTACCATAAACCATTCATTAGTAGCAATACGTCCACTTACATTTGCAAAATACCAGTTTCCATTTACTAAAACCCATTCGTTTTTGTGAAATTCTTCCTGATGCATTTGCATAATACCAATTTCCATTTACTAAAAACCCATTCATTTTGTGACATTGTTCCATTTGATTCAAGATAGTACCATTTTCCATCTTCTTCAAAACCAACTATCTTTTAATCATATTTCCATCTTTATCATATCTATACCAATTATCATTAATGAATTTCCAGCTGTCTTTTTACTTCTTCGCTTTTTTAATTCAAACTTTTTAAGATTTTTCCATAGCAGTTGTTAATTCTTCAATCTTCTTAGTAGCATATTCTGGAATAGTTTCTTCTATTTCAACCTTTGAAGCATCAATAACATTTTCAAGCTCTTTTTAGCTTTTTTTCTGCTTCTTTACCATCTTCAAATTTAGTATTATTTAAATAATCAACAGCTTTTTCATATATAGCTTTAAAATCTTCATAAATTTGAGTTCTATCATCTTTTTCAAGTGTGAATGTCATATTAAATACTTCTGGATTTGATGTATCAGTTACTTTATCATCAATTGATCTTTCAACACTTATAACTTTAACCTTTCCCTTATCATCAACTGTAAAGTCCATTCCAAAAGGAACTGATCTATGTTTGAACATTTTCCATTTTAGAAATTGTAATATTATACAATCTGCCAAAAGCACCTTCTTTTGTAGCTTCTCCTTCAAGATTGAAAACAACTTTTCCATTTTCATCAGATTTTACTTTTTTTATATGATGATAATCTTGGAGATAATCTATTAATAGAAAAATTCTACTCCTTTTTGCTGGAGTTCCATCTTTATATCTTGCATAAAATTCTACTGGAAAAGTTTCAAATTTATTAGAATCCTTATTAGAACCCTTAAATTCAACAACTGCATCTTCCTTGCTATTTACTTCTTTATCATTAATCTTTGTTATCAAACCTTTTTCATTTGTAGTAAATTCAAAAACTTCTGTTTCAAAAGTCATTGTCTTATCAGCGCTTCTAAGTCTTAATTGATATTTTACATTACTTTTTAAATCCACTAAATTTAACTTCACCATTTTTCATTTGTTGATGCTTGTTGAATTATATTTGGTATTGGATCAAATTCCATTAATGCAATTTTTAAAATTAGCTTTTGGCTTACCATCAAATACTACTCTAACTAAAACTTCATTAGAACCTTTTTTCTTCTGGAGTAACAGGCTTTTTCAGGTTCAGTTTCAATCTTAACTAAATCTAATTCAACAGAATCCTCATCATTAATTGTGTAAGCATTATCGTCTTCATACACATCTAATTTAACATCTTTCATTGTGTAATCTTTATTTTTCTTTAAGCTTTACAGTATAAGTTCCATCAGGAAGACTTAATTGTAACATTGATTTATCAGAAGTTACAGTTGTAACTAGTTTTCCTGTTTCTTTGTCTAAAATTTCAAATTCATAATTACCCAATACAAAAATCCTTGTGATTTTCCTTTTTGAGTAGTAAGCATTAAAGTAACAGGAACTTCTAATGCAGGTTCTTCAGGTTCAACATTTTCTTTCTTTTTTAGTACAAAATTAATAATACTTTCATAATTATCAATTCCTTCATCAGTAACTGTAAAACTAATTTCTTCCATAGAATACTCATCATCTTCTAATTTAACTGTATAGTTTCCATTTGAAAGGTTTAGGTTTAACATTGACATTTTTGTTTTGTACTTTTTAATCTCACCTTTTTCATTTACAACTTCAAATGTAAAATCTTTAGTCATAATTGGACCATTTTGGTCTTGAATTATAAAAGTGAAATTTTGTTCTTCTTGAGCATATGTAATTTTACTTTCATTTCCTTGAACTGAAAATGCTGTTGTCGTAAAAAAATATTAAATGCTAATAAACCAACTAGAAATTTTTTTAAAAAAACATTTTTGGTTCATATAAATCCTCCTCGATATTATTTTTAGCATATAATAAATATTAAAAATATTACACTTTATATTAACAAAAGTGTAATGTTGTTTTTACAATTATTCATATTATGACATCACTTTTAATAATTTCTTATTATTGTTAAAATTTTATCTATTATAAAAGTATAAAAATAAAGTAATATTACTATAAATACTCACTAATATTAAACTACAAATATCTTAAAATTTTTTTCCTTTAATTTAAGTAAAAATTTTTATAAAACATCTTTGTTAAATATAAAACAAATAGATTTCTATTTTTATGAAACTAAAAATATTTTTTTAAAAAAATTATTATTTCAAAAATGTAATAAAGTATTTTTAGATGCATAAAAAAACACCCTACTCTAAATGAGTAAGGTGTTATAAAATCTATTTTTCTACTTTTTGACTCTTCAATAATCTTTTTCAGCTATATTTGCAGGAACTTCTTCATATCTATCAAATTCCATAGTGAAATCTCCTCTTGCTTGAGTCATTGATCTTAAATCTATAGCATATTCAAAAAGTTCTGAATGTGGAGCTTCTCCAATAACAAGTTGAGTTCCATCTTCAAGCATTTCCATACCTAAAACTTTTCCTCTTCTCTTATTTAAGTCTCCCATTACATCTCCCATGTAACTTTCAGGAATTCTTACTTCTATCTTCATTATTGGTTCAAGTAAAACAGGATGTGCTTGTTCCATTCCTTTCTTAAATGCTAATGAAGCAGCAATTTTAAATGCCATTTCGTTTGAGTCAACTGGGTGATATGAACCGTCATAAAGAGTAGCTTTTACATTTACAACAGGATATCCTGCTAAAATTCCCTTTTCAAGACAATCTCTAATACCTTTTTCTACTGCTGGGAAGTAGTTTCTAGGAACAGCTCCACCAAATACTTCTTCAGCGAATTCAAATTCTTCAGTAGTAGGTTCAAATCTCATAAATACATCTCCATATTGACCTGCACCACCAGATTGTTTTTTATGTTTACCTTGAACATCTGATTTTCCTTTAATAGTTTCTCTATAAGCAATTCTTAAAGGAATAATATTTGTTTCTACTCCATAAGCATTTTTAAGTTTATCTAAAAACAATTTGAAGTTGAACATTTCCTTGTCCACCTATTAAATGTTGTTTAGTTTCTATATTTCTTTCAGATACAAAGCTTGGATCTTCTTCATGTAATTTGTGAAGAGCTTGTGATATCTTATCTTCATCATTTTTAGATTTTGGTTCAATGGCAAAGTATAGATTTGGTTTTGGATACTTAATCTTCTTTATAAAGAGTTTTATTTTGTTTATCACAAAGTGTATCTCCTGTTTCAGTAATGCTTAGTTTTGAAACTGCACCAATATCCCCTGCATTTATTTCTGATGTTTCTACTTGAGTTTTTCCTCTTAAGAAGAAAAGTCCAGCAGCCTTATCAACTTCATCTTTAGTTGAATTGAAGATTTCTGTATCTTTAGTTATTTTTCCACTCATTACTTTAAAAATTGAAATTCTTCCAACGAATGGGTCAACAATAGTCTTGAAAACAACTGCTGAGAAAGGTTCATTTACATCAATCTTTCTTACATTATCATCTTCATTTCTAAAGCCTCTTTTTGCTCTTTCATCATTTGGAGCAGGCATATAGTCAGTGATAATATCAAGTAACATATCAATTCCAGCACCTGTTGTAGCTGAACCACAAATTAGAGGTACTGCAGAACCATTTAATAATGCACTTGTTACACCCTTCATAAATTCTTCGTGACTAAATTCTTCACCATCAAAGAATTTTTCCATAAGTTCATCATCAGTTTCAGCAACAACTTCTACAATTGTATCATAAACGTGGTTTACTTCTTCAACTCTTATTTCAGGAATTTCTACTTCTTTTCTTTCAAATCCATCATATTCATAAGCTTTTTTATTTAAAACGTCAATAATACCTTTGAAATTTTCTCCTTCTCCAAGCGCAAGTGTAAATGGAATAACTTTTTACCAAAAGCTATGTGTAAATCACTAACTACTTTTTGCAAAGTTAACATTTTTCTTTATCCATTTTATTTACAAAAGATAATTCTTGGCAATTCAATACTTTCAGTATATTTTAAGACTTTTTCAGCCCCAACTTCAATGCCATTTTGTGCATCAATAACAACAAGAGCTGCTTCTGATGCTCTAAGAGAACTATAAACTTCTCCACTAAAATCAAAATATCCCGGAGTGTCAATTAAATTTATCTTAAAGTCTCTCCATTCAACTGGTGCAACAGCAGTTGAAATAGAAACTCCTCTTGAAATTTCTTCTTTATCAAAATCAGTTACGGTATTTCCGTCCTCAACCTTACCTAGTCTTTTCAAGTTGCCTGTTTTATAAAGTAAAGCCTCACAAACTGAAGTTTTACCACTAGCACTGTGACCAACTAACGCAAGATTTCTAATCTTTTCTGTAGAATATGATTTCATATCTAATTCCCCTTACAAATTGTAAAAATAGATAAATTTATTACCTTATGGATATTATAATATGAAATGTTTTTCCAAGTCAAGTTTTTTGTGAAAAAGATAAAATTCCACAAAAAGAGCAAATTTCTTTTAGCTCTTTTTAATCTTAAATTTATGCTACTTCATTTACTTTTTCAGCCATTTTTTTAACTAATCCCGGATGAATTGCATTTGTAGGGCATTTATCCGCAGCTTGTAAAAAGTAAGTCTTCATCTAAACCATGTTTGTAATTTAGAACTGCTAAATTATTTTCGATAACAAATGCTTCCGGATAAACTCTTGCACACATTTTACAACCGATACATCCAACTTTACAAGCATTTTTAACTACATTTCCTGCAGCAAAACTCTTACATTTTACCATTACTGTTTGTTCATAAGGAACTAAATCAATTAAGTTCTTTGGACAAATTTCAATACATTTGTTACATGCAGTACAATTTTCTTTATTTACAACTGCAAGTCCATTTATCATTTCTATTGCATCAAATGCACAAACATCTTGGCAAGTACCACAGCCTAAACAACCATAAGCACAAGTCTTACTTCCGCCTTGCATTGAGTTGTTTACTCTACAATCTCTAATGCCAGTATATATGTATTTTTCTTTTGCTAAATCTTTATCTCCTTGACACATTACGCAAGCTACCATTCTTTGAACTTCACCAGCTTCAGTACCCATAAGTTTAGCAAGTCTTCCAACTAAGTCAGCTCCACCAACAGGACAAGAATTTATTCCAGCACTGCCTTCAGCAATAGCTTTTGCAAGTCCATCACAACCTGGGAATCCACAAGCTCCACAGTTTGCTCCTGGCATTCATTTCTTACTTGTATAACTTTTTCATCAACTTTTTACGAAAAAAATACTTTAGATGCAAATGCAAGAATTAATGCAAAATAAAAATACCTAAAATACTAAGTAATAAAACCGGTACCATTATTTCATTCATAATCTCACCTCTATACTAATCCTGCAAATCCATAAAATGCTAGAGACATAAGTCCAATTGTAATTAATGTTAGAGGAACTCCTTCAAGATTTTTAGGAACCTCTGTTACTTCTAATTTTTCTCTTATTGAAGCTAAACATACGATAGCTAATAAGAATCCAAGAGAAGCACCCATACCATTAAAAATTGTTTCTAACAAATTATATTCTTTTTGAATATTTGTAATCGCAACACCTAAAACTACACAGTTTGTTGTAATAAGTGGTAGGAAAACACCCAAAGCGTTATAAAGATTTGGACTCATTTTCTTAAGAACCATTTCAACAAATTGTACCAAAAGTTGCTATTACAAGGATAAATACAATAGTTTGTAAATATTCAAGTCCCTAAAGTATCTAATAATGTCTTTTGGATCATCCAAGTTACTGCGCTTGAAATAGTAATTACGAAAGTAACCGCCATACCCATACCAAATGCAGTTTCTACTTTATTTGATACACCAATCAATGGACAAATTCCTAAGAATTGTCCTAATACATAGTTATTTACTAAAATTGATGCAACTAAAATTTTTAATATAGTACCCATTAGTTACCTCCTTCTTTTTTAGCGCTAACTCTTCTACTTAACATATTAAATCCAGCTACTAAAAGCCCAAGAATAATAAATGCTCCTGGAGCTTGTGTAATAACACCTATACTTACATAACTTTTTCCAAGGATTGGAAAGCCAAGCCATGTTCCATTTCCTAAAATTTCACGCACACTTGATAATACAATCAATGCAAATGTAAATCCAACACCTTGTCCTATACCGTCAATCATAGATGAGAAAACTGAATTCTTTGATGCAAAAGACTCAGCTCTTGCTAAGATTAGACAGTTTACTACTATAAGTGGTATGAAAAGTCCTAAACTATCATAAAGTGCAGGTAAATACGCAGCTAAGAACATTTGAACTAATGTTACGAATGTAGCTATAATTACTACATAAGCAGGTATTCTTACTTTATCTGGAATAAACTTTCTTAAGCTTGAAATTACAATATTTGAACATGTTACTACGAATATTACTGAAGAACCCATTCCTATTGCGTTTGTAACACTTGTTGTTACGGCTAATACAGAACACATACCAACAAGTTGAACAAGTACAGGGTTATTAGCAAATATACCATCAAAGAAAATCTTTTTTAATTTCATATTAACCCTCCTACTTTTCAATTTCTTGTAATGCGTCTATAGCACCATTCAATCCATTTAGAACAGCATTAACACTAATTGTTGTTCCAGTTATTGCTTGAATATCATTATCTGCATCAGGATGTAAATTCTTAACTAAATGTTCAGTAACTTTATTTCCGATAACGCTTTTTGCGTATTCTTCAGTTGTTACCCTACTTCCAAGTCCTGGTGTTTCACTATGTTTTAAAACTTTAAATCCAACTATCGTTTGATTTTCAGTATTTACAGCCATAAGCATTGAAATATCTCCGCCATAACCATTTTTTCCTAAAGTCTTAAATACACTAACCAACAGTTTTATCTGATTTCTTCGCAACTTCTATTTTTTTCAATATTTTTTTATCTTTGTTTTAATTGCTTCAAGTTTTGCTTCATCAAGAGTTTCAAACTTATCTGCATCGACAAAAACTTCTTTCAAAGCTGCCTCATATTGAGTCTTTTCTCTTTCTTTAATTACAGGAGAAGTAAAACTATTAGCAAATGCAAGAATGAAACCTGCAATTGCAGTAATTAAAAACAATCTTACAGTTAATTTAATAGATTCTTTCATTACTTTTTAACTCTCCCTTCTCCAAATACTTTAGGGACACAATATTTTTTCTAGAAGTGGAGTAAATATATTCATAAATAGAATTGAATAACTTACACCTTCAGGTAAATTACCAAAGTTTCTAATAAGTGCAGTTATTATACCACAACCCATAGCGAAAAATATTTGAGCTTTTTCTATTAACGGGAGCTGATACATAATCAGTAGCCATAAAGAATGCCCCTAATATAAGTCCACCCATTAAAACTTGAACCGGTAAATCGGCTATAGCTGTTCCTGTTAGAGCTAATACAACAGCAGTTGTAGATATAAATACAAGTGGAATTCTAAGTTGAATAACTCCTCTGTATAATAAATATGCAGCTCCAATTAATAAGCATATAGTTGAAACTTCACCGATACAACCTCCTCTTACACCAATGAATGCTTCAAGGAAATTAACTTGAGTACCTTTTGATAAAGGAGTTGCAAAAGTTGCAGCATCCAATGAAGAGTAAGTTGATGAATTTATTAAATTTGAAATTCCTGAGTTAGGTGGTGCATAATTTGACATTGCAGTTGGGAATGATGCTAATAATGCAGCTCTTGCAGCAAGTGCAGGGTTCATAAAGTTCATTCCAAGTCCACCGTATAATTGTTTAACTATGATTATAGCAAACATACTTCCAAGTGCTATCATCCAATAAGGAATTGTAGCAGGAACGTTGAATGCTAAAAGCATACCAGTAATTACTGCAGAAAAATCATTTATAGTAATTGGTCTATGAGTTAATTTTTCGTAAACATATTCTGAACCAACAGCAAAAGCTACTGATACCAATGTTACCAATAAAGCTCTTAATCCAAAGAAGTAAATTCCAGCTAATAAAGTTGGTATTAAAGCTATAACAACATCTCTCATAACTGTACTTACAGTTGCTTCACTTCTTATGTGAGGAGATGAACCAACAAATAATTTCATTTGAGGTTCTTCACTACCTCTACCTCTAGCAGGTCTTTCTCTTCTTTCACTTGCAGGTTTCTCTTCAGAATCTGCACTAGCTTCTGTTGATCTTTCTCTTCTTTCTCTAGCAGGACGTTCAGCTCTTTCTCTAGGTTCCCTAGGAGTTCTTTCACGTCTTTCTCTAGCAGGTCTTTCAGCGCTTGCTTCTTCACCTGATTCTTTATTTTCTGTTGTTTCAGAAGTTGTTGTTTCTTCCTCTGATGCAACTCTTGATCTTCTCTCCCTTACAGGTCTTTCAGATCTTTCTCTCGGCTCTCTAGGAGCTCTTTCTCTTCTTTCTCTTACCGGTCTTTCTGACTTTGTTTCTTCAGTTTCAGAAGTAGTTTCAACAGTTTCAGTATTAACTTCAGCTACTTCCTTTACTTCTTCCACATTTTCAGATACCACTTCGTTTGTCTCAATGTCCGTTCCATTTTCAGAAGGGACTTCAACTTTTAAATCTTTTTCGTCCATAGTACCCTCCTTATGCTCTAGTTCCTTTACCTTGTTTTCTAACTTCAGCTTTTCCAAGTCTGATAGTTTCAACTAAAGGTCTGTTTGACGGACAAATATATGAGCAAGAACCACATTCAATACAATCCATTAAATGTAGTTTTTCCGCTTCTTCAACTTTGTTTTTCAAAGTATATAGCTGTAAATATAAAGGCTGTAAGTACACAGGACAAATATCAACGCATCTACCGCATCTAATACAAGGACTTACAGCTTTAGGGGCGCTCTCTTCTTGAGTCATGAAAAGCAATCCACCCATAGCTTTAGCTGTAGCTACATTTGGAGTATATTGTGTTTCACCCATCATAGGTCCACCTGAAATAATCTTTCCAGGTTCACTAGCATATCCCCCAATATATTCTACAACATCAGAAACTTTAGATCCTACTCTAACCATAACATTTTGCGGTTCTTTAAGTGCATGTCCAGTCATTGTAACCAATTTTTCATATAATGGCTTACCATGAAGAACTGCATCAGTAATAGCAATAGCAGTATTTGCATTTATTACTCTAATTCCAACCGCAGAAGTTGATGCTCCAGAAGGAACAACTATTCCTGTTGTAGCTTGGATAAGTCTCTTTTGATCTCCTTGAGGATATTTTGTCTTTACGACACTTACAGTTACCTCAGGATAAGACTTAGCGGCTTCTTTTAACTTATCAATAGCAAGAGGCTTATTATCTTCGATACCTAAAATACCCTTTTTAGCACCCATTGCCTTCATTGCAAGTAAAAGTCCCATAACAACTTTATCTGGATATAATTCCATCATAAGTTGGTCGCTTGTTAAATATGGCTCACATTCAGCGCAGTTTATTATTATGTAGTCTGTAACTTGTCCTTCTCTCGCTGTTAACTTAACATGAGTAGGAAATCCTGCACCACCAAGGCCGACAATTCCGGCTTCTTTAATGGCATCTATTATGTCTGTCGCGCTTACTTCGTCAATTGTTAAATTTTTTTCTTCATATCCTAATTCATCTAAACCATCATTTTCGATAGTTACTCCTTGACACACAACTCCAGTAGCTGTCATAATCTCGTCAATAGACTTAACCTTACCACTAACACTTGAATGAACATTAGCTGAAATAAAAGCTGAGGCTTCTCCAATTTTTTGTCCAACTTTTACTAAATCATTCTTACTAACCAAACAAGTAGCTGGTGCTCCTGAGTGTTGTGATAGAGGTATCGTTACTACCTTTGGTACAAAACCAAAATTAACAGGTTTTGAATTAGTCAACTCTTTAAAGTCGTGGATATGCTTTCCACCTTTAAAAGTGTTCACACTCACTTTATTCACCTCTTTTTAGTATCACAAGTTTTTTAATTTTTTAAATAAATAAAATTAATAATAACAAAAATCATTTATATACAAAAATATTTTTAAAAAAACTTGTATTCATAATTATTTTACACCATTTTTATTTCAATGTCAATTTAAAAATCAGGGCAGTAAAAGCGACAAAAAAATATAAAAATTAGTACTTTTTATGGTTTTTAATAAAAATTTTTATTGATCTTTTTACAAAAAGATTGAGTTTAATTACTCAATCTTTATTAATTACCTTAAAAATTTTATTTTTATTTTTATTCATAATCTCCTTTTTAAATCATCTATAATTCTCCATCCATCACTTGTATAATTCTTAGTGTTTATAGGAATTATTGCAGCTATAAATAAAGATAGATTATAATAAAACATAAAAGCACAAATTCCAATACAATAAACCATTTTTATCAGGATTAGCCTTAAATATGTATCCATGTATGAATATTATTAAAAGTAAAAGTTGCCAAAGGTCCTCCAGCAGTAGTCATAATTGAATTAAGTTTATTATATTTTTATATTCATAATAAATATGTCCTGTAAGCATATTTAAATAAATAGTAAATCTTCCAATTTCAAATAATTTTTCCTTTTGCACCAATCTCTATTCTCCATTTATTCTCACGATAAAATAGAAGATACATTAGCAAATGTCCCATCTCATGAACAAATATAGATATAAACATTAACCCCCATATAACAGGTATCATTAATATCCATTTGAATACAAACATTAGTTCATCCATAATATTCTCCTTACATAAATCATTAGAAATAAAAAAATTTCTTTAATCCCTTTAAAAACATCTTACTTTAAGAAATTGAAATACTTTTATCTATATGTATATTGTATCAAATATATTTTTGTGTCAATATATTAATACTTAAACATTTTATATTTAAAACATTCCCAATAAAAAACTCCGTTAGTTTGTCTAACGGAGTTGGTGCAGAAAAAGGGACTCGAACCCTCACAAGCTGTGCTTACTACCCCCTCAAGATAGCGTGTCTACCAGTTCCACCATTTCTACATATACGGACTTAATCATCCGTTTTATTAACTTAATCTATTTGGGAATACCTTACATTCCATTTTTTTAGCAGATGGACAAGCAGCACATCCACCTAAAGCAGTTTCTCTTAATGTTTCAGGAAGTGCATTTCCAACTTCATACATTGCTTGAACTACTTCATCAAAAGGTACAATACATTCAACACCTGCAAGCGCAATATCACTTGCAACTAAAGCATTAATTGTTCCTGATCCATTTCTTAATGCACATGGGAATTCCACAAGCCCTGCAACAGGGTCGCACACTAATCCCAATACCATAAGCATCGCAAAAGATGCCGCTATTAAAGATTGTTCTGGTGTCCCTCCGTGTAATTCAACAATTGCTGCAGCACTCATTGCAGTAGCCGCTCCACATTCTGCTTGACAACCACCCTCAGCTCCAGAAATAGTTGCATTTGTTGCAATAATTCTTCCAACAGTTCCAGAAACTAAAAGCGCCATTAGCATTTGATCATCAGTATAATTAAATTCTTCTTGTATCCAAGAAAGACTTCCCGGTAAAATTCCAGCTCCCCCTGCAGTAGGTGCAGCTACAATCTTTCCCATACCTGCATTTACTTCTGATGTTGAAAAACCTCTAGCAATTGCAGTTACCATAGACTCTCCTAAAATACTTTTTCCACTTTGTGCATGTCTTAATATTTTCTTAGCATTTCCGCCAGTTATTTTAAATGGATTGATTTTATCATTAGTAATAACATCAGATGCAGATGCTTTCATGACTTCATAAGTTTCTCTAAGCATCTTCATAAGTTGTTCTTCTGTTATATCCATTTCTTCTAATTGGTGTTCTAATGCAACTTCACTAATCTTCTTATTTTTCTCTTTACATAATTTTAATAATTGTGCTCCTGAAGAAATCATATAACCTCCTATAATGGTTTTTAAAATCATACATTCTAACATATCTGGTAATTTACTTATTCTATAAATAGCCATTTCATCAATTCCACCATCAATTTCCATGATAGCTGAAAGCAACTCCATCTTCTCTATTCATAATTAAACTACCGATATTTATCTTGTTTTCAGCTAAAATTGTACTTACTTGTGCAATCATTCCATATCTATCATTATATTTAAGGATTATAGTATTATACAATCCTCCAAATTTAACTTCAACACCATTTATATTTGTAATTTCGATTGCTCCACCACCAATTGATGAACCAATTACATAGAAACTTTCTCCATTTTGGTCAATGAATTCAGTTTTAACAGTATTAGGATGAGCATATAACAAATCCATTGGTACAAAAGAAAAATCTATACCTCTACCTTTTTGCAATATTTAAAGCATCTCTAATTCTTTCATCATCAGTATCATACCCTAAAATTCCACCTACTAAAGCTCTGTCAGTGCCATGACCTTGGTATGTGTTTTTAAAACTACCGTGTAAATGAAAAATTACTTTCTTTATATCTCTTGCATAAATTATTTTAGCAATACGTCCAAGTCTACAAGCTCCTGCAGTATGAGAACTTGATGGTCCAATCATTATTGGTCCTATAACATCAAAAAGTCCATAGTTTTTTTCATTATTTTTTCACTACTCCTTCAAAATTATTAAACAAATCACCTTGTTTTATAATTATCCATTTTTCTAAAATTTCATCTCTAATTTTCCACCAACTCGTATTCCAATTACAGAAAAAGACTATTTTTCTTCTGGTACACGACCTAGCAACCTTTTGTAACACTATATTTTTATCTAGATTTCTCAAAAAGCTATAACTAAATCAATGAACTTTTCCTTAGTTATCAACTCAATTTCTCCTTTTTGAGTACATTTCTCCTAAAATTGTATTTTTTTAACAATATATAGAGAATGTAATTTAACCTCTTCGACATTTAGAGCAGATAAAATCTTTGCAGATTCAACCATATCCAACTCATCATCCCAAGGCAATCCAACAATAATATGTGTACAAACTCTAAATCCAAATTTATGAATTAAATTGACTGCATTTATAAATTCAGCCAATGTATGTCCTCTGTTAAGTTTTTATTAAAGTTCTATAATTTACAGTTTGTAATCCAAGTTCAAAAGTCAATTTCTAAATTTCTGCCATTTTGAAATTCTTTCAAAAATAATAATTGCTCTTCCAAAATACAATCTGGCCTTGTTGATAAAGAAATTCCTATTATATCATCATCAACAATACTATCTTCAATCATCTTTTTAAAATCGTCCATCCCAAGATAAGTATTTGTAAAATTTTTGAAAAATACACGATAAATTTTTAGCATTATATTTTTGATATATACTCTTTATTTCTCAAAACTTGATCTTTAACAGACATAGAAACATGGCAATTTTTCAAAAGAGCCACCTTCTTCTCCACAGAAAAATACAGCCCCCTGTAGCAATATTTCCATCTCTATTAGGACAACAAATTTAATTTAACAGGTAACTTATAAACTTTTTTCTCCATAAATATCTCTTAGATATTTTTGAATACGTTCTGTAAAAATCTTCCTCTAACATTATAGTTCCTTCAATGCTTCTAAAACTTTTTAAAGCATGATCTTTCGCTTTTTACATTTCTAAATTCTTTTAGAATATTTCCTTTATCATCCAAAATAAAAGTGGATCTAACAGTTTCCCATATATTCTTTACCATATAATTTTTCATTTTCCAAACATCAAAATGTTCTTGAATTGATAGATCTTCATCTGAAACTAATTCCACAGTTAAATTGTGTTTTTCTATAAATTTCTTGTGGCTTGCAAGAGAATCCTTGCTAACCCCTAATAATAACTGCATTCAATTTTTTCGAACTCATCTTTTAAGTTCGCTAAATTGAATTGCTTCAAAAGTACATCCTGAAGTATTGTCCTTTGAATAAAAATATAATACTATCCTTTATACTTATCTAAAGAAAATTCACCATTTATTCCATTAAATTTTTAAATCACAAACCATATTATTCTCCCTACAATATCTTTAAATATTTTCTTCAATTCAAAATATACCCCATCTTCATTGTTTGTAAATTCGGTTATATTATTTGTTAAAAGATTTTAACTCTTCAATACCATTTTTCATCGCAAAAACCCATACCTGAGTTTTTAACCATTGACTTATCATTAAATTCGTCACCAAAAGATACAACTTCTGAAAAGACTAATATTTTTGCTCTTAAGGTAGTTAGTTATAGCGATCCACTTATCTGCTTTTTAGATTGAAATTCCAAAACTTTTTCCGTTTGGAACAAGATACATATTTTTTAACTAAAATCTTCTTCATCTTTGAAATGCTCATAGAATTCATCAATTCTTTTCCTTTTTGGTCTAAAAAAAGCAATACATAAAACTGTTTCTAAAGACTTTACATCAATTTGACTAAAATATCTTACACTATCAACAGCAATTTTTATCTACAATATTTTTCTTCGAAATGACTCTTCTTCGGTTGTCCATCTTTTTATAGCTAGATGATAACCATCAACAAAAGAATCTACATAAATATATGGATTCATTCCACATTCTAATGCTTTTATTATAAATTTCTAAAAACTTAGAATTACTTACATATTCAACATTTACTAATTTATTAGATTCCTTAAATCTGCTCATAGCTCCATTATTTGCACATACCATTATATCTCTTTTTAAAGGTTTCAAAAAAATCTGATACCATATAAAAATGTCTTCCAGTAGCGATTATAACTTCTATACCATTTTTCAATCAAATTGTCTAACAATAAAAAAACTTCTATCAGATATTTTTATCATCATCCAATAGAGTTCCATCTAAATCTAAACAAACCGCCTTAAACATAAATCCCTCTTTCAAAAATAAAGTGCCGATAACGGCACTTTATAGACTTCTTATTATTCTTCGTCTTCTTCAACTAAAGCATCAAATGCATCAGAAACCTTACTGAATTCTTCATCATCTTCGATTTCTTCTACTTCATATTCTCCGTCTTCTTTTTTCTATATATTTGCAAAAGTAAGATACTTCCATCTTCTTGACTTTGAAGTGCAATATATTCTTTTTCTTCCACTTCAAAAACTCGATAACTTCAAAAGTTTCTTCTTTTTCCGTCTTCGTTTTCAAAAAACTAATAATTCAGCTTCTAATTCTTCTTCGCAACCACATCCGCAGCCACATCCACAGCTTTTGTTTTCTTCCATTTTTATGCCCTCCTTAAAATTTTTAAAAATCTTAGATTTTTAAATTCATAAAAGATATTTATCACAAATTATGAAAATACATATCTATATTAATAATACCACATTTTTATAAAAACATAGCTTTTTTTATAAAAAAATTTTTTAATTAATTTTTCTAATTTTATATTTCCTGCTTTTTGATTTCAATCTAATCTTTACTGTCTTAGATTCTTCTCTATTTTTATTGAAATCTTTATCTATATAAATATTTCCTACATCTGAATCTAAATCCACATCATAATTTACATTTTCATCATAAAACAATGAACAATTTACATTTCCGGCGTTATTTTTCAACTTCTAGTAATTCATTTATTTCAACATTAGAAAAGTAAGCATTTCCAGCTTTTTTTATCTACTTTACATGAATTAAATTTAGAATCTTCTACATATAGATTGCCCGCTTTACTCACTGATCTAAAATGATTTGAATTATTAACTTTATTCAAATCAATATTACCCTACTAAATTTGTTAATTCAATATTCTCTGAATTTATATTCTTTAATTCACAGTTACCAGCATTTTTGACTAATTTTTTTATATTTTTTTAATATTAACATCTGAGATTGTTACTTTACTACTAAAACTATTAAAATTAAAGTTTTTCTAATTCAGGTTCAGAAAGATATAAAACAAAAGATTTATTACTTATCTCATCATTGAATAGAAGATTTTTATAGAAATTTAAATTAATAATTATGCTAAAAAGAAAATTTACTATCTTCTTCTAAATCTTCTATTAATAGCTTTCCTTCATTATTTGTTATTTTGAAGTCTTCTTTATTTTTCAGAAAAAAATATTCAATATAGTTTTTTCCATTTTCAGACTTTTTAATTTTAAAATTTGATTTTTGTAAATTTTACTTCTGTAGAAGTAATTTTATCTAATTCCATAGTGTATTTGTTAGTACTGTTACCTAATCTATAACTATCTATATCGGTATCTTTTTAAATACTCTAAACCCCCATTTTGAATTCCTAATAAAAAAATAGAACAAAACCCTAAAATTAACATTATTATAGAAGTTTTTAATACTTTATTATTCATACTTTTTACCTCTTCTTCTTGAAATATATGAAACAGTTTCTTTACATAAATTAATAAAAACTAACAATATATTTACCAGCTAAATATAACAATCCATTAAGCCCTAATATAATTAATCCGCACCCAAGAAGAAACATTCCTCCTGGAATAGATAAAAGAAAGATTGTAAATAGTCCTGCAATAAGGAACTTAAAACTAAAAAAATATGCCAACTAAAGAAAGTGCAAATAATACAAAAAAATTATAGAAAGACAAATCATAAAAAAAGATAAAATTATACTAATCACAACAATTGTAGCTGGTATTCCAAATGGAGCAGCTAATATACAAAAGTATGGCAATCAAAAAAAGTTCTTAGTAGTTTATTTTTCTCCAAAAATTAAAAAGTTTGTTTTTTTCCCTTCGTTTTTACCTTCATTTTCATTTAACAACTTCGATAGAATTTCACTTGCAGCAGTACTTGGAGAACCCAATTCTCTTATTAAATCTTGTTCACCTTCAATTCCAACTTCTTCAAAATATTCTTCAAAATAATTCATAGTATCATCATAGTCTTTTTTAGGTAATCTCTTCAAATATTTTTGATAGTTCTTTAAGATATTCTTCTCTATTCATTGAACACTCCTTCTATAATTATTTTGTCAACTTCATCTCTATACTCTATCCACTCAGATTTTTAAAAATCTAAGCTGAGTTTTTCCACTAGATGTAATTCTATAATACTTTCTTTTTCTTCCATTAAATTCTCCATCATAAGTTTTTTTAAAAAACTCATTTTGTTCCATCTTTTTTAAAAATTGGATAAAGAGTTGATTCTTTTATATCTGAAAATTTTTACACTTTTGACTAATTTCATATCCATAGGAATCTTTAATATCTAAAATTGATAGAATTAAACACTCAATCAATAACGCTGAAATTGGATAATACATATTTCACCTCTATATAAATTTACAATATATAAATTTTTTTAATATATAAAAATTTTTTATATATTAATATTAGCACAAAAATTCTTTTTGTAAATAGATTTTTTAAAAATTTTTTTAATTTGCATTTTTCAATTGATAATGTTAAAATTATAATATTTTTACAATTTTGTCCACAAAACTTAAAGATATTCACTATTTTTTATAAAAGTTATCCACAAAAATAAAAGGGCAAAAATATCCACTTATCCACGAGTTATTCAACTTATCCACAATTTTACATAAGGGTATTTACTTTTTTTATTATCATTTAGTCAATCATAATAATGATGTTACGTGATAAATTTACTCCTATAAAAAAACACGTCAATAGCAGAAAAATAGTACAATTGTATGATAATATTGTATTATAGCATAAATTATTAGAATGTTTTTATACAACAAGACTTCTCACCCTTCGACGATGATTTTCATCGAGCGTGGACATGGGAAACTTATTACTTTGTAATAAAAAGTTTATCAACATAAATTGATAAACTTCCTTTTTTAATATTAAATTTTTATAAAAATTATTTTTTTATTTTTAAATAATTCTAAATAAAAGAGTGTAAAGCAGTATATCCAAAAACTGCAACTGCTCCAAGGTAAACTAAAACTGTTAAATATAACATAAAAGTTGAAGCCTTAGAAAATGCACCTTTTTAAGAAGAAGTTTCCGATTTCTGTTACTAGAAGTCCACAAATGAAATATAAATTCTTTTTTAGTATTTAAGAAATCATTTCTCTTATCAAGAATTGTAGTTTTTGTAGTAGATAACTGCTAATAAAATTAATGATAAAAGATTAAAACATGTGCAAAGTCTCTAAGATTAGCAACAGTTTTTAAAGATTCTAACTTAGACATAGTTTTTGTTAAATTTGCTACAACATTTTTGTCCGTTTGAAGATGAGTTATTAAAACTACCAAAAGCTTATAAGTTTTAATAATCATATAAAGTAAATTTAATGAAAATACGGCTGAAAATCCACAAATAATATAATCTAATAAGTTCTTTTTTTAGAAATAATTTCATCAAATTTTGCTTTTAACGTCAACATGATCATTTGAACAGCTTTTGCAATCAGCCTTAGCTTCTTCAACTTTTTCTTCAATTTTTTCTTTAACTTTAGATTCTTCAGCCTTAGCTTCTTCAACTTTTTCTTGAACAGCTTCTTTAACTTGTTCTACTTTTTCTTCAACAACTTCTTTAGCCGCTTCTACTTTTTCTTCAACAACTTCTTTAGCTGCTTCTACTTTTTTCTTTAACAACTTCTTTAGCTGATTCTACTTTTTCTTCAGCAACCTCTTTAGCTGATTCTACTTTTTCTTTAACAACTTCTTTAGCTGATTCCACTTTTTCTTCTACTTTATCAACTTCTAATCCTTCTTTTTCTAAATTATCCATGATATCCCCCTTTAAATATATTATATAATATTTTTAACAATTATATTATACTTTTTTTATTATACTATTACACAAACACTTTTTCAAGTAATTTTTATATAATATTATAGAAATTTAATAAAAAGCTGTTGCAAGTCATAACAGCTTTTTATTATGCTTGTTTAGCTATTATATCCTTAACTTTCATAAGTCTTGTAATAGTAGCTCTTTCGTTTTCATCTAATTTCATTCTGATGAATTTAATTGTTTCTTCAAGATCTGGAATTGTTCTATACTCAAGAGCATTTACTCTTCTACGAGTTTTTTCAATTTCATCTGCCATAAGCTGACAAGCTTTTTCAACTTCTGCAAGTTCTAAAAGCATATCCATTACTGAATGTAGTTCTAAAATCGCATCATCAAGTTCAGAAGATGTTTGAGCATAACCATAAGGGAAAATTGCTCCACTTGTTTCTGTTCTATCAAATTCCATTTTAGGAATATTTACACTCATTACATTCTTTGTTTCAATGGCAACAGATACTTGTTCTTTCGGAAAGGCCACAGCTTGTTCCAAAAATTCGGGACTCATAACAGCACTGGCTAAAAGAAAAGATTTAAATGAATTTGAGAGTTCTTTTTCAACTTCAATACGAAGTTTTTTTGTTTTTCTAATCATTTCTATAAATCTTCTCATAAGTTCATCTTGTTTATCTTTAAGAAGTTTATGACCTCTTTTTAGCAGTTACAAGTCTACCTTTTGAGATTTGAAAAGAGCCATACGTGTAGGATTTACATTTAGCTTTGCCATCTATATCTCCCCTTTATTCTGTCTTTCCTAAATATTTATCAATATATTCCTCTCTAATTCTCTTAAGTTCTGTTCTTGGAACTATACTTAATAATTCCCAACCTAAGTTTAAAGTTTCTTCTATTGTTCTATTAGTTTCATATCCTTGGTCAACATATCTCTTATCAAAAGCATCTGCAAATTTTGCAAAAGCCTTGTCAGCTTCAGATAATGCTGATTCACCTAAGATTACTGCTAATTCACGAGCTTCTCTACCAGATGCATATCCAGCATAGATTTGGTTCATTGTATCAGCATGATCTTCTCTTGTCTTTCCTTTTCCAATACCTTTATCTTTAAGTCTTGATAATGATGGAATTACAAAGATTGGTGGTTGAATACCTTGTTTGTATAATTCTCTTGAAAGAATAATTTGTCCTTCAGTGATATATCCTGTAAGGTCAGGAATTGGGTGAGTAATATCATCTTCAGGCATTGTTAAAATAGGAATTTGTGTAATTGATCCTGGTCTTCCTTTAAGTCTTCCGGCTCTTTCATAAATTGTTGAAAGGTCAGTATATAGGTAACCTGGATATCCACGACGTCCTGGAACTTCTTTTCTGGCTGCAGAAACTTCACGAAGTGCTTCAGCATAATTTGTAAGGTCAGTTAAGATTACCAAAACATGCATTCCTTTTTCAAACGCTAAATATTCTGCACAAGTAAGAGCCATACGAGGAGTTGCAATTCTTTCGATTGCAGGGTCATTAGCAAGGTTCATAAATAGAACAGCTCTATCTATCGCACCAGTTTTTGTAAAGTCATCAATAAAGAATTGAGCTTCTTCAAAAGTAATACCCATTGCACCGAATACTACGGCAAATTTTTCTCCACCACCTAGTACTCTTGCTTGTCTAGCAATTTGTGCTGCTACATTGTTATGAGGAAGACCTGAACCTGAGAAAATAGGTAATTTTTGTCCTCTAACTAATGTATTAAGCCCATCTATTGTAGAAATACCTGTTTGAATAAATTCTGAAGGATAGTCTCTTGATACAGGGTTAATTGGAGAGCCGTTAATATCAATCTTCATTTCAGGAATAATCTTAGGTCCTTTATCAATAGGATTACCAAGTCCGTCAAAGATTCTACCAATCATATCTTCAGAAACACCAAGTTCAAGTGGATGACCTAAAAATCTACAAGTTGTATCTCTTAAGTTAATTCTGATGAGCCTTCAAACAATTGAACCATTGCTTTATCGCCATTAATTTCAAGAACTTTTCCTCTTCTCTTTTCTCCGTTTTGAAGTCTAACTTCAACTAACTCTTCGTACTTAACTCCTTCAACACCTTCAACAACCATCAAAGGTCCTACTACTTCTTTTACTGTCTTATACTCTTTAAGCATTAGAGTTACCTCCTTCGCTTATTAATTTTTCAATATCAGCTTTTAACTGTTTCAAATAATGTGTCAAAATTTTTCTAATTCATTTTCAGAAATATTTTTTTACTCTTGTTATTCCTTCACGAGAATTAATCTTCAAAATTTCATCAAGATAAACACCTGAATTTTAAAAGCTTTTTTTAGCTTCTTCATAGAATCCTAAAAATAACTTCTAACATTTTTGAATTGTTTTGGAAGTGAACAATAAGTATCAACTTCATGGAAAGCATTTTGTTGTAAGAAATCTTCTCTTAAAGACTTAGCAACTTCAAGCTTTAATTGATCTGCTTCTGAAAGTGAATCTCTACCTACAAGACGTACAACTTCTTGTAAATTAGATTCTTCTTGTAAAAGTGCCATTGATTGAATTCTATGTTCTGAGAATTTTTATTTATATTTTCATCCATAAATTTATCCATTTTTATGTTGATATAATGAATAAGAGTTCAACCAGTTAATAGCTGGGAAATGTCTTCTGTATGACAATGCATAGTCAAGTCCCCAGAATACTTTTACAATTCTAAGTGTAGCTTGTGAAACTGGTTCAGAAATATCTCCACCTGGAGGAGAAACAGCTCCGATTACAGTTAAAGCACCTTCTCTATCTTCACCTAAACATTTAACAAATCCAGCTCTTTCATAGAAGTCTGCAACTCTTGATGCAAGATATGCAGGGTAACCTTCGTCACCAGGCATTTCTTCAAGACGACCAGACATTTCACGAAGTGCTTCTGCCCAACGAGATGTTGAGTCAGCCATAAGTGCTACTGAATATCCCATATCTCTAAAGTATTCCCCAATAGTAATACCTGTATATATAGAAGCTTCACGAGCAGCTACTGGCATGTTAGAAGTATTTGCTATAAGAACTGTTCTTTTCATAAGTGATTCGCCAGTCTTAGGGTCAATAATTTCTGGGAATTCCATAAGAACATCAGTCATTTCGTTTCCACGTTCTCCACAACCTACATAAACAACAATTTCTGCATCTGCCCATTTAGCAAGTTGGTGTTGAACAACTGTTTTTCCTGAACCGAAAGGTCCTGGAATAGCAGCAGCTCCACCCTTTGCAACTGGGAAGAAAGTATCTATAATTCTTTGACCTGTTACAAGCGGTCTAACTGGATCCAATTTTCTTGAATATGGACGTCCACGACGAACTGGCCATTTTTGAATCATATTTAATTCTTTAATTCCATTTTCAGTTTCAATTTTGCAGATAATTTCATCAACAGTATGTTCTCCTGAATTAATTTCTACAATTTTACCACTTACTGATGGTGGAACCATAATCTTGTGAGAAACAACTGATGTTTCTTGTACTGTACCGATTACATTTCCTTCTGAAACTTCATCTCCAACATTTACTGTTGGTACAAAATCCCATTTCTTTTCTCTATTTAATGGTAATACACTTACACCTCTTAAAAGAAAATCTCCTGCTTTCGCTTGAAGAGCTTCAAGAGGTCTTTGAATACCGTCGAACATTTGTTCTATCATTCCAGGTCCAAGTTCAATAGAAAGTGGACTACCTGTTGATACTACAACATCTCCAGGTCCTATACCAGTTGTTTCTTCATAAACTTGGATTGAGGCTTTGTCGCCTCTCATTTCTATAATTTCTCCAATGAGCTTATTATCAGAAACTTCAACAACATCATATACGTTCGCATCTTCCATACCTTCTGCAACTACAAGAGGTCCGGAAACTTTAATAACTTTACCGACTTTCAATATAAGCCCTCGCTTTCTATAATATATTTGATCCAACAGCTTTTTCAACATTCTTGTTGATATTATCTAAGCCTATATTCAAACTACCTCTGTTGCTAGGTATTAAAATTACTGCTGGAATAACTTCATTGTTATATCTTTGAATAGTTTCTGGAATTTCTTGTGCTAATTGTTCTGTAACAAAAAAATAATTCCATATTCTTCTTTTTGCTAGTTTGTCAATAATTCTTCTGGCCTCATTACCTTCGATTGCAGTAAATACATGAACTCCAAGAGCTCTAAAGGCAAGAACTGAATCCTTATCGCCAATTACAGCTATCTTATACATAAACTTCACGCAACCTTTCCTTAATAAAATCAGCAGATAATCCATTGACTTTTCCTACTAAAAATAAGTCTTAAGTTCTTAATTTCCAATTCTTTAGCAAAAGGAAACTAAAAATAACTTCTGCTCCATAATGGATGGATTTAGCTTTTTCTTACAATTTCAACTAAATAGTCATCCATACTTTTTCAAAACTATTAAGAGAATTAGTATTTTTATACTCTTCAACGATTTTTAGAAAGAACTCTACCAATTTTATATGCTTTTAGCTTAATAGGTAAAATTTCTATATCTTCATAGAACATATCTAAAAATCTTATCAGTTTCAATATCTCCACCTTTAATTAAAAACTTTTTCTAAAGTTTCCTTTACTTGATTTTTGTTTTTCTACATCTTATGAAAGTTCTAAGATTTATAAAATCAATCATAGCTTTAAAATATTCTGTAATCATTTCAAGTTTAAATTCTTCAGCTAAACTTAAAACTTTTTCAAAAATATTTTTTTATCTATAAAGATATCAATGTCTTGAGGGTCCTAGTAGTTTCAAAGAAATCTAAACATTCCTTAAAATCTTTGGATAATCCTCATCATTCTTTAAAGCTAATTCTCTAAATGCTTCAATTTCATTTCCATCCAACATACAATACATGGAGTCAAATTTTTTTCTTTTAAAATATTTTCTTTTACCAAAACTTTTTAAGTTATGATAATCATATTTACAAGAAAAGTATTTCAACTAAGGACTTCTCTGGAGAAATTTCCATTGCCTCTTTGTATGTCTTATTCAAAACTTCTGATAAAACCTGTTCATAATTCTCTGGTCTATCTAGTTTTTGAAAGTTCGCTTGAATAAGAAGTTTCATTTAGCAACTTAATTGCATCTTCAAGATTTTTGCATCTGCAAGTCTTTGAAGTTGTTGTTTAGTAAGGAGTTTTTCTCAGCATGACGAATTCTAACACTTGATTGGATAAAATTTTCTCTATCCATATTACACCTCCTATTAACTAAATAACTTTTTCTGCTACTTCTTGTTCCAAGTCTTCCCTTTACTAAATCTATTAAACTTGAAAATTCGTTATTTAAAAATTATTTTTTTCCATTTCTTAGTGAAAATCCACTTTCAACAGTATCTTCTGAAACCCTAATTCCAAATAATTTTTTCTCCTGCAAGTTTCTTTTTCACTTTCTGTAAGAATAATTTCACTATCTTCTTTAACTTCTAATTTTTTTAGAGAATTTTCTACAAAAACTTAAATAATCTTCATGATTTAATGTTTTTAATTTTTTTCTTTAGTCAATTCAAAAACTTTATTTTATCATTTCTTGTTTTGCAAACCAAAACCATATCTCTTGCTGTTAAACTTGAGTTTGAGATTATTCTATCTTTTAGATTGTGCGCCCTCTACTTTTGCTTTTTTTCAACTATCTTGTCAGCATTTTTTGAGCTTCACTTTCTGTTTTTTTCCAACAAGATCTGCAACTTCACTTTTAGCATCTTCTACTATTTTTTTTGATTCATTTTCAGCATCTTGAAGGATTTCATCTATTATATTGTCCAAATTAGACATTCAATCACATCCTTTTTATTTTATTTAATGCTTTTTATTTGAATGCAACGCTTGAAAGTAGTAAGAATGACATTGCAAATGCTAAGATTGCGTAAGTTTCAACCATTACTGCAAGGATAATACCTTTTGTTTGATGTTCTTCGTTTTTAGCTAAGATATTAATACCTGCAACAGCAACTCTTGCTTGGTAATAAGCTGATTTTAATCCAACGATACCAACTGGTAATGAAACCATAACATAGTATAAACCTTCAACTAAGCTCATATCTACTCTTAATTTAAACATTATGAAAAGTCCAATTACAAATCCGTAAAGTCCTTGTGTACCTGGTAATAATTGTAATACCATTGCTTTACCAAATTTTTCTGGTTCATCAATAACTAATCCTGCAGCAGCTTCCCCTGCCATTTGAACACCTCTTGCAGATCCAATACCTGCTAATAATACAGCTAGTGCTGCTCCTAATATACCAAATACAACTCCACCATTTTGTGCTAATACAGCCATAAAATCTTTCATAACAAAATCTCCCTTTTCGTTTTGTTTTTATTTTTAGAATTATTTTACTTCTATATATTTATTTTCACTTCTAAATTTCTTGAACGCTTTTTCCGCCACCTTCATAGAATTTACTGAAAAATTCTACATACATAAGTCTTGAAGTATGAACATAAGCTGATAAGAAACTTAAGAATATATTAAATAATTGAGCAAATACGAAAAACTATCACTCCAAAAATAATGCCTACAATTCCCTCCGCCTACAAGCATTTTTACGATAATATTAATTGCTACAGCAATAAATCCACCTGCAAGTCCAAGAGCCATAAGTCTTAAATATGAAACAAAATCACCCTATATGAAGTTATTCCATATAGTGAATATAATCCACCAGCTATTCTTCCGGCAATGCTTTTTGAATCTCTAGCTCCGAATGCAATGATTCCTAACATACCAACTATCATTCCATAAAATGCTATTGTATTTACTATACTTGGAAGTGTTATTACCTTTCCAACAATAACTAAAATAACAGTTGTCAAAGTTAAGTACCAAAGGAATACATCGTAGAATGCATCCATAGGATTACCGTTTTTAATTAAAACATATGCTTTCATTCCTAATCCAAAAGCTAAATGTACTCCACCAAATGCTAAAAGATAACATCAAAACAGTCATAAAGTCTTTTGATGAGTCCAATATTTGAGTTGGTAAAGTAATCAAATCACCGAAAGCTGAACCGTAAATTAATCCCCATATCATAGTTGAAAAACTAAGGGCAAAGAAAAATTTTAAAAATTTCTTTGTTGAATCATTAAACTTCAATGTCATTAATGCTATTCCTGAACCAACAAATAAAATCAATCCATAAGCAAAGTCTGCAACCATCATTCCAAAAGAATATCCAATAAAATATTGATAATATAAATGTAGGATCGACTTCATCATATTTTTGGAAGAGCATACATTTTTGTAACTGATTCAAAAAGTGATGCTATTTTATTATTCTTTAAGATGATTGGAACATCCGGATCATCTTTTTAGCATCTTCAATTTCCAGATAAACCTTAGATGCTGAAAGTTTTTTCAAGCAGTTCCTTATAATTATTCTCTTTATCAGCAGGAATATATCCTTGGATAATATCTAGCTTATCAGTAGCTTTTAAAATTTGAAACCACTGTATTTCTAAGAGATAAATTTTGATAGTACTCATAAAACACTTTGCATCTTTTTGAAGATTAACTGTAAATTTTTTTAATTTCATCAGTCAACTTAGAATTTTCTTCTTCTAAGATTTTTCTTTTCATCTTCTAGTCTTTGAATTTCTTCAGAAACTATACCTTTAATTTCAAGATTAACTTCAGAAAAACTATTTAATCTTAAATTTTCATAAACTGCTTCTTTTTTCAAGCTGATTTGTAAAAGATAATACAATATGAATTTCTACCAACAATATCTATTTCTTCAAAAATATGTTGATTTTTAAATCAACTATTGAAGTTCTAAATTTTTCAAGACTCTTTGTTGGCAAGTATCCCATAATGAATTTTAACTTCCTAAATGAATTCAAATCTTCAATAGGTTCTTTAATAGACTTCCAAGGTGATATCTCTTTGATGGAATTGTCTATGGCTGTAATCTTTTGATTATTTGAATCAATCTTTTACTAATCTCACTCAATTCATTAAAATCTGTAATATAATCATAAGAATTAGCCTCTTTTTCAAGTTCATTAAATGTATAAACTACGGGACCTTTCTTCAAAGCGGATAAACCTTTTTCCTTCTCAACGAATCTCCCTACATAATCAATCATCCATTTTTATTCTTGTAGATTCTTCTACATAGTTATTACCTACTGTAGATACTTCTACATCTTTAAGATAATCAAATTCCTCAATAGGATCAGATTTCGAAAAGTTAACATAACCAAATCTTTGAAGTTCTTCTAGCAATCGCTTTCTCTCAGCTTCAAAAGCAAACAAAGTGAATTTCTTCATCTTAACTATTGCCATTTACACTCACAATCCTCTCTACTATTGAATTAACCACAGATTCTAACTTTTTGTCGTCAACAGATTTAATGAGATCCACGTCAATCCTAGCTTTTTTTCAATAACAGGTTTTGCTAACATTTCTCCCTCATTAATTAAGCTAAACTTGATTTCTTCGGCTTTTTTTATTAGCATCACTAATAACTTTTTCAGAAATGCTTTCACATTCTTTTTCTGAATTCTTCTTCAAAGCAATAGCTTGTTGTTTAGCTTCATCAAGTAAAGATTTCGCTTTCATCTCTGCTTCTTTAACTCTGTTTATAGCATCAGTAGTCATTTCATCACCTCCTAATATTGAACGATACTTTAAATTTAAATTAAAAATAACATTTTTCATAACTATTACAAAAATTTTATAATTAATACCAATTTAAAAACACCATTTTTTTATGTTACGATAAAAACAAAGTTGAATTTTTTTCAAAAAAATCAAAAATTCTCCCCATTTTTAATCATAGGATTATTATAAACCTTTTTGATTTATTTCAAGTGTTTTTATAAAAAAATCTTTTTTTCACAAACATTATTTTTTTAATAGACTAAAACATAAAATTTACGTTATTTTTCCTATGTTTAATATATTATAAAAATCAATTTATATCAGTGATAAATAAGAAAGAATACTGTTAATAAATGCTTAAATTTCAATAAAAAAACTCAACTTTTTATGACAGTATTCCAGCTTATTTTTTTATCATAAATATCTTTTTATTTAAAAATTTTTATTTTTTTGTTTTTTTATTCCACTTATAATATGATAAATAACCAATATTGGATGGTAAATCAACATTCTAGGGCCAGAAAATTTCATTATCTTTTTGATTTTTTTCTTTCATTTGTGGACTATAGCATGGAGTTTTTACAATTTGCGCAAAAAGTTTTTAGTTTCCATATATCTACAATGGTCAATCCTTTTTCAGAGAATATTCTAAAACTTCTTTACATTCATCACATAATTCTCCATTTTTTTGTGATTTTTTTCTTGCAATAGAGTCTTATCATTTCTGTTATTACTTTTTCTCTCTATTTCTTTTTCTTTTTCTATATTTTTACTCATATGTCTATTCTTTAAATTCTATAATTTGCCTTTCAATATCTACTTTTGCATTTACTCCAAAAGGAATTATACATCTTGGAGTGCTGTGTCCCACATTTATATTATATACAATGGATAAATCTTTGTTTTTTTATTTCATCTAAAAAGAATTTGTTTATACTCTTCATAATACTCTTCATTTTGTGGCTTTCCGATAATCAAACCTGAAACAACATCAAATATTCCATATTCTTCAAGTTTAAGAATCATCTTTCTAAATAGCTCAGGTTTAGGTTTTTCTTCGCTTGTTTCAAGAAGTAGAATCTTATCACTCCACTCATCTAAATTTGGAAATATTTCATATTTTTTACACAGATATACTGAATCTTCATATCTTGTATTATCAAAAAAATATCAAATATAGACTCTAGACATCCTCCCAATATTTTACCTTCAAATTTTTGCACTTCCTCTTAATAATTCAAATCCTCTATTAGGGATGTTCTGCCATAGAAATTCCAATACCATTTTTTTACTAAAGTCTTCTCTCTCATTATACCAAACATCACTAGGAAATATTTTTTTAATTTTTCCATAAGTAATTAATTCTTCAAAGAAATGCTTAGAATAAGATAACATTTCATTTGATAATTCACAAATATCAGGTAAAAATGCTTGACCATAAAAATGTTTTTTTATTCCTACTTTATTAAGCATGAAATGATTAATTGTTGTATCAGAAAAACCTAAAAAAATATTTTTCTGCTTTTACTGCCATTTCTAATTCATTATTTTCAAAACAGATAAGGCAATAATCTATAAGTATCATCTCCTCCTATTGCACATAATATCATATCAATTGAATCATCATTAAAAGCATCTATTAAATCTTTTGCTCTTGCTTTTGGGTTATTTTTTTAAAAAAATTCAATACCCTTTGTTGAGTTAGGTAAAAATTCAACTTCTATTCCATATTTTTTTAAGTCTTTCAATTCCAATTCTAACTTCATGAGAGACAAAATCTTCGCCCAATATCCCACTAGATAAACTTACAACGCCTATTTTCTTACCTTCATATAGTCCTCCATAGAAAAATCAGCTAATAACCGACCATAAGGGTCGGTTATTACGCCGATTATTTTAAATTTATTCTATTTACACTTTTTTCGATTAAGTTTATGATATAGTAACCTTTTGTATCTCCCTTTCTTGGAAGAGTTGTACTACCTGGATTTAACACAGTTATTCCATCAACTCTTTCTCTTATATGCACATGAGTATGTCCAAAAAGAGCATAGTCCGCTCCAACTTCTTTAGCTTTTTCAACTATTTTATCAATACCATTATCAACATCATAATTATGACCATGAGTTAAAAAAGAATTTCTTTTCTTCTAATTTCTAAAAACTAATTCTTCTGGTACATCTTTTGAATTCTCATCACAGTTTCCAGCAACTGCATAAATTTCCATTCCAGTTATTTGTTCAATTTTTTTCGCATCTGAAGCATAATCTCCAAGATGTAGAACTATATCAACCTTATTTCTTTGTAAGCTATATGCTACTGGAAGTACAATTCCATGAGTATCACTAACAACTGCTATTATCATATTTATCACCTAAAATATTTTTTTAAATCTTCTAATGCTCTTTTTCTATGACTAAATTTATCTTCAGGCTCAATTTCTGCCAAAGTTTTGTCCATATTTTCTGGAACGAAAATCTTATCATATCCAAAAGCCATTTTCTCCACGTTCTTCTAATGAAATAGTACCCTTTAAGATACCCTTTGCAACATATTCTTCTCCGTTTTCATCAACAAAAACCATTACTGTTTTTAAAAATATGCGCTCTATCTGTTTTACCTTCAAGATTTTTTTAAAAGTTTTTTTCTATTCGCATCACTATCTCCATGCTCTCCAGCATATCTTTGCAGATAGAACTCCTGGCTCTCCATTTAAAGCATTTACAAAAAGTCCAGTATCATCAGCTAAAACAGCATATGAACAGTATTCTCTTAACTTTTCTGCTTTAAGTTTCGAGTTTCCTTCAAGTGTATCATAAATTTCTTCAAATTCTTCAGTAACACCTAATTCACTTTTTAGTTACTATTTCAAAATCATATTTATTTAAAAATATCAAATATTTCTTTAATTTTTATTCTTATTATCTGTAGATAATGCTACCTTTTTCATTAAACTAACCTTTCTAAAATTAATTCATTGAATTTTTTTGAGGATTTCCCTTACCTTTAGAAGCCTTCATACATTGTCCCATTAAGAATCCTAAAGCTCTATCTTTTCCGTTCTTATAGTCTTCTATTGAAGATGGATTATTCTTTAAAAACTTCTTCAACTATCTCAATTAATGCGCTGTCATCAGAAATTTGGATTAATCCTCTTTCTTCAACAACTTTTTAGTGGATCAAAATCTCCTTCTTCAAATAATTCTCTAAGAAGTTTTTACCAACATTAGCATTAATTTTATTTTTCTTTTTACTAATTTTAATAGACTTGCAAAAGATTCGATATTTAATGGAATTTCTTCAAATTCAATTTCTAAATCTTTAACTCTTCTTAACACATCAGAAAGTAACCAGTTTGATACTAGAGTTGCATCATCAACCTTTTGAACAACTTTTTCAAAATATTCAGATAAATATTTATTTTTGAGTTAATACATTTGCATCATATTCTGAAAGTTTGTATTCACTTAAAAATCTATTTTTTTCTTATTCTTTTGGAAGTTCTGGCATTCTTTCTTTAATTTTTTTCAACAAAAATCTTTTTCAAGTTTGATATAAGGAATATCAGGCTCAACACTAAATCTATAATCATTTCCTTCTTCTTTTATGACGCATAATTATAGTTTCTAGCTTTTGATTCATCCCAACGTCTTGTTTTCCTTTTTCGCCAACTATTTTTATTATTAACATTTTCTATATGTCTTTTTGTTCATATTCCATAGCACGAAGTGCAGCCTTAAATGAGTTTAAGTTTTTAATTTCAGTAATTTTAGTTTTAAAACCACTTTCTTCATCAACAACATTTAAGTTTACATCACAACGAAGAGATCCTTCTTCCATTTTAACATCTGAAATTCCAAGATACTTAATTGTTTCTTTTTAAATTTGTTAAAAAAACGCAATAGCTTCTTCAGGACTATTCATATCAGGTTCTGATACAATTTCAATTAGTGGAACTCCAGCTCTATTATAGTCCATAAGAGTATGACCACTTTCATTATGAATTGATTTTTCCAGTATCTTCCTCAATATGAATTCTTTTGTAATCTAAGTTTTTTTAACTCCATTTTCAGTATCAATTTCAATATATCCATTTTTACAAATAGGAGTTCTCTCTTGAGTTATCTGATAACCCTTAACTAAGTCAGGATAAAAAAATATTTTTTTCTATCCATTTTCATATCCATAGAAATTTCACAATTAAAGGCATTACCTGCCATAATTGCATATTCAATAGCTCTTTTATTTATTCTTGGAAGAGTTCCGGGATGACCTAAACATGTAGGACATACATTAGTATTTGGAGGACAACCATATTCATTTTTACAACCACAGAACATTTTTGTATCAGTTTGTAATTCAACGTGAATTTCAAGTCCTATTATTGTCTTTAAACTCATATTAAAGCCCCCTTTCAAAATTCATTGCAAGATTTAATAATTTTTCATCATCAAATCTCTTAGCTATAAATTGAACGCTTCCGCCAATTTTCTTAAGATTTAAAGGAACAGAAATAGCAGGAAGACCTGCAAAGTTAACTGGAACATTAAAAGTATCTCCAGCATAAGATTTTAAAGCATTATCCTTTTCAGCACCTATCTTACCAGGAAGACAAGTAGTTGTTGGAGTTAAAAATAAAATCATATTCTGTAAGAACTTTATTTACTTCTTTACTAATCAAATCTCTAACTTTCAAACCTTTTTTTATAAAAGTACTTGGTTATTAGAACTTGCTAAATAGAAAGTTCCCTATTGCAATTCTTCTTTGAACTTCTTCTCCAAAACCTTCACTTCTTGTATTTGTAAATAATTCTCTTGTTGAGTCATAATTTTCAGTTCTATATCCATATCTGATACCGTCAAATCTAGACATATTACTTGAAACTTCTGCACTCATAACAACATTATATACATTTGTTGAATGTTTAATATATTTAAAATCTACTTCTTCGATTATTGCTCCTCGATTCTTTAAATTTTCGATAGCTTTTTTTATAATCACTTAGAACAACATCATCAATTTCATATTCTTCAATATTAGAAACAGTAGCAATTTTTAGTCCTTTGATTGAAAAGTTATTATCTTCTTTAAAATCAACAGTATCTCTCATAGTAACTGCATCCATCTTATCAACTCCACCAATTGTATTTATTACAGGTAAAATTGATTTAACATCATTTGATAAAATACCAACTTGGTCTAAACTGCTTGCCATTGAAACAACACCATATCTTGAAATCATTCCATATGTTGGTTTGTAACCTACACAAGCACAGAAAGACGCAGGATTTCTTACAGAGCCACCTGTATCAGAACCTAAACTAATCATCGCAAGGTCAGCACTTACACTACTTGCAGAACCAGAAGATGATCCTCCAGGGATTAAACTCTCATCTAGAGGGTTTTTTGTTGCTCCAAAATAAGAAGTTTCACCTGAACCTCCCATTGCAAATTCATCCATATTAACTTTCCCTAAGATTACAGCATCTTCTTCTAAAAGTCTGTCAATAATTGTAGCATTAAAAATCGGAGAATAATTTTCTAAAATTTTTGAGCCACATGTATTTTTATATCCCTTAACTAAAAATATTGTCCTTAATGGAAACAGAAATTCCAAAAAGAGATCCTAATTTTTCTTTATTCTTTAATTTATTATTTAAAAATTCAACTCTTTTCCATAACTTTTTCTTTTGAAAAATCAAGGAAAAATATTTAATTCTTTTTATCTTCAATTCTCTTTATAACATCATTATAAAAGGAAACTAGGTCCACTTTTACCACTGATAAAATCTTCTCTTATACTTAAAAATATCCATTATTTCACAACCCTTTGTAATCTAAAAATATCCATACTCTTTGTCACTTGCATTTAAAAAGCGCATCTTCTCTTGAAATACTTTCTTCAACAACATCTTCTCTCAACGGGCTGTTGTGTTCTACAACTATTTCTAGTTCTTCACATTCTGAAGTATCAAGTTCCATAATTTCATTAGCAAAAACAAGAACATCATCAAACTTTTTTAGCAATAACATCAAGTTCGTTTTCTTCTACATTCAAGTTTGCAAGATAATAAATTTTTCTTTACTTCTTCCTTACTAACCATAAAAATCTCCCTATCTGAAATATTAATTCTAAGTATTATTTTAACACATTTTTTACCAAACAAAAAAAGGCTGATTTTTTAAAAACAGCCATATTCATATTTAAACAGTATATTTCAACTTTCTTTTTCATATTTAATTTTTTAATCTTTTTAATTTGAGTTTCCTTAACCTTTGGCTCCTCAATTTTTGACTCATCTTTCTATATTCAGTCTTAAAATATGTCAAAATAGATTCAAAGCTTTTTATTTAAAACTTCGTTATCAGATAGATTTAAATCTTCTAAAGCTCTCATCAATTAAATTCTCATGGAATTCATCGTGAATCTTTAAAATATCTCTTGCCTTATCAGTTATCTCAACTCTAACAACTCTTCTATCTTCTTTATCCACATATTTTTGTTAAATATCCTTTTTAATAAGTCTACTTGCATTTACTGAAAGAGTTCCCTTTGTAACTAACATTGCATCTGCAATATTTCCAATTGTATTATTTTTCAATCTTTGAAACATTTTCAAGCAGATGAACTTCATACATTGTTAAAGGTACTCCTTTTTCTTTCATGTATTTTTTTCTTGTATATATAATATGAAATTAAATAAATCGACTAATAATTCATTTAATGTCTGTCTGGTTTTGCACTCCGCCATTTTCATCCTCCTAAATTCTATTAAAAGTATATAATAGTATTTTTCTTTTAGTCAATATACAAAAATCAATATAGTTGTTTTTTTCATTAAATTTATATATAATTACAATATGAAAAACTATAGAAAACAACTTAAATATACAAGAGATTAAACAAAATCTAAAGTATGAACATGATATTGAAATTTTTGACAGTATTGATTCAACAAATAAATATCTAAAATCAAAAATAAATGATATGGTACTATTGTTATCAGTAATGAGCAGACAAATGGTTATGGAAAAAGAGTAGACAATTTATGTCTAATAAAGATATTGGAATATATATGTCTATTTTTAATCAATCCAAATTGCTTAATAGAGGAGAGTTTAAAAAAATCACAATTTTAACCAGTGTCGCTATTCTTTCAGCAATAAAATCTGTTTTGTAATTTAGATGTAAAAATTAAAATGGGTCAATGATATAATTCTAAATGATTTAAAGGTCGGTGGCATTCTATGCGAAAGTCAAATTAACCTTAATACTAACATCATTGACAATATGATCGTAGGAATTGGAATAAATGTAAAAAAATTTGATTTTTCCTTCAAGTTTTAAAAAAATATTGCAACATCAATAGAAAATAATATAAATAATAATATTTCAAGAAACAAACTGATTTCTGAAATAATTAATTTCTTTGATTCATATTTTTTTAGAAAAGGAAGATTATCTTAAAATCTACAAAGAAAATTCTTATGTACTTGGAAAAGAAATATCAGTAATTCAAAATGATGAACAATTCAATGCAAAAAGCTATTGATATTGATGATAACGGCTCTTTAATAGTCCAAGCCCAAGATAAAAATAATCAAATTAATTAGTTCAGATATAAGTATAAGATAACTCTTATACTTATATCTTTTTAATTTCCTACAGAACAGATTATTTCCCCACTACAAACAACCTTATTTTTCTACCATTGCGCAAACATCAGCAATATAGATATTTGCTTTACTATTAACTAGTTTTACCTTCAAAGTAAGTACATCTCCTGGTAGAACCATTTGTTTTAAATCTCATTTTATTAATTCCAGCAAAAATAACCAATTTTACCTTTATTTTTCCTCTTTACTAAGAAGTAAAACACAGCCAGTTTGAGCCAAAAGCCTCAACAATTAAAACTCCTGGCATAACATGTTTATTAGGAAAATGTCCCATAAACTGCATTTCATTAGCACTTACACATTTTGTTCCAACTATCTCAGTTTTTTCTTCATTAATGAAATCAATTCTATCTACAAGTAAAAACGGATATCTATGTGGTATTATTTCTTGAATTTCATTTGAATTATAAACCATATTAGTCCTCCCATTTTTCAAGATTATACTTGCATTATGTCCACCGAAACCTAAGGAATTACTCATAGCATATTTAATATTCTTTTCTAATCCCTTATTTTTAACGATATTCAAATCACATTCTTCATCAATTTCATTTTGAATTTAATGTTGCAGGAATATATGAATTTTTTTAATGCTAATGTTGTAATTAAAGCTTCAACAGCTCCACTTGCCCCAAGCAAATGTCCTGTAGCAGATTTTTGTAGAACTAACTAATACATCTTTAAAGTTTTCGCCAAAAGCATATTTTATTGCCAATGTTTCTGACTTGTCGTTTAAAGGAGTACTTGTTCCATGAGCATTGATATATCCGATATCTTTTGCTTCAATTCCAGCATCACTAATAGCATTTAACATTGCTTTCCCAGCACCACTACCATCACTTAAAGGAGCAGTAATATGATTAGCATCACAAGAATTTCCATAACCTACAACTTCAGCATAAATTTTAGCATTACGTTTTAAAGCATGTTCTAATTCTTCAAGCACTAAAACTGCACTTCCCTCTCCCATTACAAAACCATTTCTTTCTTTGTCAAAAGGAATACTAGCTCTATTTTTATCTGTACTTTCACTTAAAGCTCTCATACTAGCAAATCCCGCTACAGCAAGTGGTGTTATTGATGCTTCACTTCCCCCAGCAAAAACAATATCCATATATCCATCTCTAATTTTCAAAAAGCTTTCTCCAATGGCATTTGTTCCAGCAGCACAAGCAGTAACAACACTACTACAATATCCTCTTGCATCCAAGTCAATCGCTACAGTTCCTGCTGCAATATTAATTAATGCCATAGGAATAAAATATGGAGATACTCTACTTGGACCCTTTTCGTTCAATACATTTTCACAATTTGAAATAGTTTCAATTCCTCCTATTCCACTTGCTAGGATAACTCCAGTTCTATCTCTATCAAAATCTTGAAGATTAGAATCTTCAAAAGCTTGTTTTGTTGCTATTCTTGCAAACTTTACAAAACGATCATTAAATTTCAAATCACGTTTATTGTAATATTTTTCAAAATCTAAATCCTTAATTTCAGCAGCAAGTTTTACCTTATGTTCACTTGTGTCAAAGAGAGTAATCTCATCAATTCCACATTTTCCATTTTCTATAGAATTCCAAAGTTCTTCTTTATCATTCCCAATTGGTGAAACAACACCCAATCCACTTATAACAACTCTTCTTTTCATATCACACCTACATTATCATTCCACCGTCAACATTTATTACTTGACCTGTTATATATTTTGATTCATCACTAACTAAAAAATTAACTAAATTTGCAACGTCCTCTGGACTTCCCATCTTATTCATAGGGATTGATTTTAAAACACTTTCTTTAACAGTTTCAGAAAGTTGATCTGTCATTTCAGTTTCTATAAAACCAGGAGCAACTGCATTACATCTAACATTTAAGGAAACTAATTCTCTAGCAACAGATTTAGTTAAACCTAAAATTCCTGCCTTACTTGCGGCATAATTAACCTGTCCAATATTCCCAGAAAGTCCAACTACACTTGAAATATTAACAATTACACCAGATTTTTTTGTTTCATCATAATTCTTGAAACATTTTTAATACAATTAAAGCATCCTTTTAGGTTAACATCTATTACCTTGTCAAAATCTTCTTCACTCATTCTTAAAAATTAATGTATCTCTTGTAATACCAGAGTTATTTACTAAAAACATCTACTCTACCCATTTCTTTTTACAACTTCTTTAAACATGAGTTCAACTTCTTCAAAATTTGAAATATTACATTTATATAAAAAGAACTTTAACATTATATTCTTCACATATACTTCAAGAGCTTTTTCGTAGTCAGAATTATAGTTTATTACTACATCATATCCTGATTGGGCAAGTTTAATAGAAATAGCTTTACCTATTCCACCACTTCCTCCTGTAACTAATGCAACCTTATTCATTTAATAATTCAACCACCTTTCCAACGGACTCAAGATTTTTCAACTGAATAAATATTCACATCTGGATTAATTTGTTTTACCAGACCACTTAAAAACTTTTTCCAGGTCCTATTTCTATAAAAAGTATCTACACCATTTTCAATCATAAACTCAATGCTTTGCATGAATTTTACACTTGACTTAATTTGATTTTTCAAAAGGATTTTTACATCCTCATCACTTGTCTTTCCAACAGTATTAAATACTATTTTTATTTGGCTCTTTAAAATCAACCTCTTTTAATACAGTGAATAATTCCTCACTTGCATTATTTAAATAACTTGAATGAAAAAGCTCCACTTACATTTAGTTTTTAGACTTATATCCTAAATCTTTTAACTTTAAAATAGCTTCATCTATTCCTTCATACTTCCTGTAATTACAATCTGTTTTGGACTGTTATAATTTGCTATTTCTACATTTTTTTATATCTTTAATTACATCTTCAATTACTTTTTGCTTCACAACTAAAAATCGCAGCCATACCAGTATTTTTAGGAACAGCATTAGACATTATTTCACTACGCTTTCTAACAAGCTCAAAAACATCTTTTACAGATAGTGCATCACTATATGCTAAAGCTGTATATTCCCCTAAACTCAATCCTGCTGCATACTCACAATCAATGCCATGGCTTTTTAAAACTTTAGCTATTCCTAAAGATACTGCGACTAAACATGGTTGGGCATTTAAAGTATTATTTAAGTCTTCAGCAGGACCTTCAAAACAAATTTTTTGTAAATTTGAAGGTAAATATTCAAATACTTCTTTAAATGCCGAACTGTCTGCCAATTCTTTTCCCATTCCTACATATTGAGCGCCTTGACCGGCAAATAAAAATGCTATCTTCATATAATCACCTCAATTCATTATTAGCTTCAGAAACCAATTCTGAAATTAATTCTTTAACAGTTGTTATCTTATCAATTCTATAAGCATTAGTCCCTGAAAATATTAGTCCATTATCTATATCACCTTTAACAGCATTTATCAAAGCTTCTGTTATACAATAAACTGTATTTTTAGGATTACATGGTAAAATACAATCAACACAATATCTAACAGGAATTCTACCATCTTTATCCAATCTTTCTGTGAATTTATTTCTTATTGCCCTTCCAGGAAATCCTGCTGGGCTTTTTAACAATAACAATATCTTCTTTTGTAGCTTTTACAAACATATCTTTGTATTTTTCATGAGCATCACATTCTTCTGTAGCAATAAATCTAGTTCCCATTTGAACACCACTTGCACCTTGCTTCACATATTTTGCAATGTCCTTTCCAGTATAAATACCACCAGCTACAAAAATTGGAATTTTTGATTATATTTTTTTCTTCATAATTAACAACTAATTTCAAACAGTCTTCTAAAATTTCATCAATACTTTCACAAGTATCATTTAAAATATCATCTTTTTAAAACCAAGATGACCTCCGGCTTCACTTCCTTCAATAACTACAAAATCAGGAATCTTATTATGATGTTGATCCCATCTTCTTAATATTAGATTTAAAGCCTTTCCACTTGATACGATTGGAGCGATAAGAACATCACTCCCTTTAGTTAATTCTGGTAAATTAAGAGGAAGTCCGGCTCCAGAGATGATTGCATCCACACCTAATTTAACACATTCCTTAACATAAGATGCATATTCAGTTGTTGCAACCATTACATTAACTCCAAGTAGTCCCTTCCCACCGGAAATTTTTCTTGCCTTATCAACTTCTTCTTTCATTGCAAGAAAATTATCTTTAGAAGTTTCTTTTAAAAATGTTTTACAGCTATAACCAGGATGAGCGAAACTTAGTACTCCCATACAATTTTCTCTCATAACATTTCCTACTAAACTTGATAGGGAAATTCCAACTCCCATACCACCTTGAATAATAGGTACTTCTAAAATTTTATCTTTTAATTTAACAGACTTAAGCATAGTCTCCACCTATTAATTTTTCAATCTTTCAAACTCTTCCTTACTTTTCTTTCATTATATTTTCAAAAAAATTTCATTTAGAGTCTTTTTCTTCTTTTTATTAAAACCAGAAATTTGTCCAAGCATAACGGAACCATTTTTAACGTCACCTTCAACAACTGCTCTTTTTAAAGAACCCAATGTCAATTTTTTTCTAATTCCTCTCTTGATGAAATTTCTTTTTCTAATTGTAAAAATTTTTCTACTCATATCATTTTTAAAAATTCTAACAGGTGTATTAATAGTTCTACCTGTAACTACAGTATCAATATCTTTTGCTTTGATTACTGCATTTTTATAATTTTGATGTACTGGACATTCTTTAGCAACTAAAAGACAAGTTCCAACTTGAACTCCAATTGATCCTAAAGCGATAGCGGCATTAAAACCTCTACCATCTGCAATTCCTCCAGCAGCAATTACTGGAATATTGATTGCATCTACAACTTGTGGAACTAGTGCCATAGTTGTAAGCTCTCCAACATGACCACCTGATTCAGTTCCCTCAACAATAACTGCATCAACACCAATACTTTCCATTCTTCTAGCAAGTGCAACAGATGGAACAACAGGAATAATTTTAATCCCTTTAGCTTTTAATCTTTCAACATAAGCACCTGGATTTCCTGCTCCAGTTGTAACAACTGCTACTTTCTCTTCTAAAATAACCTCAATAATCTCGTCGCAATATGGATTCATTAACATTATATTAACACCAAAAGGTTTATCTGTAAGCTCTTTACACTTTCTAATAGAATCCCTTACCATTTTAGCATCCATAGCTCCTGTTCCAATAATTCCAAGAGCTCCAGAATTACTAACATCCGCTGCAAATTCTGCCGTTGAAATATTTGCCATTGCTCCTTGAAAAATTGGATATTTTATACCTAATATTTCATTAATCATACTATTCTCCTATATTTCAATAATTGTAGAACCCCATGTAAGTCCGCCACCAAAAGCCTACTAAAATTACTTTATCTCCTTTTGTAATTTTCTTTTGATTCAAAAGCTTCGCAAAAAGCCATAGGGATACTTGCAGCACTTGTATTGCCATATTTTTCTAAATTAACAAAAACTTATCATTATCTACATTAAGTTTTTGCAACATTACTTATTATTCTTTGATTTGCTTTGATGAGGAATAATCAATTTAATATCTTCAATTTTTAAATTTGTCATTTCTAAAAATTTTATTAATTGATTTTTCTACTACATTTATTGCAAACTTAAATACTTCTTTACCATCCATTTTTAAAAAGCCAGATTTAAGAACTTTATTTTTCATTTCAAAATTCATCTCAACATTTTTCTGCAACAAGATCTTTTATCATTTCCTAAACTACAAGCATAAAATTCTTCATTTTTACCGTCTTTTTCAACAACAATTGCACTGGCACCATCTCCAAATAAAACACAAGTATTTCTATCTCCAAAATCAATTATCTTACTAAGTGTTTCACAACCAATTACCAATGCTTTTTTATGATATGTATTAAGCATGGAGGCAACAACTTTTAGTGCAAATACAAATCCAGTACATGCTGCGTTAACGTCAAATGCTGTTACATTTTCTCCAAGCCCTAATTTTTCTTGTACCATACATGCTACAGATGGAGTATAATTATCAGGAGTCATTGTCGCACAAACAATCAAGTCAATTTCATTCTTATCAATATTTGAATTCTTGATTGCCTCAACCGCTGATATATACGCTAATTCACTTGTATTTTTCATCTGAAATTCTACGTTCCCTAATTCCTGTTCTTTGAAAAATCCATTCATCACTTGTCTCAACGAATTTTGATAGATCATCATTAGTAACAACTTTTTTAGGAACAGCTTTCCCAAAACCTAAAATCTTCATTAATATACTCCAATATTTCTATATTTTTTTATACCTATTAGAAAGTAAACTGCTTTTTACTAACTTTTTCTTAGTTCCTTTATTTTCTTATAAATACTTTCATCTAAAAAGTTTTTATAACTTCAGAAAAATTGTTTTGTGCTCCACCAAAAGGCTCCTTTATTATCTCATCAACTATTCCCTTTTCTCTTAAATCATATGCAGTAAGCTTCATCATTTCACTAGCTTCTTTACATCTAGTTTCATCTTTCCATAAAATTGATGAAAAACCTTCAGGAGATAAAACAGAATAAATTGAATTTTCAAGCATAATAATACAATCTCCAAGACTTAAAGCTAGAGCTCCACCACTTCCGCCTTCACCAATTACAACACAAATAACTGGTGTTTCAAGAGTTGAAAATTCATAAAGACATTTTGCAATTGCCTCTGCTTGACCTCTTTCTTCTGCATCTTTTCCCGGATAAGCCCCAGCAGTGTCTACAAAAGTAATTATTGGTCTTTTAAATTTTTCTGCTTGTTTTGCAATTCTTATCGCCTTACGATAACCTTCAGGATTACTCATACCAAAATTTCTTTCAATATTTTCTTCTGTAGTTTTTCCCTTTGCTTGTGCAATAACTGTAACTGGAATATCATGAAATAGTCCAATACCAGAAATTATAGCTTTATCGTCTCCATAAAAAGCGATCTCCATGCAATTCTACGAAATTTGTAAAAAGTCTTTTTATATAGTCTTCAGCTTTTTGGATGTATTCTATTTCTAGCTATACAAACTCTATCCCAAGAAGTCAAATTTTGATTTGCTTCATGACATAGTTTCTTTATTTTTATTTGAAAGATTTTCTCTTTCTTTCTCATCAGTTGTATTATTCTTTTTTTCTATAAGGTCTCTAATTATTAATTCATAATCTTTATATTCCATTACTTCACTCCATGTAAGATTAAAAGTTTATGTAGAGTATCTTTTAATCTATTTCTACTTACAATAAGATCTACAAAGCCCTTTTTAAGCAAAAATTCACTTTTTTTGGAATTCCTCCGGCAATTTTTCATTTATTGTTTTTTCAATAACTCTCTTTCCAGCAAAACCAATGTAAGCTTTTAGGCTCAGCAATAATAATATCCCCAAGCATTGCAAAACTTGCACTTACTCCACCAGTAGTTGGATCAGTTAAAATAGTTATATACAATAGACCTTTATCATTAAATTTTTTTAAAGCTGCACTAGTTTTTGCCATTTGCATTAAGGAGATAATTCCCTCTTGCATTCTAGCTCCACCACTTGCAGTAGCCACGATTAAAGGTAATTTTTTCAAAGTCGCATATTCGATTGAACGAGTAATTTTTTCTCCTACAACTTTTCCCATACTTCCCATCATAAAATTACTATCCATAGCACAAACAACAGCTTTTATTCCTGAAATTTCACCAACTCCACAAACAACAGCTTCATTAATTCCACTATTTGTTCTAGCCTTTTCTAGCTTTTCATCATATTGGTAAAAATTTTCTTCATTATAAGTAGTAATCTCTGCATCAAATTCACTAAAAGAGTTAATATCACAAAGCTCTCTAATTCTTTTCAACAGCTCCAATTCTTAAATGATGTCCACATTTGTTACAAACAAATAAGTTAGACTCCCATTCTTCCTTAGTGATATTTTTCATTACAATTTTGGACAAGCTTTTAAAAAGATTATCCGGAATTTCCTTTTGGTAAAAAAATGTAGGATTATTTTTTTCTATATATTTTAAGTTTACTTATCTCAATTTTTTTCTATGATTAAATAAATTCTGCATTTTCACTTAACTCCTTTATATAATTTGCAACATAGCTTGTATCATATCTTCCACTTATAAATTTGGCACTATGTAGTAGCAAGTATTGAAATTCTATATTCGTTTTTACTCCATCAACAAATAACTCCTCAAGAGTTGCTCTCATCTTCTTGATACAAGCAAGTCTTGTAGGCGCATAAGTTATCACCTTCATTATCATTGAATCATAAAAAGGTGGAATTGTATAACCATTATATACTGCAGTTTCAATACGAACACCATTTCCACAAGGTACATTTAAAAACTTAATCTTGCCTGGTGATGGTGCAAAAATTATTCTTAGTATCTTCAGCTGTAATTCTACATTCTATTGCATAACCATTAATTTTAATATCTTCTTGCTTAATATTAAGTTTCAATCCAGAAGCAATACGAATTTGTTGTCTTACAATATCAACTCCAGTTATCATCTCAGTAATAGGATGTTCTACCTGAATTCTTGTATTCATCTCCATAAAATAATAATTTCCAGATTTGTCAACTAAAAATTCAATAGTTCCCGCTGAATAATATTTTAAATGCTTACAAATTTTTAACGCGTCTTTAATCAACTTTTCTCGAATATTATTATCGAGAACATGACAAGCGCCTCTTCTAAAATTTTTTTGATTTTTCTTTGCATTGAACAATCACGTTCATAAAGATGAATTACATTTCCAAAACATATCTCCTAAAAGTTGTACCTCAATATGTTTTGGAGATTCTATATATTTTTCAATATAAACTCTATCATCATTAAAACTAATCTTCGCTTCTGATTTAGCAGTATTATAATTTTCAACAAAATCTGAACTGTTCCAAACAATTCTCATTCCTTTACCGCCACCACCACTAGAAGCTTTTATAATAACTGGATAACCAATTTTTTCAGCTTCTTGAAGTCCAATTTCAGCAGTCTCAATTACATCCTTACTTCCAGGAATAACTGGTACACCGATAATTCCCATTTGTAATCTGGCTTCATTTTTATCCCCTAACATACTAATCAATTCATGATTAGGGCCTACAAAAATTAAACCACATTCTTCAACTAATTTTGCAAATTTTGGATTTTCACTTAAAAAACCAAAACCAGGATGAATCGCATCACATCCACTACTACAAGCAGCCTGAATAATATTATTCATATTAAGATATGATTTTAAAGGATTATCAGGACCAATACATATTGATTCATCTGCTAAATTAACATGTAATGCTTCCTTATCTCCTACCGAATGAACTGCAACTGTTGTAATTCCCATTTCCTTACAAGTTCTAATTATTCTTACTGCTATCTCTCCACGATTAGCAACTAATAACTTTCTAATCATTTTAATCTCCTATTAAGATAAGCTCCTCATCAAATTCAACCATATTTCCATTTTGTGCTTTAATTTCAAGTACAGTTCCACTCTTGTTGGACTTTATCTCATTCATAACTTTCATTGCCTCTAATATGCAAATAACATCGCCTTTATTTATCTTTTGGCCAACTTTTACATATGGAGCTTCATTAGCACTTGGTGCTGCATAAAAAGTTCCAACAAAAGGAGCTTTAATCCATTCTCCTTTAATATCATTAACTTGTTCTTCAACTTTTTCAACTTTTACAGGACTACTCTTTTCAACAACATTAACAAATTCCTTAGCAACATATTCAACTTTATTATTCTTTAAATTGATTTTTAAAATCTTTAAGTTCTAAAAGTCATTTCATCTAATCCTGAATTTTTAAACAATTCAACAATACTATTTATTTTTCTATATCCATAAATTTCTCCTAAAAATTAAGTAAGCTACTCATTGCAAAGCTTACTACTTAGTTTTTGACTCTATTATGTCTATTACATCTTGAACTGTTTGTAATTTTACAAGTTCTTCATCTTCAATCTTTACATCGAATACTGATTCTAATTCTAATGCAAGTTCTATTGATGATAAAGAATCAATTCCTAAATCTTCATTTAATCTTGCAGTTGGAACAACTTCGCTTCCTTCAATATTTAATGATTCAACTAAAATTTCTTTAACTTTTTCTAACATAATTTAATCTCCTTCTTTATTTTTGATTATCAAATATTTGACAGCCAATCTTTTTGACAGTCAAATTATATATTATTTGATTTGTAAAGTCAAGTTTTTGCAAGTTTATAAAAATTTTTTTAACAAAATGTTACAAAAACAAATAAAATCGTATATTTTTAAAAATAATTAAATTTAAAAATTCTCTACACTGCAATAAAAACAACAATTAAAAATTGTTGTCTTTTTAAATTATTTCATTATTTTAAGTATCTTTCTATATCCAATGATTGCAACTACACAAGAAAGAATATCTCCTGGTAAGAATATTAAAAATAAATTATACAATAAAAAAACTTATTGAATACACTTTTTCCATTAAGAGCATATTGTAAAACACAAAATACAACAAACCAATAATGTAAATAATTAAAATTCCAATTCCAGTAGCTAAAAAAATATTTTTCCTTAAAACTTGCAATAAAAATATGTCATAAAAAGCAAATGCTACTAAATAACCAAAAGTTGGACTAAAAATATAATTAATTCCTCCACCATTTGCAAACACTGGAAAACCAGCAAGTCCAATCATCAAATATACAATTACACTTAATACAGCAAATTTACGTTCAAGTACTAATCCTGATAGAACTACAAACAGAGTTTGTAATGTAATAGGAACAATGAAAAATGGAATCTTTATAAATGCTCCTACTGCAATTAATGCACTAAATAGAGCTACTAAAAACAAGATCTTTTGTTCTTATATTCATTTTTCTCCTTTCAATTTAATATTACATAAGAATTAGAACACAAAAATCTTTTTTTGTCAATATTCATTATTAATTTTCTTAAAATATAAAAATTTTTATAATACAAATTAAACATATATTACATAGAATTTTTAAAAATCAATTAACAAAGCTATTGAAAAATTCAATAGCTTTAAAATTAATTTTATGTTATGATTTTTGTGTAATCTTTTTCCGTCGTCGTCAAATACCATAAAGTTTTTAATTCTTAATTTAATATCTGAATTTTTCTTCATATACACCATAAGTTTCAACATGGTCAATAACTCTGACTACATTATTATTCCCCAAATCCACCTTGCAATCATTAACATCTCCAAGATAGAATTGACTTACAAGTTTTGCATCAATTGTTCCATCTTTTTCATCAATTCTTAGAGCTTCAGGTCTTATTGCAACAATAACATTTTCCAGTCTTGTCTCCATCATATGGCAATTTCTTTTCCAGTATCTGCAAGTTCAACAAAGCCGTCTTTTGCAACTCCTTTAATGAAGTTTACACGTCCAACAAAGTTTGCAACGAATGGATTTACAGGATTTCTGTATATTTCTTCTGGAGTTCCTATTTGTTGAACTACACCTTTATTTATCAAGATAATTTTATCACTCATTGTCATAGCTTCAATTTGATCATGAGTTACATATACAACTGTAATTCCAAGTCTTTTTGAATTTCCTTTATTTCAAAACGCATTTCTTCTCTAAGTTTTGCGTCCAAGTTTGAAAGAGGTTCATCAAGTAAAAGTAATTTTGGTCTAGAAATTAAAGCACGTCCAAGAGCAACTCTTTGTTGTTGTCCACCAGAAAGCTCTGATGGTTCTCTATCTTTATATTGAGATAAGTGAACTATTTCTAAAACTTTTTCAACTCTTTCTTTTATTTCTTCTTTCTTAACACCTGCTATTTTTAATGGATGAGGCAACATTATCAAAAAAACATTCATATGAGGCCAAACTGCATATGATTGAAATACCATTCCTATTCCTCTTTTTTCGGGAGGAAGGAATGCTTTTTCCTCCTGATACAACTTTATCCCTATTAGAATTTCTCCACTTGTTGGTTTTTCAAAACCAGCAATTAGTCTTAACATTGTTGTTTTTCCACAACCTGAAGGTCCTAATAAAGTTATAAATTCTCCATCTTTAAAATGTTTCTGTAAAAGGTTTTAAAACTTCTACATCACCCAAAAGATTTGCTTATTTCTTTTATCGTAATAGTTGACATTTTCCTCCTAAATTGAAAACTTACCTTTTGTAATCTTATTTAAAATCAGTTTACTAGCAATACAAAAATCAAAATTGCAGTAGCAAGTACACTTGCTATTTGTTGACTATGATATGTTTGATAATTATATAGTTCAGAACCAATTGTCTTTTGTATGAGATGAATACAATAATGTACTCATTGTAAGTTCATAGAAACTAGGCATGAAAAATTAAGAAAAATACCTGCAACTATTGATGGCATAATAAGTGGTGCAGTAACATCTTTAATCATTTCTTAACCAACTAGCTCCAGAAATTTGTGAGTGCTTCTTCCAACGATGGATGCACCTGACTCATTCCCGAAACAACTGTCCTCATTCCATTAACATATACTTAATCATATATGCAATTATCATAATATATATTGTATTGTAAATATTTATTCCAAATTTACCACTCATTGTCATTATAAGAGCAAGAGCTATTGCAATACTTGGTGTTCCTGACCCAACTGTAATTAAGAAGTCTGGAAGCTTTCTTCCTTTAACTTTAGTTCTTTGTAACAAATAAGCCATCATACAAGAGATTACAATTCCTATAAGTGCTGCTGCAGAAGCTGCAATTAAACTGTTTATTGTAGAACTTAATATACTATCTCTTGTTAGCATTTGTTGCCAGAATCTAAACGAGAAATTCTTAGCATTTAATGGCTTACCCATATTGATAGTTACAAGTAAGTGCTACTGTTATAAATGGAACAATAACTACTATAAATGCGAATATTGAAACTAAGATTGTAAGAGGAGTTCTCCATTTTCCTAAATCAACTATTGTAGGTCTTGTAGATTTTCCACTCATAGTTATATATTGTTTCTTTCCAAGTACAAATGTTGAAAAATATAAAACTAAATTGGCAATTATCATTAAGAATACAGCAAGAGTAGTGGCATCAATAATACCTTCTTCATTTCCAATATGAACAAATTCAATTATTCTTGTTGTAACTGTATGAATTTGTCCTGGAGCACCGATGATTGATGGAATACCATAACAAGATGCAGCTGTTACGAAAACTAAAAGTCCCGCTGCTATTAAACTCGGTGTCATCATTGGAATTGTAACTGTAAATAATGTCTTTAAAGGACTAGCTCCTGAAATTCTCGCAGCTTCTTCTAGTGATGGATCCATTTTTTCCATAGCACGAGAAATTGTAATAAATGCATAAGGATAATAGAAACAAGTTAATACCCAAATCATTCCCCATACGCTGTAAATATTGAAAATCGGTTCGCTAAGTCCAAATATTTTTTGAATAAACATATTTAAACTACCAACTCTTGGATTTAAAAGTCTAAGCCAAGCCATGGCTCCTACATAAGGTGGAACCATATATGTAATTACAAACATAGTTCTAAATATTTTTACCATATAAATTTGTTCTTCCTACTAAAAAGCTAGTGGAAATACGATTAGCATCCCAAAAATGTAGTTGCAACCGCTGTAACAAAGAGTATTTCTAATAGCTATAAAGTTTGCATCGTAGCTGTAAACTCTTTAAAAAGCCTCAAAAGTAAAACTTCCACTTGGAAATACGGATTTAACAAATAGATATAAAAGTGGGAAAAACTTCAAAAAATAAGTAAAAGTGCAACAATAGATAACATAATTATCCATTTTATATCTAATTTAAATTTTCTTTCTGTCTTTTGCATAAAATAAACCTTTCATTAACAAGAGGGAGTTTCCTCCCTCTGTTATATAATTTTTATTGTGAAATAATATTTCTTTATATTCTAGAAAAATAATTATTTTTACCGATTGTATCAGTGAACATCTTTCTTAGAGAATCTCTATCTTTTACCATTTGTTCCCAATTAACATTGATACTATTTCCTGTAATTTCAGAAGTTTTAATTGCATCGTATGGAACTTCTGGGAAATCTTTTAATACAGAATGCATCCAGCCCCTTAACGATGAATTTTTGACCTTCATCTAGAAAGGAACCATTTTGATATAGCTTCAGCAGCTTTTGTATTCTTATTTTCAGTTAATTTTTCATCTACAATCATAATTGGTGAAGGAACTACAATTGTTCCGTCTGTTGGATAAATAACTTCTAATGATGAGTTATCATCTTGTCTTTTCTTAAGAACTGATTCTTCAAGAATCATAAGTTCGTCCATTTCACCAGTTTCAAGTTTTGTTAAAGCAACACTACCAGCTTCGATAGCAACTTTTCTTTCAGCTAATTTTTTGAAATAATCTTCAGTATATTTATCTTTTAATCCACTGATTGCAGCTAGAGCTGTACCAGATTTTTAATGGGTCTGACATAGAAATTTTTCCAGTAAGACTTTGTTTTTCAGCGAAATCTTTAAAACTTAAAGCTAAATCTTCTTTCTTAGTTTTTTTCAGGATTATAAGCTAATACCATGTTAGAAATTCTAACTGGATACCAATATCCTTCTTTATCATATTCAAAAGCTAATTTATCTTTGTTATCGATATCAAATTTATGTAATACTTTCTTTTCTTTTAATTCTTAAGCATATGAAGGTTCTGCAACCATTATAATATCACAAGCAAGTTTTCCTGCATCAATTTCACCAGCAATCTTTGTTTTGTAAAGTTCCAGTTCCACCTTGGAAAAATTCAATTTCGCAATTTGGGAATTTCTTCTTTAAAGCAGGTTTCATATTAGCAATAATATCTTCATACATTGAAGTATAAATTCTTACTTTTCCTGTAACTTCTTCATTTGCTTTCATATCCTTGCTTGCTTCTTCTTTTTCAGTCTTTCCACCACAAGCAGTAGTACCAATCATTAATGCTGACAACATAAGCGCTAAAAATTTCTTTTTCATAAATCCTCCTAAATAGAAATGATATATTTAATTGAGTAATATCTCAAGATTAATTATATTCAAAAATCTTTTAAAAATCTATATATTTTAAGTCGTTTTTAAAAATAATTTTTGAAATTTCAAACTTTTTAAAAGGGTCTTTTTGTCCCTGTAAAAATATTTATCCCAATATGTTATTTTTATTTAAAAATTACTATCTAAAAACAAATAAAAAGAGAAAATTTATGAAAAATTGTCTCTCTTTTAAAATTTTATTAATTTTTTTGAAATAATTTAATAACAAAGTTTTTGATATTTTTGAAAACGATATAGAAAATCATTAACCTTCTATTTCATCCAATCATTAAACTTGTCCAATGTCTTTTCTGCCATTTTCAGTAACTTTAATGATGTCATTTTCAATATATACAAAATCTTTATTTAATATGTCTTTTAAAAACTTTTTCAAATTTATTTTTGCATAACATAAATGTTCATTAATTATTTGGATATTACATTCTGTACATTCTCTATCTGTGTTTTTCATGATTTATTAAATGTAGCATCATAGTAACTTCTGCAAATTCATTTCTTTTTCTCTTCTCATTTATTATTTTTCTGATAATTCCATTTCTTGGTTCAAAAATGAAAACTAGGAAAAATATCATACCATTTATAACTGCAATTGTTCCTGCAATGGAAAGGTCATATAGATAAGCTGCATAAAATCCTAATACACTGCTTAAAAACTCCTATAAACACACTAATAAATATCATTTTTCTTTAAATCATGTGTTAAAAGATATGCTGTTGCTGATGGAACAACCATATAGGATATTACAAGTATTGATCCCACTGCATTAAATGCTCCAACTGTTGTAACAGATACCAAACTCATCAACGCATAGTAAATAACAACAGGTGTAAATCCAGAAATTATACTTAAGTTCTTGTCGAATGTAGAAATTTTTAACTCCTTGAAGAATACTCCAACAAAAACTAAATCAATTATGAAGATTACAGCCATTACAAAAATAACTTTTGACATCTCATATCCAAAAATTCAATTCTTGGAATTATTGAAAATGCAACTTCTCCAACTAAAACAGAGTCAACATCAAGATGTACTCCTCTTAAAAATTTTGAAATCAAAATTATCGCAATACTGAATAAAAAAGGAAATACAAGACCTATTGATGAATCTTCATGCAATGTTGTCTTTTGATTAATAAGTTCAGTTAAAAATACTGTAAATATTCCAACTAGTCCTGCTCCAATAATTAGTAATGGACTTGTTAAATCTTTGGTAATAGCAATTACAATTCCAAGTAAAATAGTATGTGTTATAGAGTCAATCATCATGGACATTTTTCTAAGAATTAAAAATGGTCCTAATAATGAACAAGCGGCAGAAACTAAACTAACAGCTAATAAAAATCTCTAATTGTCTCATCTAGTACCTCCTTGCAAAGTTCTCTTTCTTTTTAAACACAATTCCTTTTTGGTGAAAATAATACACTAAAAACAATCAAACTTGCAACTATTGTTATGACTGGTCCAGTTGAAAGTCCTTTATAGTACATACTTATAAAAGAACCTACAATTCCAGAAAATGCACCCAAAAATTCCTGATAAAATCATCATTACATTGAATTTATCAGTCCATTGTCTTGCTGCAACAGGAGCGCAATAAGCATTGTACTCATAGAAATTACTCCTACTGACTGAATTCCCATAACTATTGAAATTACAAGTAAAACTATAAGAATTCCTGTCATTACATTTATTGAAAATCCCTTTGTTTGTGCAAATTCGGATCAAAAGAAAAATAGTTTTAGCTCTTTCCATAATAATAAAAATCACACACAATACTACAATAATTATTCCAATTAAAAATATATATCCTTTTTTAAAAAGCAGCAGCTTGTCCAAATATAAATTTATCAAGTCCAGCTTGATTGGTATTTGCTTTTCTTTGAATTAAAAGTTAATAACACAATACCAAGTCCAAAAAATGTGGATAAAACTATCGCCAATGCACTATCAAATTTTACTTTAGATTTTAAATCTATGCCAAAAATTAGAAGAGCAGCAATAACTCCTGCTAAAAAAGCTCCCAAAAGTAAAAATTCCAAATTTTTAATTCCAAGAACCATAAAGGCAATACAAACTCCAGGTAATGTTGAATGGCTGATTGCATCACATATAAGCCCTTGTTTTTTTACCGTAACATATACTCCCATAATTCCACTTAATAAGCCTAAAAGACCAGACCCAAGAGCTATCATAACAAAAGTATAGTCGGTAAGTAAATCTAAAATTTCATTCATAATCTATACCCTATACGCCTTATTTATATTTTCTTCTGTAAAAACATCCTTAACTGAACCAGATGTGATAACTAATTTATTTAAAAGCACAACCTCATCAAAATATTCCTCAACAGTTCTTAAATCATGATGAACAACAATGATTGTCTTTCCATTATCTCTAAGTTCCTTTAAAATCTTCATTATTTCTTTTTCTGTTTTAGCATCAACACCTTTTAAAGGCTCATCTAAAAATATATTTCACTATCTTGAACTAATGCTCTCGCTAAAAAAACTCTTTGTTGTTGACCTCCTGAAAGATCGCTAATTTGTCTTTCAACATAATCTTCCATTCCTAGTTTCTTTAAAGACTCCAAAGACAACTCTTTTTCTCTCTTTCCAGGTCTCTTAATCCAACCAAGTTTTCCATAAGTTCCCATCATAACTACATCCAAAACATTTGTTGGAAAATCCCAATCTACTGATTCACTTTGTGGAACATAAGAAATATCTTTTCTAAATTCCTTATATGTTTTACCAAAAATGAAATCTTTCCAGATGAAGTTGGAATTAAATTCAACATCGCTTTTTAGTAAAGTTGACTTACCAGCACCATTTGGTCCCATTATTGCAGTTAATTTTCCCTTTTTATATCTAAATCAACATCCCAAACTACAGGTTTTAAATAGTAGCTATGGTTAAATCTTCAACTTTTACTGCTATTTCATCCATTTTATTCCTCCAAATAATTAAAAATCTCCTAATATAAGTATATATAATTAGGGAGATTTTTCAAGTTTTATTTTAAAGCATCAACTATTGTATCTATATTGTATTTAAACATTGAGATATAAGTATTTTCCTTTGTATTATCATCTCCCAATGAGTCAGAATATAATTCTCCACCTATCTTAACATCATGACCTTTTTGCCTTTACAAGATTCAACTAAAAGATTCAATTGTTTTTTCTTAGGAACAGAAGATTCAACAAAAACTGCCTTTATTTTTTTGATTCAACTAAAAAATCAGATAGTTTTTTAATATCAGCTGCACTAGCTTCTGATTCTGTACTAATTCCTTGTATAGCTTCTACTTTGAAACCAAATTCTTTCGCAAAATAATTAAAAGCATCATGAGCAGTAACTAATACTCTTTGATTTTCAGGTAATTCTGAAACTTTTTTCTTTATATATTCTGAAAGTTCATCAAGCTCTTTTTCATATTTAGCAAGATTCTTATCAATTTCTTCAGCTTTTGAACTATCTGCTTTCTTTAAACCTTCAGCAACATTTTTTGCAGCTATCTTCCAATTTTGAACACTGAACCAAATATGTGGATCATTAGGGCCAGCACCTTCTTCATCCCATGGAAGCAATTTATCTGATGGTATATTTTTTTGCTGCAGTAACAACATTTTTATTTTGTTTTTCTAAGCCTTGTAGTATTTCTCCCATTTGTCCTTCTAAATGTAATCCATTTACAACTACAACATCTGCTTTTTCAAGTTTATCCACATCTCCAGCAGTCGGTTTATATAAATGAGGGTCAACACCCGCTTTCATCATTCCTTCCACTTCGAAATTATCTCCACCAATTTGTTTTACCAAATCAGTTAGCATTGTACTTGTAGCAACAACTTTTTTCTTCGAAGCCTTTTGCTCAGTTTTATTATCAACATCCTTAGTTTTATTTGCTTCTTTTTGTACATGCTCCTAAAATACCTACAGAAAGTACTAGAGCAAGTAATAACATAAATTTCTTTTTCATTTTTCCTCCTAATAATACCGTTAAGAGTTTTTTATCTCTTACCATTATATATTACCATATTTTTAAATTAATAACAATAATTATTATTAAAATTATAAAATTTTTTTAATTTTTTTATATATTATAGATATACCTTAAAAAAATAAATTCAAAAAGAACCACACCCTTCCTCGATGCTTTGCATCGGGCGGGTACCGAGAACCTTGATACTTCGTAATAAAAAATAGTTGAGGATTTCTCAACTATTTTTAAAAATTTTTACTTATTTTTCTCTTCTTCTTGAAAACATATAATCCGCCTACTAATGACATAAATGTAGTTAATAGTGATTCCCCACCTACTGATGTCTTTGGTAATCTATTATTTGTATTTCTTGAATCTTGAGAAACATTTGGTTTTCCGTTTAAACCTTTTAATGCATTTACTAAATCTTCTTTAGCTTTATCAACTTCTTTTTGATTTGCATTTGGATTATTTAATACGTCTTTTGCTTTTTGTAAAGCATCATCGTATTTCTTCTTAGCATCTTCTGAAGCATTCTTGTATTCATCTGAACCTTTTACAGTATCTTCTTTATCTACTTCTGATTTTAAAGAGTCTTTATCAGTTTCTTTTCCATCCAAATCGCCTTTAGCTTCTTCTAAGTCTTTCTTAGCCTTGTCAACATCTGCTTGACTTGCATTTGAATCAGCCAATACATCTTTTGCTTTTTGTAATGCATCGTCATATTTCTTCTTAGATTCGTCAGTAGCATTCTTGTAATTATCAGAACCTTTAACGTCATTTTCCTTATTAACTTCAGACTGTAAATCATCTTTGTTAGTTGGTTGACCGTCTAGAGCATTTTTAGCATCTTCTAAATCTTTCTTAGCTTTATCTACTTCTGCTTGAGATGCTCCTTCTTTTTCGTCAACTTTCTTTGCTTCTTCTAATGCTTTATCATATGCTTCTTTCTTTTCATCAGTTGCATTCTTATACTTATCGTCAGCTTTAGTTGTTGGATCTTTTGCAATTTCTGCTTTTAATGCATCCTTATCAGTTGGTTGTCCGTCAAGCGCACCTGCTGCGTCTTCTAAATCTTTCTTAGCTTTGTCAACATCTGCTTGACTTGCATTTGAATCAGCTAATACATCTTTTGCTTTTTGTAGCGCATCGTCGTATTTTTTTCTTAGATTCTTCTGTTCCATTTTTTATAAGAATCAGAATCTTTTACATTATTTTTCCTTATCAACTTCAGATTGTAAATCATCTTTATTTGTTGGTTGACCATCTAAAGCATTTTTAGCATCTTCTAAATCTTTTCTTAGCTTTATCAACATCTGCTTGACTTGCATTTGAAACAGCCAATACATCTTTTTGCTTTTTGTAATGCATCGTCATATTTCTTCTTAGATTCGTCAGTAGCATTCTTGTAATTATCAGAACCTTTAACATCATTTTCCTTATTAACTCAGATTGTAAATCATCTTTGTTAGTTGGTTGTCCGTCAAGTGCATTTTTTAGCATCTTCTAAGTCTTTTTAGCCTTGTCAACTTCTGCTTGTGTTGCGCCTTCTTTTTCGTCAACTTTCTTTGCTTCTTCTAAAGGCTTTATCATATGCTTCTTTCTTTTCGTCAGTTGCATTCTTGTACTTATCGTCATCCTTAACAGTCGGATCTTTTGCTATTTCTGCTTTTAGTGCATCCTTATTAGTTGGTTGTCCATCAAGCGCTGCTGCTGCGTTTGCTAAATCTTCTTTTGCTTTATCAACTTCTGCTTGAGAAGCTCCTTCTTTTCATCAACTTTCTTTGCTTCTTCTAAGGCTTTGTCATATGCTTCTTTCTTCTCATCAGTTGCATTTTTGTACTTGTCATCAGCTTTAGTTGTTGAATCTTTTGCAATTTCTGCCTTTAATGCATCTTTATCAGTTGGTTGTCCATCAAGTGCATTTTTCGCATCTTCTAAGTCTTTTTTAGATTTGTCAACTTCTGCTTGAGTAGCTCCTTCTTTTTCGTCAACTTTCTTTGCTTCTTCTAAGGCTTTATCATATGCCTCTTTCTTTTCATCAGTTGCATTCTTGTACTTATCATCAGATTTAACATCAGTTTCTTTTGCTATCTCAGCTTTTAAAGCGTCTTTATCAGTTGGTTGTCCATCTAGAGCTGCTGCTGCATTTGCTAAATCTTCTTTTGCTTTATTTACTTCTGCTTGTGTTGCACCTTCTTTTTCATCAACCTTTTTTGCTTCTTCTAAAGCTTTATCATATGCTTCTTTCTTTTCGTCAGTTGCATTCTTATACTTATCGTCAGCTTTAGTTGTTGGATCTTTTGCAATTTCTGCTTTTAATGCATCCTTATCAGTTGGTTGTCCGTCAAGTGCATTTTTAGCATCTTCTAAGTCTTTCTTAGCCTTGTCAACATCTGCTTGACTTGCATTTGAATCAGCCAATACATCTTTTGCTTTTTGTAATGCATCGTCATATTTCTTCTTAGATTCGTCAGTAGCATTCTTGTAATTATCAGAACCTTTAACGTCATTTTCCTTATTAACTTCAGACTGTAAATCATCTTTGTTAGTTGGTTGACCGTCTAGAGCATTTTTAGCATCTTCTAAATCTTTCTTAGCTTTATCTACTTCTGCTTGAGATGCTCCTTCTTTTTCGTCAACTTTCTTTGCTTCTTCTAATGCTTTGTCATATGCTTCTTTCTTTTCGTCAGTTGCATTCTTGTACTTGTCATCAGCTTTAACAGTTGGTTCCTTTGCTATTTCTGCTTTTAAGGCATCTTTATCAGTTGGTTGTCCATCTAAAGCTGCTGCAGCATTTGCTAAATCTTCTTTTGCTTTATTTACTTCCGCTTGTGTTGCATCTGTTTTAGCGTCGATTCTCTTTGCTTCTGCTAATGCGTCATCATAAGCTTTCTTTGAATTTTCAGTTGCATTCTTGTACTTGTCATCAGCCTTAACTGTTGGGTCTTTTTTGCTATTTCTGCTTTTAACGCATCCTTATCAGTTGGTTGTCCATCTAAAGCTGCTGCTGCATTTGCTAAATCTTGTTTTGCTTTATTTACTTCCGCTTGTGTTGCATCTGTTTTAGCATCTATTCTCTTTGCTTCTGCTAATGCATCATCATATGCTTCTTTCTTTTCGTCAGTTGCATTCTTGTACTTATCATCAGCTTTAACTGTTGGATCCTTTGCTATTTCTGCCTTTAAAGCATCCTTATCAGTTGGTTGTCCATCTAAAGCTGCTGCTGCATCTTCAAGGTCTTTCTTAGCTTTATTTACTTCCGCTTGTGTTGCATCTGTTTTAGCGTCGATTCTCTTTGCTTCTGCTAATGCATCATCATAAGCTTTCTTTGAATTTTCAGTTGCATTCTTGTACTTATCATTAGCTTTAACTGTTGGGTCTTTTGCTATTTCTGCTTTTAGTGCATCCTTATCAGTTGGTTGTCCATCAAGCGCTGCTGCTGCATCTTCAAGGTCTTTCTTAGCTTTATTTACTTCCGCTTGTGTTGCATCTGTTTTAGCGTCGATTCTCTTTGCTTCTGCTAATGCATCATCATAAGCTTTCTTTGAATTTTCAGTTGCATTCTTGTACTTATCGTTAGCTTTAACTGTTGGGTCTTTTGCTATTTCTGCTTTTAACGCATCCTTATCAGTTGGTTGTCCATCTAAAGCTGCTGCTGCATTTGCTAAATCTTGTTTTGCTTTATTTACTTCCGCTTGTGTTGCATCTGTTTTAGCATCTATTCTCTTTGCTTCTGCTAATGCATCATCATATGCTTCTTTCTTTTCGTCAGTTGCATTTTTGTATTTGTCATCAGCCTTAACTGTTGGATCCTTTGCTATTTCTGCTTTTAGTGCATCCTTATCAGTTGGTTGTCCATCAAGCGCTGCTGCTGCATCTTCAAGGTCTTTCTTAGCTTTATTTACTTCCGCTTGTGTTGCATCTGTTTTAGCGTCGATTCTCTTTGCTTCTGCTAATGCATCATCATATGCTTGCTTCTTTTCGTCAGTTGCATTCTTGTACTTATCATCAGCTTTAACTGTTGGATCCTTTGCTATTTCTGCCTTTAAAGCATCCTTATCAGTTGGTTGTCCATCTAAAGCTGCTGCTGCATCTTCAAGGTCTTTCTTAGCTTTATTTACTTCCGCTTGTGTTGCATCTGTTTTAGCGTCGATTCTCTTTGCTTCTGCTAATGCATCATCATATGCTTGCTTCTTTTCGTCAGTTGCATTCTTGTACTTATCATCAGCTTTAACTGTTGGATCCTTTGCTATTTCTGCCTTTAAAGCATCCTTATCAGTTGGTTGTCCATCTAAAGCTGCTGCTGCATCTTCAAGGTCTTTCTTAGCTTTATTTACTTCCGCTTGTGTTGCATCTGTTTTAGCGTCGATTCTCTTTGCTTCTGCCAATGCATCGTCATATGCTTGTTTCTTGTCAGCACTTCCATTTTTATATTTAGCACTCGCTTTTACATCATTTTCTTTTGCTATTTCTGCTTTAAGAGCATCTTTGTTAGTAGCTTGACCATCTAAAGCTGCTGCCGCATTTGCTAAATCTTCTTTTGCTTTTTACTTCTTCAACTGTTGCATTTGATTTTTGCATCAATTCTCTTTGCTGCCGCTAATGCATCATCATAAGCCTTTTTTCTTTGCATTTTGTTGCATTTTTATATTTATCAGAATTTTTACAGTATTTTCTTTTGCTATTTCTGCTTTAAGAGCATCTTTATCAACTCTATATGCATAAGTTACAGTTTGAGAACCTACTACATAATTTACAGTATCTCCTGATTGGTATCCTCTTGCGGTTGAAACATTTGTTGCAACTAACTTATATCCATCAAGATTTACATAGTTTGATAAGTTAACAGAAGGAGTACTTCCATCACTTCTAAAAGTCTTATGAGATTTTATTTCTTGTTTTGTATCTGCATCTACATACTTAACAGTAACATAAGAACCACCTGCAGTATATTCAAAACGTTCTAATTTAAATTGTTGTAAGTTTCTAGCGCCCCCAGTTGATGCAAATAGAGCAAAAGCTAACTCTTCTTGACCAGCAACCTGTCTAGTTGTTCTTCTACTATAATTAATCCAATCTTGAATACTTCTTTCAAATACTTGACCATCATATGTTACAGTCATTTTCTTTGTAGAGCCGTTATAACTAACTATTACCTTTTTAAATTCATTATTAGTAGGTTGAGTAGTCAATCTCTTTGCATCACTTACAGCATATCTTGCTCTACCACCACCATCAGTATGATAGAATGCTCCAAATGCTCCATTTTGATATCCTGGAAATTTAGGATCGGCATCTGATTTAGCTGCTCCATTTGGTGTACTGGTATTATGGTAAGTATCTAATTTAAAACCAAAAGAATTTGGAATACCTCCAAGTCCTATACTTGCTCCATCTAATCCTACTACTCCAGGTTCAGAAGTTGTAAATACAAAAGAAACACCATCTCCACCAGCAACTCCATCGGGGCTATATCCTTCATATCTTTTTCCAATATTAATTTTACCTACTAATTCAAAGCTTTCAGATAGTGAAATCTTATTAAATAGTGTATAAGCTCCCTTTCTTGAAGGTGCATCATCAGTTAATGTTACTACATTTCCATCTTTGTGAGCATCTGCTGATGTTGTAAAAAATGTGTCTTGATTATCTTGAGTAACAATCAATTTCGCCTTAGGGTTATATTCTGCATTACCTAAGTTAACAGACGGATCTATTTCTCTTTCTGCTCCGTAAGAAACATGTCTTAATGAGCCTGTTAATTTTGCTGTTGTTGGAGCTAATAAAGTAAACACTAATAGACTGCTTACGAATAACCAGCTACCATGTTTTTTTCTAGCTCTCCAATTTTTCTGTACTACTTCTTCTCTCTTCATACATACCTCCTATTTTCCTATCTTTTTTTTGTAAATTTTTATTTTTAATATACTTATATAGTATATCATAAGTTTCCCATTTTTAACAAATAAAATAGCTAAAAAGCCTTAAAATTTGAATATTATTTTTTTGATAAAATTAAAAATCTTATGGTAAACTTTTAGCAATCAAAAATATAATTTTAAATATGTATGTTGTCTTGTTATATAAAGGATTGTGAAAAAGATATTCATTTTAAAAAAACTTATAATATTTTTGTTAATTTTATGTAATATATTTTTTTCGTGCCTAAAAATTCTAAAAAGTGAATATTTTTAGTGAATTTCTAAATTTTTGCAATAAAAAAAGTAGTATAAATACTACTTTTTAATTTTTAATTATTTTTGTTCTTTGAATCCTTGTTGAGTTACAAGTTCTTCACTCTTTTTCATACTAATTTTTAACTTTCTTAGGATCTTGGAAGCTTTCACCCATTATAGTTTTTTGCTTTTTTTCATAGTCAAGATTTTTCATAATCAACTTCTAAAGTTTCAACGAATTTATCTTCTTGATAATCTATTGATTCTTTGATTCCTTTGATTCCTTGATATTTTTCAGCAATTGGATCTAAAACAGCCTTAACTGCTTCTTTTTGTCTTTAAGTTTGGAATATTAGCATAAACACCTTCGTTTATAGTTGTTTGTTTAATTACTTTATCGTCACTTTCATTATAAGTATAAGTTAAAGTTGTTTTAACTCCATTATTTTCTCTAACAAAAGTTTTTTTGTAGCAGTTTTTACTTCCTGAACAAGCAGTAGTTAGTACTACAACAAATAACATAGCAAATGCTAATAAAGTTCTTTTTAAATTTTTCATTCTTAACCTCCATTTAAAAATTATAACTAATTTTTAGCATATATGAAAAAGTTTTTCAAATATTTTTAACAAAGTTATTTTTATGCAAATAAAAAGCAGTATAACTGCTTTTTATTATTTTTTCTTTAAATCCATATTTTAAAATATTCTTTTTCAAACTCTTTTAAAACTTAAAAGATTCTTTTATTTTCTCTTTAGCTTGTTCTACTTCTTCTTCAGATAATTTCATACCCTAATAGTCCGCTGAATTTATTAATATCAATTTTTGTAAAATCAATTGAAATATTAGCTACTATCCCTGTATCATTATATTTAAGTTCATATTTAAAACCCTCTATTGAGTTAACAAAATTTGCTGCCATTGATGCCATCGCTTTTGCTTGCTCTTCATTTTCAACTCCCAAATTTTTATAACTTATTTTAACTTCTGCATCAATAGCTTTAATAGTATCTTCTTTATAATTAACCTTTATAGTACTTGTAATTTCTTCGTTTTCAAAATAATAAGATTTTGTTTTGTCCACCAGAACTACAAGATGCAAGAATTACAATTGTAAAAAGTAATACAAAAACTTGTTATAATTCTTTTTAAATTTTCATAGGACACCTCCATAAAAATTATTTTTCTTCGAATCCTTGTTGTAATAACATTTCTTCACTTGCTTTCATGCTAACTTTTATTTGCTGAAGGATCACCTGAAAATATCATTCTGGTAATTGTCTTGCCTTCTCAAAATCAATATTTTCATAATCTACTTCAAGTTCTTCTGTAAATCCATCATCATTAAAAGTAACAGATTCTTTTAAACCTTTTAATTCCTTGATATTGTTTTAGCAGCCGCTTCTATTCTGCTTTTACTTCTTCTTTACTCAAACCATTAAATCCTGAATATGGAACAATTGTATTAGATGTTTGTTTAATTACTTTTATCTTCGCTTTCTATGTAAGTATAAACTAAAGTAATTTTATACCGTTTTTCTAATACAAAAAGTCTTTTGTTGCATTTTTCTCCTTTTACTACCACAAGCTGTAGTTACTACAATAACAAATAGCATTGCAAATGCTAATAATAATCTACTAATTCTTTTCATTATTTTCCTCCTTTTTGGTTAACTAATTTTTATCATAAAAGAATTTTTTCAATAAGAACCCCACCCTTCCAAGATGCTTTGCATCGGGTGGGTGCCTAGAACCCTTAGTTACTTCGTAATAACAACCCCACCCTTCCTCGATGCTTTGCGTCGGTGGGTACCAGGGAACCTTGTTGTTTCACAATAAAAACAAAAATATAAAAAGCAAAGACAAAAAATTATACTTTTGTCTTTACTCTAAATATATCGAGATACATACATATATATATAAATTATATTTTTATTTCTTTCAGAAATATTATTGTTTGTAAACAAACAATCATTGAGATCTCTCGACTACGCTCGAGATGACGTGTTGGGAGAATTTCTTTTCAAAGTGCAATGACGTGAACTATTTTTGTTTTATAGCCTATATTTTTAAATAAGTTATTATGTTATTTTTATTATGTTTTTATTATATTTTTCTACTATATTTATAAAAATAATTTGATGTTTATTTACATTTAACGTCTAGCTCTTAAACAAAGAGTACTTCCTTTATACGTCATCTTGAGCGAAACGTAGCATAGCGAAGTGTAGACAATCTAGCCTCTAACTTTGCTTGTTTACAAGCAAAAAGTAGAGTCTGACGCAAAGATTGTTCAAAATCTTCGATTTGAGTACAATCGACTGAGAAGATCTCATACTTTTGCTTTTAGCAAAAGTAAATGTATCGTAGATACATTGGGTGCCAGGGAACCTTGTTGTTTCACAATAAAAAGACAGTTAAACTGCCTTTTAAAATTATTTTTCTTCAATAAATCCCATTTGTAATAATTGAGTTTCCATTTCTTTTAAAAGTAACATTATTACTTTTTAAGTTCACCAGTAAAATAAAAGTCTATTAAACTCATTTGATTTTTATAGTCAAGTTTTTCAAAGTCGAGTTCTATATCTTCTATAATCCCATCATCTTTAAATTCAACACTCGCTTTTATTCCATCAATTGTTTGAATTTTACCAACAACTTCATTTACTATTTTTAATTTCAGTTTCTTTTAATCCTGAATAAGACGAATATTTAAAAGTTGATTTAACTTTTTCTTTTAAAACTTTTTCTTCCTTTTCAGTGTAAGTATATGTTATAACTACTTTTTGAATCATTTATAAGTAGTTCATAGGATTTTTGTAGGATTTCCTTTCTTCATTGGACAAGCTGAAGCTAATAGTAAAACAACTAGCATTGAAAATGAAAAATTATGTTTTTTAGTTTTTATCATTCTCTTCCTCTACAATTATTTTTGTTCTACAAAAGCCTTGTTTAATTAACTCAGCTTCTTCTATTTTTCATACTTAAATCATTGCTACCATATACTTCTTCAAATCCTGGAATTTGTTGTTTAGCTTTTTCATAATCAAGATTCTCGTAATCTAATTCAACAGTTTGAACATATTTATCTTCTTGAATATCTAAAGTCAGCAGTCAAACCATTAATTCCTTTGATGATTAGCTAAAGATAGATTTAAAATATTTACAACTTTTTCTTGCTTCTTCAGATTTTTAAAATCATTTTTGCATCTGTAACTTTAGTAACCTTTATAATTTTATCCTTACTTTTAATATAAGTTATAGTTTCAGTTATAGTAACCATTTCTTGTTTTTAATACAAAAGTTTTTGTAATAGGTTTGTTACTTTCACAAGCTGTTGTTAATACTAAAAATAAATAGCATTGCAAATGTTAATATTAATCTGCTAATTCTTTTCATAATTTTTCTCCTTTTTGGGTTAAATTATTTCTTTTCTGTATAACCATCATTTGTTAATTTTTACTGTTTCTTCCATACTAACTTTTAGATTGTTTAGGATCTTTTATATTTGAGTTAAATGCTTTTATTTTGCTGTTTCAAAATCAAGATTTTCATAGTCGATTCCTTAACTTCAATAAAAAGTATTTTCTTTATATTCAATACTTTCCTTCACACCTTTTATATATTGATATCTTGCTGAAACTGCCTCTACTTTTAATTTTTAATTTCATCCATTGGTAACCCTTTTATATATACTATATGGTACTTCAGTAGTAGTTACTTCTTTTAGAACCTTATCTTCTTTTCTATATATGTATATTTTAATTGTTGTTTTTTATACCATTCTCTTTTTCTTCTTTTTCAAAAGTTCTTGTAGCAGTTTTTACTCCTAAACCAGAACAAGCAGTTGTTAATACAACAACAAAAAGCATAGCAAATGCTAACAGAATTTTACTAATTCTTTTCATAATCACCCTCCTTTTTGGTTAACTCATTCTATCACATTATGAAATTTTTTCAAACAAGAACCCCACCCTTCCACGATATTTAGCATCGGGTGAGTATCCGAGAACCTTGTTATTTCACAATAAAAAAAGACAGTAAAACTGTCTTTTAAAATTATTCCTGTTCCACATAGCCCTCATCAAGAAGTTGTTTTTCTATTCCTTTCATAGTATATTTTACTTCTTTAGGACTTTTAAAACTTGGTCCAAAAAACTGTTTGTGCTTTTTATAATCAATACTTTCATAGTCTATTTTCCAACATTTTCAACGAAGGTATCACCTTCATAAGTTATATCTGCTTTAAGACCCTCAATACCTTTTATATTTAACAAGAGCCTTTTCAAACATATCTATAATTTCTTCTTTAGTTGATTCAGGTTTATATGTTGAAAAATTTCCTTCAGTTTTTGTTACCTGTTTAAGAATCTTTATCTTCTTTTTACCTATAAGTATAAATTATTGTATAATACCATTATCAAGTAAAAAGTTTTTGTTGAAATAGATTCAGTTTTATACAAGCAGTTGTTAATACAACAGTAAAAAAAGCATAGTAAACACTAATAAAATTCTTTTTAAAATTTTTCATAAAATCTCCCTAAATTTTTATGTATATTCCAAAATTTATTTCTTTCTACATATCCACCTTTTAACAGCGCTTCTTCTGTTTGTTTCATGCTGAATTTCTCTTTTTGTGGATTAATGTAATTTTCTCAAATACTTTTTGAGCTTCTTCATAAATAAGAGTTCCAAAATTTATTTCTGTAACTGTTTTTAAATCCATCATCTCTCAATTCTAAAAGTACTTTTAATCCAGCTATATCCTTTTTGATGTTCATTTACTTCTTTTAAAATTTTTGAATTTTTCCTTATTTCCACCACCTATTTTTGTATGCTTCGTAAGTTGATTCAGTTGTAGTTTCTTGATATACAATTCTGTCTTCACTTTCTATATAATAATAAGTAGCAGTTTGTTTTATAACCTGGTGTTTCCTTTACAAAAAGTTTTTGAAGGATTCTTCTTTTTCCTTTGGAGTTGTATCTTCTACTTCTACTTTTTCTTTTTCTTCTTTTTATTTTTTCATTATTTGTTCCTTTTATTTGAACAAGCTGTTGTCAATACTATAACAAATAGCATTGTAAAAGTGTTACTAAAAATCTTCTAAAAATTTTTCATCATTTACCTCCTAAAAAAATTTATTAACTAATTCTATCATATTATAAAATATTTTTCAAACTACATAAAAAGATAGCTATGCTATCTTTTTAATAAAGTAATTATTTTACAGTATAACCTGCTTTTTGTTAAAGAATCTTCAGTCTTTTTCATAGATACTCTAACTTTTTAGGATCTTGGAAGTTTGGTCCGAAAAACTGTTTTTGCTTTTTCAAAGTCAATATTTTCGTAATCTACTTCTAAAAGTTTCGATGAGTTATCATCTTGATATTCAATGCTTTCTTTTTAATCCAGTAATTCCTTGATATTTTTGCAGCTATTGGATCTAAAAGTTTTTGAACATCTTCTTTGCTTGATCCTGGTCTGAATTCAGAATAAATGCCTTCGTTTTTAGTTTTCTTGCTTAATTATTTTTGTCTTCTTTTTCATCATAAGTATAAGTAATTGTTGTCTTTAACCCATTTTTTTCTAAATAGAAAACTTTTGTTGCATACTGATCTTTCTTTGAACAAGCAGCTGTTAAAACTACCACGAATAACATTGTAATTGTTAATAAAATTCTTCTTAAATTCTTCATTATTTACCTCCAAATGAAATTTATGACTTATTGTAACATATTTTTAAATATTTTTCAACAAGCAGTAGTAAAATACTACTTTTTTAAAAATAACTACTATTTTTGTTCTTGATATCCAGCTTTTATTAAAGTTTCTTCTGACTTTTTCAAGCTAATTTTAACTTTTTAGGATCTTGGAAGTTTGTTCCCATAACTACTTTTTGATTTTTCATAGTCAAGATTTTCGTAATCAACTTCAATAGTTTCTATAAATTTATCTTCTTGATAATCTATAGATTGTTTAATTCCATCAATTCCCTGATATTTCGCAGCTATTGAATCTAAAAATCTTTTTGAATATCTTCTTTAGATCTGTTTAGATTTGCATAAAAGCCCTTCATTTGTTGTTACTTGTTTAATCACTTTGTCTTCTTTTTTCAATATAAGTATACACAACAGTTGTTTTTAAACCATTTTTATCTAACACAAAAGTTTTTGTGCTAGTTGCATCCTTACTTGAACAAGCTGTTGATAAAACAACAACAAATAACATAGCAAATACTAGTAATGCCTTTTTAAATTTTTCATTTTTACCTCCACTTTTATATATTAAAAATTATTTTTGTTCCTTATATCCTTGATTATACATAATTTCTGCAGATACCTTCATGCTAACTCTTACTTTTTTTGGATCTTGAATTGAAAGATAATTTTTGCCTTTTCATAGTCCAAATTTTTCTAAGTCAACTTCAAGACTTTCAATGAATCTATCCTCTTTATACTCTACAGTAACGTTTAATCCTTTTTATACCTTTTGTTTCTTCAATTTCCTTGTCGATAATTTTTCTTAACTTCTTCTTTAGTCATTGGAGGTTTAATTTTATCATAAATTCCTTCATTTGTTGTCAGTGTTTAAGTACCTTATCTTCTTTTTCATTATACACATAAGTAATTGTGGTTTTTTTGTCCATCTACATCTTTTACGAAAACTCTTTTTAGTTCCATCAGAACATGCAGTTGTTAAAACAACAACAAATAGCATAGTAAATGCCAATAAAAATATTCTTAAGTTTTTCATTTTACCCTCCTTATATTTTATACTTAAATTCTACCATATATCAACACTTTTTTTCAATTTTTAATACAAAATAAAAAGTAGTAAAATACTACTTTTAAAATTAGACTATTTTTGTTCTACATAACCATCTTCTAATAGAGCTTTTTCTGTAACTTTCATACTAACTATTCCTTTTTGAAGGATCTTGAAACTCTTCGTCAAGAGCTACTTTTTGCCTTTTTCGTAATCAAGATTTTCATAATCAATTTCTATTGTTTCAACAAAAGCTATCATCTTTATAATCTATTGAGTATTTAAGACCTTTAATACCTTCAAATTTTTAGCAATTGGCTCTATCATTTTCTTTTTATTTCTTCTTTTTGTTTTTCCAGGTTGAAACTCAGCATAAGTTCCTTCACTTATTGTTTCTTGTTTAATTATCTTGTCTTCTTTTTCAATATAAGTAAATACTTGAGTTGTTTTTAAAACCACTATCTTCTAAAGTAAAAGTTTTTTTCGCTGTTTCTCTATTATTTGAACAAGCTGTTGCTAAAACTACAAAAATAACATTGCAAATGTTAATACTATTCTTTTTATATTTTTTCATTAATTCCCTCCTAAAATACAATAATTCATTTTAACATAAAAATCAAGTTTTTACAATAAAAAGCACTCTTTCGAGTGCTTTTAAATTAATCAACTTGGTGGATTTGATTTTTGATTCTGTATGTTGGAAGTATTCGTATTCTGAGAATCCTAACATTCTTGAAACTAATACTACTGGAAATACTAACATAGCTCTATTAAATCTTGTAACTGTATCATTGTAAATCATTCTTGAATTCTTTACATCTTGTTCATAAGAATCAATTTTATCCATTGTATTTAAGTATAATGTATTTGCCTTTAATTCTGGATATGATTCAACAACTACTGCAAGTCTTGATAAAGCTTGAGTAAACATATTATCATCAGCTTCAATATCTTTTACAGAACTTGAACTATTCACTCCTCCTCTTGCTTGAACAACTTTTTCTAAAGTTTCAGCTTCATGAGCAGAGTATTTTTTAGTTGCATCAATTAAAGATTTTAAAGCATCCCATCTTGATTCAACATTTGCTGCTATTTGTCCCATAGCATTTTTAACCATTTCTCTTAATCTTATTAAGTTGTTGTAGCTAACCATTAACCAAAGTCCTAATAAGACAACAACCCCTAAAACTACGCCTAAAACTATCATAATTTTCTCCTTTCTAATTTATATTAATTGTATTAATATTATATCAAATATATACCCAATTATCTACTTCCACCACGGAACCTCCACAAAGGCCTCCGCCTCCACCGATACTTGAGAAGCCTCCGCCTCCTCCTGAAGATCTTGAAACACTTCTTGAATAAGCATCTATGAAGTTATTAGAGAATACATGTGAGTAAATCATAGCTGAATGCAATGAATAAACATCTACATCGTAATTTTCTAAAAAAATTCTGGTGATAAATTCTTTTAATTGTTTTTCAACGATCAGCAACATCAAACAATGTCGCATAAATCAATAAATCTTTCCAAACTTTAATTTCTTTTAACTTCTCTTTCACTTAATAGAGAAATCTTTCAAATAATTATAGTATTTTACTAATTTCGCATAAATTCCTTACCTTTTTCATTGTAAGTGTAAGTATTCTTATCTCTATTATTCTTTACAAAGCAAGTCATTTTCTGCTGCATAAGTTACAGAATCTTTTCTAAACTCATCTTGTAATTGTCTGAATTGAGTTTGATTATGTGTCTTTTCTTAAATAATTTGTAAATTCATCTTCTTGTAATATTCCATCATCTCTTGCAGCTTCAATAACCATATCAAATAATTCTCTCTCGTTTTGAGTTTCAAATTTATAATCTTTTTTTATAATCAATTTTTAGAGAAAGAATATCTTTTTTTAAATATAAAAGCCTTTTTGTTCAGTCATTGGAATTAGAAGTTTTTGTTTGTATCCATTTTAAGAAATAAGCTCTAATTATAGCCTCAGGTCCATCAAAACCAGCACATTTTTAGAATATGTGAAAGTCATACCATTCTTTTTCTGGAACATCTCTATAATATTGTCCCTTTCAAATCAAATTTCTTATATCCGCCTTTGAATTTCTTTTGACCTACAGCTTTTTGAACCAAATGCTATCACACTATTAGTATTATTAATCTAACTATAGTTTTTAACTGGAAATACAGTTTTTCTTTTCTTAACACTTCCAGTATTGTTAGTGTTTTTAGTATAGCTAGAGCCTTGAAATGCTTGATCTTGATAATAAGAAAAGTTTCTGCTATTTTTTCTCCTGTTGTGAATTCACCCTTATTGATTTGAATTAAAAACAGTTACATAATTTGATCTTGAAAGACTTGTTAAGCTTTCAAAAACAATATTTCCATTATCAAAAACTATCTTACCCTTATTCCCAAAAAGCCCAAATCTTGGAATTTGTATTGTCAAACTTTCCTTCTTCCTTGGTGATTGTAACTTTAACCTTTTGTGGAGGTGCTTCTAAGTCATCATTTACAAACTTCCAAAAAACCATATCTGAATCATTTAAAAGCTTTACAAAATTTGTAACTCTATAACTTAATTTAAAAAGTTTTCTTTGATAATCTCCAAAACCAAAGCAAAGTTCATAACCATTTGAAGTTTTTACAACTCCAGATTTACCAGCTTTTTGTTGTCTGGTCTTTTTAACATCCCATTTTGATAAACTCTCATAGAATTTCTCCCGAATCAGTTATTTCAGAAACATTAAAATTAATTATTTCACTTTTTCCTAAATTATTTATAGGAATATAGTATTCTGTACCCTTTGTTGGATGATAATCCATAATATTTTCGATATCAGCGCTGCCGTCCTTATTAATTCTAACAGTTATTTCATTTTTATATAAAGTATCTGCATAGAATTGTTGGACTGAACAACGAACAACCCTGAGCAATATTAAAGAAAACACAAAATTCTTTTTACAAAATTTTTAATATTTTGCATAATTCTATATACCAACTTTCTTTAAAATTTACAATTTACAAAAATAAACTTGCAATTATATAGATGAAGAAATTTTATTTTTAATCTTCTTAAAATCTCTTCCTTACCTAAAATTTCTAAAATATTAGAAAGTTCAGGCCCATGAACTTGACCTGTAAAGTAATGCTCTAACCGGCATATACAAGTCTTTTTCCTTTAAATCCTGATGCCTTTTAATTTTTCATAAATCCTTTTAGCAGTTTCTTCGTCTATTTCATCAATTTGAGATAATTCTTCTTTAATCTTTTAAGATTTCTATATGTTCAACATTTCTCATTTCAACTGCTTCTGGTTCAACTTCAACATCTTCAAATAAAAATCTTGATTGATCAACAATTTCAGGAAGTCTTGAAATAGATTCTTGGAAAGTTTTTTTGTAATTAGCTCAAGTCTCTTTCACAAATATCTTCCTTGATAAAAACCTGCTTCAACTAAATAAGGTTTAACAAGTTTTGCAAGTTCAGACACTTCATTTTTCTAATATATTGAGCATTAACCCAGTCTAATTTATCTACGTCAAAAACACCACCTGATTTTGATACTCTATCAAATGAGAATTGTTTAACCATCTCATCTAAAGATAAAATTTCTTCATTACTTTCTGGACTCCAACCTACAAGTGCTAAATAATTTACTAGTGCTTCTGGTAAATATCCTTTTTAATCTGAAGTCTTCAACTGAAGCATCATCATTTCTCTTAGATAATTTCTTTCCACTCTTATTTAAAAACTGTTGGTAAATGAACAAAAGTAGGTTTTTCAAAACCTAATGCTTCATAAAGATAAATATGTTTTGGAGTAGATGAAATCCATTCATCCCCTCTTACAATATGAGTAATTCCCATTAAAGTGGTCATCAACAACTACAGCAAAATGATAAGTTGGGAAACCATCAGCTTTAATTAATACTTGGTCGTCCATATCATTTGTGTTAGTGTAATTTTACCTTTAATAACATCTTCAAAAACAATATCTCTATTTTCTGGTAATTTTTAATCTAATAACATAATTTTTCGCCATTTGCAATTCTCTTTTTAGCATCTTCAATACTAATACCTCTGCAAAGTCCGTCATATCTTGGAATCTTTCCATCAGCTTTTTGTTGATTTTTAATGTCATCAAGTCTTTCCTTACTACAGAAACAATAATAAGCATAACCTTTTTCAATAAGTTCTTCAGCATATTTATTGTAAATTCCCTTTTTCAACTCTTTTCAGATTGGTATATGGACCACAATCTCCAATTTCTGTAATATTTTCATTTTCGTCAAGACAAACACCTTCATCAGCCTCAATACCTGACCATTTAAGTTCGTGAATTAAATTTTCAATAGCTCCTTCAACATATCTAGTTCTATCTGTATCTTCAATTCTAAGCAAAAACTTTCCACCATTTTGCTTAGCATATAAATAATTATATAATGCAGTTCTAAGTCCTCCAATATGTAAATATCCTGTTGGACTTGGTGCAAAACAGTAATCTTACCATTTATAAATACCTCCTAAAAATGAACATTTCCTCAACATAATTATATATCAAATATTTTTATTTGTAAAGAAATACTATTTGCGGATTATCTAAAAGAAGAGATTTGTTAAAAACAAAATTAAATGTATCGCAGATACATAAAAAGACAGTATCTCTATCTCCAAAAATTTCAATCTAAAAATTTCAAATTTTCGATATTTTCCCGTCTTTTTATTTATTACTATAACGATAAATTCGTTATTTCTTTCTTGCAACAAAATAATATCTATGAAATTCTACCTCTAATTACTCCTTCTTTTTCAAGAATTTCCTGTGCTTTAAAGAGATTTTCTTTATACTTTTCAACTTCGAAATAAGGAAATTCCCAATCTATAATCCTTGCAAACCAAACTAGAGCACCAACATCATAAAACTCTATCGGTCTATAAGCTTCTGCTTCTTCAACAATCTCAAAACCATTTTCTATAAATTCTTCTTTTGAAATATTCAGATAAGCTTTAGGAAATGGAATATCAACATCTCCTATTAAAAGTTCCACTAATTCTCTGTCATTTTCTGCACCAACCTGTTGTGTAAGAAATAATCCTCCACTTTTAAGAACTCTTTTAAGTTCATTAACATTATATTCACCATGTCTATTTGTAATAATATCAAAATAATTATCTTTAAAAAGGAAGTTCATCACCACCATCGGCTGGTTTAAAATCTATTCCCAAAGGAATAAGTCTATCCTCACATATCTTAATATTTGGCTCATAGCCTTCAATTGCTGAAGTATGTTTAGGATTTAGTAGAAAAGATAAAAGAAATTCCCCACCACCTGTTTCCATATCCAACAAATAATCACTTTCTCTTAAATAAGATTTTATAATGCTTCCAAAATCCCATGGGAGATTATCTTCTTCTCTATATCTTTCTCTAATATGAAAAATCCCAACCCTTAATATGAGCAATGTCCTGCTCATGCAACCATTCATTTAAAAGTGTCTTTTTTTATCCATATATTTCTCCTTAAATATCTATTTTATTGAAAATCTCTATAACTTAATTCTATTATACCACTTGTTATAATTCTAATCTATAAAAATTAAAAAGAGGTGATTTCTCACTCTCTCAATTTGATATAAATATTTTTATTTTTACACTACCCTTTAAGATTAAGAAATTGCTCATTTGCCTTTAACAACTTTTCGTAATAGTTATTATAACTCTTACTAAATTTTCTAATTAGTGGAATTGCTATCTCATAATACTTATTATCTTTCATATATTCTTTGAGCTTGTCTTGAATCTGTTTCATCATACTATTTTTATATTCTTCACTATTTTTTTATAAAATTCATATTGTGAAATAGCATCTTTATTATCTTTAAGCCACTCTTTTGCATTTTTCAATTGCTTCTATTTTTAGATTTGTTGACTTCTTTTTAAGATATGAGTATCAAATGCAGAACTTATCTTCTCAATATAACTCTGCTCATCTTTAGTCAATTCAAAATTAGGAAGTTTATCTAGATATTCAATATATTTTTTAAAATACTCTTCCTCATCTTTTTCTAAAGGCTCATTTTAAAAAGGTTGATAAGCGGAAAAAAATCATTTGTCCAAAATATCCTGAAATATTCTTTCTAACCTCTCATAAATAGACTCTTCAGACTCAATCAATTCTAATTTTTCTGTTAATAATTTCTTGATTTTCTCCTTTTATGATAAGTTCAAGAACTTCTTTCTTTCTCTCATCAATATCTAGCTGATGTTGTCTTCTTCTTAATACCGAAGACAATATATCTCCATCGGAAGACAAGCAACTTTCTACCTCTAAAATACTCATACCAATTTTTTCTAAATAATGATATTTTTATTAAAACATCTAAATCTTTATCACTATAATCTCTATAACCATTCTCTACTTTTTTTAGGATTAATAAGTCCTTTTTCTTCATAATATTCAATTGCTTTTTCTAGTTAAACCAGTTTTTCTTTTTGAATTTCATTTCTTAACATAATTTCCACCTCCTTTAATTAAAGGATATCACTGTCCCCAAGGGACATGTCAAGTGGTTAATAAAAAAATTTAATAGCATAAGTAGTATTATCTTTTTAATGTCTATAATTTAACTATATTATACCATTTGTTTTCAATTCTAATCTATATTAATCTAAAAGAGAGTCATTTCTCACTCTCTCTCAAATAGTTTTTGCTTGCAAATTAGAAAAAAATTTATACAAAAATGTATATTAATCTTTATTGGAGCTTTAGGAGATCTCTCCACTACAGTCGAGATGACGTGTTGTGGGCTTTACTTGTAAAGTTGCTAAGACGTGAAATATTTAGTTCCATATAAAATTTTTAAGACGTTTTTTAATATTATACATTTTTTAAAAATTTTTTGAAATTTATTTACTTTTTAACGTTAAGCTCCTAATCGAAGCTTTCCCCTTATACGTCGTCTCGACCGAAACGAAGCGTAGCTGAGTGTAGTGAATCTAGCCCTAACTTTGTTTGCCCTGTAAACAAAAGTAGGTCTGAAGCAAGGTGTCCAAATCTTTGATTTGGTAACAATCGACTGCGAAAATCTCATAGTTTTACTTGTTTACAAGTAAAAACTAAATGTATCGCAGATACATAAAAAGACAGTATTTCTACCATCTTTAAAATTATATATTCTTAATACACCATACAAAAACCCCTTTGCCAGTCTAATATCTGAATCTTGAAAATGTCCGCCATTATTCCATTCTAGAATTGTCTTAATTCCTCTGTTATTTAAAACTTCTTCTTGTTTTTGTATAGCCTTTCCTACTCTAGCCATTGTCTGATTTTTTTGTTTTTCTTCCTTATCACCTAGACTTAAATAAATAACCTTGCTAAATGGACTACTTTTTATCTATAAACTCTTCCCAGCCGTTAAACCACACAGAAGGAGAAGCTCCAACAATCGCATTAAAACTACTTGATTGATAAGAACTCCATAGTGAAAATAAACCAGCTAACGAATATCCCCCTAAGATAATTGGAATTTTATTTTTAATTTGATATTTTTCACAAATAAAATCAATCAAAAACATCTTCTATAAAGAAAGAGTGTTCTTTGCACCATCTCCAAACCCATCTTTTACCAAAAACTGCAGGAGCATTCCAAGGAGATAAATCATTATTCAATCGGAAATTTTTAAAAAGCAACCATCAAAAATTCTCCCACATCATTTAAAATCAATTCAACTTCTCTATCTAAAACCTTTATATCATGTTCATCAACAGGTTGTATCAAAATGTATTTTGGATTTTCACAAGAATAAGCTATACATCTTGTATCATTAACATTTAATTCTTCTTTTTTTATAAGTCATTACAATTTCAACCTTTCTTTAAACAAAATAATTATTCTAATATTTTTTTCTCATAATATTTAGTTATAAAAAAACATAATAACTGGTGAACATACAATTGAAATTATCAAAAGAACAGCCGGTAAATATGCCTTTATAGAAATACAGATAACTGCAACTATTCCTATAATTAGCAATAGAATAAAAGCCATCATAGCATTAACCTTATCTCTAATTTTTCATTTCTTTCATCATTTATATCTATCATATAACTTTTATCATTTTTAATCATCTTATTATGCATAATATTGACATGAGAAACTGAAATACTCATTGCAAAAATAAAAGTCAAAAATCTTCAATGCCTCATTTAACTTTAAAAGCAAGGACTAAAAACAAGGCTACAAAAATCCTAGTACATATCCCAAAATACCAAATTTTACTATTTTTCATATTATTCCTCCTCATAAATGAAAAATTTCTTCAATCTGTAAACCAAAAAAATTTTGCAATTTTAAAAGCTAACACAATTGATGGATTATATCTTCCATTTTCTAAAAGAATTAACCGTCTGTCTTGACACCTCTAAAATATTAGTCAATTCTTCTTGAGTAATTCCTCTATCTTTTCTTATCTGTTCAAGTTTATTTTTCAAAATTATCCCTCTTCTATGGAAAAGCTTACTTTTACATTTATTTTATCAAATCCATTTTGTAATATCAAGTTAACTTTACATTTCACAAAAAGACGGTATTATAACCGCCTTTTTTATAATTATTCTAAACCCCAACAAAAACATCAACTATTTTTTTCTTGTTTTTCATAAATTTTCTTCCAGTATTTAAACTCTTATTGAAAGAATTCTTATATGTCACAATATCGAGTTAAACTAATATTTTTATCCTAACAATGTAACAACAATTGGAATAACCACAACAAATAAAAATAGTACTCAATGTTACCACATTAGTAGAAAACTCAACATCTCCATCACCATTACCTGCAAGAATAGGTAAAACAGCAAGAGCAGGTGCAGCTGATTGCACTACAAATGTTTTAAATTCAGTTGTAGTTAGATTTTTTGCTGTTAAGATTAGCACGATATACATAACAAGTGGTCCTAATATAAATCTACCAATAAGCGTGACAATTGTATCTTTATCAAATGTTATAGTATTTAGTCCCGCTTTAGCCAGAACAATTCCTATATAAATTAGAGACAAAGGAGTCACGATATTTCCAATATATGTTAGTGTGCTAGTTGCAAAACTAGGTACTGGAATTTGTAAAACCAAAAAGAACAAAGCAACTAAAAAACCAATAAGTGGTGGCGGTAAAAGTTTTTTTAAGTCTAACTTTTGAACCACTTTGCTTTTTCCTGTCTTACTATCGCTAGTCATTAAATAAATACCTAAAGTCCATGTTGAAATCGTATTAGTAATATAGTGAAATCAAAAAAATAAGGCAATGATTCATTCCCAAAAAGCGCAATATTAAGTGGTAAACCAATAAAAATTGTATTTGCATTTACAAATGTATTGATCATTGTCCCTCTACGGCCTGGTCTAACCTTAAATATTTTTACTGAAATATATGCAACAATATATCCTATAACAAATGCTACAAATGTATAAACCAATCCTTTTGATAAGAAACCAGTTTATCTAAAGTCAAATATTTCATAACAGATACAAAAATAGATGCTGGAAGTGCTACATTCATTATTAGACGAGATAAATTTGAACCAAAAGTTTCTCCAAACCATCCTCTAATTTGTAGAATGTATCCTAGTACTATTATTGCAATTATTGGAATAATACTTTCAATAGAAGTAATAATTATATTCATAAAACTCTCTTTCCTATTAAATTCATATTAATAAAGTGTACAAAAAATTGCTAATTACAATTTTTCATACACCTCATTTTTAAAATATATACTCAATCAAACAATTAATATTTTGGATACCACTTAAATTCTTTAACTGCTTTAACCATGTCTTTTTCTTCAGCACGTGCAAGTCCTTGCTCTTGCGCCTTCTTTGCCACTGCTTCAGCAACCTTAATAGAAACTTCACCTGCATATTTAAATGGTGGTAAAACAGGTGCTCCAGGTTTATTTATATCAACAATACCACCTAATGAATGAGCAGCAGCACCAATCATTTCATCTGTTAATAAACTTGCTTCTGACGCCAACATTCCAAGTCCTAATCCAGGATAAATTAGAGCATTATTAGCTTGACCTATAACGTAATCTACACCTTTATATGAAACTGTATCAGCAGGTATACCAGTTGCTACAAAAGCCTTTCCATCTGACCATTTAATCAAATCTTCCGCTTTTGCTTCCGCTAATTTTGTAGGATTTGATAATGGGAAAATCATTGGACGATCTGTAATTTCACACATAGTTTCAACTATTTCTTTCGTAAAAGTATTAGGTGCAGTAGAAGTTCCTACTAAAATTGTAGGTCTTACAGTTTTTACCACTTCTAATAAATCTGTCAACTTATCTGCATTTGGAAAATCAGAACGTTTTTTTGCAAAAGGCTTTTGTTCATTAGTCAAATCTGTCATATCATCAAATAAAAGTCCTTGCTTATCTACCATGAAGAAATGCTTATATGCTTCTTCTTCAGAAAGACCTAAATTCACCATTTCACGATGAACACGTGAAGCAATTCCCGCTCCAGCAGTTCCTCCACCAAAACATAAGTACACTTGATCAGTTAATTTTTCACCTGAAATCGCAAGTGAGCCAAAAATTCCTCCAAGCGTTACAATTCCTGTACCTTGAATATCATCATTAAATGTCGGGATTTGCTTACGATATTTTTCAAGAATATTTGCTGCATTAGAACGTCCAAAATCTTCCCAGTGAAGATAAAGTTTCGGAAATAATCTTTCTGCTGTTTTTACAAATTGGTCAACAAAATCATAATAACGATCGCCACTTACACGTTTATGACGGTTTCCAAGATAATTTGGATTGTTAAGAAGTTCTTCGCGATTTGTTCCTGCGTCTATTACTAAAGGTAGTACCTTTGATGGGTCAATACCGGCTGCACCAGTATAAACCATAAGCTTTCCAACAGATATATCAACTCCGTTTGTACCCCAGTCTCCAATTCCTAGAATTTCTTCGGCGTCTGTAACTACAATAAGACGAATTTCACGATCGTCTGCTGCATTTTTTAAAGTTTCTTCAATATTTTCAGGATGATTAATATCCAAATATCCTGCATATTGAGGATCAACAAATAAATCACTGTATCCGATAATAGTATCTGCAATAGTTGGATCATAAACAATTGGATTGAATTCTTCTAAGTGTTTTGAAAATAGATAATAGAAAAGAGTACGGTTAGTATTGAATATTTCCATTAAAAATAATCTCTTTTTCAACATCATTCACTTTTTGTTTTGTAATTGTTCATATGTTTGTGTAGCTTGTTCCTCAATAGTTTGAACATATGGTGGTAAAAGACCAATCAAACCTAGTTTTTTTACGTTCTTCTAATGTAAAAAGCTGTTCCTTTATTAAGAAAGGGGTTGTTTAAAATATCATGTATTGCCATGTATGCCTCCTTTTTTGGTATTATAACTAAGGTTTTACAATTAATTTTTGTAAACCTTAGTTATAATCTAATTATTATGTACTATATATTTTTCATTTATTTTATCAAATTCATTTTACAAAGTCAAGTAAACTTTATATTTTAAATAAAAAGGCGACTGATTTACAATTATTTAAATATTACAAATTGCAAGAATAAGTTAGCTAATTGAAAAAAACTTCAAAAGGTGTTTTATAGTTAAATAGTTTTTTTAGGATAATTATTTATCCAATCTTCAATAAATGCTACTCTTTGTTGAGTAGTATTTTTTTGTTCCTTTTGGTAAAAATCTTCTTATTAGTCTATTATGGTTTTCATTACTTCCTCTTTCATAACTACTATATGGATGTGCATAATAAATATTTTTCATAGTCAAACACTTCATATAGTCTTGCAAACTCTAAGCCATTATTCTCTGTTATACTTTTTATTTCATACTCTTTTTAATACTTCCTTTAATGCCTTGTTTACTGATTTAACTGTCTTATCTTCAATTAACCTTATTATTTCATATCTAGTTTTTCCTATCTGTCAATGTTAATAGACATTGTCCCTTTTCCTTTCTTAATATTACTGTATCTATTTCATAGTGTCCTACTTCTTCTCTATTATTTATTTCTTTTTAGTCTTTCTTCTATTGTTTTTCCTAATATTCTTACTCTTTTTACTTCTCTTTTTCTTTCTTTTTTTCTTTTTCTTGCATAATTTAAAACACTTCTTTTTTTAATCCGAAAAATCCTTTATTTATCCAATAATATATCGTTGATGTTGATATTTTTCTCGTCTAACTTTGTTTTTGAAATCATTTTAAGGACCGTGTTTATATTTTAAATAGTTATGCTAGTTTGTTTTTAAAAGTCAAGTTTTAAATCTCCTTCTTTTTATCCAGCCACATTTTTTAAAGGATAGTATATAATTAAATTTACTATTGCAGGTAGGATAAAAGTGCATAATTAGTACTATGAAAAGTAATTTTAAAAAAATTATAATCTTTCATTGTTATAAAAGTAGATATTTGACCAACTAAACCGCAAGTTCCCATTCCAGCTCCTATTGGAGAGTTTTTCAAGTCCTAAAATAACTGTTGAGATTGGTGCTAAAATAATTGAGCTTAGAGTTGGTGGTATCAAAATTTTAGGATTTTTAATAATATTTGGAACTTGTAGCATACTTGTACCAAGTCCTTGTGCTACTAAACCTTGAACGCCATTTTCTTTAAATGATATAACTGCAAAACCAATCATTTGGCAACAGCATCCTATTGTAGCTGCACCTGCAGCAAGTCCAGAAAGTGATATCATCATGCAAAGTGCAGCAGATGATATTGGAAGTGTTAGGACTATTCAACAATTGCCGATACAATCATTCCCATAATAAATGGAGCTTTGTTTGTTGCACTCATTATTACTTGTCCTAAAGAAATCATAATTTCATTTATAAAAGGTCCTATTAGATTAGAAACTAAAATTCCTACAAGGACTGTAACAACTGGTGTTATTACAATATCAATTTTTGTTTCCCCACTTATAAGCTTTGCAACTTCAACACAAATTAAAGTTGCAACAAAAACTCCCATAGGTCCTCCTAATTTATCTGCTCCAATTCCAACAACGCAAGAAGAAAATAGTATAAGACGTGGAGCTTTAAGACTGTAAGCTATTGAAACTGCTATTGCAGGACCTGTTGCATCTTTTGCTAAAGGCCATATTGTTTTTGATAAAAATTCTATATGACAAACAGAACCTATTGTATTTAAAATTGTTCCTACTAAAAAGTGTTGCAAAAAGTCCAAATGCCATAGAACCAAGAGCATCGATAAAATATACTTTTTGGAGAAAGCGTTATACCCTTCTTTTTAAAAAGTTTTTCATAATTTTATCCTTTCTAAATTGAATTTATAAAATTAATACTAATTAAAAACTACTATCTTAAAAAGATAAAAACATTTTAATTAATTTTAATTTTTTTATAGTGAATATACATAAAAAAATCTAAAATTTTATATTAAACTCATCGTCATAAAGTAATTTTTATCATTTTTTTAACAAAAATTCAATAGTAAAAAGTATTTTTAATAAAAATAAAAACTAACCTTTTTATTACAAATTGCAAGAATAAGTTAGCCAATTGAAAAATTTCAAAAGGTGTTTTATAGTTAAATAGTTTTTTTAGGATAATTATTTATCCAACCTTCAATAAATGCTACTCTTTTCTGAGTAGTATTTTTGTTCCTTTGATAAAAATCTTCTTATGAGTCTGTTGTGATTTTTCATTACTTCCCTCTTTTTCTTTCTTTTTTTCTTTTTCTTGCATAATTTAAAACACTTCTTTTTTAATCCGAAAAATCCTTTATTTATCCAATAATATATCGTTAATGTTGATATTTTTCTCGTCTAACTTTGTTTTTGAAATCATTTAAGGACTGTGTTTTATATTTTTAAATAGTGTATTACTTTATCTCTGATTACATAATCAACTTTTTAATTTCCTTCCACAATTTCTTTTGTTCTTATCATAAATTATTTGAGCAAATTCTACTTTATATACTTTTTAAATTTTCCATAAGTTGTTCTTTGAATTACTGATCCTCTTTTTATTTCATTATTTATTGTTTGATGATTTTTACTAAGTAATCTTGCTATTTCTCTATTACTTTTTCTTTTCTTTTTCCATTTCTCTATTAATTTTTCTTAAATCTATTGTTAAGTTTATGTTTTTATGTTACAATTATTGTGCATCTCATTGAGGCTTATTTCTTTAGTTTAACTATTATTTTACCTCTTTTTAGATGTTTTTCTATTTGTGGCTAACTTAATTTTTACAATATACTATTATTTAAATATTATTGTATAAATCTAAAAGATAGTGATTTCTCACTATCTTAAATAGTTTTTTTATTTATAAATTAAAAAGTAGTTCTATATATAAAATCATTGATAATAACTTATTTTAATAAATATACTCAATTATGATTTACATTATTTCACCAATCAAATCAAACAAAACATAAATTTTTAAAATAATTGTTTTAATAATATTCATATGGTATAATTATAATAATTAAGTAGTTTTTACATAATATATTACATATATAATTTAACATAAAAGTTTTATAAATTTACTTCGATTTTTTTGAATTAAATTTTGATACTTTTTAATATTTTTTAAAAAGAGCAATGGTATAAATTACCACCAAAAGATGTTTTTGATTATGATGAATGAAAAGGAGGAATTTTTATGACTAATAATAAAACAACATCATCAGTAAAAATCAAGTAGAAAAGCTCTAATCATATCAGTGATATTCTTGAATCAATGAATCAAGAAACAAGATATCTTACACCAATTTTTGGGACAGAAGCTAGTGATATTGAAATGCCAAACAAAAAAATAAATGAAAATCCTGTTGCTCCTCAAGTTGCAGCAGAAATTATAAGAGAGTATCTAAAAACAGAAGGAAATGCAACACAAAACCTTGCAACTTTCTGTCAAACTTATATGGAACCAACTGCAACAGCATTGATGGCTGAGAATTTTGTAAAAAATGCAATTGATAAAGATGAATATCCAATGACTGCAGACCTTGAAAACAGATGTGTTGACATTATTGGTAACTTATGGAATATGAATCCTAAAGAAGAACCTATAGGAACATCTACTGTCGGTTCATCTGAAGCTTGTATGCTAGGTGGACTTGCTATGCTTTTCAGATGGAAACATCTTGCAGATAAAGCAGGAGTTAATAGATTCACCAAAAAGAGACCTAATCTTGTAATTTCTTCAGGATATCAAGTATGTTGGGAAAAATTCTGTCGCTACTGGGATATTGAAATGAGAACTGTTCCACTAGATATGGAACATTTATCCCTTAATATGGATACAGTAATGGATTATGTTGATGATTACACAATAGGTATAGTTGCTATTTTAGGTATCACTTATACAGGAAAATATGATGATGTAAAAGCTCTTGACAAACTAGTTGAACAATATAATAAAAAGAAACCTGATTTACCTATTAGAATCCACGTTGATGCTGCTTCTGGAGGTATGGTTGCTCCTTTTATAGAACCTGAATTAAAATGGGACTTCAGATTAAAAAATGTATGGTCAATTAGTACTTCAGGTCATAAATATGGTCTTGTATATCCGGGAGTAGGCTGGGTAATTTGGCGTAGCAAAAAAGCTCTTCCAGAAGAATTAATTTTCTGGGTTAGTTACTTAGGAGGAAAAGAAGCTACTATGGCAATCAACTTCTCACGTAGTGCATCTCAAATTGTCGGTCAATACTATATGCTTATGAGAAACGGGTTTAAAGGATATAAAGAAATTCATCAAAGAACAATAGATGTAGCTAGATACATGGCAGATGAAATCAAAAAAATGGGAATATTTGAATTGCTTGAAGAAGCAAACCAAATACCAATCGTATGCTGGAAACTAAAAGAAAACGCAAATGTAGAATGGACATTATATGACCTTGAAGATAGACTTCGTATGCATGGCTGGATGATTCCTGCATATCCTATGCCTGAAAATTTAAAAGATGTAGATGTTCAAAGACTTGTTCTTCGTCAAGACTTCGGTATGCCTTTAGCAATTCTTTGTATAAACGAAATGAAAAAACAAATTGAAATATTAAACGGTTCAAGAGTTGTTCTTCGTGACAATGAAAAGAACTCTGATCCTGACAAAGGATTCGACCATAGTGGTAGATAATTTATGCAAAATACTAAAAAGGGGCTAAAGTTAGCCTCTTTTTTAATGTATATTTAATAATAAGAATCTCATTTAAAAATATTTTTAAAAATTTTTACTTTTAACGTCTAGCCCCTAGTTTAAACAGCTTCCCTAACACGTCATTTCGAGCGAAACGTAGTATAGTCAATCTAGACCTAACTTTGCTTGTTTACAAGCAATAGTAGGTCTGACGCAAAGATTGTTCAAATCTTTGATTTGAGTACAATCGACTGTGGAAATCTCATACTTTTAATTTAGCAAAAGTAAATGTATCGTAGATACATAAAAAGACAGTATTATAACCGCCTTTAAAAATATAATAAGTTTTTAGAAATATATTCTAAAAAAACTCTTCCAATTTCTTTACTACTTCCTTATCTAATCTTTTCAACCCATCTTTTTAGGGTATATTATCAAAACCAAATTTTGCACCTGAAATACTTCCTGCTATCCCTGCAATTGTATCTGCATCTCCTCCATGATTTACAGCTCAATGATACAATCTTCAAAAGTTTCACTTTCACTCCAATAAATAGCATTGTTGAAAGTATTGATAACATATCCACTAGGTTTTAATAACTCTCTCTTTTCTAAATTTAAATTCTTTCCTAAAATATGAGCTTTTATAATTTCAGTATAATCCTTTAAAATATTTCTACAAAATATCATTATTATGAGTAATATCACCTTGAATAAAATTAAGTTCAACAGATTTTTCTGAGTTTAGAAGGGCACAAGGCATAGCTCTCATAAGACTTCCATTTCCCAAAGCAGTATTATCATCTTCAATATAATTTCCAGTCACATCATAAAAAGCTATTGCTCTCCTACATTGATTTCCAATGTCCTTAGGATTTGTATCATACCAAGCTACAAAACTATCAGCCACATCTTTCTTAAAATTCTTAAAATCATTTTTCATAAGAACTTCCATAACACAAACTGACATCTGTGTATCATCTGTAACCTCTCCAGCAATCAAATCAAGCCAACCACCACCTACTATATCAGTTAGCTTTCCGTATTCACTTTTTATCTCGTCCTCACTCATAAATTCAGTAGTTGCTCCCATTGCATCACCAATCGCAAATCCGTAGAGCGAACCCTTTAACCTGTCTTTAATATTATTCATTACACACCACCATTATTTGTTTTGATAGACAATGTTTTTTTACAATTATTCCCAAATCAATTTTTTTATTACTTGATCTAATAGTTTATTGTATCCTATTACTTCTTTATCAACTATACTAATTATATCATCATATATTTACTACAATTTTTTATAAAATTAATTCATAAATCAACAAATCTTCGCTACTTATTAGCTTAAAATTATTATTTTTGCGATTTTTGTGTTGCTAATTGTCTTTTTATCACATTCGATAATGAGTGAATGGATATTTTTTTGTTTTTGCATAGTCAATTAATGATTTTGTTACTTCGTTTGCTATGACACATCCCCAATAGTTTTGATTTAAGATAAAGCCTATTTCGTAACTTTCTTTATCGTATGTTGTGAAAAATAATATGCCCCTATTAGTTTTTGTTTTCTTTATATTCTAAAGGCAAATACTCGTGGAGGATAAGACAGAGCATTTTTGTTTTAAAAATTCTTTTGTACTTTTCCAAAGTAAAAGGTTCTTCAATGTATTCCATCACTTTAGGGTTACTTAATATCAGATATAATTCATCTGCATCCGATTCTTTAAATTGTCTTATCCTACACCTTTTTGTCTCTATATCTAAAATATGTTCCAAGATTCTAACTCAGTTTTCTATTCAATATCTTTTAACGATTCTATCATTGGAACTTTTTAAGCATTATTTTTACTACAAGTACACTACAAATGTGAAAAATAGTGTTATTAGTGCTGAGTAAATGTAGCTTATTAGTTTTTACTTTGTTGAAAAATCTGATTGAGTCCATGGCTAGTTGTTCCATAATATTTATGTGAAGGCTATGGCCTACAAAGATTCCCAAAGTTATTCCAATCATTGTTAGGATTACTGTTTCTTTGTAAATGTATTTGTCTATTTCTCTCGGATAGAATCCTAAAACTTTTAGTGTTGCAATTTCTCTTTTTCTTTCAGAGATATTTATATTGCTTAGATTGTATAAAACTACGATTGATAGGAATGCTGAGCATATTACGATTAGCAAGATAATTGAGTTTACACTGTATGATGCATCGTCAATTGCTTTTTATTGAGTATATGCTTATTCCTTTTTACTGCAACGGAATTTTTCAAGTTCATGTATTACTTTGTCGACATTTTCTTTACTTCCGTCATTTAGTAATAGTAGTTTTTGTATTTTTTACTGGCTTTTTGAAAAATGTTTGTTCATAAGTTTTTTCGTTCATTACAAAGAAGTTACCAACATGGTTTTCAAATATTCCAGCTATTGCTCCTTTGTATTCTTTGTTGTTATTTATGAAGGTTATTGTATCTCCAACTGAAAGTGAAAACTTTTTCGGCTAATTTTCTATTTATATAGATTCCGTCTTCAAGTGTTTCAATTTTTTTCTCCGTCATAAAGTCCAAAATATTTTTGAAAATTCGTTTATTGTATCAGTTGTGAATACAGTTATTTTTCGTCAAAACTTTTTTTCTGCTTTTTATATTTACTGTTGTCGTCGCAATATCAAAAGCTTTCTTTTATGTCTTGATTTGACTTTATTTCTTCGTTAAACTTATCCAAGTCTTTGTCTAAAGCCATTGGATTGTATATAATTGTTGCGCTAAATTTTTGTATATTTTGAATATTGTAGTTCTGAAACCCCGTCAAGGCTATCCTTTATTCCAAATCCAAGTACCAAAAAGTCCCATACATCCCATTACACCAATTATTGTCATTGTAAGTCTTGGTTTGTATCTAAAAACATTTCTCAATGTAGCTTTTTGTAAGAATGAAAGTTCTTTCCAAATATATGGTACTCTTTCAAGTAAAACAGAATTTCCAGATTTTGGAGTTTTTGCTCTCATTAAGGATGAAATTTTTTTCTTTTTAAACTTCGTATGCAAGTTACATAGGATACAAAAAGCTGTACAGAATATTGCTATTAATATTCCTGTAATTACAATTGTAGGATAGTAATTGTCAAATACTTTCGTGATTATTAGCGCTTTTAAATATGCTCCGTAAACTAAAGGAGATATTATTTTAAAGCCTAAAACAGTTCCCACAGCTCCACCGATTAAACTTGCCAATAGTCCATAGTAGAAATATTGTTTTGCAATGTCAATATTACTATATCCTAAAAGCCTTTAATGTTCCAATCTGTACTCTATTTTCGTCAACCATTCTTGTCATAGTTGTAAGAGAAACTAGAAGTGCAATGAAATAAAAGAAAAGTGAGAATACATTTGAAACTCCGTAAATTCCTTTTGCTGCAAAATAAACTTTTGAAGTTGAAGATGCACTATACCCATCTTCAATACTATAAGTTGGTTCAATAAGTTTTGATAGGATTTCATCTCCGTCTGAGATTTTTGCTAGTTGCATCAAGAATTTTTTTCTTTTGCATCTTGCAAGTCTTCTTTTCCTTTATTCAACTTTAAGTTATTTTGCTTCAACTTCTGCTCTTTTTTTCAACTAATTTTGAATAGTATTCATCAAATTTACTAAGTCCAATTTCTGTTTGTTTTTCTAAGTCAGATTTTTAGCTTCTATATTTGTAATTTCTGAATTCAATTTTTCTTCAGCTTTTTCTATTTCGCTTAAAGCTGTTGAAACAGTTGTTTGATTTGTTTCGACTGTTGTTAAATTACCTTGAATTAATTCTAAATTCTTATTTAATTCAGCTAATTTACTTTCTATTTCAGCTTTTTTTGTATTGTATTCTTCAGCTTCTATTAAATTTTTGAGAATAGCTGTTTTCAAAGAGTACTTAGTGTTTCTTTTACAGTTCCAATTGACGTTTCAACTTCCAACTTTGACTTTTTCTAATTCCTCTTTACTTTTTAATAGAGTTTTGCTTTTTGTCGCTTAATTCTATTTTTGTTTTTGTAGCTTCAGCTCTTTTTCAAATAATTCATTTAAAAGCTAATCCAAGTTTTTACTCTATTGTTCTCTATTTGTTTTTACAAAAAGGCTCTTTTGATAGCTTAAGTCTGCAAAAAGCCCTTCTTATATCTTTTTGTCCATTTTGTAGTTTTTCTAAATTTTGTTGTAATTTTTCTTTCATTTGAGTTTATGTCTAATTGATTTTTATTTACTTCTTCTTTGCTATCATCTAAAATTTCTCTTTTTTTGTGCATAGATAAGATTATACACTTCAACTGATCTATTCTTGAAAAGATTTTTGTAGCATCTGTTTTTTTCTCGTTTTTGGACTTGTTCAAACTTTTTTGCTATTCTTATCCAAGTCGTTTAAATCTGTGAAAGTAATCTTTGCATGAGAAAAAAATAGCTAAAATCAAAAAGTATTTTTTTGAAATCATAGCTAAATATCCGCTTTCAGTAGTTCCAGATAATAATACTGATAAAACTTCTGGACTTTTGATAAAAGCTTTAACTGTAAATTTATTTTGTTTTTAATTTTTACTTCATCTTTAAAGACTCCAAATTTTTTCCACGTCTTTAAAGTATATTTCATCTCCGATTTTGTAAGTATCTCTAAGTCTTTCGTCCAACAAGATATCAGTATCAGTTTCAATGTCAGAGCCTTCAATTACTTGAACTGTACTAATTTTTCAGCTTATTTTCCAACTGTAAAATCTATCGCTTTATTTTTCATCTTTAAGAGATTGTGTAACCAAATTCAACATCTTTTTAGATTTTCTAAACTTGAAAGTATACTTAAATCCTCTTTTAATAAGCCAAAAATTTGAAGAGATTTTAAAGTCGTATAAATTACCTGCTTTGATGTGTTTATCAACACTTCTTCTCATGATATGTGGAGTTATTTTTAGTCCTACAAAAACCATTACTCCAAGACCTATCATAAATACAATAGATAAAAATTTCGGAAATGTTCTAAAAATTGTTCTGTAAAAATTTTTAAACAATGATTTTTCATACTACCACTCTATTTCTTTTTATGTTCTTCGAGTTCTTATTTAAAACCACTTTCTTTACTGTACTATCGTTAATTTCAATAACTCTGTCTGCCATTGGCGCAATTGCCATATTATGAGTAATTAAAATTACAGTCGTATTTGTCTTTTTACATCTTTGATGTAAAAGCTCTAATATTCTCTTTCCCGTATTATAGTCTAAAAGCTCCAGTAGGTTCATCACAAAGAAGCAATTTAGGATTTTTTTACATAATGCTCTTGCAATTGCAACTCTTTGTTGTTCTCCACCGGATAATTGGCTTGGAAAATTATTTAATCTATGTGATAATTCAACAGATTCTAGAACTCCTGCAGGATTTAAACTTTCCTTTACGATTTGTCCTGCTAGTTCTACATTTTCTAATACCGTTAAATTAGGTATAAGATTGTAAAATTGAAAAAAACAAAACCTACATCGTATCTTCTGTAATCATTTAATTCTCTTTTATTAAATTTACAAATATCTTTTTCCATCTATAAAGATTTCTCCACTTGTAGCATTATCCATTCCACCTAAAAATATTTAGGATTGTTGATTTTTCCTGCTCCAGAAGGTCCAACTATTACACAGAATTCCCCGTGCTCGATTTCAAAAGAGACATCTCTATTCATAACTATCTCTGAGCTTTTTCCTTCATTATATTTTTTATACACATTTTTAAATTCAACAAAAAGCCATAATATCCTCCTCTTTTGAGTATCTATTTTTAAAAATTTAAAAATTCAAACTTATCTTATTTTACTTTTAACAAAACCCGATCAAGAAATAAATTTTTTTAATATCGTTTTCAAGAATATTTCAAAATTTAAATAAAAATATTTAATTTTCAAGTATTTCTATAATGTTTTTATAAATAAAAACACTTGTATTATTTATATTAAAATGGTATAATGAGAAAAACAATTAAGGGGTGGTTTATATGTTAAATTTTTGTACTTGGTCCATCAGAGCAGGAAAGACTAAATGGTTAATAGATAAAGCTAATGAAGAAGTGAGAAAAGGAAATGGAAATATCAATTTTATTGATACAGATGATTCTCATATTTTTAGCTTAGACCACAGTGTTAGATTAACAAACGCTAAAGAATACGGTATAGATACTCTTGATAAATTATATGGATTTATTTTCGGTATAGTTTCAAGAGATTATGATGTGGAAAAATTTACATCGATGGTATCTATTCAATAATTGAACTTGACAGCGATAAGCTTTGTAAATTTAAGAAAGAAGTCGATGCACTTTGTGAAGATCACAAATTAGAAGTTTACATGGGAGTTAATATTCCTAAAAGATCAACTTTGTGAAGGTGGTCAAGCAACTTGCGTAGAATTAAAGGTTGACTAGATTTAAAAAGCATCGTTAGGATGCTTTTTGATATGAATATTCCAACTAAACAATTAGAGTCAAAAAGAGAAATGATTTAATTTCTGAGCTTTCACAAGGAAAGATAGATAAAATTGCCTTTTTAGATTATGAGTTAATACAAAATTTAAATATGAAACCACTTTTTAAATATATCTTCATTGGAAGAAGGAATGTATAATTACCAATATTACAACATTTTTAGCGAAGTATTTTAAACAAAAATCCCAATTATATTCAAATAATAAAAAGCAAAAAGAAATATAATGAAAATCTTATGAAGTCAAAATAATTATTATGCTGAAAAGGATAAATATCTTTTTAGGATGATTGATTTTTGGATAAAGGATTCGTCAGAAGCATATTTTATAGATATGAATTCTAAAAAGACTTAATAATTCTCTTTTTTGAAATAGTTGTAAAAGATGTTGAATTTGCAATATTCCATTCTATGAATGAGAAAATTTTAGAAAAAAATTGTATGAAAAACATATTTATAAATGAAAACTAGAATTTCAAAGATTGATGATTATGTTAATACAAATATATAAAGGTTTTGTAAAACACAACCTTTTTCTTTTTAAGCATTTTTTAAAACTTTGTCGATAACTTCTTTTTAAAGTTTTGGATTTTTTTCAACTTTCAACGTCTTTAAGTTCTTAGTATCCACTACATCATTAGAAATATATACTTTTTGTAGCCCATTCTGTCAAGCTCTATTAGTCTTTCACTAAATTTGGAACTTTTTAGCTCTCCAGTAAGTCCTACTTCTGCAATAAAAACTGTATCTCTTGGAACCGCCTTATTTAAAATTGAAGATGCGACAGAAATTATAACTGCTAAATTTACAGATTGTTCCGATATCTTCAAGCCTCCAGTAGTCTTTAAAATTACATTTTTATTGTATAGATTAAATCCTGCTCTTTCTTCTAAGATAGAAAGTAATGTATTAAGTTGGTCTTTTTTTAGACTATCTCCTATTCTTGCAGGATAACTTGTGAATGATTGTGAAACTAGACTTTCAACTTCAACCACAAGCATTCTACTTCCCTCTTTCACAACGGATAAGACACTTCCACAGATATCTTTTTCTCTTTGAGTTACAAAAAATTCTGATGGATTTTTAATTTCTAAAAGTCCGTATTCTTCCATTTTGAAAAGTCCTATTTCTCCAGTTCTTCCAAATCTATTTTTTGTACTTGTAAGAGTTCTAAGGCTTTCATCTGACTCTCCTTCTAAAAGCAATACAGAATCAACCATATGCTCTAAAGTTCTAAGTCCTGCCATTTCATCCTGTTTTGTCATATGGCAAACAATAAATACTACTCTTGGCTTTTTGTTGTTTTTTGCAAGTCTAACTAACTCATTTATACATTCGACTGTTTGAGTTGGAGAACCTGCTCTTGAAGGAATTGAGCTTAACATAACTGTTTGAATACTATCTAAGATAACAATATCAGCATCAACTTCATCAATTGAATTTAAAGCTTCATCCATACTTTGTGTTGATTGAATCCATATATTTTCAGGAATTTCTTTTACAATTCTATTTGCTCTTGATTTTATCTGTGATGAACTTTCCTCTGCAGAGATATAGATTGTTTTTACATTTTTACTTGCAAAATCTAATGACAACTGTAAAAGCAATGTACTCTTTCCACAGCCAGGTCTAGCAGTCAAAATATTTACACTGTCTCTAACAATTCCTCCACCTAAAACACGATTAAGTTCTTCTATTCCAGTTATATATCTATCATTTTTCATTAACATTTACGTTTTTAAGTTTTTCAACTTTTCCCTTTTGCAACAATTTTATCACTTGAGCTTTTTACGTCAGAAACTTCAATTTCTTCAATAGTTCCCCAGCTACCACAAAAACTACATTTTCCTTGCAACCCAAAGACTCTTTTTGCAATTTGAACATATATATTTTTCTTAATTTTCATTTTAATCACCAACTATATTTTTAATGTAAATATTTTTAAAAAGCAATAGCGAAATTTTTATCTTTAATCCATTAAAAATTTTAATGATAATAGACTTCATAATTATATTGACTTTTTAGAAATCTTTTGTAGTATAGTAACAACGAATGAATATTTATCATAAAGGAGAAATAAAATGAATGTTTTACGAAAAAGCGTTGTTACTTCACGAACAATGGCAAGGGAAAATTATCAACTGAATTAAAAGCAGAATTAAATAATGCTGAGGACTTAACTTATGCATATACTCCTGGTGTTGCTCAACCTTGTTTAGAAATAAGTAAAGATCCTTCTTTAGCTTATAAATATACAAGTAAAGCAAACACTATTGCTGTTATCTCAGACGGAACTGCTGTTTTAGGTCTTGGAGATATTGGTCCAGAAGCTGCTATGCCAGTTATGGAAGGAAAATGCTGTTTATTTAAAAATTTGGCGGAATAAATGCTGTTCCTATAGTTTTTAGATACAATAGACCCTAAGGAAATTATTGCAATTATAAAGGCTCTTGCACCAACTTTTGGTGGAATTAATCTTGAAGATATTTCTTCTCCAAGATGTGTAGAAATTGAAAGAGCATTAATTGATGAACTTGATATTCCAGTATTCCATGATGACCAACACGGTACTGCAATTGTTGTTACTGCTGCTTTAATCAATGCTTTAAAATTAGTTAAAAAAGAAGCTAAAGATGTTAAAGTTGTAGTTTCTGGAGCTGGTGCTGCTGGATACTCAATCATAAAATTAATTATGATGTTAGGTGTTCAAAATGTAATTGCATTTGATTCAAAAGGTGCAATCAACAAAAAACATGCAGAAAACTATAATCTTGTAAAGAAAGAATTAGCTGAAATTACAAATAAAGAACAAAAAGATTTAACAATGAAAGAAGCATTTGTAGGTGCTGACGTATTCATCGGTGTAAGTCAAAAAAATTTAGTTACTAAAGAAATGGTAGCTTCAATGAATAAAGACGCAATTGTATTCGCAATGGCTAATCCTCAACCTGAAATTCTTTATGCTGATGCAAAAGAAGCAGGAGCAAGAGTTGCTGCGACAGGAAGATCAGATATGCCTAACCAAATTAACAATGTAGTTGCATTCCCTGGAATTTTCAAAGGTGCTCTACAAGCTAGAGCAAAGAAAATTACTGATGAAATGAAATTAGCTGCATCAATTGGTCTTGCAAATATGATTCCTGATGATAAAATTAGAGAAGATTATGTAATAGTTTCTGCTTTTGAAGAAAATGTAGCTGATACAGTTGCGAAAGCAGTTGCAGAAAAAGTTAAATAGAATAAATCAAAGTAAATCCTCAACAATGTTGGGGATTTTTTTGTTTATAATGTTTTTTTGATGTATCAAAGATACATTTAGTTTTACTTGTAAACAAGTAAAACTATGAGATCTCCACAGTCGATTGTAACCAAATCAAAGATTTGGACAATCTTTACGTCAGACCTACTATGCTTGTAAACAAGCAAAGTTGAGGGCTAGATTCACTTCATTCACTTCGCTCATTCCAGTCGAGATGACGTGTTGGAAGTACTATTTCTCTTATTATTATGACGTGAAACTTTTTGTTTACTTAACGATTTTTAAAATTATTTACTATTCACGTCAAGCTATTATACGAAGATTTTTCTTTGTACGTCATTTCGAGCGAAGTCGAGAAATCTCACATTTTGTTGCAAACAAAAATGAATGTATCGAAGATACATAAAAATAAATTTGAGAATACAAAAATGGATTGTCTGTAATCGACAATCCATTTTTCTTAACAAATATTTAAAAACTGTTGCTAATACTGCTGACATTCCCTTGTAGAATAAACTTTCTTCAACATCAAATTTACTATGATGATGAGGATAAATTGTATCTTCTTTATATATTTTAGGATTTGAAAGCATAAAGTATGTTCCTTTTTGCTCTTTGCAAGAAGTATGCAACATCTTCTCCACCCATACTTGGATCTTTTTATTATTTCAACTGAATCTTCTCCTAAAATTTCTTTTTGTATTTTCTATAAAAAAATTCAGTGAATTTTTCGTCATTCATTACTACAGGATACATATAGTGATATATTGTTTCTGCAGTACAACCATAAGTTTTTGCTATTCCATCTGCAATTTCTTCAACTCTCTTTGCGATAAACTCTCTAACTTTTTCATCTAGAGTTCTAACTGTTCCTTTAATATAAACAGTTTCTGGAATTACATTATGAGCAGTTCCACCTTGAATTATCCCAATTGTTAAAACGGCATTTGAAATTGGATTTACTTCTCTTGAAACAATCTTTTGAAGTCCAAGCACAATTTCAGATGAAACAACAATTGGATCAGCTGAAAGATGTGGTGTTGCAGCATGTGAGGACTTCCCTTTTACATAGATTTCAAAAACGTCTGCTGAAGCCATAATTGCTCCTGCCTTTACTCCTATCTTTCCATATTCAATAGGAATTAAACAACCCTCATGAAGTCCAATAACCGCATCAACTTTTGGATTTTCCATACATCCCTCTTCAATCATAGGTAATGCACCTCCCGGACTTTCTTCTCCTGGTTGGAAAAATATCTTTACAGTTCCTTTTAGTTTGTCTCTATTTTCATTTAATATCATACAAGCACCTAATGCCATAGCTGTATGTCCATCATGTCCACAAGCATGCATATTTCCGTTTGTAGAGGCAAAAGGGAGTCCTGTTTCTTCAACAACCGGAAGTGCGTCACTATCAGCTCTAATTGCAATACATTTTCCTTCTTGTTCTCCATCAATTTGAGCTACAATTGCATTTCCATTTAATAACTTTTTGTATTTTACTCCTATTTCGTCTAAAACTTTTGAAATATATTCCATAGTTTTAGGGAGTTCTAGTTCAACTCTGGAATTTGATGTAAATCACGTCTAATTTTTATTACTCTTTCTTCTTTTTCTTTTTACTAATTTTTATTATATCCATAAAAACTCCTTGTTTTTGATTGTATTTTTATAATCATATAATACCACTTTTTCGCAATAAAAAAATAGGGTTTCCCTATTTCATTATGCAATAACTTCTTTTTCAAATTTTTCTTCATGACTATTTACGTCTTGAACTAGTTCTTCCCCAACAACCTTTTTAAGTAATGGAGCCATAATTTTTCTATTAAGTTGAATAAAAAGGTCCTACACTAAATGTTATAAGGATAGTTCCTACACCAACAACACTTCCTAGTAAATATCCTAAAATAACTAAAATTAAATCCGAAACAAATCTTACAGTTCTGTAATGAAATTTTGTTTTACCACTTATTAATTCAGATATACCATCTGTTGCTCCAACACCCAAGTCTGAAAATATATATACCGTAACTCCTATTGATATAACAAATGTTCCGATTAAACAAATTATAAGTTTATATATTAAACTTAAACTTTCTAAATCAAGCCAACCAAAAAATTAAATTCATACCTTCAACAGTATAACCAATTATAAAAATTGCTAAAATTGAAGATATATTTATATTTTTTTATCAAAACAAAATATTATAATTAAAAAAATACAATATTAAAAATAACTGTAGATAATCCATAGCTTATTCCTAATTGTTTTGCCATTCCAAGTTGAAGCGTACTCGCAGGATCAGAGCCAAGGTTAACTTTTATTGTGAAAAAAATACACCGATTCCTAATATAATCATACCTATAATTGACATAATAACTCTTATAAACAATCTATCTTTCTTCATAATACCCTCTCCTAACGGTTCCTTAATACTACCCTCTTCTATCGGTTTATTTTATAAAAAGTTTGATTGTCAATGTTTTTCATATGTATTTTTAAAGTGTTCAGTTTGTAAAGAACTTTGTTAATCTGTTTTAAAAATCTTTAATGTTTTTAAAAGGCTAATATTTTTATTATATATTTTTATTATTAATTGAATTATGATATAATATGTATGTATATACATATATTAATTAAACTATTAGAGGTGAAATTTTGAAACAAGCTATTTATAGAGAGTTTAGACCGAAAGACTTTACAAGAGTTGTTGGTCAATCTCATATTGTTGAAATTTTAAAAAATCAAATAAAGACTGGTAATTTAGGACATGCTTATCTTTTCTCAGGAATTAGAGGAACCGGAAAAACAAGTTGTGCTAAAATATTTGCTCGTGCTGTTAACTGTTTAAAATCCAAAAGACGAATCCTTGTAATGAATGTGAAAATTGTAAAATGATTCTTAATGACAAGGCTCTTGAAGTTGTAGAAATGGATGCTGCAAGTAATAGACGTATTGACGATATAAGGGAATTAAAAAGAAAAGTAATCTATCCCCACAAATTGTAAAATACAAAGTTTATATTATAGACGAAGCTCACATGATTACAAATGAAGGCTTTAATGCTCTTTTAAAAATTTTAGAAGAACCACCAAAGCATTTAATTTTTATTTTTGCGACTACTGAAATTGATAAACTTCCAGATACAATTATTTCAAGATGTCAAAGATTTGAATTTAAGAGAATTCACAATTTAGATATTGTTGAAAATATTAAATATATTTTAAATAATCTAAATGTTGAAGTTGAAGAAGATGGAATTAATTTAATTTCTGAACTTTCTTCTGGTGCAATGAGAGATGCTTTAAGTCTTTTTAGATCAAGTTGTAGCAACTGGAAAAAGAAAAAAATTACAGTTGAAGATATTAATGAATGTTTTAGGGACTTGTTAACTTAAATAAGTTATTTGAACTTTCAAATTCAATTTTAAATTCTTCAAAAATGAAACTATTGAGACTTTTAGAAATTTAGTTGAAAACGGAAAAACTCCAAATAATATAATTATTGATTTAATTAAACATTTTAGAAATATAGTTTTAGTTAAGAGTATCAAAAAGAACTTACAACTCTAAATGATGTTGAGTATAAGAGATATTTAGAACATTCAAATCAATTTAAAATGGATGAGCTTATATTTATATTAGAAAAATCTTTTAGATGTTGAAGATAAGATGAAAAAGAGTGATATGCAAAATGCATTAGCTGAACTTTTAATTATCAAGATTTGTTCATATAGAAAAAGAAAAATCTGAAATGGAAAAGAGAATTGAAGCTCTTGAAAATATGATTAAGACTGGAAATTTAAAATTGAATCAAAAGAGGAAATTGTAGTAGAAAAACCAGAAGAAAAAAAGCTACGGAGTAGTAGAAAATTTCAATACTGTTGAAACCGTTGAAACTGTGGAAAACACTGAAACTATTGAAACAATAGAAAATATTGAAACTCATGAAAATGCAGAAAAATCATGAAAATATTGGAAATACAGAAATCTCTGAATCTTCTGATAATAATGAAGCATTATTTGAAAAAGTTGATTTAAGTTCTTTTAAAGATGTTTTAAAATCAACTATATTCAAAACTATTTCTAAACTTTTTGACGAAAGTGTTAAAGAAATTTACTATTTTCCAAAAGAAGCTTTCTTACATATCAACTGTAAGGAGTATTTATTTAAGTTTGGAAGTTATAAATTAGATGAAAATCATAATTTTTATTGTACAAGATAATACTGTTTTTAAATGAATTTTTCACAAAAATTAATATGCCTGTTCATAAATCATTGACGGTTTATGCTAATTTTGTAGAATAATTTAAAATGTTTCTCAAACATTGAAAGGAGATGTCTTATGAAAAACTTATTAAAAACTATTTTATTATTTTTGTTTCAATCTCACTAGCTTCTTGCTCAAAAGCTGAAAAGCCTTTTCCAGAAAATGAGAAGAAATTGTATTTAATAAAGATAAAACAGAAAATATAAACAAATTGAATTTAGAAATTTTTCTATAATGCTAAAAATCTAATAAAGGAGAAAAATTTTTGTTTTATCTCCCTATCTATTCAAAGATGTTTAGATTTAATTTCTCTTTACTGAAGATAGAGAAAATTTAGAGTTTTTAAAGAATTATGATGATGCTCACCTTCAAAATTTAAAATTAAAAATAGCAAATTAGCAAATTTAATTTTAATAAACACTAAAAATTTTAATGGAGAAACAAAAATCTTAATTATGATAATGTTAAAAACTGTAAAAGTCATCAAAAGAAGCAACTAAGACTTATCAAGATTTTCAAAAAGCATCTTGAAGAAATTTTAGATAAAGCTGAATTTGATGAAAGTTTTAATTACAAGTTTTATTGATACAGTAAACTATGATGCAATTTGGGATCAGAAATTTAATGAATCACTAACTAAAATGAGAGATTTTACAAAGTTGGATGGCTCAGTAATACAAGTAAATACTATGTCTAATAGTTTTGAAAATTCAGTTGCAATATCCGATGAAGAAAAAGAAGCTTTTTCAATGGTAGCAAATGATTCAAAAGTTTATTTTATAAAACCTAAAAAGAATGAATATTTTTCAGCAGATCAATTGCTGGAAACTATATACTCTTTAAAAAAATAGTAGTGACTCAGCTGAAGTAACTTTCTTTTACCAAAAATAGATACAAAGACGGAAGTGGATTTTAAATCATTATTTTTCAAAGATTGGTCTTGATAAGATGTTAAGTGGATATAAGTTGGAGAAATTACTAGGAAATACTGAAATTAAAAGTATCTGATGCAAAAACAAAACTCAATTCTAAAAATTGATGAAAATGGTGCAAAAAGCAAAGACTGTAACAAAAATATCAAATAAATCAACTGCTGTTCCTAGCAAAAACATTTAACTATAAAAATGGATAGTCCTTTTTATGTTATCATAGAAGATTTAGATGAAAAAGTACAAATTTAATTACTTTTTCAGCTTTCATACAGATCCAAGTAAGTAATAAATAAGTTTTTAAAAAGACAATGTGATATTTTCAATATCTTCATTGTCTTTTTATATTTTTAATCAAAATATAAATTTGCTTTTAATCAGTTATTGTAAACGATTGATTTATCCTTAAAAATGTTAATATAAGACAAGATTTTTAAAGGGATTTTTCGAATTTTTATGTTATTTTTAACAATAAAATTTAAAAATTAATGATTTTACTCTATTGATTAATTGTGATATTTAATTTTTAGGAGGTATTTATGGCTAAAGGTGGTTTCCCTAAATTCGGTGGCGGAATGAATATGGGCAATATGATGAAACAAATGCAAAAGATGCAAAGAAAACTTGAAAATACGCAAAAATTATTAGATGAAGAAGAAGTTTCTGCAACATCTGGTGGTGGCGCAGTTGAAGTAACTGTTAATGGAAAGAAAGAAGTTTTAAGCATTAAACTTACTCCAGAAGTTGTTGATCCAGATGATATAGAAATGTTACAAGATTTAATTATAACAGCTATAAATGAAGCTAATAGAAAAGCTCAAGAAAAACATGATTCAGAAATTAATAAAATAACAGGCGGAATTAATATTCCAGGATTATAGAAATGAATAAGTATACTAAATCAATAGATGAAGTTATTCACTATTTATCAAAACTTCCATCTATCGGAAGAAAATCTGCAACTAAAAATGGCTTTGAAAATTTTAGAAATGGATGATGATTTTACGATTGAATTTTGCAAAAAGTCTTATAAATATGAAAAGAATACTCATCACTGTAAAATTTGTGGAAATTTAACAGAAGATGAAATCTGTAATATTTGTTCTAATCCAAAAAGAGATAAGTCTGTTATAACTATTGTTGAAGATATGCATGGTGTTATAAGTCTTGAAAAGACTAAAGTATATAAAGGAACTTATCATATTTTAAATGGCCTTGTTACTCCAAGAGAAGGGATAACTTTAGACGATTTAAATGTAAATACACTTTTGGATAGAATTGAAAAAGACAATGTAAAGGAAGTTATCTTCGCTATTAGTCAAACAATTGACGGTGAACTAACTGAACTTTATATCATCGACTTACTTAAAAAATTCAAAGACCTAAAGATTTCAAAAATTGCAAATGGAATCCCTATTGGTAGAAGCATAGATAGCTATGATGAATTAACATTTTTAAAGGCATTAGAAGATAGAAGAGAGATTGAATACTAGGTTTCTAATGTTTGGGGGTAAATATGAAATCAAAAACTAATAAGTTTTTATCAGGAGTTCGTCATTCGATTCCTATATGGATAGGTTATATTCCTTCAGCGATTACTTTTGGTATTCTTTGTAATACTAATTCGCTGGGTTTATGTCATGCTTTTTTGAGTTCTTTTGTTTTATATTCTGGAGCTGCTCAATTTATGTTAGTAGGATTTTTTTAACAGCAAGTGTTCCTATTTTAGGAATTGCAGTCTCAGTATTTTTACTAAACACAAGACTTTTCCTTATGTCTGCTACAATTGGAGCAACAGTAGATAAGGTAAATCATAAAGCATTCCCTATCGTTGGTTGGTTATTAACAGATGAAAGTTTTTCTATTCTTTCATTTAACAAAGAAAAAGTAAATACATCTTTTTACACTTGGAGTTCAAATTCCACCTTACTTTATATGGGGAATTTTTACACTAGTAGGATATTTTTGAGGCGACTTTTTACCTAATAATATAAAAGTTGCATTCAGTGTTGGTCTTTTAGGACTTTTCATTGCCCTACTTGTTCCAAATGTAAGAAAAGCATTTAGTAACAGTTAGAATTGTAATCGCAACAGCAATAATCTACTATATTATTTGTCGTTTAAATATATTTCCACTTGGATGGGATATAGTTTTTCAATAATAATTTCTTCAATAGTTGGAATATTCTTAATTGGCGATGAAACATTAGAAGATAAAGAAGAAGAATAAAATAAGGAGAAAAATGGACAAACTAACTTATTATATAGTTGCTACACTTGTTGCAGCAGCAGTAACAATAATTCCAAAAGTTCTTCCTTTATTCTTCCTTGAGGAAAAACTTTTAATAAAAGATTAATGACTTTCTTTAAAAATCATTCCTTTTACTTCAATGACTGTACTGATTTTAAGAGAAGTCTTAAAAAGCAGAAGCTTCTGATAAAATAATGTATTCAGTTACAATCGCAGTTGCTTCAGTAGTATCATATGTTACTAAAAATATGATACTAACAGTATTCGCAGCAATACTAACAACATTTTTTATATGAATATTTTTATATAAATTTAAGGAGCTTAAAGCTCCTTTTATATAAAAACTATTGCTGGTAGCAATAGTATTTCTGAAAGAAATAAAAATATATAAAACGGAAAATAATTAACGTCAAGGGGTGTGGTTATTTTTAAATTGTTGTCTATGTTCAAATTATTATACCACTTTCCCCTTTTTTCTCTACTAAAAAAGTGCCAATGATTGCTCATCGACACCTTTGTAATCAATCTGAGATACTGAATAAATCAGTATCTTTTTTAAATTATTCTTGTTCTATTTTATCAGTTAATCTTTCCATTTCGTCAATTAGACTTCTGATATACTCTGTTGTATTGAGAAGTGGTGCATCTGTTGTAACATCAACATCTGCCATTTTCGCAAGATCGATTGGATTTTTACTTCCACCTGATTTTAGTACTTCAATCCATTGTGCAGCTTTTGAATTATCTTTTAGAATGTTTAGACACATTTGTGTTCCGATAGTTAAACCTGCACTGTAAGTGTATGAATAAAGTCCCATGTAGTAATGAGGTTGTCTCATCCATGTTCTTTCAACTCCATCTACAAGTTCAACATCTTCTCCAAAGAATTTTTCCATTGTTTCTTTAAAGATTGTATTTAAAGTTTCAGCATCAACAGCTCCACCATTATCTATAATCTTATAAACTTCTCTTTGATAATAAGCTTCTAAGAAGTTAGTTACGAAATTGTGATAATATGTTTTTGAAATTATTTCTGAAATAATCCATCTTCTTTCTCTATCAGTATTCGCTTTTTCAAGAAGATAATGAGCCATAATCAATTCATTTGTTGTTGAAGGTGCTTCAACGAAATATGTTGAGCAGTCAACATTTAGAATATTTTGATTTTTGATGTGTAAGTGAGAAATGTCCACCATGTCCTAGCTCATGAGCAACTGTAAGAATATCAGACATATTTCCTGTCCAGTTAAAAAGTATATATGGATGAACTTTATATGGACTAGCACAGAAAGCTCCTGATGATTTTCCTTCATTGTCAACATAATCAATATATCTATTATTAAAGCTTTTTCTAAATATTCTTTATAGTCGCTTCCTAAAACTGATAATCCATCAATAACCATGTTTTTTACAGTCTTCAACGCTGTAAATTTTTGGAATTCTGAATCTAAAGGCATTTTCATATCTGAAAAAGTCATCTTATCTAATTTATTTACTCTCTTTAAAAAGTCTGCATATTTTCTAATATGGAGCAAGTTTTTCCATGATAACATCGCATTGTCTATTATACATTTCTCTTGTAACTTCTTGTGAAGCAAGTAAGTAATCAAAACACTATCGTATTTTTCTTACTTTAGACATAGCCTTATCATGTTGAACATTGCTATAATACGTACTTGCAAATGTATTTTCGTATTTTTCTAAAGTCTTATAGAATTTTTTAAAGCATCTCTTCTAAATTCTGTATCACTTTTTACTTCATAGCTTCCTTCAAAAACATTGTAAGTCATTGGCGTTTTACTCCATTTACTTCAACATCTTCAAAAGATAAATCTCGCATTTTTTGATTGATTATATACTCTAGGAGTTTCAAAACTTCCTGCTAAAAGCTGAAAGATGTGCCTTCAACTTCTTTTGATAGAGTATGATCTTTTCTGTCTAAAAAGTTTTCTAATCTTCTGTTTTCAGAATTTTCTTTCTTAGCTTTTCTATTATTCTCTTGTCATTTGCTAGGATTTCAGTTTCTACAAAACTCAGTTTAGTATAACTGAGCAATTGTATTTTCATAATTATACAATTCTTTTCAAATTGTTCTTTTTCCACCTAAAATCTGTTTCGCCATTCTAAAGGCATATATCTCCAGTCCAGTCAATCAATTTCACAAAGTTGGTTTTCGTCGTCCAAACAACTATTTATAGTATCAGTAGCGAAATATCAAGTTTACCTTCATAAACTTCACTAACTCACTGCAATTTTCTCACTATTTCATTCAGTGAGCTCTATAATCTTTCTTTCGTTTTGTAAAGATCACATCAAATTCAAGTCAAATTTTATCCTCCTTCATTTCTTTCATAATACACCTCCAGAAATGTTTTCTTCTACCTTTCTCTTCTATCATTATTTATTTTCATTAGTTTATTACAATTATTCAAAATTAAATATTTTTAATTTTCTACACCAATATTAATATCAACTAAACTAATGTACTATATTTTTCTAAAATACATTTATCAATTTTTAATAAAATTTTTAATAAAAAGTAGCTTTTTGAGTATTGAGGTAGTTATCTTGTAAAATATTTCTTAGACAAAAATACAAAATGTTAGGGTTTTTGTTATTTTAATTTTATTTATTTTTAAGAGAGAGATTTATATGAATATAGCATTGCTGATATGTTAACGTTTGATCTGCACTTTTTGTAATGTGGAGCAGGAAATTTAATATTTCTCCATATTTAGGGAGTTCTAGTGGTGTTCTTGGCTTGTTATATTTTTAGGTTTTACTGTTACAGCTGTTGGTCTTGCAATTTGTAGCTCTAATGACAGTAACATACCATGATTGTGATATAATGAAATTCCTTTAGCCCCTATCGGAAAGACACCTGCATTAATACTAGTTTTATGGATATGTGTGTTGGTCCACTTTGTAATTCCTAGAACGGGAGCAACAGCATATGAAATGGGAATCAAACCTATATTAGTTTCCATAATTTCTTTACAATATCAATTGTGCAATTATTTTATATATTAATCTCACTTTTTAACTGTTAAACCTTCAAAAGGTTGTTGATATTATTGGAAAATTTTTAACTCCATTTTTAATTCTTGCACTTGTTATAATAATTGTTAAAGGAATTATTTCGCCAATTGGAGTTCCATCGGAAACAGTTAAAATAAATAGCGTATTAGGAAAGGGATTAATTGACGGTTATCAAACAATGGACTGCTTTGTTTCCTTAGCAGTTGGGTCAGTATTATTGTTAACTTTAAAGAACAAAGGCTATAACGATCCTAATCAACAAGTAAAAATGTTATTTAAGTCAGGTCTTATTGCCTGTACAACTTTAGCATTAATTTATGGCGGTTTAACTTATCTAGGAGCTACTGTTTCTAAAACTTACGGAATAGATGTTCAACAAGCTGATATTATTGTAAATGTAACACAAGAACTTTTAGGAAATGCCGGTAAAATCGCCTTAGGATTAGCTTCATTCCTTGCTTGTTTAACAACGGCAATTGGACTTACATCCGCTTCAGGTGAGTATTTGGTAAGTATTACAAAAGGAAAAATAAAAATATTCTACTTTTGTATTATATATGTGCTTATTTGGAACAGTTGCTGCAATAATAGGTGTTAGTGGAATTGTGAAAGATTGGTGCTCCAATTCTTGCAGTTGTATATCCGCCAACAATAGTTTTAATTATACTTGCATTCTTTAAAGATAAAATTAAGAATGATTTAATCTTTAAATTACCTGCTTTTACAGCAGTTACAATTAGTTTTATTCAAGTGATTTACGAACAATTAGGGAATTTTTAAGTTTATAACTATCTTGCCATTAAGTGATGTAGGATTTAACTGGATAATTCCAAGTTTTTGTAGCATTTGTAATGGCGTTGTTTATAAAAAGAAATAGTAATCTAACTAAAACACAATAAAAGGTGATGTCAGTATTGCATCACCTTTTTATCTAAATTTTAAAATTTAACACTTTTCTAAAAAGCCATTTCTTGCATTTTCTTTAGTATCTTCACTTTCATCAAAGCCATCGTATGGAGCTTTAGGGATCTCGAACTTTTGGTTTTCTTCTTAATGAATTACAGATTTCATCGATATGAGCAAAAGTGAAGTCTATATCATCAGTCCAACCAGTATGTCCTGTTATAATTTTAAGTTTAAGATTTTTTCCTCTAATTATTTCTTCCAGTCTTTTAAGTGATTTTACTTGCAATTTTCTATCTTCTGCAAGGTTATTTAAAAATGCATAACCACCATCTGCTCCAAACCAGATAGTATCTCCTGTGAATAAATAAGCATCATCTATTAAATAAACGAGATGTCCCCAAGTATGTCCAGGAACAAGAATAGCTTCTATCTTTATATTTCCGATATAAAAAACTTGTCCGTCATCAATCAAAACTTTTTTATTATCAATTTGACCTTTTGGTAATTTATGTAAACCCCAAAATACTTTACGAGTCCTCTTACCTTCTAAATATTCATTTTCAATTCTTCCAATATATATTGTAGCTTCTTTAAAACAATTCGTTACTGCCTTTTTCAATGGCTCCAACATGATCTGTATCTTGGTGAGTGATTAAAATATCTTTAATATCTTTTGGACTTATATCTAACCACTGCATTTTTCTGCAAGTCTATCATAGTTATAACCTGCATCAATCATAATTGTTTGACCATCTTTTGTATAAAAGTAAATATTAGCTACATATTCTCTAATACAGCTTACTCTTTTCGTCAATAAAACCTGTATTTAATGGTTTTAAATATCTCTTTTCCTCTAAAAAGAAAAGACATAAATTTAACTTGAAATTCTGAATCTTTGACATATGTTTTTACCTTTACTCCTTTCTGATAGAATCAATTTAAGCATTAAGGCATAAGCTACAATATAACAGATATTTTTTTATGCTAATTGTATTAAATTAACAACACAAAAAGCACGATAACTCGTGCTTTGTTTTGCTAAATTAATCTTGAGTAGAATTCTACTACTAATGAGTCTTGAATTTCAATTGGAACTTCGTTTCTTTCTGGCATTCTTAATAAAGTTGCTTTTAATCCTTCTTTCTTTTCGATGTAAAGGAACAACTCCTAAGAATGTAGATTCAAAGTTTTCTTTTGAACATTTCTACTTTTTGTGATTTTTCTCTTAAAGTGATTTCATCTCCTACTTGTACTGCGTATGAAGGTATATCAACTTTTTTACCGTTAACAAGCATATGTCCATGAACTACCATTTGTCTAGCTTGTCTAATTGAAGAAGCAAATCCCATTCTGTAAACAAGGTTATCTAATCTTGTTTCTAACATCATAACAAGAGCATCCCCTGTTATATGTTCTTTTTGTCTAAGTGCTTTTTCTACATAAGTTCTGAATTGTTTTTCCATAACTCCATAGTAAGCTCTTAATCTTTGCTTTTCAAGTAATTGTAATCCGTATTCTGTTAATTTTTTGTCGTTTCTTGCAAGACCTTTACCCATTCTTTTGTTAGCTTTTGGGTGTCCGCATACATTTAAGCCTAGTCTTCTTGATTGTTTAAATCTAGGTCCCATCATTTTTGCCATATTTTCATACTCCCCATAAATTATTTGTCGCGATAATTTATAGCCATGTAAATTATACAACTTTTTATCTTTTGTAAATAGCTTTTTATGTTTTTCAATATTTTTTAAATAAAAAGCTCCACCATTAATATTTAAAACATGTCCAGTTATATAAGAAGCATCTTTTGAAATTAAAAATTTTACAGCTGATGCAATTTCTTCGGGTTTTTGCTAGTCTTTGCAAAAGGAAATTCTTGGCAGTAAGCATCAATATTTTCCTTTGGAACTGAACTTAACATATCAGTATCAACTCCACCCCGGAGCAACTGTATTTACTGTAATTCCTGAATATCCAAGCTCCTTTGCAAGAGCTTTATTCATTGAAATAATTGCCCCTTTTGTGGCAGAATAATGAGCTTCTAAGGCTCCTCCAGTTACTCCCAAATTGAACTTATTCAATTATCTTTCCATATTTATTATTAATCATTGGAAGGAATCGCCCTTTTTATGCAACGATATGAACCGTTTACATTAATAAAAATATCTTCCCATTCCTCTTCTGTAATATCTTGAAAAATCTAATACTTGCAATACCAGCATTATTTATCAAAAATATCTACATTTCCAAATACTTTTTCTATTTCATTAAACATATTTTTCAACTTCAGTAGTTTTTCTAATATCTGCTTGAATCATTAATACATTTGGATTATATGCTTTTATTTCATCAAAAACTTTTTGCTTCTATTTCATTTTTCTTTTATAATTTATAACTATATTATAATTCTCTTTTGCAAAGTCTTTTGCAATTGCAGAGCCAATTCCTCTTGATGAGCCAGTTATAAGCACAGTATCTCTTTTCATAATATCTCCTTTTAAAAATAAATATTAATTAAGTATACCACAAAAATATAAAACAAAAATTTTTAGTTTCATTTTAAGTATTTAAAGGGAAAAATGTGGTATAATATAAATAACATTATATTTGTTTTTAATGCAAAATATAAAAATGTTAGGGAGGTATTGGTATGAAAATTACAATTTATAGGTAAAAATATTGAAATAACAGATGCTTTAAAAGAAATTACAGCTAAGAAGTTTGAAAAATTAGATAAGTTCTTTTTCTAAAGACATTGAAGGCAAAGTAACTTTTTAGTTCAGTTAAGAACGATAAAATCTTTGAAGCTACTAATTGTTACCAAATAGCACAATACTTAGAGCAGAAGAAAGCACAAGCGATATGTACACTTCAATAGACATCGTTTTGGATAATCTTGAAAGACAAATCAGACAAAAACAAAACTACAAAAGAAATATCAAGCTTTAGAAACTATAAGATTTGAAAAAATTTCTGAACCAGTGGAAGAAGAAGAGCCAAAAGATTGTAAGAGTTAAAAACTTTGATGTAGCTACTATGTCTGAAGAAGAAGCTATTTTACAAATTGAACTTTTAAATCATGACTTTTTCATTTTCAAAAATGCAAAAGATTCAAAAACTAATATTCTTTACAAAAGAAAAGACGCATTACGGTTTAATTATAGCTGATTAATAAATATTAATATAAAAAGAAAATCGCAGATTTTTATTCTGCGATTTTTATCTTTTATTTAATATTGCTTCTAAAGCATCTAAATCTTTTGCCTTTGTAATATACATATCTTCTGTTCCATCAGTTGAATTATATTTTACAATTGAGTAATCATTATATTTATAGATAATTGTTGCCCCATCATCTTTATACATCTTACTTGTTGATTTGCCATCTTTCTTATCTTGTTCAAGTTTATTAAATAATCATCTAAAAGTCCTTGAGCAACAGCATCTTTTGAAAAAGAGTAATCTTTGCCATCTATTTTTAATTTAAAATCCATTCCAACAGTAAAGATATCAAAGAATTTTTGAATCCTTTTTAGAAATCAAAGTAACATCATTATTCCCTTGATCTTTAACTCCAAAAGATATTCCCTTTTTCATTTTTATTTTTCTTCAGTCTTTTATTATCTTCTCTTTGTTTCTTCTACATTTTCTTTTTACTTCTTTTTCTTTAACCGTTATATTAGTAGTTTCTTAGTATTTTTCTTCTGGTTTTCTTTTTCTTACAAGAAACAAAAGCCCCACTAACACAAACTATTAAAGCCATAATCAGAAATCTTTTTCATTGGTATCATCTCCTTTATTATGTTAATTCAGTTTTAACAAATATAACAGTCAAATAGTAAGAACCTTCAAACTATTTAACTTTTCTTAAAAATAAAATTAATGTATAAAGTAATAGATAATTAAAATTATACCTAATACTATTCTGTAATATCCAAAAACTTTGAAATCATGTTTTTCTAATGTATCTCATTAACATTTTTATAGCTAAAACAGAAACTACAAATGCTACAAACATTCCAAGAATTAAAATGAAAAATTGAAAAAGCTAAAAAGCAAAACCAAATTTTCTAAGTTTTAATAAACTAGCTCCAAACATTACCGGAATAGACATAAAGAATGAAAATTCAGCTGCTAAGCTTCTAGAAAGAGCCTAAAATTAAAGCTCCTATTATAGTTGCTCCAGATCTTGAAGTACCAGGGATTAAACTTAAAAACTTGAAAACATCCTACATAAAAAGCTAGTGTATAACTTAAATCTTCAAATCTTTTTATCTTTTGTGTTTTAAATTTGGGATTATTTTCAACTACGATAAATAAAAATACCATATAAAACTAATGTAGAAAGCAACGGTTTGGAAATTATAGAAATATTTTTCCAAAGTCTTATCAAAAGAACTCCCAAAACACCTGCTGGAATGACTCCGACAATTACCTTTAACCACATATTAATTGTATCTTTTTGTTGCTCCTTTGTTTTCTTTTTAGAAAAAGGATTTAACTTATTAAAATACATAATTACAACTGCAAGAATCGCTCAAGTTGAATAACAACTAAGAACATTTCCTTAAATTCAGCTGACTGATTTAATTTTTAAAAATTCATCAACCAAAATCATATGACCAGTACTACTCACTGGTAACCATTCAGTAATCCCTTCAACAATTCCTAAAATAATGACTTTGATTATATCAAAAACCACATATTCTATCTCCTTTATTAAAATTAAAAACTCTATTCAAAGTTTATCACATTTTGATAAATTTGAAAGAGTTTCTATTTTTAACAATTGAATTTACAAGTCCTAATTAAAATAAAAATTATATATATACATTTATCTTAGGTCTTTTTAAATTCTAGAGCCTTAGTAAATGATTTATTTTTACATAAAACATAGAAAAACAGGTACTCCTACTGCATAGATTACTAGAGCTTCAGAAAGCATTGGTTCTCCTAAAATGCCCCAAAAACCAACAGGATTTGGCATTAATAAATAAATTTCTAATGCTATTGGAACCATACCAACAACTACTGGCACTAAACAAGCTATGTAGAAGTTTTTGATTTTAGTCATAATCAACGCTACTACAAAAGTTGCTAGAGTTCCAACTACCATATCAATAATTCCAACTGTACTGGCAATATTTGCTAAAAGCAACCTAATGTTACTCCTATTGTATATTCTGGATTGAAAAATGTAAAATTGCTAAAAGTTTCTGAAAGTCTAAACTGTAAACTTCCATACCCTAATCCAAATGTTTCTGAAAGAAGAGTTAAAACAACATAAATTGCTGCAACCATTCCCTGTCTTGTAATTTTTTTTACGTTCATATTTCCTCCTTTTGGAGTGCTTTGATCAACAAAAAAAAGGGCAAAGTGCCCCTGCACTTGATTTTTAAAGTGGGTGCCAAGCAAAACACTAATCTTTTAAATTTTATTCTCTGTAAAAATTACCGTATTATTTTTATCACAAATAAAATATTTTTTCAACAAAAAGTGGTGTTATCACCACTTTTGTATAAAACTATTTGAGATAGTTGATCAAATGCTTCTAATGCCTTTGCACCGTAAACTGTTGAAGGTCCACCACCCATTACAACTGCAACAGAAATAACTTCTGCAATTTCTTCTCTTGTTGCTTTTTAGATTAACAAGATTTCTAACATGTGCTTCAATACAGCCTTCACAACGAACTGCAATTGCGATTCCAAGTGTAACAAATTCTTTTTTCTTTAACTGTTAATACTCCGTCTTTATAAACTTCTCCAGAAAAAGCTCTAAATGCTTTCATTTTCTTCTGGTAGAGCTCCAGCTAAATTCTTTGAATTTTTCAACTACATTTTCTAATCCTTTTTACATGATCCATAATAAAAGACCTCCTTTTTATTTTTATATCGTATTAATACCCATTTTTAATTACTTTCTAAACATATAATTATTATTTAACAATGTTAAAAAGAGACAAATGTTGAAATTTAAAAAGCAAGACCCAAACTATCCACGATACTTTTTCATCGGGTGGATGCATGGGAACCTTTGTTATTTCAAAATAATAACAAAAATATAAAAAGCGAAGATTATACTTTTGTCTTTATTCTAAATGTATCGAAGATACATATAGAAATTATATTTTTTTATTTCTTTCAGAAATATTATTGTTTGTAAACAAACAATAATTGAGATCTCTCCACTACGGTCGAGATGACGTGTTGGGGGAATTTCTTTTCAAAAGTGCAATGACGTGAACTTGTTTTATAGCCTATATTTTTAAAATAAGTTATTATGTTTTTATTATGTTTTTCTACTACATTTATAAAAATAATTTGTTGTTTATTTACCTTTAACGTCTAGCCCTTAAACAAAAAGTGTACTTACTTTATACGTCATCTCGACCAACGTGGAGATCTCATACTATTCTTGTTTACAAGAATAAGTAAATGTATCGTAGATACATACAGACTGATGACAAAAGGTGTCGATGAGCAATTATTGGCAATTTTTATGGAGAAAAAGAGAATAAGTTGTATAAGAATTAGATTATAGGCAAATAATTTTTAAAGTTTAAATATGAACCCCATACTTCCTCGATGCTTCTCATCAGGTGGGTTCCCAGAAACCTTGTTATTTCACAATAAAAAGCGAAGAATTTTTATTTCTCCGCTTTTATTGATTCTTATAATTTTCAATTTCATTTTCAACAAATTCTTTTGTCTTTAAATTTACTCTTTCATATTGTTAATAATTCTCTAGCTTCTGGTGTAAGTTCAGAACCTCCACCGCCCTTTCCTCCGATTTTTCCTACAAGTAATTTGCAATTCAAATCTTTTTCAGAACGAATTATCATTTTATATGCTTTAGAATATGCCATACGCATTTCCTACAAGCTCTATTGACTGACTTGTATTCGTCAATCAATAAGAGTAATCTATATAATCCATTTCCAAATGAATAGTCTTCATTATACAAAGTCAATTTCACATTAATGGAAATTCTAACATAATTTAAACTCCTAATCTCTATAAACAAAATAATAACAAACAGCTATTAAACTTCCTCCAATTATATTTCCTATTGTAACAGGAACTAAGTCGTATAAAACTGCTCCTACACTTATATCAGATAGTATTGTAGATAATGAAAGATAGAACATATTTGCAACACTGTGTTCAAATCCACATATTAAGAATAATATAATGGATATTGCACTAGCACAGAATTTTGAAACTCCATCTTTACAAGCATAAGACATCCAAACTCCTAAACATACGAAAATATTACATCCTATTCCTTTACATAGTAGAACTAAAAAACTTTCAGTAGTTTTTGAAACTGTAATTTTATGTAAGTAAGCAAGCATTTCTGGTGAAAGAACACTTGCAAAATAAACTAATAGAGCTACAAAAACTGATCCTACAAAGTTGAATAGATAAACTACTATCCAATTTCTAAACATTTTTGGGAATGTAATTCTCTTTGCTAATGCTGGAGCAAGAATCAAAATATTACCTGTAAATAAGTCTGCTCCTGCAACAACTACGGCAAAAAGTCCAAATGAGAAACAAATTCCTGATATGAATTTTCCGTATGTTGGATTTAAACTAGCCATTCCTGTATTAACAATTATATAAGAAAGTCCACTAAGTGCTATAAATAAACCAGCTAAAAATGCTACAATCATCATTTTGTGTAATTTATAGTTAGCTTTTCCTTCTCCTATTTTGTACAATGATTCTAATAATTCTGCTTTTGATATAACTCCATAGTAGCCTCCCAGTATTTTATAGAAAAACAAAATTAGAAAAATTATATTATAATTTATTTTTCTTAAAATAAGATCTAATAGCATCTATAATATTTTTAATTGTATCCATTTTATCAGAATACAACATCAACATTTTTCTTTAATATCCAGTGTTGCATATCACTACTTGTTCTGCAACAAATCTAGTGGAAGTAGTGATATCATCAGTGATTTCTCTAACATTTTTCAAGTGTCATGCTAACATTTTCAATGCTGTCTGTTATATCATCTTGAGTATCATTAGAGTTTTATCTGTTTTTCCAAGAATTTCATTTTGCATTTGCAATAGCTTTTATCTGCGTTTTCAAACAAACCCGGTATTTTTCAACTGATGTAACTATACTTTCTTCGCTCTTTTTCTAAAACCCTATTTAATCTAGCAGCTGCTTTTTATTAACTTTGTGAATAAACAAATACAAGATAATAGGAATACTATTGCTACTAAATAAAGAATAACTCTAAAGTTAAATCTAAATCTATTGTTACCATTTTTCCTCACTATTCTTCTACTTCTTCTTCTGCTAAGTCTGTTACTTCAATCTCTTCATCTTCAGGAGAAATTTCAGTCATATGTCTATTAGTGAAGTTTTTCATATTTTTCTTCTAAACTTCTTTAACTCCTTTAGCTTTTTTTCAGAAACAGCTTTAACTGCGTTGTTTACATTTTCACTTACATATTCAACACCGTCTTTTTGTTGCTTTAACGATATCTTCTCTAGTTTTCTTTTCCTGATTTAGAGCAAATAAGATTCTACTCCAGCACCAACAGCCGCTCCTGCAACTAATTTTGCAGCAGTAGCTGCTTTTTCTCTTCTAATTTTTTCTTCTAACTTCTCTTCTTTTTCGATACGTCTTTGTTCGATATACTTTGCTAAACTCATAAAAAAACCTCCTAATTATTAATTTATAAAAAGTCATTTGGTTCCTGTCATTTTTATAAACCTTCATAGTTGAAGGTGGGCAAACTGTCTTAAATCTCACGGTTTTCCTAATAAAAGGCTGCCATCAAAGTAAGAACTCCGTAATCCCTATAATAAATGTAAAGTATAATTAAACAGGAACCTTTGACAATATTATTATAACACACTTTAACCTAAAAATAGTATAAAACTGTAATGTGTAAAAAAATTTTTTTATATCTTTTAACTTGATATTTATACATATTTTAGAATAAAAATTAATAATATTACTATAATTTAAAACTCTTATTTTTATTTTTCTAAATAAATATACTTAACTTTTTGTCTACACTTTTATAACAAAAAGACGATATTTCTATCGTCTTACTCATTATCAACTAAAATCATTTTCTCTCTTTCGTATCCAATTTTAACTCTATAATAACCTTTTAATTTTTTTGTCAACTTCTTCATCCATTGTATATGCAACAAGATGTCCTGAAGTTATACTTTTGTAATTTACCATTTGTAGCTATAATTATAATGTCTTTTTGTCGATTTTTTCTTAAAACATTTGCGCTTAATTGTTGATTTCCACGTCCAAATACATATCCTTGTCCACCCATTGGAGTTACAACAAAATTGCTCTTTCATCACCAATTACTTCAAGAATATCTCTTTCACTACAATCTTTTTCTTACAAGTTGTTTATTTTTGATTATATCAACACCCTAATACAGTATATGGTAATCCCAATTCTTTCATAATATACATGGAGTTGTTCCAGATCCTATAATGTAAAAGATATCATCTTTCATATCATCAATTATATCACATGCAATTGAAACTTGAGCATCATTATCTGATTGAGGAGTTTGAGATTTCTTGTTTTTGTAAATATCTTTGATCAAAAGGTACTTTTAAATATCCATAAAGTCTAACTTCTACTCTATCATCCCTAAAAGCTTCTTCATCAATATCAACAACATCTTTTTCAATTACAGGAGCTCAACACCATTAATTACTTCATAAAGTAAACTTCCTGCTTGTTCAGGAGTATTACCATAAACTGGTGAGTGTATTTTTACTCCAGCAGGTACTCCTATTACTGGAATTTTATCTTCTACAACAGAATAAACATCTCTTGCAGTCCCATCTCCACCAACGAAGAAAATCAATTCAATATCATTTTCTAAAAAATATTTTAAAAGTTCTCTTGAGTCTGAAACAGAAGAATTTTCTTTTGCATTATAAACAACTTCATAATTCAATCCAAGTTCTTTACATTCTATTTCACCCATAAGACCACTTGCAGTATAAATTGTAAACTTGTCTTTTAACTCAACAACTTTGCTTTAAAGCTTTTTTAGCTTTATCCGAGCCTCTGAACAGCACTTTTCAAGTGAGATTGCGCTTTTTCTAATATACCCCTCTCCATCAGTACCTTTCAAGTCCTACTCTACCACCCATTCCGGCAATAGGGTTAACAAGAAATCCTATTTTTCATAATAACCTCCTATTAATCTATATATCTAATTATATCCATTTTTATCCATCATTGACTTTATACCCTAAAAATTCTTATATAAAATTTTTCAATTTGACCAACGTTTTTTATCGCATCTTTTTAGATAATCAATTTTATTAATAATTTCGATTTATTCCATATAAAAATATACCTCATAATCTTGTTGACAATTAGTCACTATTTTTGTATATTTTTCACTTTTGTAACACATTTTTCGTATAATTAAAAATTTTTATAAAAATTTAATATTTTTGTAATAAAACTTTTTAAAAATTAGTAAATTTTATATCTCGTATAATTCTTATATTTTACATTATCATTTTACTATATCTAATTAAAATATATAAAAATAAATTAAAAAGTTTTTAATTTTTATATATTTTCTAATTTTTAGGGTATATTTTTATATATTACTCATCTATAAGTTAAAAATAAAAACGTATTTTTATAACTCTTTTTGTTAAATTTTTAAATAATAGTTTTAGCTTAATAAAAGACTTTGCAATTTTGTAAAAACACTATTGTATTTTTATATATACTATAATACATTAAGAAAATGGGTTATCTTATTGAAAGGTAATTAATTTCTATTTAATTTAAGGAGGAATTAGATATGGCTGCACAAAAAACACCATTATACGAAAAACACGTTTCATATGGAGGAGAAATCGTTGATTACGCTGGTTGGTTATTACCTGTTAAATATGAAGGTTTAGCTCCTGAACACCATGCTGTAAGAAATGATGCTGGTTTATTTGACGTTTCACATATGGGAGAAATTACTGTTAAAGGCAAAGATGCTTTTGACTATGTAAATCATTTAATCACAAATGATTTAACAACAATTGGTGACGGACAAGTTATATACTCTTTATTATGTAATGAAAACGGTGGAGTTGTTGATGATTTATTAGTTTACAGAAAAGGTCAAGACGATATGTATATAGTAGTTAACGCTGCTAATACTGATAAAGACTTTGATTGGTTCTTAAAACAAAAAGGAAACTATGATGTTGAAATCAAAAACATTTCATCAGAAACTGCACAAATTGCATTACAAGGCCCAAAAGCTGAAAAAGTATTACAAAAATTAGCTAAAAATGTTGATTTAGCAAATGAAATAAAATTCTTCACTTTCAAAGAAAATGTTGAACTTGGAGATTGCGGAAAATTCTTAGTTTCACGTACTGGTTACACTGGTGAAGATGGATTCGAAATTTACGGAAACGGCGAAGACATGTGTAAACTATGGGATGAAATCTTAAAGATTGGTAAAGAAGATGGAGTTAAGCCTTGTGGTTTAGGATGTAGAGATACATTAAGATTCGAAGCAGGTCTTCCACTATACGGAAACGAAATGGATGACGTTATTACACCTCTTGAAGCTGGTCTTGGATATTTTCGTAAAAATTAAAAACAAGAAGCTGATTTCATTGGTAAAAAGTTTTAGCAAAAATTAAAAAGCTGGACTTCCAAGAAAATTAATCGGACTTTGAATTAAAGGGCAAAAGGAATTGCTAGACATGGCACAAAAAGTATTCAAAGGCGATAAAGAAATCGGATTTGTAACTACTGGTTACTTGTCTCCAACTCTTAATAAAACTATTGCTAATGTTATAGTTGATGCTGATCAAGCTGAAGTTGATAACGAAGTTGAAGTTGAACTTAGAAACAAAAGAGTTCCTGCATGTATTAATAAGCAAGAAATTTCTTAAAAATAAATAAATTACTAGGAGGTAAATTCTATATGTATCCTTATATTTCTCTAACAGAACAAGATGTTAAAGATATGTTAGATAGCCTTGGTATTGACTCTATTGAAGATTTATTCTCAGATATTCCTGAAGAAGTAAAATTAAAAAGAGAATTAAATATACCAAAAGCAAAAAGTGAGTTGGAAGTATATAACTATCTAACTAAATTAGCAAGCAAGAATGCTTCATCAAGCGAATACCCTACTTTCTTAGGAGCTGGTGCTTATGATCATTATATTCCTGCTGTTATCCCAACAATTATTAGTAGAAGTGAATTTTTAACTTCTTACACTCCATACCAACCAGAAATCAGTCAAGGTACTTTACAATATATATTTGAATTCCAAACAATGATTTCAAACTTAACTGGAATGGATTATGCAAATGCTTCACTTTATGATCAAGGAACTGGTTTAGCAGAAGCAGCAATCATGACTGCACATCATGCTAAAAAGAAAAAAGTTTTAGTTTCTGAAGCTATTGCACCTTGGTCAAGAGAAGTTTTAAAAACTTACCTTCATGCACAACATTTAGAAATGGAAGTTGTTAAAACTTGTAATGGTGTAACTTGTATTGATGATTTAAAAGCAAAATTAAATGACGAAGTTGGTGCTGTTTTAGTTCAAAATCCAAACTTCTTCGGTAATATTGAAGATGTAACTAAGGTTTCTGAATTAGCGCATGGTATAAAGAAATGTTACTCAGTAGTTTCTGTTGATCCTTCTTCTTTAGGAGCTTTAAAAGAAACCATCTGATTGTAATGTTGACGTAGTTGTTGGTGAGCTCAATCACTAGGTATCCCTGTTTCATTTGGTGGACCATACTTAGGATTTATGGCTGTTAATAAAGAATTCTTAAGAAAGATTCCAGGAAGAGTAGTTGGACAAACTGTTGACAGAGACGGAAAGAGATGTTGGGTTCTTACTCTATCAGCCAGAGAACAACATATTAAGAGAGATAAAGCTACTTCAAATATCTGTTCTAACCAAGGTATTAACGTTTTTGACTGCAGCAATTTATATGGATCTTTTAGGTAAAGAAGGTCTTAAAGAACTTTCAAAACAATGTATAAAGAAATCTCATTATCTTTATAAGAAACTTTTAGAAACAGGTAAATTCGAAAAAGTTTTTGATGCTCCATTCTATAAAGAATTTGCATTAAAAGCTAAAAAACCAGTTTGTGAATTAAATAAGAAATTATTTGAAAACGGAATTATTGGTGGTTTCTGATCTTGGAAAGTACTATCCTGAATTAGAAAATGTTATTATGTTTGCAGTTACTGAAAAACGTACTAAGGAAGAAATAGACAAACTATGTAAGGTATTGGAGGAAGCATAATATGAAATACGATAAATTAATATTTGAACTATCAAAACCTGGTAAAATTGGTCATAAATTACCAGAATTGGATGTTGAAGATGTATGTATTAAAGAGCTAATTCCTGCTGAACTATTAAATGATGGTGAAATTGGTTTACCAGAAGTTTCTGAACCAGAAGTTGTTAGACACTTTGTAAATCTTTCAAATAAAAACTTTGGTGTTGATACTGGATTCTATCCATTAGGATCTTGTACAATGAAATACAATCCAAAGATTAATGAAGCTATGTGTGCTCTTCCAGGGTTTGCATCACTTCATCCAAATGTTCCTGAATGTGGAGCTCAAGGTGCTTTACAATTAATTTATGAACTTGGTGAAGCTTTAAATGAAACTTCAGGTATGGATGCTTGTACATTACAACCTGCAGCTGGAGCTCATGGTGAAATCACAGGTATTATGCTATTTAAAGCATATCATGAAAATAACAATGATTTCAAAAGAGATAAAATTATCGTTCCTGACTCAGCTCATGGAACTAACCCTGCAACTGCAACAATGGCAGGATACAAGATTATTGAAATTAAATCTGGTGCAAATGGTTTAGTTGACATTGAAGCATTAAAAGCAGCTGTTGGTGATGATACTGCTGCTCTAATGCTTACAAACCCTAACACTTTAGGTTTATTTGAAAAAGATATTCAAGAAATTACAAAAATCGTTCATGAAGCTGGCGGTTTAGTATATTATGATGGAGCTAACGCAAATGCAATTTTAGGACATGTTAGACCTGGAGATATGGGATTTGACGCAATCCACTACAATCTTCATAAAACATTCTCTACTCCTCACGGTGGTGGAGGTCCTGGTGCAGGATATGTTGGATGTAAAGATTTCTTAAAAGAATTCTTACCAGTTCCTATCGTAGTTAAAAATGGAGAAAAATATAACTTCTCTTATGACGTTCCTAAGACAATCGGTAAGATGAAAGACTTCTACGGACACTTTGGTGTATTAGTAAGAGCTTATGCTTATATTTTAGCTTTAGGATCTGACGGACTTAAGAAATCAAGTGATTATGCAGTATTAAACTCTAATTACTTAGCAAGCAAATTAAAAGATTACTATAATCTTCCTGAAAATGTTAAATTCAAACATGAATTTGTACTTGCAGGATTAAAGAATCCTAACGGATTAGTAACTCTTGACGTTGCTAAGAGATTAATGGATATGGGATATCACCCACCTACTGTATACTTCCCATTAATCGTTGATGAAGCTTTAATGATTGAACCAACTGAAAGTGAATCAAAAGAAACACTTGACGGATTTGCAGAATCTATGATTGAAATTGCAAAAGAAGCTCAAACAAATCCAGAAGTTGTTCATGAAGCACCTCATGACACAGAAATTAAACGTCCTGATGAAACATTAGCTGCTAAAGAATTAATATTAAAATATACAAAATAGTATAAATTTCTAAAAAGCTGTTATTTACATAACAGCTTTTTATTGTTTAAAATATTTTTATCTTTAATTAGATAAAACATATTAAGGTATAAGATAATAGCAAAAAATAAATTAGGAGGTTTTTTATGAGTAAACTTTTAAGTCCTATTCAAATAGGTAGACATATATTTAAAAATAGAGTGGTTATGGCTCCAATGTGCATGTTCCACAATAAAACTGTTGATGGAGTTTTAACAAAAGAACATTTTGATCACTATGTAGCAAGAGCTTTAGGTGGTGTTTCTGGAGTTATTATTGAGGCTACAATGGTTAATTCCAAAGGTGGAATAAGAAAAACTGATTTAGGTCTATATAACGAAACTCAAATGGAAGCATTTAAAGAACTTGTAGATAGAGTTCATAACTATGACTGTAAGATTGGTATTCAATTAAGCCATGCTGGAAGAAAAGCTGACGCATCTTATGATGATATCATTGCGCCAAGTGCAATTCCTTTTGCAGATGAAAAAGCACCAAGAGAATTAACAAAAGATGAGATTATATCTTTACAAAAAGATTATGTAAATTCTGTAAAACTTGCAAAAGAAGCTGGTTTTGATTTTGTAGAAATCCACGGAGCACATGGATATTTAATCAATCAATTCCTATCTCCCCTATCAAATCAAAGAACTGATGAATATGGTGGTAGTTTAGAAAAAAAGATATAAATTTCTTGGAGATATCTTAAAAGAAATTAAAAATATAGATATTGATGTTCACGTTAGAGTTTCTGCTAACGAATATGATGAAAACGGAAGCTCTTTTAGAAGATATAATTAATATTCTAAAATTTGCTAAAGAAGATGGAGTTGTTTTTCAACAGTATTTCAAGTGGTGGAGTTGTTCCAAAAAGTCCGTTAGTTTATCCGGGATACCAAGCGGAATTAAGTAGAGAAATTAAAAAAGCTGGACTTGTAGTATCTGCAGTTGGACTTTTAGAAGACTATGGATTATGTGAATATTTACTTCAAAGTGATGCCTGTGATATGATTTACCAAGGAAGAACATTACTTAAAAATCCAAACTGGGTTTACGGAGCAGGAGCATATTTTAACGAATCACAAGAAATAGAATATCCTCTATTCTCTTATTCTGTAATTAAATTTTAAGAAAACAAAAGTAGCGTATATTTATAGGCTACTTTTTATATTGTGAAACAACAAGGTTACCACGAGAACCCACCCAATGCTAAGCATCGTGGAAGGACGGTTCATATTTAAGCCCTATAAAATTTTTATCTTTCTAAAAATTTTCCCAATTTTTACAGATGAATTACTTTTGAGGAATTTTTGTTATATGCATTATCATGAAATAAGTATTTCCCGTGTTTTTATATTTTCATATTTGACCATTACTAATGGTACTAATGTCATCTTTATAATATATACTACAATATAGCTAAGAAATAGCTCTATTTTTATAAATTCTATTTCCCTTGAAAAACACTATAAAAGTATTCCAAAATTAAGAGCTATATTAAAAATTGTAGCAAATGTAGCAACAATAATATTGGTTTTTATACTAGGTTTTAATATTTTTATTGTATATAAAGCTAGTAAAGAAATATTATAAATGCAAATTGGTTTATTGTTTTTCTGTAAATTACCAAAGATTTTCGATTATACAAATATTGTCTCCCATTAGGTCTTATACTCCATTCATTAATCCAAACATGGCTTACAGCATCAACATCTTCCCAAGGAATGAGTAAATCTAGTTTTTCTTAGGTATATTCCTTCTTTACAGACATAAAATTTCCAAACCAACAAAGAAAATTATTGTAATAGCAATAAAAATTCCAATGAAAATATAATTTAATTTCAATAATTTTATATTAAAATTATAGAATTGTATTATTGCATTTTTATCAGCTATTATCATATTTATAACGAGAATGGCAAAAGCAAATATAAACAATATAAACCTCATAAAAATGCTATGAAATTTAATCTTTTTCATATCCTCTCCCTAGTCTTTTCTCATCAAAAATTAATAGTATGAATTTTTAATATTATACCTTTTAGTATCCTGTTTTAAGTTTCTACCAATTCATCACTTGCTTTATCTCTACTGAGGCTGTCCTCTTTCCATTTTTAAATTCAAGAGTTAGCATATATCTGCTTCCATTTAGTCTTACTGACCTAATTCTGTCAACTCAATTAATCTTATCTTTTTAAAGGTATAACTCTATTTAAAAATAGAAAGCATTGTGTATATAAAAATTTCCATTTGAAATATGATAAGGTCTAAAAACACTTCCTCCACTTCGAAGTGCTATTGAAATTCTACGAAATATTATAATGAAAAAGTAACAGTAAGAAATATCATAGCATTTCTTGTATTACTATATTGCAACATGTTTTCAAATCCTATCCAAATATACCTAAAAATTAGACATAATAAAAGTCTCCTTAATTCTTTAATCTATACAATATTATACTATAATTTTAAAAATATTTAAAATGATTCCCTCACTTCCACGATGCTTTGCATCAGGTGGGTGCCAGAAACCTTTGAAATTATTTCACAATAAAAACCGAGAATTCTCGGATTTTTCATTTATACTAATATTATTTTTAGATTTTTACATCTTATATACGAAAAATTAAAAAGCGGTACAAAAATCCATATTATTGGAATTGTATAATAAATAATTGTAGTGATTGTATTCAAAAATGGTGCTTTTTCTATGAGTTCTTGGTCACTATAAGGTAATCCAGCCACCACACTGAAAAACAAGCAAATAAAGGCAAAACAATGACCAAATACCAAGTAGCTACTAACTACTTTTAACCATAGTGTATTTCTTATTTTTAGAATCAAGATCAACATCTTTATTAGCAATTACTTTTTTCTTCATTTACTTGTTCATTTTCTTTTTAAATTACTATCAGTTGCCATTTTTACCTCCTTAATGAGAAATTTTTAAAAATCCGAGTATAACTCGGATTTGTTTGTTTTTAAATATTATTGACCTTCAACAAATCTATCAATATATTCTTGATAAGTCATAAGTCTATCTTCAAAGATATTGTCTTCATATGGATAATTCTATTTGCAATGGTATTCATAAATTCAGTATCATGACTGGCAAATAAAATATTTCCTTTTAAATGCTTTAAGTCCATTATTCAAACTAATAATGCTTTCAAGATCCAAGTGGTTTGTTGGTTGATCTAGAATTAGAACATTAGAATTTTTAAGCATCATATATGATAACATCATTCTAACCTTTTCTCCCCTCGAAAGTTTTTGAGCAAGTTTTAAAGCTTCATCTCCTGAGAATAACATTCTTCCTAAAAATCTCTTATATATATTTCAGATTGTTCTGTTGAGTATCGTCTTAACCAGTCAATCAAATTGTATGGTGTGTCTTTAAAGAATTCAGTATTATCCTTTGGAAAAATAAGATCTTGAAGTAGTAACTCCCCATTTAAAATTACCACTATCTGGTTCAAGCTCTCCAGCTAGAATTTTTGAAAGAGTTGTAATAGCTAATTCATCACCGATAAAAACCAATTTTATCATTTCTATTAACCATAAATGAAACCTTATCTAAAAACAAGTCTTCCTTCAATAGTCTTTTGAAATTTCATTAACTTCTAAAATTTGATTTCCAACTTCTCTTTCCATTTCAAAACTCTACAAATGGATAACGTCTAGTTGAAGGTTGAATATCTTCAACTTGAATTTTTATCAAGTAATTTCTTACGGCTTGTAGCTTGTTTTTGACTTACTCTTATTAGCAGAGAATCTTGCGATAAAGTTTTGTAATTCTTTAATTTTATCTTCTTTTTCTTGTTTTGATCTTTTTAACATTTGTGCTGCAAGTTGGCTTGATTCATACCAAAAATCATAGTTTCCAACAAAAACCTTAATCTTTTTAAAAGTCAATATCAACCATATGAGTACAAATATTATTTAAGAAATATCTATCGTGACTAACTACGATAACTGTTCCCTCATAATCCATAAGGAAATTTTCAAGCCATAAAATACTCTTAATATCTAAGTCGTTTGTAGGTTCGTCAAGGATTAAGATTTCTGGATTACCAAAAAGCGCCTTTGCAAGCAAAACCTTAACTTTTTCTTTACCTGAAAGTTCACTCATTTTTTTCTCATGTAATTCAGTTCCAATTCCTAGACCTTGTAATAATGAAGAAGCATTTGCCTCTGCGCTCCAACCATCCATATCAGCAAATTCAGCTTCAAGCTCTGAAGCCAAAATTCCATCTTCATCTGAAAAATCTTCTTTTGCATAAATTTCTTCTTTTTGTCTCATGATTTCCATTAGACGAGCATTTCCCATAATTACAACATCTATTACTTTTTCATCTTCAAACTTAAAGTGATCTTGTTCCAAAAAGCTCATACGAGTATTTGGCTTAATAGAAACACTTCCTGTATCCGGTTCAAGTCTTCCCTCTAAAATTTTAAGAAAAGTTGACTTTCCTGCACCATTAGCACCAATTACTCCATAGCAGTTTCCTGGAGTAAAAGATAAATTTACATCATCAAAAAGTTTTTGTCCTTGAAAACTCAAACTTAAATCTATTACATTAATCATTCCTTCACCTCATAAAAATATTAATTAATTCTGTACTAAACATAGGTTAAATTATACTATATTTAGCTTAATTAATCAACTAAAAATGAGCCTTATAGGCTCATTTTTAAAGTAATAGTATTAAATTACATAAATGCTTCTGCTACAAATTTTAAGATAAATAGTAGAGCTAAAAATGTAAACAACTGGAGAAGCTTCTTTTCTTCTACCTGAAACTAATTTTAATACTGCGTATGAAACAATACCAAATACGATTCCGTTTGCTATTGAATATGATAAAGGCATCATAATGATAGTTAAGAATGCTGGTAATGCTTCTGTATAGTCGTCAAAGTCTATTTTCTTAACTCCTGTAATCATAAATAATCCTACTACGATTAATGCAGAAGATGTTGCATATGTTGGAATTATAGAAAATATTGGTTGGAAAATTAAAGCTAGTAAGAATAGAAAAGCTGTAACAATTGCTGTAAGTCCTGTTCTACCACCTTCAGCAACTCCCGCTGCACTTTCAACGAATGTAGTTACTGTTGATGTTCCAAGCATTGCTCCTACTGTTGTTCCTGCTGCATCAGCAAAAAGAGCTTGTCTAGCTTTTGGTAAATTTCCTTTTCATCTAACATATCAGCTTTTTGAAGCTAACTCTACAAGAGTTCCAACTGTGTCGAATAAGTCAACAAATAAAAATGCAAATAATGCTACAAACATTTCTGTTGATAAAGCTTTACTAAAATCAAATTTCATAAAGATTGGTGCTATGCTTGAAGGTTTTCCAATAACTGCTTTTGGAAGTTCAGAAACTCCACATATTATTGATACTATTGTTGTAGCAATCATACCAAATAAATTGCACCTGGAACTTTTTTACAAGTAAGAAAATAGTAAATATAAAATACCAAAAATTGTAATTAATGAAGTTGCACTTGTGATTACACCCTAAATCTAAAGGCATTCCTTTACCTTGTTTTACAAGTCCAGCTTGATATAAACCTAAAAATGCTATAAATATACCAATACCTGCACTAACTGCTTGTTTAAGTGAATATGGCATAGCATTTACAATCATTTCTCTTACTTTTGTAAAGTTAAAATTAAAAATACAATACCTTCCAATAAAACTGCTGTTAAAAGCAAATTGCCAACTATATCCTTTACCAATTACAATTGTATAAGCAAAGTAAGCATTTAATCCCATACCTGGAGCTAATGCAAAAGGATAATTAGCAAGTAGTGCCATTAATACCGTTCCTACAAAAGATGCTATTGCTGTTGTTGTAAAAACAGCCCCCTTATCCATTCCGGCTTCAGATAAAATTGCTGGGTTTACAACTAATATGTAAGCCATTGTCATAAATGTAGTAATACCTGCTAGAACTTCTGTTTTTACACTTGTTTTGTGTTCTTTAAGTTTGAAAAAATTTTCAAAAAATGTGCTCATAAATCCTCCTAAAAAATATTTTTGCAAAACAAAAATAACCCCTAAAAATAAAAACAACTAAAAACAAATGCCCAAAAAGTAGGATTCAAGCGAAACCTACCTTCTGGGCTTTTCTCCCTTAGGTGTAGTGCATTGCACCTGCACAGCTTGGACCAGCAAGAAAAATTCTTCGGAACCCTATGTGCACTTTCTCTTACGAGTTACTATTATTACATTAATATAATATCAGTAACAAAAACATTTGTCAATATCTATTTATTAGCTAATATCCTAATTTTTAATTTTTAAAAATAATAATAAGTCTTTTCGAATTAATATTCCTTTATTATACTGATTAATAGGTATTTATTTTAGATATTCTTTTACTTTACAAGAATATTTATCCAACAATTCTCTCGAATATCATTTTTTTGAATCTCTAACCTCTTTCCAAAGAATAGAGGCAACTTTTAATTTATTCGAATAGTCTAAACTAGATTTATCAGAGCAAAAGTCTTTTAAAAATTGATTCCATTCACATACTGAATTATCATACTTTGCATAATCCGATTTTCCATAATACACATTTAGCATATCTTGAATTGTAAAATTAAAATCTTTATCTTTTTACTTTTCTCCAAGATGTAGCCATATCAGCATTAAATTTAAATGGTGAAATTCCAGTTAAGCTAGAAAAGTATTCTCTAAACTTTGCATTAAAGGAAAAACCGCACTCAAGCAATGGCGTATCTAAAGTAATATTTTCCACTTTCTTCTTTTCTTTTATTACAGTCTTTTTAATGACATTTTCCTTTTAAAATACTCCTCGATAGTACAATTAAGTTCTTGTTTTGTACCTCTATTCTAAAACCTAGTAATTTACATATTTGAGAAAGTTCTTCACGATACCAATAATATTTACAAAAATTCTTCAAAGATTTAATTTCCTGAAACTCCGGTCTTTTTCCAATATTTTCCTCCAATAAATAGTAGTTAAAACTAAAGAGGAGTAAACTTTAATATAACTCTCTTTATTCTCACTTACTTATTTTTAATTTATACTTTCTAAAATTTATATATATCAAGATATACTTTTTCTTTACCTATTTCATTTAAAACTTCATGTCTCATTTTTCCATAGAGTTTAATTTTTAGATTTTTATTCCTACTTTTTATAAATTTTTGTAAGTTTTTAAAACTCCTTTTCCATAAGCTCCAACTGGATCTTCTTTTTCCAGCAATAAAAAGAATTGGTAAATCTTTTCTAATGTTTGCAATATTCTTTTTGTATGAGGCTTCTTTTATTAAAGTTAGTAAATCTAAAAAGAACATATTTGTGCAAAGATAACCACAATCCTTATCTAAAATGTATTTTTCAACTTCATTTTCATCTGATGTAAGCCAGTCAAAATCTGAATTTCTATTTTTTTATTCTAGAATTATATCCTTTAAATCCAAGTCTATTTACAAATTCACTCTTTTTACTTCCATTTTTGCACTAAAAAGTTTGGCTAAAAGCATAGAAATTCTATGTTTAATTCCATAAGGTTCTGTTGTCCCACAGATAACTGCACCGTCAACACATTCAGAGTATTCATTTAAAAAGTTTCTAACTATTAACGAACCCATACTATGTCCAAAAAAATTACAACTTTTTATCCGGAAATTCTGCTCTTATATATTTGTTAAGTATATACATCTTCTATAAGTTTTTTATATCACCCTCTGTATCGGCAATATGTCCTCTTAATTCCTCTTCTTCACAAGTTTTTCCATGTCCTCTGTTATCCATTCCAAAGGCCCTTATTCCTTGTTTTTCTAAGAATAGTGCGAAGTCCTTATATCTTCTTATATGCTCAGTCATTCCGTGACAAATTTGCACAATCATTTTAGGATTTTTAAATTTTCTGCAAAATCTACACAATATAGTCTTTTTATCGTCTATACATGAATTTATGTAAAACTCTTTCATAAAACACCTCTTAATCACAAGTTACAATTATTTTTACCACAAATTAATTAATAAATACAGTAGTAAAAACTCATTTCTACAAAAGTAAAAATGAGTTCTATAATTAAAGTGCTTCTGCGTGATATGAGCTTCTTACTAATGGTCCTGAGTTTACTCTTAAAAAGCCCATTTCAAAAGCTATATCTCTATATCTATCAAATTGTTGAGGATGTACATATTCCTTAACAGCAATATGGAATTTTGTAGGTTGTAAATATTGTCCAATTGTTACCATATCACAATCCACTTCTCTAAGTGCTTTTAAAACTTCAACAACTTGTTCTTCAGTTTCTCCGAAACCTACCATAAGTCCTGATTTTGTTTTAAGTCCACATTCTTTTGCATATTTTAAAACTTCTAAACTTCTTTGGAAGTTTGCAGCAGGTCTTACCTTTGGATAAAACGCTGGAATTGTTTCAACATTGTGGTTTAAAACATCAGGTTTTGTTTCATAAATAATATCCATAAGTTCTTTTCTTCCAGACATATCTGGAATTAAAAGTTCAATTGTAGTATTTGGATTATATTTTTCTAACTTGTCTTACAACTTCTGCAAATTGATTTGCACCTTCATCTGGTAAATCATCTCTTGTAACAGAAGTTACAACAGCATGTTTAAGTCCTAGAATTTGTACTGCTTTTGCAAGATTTTCAGGCTCTTCTAAATTAATTGGATCTGGAGTATGTCTTGTTACATTACAGAAAGTACAATTTCTAGTACAGTTTCTTCCTAAAATCATGAAAGTTGCTGTTCTTCTTGAATAACATTCCATTTTATTTGGACAATTTGCTTCATGACAAACTGTATTTAACTTTAATCCCTCTAACATGCTTTCAACGTCACTTGTATTTTTATCTCCCTGAATTTTTAATTTTAACCATTCAGGTTTTCTCATTATTTCTGCTTTTTTTCTTAGCATATTACACCTCTTAAAATAATTTAATTATATCATCAATAAAGACTTCCTTATTCATTGACTTAATGTATCTATCAATCTCAATATCTTTAAGAGCCTCTTCAATGGCTTCTTTTGAACATTGAACTCCTTTTAATATACTACACAAATTATCTATACCTAATTCACTGAAAAAAATCTCCCTCAATTGAGATGTCTTTAATTTTTTTCGTTTTTCAACATCAATACCTATTTCAACAACTCCACAAGAATATTTTTCTGCTTTTTCTATTCTTTTTAAAGAGCCATTTCCATAATTCCAGTTTTTTTGTTGCAAAAAGAGAATCTCTAATCTCGTAAATTTTTCATTTCTTCTTCAGTTAGAATTGTAGTATTAGTAATATTATACTCATCTTTTTATGTAATCAATAGCTTTATCCATAAAAAGTTTCAACATCCATATCAATCATATCCCCAATAAAGCCAACTCTAGATCTAACAGATTGTACTGCTTTACCCTTTGAACTTTATATCTCTTGATTTCAATGAATTTGTTAAATTATATAGATTTGCTTTAAATAAGAAAGTTCCATGATGTAAAATCTTTTCTTTATTTTTGATATTGAGCATTCCCACTTACCTTTGCTCCATCTATCTGAATGTCGTTTCTTCCAGTAAATTCGGCATTAAGACCTAATGAATTTAAGAAATTAACAACTGGCTTTGCAAATTTTTTAAATGACGAATCAACATCTTCTCAGTCTTTTTAGTTATAAAAAGTATATTGCATATTCTCAGTATCGCAATAAATTGCACCTCCACCAGATAATCTTCTGATTACATCCATATTATTTGCATTTGTAAAATCTAAATTTACTTCCAAATCAATATTTTGATAACGACCCTAGTAATATACAAGGTCTATTTCTCCAAAAGCATAAAAATATCTTCATCATAATTTTCCATTAGATAAAGTTCAATTGCGTGATTTAATGCCGGATCAAAATTTTTATTTTTCAACAAAAATCATATTATCTCTCCATAAAATAAATTTTTTAGCCAATTATATTTTAACATAAATCATTGTTAAAGAATAGTCCCTAGCAAAAAGAAAAATCAAATTGATTTTCTTTTAAATTTTTAAAAGCTTTCTTAAATTTTTGTAATATTACGATTGTAAAAAGTACTAATATTCCCTGTTAAAACCATTGTTCCACCAGGTTTTTAAACCTTGATAGAATGAAATTGTTATACCAGAAATCGTAAATGTCATTCCAAAGAGAATAGAGTAAATCACAGTTTGAAAATACGATTTTGAAACTCTTAACGCACATGCTACTGGAACGACCATTAATGATGAAACCATTAATACTCCAACAGTTCTTGAGGCTATTGAGATAGATAAGGAAATTAAAAATGTAAAAATTATATTTACACTTTTGTACTTTTATTCCTGCAAGTCTTGCTCCAACCTCATCAAATGAAACATATAAAAGCGCCTTGTAAAGCACTGTAAAAACTGTTATTACAATGAAAAATACCAATGTAACTAAAATAACTTCAAAATCACTTATAGCGACAATACTACCGAATAAAAAGCTATTGAAATTAGCAGCACCTTTTTACAAAATCAGAAAGAACTGCTGCAAGCCCAATTCCTAGACTCATCATTATTGCTGTTGATATATCCGAATTTTTTGGAAAATATCTTCTCATAATCTCTATTGAAAAACTTGCAATTGCACAGGAAATAATTGCAGTTATAATTGGATTTACTCTAAATATAAGACCTATAGTAACACCCGCAAGAGAAAACATGGGATAAAGCATCCCCTATCATTGAATTTCTCTTATTTACCATTACAACTCCAATGAAGGTATAACGATGGAAAGCATAATTCCAACTAAAAAAAGCTCTTCTCATAAATTCAAGTTGAAACATTATCTTACCACCACTTTCTTATCTTTTTATTTCTACAACTCTTGTCAAATTATCCTTCATAATTTCAAGCTCATGAGTTACAAGTATAATTGTAATTCCATGAACTCTATTTAAGTGAGTTAAAATTCTAAAAAGTTGATTTTTACTTTCTTTGTCAATTCCTGTTGTAGGCTCATCAAAAATTAAAAATTTTTGGACTATTAATCAAAGACTTTGCAATCATAATTCTCTGTTGTTGCCCACCACTCATCTTATTTATAGGTGTATTGGCAAAATCTAGCATATTTACTTGCATTAAAAGCTCTTTTTGCTCTGTTCTATATGGCTTTTTGAAAACTTAAAAAGCCCATTTTTTGATATAGATTAAGTGTTACTATCTCTAATGCAGTAATCGGAAAATTTGGAATATTGCTAGCATTTATCTGAGGTACATAGCCAATTGTATTCCATTCCTTTAAAATTCTTAATATTAGTATCTGATATAAATATTTCTCCACTTGAAGGATTAAGTTCTCTTAAAATCAATTTAAGCAAAGTAGATTTCCCACTACCATTTGCTCCTATAATTTGCTATAAAATCTTTCTCTTGAATATCAAAAGAAAGATCTTCTAAGACATTAACTCCTCCACTATAAGAAAAAGACAGATCCTTTATCGAAATAATATTATTCAAAACATTCTCCTACTTTGTAGCTTCAACTAAGGCTTTTTAAATTTTCTTCCATAAGTTGAATATAGTCTTTATTTTCTTTTTGCTTGTTCTTCAGTTTGACCTTCTATTGTATAAAAGCATTTTAACTTCTCCACCAATTTCTTTAGCGATAGTTTCTTCAACTTTATTTTCACTTAATTCTTCATAAAAACAACTTTTTATGCCTTCTTTTTGCTAATTCTACAACTTCTTTCACTTTTTCTAAATTAGGTTCAGAATCAGAACTCAAATTTTCAATTGGAATTTGTTTCAAACCATAGTCATTTAATAGATATGCAAAAGCTTCATGTGAAGTAATAACAGATTTTTATTTTTTGCATTTTTTTAGTTGTTCAGAATATTTTTTTATCTAAATCATCAAGTTTTTACTTGTAATTTTTCTAAATTTTCTTTGTAAAATGCCTCATTTTCTTTATCCATTTCTACAACTTGATTATAAATATTCTTTGCAATAGTCTTCATATTTTTAGACTTAACCAAATATGCGGATCATATTCTCCATGATTATGTTCTTTTTCTTCCTTATCATGTTTATGGTCCTCATCTTTATGCTCTCCATGTTCATCATGCTTATCATGTTCATCATGGTCATGGTCTTCATCTTCTGTTTTTAACAAATTAACATCTTTTGAAACTTCTACAATTTTCAAATCTTTAATTGAAGCTTTAAATTTATCTAGCCAACTTTCTAATCCAAGTCCATTTACTAAAATTACACTGCCTTCAGATAAGTTTTTCATATCTTGTGCTGTTGGCTCCCAATGGTGAACTTCCTGGCCATTTGGAATTAAATTTCTAACTTCAATTTTATCTCCAACAATTTCTTTAGTAATACTTTGTAGTGGATAAAATGATGTGTATATTATTTTTATCTTCTTTTTTTGTATCATTTTTACAGAATCTTTTGCCACAAGCTGAAAAAGTGTTATAATAAGGGCAAAGGAAATGATTTTTAGTTATGATTTTTCATAATTACTCCTTTTTATATTATGAGAGCTTATTTGCAAATAGCACTCATTTTACTTATAGTATTATATACCCTATTTGTCGAAAAAAATCAAGTAAAGGAGAGTATTTATGAAAAAGTTTTTGAAAATTCTAAAAGATAATGACTTAAAAATCACAAAAATAGAATGGCAATTCTTAAAAGAATTAGAAAAAGAGAAGTTCCCTACAACAGCAGAAGATATTTACAATGCTATTTCAACAAAAAGGCGATAAATATAGTATATCAAGTGTATATAGAGCATTAAATCAATTTTTGTGATAAGAATATCGCTAAAAACAGCAGAAATCGACGGAACTACTTATTTTCAATTAAATCAAGGACATACTCATAGTTTAATCTCGTGAAAAATGCAAAAAATAATGCCAATTAATCATTGCCCAATACATAATTTAATTCATGATATAGAACATAAAACTGATTTTATTGTTACTGGTCATTATTTAGAAATTAAAGGTATTTGTAAAAATTGTCAGGAAAAACTTTCAGAAGAAGAACTAAAAAGATTTACAAGATTCTAGTAAAGAAGCTCATAGTACACATAAATGCAAAGACGAAAACTGTATATAATTTAAAAAAATTTTTAAAAAAACTATTGACAATTTTTTTAATAAATTGTTATAATATACAAGCGTTTAGAATAAATGCAAAGTTTGGTGGGTGTGGCCTAGCTGGTTAGGGCGTCAGATTGTGGCTCTGAAGGTCATGGGTCTCGAATCCCATCATCCACCCCTATATATGCAGGAATGGCGGAACTGGCAGACGCGCTAGACTTAGGATCTAGTGTCATTGACGTGGGGGTTCAAGTCCTCTTTCCTGCACCATGTTACTATGGATAGTAGTTAAAAAGTAGAGTTTTTCGACTCTACTTTTTTTCTATTTAAAAATCATTTTTAAGAAAGGAGTTGTTATGAAAAAGTTGTAAAATATTGAAAAACTGATTCAAATTTTGAAAATTATACTTTATTTTGATATTGAAACAACAGGTCTAAACAGAAGTAAGGACTTTATGTATATGTTTGGAATTTGCGAAAAAGATAATGAATTGATTTATTCTCAATATTATATCGAGGATGAAAAAGAGGAAAAAGAACTGATTTTAGAGCTTTCAAAACTTTTAAATAATAAAAATTATCTCATATAATGGTGATAGATTTGACTTTCCTTTCATCAGAAAATGGAAAAATATAATATTCCTAAATTCAATTTTGAAAACATTGATATTTATAGGCAACTCCAAAAGCTAAATTTCTTTTTTAGGAGAGCCTAGTCTTAAAAGCTATAAATTTAGGGAAAAAGACTTGGTTTTGATGTGCATGATCATGTTAATCAACAAGAAATGCCAAAGATTTTTTAAGATGTATCAAGAGCTTAAAGACAATGAAATGCTATCAAAATTAATATATCATAATTATATTGACTTACAAGTTTTTAAGCCATATTTATGAATATAAAGAGAGTATTTTTAAATAGAATACTTACAATTAATAATAAGAAATTTACTGGAGTTTTGAAAACTCTTTATATACAAAAACTTTCTAGTTGTTAGACTTTCTAATCCTAAAAATCTAATTTTTAAATTTTTCATCAACAAAATTACAGCATTATAAGTAATAAAGACGAAATAAAATAGAATTGGAATTAGAAGAAGGTCTTATAGAAAAACAATATTAAAGCTAAGGTTTTTAAGTCAAAATACGACAATAAAATCTTTTAAAGAATCTAAAAATTTAACTGAAAATTTCATTCTTATATTAAAGCAAAAATAAATTAATTAAAGAAAATTTACTGCTTTTACTCAATATTATTTAGTGTATAAAACATAATAGTCCTTTAACTTTTTGTATTTGGTGTATAATAATATTGAGGGTCGTTATGTAGTTGTTGGTTAAATTTTTTTAGGAGATTGCTATGGATGTTGGTGAAAAATATTTTATCCTATGCATGGAGCAGGTTTTTATTAAAAACATAGAAAACAAAGATCTCGATGATGTTCAAGAACGATTTTATGTTATAGAGTTCCCTTTTGAACAAAAATTTGCATATTTTCATCAAAGAAGAAGATATAAAAAAATTTTTCAATTTAGAGAACTCGTAAACCTAGATACACTTGATAAAGTTTTTGATTATCTTAGTTACGAAAAATGCCCTATGCCGAACAATTGGTTTCAAAGGTACAAAGAGAATACACAAAGACTTAAGTCTTCAGATATTTTTGAAATAGCTTATGTTTTTAAAGGATTGGCTGTAAGAAATGAGAAAGGTAAACTTTCTCTAAAAAGAATTGTTTATGTTAAACCTTGCTAAACGAATTTTGATTTCAGAATTTGTTATGGTAAGTGGTTTTCCAAAGAACAAAATAAACAAAAATTATAGAATATTCAACAGAACATTAGGGAGGAAAGTATGTTTAAAGTTTTAAGGTACTTGACCTTTGTTTTTGGTGGCCTTATTGGCATCCTGATTGCCTATGGCTTTGGTCAAGTTACGTCGTTAGAGTTAAGCAAAGATGTTTTAGTTTCAATTTATGCAGTGTTTGCAATTATTTTTGGTATTATTTTTATTTATTATTCCCTGTCATAATTAAGAAACTTACAGATATATTTGAGGATATTAGAAAAGCTCAAAAAAACTCCAACTTCAGATATTGTTAGTGCAATTGTTGGACTTTTTAGTTGGTTTAGTTATAGCTTTTTTTAATTTCCCTACCGATTTCTAATATAGAGCTTCCTGTTGTAGGAACTCTTTTTAAGTGCAACAATCACAATTTTCATTTATATTGGACTTGGATTTGCAGGAATTAAAATTGCAGTTGATAAAAAGAGGAACTATTAAAGTTTAAACTTTTTCAAGGGAAAAATCCGTAAAAAGGACAATCTTGTCCTAAGATTTTTAGATACTTCAGTTATTATAGACGGTAGAATTTACGATATAGTTAAGACTGGATTTTTAGAAGGCCCTATTATTATTCCAATGTTTATGGTTAAAGAATTGCAATATATTGCCGATTCCGAAGATCCTAATAGAAGACAAAGAGGAAGACGTGGTCTAGATATCTTAGATTTGCTTTAAAAACGAAAAAGATGTGGAAATAAAAATCGTAGATAAAGATTATAAGAATATTAAAGAAGTTGATCATAAGCTTTTTAAAACTTACAGAAGATTATCATGGAAAGCTAATTACAAATGATTATAATTTGAATAAAGTAGCTTCTCTCCAACAAATTTCAATACTTAATATAAACGAGTTAGCTCTTGCAGTTAAGCCAGTTGTAATTCAAGGTGAAAAACTTATTGTAGAAGTTATAAATCGTGGTAAAGAACCTGAACAAGGTCTTGGATACCTTTCTGATGGAACTATGATTGTAGTTGAAGACGGAAAAGATTATATTGGACAAACTATTGAAACAACGGTAACAAGCATATTACAAAACACCTGCAGGTAAAAATGATATTTACTAGAAAGAATTTAAAAATAAAATGTTTATTTCAAATGAATTGATTTCAACATACTTTTTTTATAAACCAAAAGTATGTTAATTATAAAAAAATTTATTGAAAGGAGAAATTTATGAACGAAAGAATCTACAAATCAACTTCTTTTTCAATTTGTAAAAGAATTGATAACGTTGGTTATTGCTTGTGCATTTTTAGGCTTTATTTTACATTTCTTTTGTCCAACTATATGTCAATGTAATAGTTGTAGCAATTGTAGGAATTGTGTCATTATATTTTACACTTAGTGATAAAAACTATATGTTAAAGTTACTGATGAAACTTTAACAGTCGTAAAAGGCAAAAAATTGATGAATATAATATAGAAGAATGTGCAATGAAAGCTAGAATAAAAATAATGATATTCTAACTTTATATGTAACTGATTCAAATGATAATACTAAAAGTTATGATCTTTCATTATTAGGTTATAAACAATTTCAAAAGCTCATTGAAGATCTTACTATTATCGGAGATAAATCAGAACCGATTACGCTTAAAAGCGGAATAATTTTATAGGAGGGACATTATGGATAATATTTCACAAATAATTAAAAATATGGGAGTTATGGCTTATATAATTCCTGCAGTTTTAATAGTTTATGTTATCGGAATTGTAATTTGGATGAAAAAAAGAGAAAACAAGGATATGAAAATGGCTTTCTGACCATCCGGATGCAGTTAAAATTTATCTAGTTACTAGCTTTAATGCATTTTCAAACAATAGTCTTGCCGGAAGAATTTTAAGTTCAAATGCTTATCCAAAAATAGCATATGAAGGAACTAAATCAGTAATTTATGCATTACCAGGAACAGTAGATGTTGAACTTGCTTATAGTTATACAAGACCAGGCTTAGTACATAAGAACGTAACTAAAAACTTGGGGACCTACTAAACTTTCACTTGAAGTTGAAAAAGGGAAAAAAACTTATGAATTAACTTTCGATAAGGATGAAGAAACTTTTAAATTTAATGTACAAAGATAAAAACAAACTTCGACAAAAGTCGAAGTTTTTTAATATTTTTTGTTTTTATTGTGAAATAACAAGGTTCCCGAGTACCCAATGTATCTACGATACATTTACTTTTTGCTTGTAAACAAGCAAAGTTAGAGCTAAATTCACTACGGTCGAGATGACGTATAAAGGAAGTCTCTTTGTTTAAGAGCTAGACGTTAAAAGTAAATAAACTTCAAATTATTTTTATGAATATAGTAGAAAAACATAATAACTTATTTAAAAATATAGGCTATAAAACAAAATAGTTCACGTCATAGCAATTAGAAAAGAAGTACCCCAAAACACGTCATCTCGACCGGAGTTGAGCTAAGCGAAACGAAGCGGAGAGATCTCAACTATTGCTTGTTTACAAGCAATAGTATTTCTGAAAGAAATAAAAAAATATAATTTCTGTATGTATTCAGCGATACATTTACTTTTGCTAAAGCAAAAGTATGAGATCTCTCCGCGTTGGTCGAGATGACGTATAAAGGAAGTACCTTTGTTTAAGAGCTAGACGTTAAAAGCTAATAAACTTCAAATTATTTTTTATAAATGTAGTAGAAAAAAACATAATAACTTATTTAAAAATATAGGCTATAAAACAAAATAGTTCACGTCATAGCAATTAGAAAAGAAGTCCCCCCAAACACGTCATCTCGACCGGAGTTGAGCCAAGCGAAACGAAGTGGAGAGATCTCAACTATTGCTTGTTTACAAGCAATAGTATTTCTGAAAGAAATAAAAATATAATTTCTGTAGTATCTGCGATACATTTGCTTTTGCTAAAGCAAAAGTATGAGATCTCTCCGCGTTGGTCGAGATGACGTATAAAGGTACCTTTGTTTAAGAGCTAGACGTTAAAAAGTAAAATAAGCTTACGAAAAATAATAAGAAAAACCCTAGCATAGTAATAGCTAGGGTTTTTCTCTAACAAAATCTCATTCTATCAGGATTAATATCTTTTTTTCTTTTTTTCGTAGAATTTTAAAATCTCTATTTTTATTTTTCTAAAATCAACTTTTCTATCAATTCTCTATCCTCAATATTATAATATAAAATGCTTATTCCACAACAGTGATCTTCTGTTTTTGGTGTAGGTGCTATTGTGCATTTTATACCATTTTCTTTCATTAATTGATAAAGCTCCTGACCATTTTTTGTGTCCTTAAAAATATATAATATAACATTAGCTCATCATCTCTATGAATGCACCAATTCTAGTTTTTTAATTGTTCACTATCTGAATCTGTATAGTCAGTTTCGATTCCAAGAACAGGAATTTTTGCTTCTTTCAAAGCTTTTTCTACGATTGTTCCCTCTGTGTCATAAAAGTGTACAGAATTTTAGGTTAATATCAATAACTCCGTCAATATTATATTCCTTAACCAATCTCATTATATCATCAACTCTTTCAGTATTTGGAGTAAAGCATGCACAATTTATACTTCCTAAATATCTACGAGTTAAGTTTTCTACCATTTCATCAATAGTATTTCCACTTTCGTCAACAAGATGTTCTGAATATCTATTACCTGTACACATTTCTTCGCATACAACCATTCCACCAATATTTTCAACTATTTGATGAATCTTCCAGTTAGGAATTGAAAGTGGAGTTCCTGTTAATAAAATTCTCTTTGCTCCTTTTTGATAAACACTTACATTATTTTTAGCTCTTTCTTCAAGTTCATCACAAAGTCTATTTACTTGTGCTGTAAATCTTACTGGATCATCATAAAATGCAATTTGTGTAATAAGTAAAACATCTCTACCTGAAATAGGAACATTTTTCTAATTTTCTAAAAGCTATTTAATCTTTGTAAAAGCTCTTCTCTTATTATTCAATGTTATAATAGCATTCTTTAAACTTTCTTCAGTAATCTTATTTCCAGTTAATTTTTCTAATTCAGCCATATAGGAAATAATTTCTTCTTTTCCACTTAGCAAAGTCTTTTTCTCTTTTCATTTGTGGAATATCCATAATATACATTGGAGCATCTTTCGCTAAAATTTCCCAAGCTTTTTTTCTTTCCATCGCAAGTTGTTTCGCCAACAAAAAGGTCAGCAATTCTAAAGAAAGGACATGTTCTATCAAATCTTGCTCCAAGTGATGCTTTAATTAATGGACAAGTTGATGTTGGAAGAACTTTTTCTCCACCTGGAACCCAAAATTGAGATCCACTACAAAGACCAGTAGCGATTGCTCCTGCCCCTAGTACAACTTCATCAGGAACGTGTATACAGAAAGAACCTACAACTTTTCCACCTTTGTTTTTGGAATTCAATAAGCTCAGCAGGTCTAATTCCGTGAATTTCTGCAACAACCATATTGAAATAATCCATACTCTCTGGTCTGTTTTTCTTGACTTAAAAAAACATCTCCAAATGCAACAGGTAAAACTTCGCATAAGATATCATGAGTATCAACGTCCATATTTAAATCTTCCCACATTTTTTTCTGTAATCAGCCATTTTTGCCTCCTAAAATAAATTTTTTTATTTATTATCATAGGGACAATTCTCAAATAAAATATCTAATTTATCAACTCTATTTTCATTATATTTTTTTCTTTTTAAAAACTCATAGCCACTTTTTTATAAGTTTTAAAAACTTCTCCTAGACAAAAATTTTCTACAATCTGATAGTCTTTATATTTCTTATCTATATCGTCCAAAACTTGAATTGCTCTTGGTACATACAACTTTTTGTCTTTTTGTCTACAACTTTGTAATTCGACAATACCCTATCAATCATAGTAATTTTTATCTTCCAATGAGAAGATAAATTGAGTATAAAAATTCAACTTCGTATAAAAATCTGGAATCTATATCTGTTTTTGGAAAGTTTTTTTCAAGCTTTGAAGAAATAATTTTGGATAATTCAACTGCATTTTAAAAATTTATTTTCAAAAATCTCTATTGTAGACTTCTACAACTCTATTTTTAATTTTTCTACATTTCCGTCATAGAAATAAATCTTATCTTTAAGTTTTTTCTTTCATTGTTTTTAAAAGTAAAGGACAGGAATTATCCACAACAAGTAATTTTGCATTATAAATTAAAGGACATTTTTTGTTAAAGCATAAGTTAGTGTTGAATTAACTATGCTACATAAATTTTTCATTAGAATAATTTAATATGTATCTCATCTACCCCATCTAAAAAGGTAGAGGTACTAAGTCAAAACCATAAAAAAATCTCTTTTGGAACAGTTTTTCCTAAGTATCCTATTATGTATCTTTTCATTATCTAATCCCATTATTGTCTCTATAAATGCATTTCTTCTTAGCTCTAAAATTTCTTCTCTCAAATTTCCCATAATCTCTTTGATATAATCATATTCCCTTCTTTATAGTACATTATCATTTAGATATCTCTCAAGAATTTCTATGATAAATTCAATCTTTAAAAAGTAAGTATTTGGCAATTTTTAACCATCACCTCCAAAAAAATATTATCATTTAACCAAACACATTACCTTGTATTACTATAATTGTATTATAACACTAATGTATTATTAAGTAAAATTAGAATTTTTAATTAATAATGCTTATTCATAATAAAGTTTAATAATAAGCTATTGATTTTTATAATAGTAGCATAAAAACTCCGATGATATTATCGGAGTTTTTAATAATAATATTTATTTAACTAATACACCGTTTGAGTCAAATGTATAGTTTACATTGTTGATTTTAAGAGTTTTGCCTTGTGCGATTAATCCGCCTTTTTCAGCATAATACCACTTTCCACCTACCATGAACCATTCACTATCTGCAATACGTCCACTTGCATTTGCAAAGTACCAATTTCCATTTACTAATACCCATTCGTTTTGTGAAATTCTACCATCTGCATTTGCATAGTACCATTGTCCATTAACGATTATCCATTCGTTTCTAGACATTGTTCCATTTTTCTCAATATAGTACCATTTTCCATTTTCTTCAAACCATTGATTTGATAACATTTTTCCGTCTTTATCAAATCTATACCATTCATTATCTATTGATTTCCAGCTTTCTTTTACAGCTACTTGTCCATCTGCTGATTGGTATGTCCATGATCCATCATCATTTTTTAACCCAATTATATGTTTCTGGATTTTTCTGGATTTTTGCCTTATATTCTACCCCATATTTAGAGAAGTGAGTTGCTACAAATGTTACAAAACTTTCGTCTTGTGTAAATTCCATTTCTTTTATTTTTCGTTATTATCGTTCAAATAGAATACCTTAATAGCTTCCCTACCATTTTCTTTTGGTATTTTAACAGTATATTCATCTATTGGTAATTGAACTTTTTCTCTTTTGTAACTGAATCTATAAAATAAATATCAAAAACAGCAACATCTTTTTGACTTAATTATATCTACTTTTATTAACTACTATTTCTTTTCCAGTTAAATTTTTTTACCTGTTACAGAAATATTAGTTTCTGAATCCGTAAGAGTTTGTACTTCATCTGGAGTTATATTGCTCTTGTAGATAAAAAGTTATTTCCTTAATATCTTTAACTTTTTTTCTTCGTGAATATTTAAAATTTCTTTTTTCTTCAACACTTCCATCAGCTCTTACAACTTTGTATTTAATAGCTTCAAAGTCTTCATTATCTTTAGGTCTTACATTAAAAGATCTAAGTTTAGACCATTTATATCCTTTAACAGTAGCTCCTTCAAACACTTCTTTTCCATCAACAGTTTCGTGTTTTACCTTAACTTCAGAGATTTCATCTGCTGTAAGATTTTCTTTTTTACCAACTTTGTCATTAACAACAGTTGCCTTTACATAAATTTCTTCATCAAAAATTTTTCTCCGTCAACTGCAACTATGAATTTGAAAGTCACATCTCCATTAGGATTTGTAGGAATAGTAACATTTCTTGGGCAGATTAGTTCAAACATTTGTGTATTTCCGTTTCCGTAAATTCCAGTTCCATCTGCACTTACCATTATGAAATTATCCATACTATCTGATGTTCCTTCATTTTGTAATGGATACCATTCAATTCCATTTTCATCTACAACTTTAATCTTTGTTAAAGCCTTATTGAAATTTGCTCCAAACATAGTAACCCAAGTTTTTTTACTTTCTTGTCCTACTGGAGTGAATGTATGAGTTACATCTGGATGATCAGTTCCACCACCTGTTGTACCATAAGATTGGATTGACATAAAGCTTAAAATTGGCTTGTCAGTCAATTTTTCTGTTGGTAAAACTGTTGCAACTAATCTTTTTGCTCTATTTTGTAAAATATTAACTCCAATTGCTGAAGAATATGTTTTTACCTTTATCTAAAGATACCATAACTGAATAAGTTTCAGCTTTTTTTCAGTAGAATTTTGTGGTAAAACAAAAGTTATATTTTGTTCTTTATTATTTACTACTTCTACTTTTTACATTTGCTGTATCTGTAATTTCAGAATTAGAAGTTTTATCTTTATTATTCTTTAAGATTTTAACCATTACAGCTTCACTTAAATTTTCACCAACTAATTTTTACTTTTTACATTTCCACCAATTTTAGTTAAAACTTCGCCCTCAACAATATTTTGCCTGATTAACAGTTGGTAAAAGCATCGTTTATAAATCTTTCAAAAGCTCTATTTTTCTCTGTTTTACCATCTTTGATTACTCTATCTTCTAATTTTACTTTTTGCAGCTAATTTTTATTTCGATTGGATTTGCTAAAAGTAACTATAACTTTATCTTCAACAATTTCTACCTTATCTTCTGCTTTTTAAAGTTTCAAATTCATCAGTTCCAGATTTTTTTATATGAAATCCCAGATTTTAGAGTTTCAATATCTTTTTACTGCAAATATTTCTTCATCAAATTTTAAAGTTATTTTTGTCTTACTATTATCAAGATATACATTACTTGGAACTAAGTCTCACGATTTCTCCGCTTTCTTCTCCGCCAACAGTAACAATAACTCTTTATCATTTAATTTAATCTTATAAACATCTTCTTTATCTGTCATTGACTTAGGGAATTCCAAAAGAAGCACTTTGCACTTTTTCTGTTCCGTGGAATTCATAAGGTAGATTAACTTTAGTTTCTGCACCATTTTCAACTTTGAAAATTTCAAGTTTAATTTTTGTCAGATTCAAGCTTTTTCACCTCTTACAGTGATTGTATTTAAACCACCATCTTTAGGTAAATTTGGAGTCTTTACTTTAATTTCATTAATTACCATATTACTTTCTTCAGCACCAGGAGCAACAGTAACATTAACTGTTGGATTATCTTGGAATTCTGTTTTCAGAGCCATTTGTATTAAATTTTTAAAGTATAAACTTTTTCACTAGTAGTATTATTTTTTTAGGAAAATCAATAGAAATAGTCTTTCTAGCCTTATCTCCTTCAACTACAGCTTTCTTTTCCTAAATTAGTATCAACATTATTTAATAATACTTGTACCTTTTACTTGATCAGCTGTAATATGATTATCATTAACTCTTTTAGTAATTAATTCTAAATTAGCTTTTCCACCTTCTGTAGGTAAGTTTTGATTTTCCAGCGTAACTCTAACAATTGCATTTTCTTCAATTATTTGTTCACCTGGAGCAACTTTAATTAAGAATACTGGTTCATCTTGAAATACTGTTTCAGAACCATTTGTATTAAATTTTAAAGTATAAACTTGTTCACTAGTAGTAGTATTTTTAGGAAATTTAAAGTCATTGTCTTTTTAGCTTTTTCACCTTGTACTTCTACATTTTTTTGCCTATTTCAGTTACAACTCCATCTAATGATACTTGAAGTTTTACTTTATCTGGAGAAATGTGTTTATCATTAATTCTCTTAGTAAATACTGTTAAATTAACTTCCCCACCCTCTGCTGGAAGATTTTCAACATCTGCAGTTATATTTACAATTGCATTTTTCCACAACAGGTTTAGGATCTTCAGGTACTACTGGAGTTACTACCCCACCACCTTCAGAAGAAGATTTTCTAATTCTAACAACTTTTTTAAATTCTTCGTAAAATGATCCATTATCACCATTTACACTAAAAGTAACTTCATATTGTATACTTTTTCCAGTTTCATTTTTTGGAAAAGTTAAAGTAACTACCTTTCTACTTGAACTTTCTTTTGTGTCTTCAGAAAAAGTAATTGAGTTTTTCGACATCTGCTAGACGTTCTGTCTGACCTTTAACAACTACCTTTGCCTTAATATCATTATCCTCTAAATCAGAACCTTTAAGTGTGAAAACTCTCTTTCCATCTTCTTCTGGAGATGTAATACTAGAATCCACCACTTCCGTTAGAGCGCTTGATTCTTTTGCATATGTACTTATTCCAATAGAACTAAATACTATCGAGAACAATAGTACGAATGCAAAAATCTTTTTAAGCATTTTCATAATAAATTACCTCCGTAAAATAAATTTTTGTGCTATTAAATTATATACCATAAAAAAATAAATTGCAAATATTTTTGACAATTAATTAGTATTCCTTATGAATACAGCTTTTATATATTAGGATATCTTATTAAAGTAAAAATTTGGACTTTTATTGACAATTCTTATTAATTGTGTTATACCTCAAATTGTCTTCAGGGCGAGGGTCGTTTCCTCACCGGCAGTAAAGTCTGCGAGCATTTATGCTGAATTGGTGAAATTCCAATACCGACAGTTAAAGTCTGGATGAGAGAAGAAATTGTCATGCCCTAAAGATGGCATTTTTTTTTGCTAAAATTTAGGAGGTTATTATGAATAAAAAATTTGGTATTTCAGAAATCACAAAAATCGCAATTCTTGCATCTATATCTGTACTTTTGATGTTTATTAAAGTTCCACTACCATTTGCACCAACTTTTATGGAAATGGATATTGCAGAGCTTCCCGCTCTAATAGGTGGATTTGCAATGGGACCACTTGCAGGATTTTTAATTGTTTGTATCAAGCTTTTTATTAAATATTATAATTAACGGAACAAAAACTTTTTATGTTGGAGAGCTTTCAAACTTAATAGTTTCATCAACTTTCGTTTTAACAACAGCTTTTATCTACAAAACACAATAAAAGCAAAAATCTGCTTTTACTAGGACTTGTAATAGGTAGTATTACAATGTCTTTAGTTGCAACATTAAGCAATTATTTTGTTATTTTCCCACTTTATGCAAAAACTTTTTAAAGATTGACTTAAATGCTTTTTGTAGGAATGGTTGCAAAGATAAATCCACTTGTAAAAGTTACTTTACATTAATGTTATTCTCAATATTACCTTTTAACTTAGTTAAAAACAGCTGTAACTTCAATAGTAACATCATTATTATACAAAAGAATATCACCAATATTAAAGAAAAAAGCATAGATCTCTATGCTTTTTATTATTACAAATTAAGAAACAACAAAATATAAAACTAATCCTTACACAACACTTTGCATTGGATAGTTTTTATAATATTGTTATTTAACAATAAAAACGGCTATTTTTACAAATTAACCGTTTTTATTTTTTTATATTTTTAATTTTCTATATATACTTTCCCATCTTCTACTCTAATTATATTATCAAATTTTTTAAGATGTTCAATTGATGTATTATGTGTTACAACTAAAACCGTTTGATCTGATTTCAATAAAATATCCTCTAGTTTTTAATACACTTTCAGTATCAACACCAGTAAAAGGTTCATCTAAAACAAGTATTTCTCCTTTTTCTACACATTATACGAAGTAATGCAAGGACTCTTTTTTTCTCCACCACTAAAAATTTGAACAGTCAGTGGTATTTCTACCAAGAATATCCTTAATTATTGCAACTTCATTAGCATTATTCGGAATATAATCATAGGAATATGAATCAAAAACAGTTACATTTTCTTTTTACAGATGCACGATAAATATGCTCATGTTGACTCATATAAAGTAATGTATTTGATAAATTAAGCTCTCTTACATTTTCTCCGTCAATAATGACTTCCCCGTTATTTGGCTTATGTATTCCAAGTAATAAATTTAAAAAGTTGACTTTCCTGCACCTGATTTACCAATAATTGCATATCCTTTTTCTATTTTTTTAAGTTTATATTTTCTAGTTGTAGTTTATCAATTGTAAAATTTACATTATCAAAAAAATCAGCTCATTTTTAAAATTTTTCCAATTCTTTTTGTTTTCTTTTTTTCTGATTTTTGATTCATAAATGAAAGAATATTTTGTTTTTGTAGAATTTATAGAACGGATAGCCGTAATATCATATAACAAGCTATCAATAGGGTCAATAAAAGCTGAAGAATAGCTTAATGTCGCTATAGCAACACCTACAGTTATCTCTTTTTATAGAATAAATATCCTACAATCGCAAAAAGTAAAAAGCCCCTAACCATTTTAGTCATTAAATCGCTTAATCCAAGTACCAGTGCCTTTTTTTCTTTCCAAATTCATATCTTTTATCCGCTGTTTTTATGTAGAATTTCATTATGTCTGTTTTTTTATATTTTTCAATTGTTTTAGAATTTATTAAGCCAAAAACCTTCAAGCAAATCGGAAATAGTTGAAGTATATTTCCCAAGATGTCTTTGATATTTACTTCTGCTATTATCCAACATTTTTTCCGAATATCTTTGGAATTAAAATTGCAAAAATAGAAGATAAAACTACTACTAGACCAATTTTATAATTGATATTCATAAAAATAATAACTCCATAAATCAACATCATATTTACAGAACGAATTACATCTACAATAGGTTGTAAATAATCTTGTTCTAATGCAGTAATATCATTTGATTGAATAGAAATATATTCCCCTATTGGTTTCTCGTGAAAAACTTTACTATTCATATTAAAAAAATTTTTATCAAAAATTCTTTTTAAGTCTTGTTTCAAACGAAATTCCTGATTTAAATGCTACTAAAAATACAAAAATATTGCATTAGTGAATAAATTCCAAGTAACAAAGCATATAATAGAATGACTAAAATGATTTGACTTGATGTACTTTTGTAATCCATAATCAAATAACCACTTTTTGAATAAGTGGAGTTAACGCTAAACAAATAACTCCAATAAAAATCTAATACTACTTGAAGAATAATATTTTTTTAACTTTAGATAAATAATCTTTCATTTTAAATTTCCTCCATAATTATTTTTTTCTAATTTTTGCTTTCTCACAAGCTGTATCAGATAAAGAATAAGCATCTCCATTTTCACAATAAGCCATTCCAGGACAACGCAAACAATATTTATTCATAGCGCAATTAGAACAATTAATCAAATCTCCCATTTAATATCCTGAATTTTTTTGTAACGTTTTCGATTCTTTCCATATCTTTTCAATTTTTCCAAATAAATATTTCCTAATTTTAAATAAAACTTTTCACATGGAAAAACATCTCCCTTTGCATTTATTAGTATATAGTTTCTTAATTGATCACATGCATATTCACTAGTCGAATGAGATTTTGCTTCAAAACCTCGCATTTTATCCAATTCTTTGCAATTGCAATAAAATTCATCTTTATTTAAACTTAAAAAGTAATGGTTTGGTATTTCCATCGTTCTGAGGAAATATCTCATAATCTATACTATACATACAATTTTTTTAATTTTTGCAGAATTCATAAACTTCTTTCCAATTATGTAAATCATTATTATAGTTTTTTATTTCAACTGGAATATTATACTTCTTCAACAGTTCAATATTATTTAGACATTTTTTTAACGCTCCATCTTTTTGAGCAATTTCATCGTGTATTTTTTTCTCTCATAGAAAAATAGTACAAGAAATTGAAGAAATATAAAGTTTTTTCTAATTTCTTAATTTTTCATCCAACAACGATACATTAGAAAAACAATGTTATATTAAAACCCTAAGTTTCTTGCTTCTTCAATTATCTCAAATATATCATTTCTTGTAAAAAATTTCTCCTCCTGTTAATGTTAATTCAAATACCCCTAATTTTTCTCAATTCTTTAAATAATTCTAATAGTTTTTCCTTTTTATTCCATAATGTTGATATTCTGGTAAATAACAATGCTGACAGCGCCAATTACATTTTTCAGTAATTTCAATTTGTACACTATACAAATTTTTTTATTTTTAATAGATGTTTTCAATAACTTCTTCAAGAATATCCATAATATTTGCTCTCCATTCTTTTTAATCTAAGTAACTTTAACGACAAGATTAAAAAGGCTAAATAATTTAGCCTTTTCTAATCTTAAGGGTTGGTAGGACCTGGACCATGAGTTGATGATCCACTACATCTACATCTTTGTACAATTTCTTCTTTTTCTTGATTTTTGTACTAAAACTTGTGGTTTTTGTAAGTTCTCATAACTCCGACCTCCTTTCATATGTAATTCATATAAAAATTTTTATTTATATGTCTTTATTAAATTGAGCTCTAATAATTGGTTAACAAAACAATCTACATCTTCTTGTATTTGTTTTATTTCTGCATCATAAATAAGAGAAATTTCTTTTATATATTTCAAGCATAGATTTTTGTTTGATATCATTTTCCATATATCACCAGCTATGTCGTTGAATTTATATTGTTGTTGATTAGATAAATCCACAATATAAACATATTTATTAGTTTGCTCCACTTGCCAAGCTACAGCCTTACTAATATAAAAAAACGTTTTACTATTGTTAATAACTTCCATATCTTAATACTCCTAAATAATAAAAATAGATAATAAAAAGATTTATTCCTTATATTACTATGAGTATAGCACTTTTTATTTAATAATACAACCTTTTCATCATTAAAGAAATAAATCTATCCTTAACAAAAACACTTTTTAAATCAAATAAATTTATGCAATTTAAAACTTTACTTTTTCCTTTTTATGATGTATAATTGTGAAGATAAATTTAAGGAGGTAAGTTATGACGAATTTAGTTAGCTTTTTTTGTTACAAATAAATCTAACTATTTTTATTTTGTTTTGACGACTCCTTTTTCAATTTTAATAACAGACTTACTGTCTTTAAAAATATTATATTTAATTATTAATGGAATAACTTTTGTTATTTCATTTTTATATATTTTTTTAGACTTAAGTCAAAGGAGGTTTTATGAATAATAAAGAAATTATTGGCGTAAGGGACAAAGTACCTTTTTCAATGCTTATCCCTTTAAGTTTGCAACATACTTTTGCAATGTTCGGAGCTTCTGTTTTAGTTCCTATTCTATTCAATGTTAACCCTGGTATTGTTCTTTTGATGAACGGTATTGGAACATTGTTGTTTATCTTTATCACAAAAGGAAAAGCTCCTGCATATTTAGGTTCAAGCTTTGCCTTTTTAGGAGTTGGCGGTGTTATTATAAACACTATGGGTTATAGATATGCACTTGGTGCTTTTGTAACTACTGGATTTTTAGGTTGTATCTTGGCTTATATAATCTACAAACTCAGAACAGATTGGATAAATATTGTACTTCCACCAGCAGCAATGGGTGCAGTTGTATCTCTTATAGGTCTTGAGCTTGCAGGAAATACAATAAGAGGCGGAAAAATTGGTGCAAATATATTGACTGAAACTTCAACTAATTCAGATGTATATGTATTCTTAATAACACTTTCTGTTGCAATTTTAGGTTCAGTAGTATTTAGAAAGTTTTTAGGGACTATTCCTATACTTATTGCAATTATATGTGGATATATTGCAGCTCTTGCTTTTGGAATGATAGACTTTTCAGCAGTTTCTTCTTCAACATTATTTACAGTACCAGATTTTCAATTCCCTATTTTTGACTTCAAAGCAAGTTTAATAATGTTTCCTGCATTACTTGTAATAACTTCCGAACATATAAGTCACCAAGTTGTAACAAGTAATATAATAGGTCAAAATCTTTTAGAAGATCCAGGTTTACACAGAAGTATCTTTGCCGATAACTTCTCAACTATGTTATCAGCTCTTGTAGGTGGAGTTCCAACAACAACTTATGGAGAAAACATAGGTGTAATGGCAGTTACTAAAGTTTATTCAGTTTATGTAATTGCAGGTGCTGCAGTAATTTCAATCTGTATGGCATTTATAGCTCCTTTAAGTATGTTAATTCAAAGCATACCTGGAAATGTAATCGGTGGAATAACATTCTTACTTTATGGAATGATTGGTACATCAGGAATAAGACTTTTAGTTGATTCAAAAGTTGACTACTCAAATAGTCAAAATTTGATTTTAACTTCAGTTGTATTCGTAACAGGACTTAGCGGAATTTCAATAAATTTCTTCGGAATGGAATTAAAAGAATGGTTCTTGCAAGTATGGTTGCAGTAGTATTGCTTTAATATTCCATTTCTAAATAAATTTAGTCTTTCAAATCATAAATAAATAGGATAAAAAAACAAAAATTCAGCTTTTTCAAAGTTGAGTTTTTAATTATATAAAAAGTTAGAATAGCAAAAATATTCACGTCATAGCACAAGAATAGTCGGCATTTCCCAACACGTCATCTCGACCGACATGAGGTGAAACGAGATGAAGTGGAGATCTCAACTATTGCTTGCATACAAGCAATAGTATTTCTGAAAGATAAATAAAAATAAAAACAGCTAGATATAATTGCAACGAAATTTTTCCTAAAGACTTATAGTTAATAATTTTTCGATGTATCTTCGATACATTCACTTTTAGCTTGTAAACAAGCAAAGTTAGGGCTAGATTCACTTGCTATCACTTCGGTCGAAATGACGTATAAGGGAAATAGCGTAGATTAGTAGCTAGACGTTAAAGGTAAATTAACTTCAAGAATTCTTATAAGAAATTGTATAAAATAGCATAGAAAAACTCAGCTTTTTCAAAGTTGAGTTTTTCATAAAATCCATAATTCTATAAATTTTTTCTAACCATTTTTGTAATTCATCAAAATCATAAAATCCACTTAATGCTAATCCATCTTTTACTGTAGAATTTTTACATTCTTTCTTTATATAATCAATCATTCTTCCGAATCCTCCACCACCATGAGTGCAGAAAGGAATAATTGTTTTGCCATCCAAGTTGGCAGAACGTAAAAATGTAAGAACCGGTGGTGCAAAAGTCTTAAACCAATTAGGTGAACCTATAAAAACTACATCTACATCATCAATATTTCCTATTTCTTCAGTTAAAGGTGGACAGTATCCCTTATCAATTTCAATTCTAGCTTCTTTTACAGCTGTATTATACGAAAAAGAATAAGGTCTTAGTGGTTTTTAATTCCAATAAATCTCCGTCTGTGATTAAAGCAATATCTTCCGCTAATCTCCTGGTTATTCCCGAGTAGGAATAATATACAACCAAAAATTTTTCATCAAAAATCTCCTTAAATTTCAATTTGAAACTAAAAAAATTTAATTGCTTTTTAAGATAACTTTGAAAAATTCTTCGTTGTTTTCAGTTTTCTTAATATTCTTTACTAGATTTTCCATAATTTCATTTTGTATTTGTATTTGAAAAGTTTTCTACGAATTAAATTTGCAGATTGAATTTCTTCTTCACTCAAAAAGTAAATCGTCTTTTTCTAGTACCTGATTTATAAATATCTATGGCAGGGAAAATTCTAAGTTCTGAAAGTTTTCTACTCAAATGAATTTCCATATTTCCAGTTCCCTTAAATTCTTCATAAATCATATCATCCATTTTGCTTCCAGTATCTACAAGTGTTGTTGCAATTATAGTTAAACTTCCACCATTTTTCAACATTTCTAGCTGATCCAAAAATCTTTTTGGCTTATGCAATGCAAAAAGGATCAAGTCCCCTGTAAGAGTTTTTCCAGAAGACGGTGTATTTACATTGTAGGCTCTTGAAAGTCTTGTTATGCTATCAACTAGAATAACAACATCTTCTCCAAGTTCTACAAGTCTTTTTGCTCTTTCAAGTACAAATTCTGCAAGTCTTATATGATTTTGAGGCAATTCATCAAAAGTTGAAGCAATTACTTCAGCTTTTGTAAATCTCTTCATTTCAGTAACTATTCAGGTCTTTTCTCCAATAAGTAAAACAAAAATTTTACTCTTTGGATTATTTATTTCTATTCCTTTTTAAAATTGAACGAAGTAGGCTTGTCTTTCCTGCCTTTGGAGGAGCAACAATCAAAGTCTCTGTCCCTTTCCAATAGGAGACCAAAAAGTCAATTATTCTAGTTGAAACCTCTTCTTTTTCTGTTTCTAAAGTAAATTTTTCATTTGGATAAATTGGAATTAAATCATCAAAATCTTTTCGAGCTTTTAGTCCTGAAACCTTAATATCATTTATTTCATTTTATATAGATAAGCGGAGAAAATTTTTTTCAGTTTCTTTTCTTTCTCTAGTTAATCCTAAAATTTTATCTCCCTTTCTAAGTCTAAATCTTCTTATTTGAGTTGGAGAAACATAAGTGTCTTCCTCTCCAGAATCATAGCCATTTGAACGTAAAAAACCATAACCATCTGCTGTTATATCAATGAGTCCACAAACTGTTGTAGTATTAGACTTTGAATCATTTTCATCTGGTTCATTTATAACAATTTTTCAGAATCTTCACTTTCAAAGCCATTATCAGCTTTCAAAATTTCAGAAATCAACTCATCTTTTTTATACTTTGAAACATTTGCTATTCCATAAGACTTTGCAATAGTTTTTAATTCGTCAAGATATTTTCCTTTTAAAAGTTCTATATTCATACTATCTCTTTATCTTAGCATATTCAGGTTTTTAGAAATTCTATGAGTTGCTTCAATTCTTCTAATTGTTCCTGTTTCAGCTCTCATTACAACTGAGTAAGTCTTAACTCTATCATTACCAATATGTCTTACTCCATCTAATAATTCTCCGTCAGTTACTCCAGTTGCAGCGAATAGAACTTCATCACCTTTTACTAAATCATTCATTTCTAAAACTTTTAGTGGATCTTCAAGTCCCATAGCTTCACATCTCTTAAATTCTTCTTCATCAGCTGGAACAAGTCTTCCTTGGAAAACACCACCTAATGCTTTAATTGCAGCAGCAGCTAAAACTCCTTCAGGAGCTCCACCGATACCAACCATTAAATCACAACCACTGTTTTCAATACAAGTTGCAATAGCTTGAGCAATATCTCCAGCTTCAAAAAGTTTAATTCTAGCACCAAGTTTTCTAACTCTATCTATAATATCTTGATGTCTTTCTCTATTTAAAATACTTACAGTAACTTCACCAACTTCTTTTCCTAAGGCTCTTGCAAGTCTTCTAATATTCATTTCAATTGGTAAATCAATATGTATGCAATCAACTGCTAAAGGACCAGCCGCAATTTTATCCATATACATATCAGGAGCATGTAATAAACATCCCTTAGGCGCACATGCAGCAACTGCAATCGCATTTGGTAATCCATTCGCTACAAGAGAAGTACCATCAACTGGGTCAACTGCAATGTCAACTTTTGTAGCACCTTGTTGTCCATTACCTACAACTTCTCCGATATATAACATAGGAGCTTCATCCATTTCTCCTTCACCAATAACAACAGTTCCTTCCATTGGAAGTTCATTGAACATTGATCTCATGGCTTCAACGGCAGCACCGTCTGCTCCATTTTTATCTCCTTTTCCTAAAAAGTAAGATGAACGAATTGCCGCAGCTTCTGTAACTCTGACTAAATTTAAACTTAAATTTCTATCCATAGTTTCCTCCTATTATTTAACACTTTCCCAATCTTTTAAAAACTTTTCAATTCCTATATCAGTAAGTGGATGTTTTAACATTTGTTTGAACACTTTATATGGTACTGTTGCAATATCTGCACCACTCTTAGCTACTTGAAGAACATGCATAGGAGTTCTTACAGATGCAGCAATGATTTCAGTTGTAATTGCATAATTACTAAATACTTCAAAAATATCTTCAATTAAAATCATTCCATCAGAACTTATATCATCAAGTCTTCCCTAAGAAAGGACTTACATAAGTTGCTCCTGCCTTTAGCTGCAAGAAGTGCTTGTGTTGCAGAGAAAATCAGTAACATTTGTTTTAATTCCGTCTTTACTTAAAACATTAACAGCTTTTAATCCCTCTTCAGTCATTGGAATTTTTAATTACAATATTCTTATTAATCTTACAAAGTTCTCTAGCTTCTTTTACCATTCCTTCTGCTTCAAGACTGATAACTTCTGCTGAAATAGGTCCATCAACAATTGAAGTGATTTCAGTTATAACTTCAACAAAATCTCTTCCTCTTTTGCGATTAAAGATGGATTGGTTGTAACTCCATCAAGAATTCCCCATTTGCTAATTTCTCTTATCTCATCAACATTAGCTGTGTCAATAAAAAAATTTCATCTATTGCCTCCTAAAAATAAATCTATTCGTTTATATTTTACCACAAAATTATTTAAAAATGCTAACAACTACAACTTATAATAACAAAAAGACAACAATTAAGTTATCTTTTTTTATAATTTAAATTTATCACTTGAAACTTTTTGTTGTAAGGAGCAAGAATTAACTTTCCATTAATATATTCTCCTAAAAATACTTCACTATATGATTCTAATCCCTCTTTTTAAGCTCTTCTTTTAACCATTCTTCATCTCTATCAATTACTTCTAAAATATCAGTTTGTAAATGTCCGTCAGTAATCAATGGGAATCTTGGATTTTCTTCTCCATGACGAATAATAATAAGTTGACCATTTTTGTTCAACTATCGCTCTTTTTACATCTTTGATTGAATTCACTTTATTTGTTCTAAGTTTAAAAGAAACATCATGCGCAGACAATCCCATTCTTCTACAATTATCTATATTGATTTCTCCATCATCAATAATTATTAATGCTTTTCCATCTATAATCTGTTTTACTTTTACAACATGTTGTTTAAGCCATTTTAAACCTAATACAAGAGCACACCAGATACATAGAATACCTATAAAGTCAAGTATTTTAATACTATTATTGTAAATTACACCACCTATAATTCCCCCAAGTACATAGTTTTGAACTTGATCACTTGCTGAGTTAGGTGCTAAGTTTCCTTTTTCCTGAAATATTTATTATAGTTATTAAAGCTAAAAATCCAAGTAATAATTTTATAGCCACTAAAAGAAATGGATTCATTTTATTCCTCCTAAAGAATTAATATTCTTAAATATTCTATCACAAAAATATATATAATGCTATATTTTTAAAAAAAGTTACATTTTAAAAATGGGTATAATTATATTAATATTATTTTTGGGAGTGGAGGATTATATGAATAAATTTTATAACGAAATATGTAAATATTATGAAGATATTTTTCCAAAAAATGAAGCTCAACTTAATTTTCTAAACAGTATTTCAGAAGGAAAAGACTATTTAGACATTGGCTGTGCAACAGGACTTGTTGCTAAAAAAACCTAGAAGAATTAGGGTAAAAATGTTACTTGTATCGACCTAGAAGAAAGCATGGTAAATGAAGCAAGGAAAAAAGGACTTAAAGTATATAAGAAGAATATGCTTGAACTTGACTTTAAAGAAAAATTTGACGTTTGCTATTGCATTGGTACAACAATTGCTCATTTGGAAGACATAAATCAAATATGTAGCTTTATACTAAAAACTCTTGAACTTTTTAAAAAGAAGATGGAAAATTAGTATTAAGTTGGGTAAATTTTAAACCATTTATCCTTACACATGACCTATTCCTTGGTGCATTACCAACACTTGGAACAAAAAGTAAAATTCACAAGAAATTATTATGAGAAAATAGCAAAATTCGTTTCAATACAGTTCTTACTACAGAAAATGAAAGTTTTTGAAAATACTCAACTTCTAGTTCCTCTATTAGTTGACGACATAATTTCATTTGTAAATACACTTGGACTAAAATACGAAATCTACGGAAACTTCAAAAAGAAGAATTTGACGAAGAAAACTCTCCGTCAGTAGTATTTGTAATAAAGTAAATAGATAAAACAAAAGCCTTTAGAAATTCTAAAGGCTTTTTTTAATATTTAATTAATATTTATTATTTTCTTTTTTTAGAACTAATTACAATTCCCATTGCTCCTGTTAAAACAGTTGCCACACTAGTAATGCGCTTGAGTTTGCAATTCCAGTTTTTGGTAATTGACCATTTTGTTCTTTTTCAACTGGTTTTTGTGGTTCCGGTTTTGGATCTTCTGGCTTTCTAGGTTCTGGTTGTGGTTCCGGTGTTTTTTCAACTAATTTGTATTCGAAAAACTACATTAGTTGTACCTTCTTTTAAATTACCACTTTCTGGAGCAGATGTAGCTGAAACTCCAACATATTCATATTCTTTACCATCATAAGTAATTTTTGCAGGACGTTCATTTTCATTTTCTGCAGCATTATACTTAATTAACTTTCCATTTTCTCCATAAATAGGAGTTTCTTTTGTATCGTTATAAGTTTCTTTAATTTTTGTATTTGTTCCTTGGATAACATAATCAACATCAACTTTTCCTAAATATAATGCAGAAACATCTTGGTCAGCCATATCTTCTTTTTCAGATACATAGTAAGTTACAGCTCTGTTAGCTCTTAAAGTAAAGATTTTTGCATAATGGAAGAAAGTATCTTCTTTAATATTTGTATCTTCTGGAATATTAGTCCAATCTCCATTATTTGGAGTTATATAAGTACTTGGATTTGCAACAGATTTGATAAGATGTCCATTTTTTACATACTCTTCTGTTACTAAAGTAGGGTCTCCTATTCCGCCATAATTAGGAATTGGATTTCCATCCTCATCTTCCTTTTCAGATGGCAAACCTAAAACGTGATTATGGTATTCTTCTAAGCTTTGAGCTCCAGACTCATAACCAGGCGCTCCATCTTCTTGACTTGCTTTCCATACCATTCTAGCATCAATCGGTAAATATTTAATTTTCTTTGCTTGTTCTAAAGGAACACTAATTTCAAGTTTAACAGCTTGACTTCCATTAACATTATGAAAAACACCTAATGTAGTTATATATTTTTTGATCATCATAATTATATCCCTAAAAAGATAATAACCTTTTTCCTGCAGCAACTTCTTCTGCACTTGGTAAATCAATATCATCAGGGTCATCAAGTGACGGATCATCCATTTTCAATCCTTTTAATGGTAGATTTGCTTTTACAGGTTTCCCATTTTCGTCTCTAGTTCCTATTAATGTTAAATTTATTTTAGCATTTTGGTATAGGTGCAAAACGAATTGTAACATCACTTACTGTTTGACCATGGTCACTTGAATGCATTCTTTGAAAAGCAATGATATAAGAGTAAATTACACTTTTACCATCTTCGCTTAATCTAGCTTCTTGTCCTTCAACATTAATATGTCCACCTTCACTAATTAAATTATCAGCTTGCGGTATTGGATCTTCAGCTTTAACATAGTTAGAAGCATTTCCAGATACTAGAACACTAGCTGAAACTGCCATACAAAGAACTATATTTTTCAAACTCTTTTTCATTAAAATTCCTCCTAATTAAAAAAATAAAAAAATTTTTAATTTTTATAAAATATCACATAAAAATGTGAACAATATGCTTAATTATATCATTAAAAATAAAAAGTCAATTAAATTTTTACTGTTTTTAGCATATATTTAAGCATATATTTAGAAAAAGAAAAGCCTTTTAGAAATTTCTAAAGGCTTTATTCTTTAAATAATATTTAATTATTTTTCTTTTTAGAATTAATTACAATACCCATTGCTCCTGTTAAAAACAGTTACTAAACTTAGTAATGCAGATGAGCTTGCAACACCAGTTTTTGGTAATCTATTACCCTTTCCTGGATCTCCTGGTTTTCCAGGTTTTCCAGGTTCTCCTGGTTTTCCAGGTTCTCCCGGTTTTCCAGGTTTTCCTGGAACTACTGGTTCTTCTTTAAGTTTATAGATATAAGTTACGTGCTTATCTCCTTCAACTACCTTTCCAGTTGTAGAATCTGAAGATTCAAGATGTCCTTCACTATCTACAGAACCAACTGTATAATTTCCTGCTGGTACTAAAACATAAGTTTTACCATCTTTTACAATTTCTTGTGGTCTATTGTCTACTACTGTATCGTAATCTTTATCTACTGGTTGAGCATCTTCATCAGTTACTCTAGATTTAATTACATTACCTTCAGTATCTTTATAGTAAACATATACATTACCTTTTGGTTGTGCTGGATCTGGTTGTGGTTGAGGAGTTGGATCTTCTTTAAGTTTGTAAATATAAGTTACATTCTTATCTTGTTCAGCTACTTTTCCTGTTGTAGGATCTGATGATTCAAGATGTCCTTCATTGTCAACTTGACCTACTGTATAGTTTCCTGCTGGTACTAATACATAAGTCTTTCCATCTTTTTCAATTTCGTTTGGTCTATTATCTACTACTGTATCATAATCAGAGTCAACTGGTTGTTGATCCATATCTTTTACAGAAGTTTTTAATTCATTTCCTTCTGTATCTTTATAATGAACATATACATTACCTTTTGGTTGTGCTGGATCTGGTTGTGGTTGAGGAGTTGGATCTTCTTTAAGTTTGTAAATATAAGTTACATTCTTATCTTGTTCAGCTACTTTTTCCTGTTGTAGGGTCTGATGACTTAAGATGTCCTTGGTTATCTACTTCTCCCTACTGTATAGTTTCCTGCTGGTACTAATACATAAGTCTTTCCATCCTTTTTCAATTTCGTTTGGTCTATTATCTACTACTGTATCATAATCAGAGTCAACTGGTTGTTGATCCATATCTTTTACAGAAGTTTTTAATTCATTTCCTTCTGTATCTTTATAATGAACATATACATTACCTTTTGGTTGTGCCGGATCTGGTTGTGGTTGAGGAGTTGGATCTTCTTTAAGTTTGTAAATATAAGTTACATTCTTATCTTGTTCAGCTACTTTTCCTGTTGTAGGATCTGATGACTTAAGATGTCCTTGGTTATCTACTTCTCCTACTGTATAGTTTCCTGCTGGTACTAATACATAAGTCTTTCCATCTTTTTCAATTTCGTTTGGTCTATTATCTACTACTGTATCATAATCAGAGTCAACTGGTTGTTGATCCATATCTTTTACAGAAGTTTTTAATTCATTTCCTTCTGTATCTTTGTAATGAACATATACATTACCTTTTGGTTGTGCTGGATCTTCTTTAACTTCTTTATAAACATAAGTTACAACTGATTTTGGTTTATCAACTTTTCCTGTTATTGGGTCAGAAGATACAAGATGTCCATTTTCATCAACTTTACCTACTGGATAATCTCCCTTTGGTACAAGTTTATATGTTTTACCATCTTTTTCGATAGTATTTGGTTTTTCACCTTCTTCAGTTGTATCATATGGTGTATCATATGGTGATTTTGGTGTATCTTGTTTTGGATCTTTAAGTTCATTACCATTTTCATCTACATAAGTGATAACAACTTCGCCTTTTTGGATCTTCTTTAAGTTTGTAAATATAAGTTACATTCTTATCTTGTTCAGCTACTTTTCCTGTTGTAGGATCTGATGACTTAAGATGTCCTTGGTTATCTACTTCTCCTACTGTATAGTTTCCTGCTGGTACTAATACATAAGTTTTACCATCTTTTTCAATTTCGTTTGGTCTATTATCTACTACTGTATCATAATCAGAGTCAACTGGTTCTTGATCCATATCTTTTACAGAAGTTTTTAATTCATTTCCTTCTGTATCTTTATAATGAACATATACATTACCTTTTTGGTTGTACTGGATCTTCTTTAACTCTTTATAAACATAAGTTACAACTGATTTTGGTTTGTCAACTTTTCCTGTTATTGGGTCAGAAGATACAAGATGTCCATTTTCATCAACTTTACCTACTGGATAATCTCCCTTTGGTACAAGCTTATATGTTTTACCATCTTTTTCAATAGTATTTGGCTTTTCACCTTCTTCAGTTGTATCATATGGTGTATCATATGGTGATTTTGGTGTATCTTGTTTTGGATCTTTAAGTTCATTACCATTTTCATCTACATATGTGATAACAACTTCGCCTTTTTTTGGATCTTCTTTAAGTTTGTAAATATAAGTTACATTCTTATCTTGTTCAGCTACTTTTCCAATTGTAGAGTCTGATGACTTAAGATGTCCTTGGTCATCTACTTCTCCTACTGTATAGCTTCCTGCTGGTACTAATACATAAGTTTTACCATCTTTTTCAATTTCAGCTGGTCTATTATCTACTACTGTATCATAATCTGAATCTATTATTTCTTTATCCATATCAGTTACAGAAGCTTTTAGTACATTTCCTTCAGTATCTTTGTAATGAACATATACATTACCAACTTGTTTGTATACATAAGTTATTGTTGATTTTGGTTTTTCAACTTTTCCTTTAATTGGATCAGATTTTTCAAGACGTCCATTTTCATCAACTTTACCTACTGGATAATCTCCCTTTGGTACTCTCTTATATGTTTTACCATCTTTTTCGATAGTATTTGGTCTTTCACCTGGTTCATCTGCATTATATGGTGTATCATATGGTGATTTTGGTGTGTCTTTTTTAGGATCTTGAAGTTTATTACCCTTATCATCAACATATGTGATTTCAACTTCACCTTTTAGTTTACGGAAATAATAGTTTACATCAGTAGATCCATTTGGTGGAGTTGGAACCGAATAGTTATTTGAGAATGAAGTAAAGCCCTTTAATTCAGTATATGAAATACTACCATCTGGATTTGTAACTTTTTTCTTAGCAACTATATCTGCATTTCTACCAGCTATTAAATTCCAGCTGTTATTTCCTTTACCAGATGGTGTAAGAGATGCATCTGGAGCTTTTGTAAATGGCTTATCATATTGTCTTGGTTGCTTATCTTCATCAGATATAAGAGTAACTTTTTCAGTATTTGATTGCCATCCTGTAATAACAAGAGATTTGTCCCCAGCATTTGATACAATATCAATATGATAGTCTCCATTTTTACTGTTTACTCTGAGGTTAATATTGCTTTCAGCTTTCCATTCTTCCCCAGGAGCATTTACTTTAGTTGTATATAATAAAGTGTATTTTGAAACATCTGTTGATCCAATATCATCTGCATTGAAATTGTCAACTTCTGACGGATCAAGCGCATAAAATTTAGTTATTGTTGAACCTTTTGAATCTACAGTCTCTGAAATACGTTTAACATAGTAATGGTTAGCTCCACCTTTAAGTTCAACTAATTTTTGACCTGCCACATGTTTAACAAGACCTGTTTTTGGTTGATTGTTATCAGTTGTAGCTTCTATTCTTTCATATTTTTCAATATCTCTGTTATCAGAAGCATTATATTGTTGACCAGAAATACCATTTTGAACGTATTTTGTAATAACTTCTTCATCACCTGTTGGTTTATAAGGTTGTCCTTCAGTGTATTTTGACTCATCAATTTCTCTGTAGTAAGTTATTTGTTCAGGTTTTTTAAATGGTACTGTAGTTTGAACATTAGGTTTGTCTTCATTTTCGTTTCCTGGAAGTTCAGTATCACGAACTTGAAGTGTTTCATACTCAAGATTTGCATGTACTAATGAGAATGTTAAAGTACCAGGAGTTGGTCCATTTGCAGGTACATAAGTCAAAGTATTTGTGACACCAGCAGCGTTATTTGTAATATAGCTTGGTAATGATATATTACTATCTCCTGCATTAAGTTCTCTTGTATAAACTTCAGCACCTGTTGATTTTTTAACTATACGTAAGTATACTTTTGGATTTGATCCAGGATTACCTGTAATAGCATCCCTATCTACAGAAAGTGTTGCATAGTAATCAAAATTTGTTTTTGTTTTTGTGTTTGGATCTGTTCTAAGAAATTGCCAAACTCCAAATGTGTAACGACTAGCATTAGGATCTAATGCATAACCCGCTTTGTTGAACGGAGCATCTGCAATTGAAGCATTATTTGGATCTGTAATTACAGGTGTTGTTGTTACGTTCTCGTCAGCTTTAACTGTATCTATCACGTTAAAATATTTAACGGTATTTCCAGAAACTAGAACACTTGTAGATAAAGCCATACAAAGAACGATCTTTTTAAATTCTTGTTCATTAAATTCCTCCTTTTTAATATAAAAATTTTTCCTTGAATTTACTAAATTATTATTCAAAAATTAAAAAAATTTCTCTAAATAATCACTTTAAATTGTATCATTTTGTCTTCTAAAAAGTCAAACATTTTTATAGCTTTTTAGTCATAAAAAAATTTTTTTATTAATAACATTTTTTTACTAAAAACCAAAAAAATAGATTATTTTTTTAAAAATAAAAATGCCGATATTTTCTAATATATATCGACATTTTACCCTCTTATAAAAGCTGTAATTGCAGCTATTGTTCCAAAAATAACTCCTGGTACATTGGCAACAATAATTGGCCAATCTTTTTTTCTTTTGAAAAATCCATAACTGCACCATAAAATACAGTTGATTGCAGCAACCATAGGGTTGTAAAAAAATCCACTCTTATTACCATTTAAATTGTTAATAATTTGTGGAAAATAAGAAATGTACATAAGCATTGCAGTACAAGTTGCTATCCATCCCAAAAATTTTTAAGGGTTTTTTTGACTCATTACTTTTTCCTTCTTTCTTTTTTTAAAATATAGAATATATTATACCATATTTTTAATTTATAAGATACTGCATAATAAATTTATTTTATTTTTTTATAAAATTCAGGATTAAATACAATTGTTCCATATTTTAATTTTTGGAAGTTTAATTATCTCATCATATAATTCATTAACCTCTTTAGACGGCTTTTATAGATAAATGCTCTATATTTTCAAGACTCAAAAAGTGGAGTATAATCTTTACTTTTTACAACACTTGTAAAAAAATCTAAAAAAATCTTAATTGCTTCATATCTTTCAAAAATCAATAGAATCTATATGAATGTTTTTCGGAGCAAAAGCTATCTCCCTCAATAGTAAGACTTTTCCAATTTTTTAGATTTGTAAGTGGAGTATAATCAAGAATTTTTTTGAAAATTTTCAACAGTTAAAGCTACTAAATTTTTCTAATTTCGAAATTGGTTCAATACTTCCAACACTTGAACCTGAACCTAAATGAAGAAATTCAAGATTTACAAGATTTGAAATCTTTGAAATATCTGGATAAACTCCCATTTAATATATAATTTTTTTAAGATTTTTTTGAGAGCATACCGCATCAAAAAAAGTTCTTGTGGCATTCTTGTACAAAATGTAAGTTCTGTAAAAGCATTCGGATTTTTTTAATTAAAAAAATCACACCATTCATTTACAACATTTTTTTCTTGCCTTTTGCAGTTTTGTACTTTGAATTAGAACTATCATCTAACTGAGTACAATTTATTATAATTGCACTTTCTCCATTATATTCAGAAACCTCAACAATACTTCTAGGTCTATTTTTCATTTCTGAAGTAATAATCATAACCGTATATTAATTGTTTTTTTCATTTTAAAAACCATTTTTTTATTCCTTTCTGTTTAAGAAGATTATATCTAAATTTTTCATTGCAAATACTTTATTCTGATTATATCATAAGAATATATTTCATTCAATTTAAGTTGATATGATTTGAGTTTAAAAGATTTACTTATTTTATGTATCTTCGATACATTCACTTTTGCTATGGCAAAGTGTGAGATCTCTCCATTACACTCAGCTTCGCTTCGTTACAGTCGAGATGACGTTTATGGAAATAGCTTCGATTTGTAGCTTAACGTTAGTAATAAATAAAATTCAAATTTTATTAATTTTTATTTGATTGCAATCAGTTCAATAAATCTTACTTTTTCACATAAAAAGACGATATTTCTATCGCCTTTTTAATATATAACTTCAAATTTTTATACAACAAAAACTACTTATAGAATTAATAAGTGGTTTTTCAAACCCTATCGAATTCGATAGGTTTAATATAATATTCTACCTACTCAAAATGCTGTCTAATTTTTCCAACAACTTTTCTTTCATTGATTTGAGTTCCTCTGATGTTGGTCTCGTAGAATCATCATACATTTTTTCCATTGGGTACCACCAAACAGGTCCTCTACCTTTGTTACCATATTCTCCTATATCTCCAGTTATTCTCGGAAATAAATGCCAATGAAGATGAGAATCCCCATTTCCAAGCAATTCATAATTCATTTTTTCACAGTCAAAAGCCTTTGCTACCGATTCTCCAACAAGAGACATTTCCTCCAAAAATTTTATTTTAAAATCATTATCTAGTTCAAATAATTCGGTTTTATGAACTTTACACAAAAATAGTATATCCTTTAAAATGTTGATTATCTCCTAGAACAACATATCCTGTTTCTAATTCCTTAACAAAATAAGGATTTGTACAATCTTTAATTCTTTTTTTATTCTTTCACAAATCAAACACATTTTTCTCTACCAACGTTTCATATTTTTTTCAAATTTTTGTCGTATATGCTTCTTTTAGTTCCTCAGCATCTATTCCATAGCAAAGAAGAACATCATTGTAATACATAAGAACATCTGCCATTTCTTCTACTAAATGTTTACGAAGTTCTTTGTCTTTAAGAGATTTTTCATCTCCATTCTTTTTATTATATCTATAACTTCTCCAATTTCACCAATCATCCATAGTAGTTTATTCTTGCCAACTTCTGGACAGATTTTTTCCCATTTATCCTTATACTTATCTTGTAATATTCTTTGCATTTCAAGCATTTCATTTATATTAAAATCACTCATTCTACACCAACTTTCTAATTATTTTTTTAAAAACGAACTAGGAATAAGATTAAAAAAATAAATATTATAAGAACATAAATCAATATTCTTCTATAATCCGTTGATGCTACTTCAAAAAAATGCTTCCCAACTTGTATTAGTAAAGTAACTATCATATTTTATAACATCGTAAATAAATTTAATTAAGCATGATATTGCTATTAAATAACTTATAAGTTTATAAAATATGAAACTCCTATTTTGAATTTCCATAACACGACCAATTATCGTGAAAATGACCCCTCAATTGCTATTATTAATAACATAAAGCCTCCTATAAAATATATTATTTAAACTTTTTAAATCAATAACTTTTTAGCATTTCATTTCCTATATATTTTACATTATATATACTTTTATTTCAACATAAATTTTTTTACATAAAAAAACAGCCAATTTCTCGGCTGTATTATAAATTATTTAATTATATTCTTATTAAATTCAATTTCAGAATTTTTTAAAAAAATTTTATCTTTCTAATTCTTTTTCAACCTTTTTAGTTTAATTAAACAATGAACAAAAAGCAAATAAGTATATCAAAAATAAAATTAGCAAAAATACTCCAGAATATATATCTACAGTTCTATGAGTATCATTAGCAAGTCTTAAACCATTTACACCTATAGCGATAAAGAAAAAGTTAATGAAGGAAACATTCTAGTTTTAAAAATATGATTAATCATATTTAGTTTAGATTCAGAATCAGAAAAATCTCTTTTTCAGCTTCTGAATCATCATTAATATTTATTTTTCTAAAAGTAATTCCAACCAAAACAGGAACCTATATATTCCCAACCATAGTCCTTATACATTTGTACATAATCTTCTGTTACTTTTTCATTTTTAAAATCTAATCTATAATTTGAGTCTTCTTTCTTACATTCTTCAAAAATGAAGAAACAAGAAATCTAGACTTAACTAACTTCCAGCCATTTCTATGATTTTTCCTCTAGCCATTTTTCTATTTCAACATAATCGCCAATTGTAAAAATCTTATTTTAGTTTTTCTTCTAGCCATAATATTCATCTCCAATGCTATTTTTTTATACAATCTTTTTATTCTATCTAATTCTAAATTTAATATGTCTCTACCTATTTCAGTTATTAAATAAATTTTTCTTTTTATCTTCTTCTCTAACGAAAGTGATCAGTCCGTCTTTTTCCATTTTTTGACAAAGTTCCATACATTGTTCCCGGACTTATATTTATTTCATTTTGAGTCATTTTTGACTTCCCTGCCCTATACCATATCCATGATTAGGAACTTGTAAACTAAACAGAATATAAAAGGCAGTTTCTGACATAGGCGCATATATTTTCTTTAATTTTAAATCCATATTTGACTCCCTTATATCAAATTATTATGTATCGTATCTCGATGTATCTATAATATATCACACCTCGATATATCTGTCAACATTTTTTAATTTTTCTTAAATTATCCCACAAAAAACAGCCGATTTCTCGGCTGTATTATAAACTATTTTATTGATGCTTCAAATATACTTTGAATTGAGCTGTCTAACATTTTGTCAAATTCTTCCTGAGTTTGATTTACATTAAGTCCTTCTGATAAAGCTCTTGAGAAACTTGCGATAACTCCATGGTTTTTAGCAAGAAGTTCATTTTGATTCTTCTCTTGAATATCCACCTGAAAGAGCAACAACTCTAATAACTCTCTTATGGTCAACTAATTCTTTGTAGAAATTAGGAACAGTTGGTAATGTAAGTTTTAACATCACTTCTTGTCCTTCTTCTAATTTATCAAGTTCTTTTTAAAAATTTCTCTTTTTAAAAATTTCTTCGCATTTTTCTTTTTCATCTGAATTTATATCAACTTCAGGTTCAACTATTGGAACAAGTCCACCTGCGATAATTTGTTTTTGCAAAGTCAAATTGTTGAGCTACAACTTCTTTGATAGCTTCTTCATTTGCTTTTTAATTACTGAACGCATTTTTGTTCCAAAAACTCCATATTCAACGCCTTTTTTTACTATTTCAGCTAAATTTGGAATTTCTTTTCATAAGTTGAACACCATCTTTTTCTTCTGCTAAGCCTTTTGTCAACTTTTTAAAAATGAAACTATTCCTTTTTCATTCCATAAATAGTCCGGAGTGAATTTACCGTTAACTTTTCTTTCCATTGTCATTTCAAAAAGAATTGCTCCTAATATACGTTCTTTATTAAACGCCTTTGAAGTAACAATTCTTGAACGCATTTCGTGAATTAAATCGAACATTTCAGCTTCATTTGAATAAGCATCTTCGTTTTATACCATATAATCTAAGCGCTTTTGGTGTACTTCCACCACTTTGATCTAAAGCTGCTATAAAACCTTCATCGTTTTTTGATTCTGTTAAATTTTTGTAAATCCATATTTTCGCTCCTTAAAAATTATTAAGTAAATTTTACTCTAAGTATATTTTTAACATATTTTTAGTTATAAATCTATTTATATTTGATTTTATGAATAAGTATAATTAAAACTAAAACAAATGAAATGCTGTTTGCAAAAATCAGTGGAAAATCTTTTATCATTAATCCATGAACTAACCAAAGAAAAATTCCTGTTGTTTGCATAATACACATTATCAAAGAAAGAGATTGTGTATTTTTATCTTTTTATTATCTTTATTACTTGCGGTGCTAACGCAAAAGTTGTTAGGCAAGCTGCAATTATTCCTATCATATATCCTCCTAATCTTCATTTAATGATTTTATCACAATTTGACCATAAAATACAACTTGACAAAAAGATTTTATTTATTATAGTATAGACTAAATAGCTAATTAGGAGGTAAATATGGAATTTAAGACACTTTTTCCTGAATTTGAATCATTCGATAAAGGACATTTAAAGGTTGATGATATTCACGAAGTTTATTATGAACAATCCGGAAATCCTAACGGAGCACCTGTTGTATTTGTTCACGGCGGACCTGGATGTGGATGTGGCGACAAATCTAAAAGATTTTTAGATCCATCTTTTTATAGAATTATAACAATTGACCAAAGAGGTTGTGGTAAAAGTAAACCATTTTTGGAATTAAAAGATAATAATACACAAAATCTTGCAAAGGATATGGAAAAGATAAGAGAACATTTAAAGATTGATAAATGGTTAGTTTATGGTGGTTCTTGGGGAACTACACTTTCCTTATACTATGCAGAAAACTATCCACAAAGCGTTGTAGGTTTTAATTTTTAAGAGGAATTTTTCTTAGGAAGAGATGAAGATGTTAAGTGGTTATATCAAGGTGGAGCAGGAATGTTCTTCCCTGAAGCTTTTGAAATCTTTAAATCTCCTTTTAACGAAGAAGAAAGAAAAGATTATATTAAAAGTTACTATAAATACTTAACTTCAGACAATTACGAAACAAAGAAAAAATACGGAAAATCTTTTAGTGCATTTGAAAATTCAGTTGTTGCTCTTGAACCAAGAGTTATTTCAGAAGAAATCACTGATGAAGATATTTCAATGGCGATTATGGAATGCCATTACTTTGTAAATAATTGTTTCTTTGAAGAAAATTACATTTTTAAATAATGTTGATAAGATTAAGGATATTCCTACAATAATTGTTCATGGCAGATATGATGTAGATTGCAGACCTGTTGGAGCTTATTTATTACACGAAAAAAACTAAATAATTCAAAATTGATTTTTCCCTATTTCAGGTCACACTTCTTTCGATCCTGCAATGACTCACGAGCTTATTTTTAGCACAAGAGAATTTAAGAAACTTTTTAGATTCTTCTAAATAAAGGAGGTTACTATGGAAACAAAAATTACCAAAAATAGTTTTTACTCTATCTTTGATTTCATTTTTTGTATCATAGTATTATCATTTATTGTAATTAATTTTACAAATTGGGTAGATAATTTGAGTTCGATATATTTTTTTATATATTATATATAACAACTTTTATTTTTGCTTGGGCTCTCAATGTATTTTACAAGAAATTTAAGTAAAATTTATTCTATAATAAGTGTAATTCTTTTTCTTAATTACATTTAATATTAAAAAGTATTATGATTTTTCATATTGATTTTATTAAATTTAAATTAAAATAATTTAGTAAAAATATTATCACAATAACAGAGTTATATTTTTATAATGTATTTTATATTGGTTTCTGGAGGTTTAATATGAAAAAGAAAATTTATCAATAATACTATTTTTAATTGGTGCTATAGTGGAATCAGTTTTACTCCTATATGTAAAAATCCTTTGAAACAGGACAAGGAATTCATCTGCCAGATTATATTTTTGTATTTAGGATTCTTTTTCCCACAGATAGTTGGAGCAGAAGGTGCTTACTTTTCAAGATATTCAAAAAAGTAGGATTGTGGTTACTTTTTAAATCTAGGTTTAATCATTTTCAACTTTATACTTTTTAAAGCATTTCTTGAAGTAGTTGACTAGGAGAAAATATGCTAAAAAAACGATTATATAATGAGAAAAAAATTGAAGAATGGATAAGTATGATTTTTAGAATTTGTCTTTAAAATCGACAAAAATTCTTCACCAGAAAAAAACTGTTGAAACTAGAAGCAAGTAAGGAAATTTTAAAAGATTTAAAATCAAAAATTGATGCTGGTAATATAAATGAAGCAGAAGATGCTTTATTTAACCTAATAAAATTCAAAAACTCAAGATAGTTTATTAATAGGACTTTTATTTTTATTCACATCTAAATGAAAAGAGTTCAAAATTCTTAAACGAACATGATTTTTGATAGAGAAGAGATAAAAACAGGCATAAAAGACTTGCTTAACGAGATGCAATATGAATAGTTTATCAGACTTAATTTAAAAAAAGCTGACTTTTTAGTCAGCTTTTTAGTATTAAATTGAGTATTAAACTAGAAATTAATAGACTTTTATGTTAATATTATTATATTAACCAAAAAGGAGAGTTATATGTTTAATCCAATTAAATATGAAGGAAAACTTAGGAGAACAATACTCCTATTTAATAAAAAGATCTTTTACGAATTATGTAATAACGAAGAAAATACAATAGCAAATTTATCAAATGCGTCTGCCCTATTAAATTTCTTTTTAGAAAAGATTAATTGGGTAGGATTTATATACTAGATGAAAAAGACAGATACTCTTGTTCTAGGACCTTTTCAAGGACTTCCAGCCTGTGTTAGAATTCAAAATGGAAAAGGTGTTTGTGGAACAAGCGCAAGTCTTAAAAAGACTTTAAATATCGAAAAATGTTCACAATTTTGAAGGTCATATCGCCTGTGATAGCAAGAGTAATTCAGAAATTGTAATTCCAATATTTAAAGACAATAAATTATTTGGTGTGTTGGACATTGACTCACCAATTTTTAATAGATTTTTCAAATGAAGAACAAATATTCTTAGAAGCATTTGTTAAACAGCTAGAAAAACATATTTAAGGAGGCACTATGAAAAGACTATTTAAATTTTTCTATTCGTAGGTTTTTGCTTAATAATCCTTATTCAATCGTTAATTTTCGCTTCACAAAAATGATATGGATACTTATGAAAATTATGTTCTAGTTCTTGGAGCAAAGGCAAATAATGGAAATCTTTCAAAAACTTTTAATAAATAGACTAGATACAACAATCGAATACTTAAACAAACACAAAAAACAGCAAAGGCTGTTCTTTGTGGAGGAAAAGAAAATAACAACGAGTTTTTCTCAAGCTGAATATATGCAAAAATACTTAATTGAAAAGGAATTGATAAAGATAGATTAATCCTTGAAACAAAAAGTAAAACACTTTTGAAAAACATAAAGTTTGCCCTTGAAAAACTTGATAAAAACCTTCAGAAATTATGGTAATTTCATCAGTTATCATTTATTTAGAGCAAAACTTATACTTTATAGATTTGGAGTTTTAGCAAAAACTGTTCCTGCAAAAAACACCAACAGGAGCTTTTGTCTCATCATATTTCAGAGAAACTTTTGCAGTTATAAAAACATATCTCAAAGATAAAACCAACAACAATGGATATAATAAACTTACACTAAAAATAAATAATTACGATTAAAATATTATATTTCCAATGATTGAAACAAAAATTTTTAAAAAGTGTTGACAAATCAAAATAAAAGGTATATAATATTTAGGTAATCGTAACGGGTGTAAGTGCAGTTTGGTAGCGCACGTGGTTTTGGGACCATGGGGCTGGAGTTCGAATCTTCTCACCCCGACCAATTCCTATGAGTTTTGCTCATAGGAATTTTTTTATGAATTTTTATTTTTCGTTTCAAATGCAACAGATTTTTCATTCTAAATTAGATTATAATATTATTACAATAAAAATAATTAATAAAATCAAATATAAAGGAGAATTAAAAATGAAAATTAGAAAAAGCACAAAAATTGGTGAATTAGTAGAAAAGTATCCTGAAGTTAAAAAAACTTCCTAAAGACTTTAAATCCAGAATATTCAAATCTTGATAACGAAGAACTTTTCGCTATGATGAAAGATATTGCAACTCTTGAAATGGTTGCTATTAAAGGTGGATTTGAATACGACGAATTAAAAAGAAAAAAATAGAAAACTTTATTAATGCTTAAATGCATCCATACTAAGACAGCAGGGTTTACCCTGTTTTTATTGTTGTAAAAATATGATTATGGAATTTTTATCCGATGTATCTTCGATACATTTACTTTTTACTATGGCTAAAAGTATGAGATCTCCACAGTCGATTGTACTCAAATCAAAGATTTGAACAATCTTTACGTCAGACCTACTTTTGCTTGTAAACAAGCAAAGTTAGAGCTAGATTGTCTCACACTTCGCTATGCTACGTTTCGCTCAAGATGACGTATAAGGGAGAGAACGTAGTTTTGTAGCTAGACGTTAACAGTAAATAAAATTCAATTTTCTTATAATTTCTTATAATTATTAATAAAAAATAATTATTAATAAAAATAATTATTAAAAATTTTTATATAGTAGAAAATTTAATATTATTATCTCACAGTAATATTTCACGTCATAGCTCTTTTGCAAAAGAGATGCCCCCAACACGTCATCTCGACCGTAGTGGAGAGATCTCAACTATTATTTGTTTACAAATAATAGTAAGTCCTTAAAGGACTTATATAATAAAAAAATCTATATGCAATTACAACAAAATTATCTAAAAGACTTTTTTCTTCTATATTGTATGTATCTTCGATACATTTACTTTGCTAATGCAAAGTATGAGATCTTTCGACTACACTTCGCTTTATGCTACGTTTCGCTCAAGATGACGTATAAGGGAGAGAACGTAGTTTTGTAGCTAGACGTTAAAAAGTAGATAATCATCAAATATTATTAAAAATGAATTTAGAAACTGCATAAAAATAAAATAATTCACGTGAGGATATTAAGCAAAGAAATTTTTCCCGACACGCCATCTTGAGCGGAGTGAAACGAAGTCAATCTAGCCCTACTTTTTGTTTACTTGTAAACAAAAGTAGGTCTGACGTAAAGATTGTTCAAATCTTTGATTTGAGTACAATCGACTGTGAAGATCTCAACTATTATTTGTTTACAAAATAATAGTAAGTTATATAATCAAAAAAAGCAGGGTTTCCCCTGCTTTTTACTTATTTATTATTTTTCTGTAAATTTATACATTGCTATTGAACTTGCTATTGGCAAATTAAAGCTGTCTATGTCTTCACTTTGTTCTATGAATACCGGAATTGTACCTTTTAAGTCAAAGTTTTTCAAGTCCATGTGATTCATTTCAAACATTAATGTAAAAAGGCTTTTTGATTTCTACATTTTTAGAGATACTGAGTCTTTATTTAAAATGAAAGAATAGATATTATTTTCTTCAAATGAGTTTTGTATTCTTCAAAAAGTCTTAAAGATTTCTACATTCATCTTAAAGATCGCTCCCATTGATGCTCTAATAGTTTTTTGGATCAAAAACATCGCAACCATCTATTATTGCAATATTTTTAAAACCAAATCCTAAAGCAGTTCTTAAAATTGTACCTAAATTTCCCTTATCTCTCGGCTCACATAATAGTATGTGATTGTCTTTTTCTATTTTTACGAAATTCTTTTTCAAAAACTCCTATTACAAATGTATTTTTCTTTGCTTTTGAAGTTTTATTTACAATTTTTATCATTGTAGATTAAATTTATCTCTTTTTATTACAAATTTCTTCAAGTCTTTTTATCGTCATATTTTTGAATGTACTAAAAACTGCAATAGTTTTTGTACTTCTTTGACTCAAAAGCTCGATTGTAGGAAAGCTCCCATTGTGTATGAAAAATTCAAATCTTTTTATATTTACAAAAATTCCATAATTTACCTTATTTTTAAAATCAAATTATCTTCTCTTTTTATCATGTTTAGACTTTTTCGCCTTTTTTATCTTTTTATCCTTCTTAAATTTCTTATCTTTTTCTTTTTGGTTTTTGCAGAAAATTTTTGAAGAATCTTCTTTTTTATTTGCAAGTTCAACTAAAACCTTAAAGCCCTTTAATATGAGCATTATTTAAGTTATTTACTGCATCTTTTAAAGTGCATTTTTTTATGAATGTTTACAAAACTAAACTTTTTCGAAAATTTCAATATCTCCAATATCTCTTGAGCTGATATTCGCATCATTACAAAGCGCTGAGACTATATGTCTTTTGAGAAACTCCCTTTCTTGAACCTATATTGATATAAATTCTTCCAGAGTTCTTTTTCAGTAACATTAGACTTTCCACCTTTATTTGAAATTGAAGTCTTATCATTTCCTTTTTTTCTTATTATTTTTTTCTTAATATCAACATCCATAAGCTCTTCATGATTGTTAAGCTTTATTATTTTCGTTATAATGTTTTTAAAAGACAAGCTGCAATATCAATCGGAGAATAATCTTCACTCATTAAAAATATTTATAAGATTTAACTCTTTGTATGCTCATTCTTATTGATTTCTTCCTTTATTTCTTCTATAAATCTTTCTTCATGTCTTTTTATTAAGTCTTTAAGAGTTGGCATATCTCTTTTTCTATTTTTTTGTCTTTGTATATTTTTGGATTTGTGATAAAGTATTCATTTCTCTTGGAGAAACAAAACTTATAGCAGTTCCTTCTCTACCAGCTCTTGCAGTTCTACCTATTCTGTGAACATAATATTCAACATCTTGAGGCATATCATAATTTATAACTAAATCTACGTCATCAACATCAATACCACGAGCAGCAACATCTGTTGCAACTAAGATATCAATTGTTGAATTTCTAAACTTATTCATTACTCCATCTCTTTGGATTTGTTTTAAATCTCCATGAAGTCCATCTGCAAAATATCCACGAGATTGAAGTCCTGCTGTTAGTTCATCAACCATTTTTTTAGTATTACAGAAAACAACTGTAAGTTTTGGATTTTTGAACATCTAGGATACGAGATAAAATTTCAAGTTTCATATTGTGTTTAAGTGCAAAATAGTATTGAGTTACCTTTGGAACTGTTAATTCCTTTGGCACAACTTTAATAAGTCTTGGCTCACTTTGATATCTTGCAGCAAAATCCATCATTTCTTGATCCATTGTAGCTGAGAAGAAAGTTGTTTGTCTTTCGTAAGGTAAAAATCCTATAATTTTTTCAATATCTTCTCTAAAGCCCATGTCAAACATTTCATCAGCTTCATCTAGTACAAAAAGTTCTAATATTTTCTGTTTTTAAAGTTTTTCTCTTGATATGGTCTATAACACGTCCTGGAGTTCCAACAACAACTTGTACTCCCATTTTCAAAGAACGAATTTGTCTTTCTATTGGTTGTCCACCATAAATTGGAATAACTGAAACTCCCTTATATTTTGCAAGTTTTGAAATTTCTTCTGCAACTTGGATTGACAATTCTCTTGTTGGACATAGAACCATGGCTTGAGTTGTTTTATTATTTCTATCTACTTTTTCTACTATTGGAATACCAAAAGACGCAGTCTTTCCTGTTCCTGTTTGTGCTTGACCGATAATGTCTTCATCATTTAACATAGTCGGTATTGCTTGTTTTTGAATTGGAGAAGGTTCTTCAAAGCCCATTTCAACGATGGCTTTTAAAATTTCCTTCGACAAATTAAAATCACTAAAATTTTCTATCATATTTTTTCCTTTCTTTCTTTCGTGAACCTTAACGTTAGTTCCGAAAGAAAAAGACAAAAACAAACTACACATTAAACATCACGACATATTAAGAGCATAAAATTAGGAGTATAATTACTCCTTGATTGCTCAAGTGTATATTATACCATAAAAAGCTATCTATTTTCAAGTTAAATCCACAATTTATTCGACTTATCCACAAAAATTGTGGATAAATAGAGAATAATTTAGAAATTAAAACTACAAACAAAAAAGCTATGAACTATTCATAGCTTTTTGCATTTATTTATTTATTTTTACGGAGGATTTATAAAAATCTCTACTAGTATGCTATTTAATCTTCGTCATTACCGTTATTATCGTTATTATCGTTATTTATATCATTACGATTGTTTCTGTTACGGTTATAACTGTTAGTCTTTTTCAACATTATTTAAGTTAAATTCTGTGAAAGTAACTTCTAATGTTGTGGATTTTCCATCTCTATATACTTCAATCTTTTACTTTGTCTCCTATTTTTGTAATTCAATAGAGCTGTTTTTAAAGTTGAGTTTGATGTAACCTTTGAGTCGCCAACTTTTGTAATAATATCTTTTGATTTTAATCCAGCTTTGTCAGCAGGTGAACCGGATAACACCTCATGAACATATACTCCAGAATCAACTGGTAGTTTTTCTTGTCCTAAAACATTATATTTTGTAACATCTATTCCTTGAACTCCTAAAACAACACTTTCAAACTTACCATTTTGAATAATTTGTTCTAAAATAGGTTTTGCAAGGTTTATAGGTATTGAAAATCCGATTCCATCACTGTTACCAGCTTTTGCCGTATTTATTCCAATAAGTTGACCTTGATCATTGAATAATCCACCACCACTATTTCCTGGATTTATTGCGGCATCTGTTTGGAATAAACCTTCCATTGTAGAACCGTCTTGTAATGTAATTACTCTATCTTTTCCTGAAATATATCCAGATGTTAAAAGTTGATTTTAAATTTATACCAAGCGGATTACCGATTGCTATTGCTTTATCACCAATTGAAACTTGTGAACTATCTCCAAATTCAACAGCTTTTAAATCAAGTCCTTTCGGATCTATTTTAATAACTGCTAAGTCTAAAGTCTTATCACTCCATAATACCTTAGCTTCTTTTTTTGTACCGTCACTTAAAATTACTGTTACGGATGTTGTTTTTGAAGGGTCAACAACGTGATTATTCGTTAAAATATAACCCTCTGAACTCACAATTACCCCTGAGCCTAGTCCACTGGTTTGTTTTTGATTAGAAAACATATCTTCAGAAACTCCAACAGTTGTAATTCCAACTACGGAACTCATTGCTTTTTCTGCAACTGCTTTTTCTACTGTTGTACTTCCGGAATTATTTACAGTGGTTGAATTTGCATTCTTATCAGTCGGAGACTGATTAAGAGTTGACTTTTCATTTTTGTTACTACTTAGGTATAAACCTGTTCCACCAATACTTATTGAACTAGCTAGAATAATAGCTAATACATATTTTGCAAGTGATTTTTAATCTACCTTGCTTTTTTGTCTTTTTCAAATTCTTTTTGAACAAGTCTATCCACATAAGATTCAAAAATTCTTATTATTTGTTTCCTTGTTTCCTAAATAGTCTTCATCAACTATATCATTTATTTCTTCTTCAGTAAAAAGTTTTTTGTGTTTCGTTTATTTCGTTTTTGAAAATTTTCATTTTCATAAAAATTATCTCTTTTATCATTCATATTATCACCTCATTTTTTAATAATTATAATTATCTTGGTTATATTTTAAAAATATTAACCTTAAAAGTAAACTTAAAGAAAAAAACTTTTTTTAAAAATTTTTAAATTTTTAAAATATCTACTTTTTGTTGAAATTTAGTGATTTATGAATAATTTTTCAAATACATTATCCCTTTTACTGACTATATTATATAATCTGAAACTTAAATGAACTTAAAAAGAGAAAAAAATTTTTTTGATTGTATAATATTTAGTGTTGGTGAGAGAAAAATTCTATCCCAATGCTAAATTTTTTTGCAAAAGAAGAATACACATCAAATCTCATGTATAATTTATTCTTTTTAAAGTTATACTTAGCAGTCTTGCTTCTTGTATTTTTTTATAGTATATAATATTGCATATCAGTGATATGTAGGAGGGTCTAATGGTTAACGGTTATCTTGAAACATATAATAAATTGATAGAAAGTGCAAAAAGAGAGTTTGAAAATAAAAGAATATGAAAAGGTGTCTATAAGAAATATCGCTAGCGGTGCTAACCTTACAATTGGAGCTCTTTATCAGCATTTTTAAGAATAAAGAAGATTTGTATGACTGTATTGTTTCTCCCATTTGCGATGGTTTTATATCAATAACAAAATGATAGAAATAAGGATTTTTATTGATAGTTTAGAAAGGGATGAATTTAGCATTATTAGCGAAGAATTATCCTATATTACTAATGATTTATTGAAATATATTTATGATAATTGGAAAAATATTTAGAATTTTTAATTTTTAAATGATAAAACTAAAATTTATAAAACATTTTTCAATACAATCGTTGAAAATGAAACAAAAATGACTCAGCTTATGATTGAAAAAGAAAAAATATTAGCCAATATGAACATTTAACTTTTTAAAAATTAAAATCCTTAATTTCAGCACAGTATCAGGGGATTTTTGCCCCTAATGAGAACTGAAGATGATATAAAGAACTTAGATAATGATTTGCATTTGTTATTTGATTTTTTTAGATATGGTTGGATAGGGGTGTTAGGTATATAACATGATTAAATTTTCAATGAAAACAAAAATCATAATTTTAATTTTTAATGAACATATTAATAACTCTTCAAATATCTTTAAATACAGAGATTTTTTGTAATAATTTATATATCGCTATTTTTATATTTTACAAAGAGAATTTAAGTTTGTGTTTAAGAGTCTTGCAATTTATTCGCTTATATCTCTGCTAATATATTGTTTAGCTCAAATGAATAATCTAATTGTAGGCTCTATAGTTTTTACTTTAATTATTGCAAAAAGCTATTTCCTAATATTTTTGCTACAGCAATGATGAAAACTAGCCATTTTGGAGAATTACTTTATGCTCTTTTCAAGCTTTAAGTTGCCTAAAAATCGTAATAATGCTCTCAATTATTTTTTAGATTTTTCCAAGCTTTTATTTAGAGATGAAAAATAATACAAGAGCTTTCAAATTAAGAACCCTATAAAGTGTCTAAACTTAGCGAATATTTTTTTACTACTTTATTTACTTTTCAGTAGTTCCATTAATGAGAAGAGCTGAACTTGTATCTGATGAGTTATCTCAAGTTGCAGTACTAAGAGGTATTGAATCTAATAATCCACGTACAAGTATGTTTGCAGAACCTCTTTATTTTTTATGAGTATATTGCAATATTTTTTTACTGGCTGGCTTGTTTTTTTATACGAGGTATTTTAAATGATTGAATTAAAAAGATGTTTCTTTTTCGTATTATAAGGGACCGAAAGCTCTAAATAACATAAGTTTAAATATTAAAAAGGGAGAATTAATTTTACTCCTTGGAGAAAGTGGATCAGGAAAAACCAGTCTAGCTAGGACTATAAATTGTTTGGTTCCTAAATTTTTTGACGGAGATTTTAAAGGCGAAGTTAATGTTTTGGGAAAAACCAACTAAGGATCTTAGTATGGTTGATTTATCAAGTATGATAGGAACTGTCTTCCAAAACCCAAGAAACCAATTTTTTACTCTGGATACCACAAGTGAACTTGCTTTTAATTTGGAAAACCATGGAATAAATCCCGAGCTAATAAAAAGTCGTGTATTTGATATTTTTAATGACCTCAATATAAATCATCTTAAAGATAAAGATGTTTATAAGCTTTCAGGTGGGCAAATGCAGATGGTTGCAATCGCAAGTGCCTGTGCATTAAATCCAGAAATTTTAGTCTTAGATGAGCCTAGTGCCAATCTAGACAGATCTAGTATTTCTGATTTGATAGAGTTATTAAAAATATTCAAATCAAATAAAACTACAGTCATTATTTCAGAGCATAGACTCTATTACCTTAAAGATTTAGTTGATAGAGCTTTTTATATTAAAGATGGCGAAATAAAAATATTTTTTAAGGGATACGAATTATACTCCATGAATGATAGGAAGAGGTTAGAATATGGTCTTCGCTCTTTAAATGACGATAGCATTCTTATTAAAAACAAGCCATCAGAGAAAGATGAAAAATTTGCTAGAATTTAAAAATCTCTCAGTTGGATATAAAAAAACCGCTTATTAGTAAGATGAATTTGAAAAATAAAAGCGGTGAAGTACTTGGAATAATAGGTGAAAATGGCTCAGGAAAATCTACCTTATTAAATACAATATCTGGTTTGATTAAAGAAATTTCTGGCAGAAATTTTTATTCAATGGAAAAACTAAATAGAAGAGATAGACAAAAGCTTTGCGCACTAGTTAGTGCAAGAACCAAGTTATCAATTTTTTATGGAAAGTGTAGAAAAAGAACTTACTTTCGGTAAAAAGACTATGACGAAAATAAACTCAATAAGTATTTGCAAGATATGAATTTAAAGAACATAAAAGATAATGATCCCTTAAAATTGTCAGGGGTGAAAAAAACAGCGACTCGCTATTTTTGATAAATCTCTTGAGACAATAAAAGATGTTTTTCTTCTAGACAGAGCCAAGTTCAGGTCTTGATTACAAAAATATGTTAGTTATTTCCGATGAAATAAAAACTTCAGGGAAAAAGGAAAAAAATAATCATCATTATAAGTCATGACTATGAGTTACTTTCGAAGTTTGTACCAAGATTATATACTATAATCAAGGTGGTTTTATTAAAATGACATAATTTTTTGCACTCTACATATCAGTAATATGTGTAGTTTCTAATCTTTTAAATTAAAACTTGAAAGGAGTATTAATATGACAAATAAATTAGACGTTAAAACAATGATTAAACTGGCAATATTTACAGTAGTGTTGTATATTTTGATAAGAGTTTCCTCTTTAGTATCATTAATTCCTGGAGTATATCCCTTCACGGCAGCTATAACTTTAATACCAGTTGGTATTGTGTGGATTTATTTAAGGATAAAAGTTAAAGCGAAATATAGCATTTTTAATTCAATGTATCCTACTATCTATTCTAACTTTTGTTGGAGGCTCACCTTATTTTTATTTCTCTTGGCATGCTACTTGGAGGAGTTCTTGCAGAGTTTATAACTTTTGATAAAAATGGAAAATCCACCCACAGAAGTATTTTGTATGGTTATATAGGTTTTGGATTTGTTTTCTATATTTCAACATATCTTATTATGCTTGTTGCAAGAGATTACTATATAACCTATATAGAATCTTTAGGAATTCCTATAGATATGGTTCTAAGATTAGTAAACCTTGTTACCTTGCCTACATTTATTATAGGTATGTTACTTGTTCCTATTTGTAGTTTTATAGGACTTCATATTGGAAAAAAAGTCTTTGTCCGCTATTTTAACAAGTAAGATTTAGGGCTATGCTTTAAGCATAGCCCTAATTGTAGGAATAAAGAACCACCAGTTAGGCTGGTGGCTTTATTTTGCTATTTAGTTAAATATGACAGGTTTAGTCTTGGCTAGGGTAGGCATAAAAAATAATCCTGTACGGTGCATCTCCTAGGTATCCAAAAGGATAGCAGGTGCAGACTATTAAAACCTCCTCGTCATATTTTTTGATGATGCTCTTATCATTCCTAGGCACTATCTTAATATTCTTGACTGTATACTTGTAATTGCCTTTTGAGTTTTTAAAATAAAAGCTATCACCCTTTTGTATCTTATTGAAATTCGTAAATACTGTATTCCTATGACCTGCCAAGAATATCATGTTATTTTCTCTAGGCATATAGGAACTAGATAGGTGACCTACACCCTTGTCTAGACTATCAGAATCTGTTCCTTCAATGATAGGTATTTCCCTATCTAGTCTTGGTATATTGAGTATTCCAATAATATCTCCTACCTTTACTTCTTCCATAACATCTTCACTGTCTGCCTTGTCATTATTTTTTTCTTTAGCTTGAGCCTTCCTTTCCTTTTCTATTTTAGTTTTGGCAAGTTTCAAGTAATGATTTTGAGTAACCTCCATCTTATATAGGTTAAACCCTACATAGATAATGACTGCTAAGCCTAGAATCATTAGTATTTTACTTATTTTTGATCTCATTATTTATCCTGTTTTTTCTTACGTGATAGAATAAAGCCTAGAGCTAACGATAAAACCCCACCTGCCCCTAGTGACCAAATGTTTGAGTTTGTGTCTGGTAAGCTATTTTCAGAAACCTTAGTTCTATTGTAAGTAACCTGTGGTTTGTTAGGTACATTCTTGTTTGGTACCGGCTTACTTGGCACTGGATTCTTTGGTTTCTCTGGCTTGTTAGGTGTTGGTCTGTTTGGAACAGGAGTATTTGGAAGTTCACAAGTACCACACTTTATATCATGAGAAATCTTAGTAGTTGGTAGCTTGATATACTTTTCGTCTAATCTCCAGTTACCTGAAACATTAATGCTTGCTTCCTTTATATCATTGCTAAAGTCCTGAGGAGTATCAAACTTTTTATGAACTGTAAATGAAAAGGCAGTTCTAGCTGGAATGTCTCCAACATCAATCGTTAGTTTGTCTCCATCTATCTGGATCTTTGACTTGTACGTATCCTTGTTTACTACATTTAGGTCTGAATAGAACTTCTTACCAGTTACTGCTGGATAGTACCTATTTACAAGCCAATCAGTTGTATCTTCTATTGTATAGTTATCCTTTAATTCGTAAGGTAGCTTTACAGTGATTTTACCATTCTGGATAGCATAGTCAGTCGCAAATACGAATCTCCAATGCTGCTGCTTTGTGCTTTCATTTGGTCCATCTTGCCAGTGTTGAACTTCAAGGTTACCAGGTCCTGATAGTTTTTCAGCGGCCTTCTTTTCAGTTTCAGTAGTGATACTGTGGTTATTTTTCATTTGTAATTTTTCTGTATATCCATTGTTTGAATAATCTTTTAGACGAGTATCTATTTTTGCAGATGCATTTAGATTTACCTTGTCATTTATTTTCTTTTCAACAGTTATGATATCACAAGCTCCGTCTTTGCCCTGCTTTACGATACTAATATCTTCACCAACTATGTATCCATTCTTAGTTGGAGTACCATCCTCGTTGTAGAAGACCTTCTGATCTGACTTATAGTCCTTTTCGTCTATTGTATTTTCCTTATTTTCGTTGATCTTATATTTGTAAGTTGTGCTGTTTCCAGGTAGGACTAGATTATCAAAGTTCCATTTTCCCTTCATTTCAGCAGTGGCCTTAGTATCCTTTATGGCATTGTTGAATTCTTCATTTGTATCAAACGTCCTGTGGAACTGTATGCTCCCTGCAGTCCTTGCTTCTAGCTTACCAAGATTAAAAATTATCTTATTAGCTTCTATTACATAGTCTGGTATTACGTTAGGGTCTATTGTATCATAGCCCGATTCATTTCTATATAATCTTTCTGTTAACCACTTACTTGCATTAGATATCTTAAGCTTACCATTAGTTATAAGTGTATTTAAATCCTCATACGGAAGACCAACCTCTAGCTTGGCATCATCTATCTTATAATCAGTGGCAAAGTTAACCCTGATATTTTCCTGCTTAGCTGTCTTGTCAGTCCAGTAGTTAAACTCCATATCACCAGCTCCATAGAACTTCTCGTAGTCAGGGTTTGTATGGTCATGGGCCTTATTGTAAGGGCTCTTTGTCTTTTCCTTGTTTAATTCACTGTCTGTTCCGTTACTTGCTTCCATCTTTGCCTTTAGGTTGACACTATTTTCCTCTTTAGTTGTGGTAACTGTGTCTGTACAGGCATCATCATGGTTTTCAACTGACTTACTTTCTGGCTTATTTTCCTTACTAGCAAGTGCATTTTCGCTGTCTCCATTTGTAGTTTCCCCTGTATTATTTGTATCAGGGGTACTGATGCTAGTGTTTGCTACAGTTGGTTGGTTGATGGCTTCATCTGCGAGTGAAGCATTTTGCGGATAGCTTAAGGTACATGCTAGTGTAACCGATGCTATTAGAACCTTCTTCATACTTTAAAATCCTCCTAAATTCTTACTTTATAAAATTCAAATCTTCTTCACCTATAGGTACTTGTCCTTGATGAAGTGTGTTATACCAATGCGTATAACACTTAATATAAATATCTAAATGATAAACAATTACACAAAATATCAAAATTTTTGATTAATTTTGTATAATTGTGATACCCATATTTTTATTAAATAACTTCATACCCGTATTATATTAAACAAAACATCAATACATTGATTTTTCAGGAAGACTAAATTTAAAAATATTAGAAAAAGGAGAGAGATTTAAACAGGATATATTTTTACAAGAATAGGCACTTTAAAAATATGACTATACTAATGCTATGGTGGATGGTAAAAACAACAAGATAAAGGTAATTAAAAAGTATCCTACGGATATATGAGTTTTAGGAATTTTTAAGGCAAGGATAATGCTAATGGAAAGGTATAAAAATACAAAATGGCAACATCCATAGTTATCAGTTTGCTATGGATGCTGCCGCATAATTTCAATAGATTTTGTTGATTTTAAATTATCACCAACATTATTTGACATAGAGCCGAATTTTTCTTCTCTTTAAAAATTTGATAATATTATGAAAAGTTATTGCTCGATTAGATAATTCCCATATCTTTTCCAGCTAATTCGAATGCTTTTACAGCTTTATCTAATTCTTCTTTAGTATGTGCTGCTGAAATCATACAACGAATTCTTCCTGTTCCTCTTGGTACAGTTGGGAATACTATAGCTGAACCAAATACTCCGTATTCTCTTAATTTCTTAGAAAATTCCATAGTCTTTGCTTCTTCTCCGATAATTACAGGAGTAATTGGAGTTTCTGAATGACCAGTGTTAAATCCTAATTTTCCTAATTGTTCTTTAAAGTATTTTGCATTATCCCAAAGTTTCTTTTGTAATTCATCAGTTTCAATTAAAGTTTCAACAGATGCGATACAAGCTGCAGTATCTCCAGGAGATAATGTTGTACTAAATAGAACTGGTCTTGCTCTGTGGTTTAACCATTCGTAAGCAACTTCGTTACAAGCAACATATCCACCTTTAACTCCGATTGCTTTTGAAAGAGTTCCGATTACAAAGTCAACTTTATCATGTAATCCAAAATGATCTACTGTTCCTCTACCATGGCTTCCCATAACTCCTGAACCATGAGCGTCATCAACATAAGTTAATGCATTATATTTTTCTGCTAATTCTACGATTTCAGGTAATTTTGCAAGGTCTCCATCCATTGAGAAAACACCGTCAGTAATGATTAAGATTGTTTTATATTTTCCTTGAGCTTCCTTTAAAACTCTTTCAAGGTCTTCCATATCACTGTGTTTGAAAACTGCTTTATCAGCTTTAGTCATTCTGATACCGTCGATAATTGAAGCGTGGTTTAATTCATCAGAAATGATTAAGTCTCCTTTTTCAGTAATTGCTTGGATAGTTCCTATATTACAATCATAACCTGATTGGAAAATGAATGCTCTTGGAGATTTTTTGAAAGTAGCTAATTTCTTTTCTAATTCTTCATGTAAATCCATATTTCCTATGATAGTTCTTACTGCTCCAGCACCAACTCCATATTTTTCAATAGCTTCTTGTGCTTTTTTCTTTAAAACAGGATTATTAGCAAGTCCTAAATAGTTGTTTGCTGATAAGTTTACCATTTCTTTTCCATCAAGAATAATAGTTGATGAATTTCTTCCGTTTAATACAGGTAATGTACGATAAACTCCATCTTCTTTTAACTTATTAACTTTTTCTTTTAAAAATTCTAAAGTCATGAATGCTCATATCTTTATCTCCTATCTATAACTATTTCAATTTTTCTTTAAATTTTTCTAACATATCTACTGTCATCTTATCTAAATCAAAGCTTGGTTTCCATCCCCATTGTTCTCTTGCAGCAGAGTCATCTAATGAGTTTGGCCAACTTTCAGCTATAGCTTGTCTAATTGGATCTACGTCATAGCTTAATTTAAATTCAGGAATATATTTTTAATACTTTCTTCTAAATTTCTGGTGTTAAACTCATTGCAGTAATATTGAAAGCATTTCTATCTTTAAGTTTAGAAGGATCAGCTTCCATTAAATCTACAACAGCTTTAAGTGCATCAGGCATATAAAGCATATCCATTTGAGTTCCTTGTCCTATATAAGAAGTGTAAGCTTTATTTTTAATTGCTTCATAATAAATATGAACTGCATAGTCAGTAGTTCCTGCTCCTGGTAATGTCTTATAAGAAATAATTCCTGGATAACGAACTCCTCTTACATCTACGCCAAATTTATTATAATAGTAATCACATAAAAGTTCTCCTGAAACTTTTGTTACTCCATACATTGTGTTAGGTCTTTGAATAGTAACTTGCGGTGTATTGTCAAGTGGAGTTCCAACTCCAAACGCTGCTATTGATGAAGGTACAAATACTTGCGCATTTTAATTCTCTTGCAACTTCTAATGTATTAACAACTCCATCAACATTAACCTTCCAAGTTAATTGTAGCATACTTTCTCCTCTAGCAGAAAGTATAGCTGCTAAGTTACTATTGTATCAGCTTTAAATTCTTTAGCTAATTCAAACATTCTCTTTGGATCAGTAACATCTAATGTTTCAAAACGAATATCTTCGATAGCCGCTTTGTTTGCATCTGAACAGTCAGTAGCTAATATATTTTCTCTTCCATATATATCTCCTAAATAAAGAGCCAATTCAGTACCAATTTGTCCAAGTGCTCCTGTCATTAAAAATCCTTTTCATATTCATTCTCCTTTCAAAATAATCGGGTAAAGTTTTTACTATCCAACTGTATTATACATCAATTTTTAAACTTGACAACACCTAATATAGAAAAATTTAATATTTTTTCAAAAGCTTTTTAGTGGAATTAATAATTCAAATACTATTATAATATTAAAGTAAAAATAGTAATAACTTTTTACTGCTAAAAAACTTTTATTTGGATATATCTTTTGTTTGACACTAAAAATATCGTTGTCATTCGCTTTTTAAAAATTACTCTTTCAAAAAATTTTTTAAAATAATTTTTTATTAATTTTTGTAAATTTTTAAAGAAAAAAATTTTTATACATAAAGTCGAATTTTCTAAAAATCTATGGAGTTATTTTATAAAAGTTAAAAAGTGTATAAAAACTAGAAGTGAAACTTCTTAGTTTTTAAAATTTATTCTGTTCTTAATGCTTCGACTGGATTTTGCTTTGCAGCACTCTTAGCAGGAATAAATCCACCAAGTAAAGTTAAAATCATACTGATTAAGATTAAGACTATTGCTTGTGGAATTGATAGATAAGCCGTTATATTTGGCATTTCAGAAACTTTTTCTTATTATAATATTTATCGGTATCAATAATATATATGTTATTCCAATTCAAGAAGTCCTGCAAATAAGCCGATTATTCCAGTTTTCTGCATTAAATACTTGAGATATATTTCTCTTTGAAGCTCCTATTGACCTTAATATACCAATTTCTTTCTTTCTTTCAGTACACTTATATAGGTTATAACACCAATCATTATTGAAGAAACTATCAAAGAAATGGATACAAATGCGATTAATACATAACTTATTACATTTATTATTGTAGTTACAGAAGATAGTATTGTTCCAACTAAATCTGTATAAGTTATTATCTTATCTTCCTCAGAATTCTTCTTTCTCATTTCATTATAATCGTCAAGTAATTTTATTATAGACTGTTTTGCTTCAAAATTTTTAGGATATATGCTAATTTTACTTATATCATTATCCTCTACAAATCCAAATAATTTCATATTATTTTCATATGAACTCTCATTACTATTAGTCATTGCGCTAATTAGAGATTTTTATTTCATCTTCATTTTAAGTTCATAGAAAAAGCACTACTAAATTTGCTTGGATCAATTGATATTGCATTTTGTAAGTTTTTCATGGATCCTGTTAGCATATCCTTAATACCATTTTGCAACAGCTGAGGAAATATTTTCATTAAACCATCTACAAAAATTTTGTGAGGAGCCATAATTATTAGAAGATAAACTGCTATTTAATAAGTCTTTTACTCTTGTGAAATCATACTTTTTGCTTCTGTCGTTGATAAATACGAATTAAACGACTCTTTAATTTTAGATGGATCGGGCTTATTGTTATCTTTTGCATATTTTTATATAACCATTTGATAAAGCATTTGATAATTCAGTTAAATCTTTACTATCTGGTTTAAAATTCTCCCTAATGATTTTTAATAATTTTTGTAGTTTCAGCAGAAACTTTTGACTTAACTTCTGATGATTGAAAATATGCAAGTAAATATTCATTAAATTTATTAGGATCATTGTAATTATTTCTTCTTGCAAAATCAGGATATCAGACATAATTGATTTCATTATATCCGTTATTTTTCTCACTTGTAATTAAATTTCCATTACTCTTAGCAATTATCTTTGAAAAACTCAGATAAAATATTTTTACAGATTCTGTTTTTCATATACTCGTAAATCGAATTTGATAACTGAGAATAATTAGTTGTTGGATCTTTAGAAGAATAATTAAAATATCCTTTTAAAACATCTCCTATCAAGCTAATCATTTTTATCAGAATCAGTTTTATATCTAAATTTTTCATATATTCACTATCTGCAACACTGCTTAAATATTTTTGAAAAATCAACATTTTGTCATTAATTTGCATTAAAAATTCATCTTTGAGTTATCTATTTTAAAAGCATCAAATATTTTTCTGGTCTATTGAAAAATAGCTTTGAAAAATCTAAATTTTGCTTAATTTTTTCTCAAAAGGAGTATTTGTTAAAATATTTGTTTCAGGCTTTTTCTTTTTGAGCCTTAACAACTTCACTTTCTTTTGAGATATTTCTTAAACTCGTTTCCAAATCGTCAGTATACCAAATACCAGTTGTTAAAATTAGGGAGCTTTCATCGCTATTAGGTGTAGCTATTCCAACGATTTTTACATCTATAGCTTTGTTTTTCAAAAGATTTTCAACAAATTCACTATCTGTTGAATTTTCAATATATACATTATTTTTAGAATCGTATGAATACAGTTGTGAATTACTTAAAAACTTTAAGTTCTCTACCAACAATATCTTCATATTTCCAAGATTTATTTTTCAATTTCAACTTCGTTTTTCTCTGTTGTCAAACTTTTTACCATTTTTTGAAAGCTCTTCATTGTCTCTAAGTCCCAAAAAGGTAAAAATAAAATCTGATAGAGAACCCTTTAGTTGTAATTACTATTGCTTCATTTTCGTTTGTGGTAATTTCCATATTTTAAAGTATACTTATCCTATATAAATCTTCGTTCTTCGGTAATTTATAAAAAGTCTTTACAAAATTTCTTGAAAACGCAAAACCACCAGATGGAACACGAATATTATTTAATGACTCATTTTGGATTAACTTTTTACATATTTATCTTTGTTTTAAAGTGTAGATTATAGGTGTTATATCATATTTTATATTCAATAGTTTTTGAATAATCATAAACAGCCTTTCCGTCATTTTTCAAAATATTCTTTTTAAAGAAGCTAAGTCATTTTTATTAATTGCTGATAGCATCTTTTGAATAGTTTGCACTTCGGAAATATCTCCATCAGTCCTTTCGTCTCCCGTATTTTCAAATGCTTTTTCCAATGGAAAAACTACTGCTATCAATTTCTATTGGATAAGAAATCATAGTTTTTCTCTTCTGTATCCTTAATAAATTTACTAACCCCATTAGAAAGTCCTAAAATCAAAGCTATCCCTATTATTCCAATTGAACCTGCTATTGCAACCATAAGAGTTCTTTTTAAATTTTTGTTTTTAAATTATTAAAACTTAAAGCAATAGCTTGTAAGATATGACATTGAGAGATTTTTCCAAAATTTTTTTATGAATTCCATTATTATCATCCTCTAAAAGAAATGGATTGTTATCCGAAATAATTTTTCCATCCTTTAACTCGACAATTCTAGTTGAATATTCATTCGCGAGTTTTGGATTGTGAGTAACCATTATTACAAGTCTATCCTTAGCTACTTCTTTAAGTAATTCCATAACTTGAACACTTGTCTCTGAATCAAGAGCTCCTGTTGGTTCATCAGCAAGTACAATGCTCGGATTATTTACAAGCGCTCTAGCAATTTGCTACTCTTTGCATCTGCCCACCGGATAATTGATTAGGTTTTTTATGTATCTGATCCTTTAATCCTACCTTATCCAAAACATCAATTGCTCTTTTTTCTCTTTCAGCTTTAGATATTCCAGAAATAGTTAAAGCCAATTCTACATTGGCTAAAAATAGTCTGATGAGAAATTAAATTATAACTTTGAAATACAAAACCAATTGTATGATTTCTGTAGCTATCCCAATCTTCGTCTTTATAATTTTTAGTGGATATTCCATCAATTAAAAGATCACCTTGTTCATATTTATCCAATCCACCTACAATATTTAATAGAGTAGATTTTCCACTACCACTGGGTCCAAGTTGATACAAATTCATTATCCCTAAAATTAAAGGGAGACATCATCTAATGCTTTTTGAATTAAATCACCAGTTTTATAACTTTTACTAATATTTTTAAGTTGTAACATCCTTGCCCTCCTTTTTAATACATATTTTTAACATAAAGCTATTATACCCTTTATTAAAAATCTAAATTAGTAAATTAAAAGAAAAATATTTTTCTACTTTATAAAATTAAAGTTGAAAAAAATTTTTATCAATATTATAATATTTATAATTTAATGAAATTAAATTATATTAATTTCATCATATTTACAATTCAAAATAAATCAAAAAGAGAATATGATATAATATTTATAATTTAATGAAATTAAATTGTAAATATTATATCGAAAATAACAAATGAATTTTAAAATTATAGATAAAAAAATAGATAAAGAGGTGATTTTATGAAAATATTAATCATTGGTAAAGGTGGCCGTGAACATGCAATGTTAAAAGGCCTGTAGTAAGTTAGTTGATAAAATCTACGTTTTGCGGAAATTGTATGATGGAAGGTGCAACAGAGTAGATATTGATATGTATGATATTGAGAAAATTACAGACTTTGCATTAAAAGAAAAGATTGATTTAACATTAGTTGGACCAGCTGATGTTTTGGCTCTTGGAATAAAAGATGAATTCAATAAACATGATTTACGTCTTTTTGGACCTACAAAATCTGCAACAAGAATTGAATCAAGTAGATATTTTTACTAAACAACTTATGGAAAAATTAAAAATTCCTACAACAGAATATGTTGTATTTACTGATAGAGAACTAGCATTAAAATTTGTTTCTGGTATTGAAAAAATTTCCAGTAACAATAAAAATGAACTCAATTCAAAGAATATGGGAATCTTTATTGCTAGAAGCAATAAAATGGCAATAGATATCGTAAATAGAAATTTTTGACGAAAATGAAAATTCAAAAATTTTAGTTGAAGAATATATTATAGGAAAAGAGTTTTTCTATTTTTGCGCTTGTATAGTAAAGTTTATCCATTACAAATAGTTAAAGACTATAAGAGAACTTCAGATACTGATGAAGCTGAACATACTGGTGGTATGGGAGCTTGTAGTCCTGTTGCAAAAATTACAGATATTGAAATTGAACAAGTTGTTGAAAAAATATTAAAACCAATGGCTAAATCAATGTATGAAGACGGATATGGTTTTGAAGGATTTTTATATGGAGAAATAATAGTAACAAAAGACGGAATCAAAGTTCTAAGTTTTAATGCAAGACTTGGAGATCCTGAAGCTGAAGTTCTATTACCACGTTTAGAATCCGACTTCGTTCAAAATATTCTTGATGTAATGGAAGATAGAGAACCTGAAATCAAATGGACTGATGATGTTTGTATTGGTGTAGTTCTTGCATCTAACGGATATCCTTCAAAAGAAAAACGCCAAGATAAAATAAATCTTGTTCCTGTTGAAAGTGATATTTACTTTATGGGTGTTGAAGAAAAGAATAATGAAATATATGCTAAAGGTGGAAGAAATCTAATCAGTAACAGCAATGGCTGAAGATTTTTGAAAAAGCAAAGGGAGCTTGCCTATGCAGATGTTGAAAAACTAAGAAGTGATTCTTTCTTCTACAGAGAAGATATTAGTAAATTTTAGAAAATTTAAGTAAATTTAAAAAAGCATACTTAATAAAAATAAGTATGCTTTTTATTCTTTCAGAAATACTTTTGCTTTAGCAAAAGTAAATGTATCATAGATACATATAAATTTATATAATTAAAAAGAAACATGCTCTCTTTTTATTTATTATCTATCTTTTTTTAGAAATTACTAAAAAGTCCACTGCTAATTGCAGCTAATGCCATATAAGCTATCACATTAGTTCTACTGAAGTTTTTGGCAATTTTTGGTTTTGAAGGCTTTTTCTTTATTTGTAATTACAAAACCGTCTTTGCTTTTCCTTCTATTGTTGTATCATATCCAGGAACTTGTACTTCTTTTACTGTGTATACAATTTCTTTGTTGTTTTCATCAACTTTTTGGTAAGTTATTGAAAGTATGTTTCCATGAATTTGCATCATTTAACTTAACACTTTTCTACTTCATTTCCGTTTGCTAAAAGTTTTACTTCAATTTCTTTTAGAGCTTTTTCCAACCCATTTCTTTTTCAACTGAAACATTTACTTTTTCAGATTCAATCTTTTGTTGTAATAGTAAAATCATTTTAGCATTTTTCTGTTACTTCTGAAGTATATCCGTTGATTTGTTCTTCTTCAACTGTATATTTTTACTTCAGTTTTTCCATCATTTTTCAAACTTATTTAAGTTTGTAAATTTATATTCCCAATTATTTGCATCATTTAAAAGTAACTTCGTCAACTTTTTACCATTAGCTAATAACTTAACAACAACATTTGAAACCTTTTCTCCAACCCAAGTTTTTATTAACTTTAACTTCAGTTTTCTCTCTTATTAGTAATAGTCTTTATAACTGCTACATCATCTTTAACTTCAACTTCAAGAGCTTCATCATTCTTTATCCAACCTTCTGGAGCTTCTATTTCTTTAATTTCATATTTTCCATGAACTAATTTGCTTGAAACAACTTCTCCATTTTCATCAGTAACTAATTCAAAGATTGATTATTTTCTTTGTTAGTAACTTTGAATTTTGCACTTTAATAATAATTGATTATCTTCTTCATCAACTTTAAAAATTTTGATTTTTCCAAATAAATTTCCATCTATAGTTGCGCTTGAAATTGCATGTCCATATTTAACAACTGATTGATAAGTTTCAGTATTAGATGTCATCTTTACTTTATTTTTAGTACAATACCTGATTTGTAAGTTGATTGATATCTTAGCATATATTGTTCTGCATTATCTATATCACCAAGTACAAGTTTGAACTTAGTACCATTTTCAGATAATTCAATTCTATCTCCAACATTCTCTTCTGAAATATACCTTTTAACATCTCCAAATTCGTCAATTTCTGCTTTTTGAAGTTTAAAACTTTCTTTAATGTAATGTAGTCCATCAAAATTACCATCAGTAATTGTTAGTTGATCTTCAATTACAACATTTTTAAAGTTCTTTTTATTAACATTAAAACGTACACTCCAATCTACTATATCACTTTTTCCGTTTAATAAACTTGGCCATTTGCCTAAAAACTTCATTAAGTGGTTTAGGATTGTCAATATGAATAGTTTTTCAACTGATTTTCCATTCATTTCAATTTTAAACTTATTATCTTGTCCAATTTGTATTTTTATCTTGGAAAAATACTGATTCTAGAAACTGTCCCTTTAACATTGTATAGATTTTCAACTTTTTCGTTTAAAACTGATCCTTAAAAGTTCCACCGCCTATATTTTTTTAATATTAAGTGTTCCTTTTCCAAAAACAGTTGTTCCGTCTAAACCGTAAACATTAAAATTAACTGCTGAAGAATCTTTTAAAAATCTAAAATTCTCTGGCAGTTCAACTTCAAAGTAATCGCCTTTGTTCAATGTACTTTGATTTTTCGCATCCCATTCTATTTTAAGTGTAAATTTTTCCCAACGTGTTGCTCTGTTAAATTCTTGTCCATTACCAGTTGTAACTTTAAAATCTGTTATAGTTACATTTGGTGAAATATTTCTTCCGCCTTCAGCTGAAACTTTGAAGGAAGGAAAAACAACGCTCAACACCATAAGGGCACTCAAAATAAAACAATAAATCCTCTTTTTCATTGTGCTCCTCCTAATAGAATATTCTTATCAATGTTTTTAACTTAAAAACACTAATAATATATTAATAAGTAGTTATTAGAAGCCTCCTAAACTAATAACTATTTAAAAATAAATAAATAAAAACAACTATTAATTGTTAACATAATAATACCACTTTTAGACTGTAAGGTCAATTACGCTATGTAAATATTTAAATAAATAATTAAATTTGCAATGCTTGTTGTCGTATATTTCATAACAGTTCTGCATTCAAAAATTATGCTAAAGTAAATATTTATAAAATACTAAATAAAAAGCGTACTTTTTATAATTTTTCTACAAAAGTACGCTTTTTCCTATAATTACTAAATTTTTCTACTTCCTGGTTTTACAAGTTCTATTTTTTCCTTCTTTACAAAATTGGACAATCATCTTTTTCAAATGCTTGTACATTTTAATGCAATTGCTGGGAAAAAGTGGATATTCAATTCCTGATTTTCCGTTTGTTCTATCAACTATTGAAACAATTCCAACAACATTTGCTCCATGTTCTTTTTAAAAACTTTAATTGTTTCTAATGAAGATTTTTCCTGTTGTAACAACATCTTCAACAACAAGTACATTCTCTCCTTCGTTAATGAAAAATCCTCTTCTTAAAAGCCATTAAATCATTTTTCTCTTTCTGTAAACATTGCTCTTACTCCTAAAGCTCTTCCTAATTCATAAGCAATTACAATTCCACCCATTGCAGGTCCAACAACTGCGTCAACTTTAACATTTGCATCTTCAATTTTTTTCTTGATTACTTTGCAAACTTCTTCAGCTTTTTCTGGATACATCAAAGTTTTGCACATTGAACGTATTTATCGCTGTGTTTTCCTGATGATAATAGAAATGTCCTTCTAATAAAAGCTTCACTTTCTTTTTAATAATTCTAATACTCTTTCTTCCATGATATCCTCCTAAATAATTCCTCTAATTTCTTGTAAATTCTTTATATTTTGTTCTTTACAGAATTGTTCCATTCCTTCGATTATATCAATGCAAACTTTCGGATTGATAAAGTTTGCTGTTCCAACTTGAATTGCAGTTGAGCCTGCCATTATAAATTCAATAGCATCTTGCCAATTCATAATTCCACCCATTCCGATTATCGGAACATCTACAACTGAAGCGACATCTCTTACCATTCTAAGTGCTATTGGTTTAATACAAGCTCCTGAAAGTCCTGCTGTTACATTGTCAAAAACCGCTTTTCTCTTGTAAATATCTATTGCCAAAGCATTAAATGTATTTACAAGTGAAAGACAATCAGCTCCCGCTTCAACACAAGTTTTTGCCATTTCTTTTATATTTTCAGCATTTGGGGATAGTTTAACCATAAGAACTTTATCTGTGTTTTCTCTTACTTTTCTTACTATTCCCTCAGCTATATCACATTTTATACCAAAAGCCATTCCACCTGATTTAACATTTGGACATGAAATATTTAATTCAATTATTTTTTTATATTTGTTTTTATTGATAAGTTCTACAGATTTTAAATAATCTTCTGATTTGCTGAACCTCAATGTTTGCTAAAATCTGTGTATCATAACTTTCCATAAAAGGTAAATCTTCTTTTATAAAAGTTGGTACTGATGGATTTTGTAGTCCGATACTATTCATTATTCCTGCAGGTGTTTCGTAAATTCTAATTCCTGTATTTCCGTCTTTACCAGCAAAAGTAAGTCCTTTTGTAGAAATACCACCTATTCTATTTAAGTCAATATATTCAGCATATTCTCTACCGAAACCAAAAGTTCCTGATGCTCCAATAACTGGATTTTTAAATTTAACTCCACAAATATCTACTTCTAACATTAAAAATCCACCTCCTTAACTTCAAATATAGGTCCTTCTTTACAAATTCTTTGCATTCCGCTCTTAGTTTTGCAACTACAAGCTAGGCAAGCTCCAATTCCACAACCCATTCTACTCTCTAAAGATACATAAACAGGTATATCAAAGCCTAAATTTTTAACAGAATTCATCATAGGATTAGGTCCACAACAATAAATTACATCATAATCATCCTTTAAGATTTCAGTTATGAAACCCTTATGTCCAACTCTACCACTATTAGTTGCAATATATGTATTCTTTGTGAATTCTTTAAAATCTTCTGTAAAATATGCTTCATCTCTAAAACCAGCATATAGATCAATATCCGCTTCTAATTTTTTTGAAAGATATAGCATTGGTGCAATCCCAATTCCCCCTGCAACAAGAGCAACTTTTTTACCCTTATATTCATCAATCGGAAATCCGTTACCAAGTGGTCCTAAAATTTCAACACTATCTCCTACTTTCTTTTCAGACATAATCTTTGTTCCTTTTCCAACAACTGCATAAAGAAAAGTTAATTTATTATCTTCTATATCGCAAATACTGATTGGACGGGGAAGCATGTTCCCGTCCTCAAAGCATTTAACCATATAAAATTGTCCAACTCTAGCTTTAAATTCTCCCTTAACATCCATTTTGTAGATGCCATCAGCTATTTTTTCATTTAAAATTATTTCAACTTTTTCGTATGATTTATTCTCCATAAATATCCTTCCTCATATTCAAAACGGCTTCTCTTGTATAATGTGCAAATCTTTCTTCGCCATCCTCAAATTTTTGATAGTATTTAATAATTCCTCTTGAAGAGTTTACAACTCCACCATTAAAGTCATTTAAGTAAGTTCTAATATCTTCTGCTTTTGCACCTTGTGCACCATATCCTGGTAATAAGAAGAAAATTTTTTTATATCTTTCTCTTATTTTCTTAGCTTCTTCACTATGAGTTGCTCCAACAACAAATCCCAAAGGTGAATATCCACATTCAGAAGTTAATTCATCAGCAAATTTTTTTAAGTTCATCTCCAACTTTGAAGTAAAGAGCTTCTCCATTGTAGTCAAGACATTCAATATCCTTAGCTCCTTCGTTTGAAGTTCTAAGTAAAACGAAAACTCCCTTTTCTCCAGTTTTTAAATAATCTAAATAAGGAGTGATACTATCCATTCCCATATATGGGTTAAGAGTTATAAAGTCTGCTTCAAATTCTCCTTTAAAATGAGCCTTTGCATATTCCTTTGCAGTACTTGCAATATCTCCTCTCTTAACATCTCCGATACTTAAAAGTCCCTTTTCTTTAATATATCTTAGAGTTCTTTGATAAGCGATAAGACCTTCAAGTCCATTTGCTTCATAATATGCAATTTGTGGTTTGTAAATTGCTACTATATCACTTGTCGCATCAATAATTGTCTTATTGTATTCAAAAATTACATCTGAAAGTTTTTCGTGTTTTTCTTTAATATAATTTGGAATATAATCTAAATGACTATCAAGTCCAACACAAACAAATCCTTTTTTTCTTTTACTGCTTCACTACAATCTATCTACTATCATTAAAATTCTCCTTTATATTTTATTTCTCCGCCTTTAATTGTCATAAGTACTTCTCCGTAAAAGCTCTACTTTATCAAAAGGTGTGTTTCTACCTTTTGAAGCAAATTTACTTGCATCTACAACAATTTTTATCTGGATCAACTATAACTAAATCAGCTAAATATCCTTCTTTTTAAAAGACCTTTTTAATTTCCATTAAATTAGCTCCGCCGTAGGACATCACTTTTGATAATGTTCTTATGTCGATATTTCTTTCTTTAACCAATTTTGTATTACAGATTGCAAATGCAGTTTCAAGACCAACAAGTCCAGGACTTCCATTTGCCTTATCCTCTGCAGTATGTGGCGCATGATCTGTCGCAATTGCATCTACAGTTCCATCTAAAATTCCTTCTATTAGAGCTTCAACGTCAGCCTTTTCTCTTATTGGAGGATTTACTCTGTATGAATTATCCCAAAGCGCAATATGATGTGGAGTTATTTCGCAAGTAACCTTTACTCCCTCTTTCTTTCCACGTCTAACCGCATCCAAAGAATCAATCGTACTAACATGGCACATATGAATTCTACCGTCTAGTCTCTTTGCAAGATAAACATCTCTTAAAGTCATTAAATCTTCAGCTATTCTGTAATCAATTGGAGAAAGTTCGCTTTCTGCATGTATCATTATGATTTTATCGTACTTTTTAGCTTCTAAAATCGCTCTATACATTGTTGTTTTCAGAAAGAACTCCCTTACCATCATCTGATAAAAATTTTGCATTTTCAAATTTTGAATAGTCAACTAGATTTTGTCCATCAAAATTTTCTGTTACTGCAACAATTTGATTTACATCAACTAAATTTAATTCCTTTGCTCTATTCATTATGTCATTATAAGTTTCTAGATTACTGCAAATTGGTTTTGTATTTGCCATTGTATTTACAGTTGTATATCCACCTCTTAAAGCAGAAAGTGAACCTGTTTTTAAATCTTCCTTGTAAGTAAATCCAGGATCTCTAAAATGTACATGTAAATCTACAAAAGCAGGCATAACAGTCTTTTCCCTTTGCATCTATAAATTCATAGCTATCGTCAAAACTTAAATTTTCACCAATCTCTACAATCTTTCCGTCTTCAATTTTTATATCTCCAACCTTATTTATATCTTTATCCACTAAGACTGCATTTTTAACTATTTTTTTCACTACGACCTCCACAAGAATATAAATTGTCGCAATAATTACATCTGTATATTCCCTTTTTCTCTGTTTAACAATATAAATTTATTTTTGAACATTTTTCATGGCAAGTTATACAACGTGGGTTTTTACATTTAATAAAACCTTCTACCTTTTCTGAGTAAAAACCATTGAAACTTTTTCTTTAATTTTTCATTTTCTATAATATTTACAGATTAAATCTTTGTCGATTAACCCTAAAATCGCCATGTCCATATTTATAACATTTTCAATCTTTATCATATCTTTTTTTCCGTTTTTTCTTAGAGTCAACATTCATTATAAGAGCAACTCTGTAATCTGCCTTATCTAATTCTAGAAGTTTAAAAAATTTCATATCCAAGACCAGGTTTAATATGATCTATTACTATACCATTTGAAATACTATTAATATTTAACATTATTTTACCTCAATAGTTTTTAAGATTAATGCCATTCTTATTATCATACCGAATTTAACTTGATTAAAATATTTTTGCTCTAGGGTCTGTATCAACTTCTGTAGCAATTTCATTTTACTCTTGGCAATGGGTGAAGAATTATCATATCTTCCTTTTGCTGTTTTTCATCTTCTTATTATCTAAAATGTAAGTATCTTTAAGTCTTACATAATCAGCTTCGTTGAAAAAAATCTTTCTCTTTGAACTCTTGTCATATATAAAATATCAAGTTTATCCATAACTTCTTCAATTGTTCTAACTTCAACAAATTCAATATTATGGTCATTTAGATACATCTTTATGTATTCTGGAATTACAAGCTCAACAGGTGAAATAAAGATAAATTTATTACCCTTAAATTTTGAAAGAGTCTTAACAAGTGAGTGAACAGTTCTTCCGAACTTTAAGTCTCCACAAAGACCGATAGTCATATTTTCCAAAGTTTTCTTTGTTTGTGAAATTGTAAGTAAATCTGTAAGAGTTTGAGTTGGATGTTGATGTCCACCATCTCCTGCATTAATAAAAGGAACAAGTGTTACTTCTTTTGCAAGCTCTGCAGAACCTTCATGAGGATGACGCATAGCTATAATATCTGAATAGCAACCTACTGTTTTGATTGTATCTTGTAAGCTTTCTCCCTTAGTTGCAGAAGAAACTTTTGGATCTGGAACAGTTATGCAACTTCCACCAAGTCTAAGCATAGCTGCTTCAAAGCTTAATCTTGTTCTTGTTGAAGGTTCAAAGAACAATGATGCTAAAAATTTTTCCTCTACATTTTTCTGAATATTTCTCTGGATTATTATAAATATCAGAGCCTATCTCCATAAGTTCAAGTAATTCTTCACATGAAAAAAATCTTCACTGCTAACTAAATTTCTAAAATTCTTTCTATACAATTCCTCCTATTAAGTCATTTTTGTCATACACAAAAAGGAAATAACAAACAGTTATTTCCTAAAATTCAAATTATTAAAAACAAATATTGAATAAAAAAATGAGGTAAAAGCCCTTTAAAAAGCCTTTAACAGCTTCAACAAAAGGAGATTTTACCAAATTCAAAAAGTCGGAAAAGACCATTTTAAAACAAATGATTTGCCGACTAAAATATCAAAAATTATTAAAACGGAAAAAAATTAGAAACAAAAAAACAGAAGAGTCAATTAAACACTTTTTATTGCTATTAAAAACTGACATTTTAACTGAATTTGCCATAAAAATTACCTCCGTCAAATTTCCTTTGATTATTATACAATAATAGAATTATAATGTCAATAGATTTTTTTAAGATTACATCAAAAAAACTCCACCATTTTGGTGGAGTTTTCTTACTGTTAATAAGTCCGGTTTAAATGTCGGAACCATATCTTTTTAAGATGTCTGTAATTTCTTTTTGTCCAGAGTATTTTTAACTTTTTCAAGTCTTTCAAGTCCATCTTTTTAGGGCTTCTACATTTGTGAACTATTGGTTTTTCTATAAATATTTTTTTCGTAGTCAGTTGCAACTGAATTTTCCATATTTAATAGTAATTCTTCATAAAGTTTTTTCGCCAGGTCTAAGTCCTGTAATCTTTATGTCAATATCTTTATAAGGTTCATAACCTGAAAGTCTGATAAGGTTCTTTGCTAAGTCAAGAATTTTAACTGGCTCACCCATATCAAGTATAAAGATTTCTCCCCCTTTAGCTATTGCACCTGCTTGTAATACAAGTTGGCAAGCTTCAGGGATTGTCATAAAGTATCTTATTATGTCTTCGTGAGTAACTGTAACTGGTCCGCCTTCTTTAATTTGATTTATGAAAAGCGGAATTACAGAACCATTTGAGCCCAAAACATTTCCGAATCTAACTGCAACAAATTCTGTTTTAGATTTTTCATTATATGTTTGAACTAACATTTCACAAATTCTCTTTGTAGTTCCCATTACAGATGTCGGATTTACAGCCTTATCTGTTGAAATTAAAACGAATCTTGAAACATTATTTTTATCACAAGCTCTTATAACATTTAATGTTCCAAAAACATTGTTTTTAATTGCAGAAGTTGAGCTATTTTCCATAAGTGGAACATGTTTATGAGCAGCTGCGTGGAAAACTACATCTGGTTTATATTTTCCAAATATAATATCCATTCTTTCAGCATCTCTGATTGATTCTATTTCTACAACTAGGTCTAAGTCCTTGTAATGTCTTACAAGCTCCATCTGAATTTCATAAGCATTATTTTCATAGATGTCTAAAATTATCAATTTCTTTGGATTGAATTTCGCTATTTGTCTACAAAGCTCGGAGCCGATTGAGACCGCCTCCACCTGTTACTAATACAGTTTTATCTTTTTAAGAAACCATTTAGCACTTCTTGGTCTAACTTAACTTCATCACGTCCAAGTAAATCTCAATTTCAACATCTCTTAAATCTCTAATATTTAATTTTTGATCATCTATTAATTCATACATTCCAGGTATTATTTTTTATCTTCATAGAAAGTTTTGAGCATATATCTGAAATGTCTTTTTGAATTTCTCTATTTGCTGATGGCATTGCTAAAAATAACTTCATCTATTCTGTAATTACTTATGGCAGAAATTATCTTTTCCTTTCCACCAACTACAGGGAATACCAAGTATTTCAGTTCCCATTTTATTTTTTATCATCGTCAATAAAGGCTACAACTTTATATCCTAATTCCTTATGTTTTTAAGTTCATTAAGTACTAAAACACCAGCATCTCCAGCTCCTATGATTAAAACTCTTTTAAGTCTATCCACAGGAATTGAAAAAACTAAATTTTTTCTAGCTTTTGAAAGATATCTTGTGCCTGTAACAAAAATACATCTATTACAAATACAAGTGCCATTACACTTCTAGAAATCCTACGCTCATTGAGATTAAAAATCCAGCTGTTAGAACATTTGCAACAACTATTGCCATAAATATTCTAAACAACTCTTTAAAATCAGCATATCTCCACATTACTCTATATAGACCAAACAGAGCAAATACTACAATTTTAGTTAAAACTATAGGAATTATCCATTTTCATATACATTTCCCAGTAACGTGCAGGAATTTGCCAATCAAATTTTAATAAAAAAATCCCAAATAGTAACAAAGATTTATAACAATAATATCTAATATTACTAAAAATATTTTTTCTGGTCATTATTATTCTCCCATTTTAAAATCTGAAGAAACTAAATCTTTCAAGTACTCTTTTATAGATTCTCTATTTGCTTCATCTTTTCAAGCCATATTCAATACTTGCAATCAGAACTCCAACTTTATTTCCAACGTCATAAGTTTTTCCGTCAAATTTATAGCCTAATAAATCTCCTTTAAAGTCAATTCATTTAATGAGTCTGTAAATTGTATTTCTCCATTTTTACCCCGCTTTTTGATTTTCAAGAATATCAAATATTTCATTTTTCACAATGTATCTCCCCACCATTGCTAAATTTGAATTTGTTTCATCAATATTAGGTTTTTCAATAAGTCTTGTAGAGTCAAAAACATTTTTTTCTATCTCTTTACCTTCTAAAATTCCATAATTTCGTCTTTTTTTCATCAGGTACATATTCAACTCCTACAACTGTCTTTTCGTATTTATTATAGATATCTACAAGTTCTTTTTGAACAAGAACTATCTTTACAATCAATAATAACATCACCTAAAACAACACGAAGTCTTCTCCATTTACAGCTTCCTTTGCACAAAAGAATAGCATGACCTAATCCTTTTTGCTCTTTTTGAATTATAAAACTAATCTTACATTTTAATATTTTTCCCAAAGCTTTAATATCTTTTTCTAAAACATTACCTGAATTTTTTTAACTCTTGGATCAATTTCAAATTAAAATGCTTGTCAATTGTAAAATAATCTTCATTTACAATAGAAATTACTTCATCAATCCCAGCTTCACAACTTCTTCAATTACATATTGTAAAGTCGGTTTATCAAAAATCAGCAACATTGCCTTTGGAACACCCTTAGTTGCAGGAAACATTCTTGTTGCAAGTCCAGCAGTCGGAATAACGACTTTTTATCTTCATAATTACACCAATGCCTTTAAATTTTCAATTATATAATCAACTTGTTCATCTGTCAATAAAGTATGAAGTGGCAAAGTGATTTGTGACTTATAATTATTATAAGCATTTGGATAATCTTTAATATCAAAGCCTAAATTTTTTTATAAGCTGTATGCATTGGTAATGGCTTATAGTGAACATTTGTTGCAATTCCTTTTTCAGCCATTTTTACAATGATTTCATTTCTTTCTTCTTCACTTACACCTTCAATATTTACAATATAAAGATGACAGCAAGATTTTTTATCCTCTTCAAAATGAACAAAAAGCTTTACTCTTGTTCCTTCAAATCCCTTATTGTATCTTTCTACAATTTCAAAACGTCTTTTCAAGAGATCAGGATATCTTTTTAATTGAGCTAGACCGATTCCAGAAGCAATGTCTGTTAAATTGCATTTTGAAATTTGGAGACAACAATATCATATTCCCAAGAGCCAAGTTTCGTTTTTGAAAGGGCGTCCTTTGATTGTCCATGTAAAGATAAAAGTTGAAATTCTCTATAAATTTCATCATCATCTAAACCTAAAGCTCTATTCCAAGTAACTGAGCCTCCCTCAGCTACAGTAAAGTTTTTAACTGCATGGAAAGAGAAACAAGTAAAGTCTGCAATGCTTCCACTTGGTTTACCTTATATTCAGCTCCAAGTGAATGAGCAGCATCAGCCATAACTACAACTCTACCTATTTTTCTTGTAATTTATTATTTGGTTTAAATAAAAGCTTTTTTTCTCTCTACAATTTCAAAAATTTCATCATATTTGCAAGGCATTCCAGCTAAATCAACCGGAATAATTACCTTTGTCTTTTCTGTGATGGCGTTTTCTAAAGCTTCTAAGTCCATAAACTTATCTTCTTTATTAGTGTCAACTAAGATAATTTTTGCACCAACATGGTCAATAACACTCGCAGATGCAGAATAAGTATATGCACAAGTAATAACTTCATCTCCAGCTCCAACTCCAAGCACTCTCAAAGTAAGCTCCATAGCTGCAGTTGCAGAATTTAAACAAACAGTCTTATCTGTATTTGTAAAAACAGAAAGCTCTTGTTCTAATCTTTTTGTCTTTGGGCCAGTTGTTATCCAACCTGATTTTAAAGTATCAACCACTTCATCAATCTCTAATTGAGTAATATCTGGCGGAGAAAATTCTATTCTCATATAATCACTATCCTATCTATTATTATTGTTGTTACTATTATTTTTCGTTTTTCTTATCTGCATCAGTTGTTACATCAGCACTTTTCATCAGTTTTTTCTAAATCTGCATTCTTTCTTTTTATCAATAACAGCGCCTTTTCCTGATTTAATATTATTAATTAAAGATTCCTTATCTGCTTCATCAACAACAATATACTCAACACTTTCAACTTTTTCTTGGTTCTTATGTTGTCAATAACTACTTTTTCCAGTATGGAAACTTTGACAACCAACAAAGAAAGGCAAACTAAACAAATCGGTAATAAATTTTTCTTTTTCATAATGAACTCCTATTCACTATCCTTTTCAACAACAGGCTTCATAGTTGGGAAAAGTAAAACATCTCTTATTGTATCTTGATTAGTTAAGTACATAATAAGTCTATCAACACCAATTCCCATACCACCAGTTGGAGGAAGACCAATTTCAAGCGCATTGATGAAATCATAATCCATCATTTGAGCTTCTTCATCTCCATTTTCTCTAGCTTCAACTTGTTTTAAAAAAATCTTTGTTTTTGATCAATAGCATCATTTAACTCACTAAACGCATTTGCGATTTCTCCACAATTAACAAAAGCTTCAAATCTTTGAGTATATCTCTTGTCCTTAGGATCTTTCTTAGCAAGTGGACTGATTTCAACAGGATGTTTAGTAACAAAAGTAGGTTGAACCATATATTCTTCACAGAACTCTTCAAAGAATAGAGAAATAATTTCTCCTCTTGTAGTATTTTCTTTAATTTCAATTTTCTTTTCAATAGCAATCTTTCTTGCTTCTTCATCAGTTAAAATAGTTTCAAAAGTCAACTCCTGCATATTCCTTAACAGCATCAACCATTGAAATTCTTCTCCAAAGGTGGTTTTAAAGTCTATAACTTTTACCTTGTAATTCTATTTCTGCTTTTCCAATAACTTCCATGCAAACAGTATAAACCATTTCTTCACAAAGAGTCATCATTTCTTCATAATCAACATAAGCTTGATATAATTCAATTTGCAGTATATTCAGGGTTATGAAGTTTATCCATACCTTCATTTCTGAACATTCTTCCCATTTCATAAACTTTTATCAAAACCACCAACGATTAATCTCTTTAAATATAATTCATTAGCAATTCTTAAATACATATCAATATCTAAAGTATTATGATGAGTGATAAAAGGTCTAGCATTAGCTCCACCAGCAATTGTATTTAAAATTGGAGTTTCAACTTCTAAAAATCCTCTACTATCAAGATATTTTTCTAATAGCAGAAATAATTTTACTTCTCATTACAAAAAAACATCTTTAATTTCTGGATTTACAATTAAGTCAACATATCTTTGTCTATATCTTAAATCAACATCTTTTTAAACCATGGAATTTTTCTGGTAAAAAGTTGTAAAAGATTTTTGTAAAGTAAAACAACCTTTGAACTTCTAATTGAGATTTCTCCAGCATGAGTTGTGAAAACTTCACCTTCAACACCAACAATATCTCCTAAATCCAAAGTTTTAACTTCTTCATAACTTTCACCTAAAACATCAAGCTTATTAAAAAGTTGAATTCTTCCAGAAAAGTCTTGTAAGTCCATGAAACAAACTTTTCCATGTCCTCTCTTAGTCATAATACGACCAGCAAGTCTTACAACTTTTTCCTTCATAATTATCATAATTATCTTTAATTTCTTTTTGAGTAAATTGCACCTTCAAATTTTTCAATTTCATGCGGATCTTTACCAGCATCTACCAAGTCTTGTAACTTTTTGTCTTCTAACTAAGAGCATTTCATTTTAAATTTTTGTTCTTCCACAATATCACTCCTTAATTTCTTTTTAATACTGTCTATTTTGTATTCAACAACATTGCCATTTTAGTAATTGTACTTGAACTTTAGTGCCTTTTTCTTACCTAAAAATAGCTCTACCAACTGGAGATTCGTTTGAAATCTTTTCCTTCAAGAGGATTACTTTCAGCAGAACCAACAATTGTATATTCTATTTTTCTTAGTTGCAACTTGAACTAGAGTAACAGTAGCTCCAACATTAACAGTTTTTAGTATCAAGTTCAACATCATCAATAATCTTTGCATTAGCAATCATATTATCAAGTTTAATGATTTTTCTTCTATTTGAGCTTGTTCATTCTTAGCTTCATCATATTCAGAGTTTTCAGAAAGGTCTCCAAAAATCTCTTGCAATCTTTATTTTTCTCTGCTATTTCTTTTCTCTTAACAGTTTTTAATTCTTCTAATTCTAATTCTAATTTTTTAAGCCTTCGGCTGTTAAAAATATTTCTTTTTCGTCCATAGTATCTCTCCTTAAAAATTTACATTACTATTCGTATAATTATACTAAATACAGACAAAAAGTCAATGTAACAATGGTATTTGCATTTAAACAAGCGCAAAAATATTATTTATAATTATTTAGAAAAAAATACTTGACTAAAAGCAAAATAAAGTGCTATGATATAGTTGAAATTATAGTAGAGTGTTACTATAATAAATATTATACTTTGTTATAATTTCATAAATATTTATTTGCTAGGAGGAGTGTTATGACTAAGCTAAAAAAATTTATAAGTTTATTGTTAGTTTCTTTTATGTTGTGTTCATGTGGATCTTCTGCTGCGCTAAAAAAACTGGAAAACAAAAGTTTTTGATGGTGAAAAAGGAGGTCAGATAGTAATCATTAAGGGAGGAATCAAAAAGCTCCTAGACTGATGTTTCAAGGACCAAGTCCGATAAATCCTAATACTACACCTGAACAACTTGAAAAGATAGAGATAAATACGAAAAAAAGTATTCCAAAAAGAATATACTGACGTAAAAATCGAAGAAAAAGATGGTAAAAAGTATATTGTTGCAAAAGATTTTTAAATACAAATTAGTGATTGTAGATGACAATACTATTCTTGATGAAGAAGACAATATGAATTACAGATGCCTTGCAGATTTATACAAAGTTGATAACAAAAAATAAGAATTGACTAAACTCCACTTTCGTGGAGTTTTTTTTAATTCTTTCAGAAATACTATTGCTTGTAAACAGGCAATAGTTGAGATTTCAGAACAATTGTATCTAACGATACAATTACCCCGTCAGACCTACTTTTTGTTTACGAGTAAACAAAGTTAGGGGCTAGATTCACTTCATTCGTTTCACTCATTTCGGTCGAGATGACGTGTTGAGAAGATTTGTTTTGCTAGGTGCTATGACGTGAATTATTTTGTTTTTATATGATATGTTAAAAATACAATGGGTATTAAAATTTTTCTACTACGTTTATAAAGTTGATTTAATACATGAATAAAAGACTTAAAAACATCCCTATGCTTTAATTCATTTTATTGTTGACTAAATAACATCTTATATCATATTAATTAAAGTAATATGTGATTTTATTGGAAAATTATTTTTAGAAATTGTAATTTTTATGTTTAAAAATACAAATTAAAGGTATATATATATAGTGTGTGGTAGTTTTTCAAGATAATAAACTCCTCCCATAAGTTTTTCCTTTTTCTTTACTGCCACACGTACATATACCAACAAAGCTTTTTGTTCTTTATAATCCTCCCATTATAGATAAATGCAAATTTCTCTGCTGTCATATTAAAATGTAAATTAAAAAGATGGATGCTATTGCAACCATCTTTTTTTATTTTAATTTATTACAATAAAAAAAGCGTAGATATTTCTACGCTTATTTTTTTATGTTTAATTCTAACCTAATCTTTGTTTTGCATCTGAAGCTCTTCTTAATGCTTGTCCAGCATAGTTGATTGCAAGCATTAGCACAAGTACTAACATTGATGCAGGGAACCAAATATACATTCTATCTCTTAAGATTGTTGGGTCTAACGCCTGATTGATAAGAGTTCCAAGTGATGGCACTCCTGGTGGTAAACCGAATCCAAGGAATGTAAGTCCGATTTCAATACCCATATTACCAGCTAAGTCTAAGATAGCACTGATGATAAGGATTGAACTAATATTTGGTAAAATTCCTCCAAACATTATTTTCCATGATGGTGTTCCCATTGTCTTAGATGCGCTTATATAATCACGTCTTCCTTCAGAAAGAGCTTTTGATCTTACAAGTCTTGCAATACCTGTCCAATAGAATACACTCATGATAAATACGAATGTAACCATATCATATTTTGGAACTAATGTTACGAATACAATGATAAGCATAAGTGTTGGTAATACTTGGATAAAGTCGATAATTCTCATGATGATATTATCTACGATACCACCGTAGAATCCGATAATTAAACCAACAATAATACCTATTACATTAGTTAATACTGTTACAGAAGCCCCAATTATGATTGAGTTTCTAGTTCCGATGAAAAGTTGTCCTAGAAGTGATCTACCACCTTGGTCAGTTCCTAAAACATATCCGCCTTCGCCAGGTCTTAGGAATGAATCCATTAGGTTAACTTTCATTACTTCTTTTTACATCGAAGAACATACTTCCTATAAATACTGTTAAAATTATTAATGTTAAAACTACAAGTGAAAATGTTGCTAATTTATCTTTTTAAATTCTCTAACAATTACTTTAAAAAGCACTTGGAGTTATATGTTCATTATGTTGGGAAGCATCTTTTTGCATTTCTTTTTTTCTACTCATCTTCTCACTCCCCCTATTACTCTATTCTAATTCTTGGGTCAACTATACTCATAATGATGTCTGATAACAAACTTCCTAATAGAGTTAAGAATCCAAAAATCATAATTAAAACTGTTAATACTGAATAATCTCTTGATTGAATAGCTTCCATGAATAACTTACCCATTCCAGGATATCCAAAGATTGTTTCCATAAATACTGAACCTGAGATAAGTCCTGTTAATGTAAAACCAAAGAATGCAGCGATTGGTAAAATTGAGTTTCTAAAGATATGATGTGAATATACTTTATCAATAGGTACTCCCTTACTTCTTGCAGTTCTTACATAGTCTGAACCTTTAGCATCAATAACTTCGTTTCTTAAGTATTGAACAGTTCCTGTTGTAGCTATTAAAGCATAACATATTGCTGGTAAAAGCATATGTCTTAATCTACTAATTACATAAGCGAAGCCTTTTACACCTGCATCAACAGAGCCTGATGATGGGAATATGTGTAATGTGTATGAGAATAATAGTATCATCAATAAGTAGAAGATAAAGCCTGGTATCGCATAAGTTACAAAGTTATATAATGTAACTGCTTTATCAAACTTACTTCCGCTGTATCTACCTGATAACACACCAAGTGGTAATGCTATTATATAAAGGAAAGTTACACAAAGTAATGATAACCAGAATGTGTTTCCAACTCTTTGTCCTAAAAGGTCAGATACTGGTACTTTAAATCCATAACTAATACCAAAATCACCTTTAAGCATGTTAGTTACCCATCTAGCATATTGTTTGTACCATGGATCATAAAATCCATATTTAATTCTTAAAGCTTCTATTTGTTTAGGGTCTGTGTTAGGATTGATTTGTCCTGTAAATGGATCCCCTGGCATTAATTTAGCCAAAATAAATACTAAAATACTTAATATTATTAATTGAGGTATCATTAGAAGAAATCTTCTTAATACGGTTTTTCCACATATTATTTTACCTCCTTTTTGCTACATAGTGAGTATCTGTAAGTTTAACTAAATCATATACTCTACCTTTTTCATTGTAATATTCTTTTTCTAATTCTTTATATTCTTTTTCTACTTTAATTCTATTTGCGATTAATTGTTCTTTTTAATCTTGGATCTGTTTCTGGAATCGCAGCAATTAATCTCTTAGTGTAGATATGTTGTGGATTTTTTTATAGATATCTTCCTTTGTTCCTTTTTCAACAAGTCTTCCTCTGTACATGATGTTAATGTAGTCACACATGTGTTTTACAACACCAAGGTCGTGAGAAATGAAAAGGTATGATAATCCCATATCTTTTTGAATTTTTCATGAGTTCAATACTTGCGCTTGAACTGAAAGGTCAAGAGCTGAAACTGGTTCGTCAGCGATGATAAGTCTAGGATTTAAACTTATTGCTCTGGCAACACCGATTCTTTGTCTTTGACCACCAGAAAATTCGAATGAATATTTATATAGTGCATCTTCTGGCATACCAACTATATCTAAAAGTTCTAAAACTTTTTCTTTCTTCTTTAATAGTCATTTTTCCGAAGTTTCTAAGAGGTTCAGCTATAATATCAATAACTCTTTTCTTAGGGTCCAAACTTGCCATATTATCTTGGAAAATCATTTGAACGTCTCTAGTAAAAGCTTTATCTTTTCTAACCATTCTTTTAGTAAGAGGTTTTCCATCGAAAATGATTTGTCCGCTTGTAATCTTTTCTAGACCGATTATAGATTTACCGATAGTACTCTTACCACTACCACTTTCTCCGATAAGTCCGTAAGTTTTTCCTTTTTCGATTTCCATATCAACACCGTCAACAGCTAAAACATGGTCAACTATTTTGTTGAAAAAGCCACCTCTTATTGGATAGTGAACCTTAAGGTCTTTAATTTCTAAAAAGCTCATTAATTATCCCCCTTTGCTTCAAATTGGAAGTTCTTATAACAAGTACATCTTACGAAATGTCCAGGTCCAACTTCATGCATTGTAGGTTCATCTTCATGTTCTTCGTCTTTAACCCAAGGAATTCTAGCTTTAAATCTACATCCTTGTCTTGGTAAGTTCTTTAATGAAGGAACCATACCTTGAATTACATATAAATCTTCATCATCTGCATCCATTTGAGGAATACTGTTCAATAAACTTCTAGTGTATGGGTGTTTTGCATTTGTAAATAGTTCTAAAACAGGTGCTTCTTCTACTATTTGTCCAGCATACATTACACAAACTCTATCAGCAAGTTGAGCAACAACTCCTAAATCGTGAGTGATTAGAATAATTCCAGCATTAATTTCTTTTTGAATTTGAACTAAAAGGTCTAAGATTTGTGCTTGAATTGTTACGTCAAGAGCAGTTGTTGGTTCATCTGCTATGATAATCTTAGGTTTACAAGCAAGAGCGATAGCTATTATAACTCTTTGTCTCATACCACCTGATAATTCATGTGGATATTGTCTAGCAACACGAGGAGGATTAGGAATACCTACTTGTTCGATTAATTCTAAAACTCTAGCTTTTCTTTCTTCAGCATTCATTTTTGTATGATAAATCAAACCTTCCTCGATTTGTTTTCCTATTCTTTGTAAAGGATTCAAAGATGAAAGTGGATCTTGGAAAATCATTCCAATACCTTCTCCTCTGATTTCATTAAATTCTTTTTCTGACAAACCTACTAAATTCTTTCCTTCAAACAGAATTTCACCTGTTGAACGAGTGTAGTTTGGATTATGTAAACCCATGATTGTAGTAGCTAAAGTCGATTTACCACATCCACTCTCGCCTACTATAGCTAGTATTTCATCAGAGAATAATTTCATATTAACGCCATCAACTGCGTCAAAATAATCATCACGGATTCTAAAACTTGTGTGTAAATCTTTAATTTCCAAAAGTAATTCCTTTTTGATCCATTGATTTCTCCCCCTAACTCTCTGTTTTGGTCTTATTCTCTATAAAATCATAAATACACTTGCTTAAGTTTAAAAACTAAAATAAAAGGAATAAAAACATTGAAAAACAATTTCCTTACTAGTAATAAAAATTAATATAATAATCAACCAATTTTTCATTAATAAATGTACCTATGTTATAAATTCAATTATAATTATACAATATCTAGAAGGAATAATCAAGTATATTGAAAACATTTTTAAAGTTTAATGTTCTTATTGTTAGGCTTTTTGATAATGTATAATTATTCATTTTTGTAATTTTTTCGAAATTAATACATTTTTATATAATATAACTATTAGCTTTACCTCATTGCACCTTTGTAATATTCTATGTTAAGTATAATTCAATTAATATCAATCTATTCTAACTTATGAAAAATAAACTTGAATAATTTTTCAGATTGTAAAAATAATCAAAGTTAAATAAAAATTTTTTAATATATAAGAAATTTTTATGAACTTCCCTTTCTGATTTTTGTAAAATTATAAACAAAAAGGCATCTTCTAGATGCCTTTTTTTATTTCTTTCTACGATTTCAATTTTATCGTCTGCTTTTATCTTTCCACCTTTTAAAACTTTTGTGAAAATCCCTCTCTTGGCATTACACAATCTCCAACTATATGTCTTATTTCACAACCATGATGACATTCTTTTTCCGATTTGTGTAACTTCAAAGTGTGCATTCTCAACCTTTAAAATTGTTCCTATTGGTAATTCATATAGAACAATACCTTCTGTTAAGATATTTTTCTGCAAAAATCTCCAGCTGAAAGTGTTGGTAATTTTTCTTTCATAGCTTCCATGCTTTCAACTCCAAGTAAACTTACTTGTCTGTGCCATTTTCCGGCATGAGCATCTCCTTCTATTCCGTAATCTTCTATTAAATTTATGTACTCTACTGGATGCTTCTTAACGCCTTTTTCTCACTAATACTAACTGATAAAACTCTCATTATTTTCCCCTCACAAAATCTCCGCTTTTTACCACCAGATTTTTTTCTAATAATTTAATTTCCGTAATTTCAATATCTCTTTGAACAGCTTTTACACATATCGTAAATAGTTAGAGCAGCGATTGAAACGGCTGATAGTGCTTCCATTTCAACACCTGTTTCTCCAACACATTTAGTTGTTCCAATTATCTCTATTTCAAAGTCTTCATAATTCATATTAAACTCAATATCAACGCCTACTAAATTTATAGGATGACACATTGGAATTATATCTGAAGTCTTTTTAGCTCCCATAATTCCCGCAACTTGAGAAACAGCTAACACATCACCTTTTTTAGCTTTTCCATTTACAATGATATTAAAAGTTTCTTCATTTAGTTTTACTTTTGCAAAAGCCTTAGCAATTCTTTTTGTCTTTTCTTTTTCTCCGACATCAACCATTTTTGCACGGCCTTGTTCATTAATATGAGTTAAAACTTTTTCTTCCATTTTAACCTCCAATTTTATTCATATCTCTTGCACTTTCACTTTTACCTTCTTCAAGATGATGTTTTTCAGGTTTATCAAAAATCCCTCTTTTAAAAAACTTCTTCAAGTTCTTCTCCGCTTAATCCTTTAAGATTAATTTCATCTTTTGAATGCAAGCAAGGTTTAAGTTTACCGTCACTTGTTAATCTAATACGATTACAATCTGAACAGAATGAACAACTTATCGGACTTATAAGTCCAATTTTTCCCTTTTGTCCCTTTATTTTTATAGATTTTTTGCAACACCAGAAACACCGTCAAACTCTAATTTTTGGAACTTTTTCTAAAAACAATTTTGTTTTGAAACAAATTTATCCTTAGACCAATTTGCAGTTTCTCCAATTTGCATAAGCTCTATAAAACGTACTTCTAAATCATAGTCATTAGCTAATTTTACAAAATTTTCTATTTCATCATCATTAAATCCACCGATTAAAACAACATTTAACTTAACTTTAAAGCCCTTTTTCAATAGCATAAAATAGACTTTCCATAGTTTTGTCAAAATCATTTCTTCAGGTTATATCATTGTACTTTTCTTTTACCAATGTGTCAAGACTAAAATTTATTCTTTTTAACTTTATTTTCAAAAAGATCATCTGCCATATTTTTAAATGAACACCATTTGTTGTTATAGCAATATCTTCAATCTGTTCAATTTTTGAAATCTCTTTACATAAATGAACAAAACCACGAGCAAACAAAGGCTCTCCGCCAGTTAATCTAATTTTTGTTATTCCGTTTTTAGCAGCAACTTTACTATCTCAACAATTTCCTCCAAAGATAGAATATCGCTATGACAAAGACTTTCTACACCACTTTCTGGCATACAGTATTTGCATCTTAGATTACATAAATCGGTAACTGAAATTCTTAAGTAGGTTATATCTCTGCAAATCTATCTTTCATATAATCTCCTATCGATTTTTAATGTAATTAATTATTTTTCTACCATTAAAATTAAATCCTCTTTTCTCATTGTGAGTAAAAAGATTTTTCTCTATTCTCTACTTTTTCCAAAATATGCTTATCAACTTCAATTCTAATCGAATTTTTGCATCTTTTTCTAACTAGTATTATGTAAGTAAAAACATCTTCTACAACTCTTTTCAACTTCAACCGCAAAAGAATTTTTCATCTGATTTTTTTCTAATTCAATTAGATGCGCACGAATTCCAAGTATCTTATGTTCTTCTAAAATAGTATCTGAAGTTTCGAGCTCAATATTCCAATCCAATGCCCTAAGTCTATTCTCTGAAATCTTTTCGATTTTTGAGAAGTTTTTACAACCTGAAATAAGACAGGACGAAAAAGTTTTTGGATTTTTAAAAAGCTCTTTTTATTCATAAGATCTTCACTTTTACCATTGGACATAACGCAAATTTCATTACAAAGTCTATAAGCTTCTGCTCTACTATGTGATACTAGAATAGTAGGTATTTTGTAATTTCTCAAAACTTCTGAAACCTCCAATTCAATCTTGGATTTCAAATAGTCATCCAAAGCAGAAAAATGGTTCATCTAAAAGTATAATTTCTGAGCTTGTTATAAGCAATCTAGTAAGTGCTACTCTTTGTTTTTCTCCACCGGAAATTTCGTTAATCTTCTTATCTTTTAAATGAGAAATCCTCATTTCTTCAAGCTTTTCCATAATTAATTTATCAAAATTTTCTCCTTCCCTTATACCCACTTTGATATTTTCGTATACATTCATATTAGGAAAGAGAGCATAGTCCTGAAATAGATAGCCTATCTTTCTATCCTTAGGAGAAATATCTATCTTTTTCAGAGTCAAATAGAACTCTATCATTTAATATAATTCTTCCTTTATCGGGTTTTTCAATTCCTGCAATACATTTTTAAAGTAAGACTTTTCCCACTTCAGACGCTCCTAAAAAGTCCCATAATCTCATTATCAAATTGAAAATTTTTGTCTTTAAAGTAAATTTCCCGAATTTCTTTTCAATATCTACATAAATCATAAATTGCTCCAATATTGTTCATAACCGCTTCATTTTTCTAACATATTTATAATGATAAGAACTGTAAATGAAATCACAATATTTACAAGCACCCATTTATATGCTAGAGCATCATTTCCCGTTCTCCAAAGCTGATAAACTGTTGTTGAAATTGTAGCAGTATCATTTGGAGTATATCCAGAAACCATACTTGTTGCACCATATTCACCAAGTGCTCTAGCAAAACTTAAAAACAAGTCCTGCTAAAATACCCTGTTTTACAATTAGGTAAAAATAATTCTCCAGAAAATCCAAGTATTACTTTTTTCCAAGAGTTTGAGCAACATATTTTAAATTCATATCAAAATTTTGAAATGAACTTCTAGCAATTCTATACATAAGAGGAAAAGTTACAATAACAGTTGCAAAAATTGCAGAATACCAAGTCATAACAAGTCTAATTGAAAACTTTTCAAAGAAAAACCTCCTATTGCACTTCTAGGAGATAATAATCTTAAAATGAAAAAACCGATAACTGTTGGTGGTAATACTAAAGGAAGTGTCAAAATAACATCTAAAATTCCCCTTATAAATCTATTAAGTTTTGAAATATAATATACTAAGAATATACCTACAAAAAAGTTATAATTGATGAAATCAATGCAATTCTTAGCTAATTTAAAAAGAGGAAAAAGCTCCATAAACACTTCCCTTTCATACTACATTTTAATTAATTATTTTGCTCTTGTAAAAGCCAACTTTTTTTCAAAAAAATTGCCTTACATTCATCTCCTTTTAAGAATTCTAAAAATTCTTTAGCTTCACTTGGATTTTTAGAATTTTTCAAAATTGCTGCCGGATATAAAACAGGAGTCTTAATCATTCCTTCTTTTGCAGTAGCAACAACTTCAAGACCAGCTGAATAAGCGTCAGTTGCATATATTATACCACAATTTGCAACTCCTTCCTTAATCCAAGTTGTAACTTCCTTAACATTACTTCCAAAAGTAACTTTACTTTGAATTTCATCCCAAATTTTTAAGTTTTTCAAAAGCTCTTCTGAATATTGACCAACAGGAACATCAGAATTACCAAGAGCTATTTTTGAAATTTCAGCCTTTGTCAAATCTGTAAAATCTTTAAGTCCTGAAGAATTTCCCTTAATAACAGCAAGAACAACCTTATTTTCTAAAAGGTTAAATCTACTTGATTCATCAATAACAACTTTTGCATCTGGAGTCTTTGACTTATCCAAAGCATTCATTTGTTTAGAAGCTGCAGAGATAAAAAAATATCTACATCTGAACCTTGTTCAATTTGTTTTTTAAAGTTCCTGAAGAATCAAAAGTATAAACTAATTCAATATCCTTATGTTTTTCTTCATAAACTTTTTTTGATTTCTTGCATAGTTTCAGTCATTGAAGCTGCACAATAAACATTTAACTTCTTCTTTTCTGTCTTTTTCAACTTTTGTTTCTTTGTTTTCTTTATTTTTCTGCTTGTTTTAGAAGAACATGCAGTAAAACCAAGAATCATAGTTAAAACTAAAAACTCTTAAAAATTTTTCATAACATACTCCTTAAAATATATTTGACATATGTAAGTCAAATAAATTTTTACCATTAAAGCGAAAAATAAGTCAATAACTGATGTTAAATTATATCTTTAATAGTCGAACGGTTTTTACAAAAATAACCATTTATGATTAATTTAAAATATTGTTAAAATATATTTATATAGTTTGATTTATATTTACTTTTTAACGTCTAGCTATTAAACGAAGGTTCTTTCCTGATACACCTTTTTCGAGAATAGTTAATCTATCCCTAACTTTGCTTGTTCTCAAGGGTAAGTAAATGTATCGTAAATACTAATTTAGTTTTTTTATTTCTTTCAGAAATATTATTGTTTGTAAACAAACAATAATTGAGATCTTTCGACTACACTTCGTTTCGCTCAAGATGACGTGTTAGGAGCTTTTCTTTTGCAAATAACTTTGACGTGAACTATTTTGTTTTATATAATAATCTCGTCAGTACTACTATCATTTTGCCACAAAAAAAGAGATAATTTTCATTATCTCTATCCTATAATATTCTTTAAATAATCAACGTCTTTTATTAATATCTTTTTCGTTTCTATTAACTCTATAACCCCTTTTGCATTTAGTTCTGCAAGTTTACGAGTTACAGTTTCTCTTGTAAGTCCTGCAAATGAGCCCATATTTTCACGACTTATATTTAATTCTAATAAAATTCCGTTTATTTTTCACTCCAAAGTTTCTAGCTAAACTTAAAAGAAGTGATGCAACTTTTTACATCTGCACTGTTTTCTATTAATCTTGTTACTAAGTCTTCTGCATGACGAATTCTTAAAAATGATTCTTCTAATATTTTTATTGTAACTTTAGGGTATTTGTTAATCATCTTGTCAAAACATTCTCTTGAAAGAGATATTACCATAGTATCTTCAATAGCTTGTCCATAGTAGATATAACCTGTTCTCTTTATAAGATTAAGTCCTCCAATAAAATCATCCTTTTGATATATATAAAAGCATTTGTTCAATTCCAGAACTACTAATTGTAAAAACTTTTTATTTTTACCTGTTGCGATTATATACATAACATCAACTTTATCTCGGGTTTAAATAAAAATGTATTCTTTTTTATACTTCATAATTTTCAATTCATTTCTGAATTCATCAATGTCTTCAATGGATAAATCAGAAAAATTTTCAAAGTTTCTAAACTAATATCTTTTGTTTTCATTTAAACCTCCTAATGCTATTTTTGTAAATTTAATTCTATCACTTATTATGAATAAAAGCAATAAAAATACATATTTTTAACTTAAAAATTGAAACAAATATTTTTGTAGTTCATTATTTTTAAAATTTTTTATAAAAATTTTTAAAAAGTATTGACAATTATTTTAGTGATAAAAATATCACCTATGAATAATAAATTTGAAAGAACAGTAGAAAATTGAAAGTTTCAGGAGTTGAGTGTTTGGTGAGAACTAATACGGAAAATTTTCGAAAATCATCTTTTTTAAAGTTCGTGAACAAAGTAAAGGAATCCCCAGTGGTTTGCGTTAACAAAACCCTACATTGTTAGATGTTTGAGTGTTTCATTTTTGAAAAATTAAGGTGGTACCATGGAAGTTATTTCGTCCTTTGTCTATTTGACAAAGGACTTTTTATTACAAAAATAGCTAACCATCATTTACATAATGGGAATATTTAAACAAAAAAGTCAAAGAAAAATTTTTAGGAGGTTTTGTATGAAAAACAATTTAACAAAAGAACAATTTTTAGCGTAGCAATAATGCTATTTGGTTTATTTTTCGGAGCTGGAAAGCTTAATATTCCCTCCACTATTAGGAAAACAAGCTGGTGGAACAACTTTCGAAAGCTTACTTGCATTTGGTATAACTGCAGTAGTTTTCCCAATCTTAGGTGTAGTAGCTGTAGCAAAGACAAAAGGTCTTTCTAACTTAGCTAGTAAAGTAGATAAATATTTTGCAATAGTGTTTACAACAATGATATATATGGCAATAGGACCTGGACTTGGAATACCAAGAGCTGGAAGTCTTCCTTTTGAAATGGCAGTTGCTCCATTTTTACCAGAAAATGTATCATTAAGTCTTTCAAGACTTGTTTACACTTTTGTATTTTTCTTAGTTGCTTATTTCGTTTGTTTAAAACCAAATAAATTAGTTACAAGAATGGGTAAATTTTTAACTCCTGCTTTGTTAGTTTTAATAGCTGTAATGTTTGTAGGTGTTCTATTTAAAAATCCAAATGCTGTAACAAGCCCTGTTGGCGATTATGCAACTTCTTCAACTGTTAAAGGTTTCTTAGAAGGTTATAACACAATGGATACAATAGCAGCTTTAAACTTTGGTCTTGTAATATCACTTGCTGTTAAAATCTTTTCAAAGTTGAAGATGAAGAAAAAGTTATAGGATATACTGTAAGAGTTGGTTTTAGTTGCTGGATCTTTCTTATTTGTTATATACAATGCTTGCATATATAGGAATGACTTCTTCAGGATTAACTGGAGATGTTAAAAACGGTGCTGAAATATTAACAACTGTTTCACAATATGTTTTTGGAAAATTTGGTATAGTTTTACTTGCTAGTATATTTACTCTTGCTTGTTTAACAACTTTATAGGTCTTATAACTAGTATAAGTAAATTCTTTGAAACTATGACTAAAGAAAAAGTTTCATACCATAAATGGATAGTATTTTGGACTTTCCTTTCATTCTTAGTTGCAAACTTTGGACTAAATACAATATTAAAGTTTCAGTTCAGTTTTTAATAGCTATATATCCGGTTTCAATAGTTTTAATATTACTTGGACTTACAGAAAAATATTTTGGATACAACAAATTTACTTATAGATTAGTATGTTACACAGTAACTTTCATATCAGTTGTTGAAGCATTACTATCTGTTAAACTAAATATTCCTTTTGTAACAGAATTAGTTTCAAGTCTTCCTTTCTTTAGCTTAAGTCTTGGTTGGGTATTGCCAATGGTATTGGCTTGGTTAGTAGGAATGGCATCTAAATTAGTTGAAGGAAAAGTTTCAGCAGGAAGTGCTGCTTTAGACGAATAATATTGATTTTTAAACCTCCTTATGCTACAATTAAGTCTAGCTTTAAATAAGGAGGTTTTTAATGGATAATGTTTTTAAAAATAAGAGGCCTTACCAAAACTTTTGGTCAAACAAATGCTGTAGATGGGGTTGATATGAATATCGAACTTGGTGATATCTATGGATTTATTGGAAGAAATGGTGCTGGTAAAACAACTCTTATTAGAATTTTATTAGGTCTTTGTGAACAAAATTCCGGTGAAATAGAACTTTTTGGTTCATCAAATATATTTGAAGGAAGAGATAAAACTGGTTGTATTATAGAAAATCCTGCATTTTTCCCAAAAATGTCTGCAAAAGATAATATAATCGCACAGTCAAAAAGTTATTGAGGGTTAAACTAAGTAATGAAGAAATTGAAGATTTACTTAGAACTGTTGGTCTTGAATCAACTGGTAGAAAAAAAGCAAAAGATTTTTCACTTGGTATGAAACAAAGACTTTCAATTGCTCTTGCACTTGTTGGAAATCCAGAATTTTTAGTTCTTGATGAACCAACAAATGGTTTAGATCCAGAAGGTATTAGAGATGTTAGAAATCTAATTTTAAAAATTAAATAAAAGAAAAGAATATTACAGTTTTAGTTTTCAAGTCATATCTTAGGAGAGCTACATAAATTAGCTACTAAAGATGTGGAGTTATTGATAAAGGTAGATTAATAAAAGAATTTACTGCTAAAGAACTTGATGAAAAACTGAAGATGGTTTTGAAATCAAAGTTAGAGAAGAAGATGTATTAGCTGCAAATGAATTTTTCACAGAAGCTAATACAAAATTTACGATTAAATAATGAAAAATGTATATTTACAATCTCCAGCGAAGAAAATTCAATGAAATTCTAAAAACAACTTACTGCAAAAGGAGTTATTCCAACTGCTTATGGTTCAAAAATGTAGATTTAGAAGATTATTTCTTGGAATTGATAGGAGATAAACATGAATAGAGTTTTTAAGTTATGATAAATTTAAATTACAAAAATCAAAAATATTGGTGGATTTGTACTTTAATAGCAATAGCTATAGATACAATCAGAATAATTGTATTAAAAACGGTATGAAATATTTTGGGTGGCTCAAAAAGTTTACCTTTTGATGCATACAAGCGATTACATCTCCAGTAACTTTTCTATTAGCTATAATTATATGTTTATTTGTAGGAAATGACTTTAAAACAGGTACTATTAAAAAAACATTGCATCTAAAAGGGATTCATAGACATGAGATAGTTCTTTCAAAAATTAATTTGGAGCTATGTTTTATCTTTTTATTTTTATTACTTTAAAGTGTACTTGCAGGTATTGTATCAATTATATTACTAACTAACTTACTTCAATAAAAGGTAAAAGAACTTGTTGAGCTTATAAAACTTACAGCATTTGGTTTTGTTGCGGTATGTGCTTTCTCATCACTATTTAGCAATTAGTTTTACATTTAAAAAGTTCTGGTATTTCTATGGCTATTTCAATCATATTTATAATGCTAAGTGAAATTGTGATTAACTTACTTGAAGTGTTGTTAAAAATTAAAAATCTCAAAAATATATTTCCTAATTTTATATCAACAATCACAGTAAGCGGAGCTTCATCTAAAAATAGTAACAACTTTTATTATTTCAATGATTGTTTGGACTGTAGTTTTGTTCTGGACTAACTATCTTAATTTTCAAAAACAAGAAATTAAATAATATAATAAAAATAAAAAAAGCAGACTTAATTGTCTGCTTTCAGACTGATGACAAAAGGTGTCGATGAGCAATCATTGGCACTTTTTGAAAGTGGAGAAAAAGAGGTAAAGTAGTATAATAATTAAACTATAGGCAAATAATTTTAAAAAGAACGCCACCCTTGACGTGAATTATTTTTGTTTTATATATTTTTATCTCTTTTTTTAAATTATTTTTCGAAGTTTATTTGCTTTTTAACGTCTAGCTTTTTAAACAAAGGTACTTCCTTTATCCGTCATCTCGACCAACGCGAGAGATCTCATACTTTAGCTTTTAGCAAAAGTAAATGTATCATAGATACATTGGGTACCAGGAACCTTGTTGTTTCATCAATAAAAACAAAAAAATAAAAAAAGCAGACTTAATTGTCTGCTTTTTATTTTTAATTTCCATTAGATTCATTTCTTTTGCATTTTTGCTTCTTCAGGTATTGAAAATTCTTTAACTTGATTTATATCAGAGAGTTGTTTTTGATTCTGCATCAAATGAAATATTACCTTGTTTATCATGTTTTATAATACCTTTAATATTTGTTTGAAATTCCACTGGATAAAAAGTATTTTTATCTATTACATATTTTATCTCATATTTTTCAATATCCATATTTTTAAATGTACTTTCTAAAAGTTGGTTGTGATGAAAGTGAAAGTTTAAGAAGAGCTTGTTTAGCTGTTTCATCATTTCCTTTATAGCTTATTGTATAATTTGAACCTTCTTCAGTTATTACCGAATCTTTTTCTATTATTTTAAATAATTCTGGTATAACTTCTAGATTTCCAATATCTTTTTGTTTTTTCAAAAACTTCTTTTGAATTTACCATTAGGAACTTTTTGCCCATTGCTTAGTCATAGATGAGTAAAAGTACATTTCATTCTCTGAAAAATACATTTTATAGTCAGATGAATTTTTCCCCATTATAGTTTTACCTTCTAATTTAATTAGAAGTGGATTAGAACTTGATGTTATTTCAGTTTCTATGTTAATAGTTATACCTTTGCCGAAAAATATCGCTAGTTGATTTGTTATTAAGTTTTAATTTAAAGGTTTTTAATTGTTTTTGATGCCTCAATAAATTTATCTCTTAGCTCTTCTAATGAAATATTAGCTTTTTATAGTATCTTCTTTCTTTTCAGTATTATTATTGTTGTTATTGATTATTATCACCTTTTTGATGAGCAACCAACTGCTACAAGTGAAATTGAGCATAAAGCTAATGCCATTAATAATTTATTTACTTTTCATGTTTTTACCTCCTAATTTGTATCTCAATTGTAATATATTTTTAACAAAAAGTAAATACTTTTTATCATTTTTACAATAAAAATACAGATAAATAACCTTTATCTGTATTAAAAATCTATTTTGGATCTATACTTTCTGCATTTTTAGTTCGTCAGGTAGCACAATTTCATTAACTCCATTTATATCAGAGTAAGTTGCTTTTATAAACAAAGTCCCAATTTATAAAAAGCTTGTCCATCTTTAATCGCTGCATAATTAGCTATTATATCAAATTCTTTTGGTATAAATGTCTTAGAATCTATTGTAATTTTTGCATTCATTTGTTGTAAAGTCATTGCCTTCATTATTTTATCTTCTACAACTGGTGTTATTAGCTTTGCAATTTTTAAGAAAGAGTCTGAAGAATAATTGTCATTTCCTTGGAAAGTAACTTCTATAACATCGACTTTTTCTTCAACTTTTAAATTCGCTTGATTTTCGCTCATAAATTCTAAAATAGAGTCAAAATTTACAATTTTTCTTTTTCTATCATAAACATCTCTAACTTCTTTTATGAGTTGCTTTATACCAAGCTTTTGTACTAGCCTTTTGAGCATATGTTGTATTATCAGTAAGATATTGCATATCTTCTATTTTTCTTTCCATCAATGTTAGCTTGATTAGTAATTTTTTTACAGTAAAAGCTGGTTCTTTTTACCATAGAATAATTAGAATCAAAAGAGTTGTTTACTTCTTTTAGCTGAAGTTTTTGAATTTATAAGAAAATTTAGTATTTGCATTCGCACTTTTTACAGCTTTTTGAGGCATCTGTAACTTTTTGTAAAAGTTCATTAGAAAGAGCTACTTTAGTTTCCTTCTTTTCGCTAGTATTAGCATTATTTGTTGTAGTATTAGCTTCTTTTTTTCTCTGTATTTCCTTTCTTTTCTTGGCATCCAACTGCAAAAGATTGAAAGTGAACATAGTGCTAATGCTAATGATATTTTTCTGTACTTTTTTTCATAAATTACCTCCTTATCGGTAGCTACATTGTAATATATTTTTTAAAAAGTAAATACAATTATAATTTTTACATAAAAATACAGACAAATTGCATTTGTCTGTATTAAAATTAAACTCTATTTTGGATCTGCATTTTCTAGAATTTTTAACTTCGTTAGGAATTACAATTTCTTTAACTTCGTTTTATATCTGAGTAAGTTGCTTTTATATGAAAAATCCCAAGTTAAAACAGTTTGTCCGTCTTTAGCTTTTTGTATATTTAGCTATTACATCAAATTCTTTTGGTATAAAAGTCTTAGCATCTATTGTAATCTTAGCAGTCAAATTTTCTAGACCCATTTCTTTTTATATTTCCTTCTATAACTGTTGTTAACAGTTTTTGCAATTTTTAAGAAAGAATCTGAAAGCAGTTTGATCATTTCCTTCGTAAGTAACTTCTATAATATCGCCTTTTTCTTCAACTTTTTAAGTTTGCTTGATTTTCACTCATAAATTCTAAAACAGAGTCAAAATTTACAATTTTTCTTCTTCCATCGTAAACTTTTCTAAGTCTTTCATGAGTTCCATGCATCCACTCTTTTTGTCTTAGCATCTTGAACATACATTTTATCATCAGTAATATATTGATCATTTTCAAGTTTTTTGTCCATCATTATCAGCATGACGAGTTAATTTTTACAATAAAAGCTGGTTCTTTTTACCATAGAAAAATCAAAATCTAAAGTTGTGTTTAATTGTTTAATTGAACTTCCGAATTTATAAGTTAAATTAGCTTTTGCATTCGCACTTTTTACAGCCTTTGATGCATCTGTAACTTTCTGTAAAAGTTCATTAGAAAGAGCTACTTTAGTTTCCTTCTTTTCGCTAGTATTAGCATTATTTGTTGTAGTATTAGCTTCTTTTTTTATCTGTATTTCCTTTCTTTTCTTGGCATCCAACTGCAAAGATTGAAAGTGAACATAGCGCTAATGCTAATGATATTTTCTGTACTTTTTTCATAAATTACCTCCTTATCGGTAGCTACATTGTAATACATTTTTAACAAAAAGTAAAGACTTTTGAAGTTTTTTAGTAAAAAAACAGACAAATAATACTTTGTCTGTTTATTTTTATCTCGCTTCAAAATCTTTTGCATTTTTAACATCATATGGAATAACTATTTCTTTAACTTCATTTTATTTCAGAATATTTAAAGTTTAAACTCATATCAAATGTTAATACTTTTTGTGCCTTCACTAACTGTCATCTTTGTCTTTATGTCATAATCAACTGGTATAAATGTATTTTTATCAATAAGTACTTTTTATTTCTAAATTATCAGCTTTTTTTGAAGATCCAAGCATTCTACCAGCTGCAGGTTCAGTTGAAATTATTGTATTTTTTAAAGGATTATTTATTTCATCGTCATTTCCTGTATAAGTTACTACAAAGTTTGAACCTTCTTGTTCAACTTTAATTTTATCTTTCAGAACTTCCAATAACTCTACAATATTTTTAAAGTTTACAGAATTTTTCTTGCTTTTTTTATATACTTTTTAATTCATCCTCATTAATATTAACCCATTCTTTAAGTTCTGAATCTGTTAAGTAAACATTATTTTTGTGTAAAATAAATACTAGCTTTTATAAGATTCACCATCTGTAGTTGAAGTGCTATCAAATTTTACAGCAAATGGCTCTTTTTGTCATTGTTGACTCTAATACTAAATCAGTAGTTACTGTTTTTACCTGAAATTTCTCCAACTACTTGAGTTTTTAGCATTAACTTTTTGCGCTTTTTACTGCATTTGTAGCATCAGTAACTTTCTTAACAAGCTCTTGTGAAGTAATATTAACTTTTTCTTCTCTGTTTTTTGTTTCTTTAGCTTCTTTTTGTTGAACAACCAACTGCAAAAGACAGAAATTGAACAAATCGCTAAAAGCTAATGAAATTTTTTTCGTAATTTTTTCATACTTACCTCCAATTGTTTATCTATTATTCTTTACCCCTATTTTTAATATAAAAACTGTTGAAATAATTAGGAAAAATCCAATATAGTCAATTAATTTTAATTTCAAATTAAGTAAAACTACACTAAAAATATTGCTGATAGTGGTTCAAATGTATTTTAAAAGACTTGCATTTACAGATCCGATTAAATTAACTCCACTCATAAATAAGAAAAATGAAATTACAGTTCCAATTACTACAAGTCCTAAAAATGCAAAAAAATAGTTAAAAATCTAATTCAACTGATATTGTCCAAGGTCTTAAAAGTAAAGTCAAAAACTCCCCAATAAACATTGAATAACTTAAAACTGAAAAAGCAATTAAATTTTTAAGTAATACAACTGGTGTTAAACTATATGCAGCAAGTCCAACTCCTCCAAGCAATCCCCAAAATAATGCCATTTTATTAATTGAAAAGAGTCTAAATTCCCATGTGTTGTAATTAAAAATGTTCCAGTTATTGCAAATATCAAAGATACTATTTCTATTTTACTAGGAAATCTTAAATTTCTCAAACAAACATATACAACTAAATAAGATACTCCTAAACATTTGTAAAACTGTTGCTGTTGCTGCATTTGAATAGGAAATCGCCATAAGGTATGTAAACTGAGCTCCTACAAGTCCAAATATTCCAAAATTTATAAGTCTTAAAATATCTTTTTTTATCTTTAAGTGGATCAAATGTTTTTACCAACAACAAAAAGAGATAGAAAAATAGAATTATAGATGCAGTCAAAAGTCTTATGGGAGAAACCCAAAGTGGAGATATTTTTCTTAACAGAAAATAAATAATCACTACAAAATCCCGAAAAATCCCCAACAAATCGCGCCGGAAATTGCATATAAAAATCCTTTTTGTATTATTGTTCATTTATTTCATACACCTTCTTGTTTGCTAATGCTTCGTCAATAAGTCTATCAACATCTAAAAGAGATAAACTGTTATTTATATCTTCAATCTTAGGTTTTGTAACTGGATGTTTTTGGTAAAAATACAGTGCAACAATCTTCAAAAGGTAAAATACTTGTTTCATAAGTATCAATAGTTCTTGCAATATCAATAATTTCAGTCTTATCCATTGCAATTAATGGTCTTAAAAATTGAAATTTCAGTAGATTTATCAACAACTGTAATTCCTTGAATTGTTTGACTTGCAACCCTGTCCTAAACTTTCTCCAGTAATTAATGCATGATAATTTTGTTTAATAGCAAGTTTTTCAGCAATTTTCATCATAAAAAAATTCTACCTAAAATAGTAATTTCTTTTTCAGGACATTTACTTGCTATTTCCTTTTTGAATAGGCAAAAGATTTATACTTGTCATTGTAAATTTTCCAACATAATTTGAAAGAATCTTTGATAGGTCCTTAACTTTTTCCCTCTCCTCTTTCACTTGTAAAAGGATATGAGTGAAAATGAATTGCACCAATTTCCATACCTCTTTTTCCCATAACAAAACCTGCAACGGGACTGTCTATTCCACCTGAAAGAAGCAAAAGACCTCTTCCACTTGAACCAATCGAAGTCCACCAAAACCTTTATATCTTTTTACATAGACATATACATATTCTTTAACATCTACATAAATTGGCATTTTGTGGATTGTGAACATCAACCTTTAAAAGATTTCCAAAATTTTTAAGTACGACTCCACCAAGATCTCTTGAAAGCTCTGGTGATTTTTGGAGTGAATTTCTTATCAACTCTATTTACAAAAAAACTTTAAAAAGTTTTTTCTTCATTTATCCCTAAATCATTTACTAAAATTCTTGTAGCTTCTCTAATATTTTCAAGCTTTTTTTCTCTGTTCTTAGAACTTCGCAGATATAGAAAATACCGAAAACTTTTTTTGATTTGTTCAATCATTTCATCAAAAAGTTCTCTATCAGCTTTTTATATAAACTTTTTCCTTGTTCTTTGTAAAATTCTTCAACTTCAAAGTTTTTCAATCGCTTTTTATCTTTCTAATTATTCTGTTTTTCAAAATCTTTTTCTATTATCGCCCTTTAAAGTCAACTCTCCGAAACTTACACTGATTAAATAATCCATTATCTTCCTCTTTTCATAATCGTTCTAATTTCATTTACATATTTTTCCAAATTTTTCAATAAATATTGCAATTTCATCTTCTGTATTGAATTCAGATAGTGAAATTCTTACAACTCCGTCATTGTATTTATTATCAAGACCGATCCCGTCAAAAGTTCTACTCTTTTTACCCTTGCTACAAGCAGAGCCTGTTGATATATAAATCTTTTTCACTTTCTAAGAAATGTAAGAGTACCTCACTTCTAATATTTTTCAAAAAGCTACTGTTACAATATTTGGAACCCCGTCTTTATTTGTTAAAAATTTATGGTCTTCTATCTTTGAAATTCCAGCAATCAGAAGATCTCTTAAATGTTCTAAATGTTTTTCTTTTTCTAAATTTTCATACATAAATTCAGTAGCAACCTTTAAACCCATTATACCTGCAACATTTTTCAGTTCCAGATCTAAAGTCTTTTTCCTGACCACCACCTAAGACAAAAAGGTCTTAAATTTATATTTTTTTATTAACGTAGATTGCTCCTATGCCTTTTTGAGCATGAATTTTATGACCACTCAAAGTTAAAACATCAATCTTAGATTTTTACATCAATATTTACTTTTTCCGAATGCTTGTGCTGAATCAACATGAAAAATACATTTCTTATTCTTTTTCCTTGATAGCTTTTTCCAATACTCTCAACATCTTGAATAATGCCAAGCTCATTATGAACATAAGCTATTGAAACTATTTCAGTATTTTTCATCTACAAGTTTTTCTTACACTTTCAATATCGATATATCCAAATTCATCTAAACTTAAAGTCCTAATCTCTTTTTTTCTCTTTTTAAAAACTTAAAAACATTGTAAACTGAAGAGTGTTCAATATCAGTCGAAACAATATTTTTCCCCTTTGCAGTTGAAATCGCTCCAAAAATTGCAGTATTATTTCCCTCAGTTGCACAAGAATTAAAAAAATACCTCTTCTGATTTACAATTAATATATTTTGCAATAACTTCTCTACAAGAATTTATATCTTTTGTAACAGAATATCCGAAATCGTAAAGTGAAGACGGATTTCCATAATTTTTCTTTTAAATATTTAACCATTATATCTATAACTTCATCACGAACTTTAGTAGTCGCGGCATTATCTAAAATAAATCATAAAAAAACTCCTTAAAAACTCATTTGCCCATTACTATATTTTTAATATAAAATCAAGAAATAAGCAATAAAAAAAGATTATAATGTTAGACAATGTTAATTTATCAAAAATAAAATTTTTGATTTCCGTAAATAATTATGATATTATATGAGCATAGAAATATAGTTTAAAAATTTGTAATTTAGGAGGTTATTATGAAATCTGGAGCTGGTCTTATTAATTTTTATTTCTTGGGTAGCACTTTTTAAAAGGCTCATTAGGGATTATGGGTTTAATAGTCCTATTTAAGCTATCAAAAGCATTAGATATTTACATTAGTGGCGTAAAAGATGATAGTTTCTTTTAATTTAACTAAAAAGACTGAGTAGAACTCAGTCTTTTTATTTTTGTTATTCAACTAACGCACCGTCTGCATCAAATGTATATTTTACATTGTCGATTTTTATAGTTTTATCTTGAGCAATTATTCCACCGCTTTCAGCATAATACCATTTTCCATCAACTAATATCCATTCACTATCAGCAATACGTCCACTTGCATTTGCATAGTACCAATTTCCATTTACTAATACCCATTCGTTTTGTGAAATTCTTCCTGTTGCATTTGCATAGTACCATTGACCATTAATAGTTGTCCATTCATTCTTAGACATTGTACCATTTGGTTCAATATAGTACCATTTACCGTCTTCTTCTAACCAACTATCAGTTACCATTTTACCGTCTTTATCAAATTTATACCATTCATAATCAATAAGTTTCCAAGTATTAGTTAACTTATCTTTTCCATCATCTGATTGGTAAACCCATGATCCATCATCGTTTTTGTACCCATCCATATTTTGGTATTCTATTGATTTTTACAACTTCTTTAAGTTTATCATTTGTAACTGTGATTTCAAAAGTTTCTCTATCAACAGTATATCCTTCTGGAACTTCTACTGTAACTTTATATTTTTGCACGTGGAATTTCACCATGGAATATATTTTTGAAATATTTACTTTGAGTTAAGTCTGTCTTTTTCTTTAGTTTCAAGATTTTTCAACAACTACTTTAACTCCGTCTGGAAGTTCTTCTAAACCTTCAAATACTACATTTACAACATCGCTTAAAAGTTTCTTTTTGTTTTTAAATATAACTTTCTTTGGCTTATTTTTCTTCAACTTTGAAATGAATAACTTTAGATTCAAAAGTTAAACTATCATCAAATGTAGTTATTTCAGCAGTATATTCACCAACTGGTAATATAGTCATATTAGCTCTGTGGAAACTAACACCTGTAAGTTTACCTTCACCATTCTTTATAGCTGATTCATATAATTTAGTGTAAGTTTTAAAGTTATCTTTTTCAAGTACATTTCCGTTTTTGTCTTTGATTATATAGCTTCCACCAGGTCCCATGTAGTCATTATCATACTCATCAATTTGTAATCTGATATTAACTTCTCCATGTCCAGCTGGAATAACTTCTTCTTTTTGTTTTTGTTTCAAAAACAGCTTCTACAGTTTTATCTTTTTCTGCTGTTACATCAACTTGTTGTGATGCTAATGGTTCATATACATCAGGAATTTGGTCAATATATACTGAATAGTTTCCTGGTGCAACATTTAAAAGACCATTATTAAAGCTAAAGTCTATTATTTGATGCCAATCTTTTCCATCATTAACATAAACTTTTTTTCTTTCCAATTAATTTCAATTGGGAACATATTTAAGTTTTCAGAACCTTCAATATGTCTTCCTTCAAAGTCTTTATAATTTGTTACTCTAAATACAGGTTTAATATTTGCACCTAAATCTTGTGGTTTTTCTTCTTTTTTCAGTATAAGCAGAACCATCTAAGTTAAGAGAAGCAATATTTCCTGCATGGTCAAAAAGTATGAATAGAGATATCTTTTAATTCTACTCCTTCTGGAAGTTCAAAAGTACCATCATCTTTTGCTTCTATCCATTGAGTTTCACCTTTTGCATCTTTATATTTTAAGAATGTATCTTCAACACCACTTAAATTATCAGTAATTTCTGGTTTATAGATTTTTCCTTCTACCTTTGGAGTAGCAATTTTTGGTGAAGTAACGTCAACTTTTACTTCAAATTCAACTTTTTGTTGATTATCTACGGCAGCCCCATTTGTTTCTGAGTTACCTTTAACTACATATTTGTATTTTCCTTCTGGAAGTTCTTTGTTATCAGTTGTTTTACCATTCCAGTTAGTTTGATCTATAACATTTGATCTTGCAGAATCTTCACTGTAATTGTTACTGTTCTTATAACCATAGCCTGAGCCATTTTCATAAACAACATTTCCATTTTCATCTAAAAACTTCTACTGAAATATATTGAGTATTTCTATAGAATACACCTTTAAATTTAACAAAATCTTTGTTATTATCTGCATTTGGTGAAATTGCTAAATTATCTTTTTGAGAATGTAACATCTTTTAGCATTTATTCCTAGAGGAATTTCTCCTTGACTTCCAATGAAATTGTACTTTTGTCCCTTTTCACTAGTCCAACTCTTATCTCTTGCATAAGGGTTGTTTTCAACTGTTACAAGAGAAGTAAAGTTTGAAGTAAATCCACCATTTTGAACCATGTAGATAGGAAGTTCGTTATTTAGGTCGAATTCATAAACAGGTTTTTCCCAAAGAGGTACATTAGCCCATTTTCCTTTAAATCCACTAAATGCTATACTAACTGCTTTTGCTCCGTCTTTTGCATCATCAAAGAATACAAAACCTTCTAAGAAGTAACCATTAGGCATATTCTTGCTTAATTCAGCTTCATATTTACTTGCATCAACAGTTATCTTAACATTTACTGAACCTTTAGCAGGAACAGTAACTGTTTGTCCTTTAATTGTTTCTAAAGTTTTTGTCTTTAAAGCAAATTTTCCGTCAGCAGTTTCATCAGTACCTAAAACTGTCTTATAGTTTAAAGTTCTATCTTCGTTTCCGATATTTACAACTTTTTAAATTAATTTCGAATTTGCTTTCAATATCATTTAACCAAACTTTTGGATTATTTTCACTATCAACTACATAAAGATCACTTGATGTAGCTTTTTCAACATTAACGGCACCTGCACCTTGTTTTCTAGGAGAGAAGTAATTTTCTGTTCCCTTTTCGATAACTGGATCAGCAGTACTCATCATGATTGCCTTTATAACGTCATATTCATTTTCTCCTGTAATTTCAGGATGTCTTTTATTTAAGCTTTCTCTTACAAGAGTAACAGCACCTGCAATATGAGGAGTAGCCATTGAAGTACCACTCATTGTCGTATATTTATTATTGTTTATTGATGAATAAATAAGTCCACCTGGAGCTGTTATATCAGGTTTGAAAGTTCCGTCAGATGTTATACCATAAGATGAGAAATCTGTTAATTGACCACCCTTAGCATAAGGTAAAACACTTAATTGTCTTGTAAATTTAACTTTTTTATCAAGATTTGCAAGGATATGTTTACCAGCAGAATTTCCTACGAAAACAGATGGAATTTTTAAGATCTTTTGTTTGTTCTCCAAAACTCATATTTATAAGTTCTTCCCCACCACTTTCGTGATTGTATATTATAACCCCAATAGCGCCTTTACTATGAGCTAAAATAATCTTATCTGCAAAAGTCTTCGCTCCTCTTTTTACTATAACAACTTTACCTTTTACATCTTTTCCAGCATAATCACTTTCTTCATTTCCAAGACCAGCATCTATAACTTCATATGTTGCAAAATCTTGTCCTTCTTTTATAAAGCTCTTTTCAGTATCAGGTTTTCCTTCATCATCATAACCTGTGAAGTATTCACCTGATTTTAAAGCACCTTCAACTCCTTCAACACTGATTGTTCTTACTCTTTCAACATCAGTATACATTGCAGCAACAGTTAAAGCATCTTTTGCAACACCTGGACTTCCAACAGTACCAAAGTCTGGGTTAGTTACAGGTGGGTTTTCAGAAAACGCACCAAAATGTCCATCATTACCAGCAGCAATAGCTACGATAACACCCATTTTTCTTGCAAAAGCAATAGCTTTTTCCATAGCTTTTCCAACAGATGCAATTGATCCATTAGGAGAACCTAAACTTAGGTTTACACTATCTGCACCAAGTTTTACAGAGTCTTCAACAGCTTTTGCATACATATGAGTATAAGTTGTTAGACCTTGGAAAACACCCATAAATATAAGTTGTGCTTCTGGAGCTGTTCCTATAATTTTTTCTTTCTTAACTGTTCCGTCATTTTGTGTAAATTCAGCTTCTGTTTTAGGATTACCTACAGAAATACCTGAAACGTGCATTCCGTGAGATTCTTCTCTAATTTCTTCCTTTACATTTTCCCCATTTGTGCTGTAATTATGAGCATAAACAACTTTGTCAGTTCTCCAGCTACCATAGTTAATTCCAGCTTCTTTCATCTTAGCAGCCATTGCTTCTTTATTTGGGAACTTACCTTTTGAGACATCAGAAACTCTTAAAATATCATGATTAATATCAACACCAGTATCTAATACAGCTACTACTCTACCTTCTCCGTTGTATTTCTTTCTAAGTTCGTCAGTAACTTTCATTAGATTGTTTGAATCTAAGCTTCTTTTCTTTCTCTTTGAAATAAATTCTTGTTCAGATTGTTTAACTTGTGGCTTTAAGAATTCATTTGAAACTTCAACTGACTCAACTGATACCATTTTTGAAATTTTTTTCAATATTTTTTTAGCCTTTAGTTTTTAAAGCAATTCCTGCAAATAGAAAATCATATTCATAGAATACTTCATAACTAATATCAGCCTTAGTTAATTCATCTTTAAAAGGTATTAATTAAAGCTTTTTGATTTTTGCTTCTCTAGCTTTTTCTGCCTTCTGGAGTTTTTAAACTAGAAAAATCTACTTCTGAATCTTCTTTTAAAACTACAATATATGTTTTTCCTCATTTTCATTAACTTTTTGAGTTGTTTGTAGTTTTTGAAATTTTTTTGTTGTTGTATTAACTTTTTCATTAGCAAAAATAGCACTTGTACTACTTAGTAATAATGAAAATGTTAATAACAGAGTCAAAAACCTTTTTCTTCATAGAAAAAAATCCCCTTGAATGTAAATTTGAGTATAGAATATACTACTTTATCAGTATAACATATTTGTTTAGTTTTGTATATACCATTTAAAAGTGGTATTTTTACTAAAACATTGAAATATAGACTACTTAAAAAATTTTTGATTTACCTATTGACTTTTAATAGAAATTTAATTTATAATAGTAGTAATCTAATTTCTATTATTTAAAATTTAATTTCTAAATTTAATTAGTTTAAAAAAATATAAATAGAAATTTAATTTCTATAAGGAGGATGTAAAAATGAGTTTTGGAAAAAAAGATTAAAAACATTAAGAGAAAAGAAAAATTTAACTCAAAAAGAACTTGCAAAATCTTTTTAGGAACCACTTCTAAAACTGTTAGTAATTATGAAGCAAAGGACCTAAGACCTAGAAAAATGGAAATGTATGAGAAACTTGCAAATATTTTTGAAGTGAATGTAAATTATTTACTTACTGACGAAGAATACTTCATTATAAATTCTGCAGAAAGTTTTTGGAAATAAAGGGTGCAAGAGATGCTCAAAGTTTAGTTGAATCTATGACTGGTCTTTTTCGCAGGTGGAGAGCTTCCCGAAGAAGATAAAGATGTACTTTTTGAAGCTATTTCAGAAGCATATTGGCAATCCAAATTAAAAGAATAAAAATATGGAAAAATAAAAAGTAGGTAAAAATGAGTAATAAATGGATTTACGACAAGGTTAATAGTCTTGTTAAGAAATATCAAACTAGAGATCCCGAAGAACTTATTAAACTACTCAATATTAATTTAATATATATGAATCCAACAAAGACCCTACTTGGTATGTATAGAGTTATTTTTAAAAAAATAGATTTATTTTCATACCAAATAATGTAGGAAGTCTTAAAAGACTGTATTGGCTCACGAGCTGGGACATGATCAACTTCATAGACAAGAATGTATTAAAGGTGCAAGTTTTTCATGAGAGTAGAATTTTCAATCCTACAAATATTTATGAAATGGAGGCTAATATCTTTGCTGCTCATCTTTTTAATTTCTGATGATGACATTATTTCAATGATTAAATATGCTCAAAGTGATAGAGAGCTTGCTTATGAAATTGGAGTTGACTTAAATCTTTTTAAATTTAAAAATTTCTGAAAATGGCAAAGATGAATTTACTTGATATTAATCAACAAAATAATTTTTGTGCCTGATTCTACTTTTTAAAAGACTATAAGCCACTTGATGACGATTGGAATGATATTTAATTTTATAAGGAGGAGTTATGGGTTTAATAGATTATTCTAAAGAGCCCTGCTCAGACATTGCATTTATTGATATGAAGTCATTTTATGCGAGTGTAGAATGTGTTAAAAGAGGACTACATCCTCTTAATACCTCACTTTGTGTTATGAGTAGAGCTGATAATTCAAAAGGTCTAATACTTGCAAGTTCTCCTACTTTTAAAGAGGTTTTTGGTAAAAAATGTTGGAAGAAGTAGAGATCTTCCATTTGATATAACTACAAGAAAATTTAATTATGCAAAATGCTTATAGACAAAATATTAAAATAACAAAGGAATATGTAAACTATATCGAAAAATGGGCTGCTAAAACTTTTTATTGTTCCGCCTAGAATGGCTCTTTATATTGCAGAAAATTTAAAAAATACAAAAAAATTCTACAAAACTATGCAGGTAAGGACGAGATATATCCCTATTCTATCGATGAGGGATTTATAGATTTAACTACCTCATTAGATTATTTTGTTACGGATAAAAAAATATGAGTAGAAGAGAAAAAAACTAGATATTATATCTTCAAAAATTCAAAATGAAATTTGGAAAGAAACGGGAATTTTTTTCAACAGTTGGAATGAGTAATTCAAATCCCTACTTGCAAAAATTAGCTTTGGATAATGAAGCTAAGAAAAAAATAAAAATATGAGAGCTAATTGGTCTTATGAAGATGTTGAAACAAAGTTATGGAAAATAAAAAATTTAACGGACTTTTGGGGAATTGGAGAGCGAACAGCAAAAAGACTTGAAAAACTTCATATTAACTCGATAGAAGAATTGGCAAATGCAAACCCTGATAGATTAAAAAGAGTTTGGAATTATCGGTGTTCAGCTTTGGTTTCATGCAAATGGTGTTGATGAAAGTAAAGTTACAAAACCATATATTCCGCAGTCAAAAAGGAATTGGAAATTCACAAGTTCTTCCTAGAAATTACAATAGTCAATCAGAGATTGAAATTGTACTTCGAGAAATGTCTGAACAGGTTGCAACAAGACTTAGAAGAATAAATAAAAAAGCGACTGTAATTTCTATCCATATCGGTTTTAGTTATGATGAAGATTTAAAGTCGATTAATTCAAGTAAAAAAATTGCTCCAACAAAGAGTACAAAAGAGCTTACAAATCATATTTTATCTCTATTTAGAGAAAAATATAGAGGTGGCTCTGTAAGGAATATCGGTGTTAGATTTGATAAATTAACAGATAGAGATTATAAGATTTTTAACTCTATTTGACGATATAAAAATAGTAGAAAGAAATACAAAATTAGAAAAAGCCATAGATGATATTAGAGATAAATTTGGCTATCTATCAATTCAAAAGCGACAGCCTTAATGAAAGGCTCACGAGTTAAAGAAAGAAGTACCTTAATTGGTGGACATTGTGGAGGACTTGACGGAATTATATGATTAATCGTAGTTACTTGCCTTATAAATCAGCAAGAGAATATTTAGATAGAGGAATGGCTAAGTGGATGGGATTTTTCATTTCAGAACATTCAACTGCCCTCTCCAAAGAAGGAGATACCATTGACTTTACAAAAGCTATGGACGAAGAAGAAAAACTATTTTTTTCTTATCATGGGCATTTTTAATAACAAAAAAATTTTACTATATACAAATTTACAAAAAGAGCCATATCTTGGAAAAATCTACGATATGACTAAGGAAAAACTATATCTTAATATGAAAAAAATAGAACACCTAACTTTTTATATTCACAAATTTTAAAACTTACAGTTGCAGAGGTGATTGAAGATGAATAATATTGAAAAATAATGTTCAATTTGACTACTTTAGTAGTAATTACCAAAAATTTGAAGAAGACTTTTACAGATTTTTCAGATATTAACATACCTCTAACATTTCTAACTGACGATATCCTAAGACTTATGGTAAAAAGCTAAAAATTACTTTAGACTAAATGCCATAAATTCAAGAGATAAAAAGATCATTACTTTATCTTTAAAGAACATACACATCTTGATAACACAGAAGTTTTTAAGATATGAGTATATCGGACATAAATCTTCAATATAATTAGTAATAATCTTTGAAGTGGAAAAAAATTTAGTATTAGTGATATAATATAGAACAATATAAAAAGATATAACTTTCATTTATAGAGGTGATAAAATGACTGAAATTTCTAGAATAAAATGTGGAACTGGTAATTGCTATATTGTATCAAATGGAAATAATGCAATCTTGGTCGATACAGGAAGCAAAGAAAAATTTAAATAAAGTAATATCAGAATGTAATAAATATGATATGAAACTTATTGTCCTTACTCATGTTCATTTTTGACCATGCAGAAAATGCTGCAGTATTATCTGAAAAATACAATATTCCTGTAGCTATAAATCAATTAGATGAAGAACTTTTGATAGTTATGATAAACAGCCACTCAATTCTTATGGAATAATTGGAAAAGTTATTCTTTCTCTATCTATCAAAAACTTGAAAATAGGAAAGTTGAAAAAAACCAAAAATCTAATATTTGTAAAAAGATGAAGATAAACTTTCAGAATATGGAATAGATGCAAAAATAATTGAACTTGCAGGACATACTAAAGGTTCAATAGGAATTGATACAGGTGATGGACTTATAGTTGGTGATGCTCTTGATAACTGGATTTCTCCTGCAACAGGACATCTATATAATGATTTTACCGAAATAAAAAGAACAGCTGAAAAATTAAATCTCTTGGCAATAGAACTCTGTATTATGGACATGGAGAGCCAACAAATAACAGATTTAAATAATTTTAATTAAATAAAAAAATCAACGGAAACCCGTTGATTTTTATTTTTTACTATTTTAATCTTATATATTTTGTAGCTCTGCCTATGCCCTCTTTTTATTTCTCTATCATCTACTAATTTCCTTAATGAACCCTCGATAGAACTTAGACTTAGAATTGGACAAAAGCTCTCTAATATCTTGCTTTGTAAATCTTCCGATTTTCTGTGAAATAGCCTTTCTTACAAGCTCTATAGCAGGAATATTTTCTTCTACAATAGAGAATCTATCTTCAAATTCCTTATATCCTGCAAGAATTATACCTAATAAATATTTCATAAATGGAAAAATATCCTCATCTTCTTCATGCCAATTGAATCCTGATTTTTGAAGTGCTTCATAATAAGCCGATTTATCCTTTGCAATCAAAGCTTCTAAAGATATATATTTACCTACATAAAAAAACCGCTTCTATAAAGTAAAAGTGTTGTAAGTAATCTACTCAATCTGCCATTTCCATCATTAAATGGATGAATACATAAAAAAATCGTGAATAAAAATTGGAATAGCAATAAGCGGATCTATATTGAAATTTCCAATAACTTTATTGTATTCACTACAGATATTTTTCTAAAGCTTCAGGTGTTTCAAAAGGTGAAAGAGGTGTAAATAAAGTTTCTGACTCTCCATTTGAATAATTTTTTTAGTAATATAATTTTGAATATTCTTAGTCTTTCCAGCAAGTGGATTATCCATATATTTAAACATCATTTTATGCATTTGTAAAAATATAATTCTTTGAAATAGAAATTACATCAAAATTTTCGTGAATAATATTAATAACATCTCTATACCCAGCAATCTCCTGTTCATTTCTATTTCTTGGAGTTGTCTTTTTCTTCAACTAACTTTTTAAGTCTTGAACTTGTCGTAACAATTCCTTCAATCTCATTTGAAGCCTCTGTACTTTTGAATCTTTTGCGATTTCAATAAGTTTATTTTAATTCTTCAGGTTTTTGCTTTAAATGTAATTCCTGTTTTCCTTGATACTTATAAATAGAAGCGACTAAAGATAAAAATTTCAGAGTCCCATTTTTTTATCTTTTATTTTTGGAATAATTAAAATTTCTCATTGAATTTCTCCTTAAAATAATTTTATCCCTTAAAAATATAGCACATTTTAAGGGATAAATCAATATTTAAGGGCAAAATTGTTTCTATAAAAATTAATATACAATTTTTGGAAGCTTATTTACTTTTTAACGTCTAGTTATTAAACGAAGATACTTTTCCTTATACGTCATCTCGAGCGTAGTCGAGAGATCTCATACTTTTGCTTTAGCAAAAGTAAATGTATCGAAGATACATAACAATAACTTACCCACAACAAAAAAATCAACGGATGTCCGTTGATTTTATTTCCTTATAAATCTAACAAATATACAGTTTCTGGGTTATTGCACCCTTTTCAGTATAAATCTTCCAATCACTTACATAATTTATAGAATATGTTCCCTCATCACCTTCATGTAAATCTGGAATATGATATGGTTCTTGAGTCAATACTGCCTTAAAACTATCTCCTTCCATAGAAATAGCCTCAAACCAAATATGTTCAAGATTTGTACTATCCAAATTACCTTCTTCATCTATTGTTTCAAGTCCTAATTTTTATAATAATAGTAATATCTTCATTACTTTCTTGTTTTTTTCTTAAGCATTCTTTCAACATAAGAAAAATCTTTCTCTAGCTAAATCACTCATTCTAGCAGTTTCTTCCTTACTTAAGAAAAAAACATTGGATTATTAACAAACTTTTCTGTAAATTTTGAAGGTAAACTTACAATGTTATTATTATAATCTTCTTCATTTTCATATAGGAAAATTATATTTGTTTTAGAATTATGAGATTCTTTTTCTATCTTCAAGTCCTCCAATAGTAACATTAGGATAATATTTCAAAGCATCAATCCATTTTTTAGATGTAGCAACTATTGGAGATCTATCATAAAAATTCCCAATTGTATCTCTTCTTCATCTTCATTAAAATAATTTCCATCTATCATTCTAGAAGCATAATTAGAAAGTAAGCTATAATGTGCTTCGTAATCTTTCTTATTTGAATCTAAAATCTCTATTTCGTGAAGATTACATCTACATAAACCATGAGTATGTAACCAAACTTCATTCTCATCATAAACTGCTTGAACAGTATATATGCTTGATGGAGCAGGAAGTACATTTGATTTTACTGCTAATTCAACCCATTTTTATTTAACATTCTTTCAGCACTTTTTCATCACAAAGAGCAACCATTTCAGGAACCATAGCATATACAAGTTTAAGTTGTAAAATGGTAACATATTTTAGCATCTCCTTCAAATTTCATATAAACAATTAAGGCATTCTTTACATTTTAAAAATCTGTTCTTTTTCTTCTTCTGTAAAATATTGTAATTGCCATTGATACATTTCTTCTGCATAAAAATCTCCAAGATAGAATCTTACATCAAAAATCAGTTCCTTTATATGATAGAACAATTTGTCCAGGATAATCTTCACTTGGAAGACTTTTTCTTTAATTTCAATACCATCTATTGCTTTTAATATTTTTTAAAAATATCTTCTGTTATTGTGTAATTATTAGGTACTAAAAGCTAACATATGTGAAAAATTCTTCCCAATAGGCAAGCGGTGCTTCTTTAAGGCTATTTTCTTCTTTCTTTTCTTTTGACCCATTAAATAATCCGTTAACAACCTTTTTAAAAACTCATTATTTTTCTCCCTTTTAAAACATAAACATTCACTGTCAGTATAGCACAATAATTGAGTATATTCAATATTTTTACATTTAAAAATATACTATAATATAACTTATAATTTTTAAAATAAAAACCAAAGTCAATTTTTCATATACTAGATACTCTATGCTACAATAGTCAAGAATAAAAAAATCTCTACATCTGAGGATAAGTTCTTAAACCTTTTATCAGTTACTATGATTTTTGCTAGAATACAGTAGCTGAAAAGGTCTACGTAAGGGTTATAAAAATAATCAAATTCCACTTCTCATACCACCTCTCTTTTTAATTTTTTGCATAAGAAAAAGCGACTAAGATTCTATTTCTTAATCGCCTTATATCTTCAATATTCAGTTTTATTTAGCTCGAGAAACTGGAATTTACCACTCTTTAAAAACTGATACATTAGTTGCTTTTTATTTTGCTCTCTAATCGAAAGAACCATTGCCATTACTATAATAATTATTTTACAAGCATAAGTTATATTTTGATTACCACCTACTGCTAATTGTGAGAAAACATTTATTAACGAATGTGTCATCACACATATCCACAAACTATTTGTCTTTATAAATAATGCGGATAAAATAAAGCAATTAGTTAACAATCCAATCAAAAATCCAAACACTTGTAATTGTGGCAATGTTCCTTCAATGTAGAAATAAGAAAAATGCCATATTCCCCATAGAACAAAAGTAGTTAAAGTTGAACTAATATAACTATGGCGTTCCATCATAATTGGTTGAAAAATATATCTCCACCCTACTTCTTCAATCCCACCAAAAAGGATTGCTTTAAGAAATAAGATAATAGGAATATACCACGTATTAAACGCTAATTTTCCATCAAATGCAACATAGCAAAAATCCAAAAGCAAGAACACAATAACGAGTAAATAACTGCTGATATTTTGCTTTATAGCGAAAAAATCCTTTAATATTTCCTTCGTACTGTACTTTTTGTATCTAAGTGCAATAATAGTTCCCCATAGAGCAGATGAAACTCCACCTATTCCAATAGCAACCATTCCCATTGGCATCGTATAATCTACAACAATACCCAAGTTACGCAATATAAAAACTATAATACATATCATCCATATTTGCCCTAAGGTTCCTAATAAATAAATAAAAATTGCCTTTTTTCGACTCATAAATTTTCTCCTAAATTCTAATTTGTCTACACTGCTTTAATCTTCTCATTTATCAATTCAATAAATGCTATCACAGTTGCTCCTATCATCGGAAGCCCATAAGGACTAAATAGAAAACCGATGACCAAGCCCGATTACATATTACATCTTATCCTCGAATAAAAGAATCTAACTCCTCAAATAAACAGAACACCATAATGATATACAGTAATACTGTTCCTATACCAAATAGGAATATCATGAAAGCCGTCAAAATTGATAACTACTTCAATTATTATAGCATAAATATCCTTAAAAATCTTTCGTTAAATCTTTTACTTCTATCAAAACATTCTCCCAACTAAAAAATCAACGGGTATCCGTTGATTTTTGTATTATACATTCATTTCCTCTCTAAACTTTGCAAGTGCCTTTTTTTCTAGACGGCTTACTGTCATCTGTGAAATGTTTAGCTCTTTTGCAAGGGCAACTTGTGTTTTTTGTTCAAAATATCTTCCAAGTATTATTTGCTTTTCAACTTCGGATAATTTGTCTAAAGTTTTTCTGATAAAGTCTTGATTATCAATAAAATCATATTCTTTATCATCTTCTCCAACGACATCAATTAAGTTTGTATCCTTATCTTCGCTATCTGAATTTTCAAAACTTTGGTCTAAGGATTGAGGTGTATAAACCTTACTAGCTTCCATAATTTCCAACACTTCTTCTTCAGAAAGTTCTACATAGTCTGCAATATCTTTAATTGTTGGAGTTCTTCCAAGCTCTTGTGTTAAATGATATTTTGCATTATTAACTTTTTTAGAGTTCTCCTGTATTCTTCTTGGAACACGAATTACCCAACCTTTATCTCTGAAATATCTCTTTATCTCTCCGACAATAGTCGGCATTGCGAAACTTGAAAATTCAAATCCTTTTGAAATATCATATCTATCTATGGCATAGATTAAGCCAAGACTTGCAACTTGGAATAAATCATCATAATCAATTCCACGATTTACATATTTTTAGCTAAAATTTCAGCCATATATAGATTTTTCAATTAATTTATCTCTAAGTTCTGGTGTGGATTTTTCAAAATACTCTTTAAAAGAGCTTTTTATTTGTTCTGAGTCCGGTTTGTTATATCCCTTTTTCATAGCCCTATCCTTTATTTTTTTAACTAAAAGTACACTTTTTTCCTTAAATTCTATTTTATCAACTAAATTTTCTAAAATTAATAAAAAGCAAATTTATTTTCTTCTTTTTGTTGAATTTCTGAAATAGATATATCTGGTAATACTTCAATTTCAATTTTATCTTCAATAACAGCAATGCTGATTTCAAAAACTACTTTCATCAACAAATAAGTTCATAACTTCAGAAATTGAAACTTTTAAATCTTCGATACATTCAATATCCATGGCTATTGTATTAGCTATGGATGAGATTGAAAAGTCTAACTGTTGAAATATATCTGAAGGAATTTTTACAAATATCTTATCCATAATTACTCCTCAATATCAAATACTTTGTCTAAATCAGTTATTAGAAAAATCTTCTTAATATGTGGTTTTTAACCTTTTAATAACAAGTTTTTCTCCATTTTCCTTTAAGTTCTTGTAAATACTTACAAAAGATCCAAGTCCTGTTGAATCAATATATGATAGGTTATCACAATTTACTACTATATTTTTAATTCCTTTAACGGAATTTACTTTATCTTTAAAAAGCCTGATTAGAATTTATATCTAAATCACCTTGTAAATCGACAAATAGTTTTTTCTCCTTCTTGTCTTAAATCAACTTTTTAATTCCATAATATCTCCTTATTCAACATCATTTACATATTTTGCAACTGCAACGATCTTGTCATCTTCTTTATTTACATCTTTAATTATAACTCCTTGAGTATCTCTACCTTTAACAGGAATATCCTTAACAAGAAGTCTTATAATTCCACCACTTTGTGAAAGAACTATAACTTCGTCACTTGGATTTACAATTTTTGATGAAACAACAAAACCTGTTTTTATCAGTTACTTTATAAGTTTTAACACCTTTTTCCGCCTCTATTTTGTACTTTGTAACTTGAAGTAAGAGTTCTCTTACCATAACCAAATTCAGAAATTACAAGTAGATGCTTTCCTTCTGAATCAAGATTCATAGAAACAACTTCATCATCTTTATCAAGTTTAATTCCTCTTACACCTTGTCCAGTTCTTCCGATTTCTCTTAAATCAGAAAGTGCAAATTTGATTGCAAGTCCTTTTCTTGTAACAATTATAGCTGAATCTTCAACTGTTGAAACTCTAACTTGAATTAATTCGTCATCATCAACTAAGTTAATAGCCTTCATACCAACTTTTCTAATAGATTTGAAAAGTTCAACAGATGTTCTCTTGATTGTACCTTTCTTTTGTAGTCATAATTAAGTATTCATCAGCTTCTGTTTCTTTTAACTGGAATTACTGCATTTACTTTTTCCCCATGCATTAATTCTAAAAGATTTATAATATTTTGTCCTTTAGCTTGTCTCTTTCCTTCTGGGATTTCGTAAGCTTTTAATTTATATACTCTTCCCTTATTAGTGAAGAATAAAATTACACTATGAGTTGAAGTGATGAAAAGACTGTCAACATAGTCATCTTCTTTTTGTAGTAAGAGCTACAACACCTTTTCCACCTCTATTTTGTACTTTGTAAGTATCAGAAGGAATTCTCTTAATGTAACCTTGTTTTGTAAGAGTTATTACAACATCTTCTTTCTTTTGATTAACTCTTCAATTTCGATTTCATCAAAATTAGGTTTGATTTCAGTTCTTCTGTCATCTCCAAATTTTTTTCTTTAATTTCAGAAAGTTCTTCTTTAATAATATTTAAGATTAATCTTTCATTTCCTAAAATTTCTTTAAGTCTAGCAATTTCTTTAATCAAAGAGTTATATTCTTCTTGTAATTTTTCTCTTTCAAGACCTTGAAGTCTTCTTAAACGCATTTCTAGGATACTTTCAGCTTGAATTTTAGTAAAGCCAAAACGTTCCATAAGTTTTTCTTGAGCATCAGAATAAGAAGCTCTAATTATCTTGATGATTTCGTCAATATGATCAATTGCTTTTAAAAGACCTTCAACGATATGAGCTCTATCCTCAGCTTTTTTAAGCTCAAATTTACAACGTCTTGTAATTACATCTCTTTGATGTTCAACATAATGTCCGATTAATTCCTTTAAAGTTAAAACTTTTGGCTCACCATTTACAAGTGCAAGGTTAATTACACCGAAAGTAGTTTGCATTTGTGTATGTTTATAAAGATTATTTAAGATAATATTAGGGTTTGCATCTCTTTTAATTCGATTACAATTCTAATTCCCTTCATATTACTTTTTTCATCTCTAAGGTCAGAAATACCTTCAATTCTCTTATCTTTGATAAGTTCAACAATCTTCATAATCAAATTAGTTTTATTAACTTGATATGGAATTTCTGTAACTATAATTCTAGTTTTTGTTATTGTATTCTTCAATATTTGCAACTGCTCTTACAGTAATTTTTCCACGTCCTGTATGATAAGCTTGTTTAATTCCTTCAAGTCCCATAATATTTGCACCAGTTGGAAAATCAGGTCCTTTAACAAATTTCATAAGTTCATCAACTGAAATATCGAAATTGTCGATATATTCGCAAGTTGCATCAATTACTTCATTTAAATTATGTGGTGGCATATTTGTAGCCATACCAACAGCGATACCAGCAGCACCATTTACCAAAAGATTTGGAAATTTACTTGGAAGTACAACTGGTTCTTTTTCGTTTTCGTCGTAGTTTGGAACGAAATCTACTGTATCTTTATTTATATCTCTTAACATTTCAAGAGCAAGTTTTTGCATTCTAACTTCTGTATAACGAGGAGCAGCAGCGCCGTCTCCGTCAATTGTACCAAAGTTTCCTTGACCGTCAACAAGAGGGTAACGTAAGTTGAAATCTTGAGCAAGTCTTACAGTTGCATCATATATTGCATAATCACCATGAGGGTGATACTTACCCATTACTTCCCCAACAAGTCTTGAAGATTTTTTATAAGGTTTATCTGGTAAAAGTCCTAGACCTTGCATTGCATAAATAATTCTTCTATGAACAGGCTTTAAACCATCTTTAACATCTGGTAAAGCTCTTGCAACAATAACACTCATGGCATATTCAAGGTATGACTTTTTCATTTCCTTTTCGATATCTACATCGACAACATTTATTTTATTTTCTATATCAGCCATTTATTCCTCCTATGCGTCAATATTTTCAACATATTTCGCATTTTGTTCTATAAATTCACGTCTCGGTTCAACCTTATCTCCCATAAGAGTTGAGAAAGTTTCATCTATTGACACAAGTTCTTCATCATCAATATTTACTTGTAGGAAAAGTCTGTTTTCAGGATTCATTGTTGTTTCCCAAAGTTGTGCAGGATTCATTTCCCCAAGACCTTTATATCTTTGAATTCTATGTGAATCACGACCAAGTTCATCTAAACTAGCTTGTAATTCTTCATCAGTCCAACAATATTTTACAACCTTAACACCTTTAATAATTCCATAAAGTGGTGGTTGTGCAATATATACATGACCTTGTTCGATTAATTCTTTCATATAACGATAGAAAAATGTTAAAATCAAAGTTCTAATATGTGCACCGTCAACATCAGCATCGGTCATAATAACTATTTTTTTCCATATCTTAAATTATCTAAATTGAAATCTTTTCCAATTCCTGTTCCAAAAAGCAGTAATCATTGATTTAATTTCTTCATAACCCAAAATCTTATCAATTCTTGCCTTTTCAACGTTCATAATTTTACCTTTTTAGTGGTAAAACTGCTTGGAATTTACTATCTCTACCTTGTTTTTGCAGAACCACCGGCAGAGTCCCCTTCGACAAGGTAAATTTCATTTACAGCAATATCACTTTCTTGGCAATCTGATAATTTTCCAGGTAAAGTTGTATTATCAAGAATAGATTTTTTACGAGTTAAATCTCTTGCTTTTCTTGCAGCTTCTCTAGCTCTTGCACTACTTTGAGCCTTTTCAATTATAATTTTACCAACTTTTGGATTTTCTTCCAAGAAAGTCATCAAATTATCATATAAGAAAGTTTCAACAATACCACGGCTTTCACTATTTCCAAGTTTTGCCTTAGTTTGTCCTTCAAATTGAGGGTTAGGAAGTTTAATTGAAACAATTCCAGTAAGACCTTCTCTTGTATCATCCCCTTGAAGATTAGCTTCCTTATCTTTAATTAAATTATATTTTCTTCCATAGTCATTTAAAGTACGAGTAAGAGCAGTTCTAAAACCCTACTAAATGACTTCCTCCTTCTGGAGTATGGATATTATTTTGCAAAAAGTTAATACATTTTTCAGAATATCCGTCTGTATATTGCATAGAAATTTCAACTTGTGAATCTCCTTTTTGTCCTTGAAAATAAATAACTTCACTATGAAGACAATTTTTATTTCTATTCATATACTCAACGAAAGATTTTTATTCCACCTTCATAGTGGAAAGTTTCTGTATAGTCTTCTTTCATCTGTAAAAATAATCTTAACACCCTTGTTTAAGAATGCCATTTCTCTAAATCTGTTTCTTAAAAATTTCTTTTTCAAAGATAGTTGTATCAAAAATTTCATGATCAGGTTTAAAAAGTAATTATTGTTCCATTTTCTTTTTGAAGTTCCAACAACTTCAAGTTTTGAAGTAGCAATACCTCTTGAGAATTTTTTTGTTCATAAAGTTTTCCGTCTCTCTTTACATTTTGCAACAAGCCACTCTGAAAGTGCATTTACAACAGAAACACCAACTCCATGAAGTCCCCCTGAAACTTGATAAGCATTGTTATTAAATTTACCACCAGCATGTAGGATAGTTAAAACTGTTTCAAGAGTTGATTTTCCAGTTTGTGGATGTATCTCAACTGGGATACCACTACCATTATCTTCAACACTTACAGAATTATCTTTATAAATTTTAACTGTAATTGTATCACAAACACCAGCCAAAGCCTCATCTATACTGTTATCAACAACTTCATATACTAAATGGTGAAGTCCCTTTACTCCTGTTGAACCTATATACATACCAGGTCTAAGTCTAACTGGTTCAAGACCTGTTAAAACCTTAATGTCTTTAGCACCATAATCTCTAATTTTTTCTTTACTCATATCTTTCCTTTCTCACTTTTTCCATTTCTATGACATTTATATTCTTAAAATCATTTATAAAAGACTTATCTGTAGTCGTTATAAAGACTTGATTATCCGTTAAATATTCTAAAATTTCATATCTTCTATTTTCATCTAATTCACTAAAAAGGTCATCAAGTAGAATTATAGGTTTAACACTTTATATTCTTCAAAAATATTTTTTGACACATTTTTAATAGTAATTATAATATTTCTCTTTTGACCTTGTGAAGAAAAAAACTTTTCGCATCATTTCCATTTAAAACAAATTTAAAAATTCTCTTTGTGAATTCCAAAACTTGTTGTCTTGCTTTCACAATCCAATCTATATGTCTTTGTAAAATTCTCTAAAATTTCCTTTAAACACTCAGTTTCACTTTTTACTATGATCACTTAGAATTGATTCATATTCAATACTAAGTGTTTCACCTGATAATTTTTGATGAATTGAATTTATTTCCATATTTATAAGGTCAATAAGTTTTTTCTCTCCATACTGATTTCATAGCATAAAAGTGCAAGTTTTTTTGTAAGTGCATTCATCTCTTGCTTGTAATAGCTAGATAAATTCATTCCTTTTTAAAAAGCATATTTCTTCTAAAAATAACATTTCTGTATAAATTCAATTTTTTTGTTTATATCCCTTTGTCATCTTCATAATGAAGCTGTCAAAAATTTCTTCTAAAATTTGGACTTTCAGTTATGATTTTAAGCTCATCAGGAAAAAAATCCAATAACATTTGAAAAAAATCATAAAGTTCATTTACACTTTTTAATTTTGATATCGTCAATTTTAAAAACTTTTTCTTATCTTCCGTATATAAAAAGGAAATTTTTATTTTCAAATCCTTTTTTTCATTTACAAAAGTATCAACTTTGCAAAACTCTCATCAAAATTTATAAAATCTTCTTGTTTTACCTGTCTAAAACTTGACGCAACAAGAGAAATATAAATTGCTTCGAGAACATTTGTCTTTCCAATACCATTTTTTTCCCGACAAAAACATTTATATTCTCCTTAAAAATCAAAAGAAATATCTTTTTAAATTTCTAAAGTTGGTCAAATGTATTTTTTTCAACTATCAACTCTACCTCTTTTAATAATTAAATTTACTTCTTCGTCATCGGCTAATACTTTAACAGTCATTCCATCATAAATTTTTTTCTACCACGTCTTGTTTTCAACTTCTCCGTCAACTAAAAACTAAAACCTTCTGATATAAAGAATTTAGCATCAGCTCCAGTTTGAACAACTGCTGCATATTTTTAATAGCGAATCTAATTTTATAAATTCAGTATCAATAATAATTTCTTCCATTTTTTTAACTCCTAATATTGAGAATCTTGTAATAAAAACTGGTAAAAACTAAATAAGTATAATCTATATTTTTCATCTTCTGGTCTTATGATACAAGCACCAGCTCTACTGTTAAATGTAATTTTCGACAAAAATCTTGTTCTATTGTCTTTTAATCCTTCTAAAACATATTTTGAATTAAAGGCAATTTTAAGATTATCTCCTCTTTTTGATGTCTATAACATCTTTTAAATCTCCAATTTCAGATGAACCTTCAACTAAAATACTATTATCATCTATTGTAAAAAGTAACTAAATCTCCTTTTTCAGCCTTGTAGATAATATTTGCTCTTTCAATCGCATTTATCAAATCACGTCTTGAAACAATAACTTTTTGTCTTGTATTCATAAGAAAATAGAGCCTTGTAATTCAAATAATCTCCGTCAATTACTCTAGTTGAAAAAGATAGTATTTTCAAAAAGTGAAAATAGCACTACCACTAATAAGAGAAATTCCTACAACTGATCCCTCAGGAACAATTTTTGAAATTTCATTTAAAGCTCTTGGTGGAATAATAACTTTTTCTCAATATCTTCTGAAATTTTTAAAAACTTCTCTTTGCAATTCTATGTCCATCAAGCGCAACAAAATCAACATTATGATTTTCTATCTCTACATCAACACCATTTAAAACTATTCTATAATCATCAACTGCTGTTGCAAAAAATAGTTTGTTTTGTTGCAACTTTTAAGTAAATTATCTTGAACAGTAAAGTTCTACTTTTATTTTCAAAAGTTGGAAATTCTGGATATGAATAAATATCCATTGCAATAATATTAAATTTGGCATTTTCACTTTGAATAAACACTTTTTCTCTATCAACTTTAATAAGAACTTCATCATTTGGTAATTTTTCTTACTATATTTGAAATCATTGAAGCATTAAGTAAAACTTCACCCTCTTTTTCACCTTACATTCAGTAGAAGTTTCAATAGCTAATTCCAAATCAGTTGACTTCAAAGTTAATCTATTATCTTTGGCAATAAATAAAATACCTTCTAAAATTGAAGTATTATTTTTTTCAAACTTATAGCTCTTTAAAGATATATTTATTAAAACTCAAAAGATCATTTTGCATTATCTTTATTTCCATAATTTTTCTCCTCTTTTCACATATAAAAATATATAATTTAGTAGTAATAGTAGTAGGGGCTGTGAATAACTCAAACAACCCAATTTAATATTTAAATTTCAACATTTAACAACTGTATAACTACTGTATAATTTAACTAAATATTCATATACTTATAAACATATTAACAACATAAAAACATTTTAAAAGTTATCAACAACTTATCAACATACTTATAAACAGTATAAGTTGAATAACTAAAAATCCCTTTAAAAAAATAATATTACTTTTTTTGTAATATTAATCCTCTAACATTTTTCTTTATATTCTCAATATCTTGCTTTACAGATTCTGTCGTCTTTATCTTTTCGTCAATCTTTTTAACACCATGCATAATAGTTGTATGATCCTTTTCAAAAGCCGAACCTATATTTCCTAATGCACAATCCAACATATTTCTGCAAAGATACATTGCAATCTGTCTTGGATAAGCTATTGAATTAGCTCTATTTTTTGAACTTAAATCAGAAACTTCGATCTTAAAATATTGACTTTACAGTTTCTTTTAATTAAATCTATATCCAACTCTCTCCTATTTAGTTCATTAAGCTTTTGAGATAAAATTCCTTTAACATAATCAACAGTCATCGGAGCATCTTGTTTCAATTTATAATGAGCCAAAACATTAATTAAAGCTCCTTCTAGCTCTCTTATGTTTGTCTTAATATTCATTGCAATAAATTCAAGAACCTCATTTGAAAGAGTTATCGGCTCATATTTTTACCTTATCTTGTAAAATAGCCATTCTAGTTTCAAAATCAGGTGGTTGAATATCTACAGTTAGACCCATATTAAATCTACTCTTAAGTCTGTCCTCAAGATTTTTTTAATTTCCTTTGTTGGTCTATCTGATGAAATGATAATTTGCTTATTTCTACTGTATAATTCATTAAAAGTATGGAAAAACTCCTCTGTGTTGCAGTTTTTTTCCCTGCGATAAACTGAATATCATCTATAAGCAAAACATCAACATTTCTATATTTTTTTCTAAACTCAGACTCTGAATTTTTGATTTTTATCTCTAATAGAGTCGATAAGATCAATAGTAAACTTTTCACTACTCAAATACAAAACTTTACAATCGAAATTTTATGTATTTCATAACCAATTGCCTTCATAAGATGTGTCTTTCCAAGTCCAGAATTACCATAAATGAAAAGCGGATTGTAAGTACCAGCTGGATTTTTGAAACAGCTCTCAGCAGCTGCCATAGCAAATTCGTTATTTTTACCTTTTATAAAATTGTCAAAAGTAAATTTTTCAGAAAAAAAGCTAAAGAATCATTTGAAGAAGAAATTTTTCTTTAACTTTCCTTTCTTAACTGACTTTTCACCAGATTTTTGAAAAGAAAGAAGTTTGACCACCTGCATTTTTAATCGCTTCCAAATATGCATCATCAGTTGCAACAACAGGTAAAAGCTCAGTTTTCTCCTGAATTAGAGGAAAAAGCTGATTATTAATAGCATCTTCAATATATTCCTTAAAAATTTCCATTTATAAAAGTTTTTATATAATTTGATTGGCAAAGCACCATTAACTTATGATTCTCATAACAAATTGGCTTTAAAACTTCAATCCAAGTTGCAAAACGGCTCTCTCCAAGCTTGTCTTTCAACTCATTGCAAACTTCAAGCCATAAGCTTTCAACAACAATATCATTTTTCAAACATAAACTACTCCCTATACAAAAGTTATTAACACATTTATCCACATTGAATAAAATTTTAAAAATATTGAAATTCTAACATTTATTAAGTAATTTATAAAAAATTTCAAACAAATTAAAAAAAGTTATCCACATTATTTAAAAAGTTATACTGTTTATAAAAATTGTATTTTTCAAAAATTTTTAAAAATATTAAAAATTATCTCTACATAATAAAACAAATTATCCACAATTTTATTCTAGTTATCCACATATTACATTTTTTGTAATATGATAAATTATAGAAAATTTTCATAAAAATTTTCAAAAATTTTAAACATTTTTTCACAGTTAATTATACCAAAAAAACCAAAAACTCAAATTTATTGCACTTAAAACACAAAAGAAAAATATAAAATATAGTGGAAAAAAATACTGTATGTTTAAAAAAATTTTTGCATTAAAAATCCATTTGCAAAATGCAAATGGATTAAAAAATACTTCTTATGAAATTTTTACAGTCCAAAATAATACTAATGTATTTATCTGGAAATTTTATTTTTTTAAATATATTTTCATAAAAAAATATAAAGTATTAATAAAAAAATTAAAAACATGTTAATATAACATTTATAGTTATAAATATTAAATATTTTTTTATTATTTTTTTGTTAATATTTCATCTCTTATTAAATCTGAAAGAAATTCAAGATTTGTAAAAATAGTATAATAAATAAACTTCCACCAACATATTTTATTAGACTATATATTGAATTATACATTTTATTTTAAAATAATTCCTCCTTTAACATTCTATTAACTGAATTTTTAATAAATCTTTTTACTACCACTTTAACTTAATGATATCATCTTTTTGTTGAATGTAAAGACTTATATTCTGAATTAAAAATTTTGCTTTGAATCTGTATAAAATTTGTAATTTTTATATTTTTTTACTTGACAATTATACTTAAAATAGCTTATAATCTATGGTGAGTGTTTTTATTAAATAACCTAAAAGGTGATTATAATAAGGAGGTGTCATCTATATTATGAAAAAGAACTTATCAACCAAATAGAAGAAAAAGAAGTAAAATTCACGGTTTTAGAAAGAGAATGAGTACAAAAAGCAGGTAGAGCTGTATTAAAGAGAAGAAGACTTAAAAATAGAAAAGTTTTATCAGCATAGGCCAACATTAGTGTGGCCTTTTTCAAAATTCAGCTTTTTTTATTTTTTTGTTGAAGTGATTATACTTACGAACCTAAAAATATTTTTTGTAAGTATGATAAATAGAAAGATGATATATGAATAAGGAAATTAGATTAAGAAAAATAGAGAGTTTCAAACTGTTTATAGACGTGGAAAAGAATTTTTGGAATAAAAGATTTTTACTATTTTTTTATTCGACCTACTAATAGGAAAAAAAGTTAAGTTCGGCGTTTCTATTACTAAAAAGTTTGGAAAAAGCAAATAAACGTAATTTGATTAAAAAGAAGAATAAAAGAGATAATAAGACTTAATGTTTGTGATTTAGGATTAGGTTATGAAATGGTAATTTTACCGAAAAACACTTTAGAAATTGATTACATTGAACTTGAGAGGTCTTTGTTAAGACTTATTAATTTTTGCTTTTTAAAGAAGGTTTTAAATTGAGAAGATTAATGATTTTATTAATTAAATTTTTATAGAAGATATATTTCAGGTCTTTTTAGGACATAGAAAATGTAAGTTTACACCGACTTGTTCGGAATATGCTATTTTAGCATATCAAAAATACAACTTTTTTTAAGGCAAGTTATTTAGTTATTTGGAGAATTTTAAGATGTAATCCTTTTTGGAAAAGGTGGATATGATCCACTAAAATAGGAGGAATAAATGGCATTTTTAAGAAATTTAATGGGATCTGTATTGAAATTTATTTACGAAGGAGTCGCTACTATATTACCAAACGAGCCTTCAAGTATTTCATATTTAGCTATTAGTATTATAATAATTTCAATAATTTTTAAAGTTGTAATGTTCCCAATATTTTTTTAAGTAGTATAAAAAAATCAAAAAAATTCAAGCAAAGTTTGCAAAAAGAGCAACAAAAATTAGAGAAAAAAATATAAACATGATCCTCAAGCTATGAATCTTAAGCTGATGGAATTTAATAAAGAACATGGAATTAAACAACTTGGTGGTTGTTTTACCAATGATTTTTAACTTAATTTTTAGTTTTTAGCGATGTTCGCTGTAATGAGAGAGCCATTGTTATACATTTTTGGGGATGCAAATGCAAATGTTATGAAAAATTTCCTTTGGATTAAGGATTTATCAACACCTGATCCACTTATCTATGGACTTCCTTTGATAAATGCAGTTACTCAATATATCTATTTAGATTTGAGTAATAGAGATCAACAAGATAATCCTGCTGCAAAATCTATGGAAACTATGAAATTTATATTTCCTTTCATAATATTTATTTCTGCAAAGAGCTTCTCAGCTGGTCTTGCACTTTATTGGGCAATGACAAATGTTGTAGAAATTTTATTAAGATTGGCTTTAACTGCTTACGAAAATAAAAAAATGAGTAAGTAGTAGAAAGGAGCAAAGAATGAGTATTATTAAATCAGCAAAAACTGTTGATGAAGCTGTAAAACTTGCTTTAGGAGAGCTTTCAGCTGATATTGCAGATGTTGATGTTAAAGTAATAGAAAAACCTAAGAGTGGTTTCTTGGGCTTTGGTTCAAGAGATGCTTTAGTTGAAGTTTCATTAAAAAATGAAAAAGAATTTGAAAAAGAAGAAGATAGTCAACCTAGCGTTGAAGTTTCTTGTTGTAAAGAAGCGCTTAGTGCTAAGAGTGATGATATAGAAAAGATTGAAGAATTCTTAAAAGGATTAATTTCAAATATGGGAGTTAATGGCGAAATCAGTTATGATGAAGATGAAGAAGCTATTAATTTGTATATTAATGAATCTGACGATTTCAAAGTTTTAATCGGAAAAATCTGGAGAAACTTTTAGAAAGTATCCAATATATTTTAAGTATTTTTTTGCTAGAAGAAATACTTCTTTAGAAAAAGAGTTTATTTAGATATAAATGGATATAAGAAGAGAAAAGAAGAAACAATCAGAGAAACAGCCATGACTTTTTGCTAAAAAAAGCTATTAGATATAAAAAGTTATGAGACTTAGACCTATGAATGCTTATGAAAGAAGAATCGTTCATTCAACTTTACACAATATGAAAGGTGTATTTACAGTGAGTGAAGGTGAAGAGCCACATAGAAAGGTTGTTATCAAACCTAAATTTTTAATATGCAATTAAAAGAACGTCTAGGCGTTCTTTTGCTTTATTGTGGAACAACAAGGAGAAAATATGGAAAATACTATTGTTGCTATTGCTACTGCCACTGGGGAATCAGGAATTGGAATAGTAAGACTTAGTGGTGAAAAGTCAATAGATATTGTAAAGAGTTTTTTTAAAACCTTATGATAAGAAAGAAATAGATGAAAAATCCAATAGAATAATGAAATATGGTCATGTTTACGATAAAGATGAACTTATTGACGAAGTTATGGTTTGCTTTATGTACGCTCCTCATACTTATACTAGAGAGAATGTTGTTGAAATCTTTACTCATGGCGGAATTGTATGTCTTAAAAGAGTTTTTAAATGTTTGTCTTGAAAACGGGGCTGATCTTGCTGAAAAAAAGGTGAATTTACAAAAAGAGCCTTTTTAAATGGACGTCTTGATTTATCCCAAGCTGAAGGAGTTATTGACTTAATAAAGGCGAAAACGGAATTTTCTCATAAGAGTGCGATTAATCAACTTGAAGGGCATTTGAGTAAAAAGATTAAAGAGTTTAGAGAAAAACTTTTAGATATTTTTGAGCTTTGTGGAGTATTCTATTAATTTTACAGAAGATATGCAAGAGGAATTGCCTTTTGACAATGTAATTTTAAAGACTGAAAGATTGATGGCTGAAATGGAAGAATTGCTTGGAGAGTCAAATAAAGGAAAAATTTTAAAAGACGGTATTAATGTTTCAATAATCGGTAAGCCAAATGTTGGAAAATCTTCCTATTAAATAGAATATTAAGACAGGAAAGAGCGATTGTAACTGATATTGCAGGAACTACTAGAGATTTAATCAAGGAGGATATTGAGCTTTCAGGAATTAAATTAAATATAAATGATACTGCAGGAATCAGAGAAACTGCTGATGTCGTTGAAAAAATTGGAGTTCAAAAATCTATCGAAGCAAGTGAAACTTCCGACTTAAACTTAGTACTATTCGATATTTCAAGAGAGCTTGATGAGGAAGATGAAAAGATAATAAATCTTGCAAATACAACTAAATCTATCGGAATTTTTGAATAAGGTAGATTTGGATAAAAAAATTAGATGTTGAAAAATTAAAAGAAAAGATAAATTTTGAAATAATAGAAATATCAGCACTTAAAAAAACGAAGGAATATCAAAACTTGAACAGGCAATTATAGATATGTTCTTCGATCGGAAAAAAATAGAGATTAAGGATAAAGCCTTAATCACAAATGTAAGACATGAAAACAGCTAAAGAGTTCATTAGAATATTTAAAAATCCTTCTATGGAGATTTAAAAAAACATGGTTCCTATCGACTGTTGCGAGGTGGATTTGAGAAAAATCCTACGAAGTGCTTGGAGAAATAATTGGAGAAAATATTTCAGAAAACATCTTGGATAATATCTTTTCAAATTTCTGTATTGGAAAATAAAGACGGTTAAACCGTCTTTTTGTGGAATGAAAATTATTTTACTGTAATTTATGTATCTGCGATACATTTACTTTTTGCTAAAAGCAAAGTATGAGATTTCTCCGCTCCGTTTCACCCGGTCGAAAATGACGTATTAGGGAAGTAGCTTTTGTTTGAGAGCTTAACGTTAAAAAGTAAATAAATATCAAATTATTTTTATAAATATAATAGAAACGAATTAAATTCCCACAACATAGTATTTAAAAACATTGTGTATAAAAACAAAATAATTCACGTCATAGTATTTTTGCAAAGAAAATCTCCCAACACGTCATCTCGACCGAAGTTGAGCAAAGCGAAACGAAGTGGAGAGATCTCACTACTATTATTTGTTTACAAATGATAGTAAGTCCTGCAAAGGACTTATATAAAACAATAAATCTATATATAATTGCAACGTAATTATCCAAAAATACTTTTTTTATTATATTTTTTTATGTATCTACGATACATTTACTTTTGCTAAAGCAAAAGTATGAGATTTCTCCGCTCCGTTTCACTCCGGTCGAAATGACGTATAAGGAAATAACGTAGTTTTTGTAGCTATACGTTAAAAAGTAGATAAACTTCGAAATATTCTTTAAAAATTGCATAGAAATAAAAACAACTCTACACGTCGTAGCAACTAGCAAAGAAAATCCCCTAACACGTCATCTTGAGCGAAACGTAGTGTAGTCGAAAGATCTCACTACTATTATTTGTTTACAAATAATAGTAAGTCCTGTAAAGGACTTAAATAAAAATCACCAATACCCCAACAAATTTAGCTATAAAAATTTTTCAAAAACTATTGACAATACTATATTATACGCTGTATAATATAATTAAAATTAAGTATTATGAGGTAAAAAGTTATGGATATACTAAAAGAATCGAGAAAACAGCTGATAAAATTAATTATGACGACTATAACGGGAAACTTTTGGCAGTTCTATTTTTGTCTTTTATCATTGGACTACTTATTTTAAAAAGACGGAATCTGCTTTAAACTTCGGTATTTCACAAATAATAGGACCTTTGGTTGCTCTTATTTTTAGTTCCTTTTGTTGGGGCAATTGTTGATAAGTATAATAAAAATTGTAATTGTAATTGCACAGACTTTTTAGTATTGTGAGTTTACTTTTTATATGCTTTTAAGTTTTAAATTCCAATGCTGAAACTAATTTAATTAATACATATTTATTGCTAATTTGTTTAAAGGTCGCAGATCAATTTTTAAATAATGCTTTTGCATCTTCAGTAAAAAGTTGTATGTGAAGAGTATATTCAAAAAGGTAAAATCTTTTCAACAGATTGCATCTTCAGGGTTTATATAATATCTCCAATTTTTAGCAGTTTTTACTTACAAAATTAGAATTAATCCATTTTGTCCTTTTTAGAAGCTGTTATCGAGTTTATAACTATTTTAATTGTACTTTTTATTAATTTTAATCTTATTAAGACTGAAGGAACAGAGAATAACGAAGAAAAGAAAGTTTTACATCTTTTTGTTGAAGGCATTAAATATATAAAAGATAAAAAGATTTTAGTTTTTTTATTATCTTCTTTGCAATGTTTATAAATTTCTTAATGGCGTCAGTTTCAGTTGGACTTCCCTATATTTTTAATTAATGAGATTAAGATTTCTGATTATCTTTATGGTATTGTAAATGCGGCATTCCCTGTCGCGATGATAGTTTCTTCAATAATATGTCAATTATGAAAGATATTGAATATCCTTTAGAGTTTTTCTTTTAAATGGCTTCCATGGAATTACTGGATTTTTATTATTTTTTAGGAATTGCCCTATTATTTAAACATAGTAATATTTCGTATTTTATAATATTTATGATATTTGCTTTTTGGATTTGACTTTTGTCGCTAATTTTGCTAATACACCAATGTTTGTTTGGTTTACAAAGGCTATTCCTAATGAATATCAAGGAAGAGTTTTTAGTATTATTGAAACGGGATGTCAGCTTCTAATGCCTCTTGGAATATTGTTCTATTCTATTTTTATTTGATAAATTCAAAAAGTTCATATATTTTTATATTTTCTGGAATAGTTTTTATTGGTATTTATATTTTTACCATATATTTTAAAAATAGATTTAAAGACAAAAAGAATTTTAATAAGCTACTATTAGAATGATAAAATAAAAATGAGATTTTTAACTCTCATTTTTAATAATTTATAATATATCTTTTAATTTTCCAAAAAGTTTTGTACTTAACTTTTTAAGTTCTTTAATATTTTTGCACCAAGAAGTAACATAGTCATTTTTGTTTGGTAGATTAAAGATTTTTAAATAATCTTCAGCTACTTTTATATCCACCATGTACTAAAAAAATCTTAAAACTTCTCCTGCAATAGCAGTCATATCGCTTCCAAGTATAATCGCCTTTACGACATCTTCCCCAGTTTTTAATCCACCAGATCCGATTAGAGTAAAGTCATTTGAAACTTTTCTACAATCTATAATACATTTTGCAGTTGGAATTCTCAACCATAAATATTTGTAAAATCTAAATCTGTTCTTCTTAAATTTTCAATTTCTATAAAAATTTGTTCCACCAAATCCACTGATATCAATGTATTTAACACCAATGTTCAACAGCTTTTCACAAGTTTTGAAATCCCACAACCTGTTTCTTTTAATTATAACTGAACATCTAAGTTTTTTCACAATATTTTCAATATTTTTTAAAAATACCTGAAAAATTTCTATCTCCTTCAAACTGAACAATTTCTTGAGCAGGATTTAGATGGAGAGAAATAGCGTCAGATTTTAACATTTCAACAGCTCTTTTTGCATCTTCAAGACTTGATAGTGCAGAAAGATTTGAAATAATAACATCTTTGTTATCTAAAATATCATTAATTACTGTAAAAGATTCTACAAGCTCTTCGTCTTGTAGTGCAACTTTTGGCTTCCACTTACAAAAAGCGATATTGAAATGTTTGCAAAGTCTTGCTAAATCTTCATTAATATCATAGGAAGTTTCCTGCCCTCCAGTTATTGCATTAATTAAAAGAGGAAAAGGATAGTCCTAAAAATCAACAGATGTATCTATTTCATCAAAAATTCAAATCAGTCAATGCGTAATGTTCTATATATACATTTTCAAGCAAATTGTTAGATTTAAAGTTGCTCTTTAAAAATTTTTCCAAATGTTCTTTTTTCTCTCGTTTTCCATATTCACCTGAATTATCTATTATTGTTATTATTATTCTTGTTATTTTTGTTAGTATTATTATTCTTGTTATTGTTCTTGTTATTATTATTTTCTGTATCTACTTGAGAATTTCCATTTTTGTTTATTAATCAAATACTCACCAAACATTTCTTTAACAAGAGCATTTAACTTTGTACGATTTGGAATATAATAACTTGTATTATGAATATATTCAGCTTCTCCAGGAACTATTTCAGTATGCATCTTATCTTCACCCTAAATTTTTAACCTTTAAAGATAATTTAGCAATTGTTGAGAAAAGGAATGTTTGTATTTACAGTCTTTTAACAACTTCTAAAAATTTCTGGAAGTTTAGCGATGTTTTTAGCCTTTGTTAATTCTTTTATTAAAGCCTTAATAATTAATTGTTGAGATTTAACACGGCCAAGATCACTTCTGTATATCCCGCTCTAAATCTTGCAAATTGTAGAGCTTGTTTACCATTTAATATTTGTTTACCAGGTTTTAAGTGAATATTATCTTCAGCAACATCAACTTGAACTGGAACGTCAACTTCAATACCACCAAGAACATCTACAATGTCCTTAACTGAGAAGAAATTAACTCTTACATAATAGTCTATATCTAGATTTAAGAAATCTCTTGTAGTTTTCATAGCCATTTTAAGACCGCCATAATGGTGTGCATGATTTATTTTATCTAGTTTTCCATTTACCATTACTCTTGAATCACGAGGGATTGATAACATATCAATTTTTCCTGTTTCAAAATTAACTTTTGCTAAAATCATAGTATCAGTTCTGTTTTGTTCAGTTGTTGCTCCACTGAAGTCATCACTGTCCAAACCTAAAACTAAGAATAAAAGTTCATTTTCAACACGTTGCTCTATATTATTACCTTCACCCAAATCATTTCCTACAAATTCTACTTTTGATGTTAACTCCATAACATCTAAAATTCTATTGGCAACCCAAAATATTCCACCGAAAAAGAACTAAAGATATAATGAAGGTTATTATAAATTTCTTTTTCATATAAAAACTCCCTTACTTTTATTAATTTACTAATTACTTTGAAACTTGGATGTTCTGATGATTTGATTAAATCAAACAAAATAGTTTCAACATTAGTAACACTCGCTCCCATTTCTTTAATTAAATCCAAACCATTTTTATAGTTTTCTGGATTTCTTGAACCAACTGATTCAAAAGGAAGATAAACCTTAAACTCGTCCTTTAAATCCTTGATTGTTTGATATATACAAATATGAGTTTCAACACCAGCAATAATTACAGATGATCTCCCCTCTTGTTTAAGTTTTAAAATTTCATCCTTAATAACTGGATACGCTGAAAAAATGTTCTTTGAAAAATACTTCGCATTCGCTTCGTTTAAAGAAGCTTTAATCTCAGGAATTGTTTCACCAAGTCCTTTTGGATATTGCTCAGTATAAATTACTGGAATATTAAGCTCTTTACAACCATTAATCAATATATTTGTATATTTGATAATTTTTCGTTATTTTTGAATAACTGGCATTAATTTTTCTTGAATATCTAATACCAGTAAAAATGTATTTTCAATTTTCATAGAAATCTCCAAATTTAAGATTTAATTACCATAATTTAGTTTGATAATTTTTTTATAGAATATATGGTAATAATTTAGTTTCACAACTAGAAATAGAACACTCTACCGTAAAACTAGGATTATTATAATTAGGTTTACTATAAAATTAGAAAAGAAAACCTAATTTCATCATACTTTACATTTTAAAAATTATCTAGATAGAAAAGTATGATATACACTCTACCGTAAAAACTAGGATTATTATATCATAATATATACATTTTTCAACTTTTTAATTTTTTTAGTCTATTTTCGTAAAAATTTGATTTTATAAAAATATTAATATATAATGTTAAAGATAGATTTTAAAAAGGAGTAATTATGAATAAAAGTAGATTTAGAAGTTTTAAAAAGTATATACAAGGATATTGAAAATTCACATTTAGAAGCAATTCCAATAATCTGCAAGCACTTAATGTTTCAGAAGATAAAATTGAAAAATTGAACTTTTAAAAAGGAATGACAAATAATTCCTTTATTTTTACAGTAAATAATGTTAGATATATTATGAGAATTCCAGGAGAAGGAACATCTGAACTTATTGATAGAGTTCAAGAAGCGAAGTTTATTCTCTTATAAAAAGATAAAAAAATATTTGTGATGACTTAATTTATATAAACGCTGAAAACGGATATAAAATTACAAAAATTCATTGAAAAATTCAAGAAATTGTGATGATAAAATAATGACGACCTAAGAATTTTGTATGGAAAAATTAAAGAGTTACACTCTCTAGGATTGGAAGTAGGACATGAATTTGACGTATTTGAAAAATTGATTTTTATGAATCATTATGGAAAAACAAAAACTCAATCTATCCAGATTATAAAGAAGTAAAGCAAATATTTTTTTCCTTAAGAGATTTCATAGAAAAATAGAAAGCCAAAATGCTTAACACATATTGATGCAAACTGTGATAATCTTAATCTCACCAGACGGATTCTTCGTTTAATCGACTGGGAATATGCGTCAATGCAAGATCCAGATATTGATATTGCAATGTTCTGTATATATTCACTTTTATGATAAAGAACAAATTGACAATTTAATTGATATTTATTTCAATGGACAAGTTGATGAAGTTATAAAAAATAAAATATATGCCTATATTGCTTCTTTGTGGACTACTTTGGAGTAATTGGTGTGAATATAAATCAGATTTTGGCATTCATTTTATAGGAATATGCTACAAAAACAATATGAATACGCAAGAGATTATTATAAAATAGTTAAAGAATGGCTAGATAAATAGATATCACTGTAAAAACAGTGATTTTTATTGTGAAACAACAAGGTTCCCGGGCACCCACCCGATGCAAAGCATCGTGGAAGGGTGGGGTTTTTATTGTGGAACAACAAGGTTCCCGGGTACCCACCCGATGCAAAGCATCGTGGAAGGGTGGGGTTCTTATTTAATAATCTTATAGTAAACTCTTGAAGTTATTGAGTAGATTATAAAGTAAATTACTGAAAAAGCCCAGTACAATTGTCCCAAAAACTCATTGCAAAAATTCCTATACTTTTGGAATCCAAGTCCTCCAAGTATATTGTATAGGATTGGAAAGGCGAATAATGAGTGAATTGTTGCTACAACATAGTGGTAGGAAAAATATCCACAGTATCTGTACTCTTAAACTCTTTTTGATTATCGAGTCAGGAAAGTCCTACATTTTTCATTATCTGATAATTTTGTTTATCTTCAAAACCCTCAGAAATTTGTTTATAATATGTGATTAAAACTGTTCCTGTTATGAAAAATTAATGCAACTATCATTCCAAAAACAATAGACCACCATTTAATTCATAAGCGAAAGCATCAACTCTAGCTTTTTGAACTATATGAATCACTAGATATTTTATTTGTTTCAGTAAATAAGTTATAATCTTTTTGTAATCTTGTATAAAAATTTTTCTTTATCAGTAGAATCTAAATCAAAATTAAATTCTAGAAAATATTCTATCAGATTGTCTTCTATATCTGGAGTATATTCTTCTAACATTTTTAATAAAAATTTCGTTATTTTTACAATAATTATCATCCCATCAGCAGCTATATTTCTAGGATATAAGTCTTTTACTTTGACTAATTTGTAATTTTTTCCCAGCAAATTCCATAGAGTCATAATTTTTAAGATTTTTTGAGTTAGTGGAATATAACACCTCATCATCATTAAGAGTGTAATTTGTATTGTTGTTTTTATTAAAATCTTCCAAGGTTTCAAATGATTAAAAATGATGCTAATTCACTTCTTTTACCTAAAGGAGTAATTTTTCCATTTTCATTTATTACAGGATTCATCTTAGTCTTTTTGACTGTTAAATTTTTAATTTTTCATCTTCTTTTTAACACTTTGTTTAAAAACATCTAAGAATTCTCTTTCGCCATTTTCAAGTATATCTTTTATTATTTCCTGTTACTGAGAATGAAAAATAGAAGTCTTTTGGATGAATAGAATTTGTAAAATCTTTTATACTAGAATTTATAGTTAATGTTGTAGCTAGAGTAACTATAATTGAGTTGAAAGAAGTGTAATGCTTGCAAGAGAAACAGCATTTGATTTCATTCTGTATAACATTCCTGATATAGAAAGGAAATGTTTTGCTTTTATAATATAAATTTCTATTTCTTTTTAGTAATTTTAAAACTAAAATGCTTAAAGCTATAAATACAAGATAAGTTCCAATTATTACAGCAAAAACTGCAGGAAAAATCTACCAAAACTTTTAATACTTCCTTTTGATGTAATCGAAAGATAGTACCCTACACAAAGAATTATAAATCCTAAAGTTCCAAGGATAAACTTACTTTTTAGGTTCTCCCTCCGCCTGTTTTGAAAGGAGTTCTATAGGAGTTGATTTTTCCAATCTTAAATACCATTGTTAAAATATATTAATACAAATATGATACCTAAGAAAAATTAAAGTCAATATTGCAGAAGAACTTGAAAAATTATAGTCCATTATCTTTGCAGTCATATTTTTTAGTTATTCTATTAAGTAGAATAAAAGCCAATTTTCCAAGAACAAATCCTCCTGTTATTGAAAAGAAACTAACTGTCAAAAGTTTAGGATATATTCTATTGAAATAATTTTTAGCAATATGCTTTTTCTCTAAACCCTAGAATTCCATATAGAGCAAATTCCTTATTTCTCCTCTTAGCCAAAAAAGCTATTGGCATATAGTATAAATATAAATGTGAATATCCCAACTATAAAAATTCCAAACTGTATAAGCATTGCTATATATTCGTGATTTTTTTCGATATATTGATTTTGTCCAAGGGAAGCCATTACAAAAAATAGAGTTCCCATAATACTACTTGCTATTAAAAATGGAGTTAAAAGCAAAGCATTTGCCTTCATATTTTTAAAAGCAAATTTAGATGCCATTTTACTTTTCATAGTTATTCACCCCGTTTAACATGATTTGAGCTTGATTTATTTTTTCTGCAAAAGTTAAGTTGTCATCACTACCTTTGTATATTTCGTGATAAACTCTACCGTCTTTTATGAAAATTACTCTTTTTGCAAAAGCAGCACATTTTACAGAGTGAGTAACCATTAAAACTGTTTGTCCGCTGTTATTTATATCGCAGAAAGTTTTCATAACTATATCAGCAGATTTTGAGTCCAATGCTCCTGTAGGTTCATCTGCAAGAAGTAAATCAGGTTTAGTTATAATTGCTCTAGCGATTGCAACTCTTTGTTTTTGTCCACCTGAAACTTGGTAAGGATATTTATCCAAAATATCACTTATCTTCAAAATAGGAGCAATCTCCCCTAATTTTTCATTCATTACTGCCGGTTTAATATCTGATAAAACAAGTGGAAGATAGATATTGTCTCTGTTTGAAAAAGAGTCCAATAAATTAAAATCTTGGAAAACAAATCCTAACTTTTCACGTCTAAAACTTGCAACCTCTGAATTACTTAATGAATTTACATCCTTTCCTCCAATAAAAACTGAACCTTCAGTTGCCTTATCCAATGTTGCTATTATATTTAAAAGAGTAGTTTTACCACTTCCTGATTCTCCCATAACTGCAATAAATTCTCCTTTTTCAACAGAAAAATTTACATCTTTAAGAGCTTCAGTCTTTACACGTCCCATTCCTCCATAAATCTTTTTAAATTTCTAAACATCTAATATATTCATAATTACCTCCAAAAATATTATTTTTCGTTTACAATAATATTTTTAGCAAAAATTTTAAGACAAACATTTATCTAATATTATAAAATAAAAATAACCTTACAATTTTGTAAGGTTATTGAAATGTTAGGTATGAAATTCCCATTAGTTTTTATATTATTTTTCAACTAATTTAAAAACTCTCATCAATTAAGCTCTTAACTAAATCTAAATCCACATCTGAATCTAATACAATTGAAATCCAGTATTTTTATTCATGGTAAGCGGGGAAAATGCTTTTTATCAATCAAACTTTCTATAAGTTCAGGATTAAGTTTTACATTTAAAATATCTATCTTTCCGTTTCTTTCTAATCCCAAAGTTTTATAAGAAACGGATATAAAAATTCCATACCATTTTTTGCTATTTGGTGTTTTTATTGTCGTATGGTTATTATCTTCCCTAAGGTTCTTCAGGAATTGTTCATTTTTCCTTGACATAGTCTAGTAATAATTTTCTATAATCTAAAGAAGTAAAACAGCTGTTTACAATATCTTCAATAAGTTCATTAACTTTTTCTAATTTTTGAAACGAATTTACCTTTTGCTGTCTGAAACATTAAATAAAAATATATTCCTCATTAAAAGGTAATTCAATAACTTGTACTTCAAAAGGACTCTTTTTCCTATTTTGATAATCGCATTAAAATTTTCCACATCAATATTTGACTGTAAAATATAATAATCTTCAATCTTCGAAAAACCGTATTTAATTGCCAGTTTAGAATTAAAAATATTTTTATCAAATATTTCATTATAAAACATAATTTTTCTCCTAATTAGTAAAATAAATTAAAAACAATAAGATATATATGTTGAATGTATCTGCGATACATTTACTTTTGCTAAAGCAAAAGTATGAGATTTTCGCAGTCGATTGTACTCAAATCAAAGATTTGAACAATCTTTGCGTCAGACCTACTTTTGTTTACAAGTAAACAAAGTTAGGGCTAGATTCACCTGTTACACTTCGGTCGAGATGACGTATAAGGAGAAAGCTTCGTTTAATAGCCAGACGTTAAAAGCAAATAATTTTCAAATATTATTTAAAAGTTGGATTGAAAACTAAATATTTCACGTCATAGTACTTTGCACTGAAAATCCCCCAACACGTCATCTCGACTGGAGCGTTAGCGAAATGGAGAGATCTCATTACAATTATTTGTAAACAAATAATTGTAAGTCCTGTGAAGGACTTATATATACATAAAACATAATTTTCTCCCTAATCTATATTAAAATAGACTTTTTACACTTGTTCCTTCGCCTAATTTTTTGATTCCAATTTAACTTTTTGTCCTAGTTTATCCAAAATTTGTTTAACTAAAAATAGCCTCTATTCCTGTTGATTTTTGATTTTGTCTTCCATTAAATCCTGAATATCCTTTATCAAAAATTTTCGGCAAATCTGATTCTTTAATTCCAATCGTTGTCTTTTTATTTCTAGATAATTTTCTTTTTCATTAAAAAGTTATTGAAACAGTTCCATTTTTAGTATATTTTATTGCATTTGATAATAGCTGTTCAATTATTACTATACACCATTTGCTGTCTGTAATTACTTTACATTCAGCTTTTTGTATTCAAGTTTTATATTATTTGAAATAAAAGAGAATTGCATATTTTTGATTAAAGGGTTAATAATGTCGTCTAAATTCACAAGTGAAATGTCCATATCCGTATTGTGTTTTGACATTTTAAGATAGCTTAGAGCTATATTTGTATAGTCTTCAATATAAATCAATTCTTTTTATATTTTTTCATTTTCATTTTTCAATATCGCCATCGCAGATTAATTTACCTGCGGTTATTGGTGTCTTTATCTGATGAATCCAAATTAAAAATACTCTGTAACTTTTTCTTTTTCTAAAAAGTCATTTCTTAATTTCAAATTAGTTTCTTCAAGTTCTTGTATCTGATTTTTAGTTTTTCCTCCTTTTTATTTAGAAAAGTCATAAATACAAGATATACCATATAGAAAAAGCCACTATTTCAAAGGCTAAGAAGTAACTTTCAAAGCTTAAATTCATAAGAAAAAACAATCCAAAATACTGATAATATAAAATTGTTGTTACCGTAACAGGTAAAATTTTTGAAATATAGTTTTTAAATTTATCCATTTTTACTCCGTTTTAGAATTTAGATAATATCCACTTCCTTTTTGGTTTGAATAAAAATCATTTAGTTTAATATCTGCAAATTTCTTTTCTAAGTCTTGTTATATTGACTGCCAAAGTATTATCGTCAATATAATCATCTCCATGCCAACATTTTTCCATAATTGACTCTTTGAAGCTAACTCCGCCTTTTAGCTTTAAAAAGAGTTTCTAAAATCGTCGTTTCGTATTTGTAAGTGAAATCTCGTTGCCATTATATTTCACTCTTATTCTTATCCATATATAAAAATACATTTGCAAAACTTAAAAATTCAAAGTCCTTTTGTAAAATCATAGCTTCTTCTTAATATTGCTTTAATTTTTGCTAAAGTTACATTCAAATCTATCGGTTTAGTTATATAGTCGTCAGCTCCGAATTGAATACCCATTACAATATCGATATTTTCACTCTTTGAAGAAATGAAAATAATTGAACATTTGAATGTTTTACGAATTTCCTCACACCAAAAATAACCATTATTATATGGCAAACATAATATCCATTAAAACTAAATGTGGTTGGTATTGACAAATTCTTCGACTATTTGATTGAAATTTGAAATCCCCTTTACTATAATTCCAAAGTAAAAGTTCCTTTTTCAGCATTTCAAATATATTTTCATCATCTTCGACAATTAAAAATTTTCAAAAATATCACTCCCTTGAGTATTTTATCGTAAAAATTAAATTTCTTTAAATAAGTATAGCATAATTATAATTTAAAATATAGTCAACTAAAAGCAAATATGGTAGAATTAATATAGTAAAATTGAATTATAAGGGGAAAAATGAAAAATAAATCTAGAATATATTTAGCAATTTTTAGTTTAATACTTTTATGTTTAGGAATATTTAGCTTATATACTCGCTTTATCTACTGAATATTACGGAATTTTTAAATATTTAATTGTAGCTATTTTTAATTATAGCTTATATTATTCTAGCATATATGATTTTTACTAGAATTATTTTTAAAATAAAATTTCCTGATGAAATTATTTGTTATTTTGATGGAGATAAATTATATACTTCAAATCATTTGTTTCCAATTGATACAGATATTATTGTAGTGTAAAATTATATCTACTTCTAATTATAGAAGTAATCGTGCTTATAAGGTATCTATTAAATTAAAAAGCTAGATTTTTAGATATACTTTTCGGTATTGGACATATTTCAAAGGATAAAGAGTAAAAATATGACTATTTTTAAAGGAATTAAAAACGTCATATTAATTATGAAATTAAATAAATATTAATGATATTTTAAAAATTTTTTATAATTGTATTTTTCAAAGCCCAACATTTCTTTTAAAGATAATATCAATTGCAACAAGATAAAGAAGTCTAGTTCTTAAAAATCCATTGGATATCAATATTTGATATTGTCTTTTCTATTTTTAGACAATTATTTCTTATATAATAACCTGAGTGAATATAATGATTTCTTTAATTTAACTATTTCTAAAGCTGTTTGGTCTAAAACTCATTTAATTTTGATTTGTCTAAAAAATCTTCTAAAGTTTCTTGTTCTAAAAATTCATCTTTTATTAAAGTTTCTATTGAAGAATAGTGGTCTGTTAGACCTTTTATAATTGAATTGCTACCTTTTTCATAATAACATTCTATAAATTTATAAAACATTAAAAATTATCTTCAAGACTTTTTGTAGTACTATTGACAATATAAGGAATGTTTCTGAATTTAGATTCACTATTTCTATATGGTATATTTTTATAACAAATTTCTAAAAAAATCTATTAATGGAGTAGAAATAGATATATCAATATCTGTATAATTAATTCTATTAAAAATAGGTAGAAAATTTAAAATATGTTTTATCAATTTCTACATACAATTTATCTATTAAGAATTTGTTTGGAATATAAATTTGCATAAATGTTATTAACTCATTAATATAAGTTGATATTTTTATCATAATCTACTCTTTTAAAAATTGAATTTCAATATATCCGTCGAATTTTATTAAAAATATTATTGTCTTTATGGATGAAAGAAGTTTTCCAAGAATCACCTAATATTAAATTTTTATATTGTTTTCACCAATTGATTTTTGTATTTCATTTTTTTGTTTTTTTGACAAATTAATAATATAATGTTCTATTATTATCAATCCTTTTGTAAATTTGAATATCCTATAATATTTTTATTATTTTACTATATATTTTAATTTTTTGAAATTTTTGGTTTAATTTTTAATTCTGTAAGTTTTTATAATCTATGTGACTAAAATACACATTTGATTGAAATATTGTTGTTGAATTTTTATCAGGGTTACCTAATATTGTAGTACCTCCTGAATAAAAATGCATTTTTTTAGAAGATAATTTTTGTTGTCATAATCTATAATTAGAATATCTCGATTATCATATTTTGTACTAGTAGTAAAATATTTAACTCCATCTATATATGGAATTTTCATCGTGTATATCATATTCAACTTCAACAGTAATATCTTCATAAGTAATTGAATATTCACATCTATATTTATTTTCATAATCTTGATTAAAATAGTATACAGGCATAGTTTCCTCCATTTATTATTATTTCTACAACACAAATTTATAGATACATTTTATGAGTTTCGTTGTCGTTTATTCTCATATCATTATCTTCAGGCAATTCAAAAATGCCTAAAAATTCACCATTTAAAAATTCACATATTTTATTAGAAGCATGATTATCTGGATTTGCAGTTATATATAAGTATTTCATATCATGCTTTTTTTGCTAGTTCAAAAAGGAGTTTACAGGCTTTTTGCTGAATAGTGATGACCTCTGTGTTTTTTCCTCAATTGTATATCCTATATTTCCGCCATAGAAAAGTCCTTCATTATTTCCAATTCTCAAATCACATTTCCCAATTTTTGTTTTCTTTTAAATCACATATATAAAAGCTATATGCTGAACCCAATTGATAGCTAAATTTCCGGGATAAAATTTATCTAAAAACTAATTTTATTTCATCATTTTGTAAAAAGAAGTATCCAAGCATTCCATAAACTCACCTCCAAAAATAATTTAAGATATTTTACCAAATTTTAAATAAAAACTCAACTTTTAAAATAAGTATTTACTTTATGTTGATTGAATTTGATTTTAATGTATCACAGATACATTTACTTTTGCTAAAGCAAAAGTATGAGATCTCGCAGTCGATTGTACTCAAATCAAAGATTTGAACAATCTTTTATCGTCAGACCTACTTTTGTTTACAAGTAAACAAAAGTTAGGGCTAGATTGACTACGCTCGAGATGACGTGTTGGGAGTATTTCTCATAAAATATTATGACGTGAAATATTTTTCTATGAAATTTTTAAATATTTTTTTGAAGGATATTTACTTTTAACGTGTGGCTATTAATCGAAGATTTATCTTTATACGTCATTTCGACCGGAGTGAAACGGAGTGGAGAGATCTCAACTATTGCTTGTTTACAAGCAATAGTATTTCTGAAAGAAATAAAATTTTTTTATATCTTCGATATATTAAAATTAAATCTTAAATACTAATTTCTGACAAAAACAAAACCCTGTTGGTTTTTGTTTTTCTATTTTATATTTAATTCTATTGAAGACTTTGTGCAGCGGTAATTACTGCTAATTTGTAAACATCTTCTTCGTTACATCCTCTTGAAAGGTCTGATATTGGTTTGTTAAGTCCTTGTAGGATTGGACCTATTGCTTCAAATCCTCCAAGTCTTTGTGCTATTTTGTAACCGATATTTCCTGATTGTAAATCTGGGAAGATAAATACATTTGCATGTCCTGCAACATTTGAGCCTTTTGCCTTTTGTTCCCCGACTGATGGAACTATTGCAGCATCAAATTGTAATTCTCCGTCTAATGCTAAATCTGGAGCTAATTCCTTAGCGATTTGTGTAGCATCAACAACTTTTTGAGACAATTCATGTTTTGCGGAGCCTTTTGTTGAGAAGCTTAGCATAGCAACTTTTGGATCTATTCCAAATATTTCAGCAGTTTTTGCTGTTTCAACAGCTATTTCTGCTAATTCTTTTGCTTCTAAAGTAATATTTATCGCTATGTCGGCAAAAACATATCTTTTCGCCATTTTTACCTAGCATTACCATTGCCCCACTTGTTCTTGAAACATTTGGTTTAGTTTTTACGATTTGTAGTGCAGGTCTTACCGTATCTCCAGTTGAGTGTACAGCTCCACTTACCATTCCGTCAGCTTTTCCAACTTGTACCATCATTGTTCCATAGTAATTTACATCTTTTAAGAATGTTTCAGCTTCTTCTTTTGTATTTTTTTACCTTTTCTACGTTCTACAAAATTTTTTTCAACTAATTCATCAAAAATCTTCTGCTTTTAAAGGATCAATTATTTCTAAATCATCAATACAAACATTTAATTCCTTTGCAGTTTTTGATTTCTTCAACATTTCCCAAAACAATAGGAGTAACTAATCCATCTTTTTAATCTAACACAAGCTCCTAAAACTCTCTTTGTCTTCACCTTCAGGAAATACAATTCTTTTATTTGTTCCTTTGATTTTTTTCCTGTTAATTCTTCAAAAATATTCATAATACCCCCTACATTATTAATTTAACTTGTTTATCACTAATTTTAAATTCAACTTCATCAACTCCAGACATATATTCTCCGTCAAAGTTAATTTCAATATTCTTTTGAAATTATTTTTAATTTTCTTTGCTTTGAAATACGATGTTATATCTTCTTTAACATGAGTTGCATTTATAATTGTTTTTATCTTTTTAATTATATCAAATTTTTGATTTGTACTTAATTGCACAAATATCTAATAGTCCGTCTTTCATATCAGCAGATGGCAATATATTAATCTTACCGCCATATTTACTTCCGATTCCTACTGCGATTAAGAAATAGTCATCTTCGTATTCAACATCATCAACTATAATTTTGTATCTCTTTCTTTTTATGATGAATTAAAAGCTAAAGCTATTCCAATCTTGTAGGCAAGACCACTTTTTTTATAATCTTTTTACTTTTTACAGCATATTCATTAACTTCAGCATCAAAGCTCACGGACGCAATATTAAAAAAATGATTTATCCAAAAATGTTCCATAGTCAATTAATGTTGTATTTCCTTTTATAATCTTTTCCATACAGATTACAAAGTTAGTAGTTTCTCCGAGACTGTTAAAATAGTCATTTGCAGTACCAGCAGGAATTACGCCAAGTTTTAAATTATTTCTTACAGCTACATCTCCTATTTCAGCGATTGTTCCATCTCCACCAACTGCAATTAATTCGTTAAAACCGTCTTTAACTGCATTTTCTGCGATTAAAATGGATTCTCCCTCTTTAGTAGAACATTTAATCTCATATTCAAAATTTAGGTTAACGCCTTTAAGATATTCTTCAATACCTTCTTTATAGTCATATTTTTTTAAATCCAGATGCATTAGGATTTAAAATGAACATTAATTTTTCTCATTATTTTTTCTAAAGCCATCCTTAGAGCTTCATATTCTTCTTTAGATAATTCTTGGTTTACGATACCAGCATTTACCTCTTTTGCATAAGTTATACAGCTTTCTCACCATAAATAGTAGTTAGTAATAGGCCATTATTAAAACCGTCTAATATTGCTATTGTATAAGATAATTTATTTTTAAGGTCGTGGAAAGCATCATACTTTTACAAAACCAATTTTTTTGAAATGTAAAAGCAAACTTACTTTTTTTGTTGTTTTAATTTCTGATTCAAGTTCATTTACTTTTCCATCTCAAAAATATCTGTTGAATGAGCTTGTATAAGCTCTCCCATATTCAATTCTCCCTATCTCTTAAAAAGCATATCGTATTTTTTTCTTTTGAAGACTTAGCTTTCTATTTATTTGACTGAATTGATAAGAGATAAATAATAAGACAAATAACACTAATATTAAAAAAATGTTCCTGAATGAGAATTTAAAAATTCAAATATTGCACTCACTATTTTTATTCCTTTCTATTATATTTAATAAAGCTTCGACAGTTTTTTTCTACTTCTTCTAATGTATTGTAATATCCAAAACTAAATCTAATAGCACCTAGTTCCTCAGTACCCATTGTCTTATGAGCCAGTGGAGCACAGTGAAAAACCAGGTCTTGTATAAATATCAAACTCATCACTTAATATATAAGAAATTTCAGAGCTATCCATATCTTTTTACATTTAAGCTCACAACAGCACCTTTGTCTGTCATCAAGAGTACCATAAAGAATTACATCTTCATTATCTTTTAAAAGTTCTATAAAATGATTCTTTAAACTCATTTCATGATTTCTTATATTTTTCAAGGCCAACTTCATTAATAAAGTCTATTCCCTTACCTAAAGCTATAATACCAACACCATTAGGAGTACCACTTTCTAAACTGTCAGGATATAAATCTGGTTGATCAATACTATGTGAATAACTACCAGTTCCTCCTTCTTTTAATGGCTTAACAATAATTCCTTCCTTTATATATAGAGCACCTGTTCCCATTGGACCAAAAAGAGCTTTATGTCCTGGAAAAGCTAGTAAATCAATATTCATTTCTTGAACATCAATATCTAATACTCCAATTGATTGAGAAGCATCTACAAGATAAAGTATATTATTTTCCTTACAGAAATCCCCTATTGCCTTAATATCAACTATAGTTCCAAATACATTAGACATATGTGTTGTTACAATCATCTTAGTATTAGGAGTTAAGGCTTCAAAAATCTTTTGAGGATCTATATATCCCTTATCATCAGCATATACAATACTTAATTCTATCTTGCCCTCTTTTCTTAATTGATTAAGTGGTCTTAAAACAGAATTATGCTCCATTGATGTAGTAATTACATGGTCTCCTTCTTCTAATACACCTTTAATTGCTAAATTTAAGCTATCAGTTGCATTAAAAGTAAATATTACATTAAGAACTTCAGTTCCATTTATTAATTTACATATCTTTTTCTCTAGTTTCGTAAATCTCTAAATCCATTTTTCATAGCGAGTTTATGTCCACTACGTCCAGGATTACCAGCATAACCTAAATAACATTCCATTATTTTTGTCTGTTACTACCTTAGGTTTAGGAAAACTTGTTGCGCTATTATCTAGATAAATCATATTAATTCTCCAAATTATAAATGTTCATTAAAGAATCTATTATTCTTTGTAAATCAGCTTCATTTAAGTAGCTAATCTCTATTTGTCCACCTTTTTCTTTTCGTTAATCTTAACCTTAGCATCTAAGACTTCAGTTAATCTCTCGCAAATATCCTTTTATAAAGATATCTTCTGTCTTATTTTTTTACTTTGTTTTTGCCTTTTTTTCAACATCTCTGATATTTACTTCTTTTACTAATAGCTTATCAAGATATTTATTTCTTTCTTCATCAGTTTCTAAAGAAAGTAATGTTCTTCCCTGACTTGGACTTAATTCTCCGCGAATTAAATACTCTTTAATATGGTCAGATAGATTTAAAAGTCTAAGATTATTAGCAATATATGATCTACTCTTGCCTATTATATCAGAAAGCTCTTGTTGAGTAAGTTTATATTCTTCCATTAGAGTTTTAAGCGAAATAGCTTCTTCAATAGGATTTAAGTCCTCTCTTTGAATATTTTCAACTAATGCAAGTTCTCTCGCCTTTCTATCATTAACATTTTTAACAACAACTGGAACTTTTTCAAGACCTGCAAGCTTTGAAGCTCTAAATCTTCTTTCACCCGCAATAATTTCGTATCTATCATCAACCTTTCTAACAACAATTGGTTGAATTACTCCGTCTGCTTTAATGGAATTAGCTAATTCCTTTAAACTATCATCATCAAAACTCTTTCTTGGTTGATCTTCCCTAGCCATTAGCTTATCCAAATCAACAGTTAATAAATTTTCATCAGTAATAAAGTCCTCATCTCTTAAAAGAGATCCTAGACCTCTGCCTAGTCCTTTTTTTCTTCATTATTTTTCTCCTATTCTTTATTAATTCTTTAGCTAAAGATAAATAAGCAATAGCCCCTTTTGAATTTTTTATCATAATATATTATACTTTCTCCGAAACTTGGTGCTTCTGCAAGTCTTATATTTCTAGGAATAACTGTATCAAATAGTTTATCCTTAAAATAATTTTTCTGTTTTCGTTCTTTACGTCCTCAGATAAATTATTTCTAGAATCATACATTGTTAGTAATACACCTTCTATTTCTAATTCTGGATTTAAACCCTTCCTTATTATATTAACTGTATTCATAAGTTGGCTAACACCTCTAATGCATAGTATTCGCATTGTATTGGAATCAATACACTATGTGATGATACCAGAGAATTTATACTAAGAACGCTTAATGATGGCGGACAGTCTATAATTATGAAATCATAATTCTCAGGAATTTTAGGCAATTCTTCCTTTAAAAGATATTCTTTTTTATCCACACTTAAAAGTTCAATTTCTAAGCCACACAAATCAGCATTAGCTGGAATTAAATCAACATTCTTTGATTTGGTATGAATAATTGTGTCATTTATTTCTTTCTCATGAGTTAAAACATCATAAATAGTCACTTCAGGTTCTTCTACACCTAAACCAGATGTGGAATTACCTTGAGGATCCATATCTATAACCAATACCTTCTTTTTATTAAAAACCCAAAGCAGAAGCAAGATTTACAACTGTAGTTGTTTTACCTACGCCACCCTTCTGGTTAAATACAGAGATTACTCTCATTTCTTTTTTTCTTTTTTAAAAGCATCAAAAAAATCTTCATAATATTTCCTTTGTTTTTTATATTTTTCTTCTTTTTTTATATATAATATATATAATTATAACATAAAAACAGTTAAAAATTTTTAAAAACATCTAATTATTTCTATTAATTATTTTTTTAATTAGTTTTTATTTTTTTATAAAATGTTTCACGTGAAACAATACATGAATATAAATTTTATGTTTCACGTGAAACATTTATTAAAAATTATATTCTGTAACCTATTTGTAACTTTTTTTGTAATATTTTTGTAAACTTTTGTAATTTTTTTGTAACTTTTTGTTGACTTTTTTTCAATAGGTAGTGTAAAATATGTCTATAAGTTAGAGGTAGTTATGAAAATTAAAAAGTTTTGACAACTTCTATGTTATGTGCATTAGTTTGTACTGCATTGCCAGTAGCAAGTACTTATGCCGATGAAACTGAAAAAGTAGAAGTAAAAATTCATAGTACGAATATTGAGGAAGTAAATAATTTTTAGTTAGCAGTTCAACTCTAGTAGTAGAAACTCCTTCCGTTGTTGAATTAAAAAAATTATCAGATGATCAAGATATATATTCACTAGTAACAGAAGAAGATACATTAATGCCAGAATTAGAAGAAAATGCTTTCTATATTAAAGAATCTGTAGAAGCTAAACTTGCATTAACTGATTCTGAGGGAGAAACTGTTAAACTTCAAAAAGGTTCAATCGTTAAAGTTGAAATGACAGGGATAAGATGGCAACTGTCACAGTTGATGGTAAAGTTTTATCTGTTGATGTTGCATTATTAACTAAAGAAGTAGTTGAACCAGAAAAGACTGAAAAAGAAATTAAAGCAGAAGAAGAAAAAGTAGTAGCAGAAAAGAAAGCTTCTGAAGACAAAAAGGCTGAAGAAGAAAAGAAAGCCGCAGAAAAGAAAGCAGAAGAAGAAAGAGTAGCTGCTGAAAAGAAAGCTGCTGAAGAAAGAAAAAGCTGCTGAAAAGAAAGCTGAAGAAGAAAGAGTAGCTGCTGAAAAAGAAAGCTGCAGAACAAAGAAAGCTGCTGCTGCAAAGAAAGTTACACTTTATGCAACAGAAAACTTAAATGTTAGATCAGACCAATCAGCAACATCATCTAAACTTGGTATCTTATCAAAAGGTGAAAAAGTTACTGGTATTGATAAAGGTGAATGGGTAGAATTTACATTTAATGGAAAGACTGGATATGTAATTAAATCATATCTTTCAGCAACTAAACCAGCTGCTGAACAACCAAAAGCTAACAATAATTCAGGAAATTCAACTCCTGCTAAGACTGAAAAACAATCATATAGTTCTGATATAGATAAAGTTGTTGAAGTAGCTTTAGCACAAGTTGGAAAACCATACATTTGGGCATCTGCTAATCCAAATATAGGATTTGACTGTTCAGGATTAACATATTATGCGTTCAAACAAGCTGGAATCAACTTAAATAGAACATCATATACTCAAATTAATAACGGTGTAAGTGTAGATTCAAAAGACTTAAGAAAAGGTGACTTAGTATTCTTTAACAACGGTGGAGGAAGAATCAGCCACGTTGGTATCTACATTGGAAACAACCAGTTCGTACACGCATCAAGCCCAGGAACAGGTGTTATCGTAAGTAAACTTTTCGGAAGTTATTTTGGAAACACTTATGTAGGAGCAAGAAGAATAATTAAATAGTTCATTAAAATTTAAGACGGTTATGACAACCGTCTTTTTTTTACCATAATTACCAATGTTTCATATAAAACATAGGGATTAGAAGAAAAAGAAGGCCTTTAGCCTTCTTTACTTTTTTTATAATGGTTTTTTTCTTTTATTTGTCCCATATTTCTTGGGAAATTATCAGGAGTTTTTCCAGTCTTTTTAATTATTAAAATATTTCTTTCTGAAACTTCACCATTTTGTTCAATCTTGAAATTTACAACTTTTTCTAATTTGCAATTTAATTTTTTGTGCGTTTTTTTGAATCTTCTACTTCTTCAAGATATGATGGGCCTTTCATTGCTAGAAATAATCCATTTACCTTTTTAAAAATGGAATTGTAAATTCTAGAAGTAAAGATAGGGAAGCTACTGCTCTTGAGCTAACTATATCAAAGCTTTCTAAAGCCTTCTTTTCTTCCGACTTCTTCTGCACGTCCATGAATTGCCTTTATATCTTTTAATTTCAAATCATCAATTACTATATTTAAAAACTTAATTCTTTTATTTAAACTATCTAGCATTGTAACTTTTAAGATTTTCATTATATAGTTTAAGTGGAATAGCAGGGAAACCGGCACCAGTTCCAACATCTAATACAGTTTTATCATCATCAAAAATCCCTGTTTTTTTGTAAGTAATAGGCAATCTAAAAAAATGTTTTTGTATTCATAGCATCTTCATCAGTAATTGCTGTTAAATTTATTTTTTTCATTCCATTCTAGGATTAATTTCTGTAAATTTCAAACTTTTCTATAGCAATATCACTTAAATTGATACTTTCTTTTTGGGTTAAATTTTTAAATTATCCATTTTTTTCTCCTTTGAGTTTCAAGGTGGATTAGCAAAACATTTATATCTGCAGGGCTTACACCAGAAATTCTACTAGCTTGACCAACTGTTTCAGGTCTAAATTTTTGAAAGTTTTTGTACTGCTTCAATTCTAAGACCGATAGGGAATTATAGTCAATATTTTCAAGTTTCTTATTTTCAAGCTTTTTAAATGCTTCGATTTGTTGGCTTTGTTTTTTTCTATATAACCCTCATATTTAATCATCGTTTGAACTTGTAATTTAATCTTCTATCTAAAGGCTCACGAGTTTCATCTAAGTCTTTAAGCATTTTCGTAGTCAAGCTCAGGTCTTTTTGATTAAACTCATAAAAGACTAACTGCTGTTTTTAACTTCATACTACCTAGTTCTTCCAAAGCATTATTTGTATTTTCCTTTTGGTGTTAGGATAGTGGACTTTAATCTTCCAATTTCATTTTCTATTAAAGTCTTCTTATTTAAACATTTTTCATAACGTTCTTTTGTAGCTAAACCTACATTATAGCTCTTTTCTGTAAGTCTTAAATCAGCATTATCTTGTCTTAGAGAAAGTCTATATTCAGTTCTTGAAGTCATCATTCTATAAGGTTCGTCAGTTCCTTTTGTAATTAAATCGTCAATTAAAACTCCAATATATGCATCACTTCTTGTAAGAACAAATGGCTCTTTTCCTAAGATATTCATTGATGCATTTATACCTGCGATAATTCCTTGACTTCCAGCTTCTTCATATCCTGAGCTACCATTGATTTGACCTGCAAAGAATAGATTTTTAATATCCTTATGCTCTAAAGTTGCTCTTAAAATAGTTGGATCAATACAGTCATACTCAATACCATAAGCAGGACGCATGATTTTAACATTTTCAAGACCTAAAATACTCTTATACATTTCTTTTTGAACTTCAAGAGGTAGGGTAGAACTAACACCTTGAACATACATTTCCAAAGTATCTAAACCTTCAGGTTCAATAAAAACTTGATGCTCGTCTTTTTCGTTGAAACGAACAATTTTATCCTCGATAGAAGGGCAATATCTAGGACCTACACCATTTACAATTCCTGCATACATTGGACTTCTATGAAGATTTTTTTCAATTATTTGTTTTGTTTCCAAAGTTGTATAGGTTAAGAAGCAGTTCTGCTTGTGATTTCCAATGTCTTTACCTTCATTCATAAAAGAGAAAGGAATTATATTATCATCACCTTTTTGAACTTCCATTTTTGAAAAATCAATGGAATCTCTATGAACTCTTGCAGGAGTTCCTGTCTTAAAACGTCTAAGAGGAATACCTAGATTTCTTAAGCTCTCACTTAAATAAGTTGAGCATTTCCAATTATTAGGGACCACTTTCATAACAATTTTTCTCCCATTAAAATCATGGATTTAAGATAAGTTCCAGTACAGATTATTACTGCTTTTTGCAGGGAAAACTTCATTTGAAGTAGTCAAAACACCTGTTACAACATTGTTTTCAGTTAAAATTTCTTTAACTTCAGTTTGAATTAAATCTAAATTCTTTTCATTTTCTAAAACTTTTTTCATTTCAGTATGATACATCTTTTTATCCGCCTGAACACGTAAACTATGAACAGCAGGGCCTTTTGAAGTATTCAACATTCTTGATTGAATAAAAGTTTTATCAATATTTATCGCCATTTCACCGCCCTAGAGCATCAATCTCACGAACTAAATGGCCTTTACCAGTACCACCGATATTCGGATTACATGGCATATCTGCAACTGAATCCATACTGATAGTAAGAATTGCAGTTTTAAGTCCAAGTCTTGCACTTGCTAGACCTGCTTCACAACCGGCATGACTCTGCACCAATTACTACAACATCATATTTTTTTCATCTATAAAATTAGTCATTTCTTCTCCTTGTTAAAAATCTACACAAATATACATATTATATTTTACCACAAAATTATAAAAATTATAAAAAGAACTCTTTTGAGTTCTTTTTACTAATTTTTGTGAAAACAATAAGAGAATAAATAATAAGTGTATAAAACAAAATAATTCACGTCATAGTACCAAGAAGAGTAAAGCCCCCAACACGTCATCTTGAGCGTAGTTAATCTAGTCTCTAACTCTGCTTACTTTGTAAGCAGAAGTAGGTTCGACGCAAAGATTGTTCAAATCTTTTGATTTGAGTACAATCGACTGTGAAGATCTCAACTATTGCTTGGGTACAAGCAATAGTATTTCTGAAAGAAATAAAAAGTCTTTTTATGTATCTAAGATACATAAATCCAAACACTACTCTTTTATATCTATCCCATTTTCTATAAACTTATCTTTTAATTTTTCTTCGCTATTTTATAATACTCCTTAACTGTATCTTCCTTTATTTTCATTCTTTCTGCAATTTCTTTATTCTTTAAATTCTCATAAAATTTATACTCTATAACCTCTTTTTTGTTTTTTGGGGGAGAGTGGACACAATTTCTCTTACCTTTTTAATCATTTCATTTGTTTCAATATCTTTTTGAATATCAGTATTTTTCACCAACAATTAATTCTAAAACTTCAATTGTTTCATCATCTTTTGTTTGATAAATTTTAGTATATGTTTTCGTTCTCCAATTTTCTTTTTAAAAATTTTTTTGCATATAAAAATTTTAGTTGATATTTTAAATAACATTCAAGCGAAACTTTTCCACCACCCTTTATAACTTTCTAAAAGTTCTAAAATTTTAAACTAACTCCGTCTTGATACGCATCTTCATAGCTTATGTAATTTGCGAAATACTTTTTATACTCGATTTTATCAAAGGGCTAAAGTTTTTATGATTTTCTCCTTATCGTACATCTTTTCCTCCTGATATGACTAGACATGACGGTATTTTTGCGTTGTTGGGTTAAGTTTTTATTTAGTGATATCATTATACTACTTTTTAACTTCAAGTCAATTAATAAGTTACATAAATTAATATAATTTTTTTATATAGTATCTTTATAAGTTACTACTTGACTATACTTTAGAAATATATTATTATTAGTTATATTGAATAGCAAATAAGGAGACTATTATGAAAAATTATAATTGGAAATGACCACTCAGCTGTTGAGATGAAAAATGAACTTGTAAAATATTTAGAAGAAATGGGACATGAAGTTATAAATGTAGGAACAGATGAAACTACAAGTGTAGATTATCCAGTTTTTGGAAAAGCTGTTTGCAAAAAAGTTTTAGAAAACGAAAACTCTTTGGGAATAGCAATCTGTGGAACTGGAATCGGAATTTCAATAGCTTGTAATAAGGTTAAAGGAATTCGTGCTGGACTATGTAGCGAAAGTTTTTCTGCTAGAATGACAAGAAAACATAATAATGCAAATGTTCTTTGCTTAGGAGCAAGAGTTACTGGAATTGAACTTGCAAAAGATATTGTAAAAACTTTTATTGAAGAGGACTTTGAAGGCGGTCGTCATCAAAAAAGAATTGATATGTTGGAAGAAAATTAGGAGATTTTATGAAAATAGCTGTTATAGGTTGTGGAAGATGGGGCAGTTTCATAGCTTGGTACTTAGATAAGATAGGAAATGAAGTTTCTTTATATGGTAGAGAATCTTCAGAAAAATGCAAAGTTTTTAGAAAATAGAAAAATACTTTTCTTGAACTTCCTAAGTCCATTACTTTTAACAACTGATATAAATGATGTTTTTAATAAAGATTTAATAATTATTTCAGTTGGAACTCAAAGTTTAAGAGAATTACTAAATGAAAATAAAGAAAATTTTAAAGAGAAAAATATTCCAATCATACTTTTGCATGAAGGAATAGAAATAAAGACAGGCTTTTACACCTACAAAAAAATAGTAAAAGACATACTAGGAGAAAGCTATTCTTGTGGCGCTTGGATTGGACCTGGACATGTTCAAGACTTTACAAATGGAATACCAAATTGTATGGTAATAGATTCTGATGATAGAGAATTAGTAAAAAGATTAGTTGATGATTTTTCAAGTAATTTAATTAGATTTTACTATGGAACAGATCTTTTAGGAAATGAAATTGGAGCAGCTTCAAAAAATGTAATAGGAATTGCTGCTGGTATGCTTGACGGCTTTAATTTAAGTTCATTAAAAGGCGCTTTGATGTCAAGAGGAACTAGAGAAATTGCAAGACTTATTGAGAAAATGGGGGGAGACAAAAGCTGTGCATACGGACTTTGTCATCTCGGAGATTATGAAGCAACAGTATTTTCTGAATTTAGCAATAATAGAAAATTTGGTGAAAAATTCGTAAAAGGTGAAAAATTTGAAAAACTAGCAGAGGGTTATTATACAACAAAAGCATTAATGGACTTATCCGAAAAATACGATGTTGAATTACCAATCACAAATGCAGTTTATGAAATAACATATAATAAAAAAAGATCCAAAAGAAATTTTGGACAATCTTTTTCAAAAAGAAGTATAAAAATGGAATTTTAAGGAGAGACTATGTTACCTTTGATATTATTACCTTTATTTTTTTGTGTCTTTAATATATACAGAAGACTTACATGCTTAATAAAAGTAAAGTTTACAAAATACACATTCATATCTCTAATTTTTGCATTAGTATTTATGCTATTTGTAGCATATAGATATAAAAATGATATTGCAGGTTACCTTTTAGCACTTTCTTGGTGGCTTGCATTCTTTACAAGTATTATGAGTGCAGGAATAAGTGAAATGGGAATAGTTCATCCATGGCAATTAGTTGGAAAAACTCTACAAATGGGATAGAATGAGAAGTTTCTCAATAGAAAATAAAGGAAATACCGTAATGGTAAATTTTAAAAATATTTAGAGATTTAAGACAAGAATACGATAAAAAGCAATTTAGAACAAATCAAAAATTGCAAAAAGAATAAATTGATAAAAATAAAAAGGATGAATTTCACCCTTTATTTTTCTTTAATTAGAATAAATGGAATAACATATATAGAAGGTGAGCTGCAACTCCGGCTGTTAATCCACCAATTGTGTGGCTGATTAATGCTTTTCCAGTTGCTTCTTTTGTTCCAAGTGCATCCATCATTGCGATATGAGTTGAGATATATCCACTCCAACACATACAAATTGCAGTAAATACTGCTATATCATTTCCAGAAACTTTTCCAGCTGCTGCCATTTTTGCAACTGTTCCGATTGCTGCTCCTGTTGAGCCTAATGCTGTTATAGGTACTGCAATTGCTTCTGGTGAACTGAAACCAAATAATGGGCTAAGGATGAAAGATAGTTTTCCACCTATCCAAGGAAGAACACCAACACCTTCGTTAGCTGCTCCTGTGTATCCATTTGCTCCAGGTCCATTTGTAAGAAGAATAACTAATGTACAAATGATTACAACACCTGGGATGATTGAAAGACCCATATCAACCCCAACTTTTCCTCCGTCAAGAATTGATTGAATAAATCTTCCTCCAGCACTTCCTTCTCTAACTTGTCTAGAATTTTCTGGAATTTCTACTTTGGATTTAACTTCAACATACTCAGTCGTTCCATACATTTTTTTAGTAGCAATCATCATAAGTCTAACAGATACTACACTACCTATTACAGCTCCTAAGTTACCAATTAAAGCACTTGTAACAGCGCCTTCTACATTAAGTCCCATCATAGAAGTTGTAGTAATAAGTCCCATACCAAAAGCAGTTCCTAAATTTGTAAGAGCTGGCATTTGATATTTTTTGAAATAACGTCTAAAGTTATCATCATGTGCTAATGTTAAAATAGCTGGGTTATCAGATAGGTAGCAGTTAAGCATACCTAATGAAGATGCTCCTGGTAAGTCATAAATAGGATGCATAACTTTTGATAAAAGTTTGTTTACAAGTGCTATAACTCCGAATTCAGAGAATAAACCTGAAATTGCTCCAGCTAAAACGGCAATCGCCATCAAATAAAGACATACATTTATAAGTAGATCAAAACCTGTATTCATCATAGTTTTGATCATGTTTATTCCGCCCATTTTACTACCAATTGATACAAAAAACGCTAAGAATAAACCGATACATAGGAAGTTTTCCAATCCAATATCTTTTTTGAATCTTCCAATATTCTTTTCTTCCAATTCAATATACCTCCGATCAATAATACTGAATTAATTCTATCATAAAAGGTATAAAAACAATGGACAGTTTTTTTATAAGTTTATTAGTAAAATTAATTAAAAATATTTTTTATCTATTATTTTTATTTATATATAGGTCATTGGGAAACTTTTTAATAGCTTATTTACTGTTAACGTTAAGCTACCAATCGAAGCTATTTACTTAAACGTCATTTAGACCAGAACGAAAAAAGTAAATGAAGTGAATATAGTCCTAACTTTGATTGTTTATATTTCCTTAATTGATGTATCTTCGATACATTTACATTTGCTTGAATACAAGCAAATGTATGAGATCTCTCCACTACGGTCGAGATGACGTGTTGGGAGCTTTTCTTTGCAAAGTATCGTGACGTGAAACATTTTTATTAATAAAACAAACAAAAAAACGACTGAATCCAGTCGTTATGATAAAAATAATCCAAAACCTATTATTATAAGCAGTTTTGCTATTGAATAGGTAATTGTTAATAGTATATTGAAAAATCTATTATTCTTTATAAATGCTACAAATAGGAAAAGTGAACTTGAAATTAAGAATAAATTACTTCCGAAAATCAAATACCATACTCCAGTTTTGTATGTTGAAATTGCATTTTAAGATTGCTAAGATACAAAAGCAAAGCGTTTAAAAAAATGCAAAAAGCATATAGGAAAAATAATATCTCTTTTAAAGTATTCACTTGAGTATTCATAGGATATGATTACTTCGAAAAATACTAATCCGAAATATACCACCATAATAAATAGAGCAAGCAAATAGTTTAAATTTGAAAATTTTTATTAATGTTAAAAGTTTTTATTACATAAAAAGGCAATTCCTAATATAAATAGAGGTATTCCCATTAAAATATTCTTTTTATTTCTTTTTTGTACATAAAACATCTCCAATCCAGAATGCAAGTATTGCTAAATACACGAAAAACATTATGGTGTTTAAATCTTAAAAATAGAATAATGCTAGTATTGGCATTAAAAAAATACGTTGAAAAAAACTTCTTTCTGGATCTTTTTTGTAAAATCATATAAATTACTAACGGTAAATATTGCATAAATTAATAAAACTATGTACGAAAAAAATATTGAGTAAATTGTTATTCATATTTCCTCCAAAATCTCTTAGTATCAATTATTTTAACATAAATTAGCGCTTCAAACAAGTTAAAGGATTAATAAAAATAGCCTAATCCCCCCTTTTTTAAGAAATTTTTATTATATAAGTGTAAGGCTTACAAAATAAAATAAAAAGGAGAAAAGATATGGCTAAAAAGTATTTAAAGGTTAGTTTTGACCTTGCTAACTCTAAAAAGAGAAGTGTAACTTTAAAAATGTTCAAAGTGAATCAACTGATGAAAAATTTAAAGAAATTAGGAGAATTCGTTGAAAAATTTATTGACGGTACAAGAAAAGAAACAATTAAAGTTGTAGAAACAACATTAGAATAGGAGGGAAAGTATGAAGAAAATCATTAAGTATAACTCTATTATTAGAGGATGGAAAAAAATATGGCATTTACAATTTCAAATATTAAAAAAATATTACAGCAGATGAAGCTTCTGATATAATTAAAACTTTTTGATTATAAGTCCGTTTTAGCAAAAAAACGACTTAAAAGTTACTGAGTTAAAAAGGCTAATATTATTTCAACAAACTACGAAGAAGTAACAGTAATCTAGTGAAAAAGACCTTTTGGTCTTTTTACTAAATATAAAAATTAGGAGGAAATAATGGAAAAATATAATTTCAAGTATCTCAAATGTAGGATTTCCTGTGGTTCTTTCCGTATTTTTTTATTACTTAGATTTGAAAAAGATTGACGAACTTACAAAGGCTATAAAATGAATTGGTTGTTAAACTTAAATAGGAGATTTATGATAGATATTGAAAAAGCTATAAAGTGGTTTGAAAACAGAAAGGGAAAAGTTTCATATTCTATGGAAAATAGAAATGGTCCAAATAGTTATGATTGTTCATCTTCCATATACTATGCATTAATGAATTCAGGAGCAAAGAGCAATGGCTGGACGATTGACACTTTGTATGAACATTATTGGCTTACAAAGAACGGCTTTGAAAAGATAACTGATAATATTCCTTGGAATGCTAAAAGAGGAGATATTTTTATCTGGGGAAGAAAAAGAGGGGTTCCCTCAAGTTATGGACATACAGGAATTTTTATTGATGAAAACAACATTATTCACTGTAATTATTCAGCTAATGGGATTTCTGTTGATAATCATGACAAATTATGGGTTTATGTAGGTAGGCCACATTATTTTGTATATAGATTAAAAGCATTACAAGATGAGGGAGAATATATGGAACTTTTAGATATAAAAAGCAAAGTTAATGGCTACTATTCAATCGATAGTTTGCCTTGGTTTTGCGAAGATAAAACTATGATTGGTACAACTCAAAACTATCAAGGGCAAGAGGTAACTTTAACTCGAAAATGGGGAAGTTACTATTATGTAAAGGAATTAAAAGGTTGGGTAGATTATAGAGCTTTTATAAATGAAAAGGCAATAAAAGAAGTCGCCAAAGAAGTAATTCAAGGAAATTGGGGCAACGGAGAATTAAGAAGAGCAAAACTCGAAAATGCAGGATATAATTATTATGAAGTACAAAAAAAGAAGTAAATAGATTATTACAAAGTAAATAGTTTTTATATTATAAAAAACAATTAATGGAAAGTTACCGTTAATTGTTTTTTTGTAATAAATTTTCAAGTTTATTTACTGTTAACGTCTGGCTATTGGACAAAGATATTCTCTTTATACGTCATCTTGAGCGAAGTGTAACGAAGTCGAAAAGATCTCATACTTTGCTTGTAAACAAGCAAAAAGTAAATGTATCGCAGATACATAATAAACCATGTTTAGATTTCTTTTCGAAAATACTATTGATTGTAAACAAACAAATAGTCGAGATGACGTGTTAGGTGCATTTATTTTCAAAGCACTATGATGTGAAGCATTTTGTTTTTATTGTATCCATAATTTAAAAATAGGAGAAATGGTTAAGTTTTTGTGAAACAAAAATACTTTTACTTTTTTTGTTAATTTGAGTTATAATGTATTTGTAGTTAATAATAATTATTATTTAGAAAGAGAGGTTTGTTATGTGTACTACAATTCTTATAGGTAAAAAAGCAAGTTATGACGGTTCAACTTTGGTTGCTCGTATCGAAGATTCTTCAGCAGGAATGTTTAAATCAAAAAAATTTATCGTTGTTGAGCCTAAGGATCAACCAATTCATTATAAATCTGTTCGTACAGATTGTGAAATTGAATTGCCTAAAAACCCTATGCGTTATACTTGTCTTCCAAATGTAAAAAAATGGCGTGGAGTTTGGGGAGCATGTGGCGTTAATGAAAAAAATGTTTCAATGACTGCAACAGAAACAATTACTACAAATGAAAGAGTTTTGGGAGCAGATCCTTTAGTAGAATTTGAACCCGACATTATAAAAAAAGGTGGAATAGGGGAAGAAGATTTTGTTGTAATTACTCTTCCTTATATAAATAGTGCTAAAGAGGGTGTTGAAAGACTTGGTGCATTAATAGAGAAATATGGGACTTATGAAAGTAACGGAATTGCTTTTCAAGATGTTGATTCTATTTGGTGGTTTGAAACAATTGGTGGTCATCACTGGATAGCAAGAAGAGTTCCTGACGAGGTTTATGTTGTAATGCCAAATCAATTCGGACTTGATCATTTTGATTTTGAAGATGCTTACGGAGCAAAAGAAGAATTTATGTGTTCATCAGATTTAAAAGAATTTGTTGAAGAAAATTTCCTTGATTTATCTCTTGGCAAATTGATTGACGAATTTGATGAAGATTATGATGAAGATTATGAAGAACTTTTTAATCCAAGAGTTGCTTTTGGAAGTCATTCAGATGCAGATCATACTTACAATACACCTCGTGCTTGGGTAATGCTAAGATATTTTAATCCAAACACTTTCGATTGGGATGGTGAAAATGCTGAATTTAAGCCACATAGTGATAATCTTCCTTGGTGCATGATTCCTGAAAAGAAGATTACAATAGAAGATGTTAAATATATTATGTCTAATCACTATCAAGGAACTCCTTATGATCCATATCTAAAGAGTGGAGACTTTTCACAAAAGGGTAAATTTAGACCTATAGGTATAAATCGTAATGATGTTTTGGCTTTGGTTCAAATAAGACCTTATATGCCTGAAGAAATTAGAAGTATTGAGTGGTTATCTTTCGGTTCAAATGTATTTAATGCGATTGTTCCATATTATGCAAATATTACAAAAACACCTGAATATTTGGAAAATACAACTCTTACTCCTTCAACAGATAATTTCTATTGGATAAATCGTATTATCGGAGCGCTTTGCGATGCACATTATCCATCAACTGCTTCTCATGTTGAAAGATATCAAAATGCAGTTCAATCAAAATGTCGTACATTCTTGAATAAATATGATAAAGAATTTTTTGAAAAACAAATCAAAAGATAAAGAATGTTCACGAATTTTTTAGAAAAAGCAAATGATGAGATAACAGATTTTGTAAAAGACCAAACAAATGATTTACTTGACAAGACACTTTTCACAGCAAGTTGTGAAATGAAAAATGGATTTTCAAGATCAGATGCTTAAAAAGACTTTAAAAATATTAAATAGCCGTCAGAAATGACGGCTTTTTTTATGTTGAGATATATGTCATTTTAATTAGTTGTTAAAATTTTTTACTTAAATTAAAAAAATATGGTAAAATATTTAGAGGCAAAACATAAGAAGGAGAAGAAATGAGTATTTTTAACTGTAAAAATTTGAGCCATAGTTTTGGTGGTCGTCAAATACTTAAAGATGTAAATTTTAGACTTTTAAAAGGTGAACATATAGGACTTGTTGGTCCAAATGGAGAGGGAAAGAGTACCTTTTTAAATTTAGTTACTGGTAAACTTGAGGCTGAAGAGGGAACTATTGAATGGGCAAAACGTGTTAGAATAGGTTATCTTGATCAACATGCTGTAATTGGTAAGGAAATGACTGTTCGTGACGTTTTAAAGTCAGCTTTTTCATATCTTTTTGATATTGAAGCTGAATTAAATGATGTATATATGAAAATGGGAGAATTAAGTGGACAAGAGCTTGATGATATAATGCTTGATGCAGCTGAACTTCAAGAGCTTCTTGAAACTCACGACTTCTATATGATTGATTCAAAGATTGATGAAATTTCTCATAATATGGGAATAAAAGATTGGCTTGATAGACCTGCTTTTGACCTTTCAGGTGGACAACGTTCAAAGATTTTACTTGCAAAATTGCTTTTAGAAAAGCCGGATATTTTGCTTCTTGACGAGCCTACAAACTATTTAGACGAAGAACATATTAATTGGCTTAGAAGATATCTACAAAATTATGAAAATGCATTTATTTTTAATCTCTCATGATATTTCGTTTTTAAATTCTGTAATTAACTTGATTTATCATGTTGAAAATTGTGAAGTTAATAGATATGTTGGAGATTATGATGAGTTTTTAAGACTTAAAGAGTTGAAACAAAGACAAATTGAAGCAGCCTATAAGAAACAACAACAAGAAATTCAAGAGCTTGAAGACTTTGTTCAAAGAAATAAGGCGAGAGTTTCTACAAGAAATATGGCTATGTCAAGACAGAAAAAACTTGATAAGATGGAAAAGATTGAGCTTGTAAGAGAAAAACCAAAGCCAGAATTCTATTTTGAAACTGCACCTTCAACAAGCAGATTGATTTTTGAAACTGAGAATTTAGTAATTGGTTATGATAAACCGATTAGTAAGCCGTTAAATCTTCGTATGGAAAGAGGAGATAGAATTGCGATTGTTGGAGCAAATGGTTTAGGTAAGACAACTCTAATTAATACAATTCTTGGAAATATTAAAGCTATTTCAGGTTCTGTTTCTTTTGGCCAGAATTTAGCAATAGGTTATTTTAAACAAGAAGAGCATTATGATAACAATAATACTCCAATTGATGAAATGTGGGAAAAATTTCCAAGTTGGGAACAATTTAAAATTCGTGCTGCCCTTGCAAAATGTTCGCTTACAACAGTGCATATTGAATCACAAATGAAGGTTTTAAGTGGTGGAGAACAAGCAAAGGTAAGACTTTGTAAGATTTTAAATGAAAAGACAAATATTTTAATGCTTGACGAACCTACAAACCATCTTGATCCAGAATCAAAAGAGGAATTAAAAAGAGCATTAAGAGAATATAAGGGTGGAATATTTTTAATTTCACACGAAAAGGACTTTTATACAGATATAGCAACAGAAATTTGGAATATGGAAGACTTTTCACTATTATAAGAAATTTAAAGGCGAGTAATCGCCTTTTTTTATATATCATAGAAAACAAAATTATTCACGTCACGATACTTTTTCAAAGAAATACTCCTAACACGTCATCTTGAGCGAAACGTAGTGTAGTCGAAAGATCTCAACTATTGCTGGTAAGCAATAGTATTTCTGAAAGAAATAAAGAAATTATGTATCTACGATACATTTACTTTTTAGCTAAAGCAAAAGTATGAGATCTCTCCGTTTTCGTTTCGCTTTGCTCAACTTCAGTCGAGATGACGTTTAAGTAAGTAGCTTCGTTTGATAGCTAGACGTTAAAGGTAAATAAACATCAAAAATAGATTTATTAAATAAGTAGAAAATAAAAATAATATAAGAAAAAATTTTTTTCAGAGCAAAGACAAAGTATAATTTTTGTCTTTGCTTTTTTTATATTTTTGTTTTTTTATTGTGAAACAACAAGGTTCTAGGGCACATATCCGATGCAAAGCATCGTGAAAGAATGAGTTTCTCCCTTTTTAACTTTTAAAAATTATTTGACATATATTTTTACGTTAAAATATGAAAAACTATTGATTTTTTTAGCTAAAAATAATATAATTTAAGTTGGGAGTTTTTGATTATTTAATAAATGACATAAAGTTTTTTTAGAGTTTAAAGTCAGTTATATTAAATAATAAGTATTTAAGGAGAGTATATGAGTAATAATGATATAGATCAAATTAGCATAAAAGAAAAGCTAATACCAAGAAAAAGAAAAAGCAATTTGCCTTTTATTTTTAATTTTTTACTTGGTTTTTGGTGTACTATGTATCCAATAATTACAAGATGGTATTATAGGGTTGAATCAAAAAATGTTATAGCTACTTTTGATAGTGAAAAGGAAAAGTTATCAAAAGAAGAAGTTAAGAGAAGAATGGAACTTGCGAAGGCATACAATAGTAGCTTACACAATGAGGTAACAGAAGATCCTTATTCTGATGAGAAAAAGCAAGAGGGTAGAGCTGAATATGCAAGAATGATAGAAATTCATGAATATATAGGACACGTTCAAATTCCAGCGATTGACGTTGATATACCAATCTATGCTGGAACTTCTGAAGATGTTCTTCAAAAGGGAGCAGGCCACTTGGAAGGTACATCACTTCCTATTGGTGGGCTTGATACTCACACTGTAATTACTGCTCACAGTGGACTTCCTACTGCGACATTATTTACACATCTTTCAAAACTACAAATTGGAGATAAATTTTATATTCATAACTTTGCTGAAACATTAGCTTATCAAGTAGATCAAATTAAAGTAATTGAACCTTCTGAGTTTGATGATTTGCTTGTAGTAAAGGGCAAAGATTATGCAACTTTATTAACTTGTACACCATATATGATTAATACTCATAGACTTTTGGTTAGAGGGCATAGAGTAGAGTATGTAAAAGACCTTATTGATAAAGAATTATTGGAAGGTAAAAAGAATATTTGGTATATGTATTTATTCTACATTGTTTTTATTCTTACTTGTAGTTTTAATTATTTCAACTTTATATTATATTAGAAAGAGAAGAAAAATCAGTAAAAAGTTGAAAAATGCAAATGTAGACAATATTAAATAGAGGTTTTTTATGCAAAATAATGAAAAATATAATTGATGATATTAAAATAAAAAGAAAAATAAAAAGTAAAAAAAGGCAATAGCAGAAAAAGCAATATTTTACTTATGTTTATTTTTCTTTATTGGATTTAGTATTCTAATGTATCCTTTTTATTACTCAATGGTATTATAGAGTTGAGAGTGGAAAGAAAATTGAAAAATTCGAGGATGAAATCAAAAGATTATCTCCTGAAGAAATTGAAGAGAGAATCAATCTTGCAAAAGCCTATAACTCTACTCTTGATGCTTCAAAATTATCCGACCCTTATTCAAATGAAGAAAAGGAAAAAGGAATTGCAGAGTATGCGAGAATGTTACAAATTGGAGAGCTTATAGGACATATTGAGATACCAAAAATTGACGAGAATTTACCGATTTATGCGGGAACATCTGAAGACATTTTACAAAAAGGAGCAGGCCACTTGGAAGGGTCATCTCTACCTGTTGGTGGTATAAGCACACATGCTGTAATCACTGCGCATAGAGGATTACCAACAGCAGCACTTTTTACAAAACTTGATAAATTGGAAAAGGGAGATATTTTCTTCGTTCATAATATTCAAACTGTTTTAGCTTATGAAGTTGATCAGATTTTAGTTGTTGAACCGACAGATTTTGCTCCAATTTTGGTACAACCAGGTGAAGATTATGTAACACTTCTTACTTGTACACCATATATGATTAACTCTCATAGACTTTTGGTAAGAGGACATAGAGTAGAATATACGCCTCTTGAAAAATCAAGAACTGTAAGTAAGAGAAGATCATTCTTTAGAAAATATTTCTATTGGCTTTTACTATTCTTCTTACTTGTATTGATTATTTTTCCTTTATAATTTTTAAAAAAATATTTAGATGTTAGAAAAAAATTACAAAATTTAAATTAGAAAGGGAGTAGAATTGATGAAAAATAAAAATTAAGACTAATTGGATACTTATTTATGCTTATTGGAATCTCACTTCCTTTATACACTTTTACAAATCTTGTATATAATGACTATAAATCAAAAATCAATGTATGAAGATTTTTAAAAAGAGTCAATCAAATATTAGTGAAGAAGAGCTTAATAAATTAGAAGAGAAATTAAAGATTATAATAAAAATTTAAAAATACAACAATTGTTGACCCTTTTAGCAATAATGAATATAAAACTGTTTATGAATTTAAAAAGATGATCCTCATGGAGTATTTGCATATATTAGAATTCCAGCTATAAATGTATATAAACCGATTAGATTAGATGCTTCTTATGAACATTTAGATAAGGGTGTAGCTCATATTGATGGAACTGCACTACCAACAGGTGGAGTAGGAAATAGAAGTGTAATAGCTGGACATAGAGGTTGGTATAAAGACGTAATGTTTTTAAATCTAGGAGATTTGAAAAAAGGTGATAAAGTATATATCGAAAGAGCAGGAAAAACTTTAACTTATGTAGTTTCTGATACAGAAATTATTAAACCTTACGAAGGTGAAAAGTTATTTCCAATAGCCAATCGTGATATGCTTACATTACTTACTTGTGACCCTGCAACACCACCAAGTCCATATAGATTACTTGTAAATTGTGATAGACTTGAAGAAAAACGGAAAAAAACAAATGCAAGTGAAACAAAAGAAGAAGTAAATAAAAATGTAAAACAAATATCTATGTTTATCTACGGTGGAACAGGGTTATTATGGATTGTATTTTTATTTACAGGATATAAATTTATAAGATTTATAAGCAAAAAGAATTAAAAATATAAAAAGAAAAAGACCTTGAAATGAGCTGAACCCAAAAACACGGACAGTTAAAATAAATTATTCAAAGGAATGTAATCTATAATCAATAGGAGACATTCCTTTTAAATTCTCCTTAATTCTTTTTCGTATTGTACCATTTAATATACTCTTTTTATATCTTCTATTAATTTTTCATAAGAAGAATAATTTTCTCCATAAAACATTTCTTGTTTCAATATTCCAAAAATTCTCCATTGGTGCATTATCTAAGCAGTTTCCTTTCCTAGACATACTTTTGTTTTTATATTGTTATTTTCTAATGTTCTTACAAAACTACTATGTTGATAATGAAAGCCTTGATCTGTATGAATTGTTAAATCTTCTTTGTTTTTTTATTCTTTTTAAAAGCTTTTTCTAATGACTTATTCGTTAAAGTTACTGTAGGACTAAAACCTATTGAATATGATATTATTTCTCCATTAAAATGTATCTAAAATCGGTGATAAATATATCTTCTTTTTCACTATTTCCTATTTTAAATTCTGTTATATCTGTTAGCCATAATTTATTTTGGTTTATCAGCTTTAAAAATTTCTATTAACAATATTATTTGCTATCTTTCCTACTGTTCCTTTTATATGAATTATACTTTTCTAACTCTGTTTTTAAACTTTATACATAAAAGTTCATTTTTCTTTTTCATTATTCTTAAAAACTTTCTTGTGGTTTACAATAAGTCCATATTCTAATCTTAATACCTTACTTACTCTTTCTATATCCATATCTTCCTTTAGATTCTTTTTACTATATCTTTTTATTTTTTCAATAATATAAATCTCTTTTGACTTTATCTGTTTATATAGTTTTTCTTTCCACTCATAAAAGGAACTTTTATTTAATTTAGCCACTTTTAACCATTGTAATATTGTAATTGATTTATATTCTTTTGCCTTGCTTAATTCAATTATCGCTTTTGCTTTTTCTTTGTTTTTAAGTCCTTTTCCATAAGCAAGGCTTGAAGTCATAAGCTATAGCTGCCTTTAATAGGAGATTTTCTTCTCTTAGTCTTAAAAGTTCTTCTCTTTGCTTTCTTGTAAATCTTTTTGTTCTATTGGTATAGATCATTTTTAGGCTTTCTTCCTTTTTGTTTTACTATTTAAACCATCTAATCCATATTCATCATATTTCCTTTTGCCAATTAACTATGATTGAATCATTTGTTATATCAAATTTAACAGCAGTTTCTCTAAAAAGTTAGATTATTAGTTTTTTTATATTGTAATACAAATAGCTTAAATTTCACTAGTATAACTTTTATACTACTTACACCTTCAATACCATTATCCATATACCATTTTTATCCAATTTTTGATTGTTGATAGTGGTATTTTTATATTTTTGATAATTTACATTGACTAATATTATTTATCTCATATTCTTTAATTACTTTTTATTTTTAATTTTTTTATCATATTTTTGACATACAAAAACCCCCAAATCCTTTGTCCGGATTTAGGGGTTCACATCAAGTTTGAAATCAAGATCTTTTTAATTTATTTTTACATTGCTCTTTTTCTTTTTAAGAATATAAACTGAACCTGCACAAAGCATTAAGAAAAGTCCAGATAGTACAAATGGTACTACACCAGTTCCACCAGTATGTGGATAAACTGTCTTATCATTTTTGATATCATGCTTAATTGTGTCAATTGCACCGTCGTTATCTTGATATAAAACAATGTTCTTTTGAGTTTCTACACTTCCTTTTACTTCTTTTACCAAAGTAATCGTTCTGTTTTCAGCGTCAATTCTTATGTGATACTCAACATTTGACTTTTTGATATCCCATTGGAGCAGTTTTTCAGTTAAAACATAGTCACCAGTAGGGAAGTCTTCTGGAATTTCAAACTTAAAGCCATCATTTGTACTCTTTGTTAAGTCAAAAGATAAAGTTTTATCTTTTGGTCCTTTTAATTGCAATTCCAAAATTCCTTGTTTTATAAGTTCGCCATTTGTATCAAGCTTTCTAAACATAAAGTACATTTGTGGATACTTTATATTCTCAATGTTATAGAAAGTATCATCAGAATTGTAAACAGCATTTTCATACTTTATTTTTCCTTCAGATGTTATTTCAAAAGTTCTTACAAAAATTTTTGGAGTACGATAGCCTTCAGGAGCTTTTATTTCCTTTATAGCATATTCTCCAACTTCAAGACTGTCAAACTTGAACTTTCCATCAGCTCCAGATTTAACAACAACATTTTTTTCCATCGTTTGTTACAACTTCGTATCTACCTAATGCGTTTTTCTTATATAATTCAAATTCAATATCAGAGATAGGAATTTTTGTCCATTTTCAGTTTTGTATTTGAAAAATTCTACTTCGATATTTTTAGTATTTGTTATTGTAACATCTCCATTTTCGGATTTAATGAAGTTTTTATTGTTTGAATATTCAATCTTACTTTCGAAACCTTCGAGTGCAACTTCTTTTACAGTATATTCAAAATGATAACCTAAATTATCAAATGGAATTAACTTTTTCAAAAGTCGCTTTCCAATCTCCAGCCTTATTTAAAGTTTTTTTCTCCAATTTCTTTAACTTTATTAGTTTCTTCAACATCGGGATTAGTTGAAGTTCTAATAAGTTTAACTTTGATTTCCTTTTTCATACTATCTGGTAAATCTTTTCCGTTTTTGTATTTCCAAACCTTTTTGAACATTTACGTCAATAGAATGTGCCTTTTACAGAAGGAACTGGGAATTCACGAACTATATTTGGAGTCTTTTCAACAGGTATTAAATCTGTCTTTTCCATTCGCTGGATAGAAGAAGTCTGACTTATAATTTGGATCTTCAGTTTTAATATTAACTTTTATATCTTAAATTAACCCACTGTCCTCTACCTAAGTTTTAGTCCTTTTATTGTGAAAGTTTTTGTACCTTGGTTGTAATCTAAATCAATAGTATTTAATATAGAATCTTCAGAGGCTGTTATTTTTAGGACTTGTTAGATTTAATTGAACCATGTCACCAATTGGATCGATTACTTTTACCATTTACAACAGTATTACGAATATCTCTTTCGATTTGTGCAAGTATATCACTTAATTGATTGATACTAGCAGAGTCATAATAATGTCTTGGAGAGTTGAAATACTTCTCATAAGTTTTTAATATATCATTTCTTGGAATAGTACCTTCTGGATAGTAAGTACCATATCCCTCTATTACGGTAATCATAAGATGTATCAGTTAGTTCTATACCAACAGTATATACTGAGTATTTTTTAAGAATTTCTTTTGCTTCATAGTAAGTAGCTACTCCATGATTTTCAACATGTAGTTGATCTTCCTGTTTGAGCATTATTTACATCATAAGGTCTATGTCTATCCTGATAATAATAGTAATATCCATTACTTGCTGTATATCCATCTTTTTAAAAAGAATGTATGTCCAGAACCTTTTTAGCAGCTATTGAATAATCAAAATTTGCTTTTCCACTACGATCAATAGAGCTAATTTTATTTGAAACAGTTGGAACTCCATCTGTTAAATGCACTATAATTTTTTGTTTAGCAGTACTTGTACTTAAAATATCTGCTGCTTCTTTAGAGCTGCTTTGAGTAAATGTAGCTCCTATAGAAGAATAATAAAAATTATAAGGATTAGTATAATTATATTCTTCAGGAACTTTAGAAGGAATTTTATTAATAATATCTTGTGGATTTGTAGTAAAAAGTCTTATAACTATGGTCTAACATATTTCCTTTATAATAAAACTCATCAACGAATCTTCCGTCAAAAACATCTGAACCATAAGTTACTAATGCTACTCTTACTTTTCCATTACCATCTCTTAGAACATTTTTTACAAATGTAGTCAATGTATTTTTTTGCAATAGTAACACGATTATTTTCTTTCATTGAGTTTGAGTTATCAAGAACAACAACAATATCCTTAGTATATTCTTCTTCAGAGGTTTTACCTTCTACTCTTAAGTCAATGTAAAAATTCTCCATCTTTATCTCCTCTACTCGCTTTCTTAGAGACGATTGCCTCTTTGTAATCTATTGGTTGATTTTTATAATTTCTAATTAATCCGTCAATTTCTGTGAAATCAGTAGGGAATACACCCTCTTGATTTTGAGTATAACCTATATCTGCTTTAACAAATGTTGGTATGAAGAATTGACATAAAATAGCAAATAATAAAAAGCAACTAATAAAATATCTTAATTTCATAATGTTACCTTCCTTAAAAATAAATAAATATAAAATAAATAATTGCATATTGTTAAACATATAAAAATAGCAATACACTATATATAACCATTTTTCAGCGATTATACACAATAAAAACGCTAAAAATAATAATATATATAACTATTCATAATTAGTTTACAACAAAATTTAAAATAATGCAATACTTTTGACATGAAAATTCTATAAAAATGATTTATCGAAAATATTTTAGTCTAAATTTCTTGTTACTTTTAAAGGTATTTGTTATAAAAAGATACAAATAAACATAAGTTTTGCATCTATAAAATAAACAAAATAATAAGACCTTTGAAATCAAGGTCTTCTTAGAATTAATTGTTTAATGATTTTTTTCTTTTTTTAAGCATATAAACTGAACCTGTACAAAGCATTACGAAAAGCCCTGAAACAATAAATATTAAAGTTCCAGTTCCACCTGTGTATGGGTAAGTAACTTTATCATTTTTAATATCTATTTTTTTGAGTTTGGACATTTCCATAAATATCTTCATATAGAACAATGTTTCTAGGAGTTTCTATACGTCCTTTAACTTCTTTTACAAGAGTTATTGTTCTATCCTCAGCATCAATTCTTATATGATATTCGATATTTGTCTTTGCATATCCCATTAGAGCAGTCTTTTCAGTTAAAATATAATCTCCAGTAGGAAGTCATCTGGAATATCAAACTTAAATCCATTTTTCTGTACTTGTTGTTAAGTCATAAGATTGAGTTTTTCTTTAGGTCCTTTTTAATTCTAGTACCAAAGTACCTTTGTTTAATAAGTTCTCCTAAAGAATCTTGTTTACTAAACATAAAATACATAGGATTTAATTTTAAAGTTTTGTATTTGATAGAAAAGATCTTTTTGAACCATAAATTGTTTCTCTATACTTAATCTTTCCTTGGTTTGTTACTTCGAATTCTCTTACAAAAATCTTTTTGAAGACGATAGCCCCTCAGGAGCTTTTTATTTCCTTTTATAGCATATTTTCCAACTTCAAGATTATCAAATTTGAATTTTCCGTCAGCTCCAGATTTAACAACAACATTTTTACCATTTTTGCACTGGTAAATATCTTTCGGTAATATCTTGTTTATATAGTTCAAATTCTACATCTGGTAGGGCAACTTTTTGTTCATTTTTCAGTTGTGTATTTGAAAAAAACTCTACTTCGATATTTTTTTAGTATTTGTTATTGTAACATCTCCACTTTCAGATTTAATGAAATTTTTGTTGTTTGAATATTCAATCTTACTTTTCGAAACCTTCTAGTGCAACTTCCTTTACAGTATATTCAAAATGATAACCTAAATTATCAAAAGGAATTAATTTTTCAAAAGTTCCAGTCCAATTTCCAGCTTTATTTAAAGTCTTTTCTGCAATTTCCTTTTCTCTATCAGCTGCTGCTACATTTGGATTTGTTGACTTTCTAACAAGTTTAACTTTGATTTCCCTTTTTCATACTATCTGGTAACTCTGTACCATTTTTGTATTTCCAAAGCTTTTGAACATTTACATCAATGGTATTTGCCTTTACAGAGGGAACAGGGAAGTCTCTTTTTGTATTAGGGTTTTTTGCGTTTGGAGTTAAAGTAGTAGGTCCATTTGTAGGATAGAAGAAATTACCTTTATATTGAGGATCTTCTGTTCTTAAATTAACCTTATATCTTAAATTAACCCATTCTACCTTTTACCTAGATTTAATCTTGATAAAGAGATTTTTCTGGTATCTTGATCATAATTAACTGTTACAAATCTTATTAAAGAAGGATCAGAGGCAGTAAGTTTATAGAATTTATTTCCGTCTAAATTAGCATTCAAATTCAAATCAACCATATCGCCCATTGGGTCGCTTACTGAACCGTTTTGAACAGTTTTAAATATTTCATTTTCTATTTTACCAAGCATTTCACTAATTTGGTCAATATTTGAAGCATCATAATAATGTTGAGGCGTTGTTGATATACTTTTCATAATATCAATTGCCTCTTCTCTTTTTACAGTATGTGCCAGGAAGACTGTTCTTAATACCATAAGCTTCGTAGTTAAATGTATAATCTGTCATTTCAACGCCTATTGTGAAAGTTTCGTATTTATTAGTTATAGTCTTTGCATCCATAATTGTTGGCTTGCCATGGTTTGTAATATATTCTTGACCACCTGATTTATTATTAGGAGCTGTGTATGCGTGTTGAATATCATGTGAAGTGCTAAATCTAGAATCACCTATAAGAATTAAATTATATGCTTTTCCTGAACCTTTAGTATTTTTTGCTATAGTTCCATCCATATCTAACATATTATAATTAAATTGAGGGATGCCTTGAGCGTTTACAGAGTTTAATTTAAATGAACGTGTTGGAACACCGTCAGTTAAATGGATAATAAACTTTTCGTTTTCAGCAGGACTTTGGCTATCTAAAATATCAGCAGCTAGTCTCATCGCTCTTTGAGTAAAAGTACCTCCGGTTTGGCCTATTCCTCTGTCTAGTGGAGTTCCATTAGGTAACTTGCTTTTAATTTGATTTATATTACTTGTCAAAGTCTGGTGGCTATTATTAGATAGATTACCTGTAAAGTAAAATTCATTTACATATCTTCCGTCAAAAACATCTGAAGCGTAAGTTACCAACGCAAATCTTACATTATTTCCAGCCTTAGCATTTGCTGTATCTAAAAACTTTTTAATAGCATTGTTTGATGCAGTAACACGATCGTGGCTATTTCTGTAGGTTGGCTCGTTGTTGCCGTCTAAATCTCCATTTAATTTCATGGAGTTAGAGTTATCCAATACAAATACAATATCCTTTTTACAGGATTTTTAATTCCTTACCTTCAATTTTTTTAAATCAATATAAAACTCTCCATCTTTTTCACCCTTACTTGCTTTTTTTGAAACAAATGCCTCATCATACTCAATGGGTTTGATTTCTGTAGTTTCTTATTATTCCGTCAATTTCTGTGTAATCGGTAGGAAATCTACCGTCCGTATTATCGGTATATCCTATATCAGCCCTAACAATTGTTGGTATGATAAACTGACACAAAACGAATAATAATAAAAACTAACTAAGGTTTTTCGTTTTCATATAAATACCTTCCTTAAAAATAAATAAATGTATAAAATAAATAAATAAATGTTGCAAATGCTTGCATTTTTTCTAAAAACGCTTAAATCAAGCAATTTTTAAGAAAATTGCACATAAGTTTGCACTTAAAAAAATTTTTCTTACAAAATTTCTCAATATAATTTTACATCATATTAGAAATAAAATCAATATATATTTACATATATTTTTTTATAAAAAAATTTAATCTAGTAAAATTAAAATATTAAAAAAATATTTTTTTATAAAAAAATTTAAAAATATGAATTTAGGTATTGAAATTTATTTTAATTAATGTTATACTAAGCATGAGTTTAAAGAATATTTAAATCAAATATTCATAAAATTTCAATTTATATGGGCATTACTTAAAAATTTTTAGAACTAAAAAGTAGAATGATATTTTAGATCTAAAATTTTTACATGTCTAGAAATTTGTTATTATATTTTTATAGGAGGAATTATAGTTATGAAAAACAATAACTAAGAAAAATTGTTTCAAGTGTTCTAGCATTTGTTATGATTCTTGGAATCTTTGCATCAGTATTACCTACTGCAAAAGTTAATGCTGCAGAACCAAATGGAACTAAAAAGTAACTTTACACAAATTACTTTTAGAAAAGAAAAATTAGAAAAATGGGATAGTGCTAAAGTGGAAGAAAAAGGCTACAATGGTACTCAAGACCTAAATCAATTAAACACAATTTTAGCAACAATCGGAAACGGACATCCTGATTCAGTTTCTGAAATCGCTGGTGTTTACTTTGTATGGCAAGCAAAACAACCTGATGGAAGCTTTAAATATGTTAAAGCTGATGGTACTGTAACAGAAAATATTGACGAAGCTTTAGGTGGACTTACAGAAGCTAACGGTAAAGCTTTCGACGTTACTAACCTTCCAGCTGGTGAATACCAAATTCTTGAAGTTAAAGAAAAATCAACTTACGTTGGAACTGATGGACAAACATTAACTGCTCAAAAAGCTGTTCCAGTTGTTATTACTTTACCATTAGTAAATGAAACAGGAACAATTGAAAACGCTCATGTTTATCCAAAGAACACTCAAGAAAAACCACAAGTTGATAAGAACATTGAAGGACAAGCTGACTATGCTAATTCAAACAATCCTAAAGATTTAATTAATAAAACTGTAGGACAAGAAGTTCCTTACGAAGTTAAGACTAAGATTCCTAAAGATGCTACTTATAAGACAATCAGATGGGAAGATACAATGACTAAAGGTCTTACTTACAAAGCTGGTTTAACTCTTACTGCTAATGTTGTAGCTCCAGCTGAAGCTATTACTTTAGCTCAAGGAACTGACTATGAATTAACTGAAAATGCAAGTGGATTCGTATTAAACTTCAAAGCATCTGGTCTTGAAAAAATCGAAGCAGCTGCTAAAAAAGGTGAAGTTGAATTCGTATTAAAATATAAAGCAGTAATCAATGGTGAAGCAGTTGTTGAAACTCCTGACAAGAACCAAGTTAAATTTGATTATGCTAACAAACCAGTTAACTATGTTGACCCAAGAGATAAAGAAATAACTCCAAAGAATAATGAAATTGAAGTTGCTAAGACTTGGGCTGATGGAGCAGCACCAACAGGTGTTACTGTTACTTACTACTTATATGAAAAAGCAGCTAACGCAGCTGATGATAAAGTAGTTGATTCAGTTGTTAAAACTGGTCCGGATTATAACCATAAATTTACTAAATTAGATGCAGCTAAAAAATACTATGTAAAAGAAGTTGTTGCTGGATATTCTCCAGAATACACTGTAAACGCTCAAGGTAAAGTAGAAATTAAGAATACTAAGAGACCTGACGTTCCTACACCAATCATTCCAACAACTCCAGATGTAGTAACTTACGGAAAGAAATTCGTTAAGACTAATGAAGCTGGTAATGAAAGATTAGCAGGAGCTGATTTCGTAGTATTAAATGCTGAAGATAAATACTTAGCATTAAAAGATACTGCAACAGTTGCAGCTGACAAAGCAGCTTATGACCAAGCTCAACAACAATATGATCAAGCTATTGCAGCTTACAATGCATTAACTAAAGATCAACAACAAGGAGCTCAAGGAACTACTGCTAAAGAATTAATCGAAACTAAGAAAGTTGCTCGTGATGAAGCTTTCAGAAAAGTTAGAACTGATTATGAATGGACTACTCAAGAAGCAAAAGCTATTAAATTCACATCAAACAAAGATGGACAATTTGAAGTAACTGGTCTTGCAGCTGGAACTTACAAATTAAAAGAAGTTAAAGCTCCAGAAGGATATGCTTTATTAAACGGAACTATTAGTTTTGAAGTAAATGCAACTTCTTACTCAGCAGCTGCTGGCGATATCGCTTATGATCCAGCTGGTACAGCAACTGATGCTACTAAAGTTGTGAACAAGAAAGTTTCTATTCCTCAAACTGGTGGAGTAGGTACTATAATCTTCACTGTTGTAGGGGTAACTCTAATGGGAGCTGCTGTTTACGCAATGAAGAAAAGAAAATGCTGAAGAAAAATAATATAAATATTTAAAATTAAAGAATTATATCAGGAGATTTTTCTCCTGATATAATTTTAATTAAAGGAGAGGAAGCATTGAGAAAATTTACGAAAAATTTTTATATCAATTGTAATGTCTTTTTATATTGCTTCTGAATATCGGACTAATTAGCAAAACAGTGTTTGCATCTGAGCCTTTAGATATTTATATTTATTCTCAAAAGGATGATTATGAAAAACATCCAATAGTTAAGACTAAATTAAAAGTTTGGAAGCTTAAAGACAGTTATGCTAGTAAAGATAAAATTGAAATTGTTGAAGAACTTAAAGATTTGAAGGATGAAGATATTTCCAATGAAAATGGAAATTATTTTGAAACTCCAAAAAGTGATAATGACGGAAGAATTACTCTAAGTCTTGAACCGGGAACATATTATGTTCGTGGAGATTCAGATGCTACTGAGGAATATGAAGTTGCACCTTTTGCTTTCAAAGTTCCAGATGATGGAAAATTCATTTACTCTAAGACAATAAAGAAGACGCCCGCTCTTGACGGTAAAGTAAGATTATACAAAGTGTCTGAGGACGGAAAAACTCTTGAAAATGTAGGTTTCAAATTATTTATGAGAACTGCAGATGGAGATGTAGAAGCTCCTTTGAACGGAAATTCTTATGATAAAGACGGCGCTCCAAGAACTCTTTATACAGATAGTACAGGACAAATCTTTATTGATAAACTTCCTGCAGGAGATTATTTCTTTAGAGAAGTTGAACCTCTTTCAGGATATACTGTAGATAAAACTGATACAGCTTTTACAGTTGTTGACGAAACAGAAATTCCGCTTAGAGTTGTAAATAAGAAGACTGAAACGGGAGATAAGTTGTTTGTTAAGGTTTCAAGTGGAAAAGATCCACAATTCCTTGAAGGTGCTACTTTTAAGGTAATGGTTAAGGAAGGAGACAAGTTTGTTCCTGTTAAAAGGGACGGACAAGATTATGTACTTGTTTCTGGAAAAAATGGTGGATTTAAAGTTGAAAACCTTCCTTATGGAACTTATTATTTGGTAGAAACAAAGGCTCCAAATGGTTATAGCTTATTATCAGGAAGTGTTGAGTTCAAAATTGACGGAACATCAAAAGATAACGAAGCGACAATAATTAAAAACGAACCTTTCAAACCAGGTATTCCAAAAACTGGAGATATTTTATTTTTATTAATGACAGTTGGAGGATTAGTAATCTTCGCAACTGGATATTTCATTAGCAAAAAAGGTAAAAGCAAACAAAATTAAAAGATTTAAAGACAATTAGAAGAACGAGTTAGACTCGTTCTTTTTTTATTACTAAATACAGAATATTTTTTTGTTTAGAATATAGAACGACGTTAAAAAGCAAATAAACTTGGAAAATAATTTTAAAAAAAGTAGAAAACAAAAATAATATATTCTATTTATATATTTTATTACTTGAAATGTTTCACGTCATAGCAATTAGAAAAGAAAATTCCCCAACACGTCATCTTAAGCGGAGTGAAACGAAGTCAATCTAGCTCTTATTTTTATAAGGTATAGAAACTGAAATATCTTACGTCATTATACTTTGCAAAGAAAAAGCCCCCAACACGTCATCTTGAGCGGAGTGAAACGAAGTCAATCTAGCCCTTATTTTTTTATAAGGTATAGAAACTGAAATATATTACGTCATTATACTTTGCAAAGAAAAGCCCCTAACACGTCATCTTGAGCGTAGTCGAAAGATCTCAACTATTAACGTTTTACAAGCAATAGTATTTCTGAAAGAAAATAAAAATAAAAACAGTTTAATATAACTACTATGTAAATTTTTCTAAATATCAATTTAGTATAATAATTTAATATCGATGTATCTACGATACATTTACTTTTGCTAAAAAGCAAAAAGTGATGAGATCTCTCCATTTCGCTTACGCTACAGTCGAGATGACGTATAAAGGAAAGTACTCTCATTAAGTATCCAGACGTTAATAGTAAATAAACTTGGAAAAAAATTTTTAAAAAGTAGAAAACAAAAATAGAAGAAAAATTTTATTTATATATTTTATTAATTGAAATATTTCACGTCATAGCAATTAGAAAAAGAAAAACTCCCAACACGTCATCTTGAGCGTAGTGAAACGAAGTCGAAAAGATCTCAGTATTGTTTGGTTACAAACAATAATATTTCTGAAAAGAAATAAAACAATAAAATTTCTGTATGTATCCTCGATACATTTACTTTTTAACTAAAAAGCAAAAAGCATGAGATCTCTCCATTCCGCTTACGCTACAGTCGAGATGACGTTTATGAAAAATAGCTTCGTTTTATAGCTAGACGTTAAAAGTAAATAAACATCAAAAATAGATTTATTAAATAAGTAGAAAAATAAAAAAATAGTATAAGAAAATTTTTATTTATTTTAAAAATAAAATCATTCTATTTATATATTTTAATAATTGAAATGTTTCACGTCATAACTCTTTGCAAAGAAAAGCTCCCTAACACGTCATCTTGAGCGTAGTCGAAAGATCTCAACTATTGCTTGTTTACAAGCAATAGTATTTCTGAAAAGAAATAAAAATAGAAATTTCTGTATGTATCTACGATACATTTACTTTTGCTAAAAGCAAAAGTATGAGATCTCTCGCTCCGTCTCGCTCTGCTCAACTCCAGTCGAGATGACGTATAAGGAAGTAGCTTCGTTTTTATAGCTAGACGTTAAAAGTAAATAAACATCAAAAATAGATTTATTAAATAAGTAGAAAATAAAAAAATAGTATAAGAAAATTTTTTTATTTATTAAAAATCATTTTATTTATATATTTTAATAATTGAAATGTTTCACGTCACGATACTTTTGCAAAGAAAAGCTCCTAACACGTCATCTCGACTGTAGCGTAAGCGGAATGGAGAGATCTCACACATTGCTTGTATTCAAGCAAATGTAAATGTATCGAAGATACATCAATTAAAAGAAATATAAACAAGTAAAAGTTAGGACTATATTCACTTCATTTACTTTTTCGTTCTGGCATAAATGACGTATAAGGAAAGTTCTCATGTTTAGTAGCCAGACGTTAAAAAGCAAATAAACTTGGAAAAATTTAAAAATCATAAAAATTATTCTAATTTATAAAAACAATTATAAAAATTTTTTAAAACATATAAAAATACTGTATTTTTTTCTTGATTTTATGGTATAATAAAGCTTAGTAGTGGAAGTATGAATTATATATAAAAAGAGTTTATATGACATTTTTATATTTCTATTAATTTTAATTTTTCACTATTTAGTTAGAAAAATTTAAATTTGGGTAACTATTAATGGTGTTATGTTTTTATATTAATAAAATTACGTAGATTTATTTATTTATGAGGAGGAAAAATGAGCAAAAAGTCGATTTTCAAAAATTTTTAATTTGTGCATTGTTAATTTCTATATTACCAAAGACAAATTTTGCACAAGAAGAAAAAAAGTAAATACTGAAGCAGTAAGTACTAACGAAAAAGAAAACAAGAGTGAAAAAGAACCTGAAAAAGTTGAAGAAAATAAAGAAAATTCAACTGAAAAAAAAGCTGAAGCTGAAAGTACAGAAAAACAAAATACTGTTGAAGCTCCAAAATCAGAAGATAAGAAAGAAAAGAGCGCAGAAGAAGTAAAAACCTAGATCTGCTAGAAATAAAGAGAGTTAAAGCTAATTTTGAAGGAACAGTTACATTTGTAGGACAATGGACTGGTGAATCAAGAAGAAAAGAAGATTCAACTAAAAACTTTACAAATGCTGATGAAAAATTAGGAGCTCCTTTAACTAATCCAGGATTATTTAGATCAATTGGAAAAACTTTCTTAGGTTGGTCAGATAAGGCACCTGTTGGAAATGGAAAATTAGCTGATGGTGCTAGATTATTCTCACCTGAAGATAAGATTTCAACAGTGTTCCCTGATGGAATTCCTGCTGATGCTAAAATTTATGGTGTTTATTTCAGTCTAAATGACCCAGAAACTCCATTACCAGATAGTACTTTTGGTTTAGGACTTTCTATTGTTGGTGGTCTTAATAAGTTCAAATTAGAAGGAACTGAAATAACAATTGATAAGGATAAAACTTCTGAAGAAGTTTTACCAGATACAAAACTAGCTGAAGAAAAAGATGAAAATAAAGATAGAAAAATCATAGATAATTACACTAAAAAGATGATGTTAATGAAATTCACGAAGTTATTGCAACATCAGAATTTCAAACAGATCCTGTAATATCAATGTTAGTTTATAGAGATCCTCATGTTGGTTATGTAGGACCAGTTTTTCTCAAACACTTATAAAGATAATGAATTTAAAACTGATGATGGAAAAAAACTGGATATACTTATGTAGATATAAATATTAATCTTGATAATGATTTAGTTGTTCCTGAAAAAAATCTATTTAGAATATGAAGGCTATGCATGGAGACCTTTATATGTAATGGGAGCAAAATAAACAAGTTTTTAAATATCTTTGATCCTAATTCAAAATGCTGATTTAGGAAATACAAAAGATAGTTTTAAAACTTTGGTAAAGTAGTACTAATCCAAAAGTTACATTTGGAGTAAAAACAAAATAACAATAAGAATTTTACTGTTAGAATGATTATTAGAACTGGTAATGAAAAATCGCAGAAAGCAATATAACTCCAGATGCTGGACAATCAATTGCTGAAAAGATTTTTACAAAACATGAAGTTAAAAAGTTCTTTCAAAGAAAGATTTAAAAACTTTATTACCTGGAAAATCAGATGTAGAATTAAATAATAATGTTTTAAGAATAACTGATGAAAAAAAGCTAAGGAATTAGTAGATACTGAAGGTGAAACTACTTTAAAAATAAAAGGTTATATTCAAGGAAATACAATGGTAAATGCAGGAAGAATTTCTTTCCTTACTTTATCTGATGAAGAAGAAATTAAGAGAGTTGATGCAAATACAATTGCTCTTGGATATACAATAGAAAAATACAATGTAACATTTACATTTATTTCTGGAACAGAAGGTAAAGATTTACCAGCTGAAGTTGCTGAAAAACAACCAGCAGACAAATTCGGTATTGAAAATGGAGTAAAAGAAACTCTTCAAAACTTTGCGGATGTTAAAGTTGATGGTGGAACTTGGAAATTCAAAGGGTGGTCTGTAGATAAAAATGGTGTTTCTCAAGCTGTTACAAATGAAGCAACAGTTGATGGAGATGACTTAATTTTAGTGGGAGAATGGATTTTTGTTGAAGATGAAAAACCAGTAGAACCACAAAAGCCAGAAAATCCACAAAAACCAGAACCTCAAAAACCAGAACCAGCAAAACCACAAAAACCACAAGTTAGAAAGAATGGAGAACTTCCAAAGACAAATGTTTCAAGTGCAATGTCTTATGTATTTCTTGCAATAGCTGGACTTGGTGGAGCATACATTTCAAAGAAAAAAAGATAATGAATAATAAAAAAAAGAGAAATAGGAATCCTATTTCTCTTTCGTGTATCTAATATGTTACATAGGAGGAATGAACATGAAAAAGATTATTAAAAAAATATTTTTTTGTATTTTTTTATTATCTTTCTTTATTGGCCTTTTTGCTGTGAATAGTTCATATGCTGAGACTACAGTTACTACTGAAGATCAACTTCAAACTGCAATAAATAATAATGAAGATATAGTTATTAATACAAATATTTCAATTACAAAGTCAATTACTATTCCAAATACTTACAATAAAAACAATTAAATTAACAGGAAATTCAACTTTAAATATGAATTTTTATTGGTGATATGTTTGTTGTTCAAAGGTGCTAATTTTACATTAGACGGTGGTGTTATAAATGGTAATGAAAAACGGTCGTGCTTTTTAATATATTTGGTAATTCTAATGTTACTGTTAAGGGTACAACTATTAAAAATGCTAGTACAGAGAAATTTCCTAAAAAGATAGAAAATGGTTCTAATACTCAAAAGTATAGTGGTGGAGCTGTTACTATTTCACATTCTGTACTTAATTTAGAAAATGTGATTTTTCAAGAAAATCATAGTAAGGCTGTAACTCCAAATCCAGAAAAAGCTGGTGATCCAGCTATTGAATCAAATGGTGGTGCAATTTTTTCTGATAATTCTACAATAAATGTTAAAGGTGGAAAATTCCTTGATAGTTATTCTGGAACAAGTGAAACTCTATTTGGCTCAAATGGAGAAGGTGGAGCAATAAAGTTAGTTGAAAACTCAGTTCTTAATATTGATGTTTTTGAAAAAGACGGACAAGAAATAAGAACACTTTTTGAAGGAAACCATGTTTATCATACAGATGGTAATAAGGGAGGATTTCAAGGTGGTTCTATTGAAGCTACAAATTCTATAGTTAATATAAATAAAACAGATTTCATTGTAAAAGGTGGTTTCGATACAGGTGGAGCTATTAAATTTGAACAATCTGGTACAAATGCTAAACATAATAAGATTACAAATTCAACATTTAAATTAGTTGGTGACCCAATTACCAACAAAACCAGTTGCTTCAGCTTATTTTGGAACATCTGGTGGTGCAATTTGTTCAGAAGATTCTTATTTAACAATTACAAGTACAGATTTTACAATGGAAAATAATCCATCTGTAGCTTTTGCTGGTGGTTTTATTGATATAGTTGGATCTGGAGAATTTAATCTTTATGATTCAAAATTAATAGGTAATGGATATGGTTGGAACGACCTATCTAAAAAATCTGCTAAATATGGTGGAGGTATTGCTTTTGAAAATAATTCTTCAGCAAAGTCTCATATCAAAAATTCTACATTATCAAATTTCACAGTAGATCATACAGGTGCTATTATCTCTGTTGGACATAGAAAACCAAATGAAGATTCATACGGAAATACAACTGTTGATTTGTTAATTGAAAATTCAACATTAACAGGTGCTAGAGCATATACATTTAATGCGAATTCAGCAGGAGCTGGTCTATACATTGCTCCAAATTCAAATGTAGTTATAAAAGGTGGTTCAATAACTGATACAAGTGCTAATTATGGTGGAGCTATTTATAATAAGGGTAATTTAACTCTTGATAATAAAGCTGCTATTAAACATAATGGAACAACTCAAATGGCTGCCGGAATTTTCAATGATGGTTACTTAAATGTTCATAGTGCTGAATTTGAAAATAATAAGAAAACAGATGATGCATATTTTAATGGTGGTAATCATCAATTCTCTAATGGAGAACATTCAGGTGGAACAATCTATGCTAAAAAAGATGTAATAATCGGAACAGATGCAACATTCTCAACAGCTGATAAGAATGACATAAGAGTTATAGATAAAAAATCTTCTGTTATTTTAAGTGGAGCTAGAAATTCTGTAATAAATGTTTCAATCAGTGAAGTAGACAGTGAAGCAAATGATGGATTTTATGGAAGAGATTTTGTTGAAAAGGCTCATAGACATGTTGGTTATTTAGTTGGAAAAGGTCTTGAAAAAGCAGATTTAAAAGCAACTTATAAAACCAGCTGGAGCTGAAAGCTATAAACCAACAGCTGAAGATGCAAAAAAATTCCATTATGTTTCTAAAACTGTAGAAGCTGATAAAATTGCTGATGTTTCTGACCATGTTGGAACTGGTCTTTGGGACTATGTTTTAAATCCAGATAACAACACAGTTGTTCTTGGACAAAGAGCAAAAATGGTATATCATACAAATGAACCAACTGCTACTATAGATAACGGTTTATCTGATAATGACCCTAATGGTCAAAAATTAGAGCAAATTTATACTTTCTATGATTCTGGAAATGGAAATCCAAAAGTTTCAATAGACAATGTTGCTGCTACTGAACTTACAAAAATAGATAAAGAACCTACTTTAGATGGACATGATTTTTATTTCTTGGTATAATGATGAAGCTAAATCTAAAACCATTAGATAAACTTGCTGATTCAAAGAAATATGATTTTGCTAATTCAACATTTACTAAGACTTGGAGTGCTAATGCTACTTCAGAAATTACAGATATTTTTAAATGTTGCAAGTAAAAATACTTTAAATACTTATGCAGTTTACGAAAAAAACTCCTGAAAAAAACTTCAATTGAAGTTAAAAAGGAATGGGTTGGAGAAGTAAAGGAAACTACTGTAAAAGTTCAACTTTATAAAAATGGTGCAAAACTTGGGGATGAAGTAGAATTAAATGAAGGAAATAATTTCTCTCATAAATTTGAAAATTTATTGGTAAAAGATACTGAAACTCAAGCACAACCAAATGTGTACGAAGTAAAAGAAGTTGGAGAGGCTGATGGAAAAGTTAGTCATGGAGAAAATAGTTACAATGTAGAATACAAAACTGAAAATAAAGTTGTAACAATAACAAATACTCACACTCCAAAACCAGTGCCACAACCAGATCCAGTGCCACAACCGGACCCAGTGCCACAACCGGACCCAGTGCCACAACCAGATCCAGTGCCACAACCGGACCCAGTGCCACAACCGGACCCAGTGCCACAACCAGATCCAGCGCCACAACCGGACCCAGTGCCACAACCAGATCCAGCGCCACAACCGGACCCAGTACCGCAACCAAATCCAGTACCGCAACCAAATCCGGTACCACAACCACAAAAGCCACAAGTTCAAAAAGAAGGTAATCTTCCAAAGACAAATATCCAAAGTGGTATGTCTTATGTTGTACTTGCATTAGCAGGGCTTGGTGGAGCTTATATATCAAAGAAAAAAAGATGATAAATAGAAAAATATAAAAATAGAGAGTTAAAAACTCTCTATAATTAAAAATACTAATTTGTTTTAAAAATTACTTGCTTTTTAGATTTTCTAATGTATTTTTACAACTGGTATTGAAAGCAATAGTACAGTTATAACAGCTTCTGTTCCGATATATGAAAAATTATACCAGAATGAATAGAATAGCGGATTCCATCCTTCTGAGTGCATAAGTCCAAAGAATACATATCCTGAGAAAACAGCAAATAAAAATCTTCCTATAATTGATACTAAATAAGCAAAAATTAATTTATCTTTTTATCTGCAAATAGACCACTTAATCCAAGTGCTCCAAATGCTAAAATATAGTCGATTATCGCTTGTACTGGTGTATAGACTTCAGGTTTAATTAATAAATTTAAAAAGTCCAAAAGTAATACCTGCTATAAGTCCAACTCTAAGTCCAAACATATAACCTATGAAAACTATAAAAATCATTGAAAACAAAGTTACGCTTCCGCCTTGTGGAAGACTAAAAACTTTATTTGATTTTGCACTTATACCAAGAGCCAAAAAGAATGGCAGAATAAGTAAGTGCCTTTGTAGAAAATATTTTTCATCTTTTCTAAAATAAAAAGACAATAAATAAAAAGAAAAGAAATCAACAATATAATAGTTGTTTTTCCTGCAGTACTTGAGAAAAATTCACCAAAAATTTTCCATAAAAACCCCCTAAGATATTCACTAGAAAGCCCATAAAAAGAGTATTCAACTTCCTACGTCAGTATTATCTGAATCAGGTACAAAGGGTATTTCTCAGCTAAATAGCACCCTAGCGAAAAATATTTTTGTATTTGTATACTTTTATTTTTTTACCCCTAATAGAAAAATCGTTAAACATTTATTTTGTTGAGTAAATTTGCTAAAAATGTTATACTTTATTTATATTTGAAAGAATTAGAGGAGATATTATGAAAAATATTAAATTTAGCGCATAGAGGTTTTTTTCTGGAAAATTTCCTGAAAATACAAAAATAGCTTTTTAAAAGCGATAGAATATAGTGATTGTGATGGTTTTGAAACAGATGTTCACATGACTAAAGATAAAAAAATTAGTAATTATTCATGATGATACAGTAGATAGAACTTGCTCAAATGGAAGTGGATTTATAAAGGATTTGACATCAACAGAGCTTTTACAAATGGAATTTGGTTCACATAAGGGAAGTGAGTTTTTAGGTGAAAAAAATTATATTTTTAGAAGAATTATTGCAAATAGTAAAGGATAATAAGTTATTTCTAAATTTAGAACTTAAAAATAACTATGTTTTTATCCCCGGACTGGAAGAGGCTGTTATAAATATGGTAAAAGATTTTTGGACTAAAAGATGATATAATTTTATCTTCTTTTTTAATCACGAATCAATGGAAATTTGCAAAAAGATAGATTCAAGTTTTTAAAAACAGGATTACTCTTTGAAAAGCCCTTTGATGAATACAGTTGAGTATATGAGAGGAATTAAGCATGAAGCAGTTCATCCTGGATATTATATGCTTTTACAAAAAGCCTTCTTGGGCTGAAGAATTTAAGAAAATGGGTCTTGAGATAAATACTTGGACTGTTAATGATGAGAAATTTATGAAAATTTTTAATTGAAATGGGAGTAGATGCTCTAATAGGAAATTATCCCGATTTAACTTCAAAAGTTCTAAAAGATTTATAAAGTTTAGATTATGTAGGTATAAAGTTTTTAAAACAAGTTTGACATTTTTTATGAATTTATTATAAAAATAATTCTGTTAGTAATTTAACAAATATAAATAAATTTTAGGGAGGGCATTATGAAGAAATATTCAAAATTGATTGCATTTTTTATTAATTACAACTATGGGACTTAGTGCTTGTTCATCAGATGATAGCAAAAATACAAAAGAAACAGAAACAGAAAAGATTAACAAACAAACTGAAAAACAAGTAAAAAGATGCTCAAGAAAAGAGTAAAGATTTACAAAAAGACGCTAAAAGATGAAGTAGAAAAAGGTAAAAAGAAGCTCAAGATGAAATTAATGATGCTAAAAGATAAAGCTAATGATGAATTAGATAAAGAAATGAAAAAGGCAAAGATGAAGTTGATAAAAGCTTTTAGACGATGCTGAAAAAAACAAATAGAAGATTCTAAAAATAAAAAGTAAAATAGTAAAAATCTAAAAAATGTATTGCATTTAGGATGTATTTGTGGTATAATTTTTGAGTGTCACTCTTAGACGCTTTGATATTTAAAAAGCCTTGCCTTTTTACAATATCGATCGCATAGCAGTCGAGGTTGCGATTAATAAGTCCTCGCCTACAAAATCGCTGGGTAGCGATGTCTAAATAACCCAATATTGTAAAAAGAATTAAGGAGGAATGAAATGAAAAGTTACGTAGCAAAACCTTGCGATGTTAATCGTAAATGGTATGTGGTTGATGCAAAAGACGTTGTTTTAGGTAGACTTGCAGCAGAAGTTGCTTCAATCTTAAGAGGAAAGAGAAATGTTAGATTCCAACCATCATTCGATATGGGAGATTATGTTATTGTTGTTAATGCTGAAAAAGTTAAATTAACTGGAAACAAATTACAACAAAAAGAACATAGATACTATACTGGATATTCAAATGGTTTAAAGGCTATTTCTTATGAAAAATGTTACAAACTAAACCTGAAAAAGTTATTGAATTAGCTGTTAAAGGTATGCTTCCAAAAAATGTTTTAGGAAGACAAATGTTCAAGAAATTAAAGGTTTATGCTGGTCCAGAACACAATCATGAAGCTCAACAACCAGAAGTTTTAACATTAAGTAAATAGGAATAGAAAGGAGATTAACATATATGGCAACTCAATATATAGGAACAGGAAGAAGAAAAACTTCTGTAGCTAGAGTTTTCTTAACACCTGGAAATGGAAAATTTGTTATTAACAAACAAGATATAGATGAATATTTTGATTATGATACATTAAAGGTTACTGCTAAGTCACCTTTAGAAATAACAGAAAGTCTTGGTAAATTCGATGTTTACGTAAACGTAAAAGGTGGTGGATTTACAGGACAAGCTGGAGCAATCAGACATGGTGTTGCAAGAGCTTTATTAGAAGTTTCAGCTGAATTAAGACCTGTATTAAAAAGAGCTGGTTTCTTAACAAGAGACCCTCGTAAGAAAAAGAAAGAAAGAAATATGGTCTTAAAAAGCAAGAAGAAGCCCACAATTCTCAAAGAGATAAGACTAAAAGAAACTCGAAGTGTTGGAAAATACGTATTTTCCAACACTTTTTTATTGCTTAAACTGTTTTAAAAAGCTAAAAAATGTATAAAAACTTATTAATAGCATACAAGTAGCATACAGGTAGCATACAAAATCACAATAAAAAATAGAGTGATAACTCACTCTATCAAGGTAATAGTTCTATCGTTTTTTTGTAACTGTTCTAATGTTTCATGTGTATAAAATTTATCTGTAGTATCGGTTACTGCATGTCCTAAAATTCTTCTTCTAAAAAAAGTTCGTCAGCATTATATTTTTAAAAAGTGTAGCTGTTGTATGTCTTGTTTCGTGTGGGGAATGTTCCATTTTAAATTCTTTCATCCATCTTTCCCAAAAATTCTCTTTTGAAATTAGAATATTGAATTTTTCTATCAAATTTATTTACAATTAGATATTTATTATTCTCATTATATCTTTTTCAATAAAAAGGTAAAATTCTATGATGGATTGGGACAATTCTATCAATACCTGCTTCTGTTTTTCATTCCACCTTTAATATACATTTCTTTAAGATTTACATTTTCATTTTTCTATATTCAATAATTCTGAAATTCTAAATCCGGTATAAATCAAAATTAAAAGCTATATCCAAGTTTAACTTATCATTTGCATTATCCCATAAGATTTCAATTTCAATTTCAGAAAATGGAATTTTTCTTTCTAGCTTTATGATCGTTTGTTACTTTTTACAAGTTCATTAAACTTATCTCTAATATTTAAGTTTTTAAATCTTGCAAAATCATATAATTGATTGAATAAAGTTTTTATTTTCTTTTTGTTGGATAGCCTGCAGGGCAATTATCAATGATTTCTTGAAGATGAGTTGCCCCTAAATCCAAAAAAAGGCTTTTTCTTCAAAATTTTTACAATGCAAAAATGCTGCTTTGTATGAAATCATATTTTTGTAATTTCAACATTTATTTCTTTTTAAATTTTTTTGATTATACCATAACTCAAATAATTGCCTTAAGGTAATATTTGATTTTTTTCTAAATCATAAGGATTAGCATTATAGTCTGCGAGTGCAATCATAGCATCTTTTTTTGTAGAATGATAAGAAATGTAACGTCTAATTTGTTTACCATTATCATCAAATCCATCTATACTACAATTGCAAATGGATTACGTCTTTTTCCTGAAAGTTTAATAATAGAACCATATCCATTTTGGATTTTTCATTATAACATCCCCTTTTATAAATACTAAAAAAGATCTAATTAGATCTTCTTTCTTTTTGATATTTTTATTATTAATGATATTCCCTCAATCATAGATACAATAAAAAGGAATTAATGTCCAACAAAATAATAAATAAATCAGTCCTTTTTTATAATCTTTTTATAAAATTTATGTACACCTAATCCACCTAAGAATAATGCTAAACAAGCATAAACTCTAATATCAAATACTTTATTTATAGGAGCATCATAATTATATTTTCGTTTAGTTAATCTTTAGTAGTTTTTTTGTTTTTACATCTATGTAATATAAACCAGTTCCAGGAATACCAACCGTTGAAGTTTTTTTCTTCCTGAAGTACTATATGTTTTTCTAAACCCACGAACACCAAAGCTAACACTAGCACTCTTTTTGTTAAGATTAAGTTTAACACCCTGGAGCAATTTTTATACTCTTTTTAAATTTAAAACCCATATTAACCTCCTAATAAATACATTCAACATTAAATTCAGGACAAAATGTAATTATATAGTTTTCTACTTTAACTTTGTCATATCCGAATCTGTTTTTTTGTAATATTCAAAAGTTTTATATAAAAAAATCATGAGTTATATTCTCACATTCTAAAACTTCCCATCTTCATATTCCCATAATTTATATTGTGCTAATTTTTGAAGAGGGATAACTCTCTATAACTCCAAGCATCCGCAAAAACTCTTGTAAATCTTTGCATTGATGTTCAAAGCAAGTTATTTCCCTCAAGAGTAAAATGATGACCTAGTTCATGTCCTAATATTTCATTATATTTTTCTTCTTGTATAATTGTATTTATTAAAACTGTATTATCAGAGTATAAAACCCTCTATTTTAGAATTTTCCATATGTTTTTCTATTATCTCAATATCATTACTTTTTGCAATATCTAATAATCTATCTGATTTTTTCATCTATTGTCCTCAAAATAGTAACAAAAACTCCCTATTATAGGGAGTTTTACTTATTTGTCGAATAAACGACGTGTCCTAGTGTTAGTGAGGAACTCAGTTTGTCCCTCGTGTTGTATTACTATTATACCCTATTTCAAAAATCAAAATCAATATTTTTACAACTTTTTGTATATTTTTAATAATTTTTCTTTACATTTTTTAATAATTTTTCTTTACATTTTTAATAATACATTTTTATATATATTTTTTTATGTTTTTTTGTATTTCTTCCATATATTTATCTGAAACAACTAAATTGCTTAAATGTCCTACTTCATCTAAAGGATTTTTAATTCTCATTTTTGAAATTGTAGTAATTTGATTGATTATAGCATATGAACCAAATTTTAATTTTTTACTTTTTTAAAACCAACATCAATAACCTTTAACATTTTTAAAAATATTCAGATACCTGTTTTATCATATGTATTATCAGGTTTCTTTTTAAAGTTTCAATTTTTTTCATTTATTTCATCATCAAGTTCTTTTAGTCTTTCAAAAATTAATTCATGAATTTCCTCTCCTAAAAACATCATACTCTCTAAGTTTTTGTTTTTTTCTTTTATAGAAGATAATGGCACTATAGTAAGTGTAGGATTGGTTTTTTATCGTTAGAATTTAAAAACTATTGCATAATGTAATCCACCCTTGCTCACTTCCAACATTAAATCCTAAATCCACTTCTATTAACGTTCCTTGTTTATAAACAGGAAGATATTTAGAGTCAAAAGTAGTTTCTTTTTGTAAAAAAATTTGAAAAACTTTTTAATCCAATAAGAAATCAAAGCTGCCTTTTTTTGATTTTCTTCTATAAGATTATCAATTTGAGTAGATAATTTATTAATATGTTCTCTTTTAAACTTTTTTCAGTTCTTCTTTGTTTTTCTTCTTTTTTTATAATCCATAATCCTATTTCTCTTTATTTTTTTATTTTTTGTTTTTACATAGTTAATAAAATTTTGAATTTCATTTAGATCATCTTCGGAGAACTCATCTCCCTCAAAGTGTGCAGCAATTCTATTAATTCCGGAGAAGTCTAAATCTTCAACAGACTTTAATTCTTTTTGAATTTTCAATTTCCATAGGGACATCAAATCCCATAAGCCAAGAGGGATTCACTTTTAAAGATTTAGAAATTAAATGTAAGTTTTTGCTTAGGTTCAAATTCACCTTTCATATAACCACTCATTGTTGCTTTAGCTATTCCAGTTGAATTCACTAAATCTATTTGTTTTTAAACCTTTTTAAATTCATTGCGTGTAATAATCTATTTTTAAAAAGTATTCATAGTGTAACCTCTTTTCTTTTTTATATTATACACAAAAACAAAAAGTAAAGAAATATGAATTTTTTTATATTTTTTGTAAAAAGGTTGACAAAGTAAAAAATAAATATTATAATTAGTTCATAAAACCGAACAAAAAGAAAGGAGTGATATTTTTGTTTGATTATTCAAAATTAAAAGGAAAAAAATAAAAGAAGTTTGTGATACAAGGGAAGAATTTTTGTAAAAGAACAGGAATTTCTAATACTTCATTGAGTTTGAAATTAAATAATAAAAGAGAATTTACACAAAGAGAAATGATAAAAATTTGTATGGTGTTAGGTTTAGAAATAGCTGATATAAAAGAATATTTTTGTGAAAAAAAGTTCATAAAAACCGAACATAAAGGAGAAAGAGATGGAAGAAAGTAGAGAGGAAAGAAGATTAAAAGCAGGAGAAAAAAATTTGCTATAAGAGATTTTAAAGAAGTGATAAAAACAGGAAATATATTTGAGAAAAATTGGAATCATTTTATTTACAATACTATTTTTTTGTATTTTATCCAATAGAGTGGCTTATGGTAAATGAGAATACAAAAAGAAAGGTCGAATAATTAATATAACAATTCAAGTTGCAGTTTCTATATTAACTACAATAATAACTTTGAATTATTTAAAAAGTAATTCCAAAAGAATTGTTGTAAGAATTGCAACAGCTATTGGAGTAAGGATTGAACGATATATAAATTTCCAAAATTTCAAAAAGATATTTGATATTTGTGATAACCCTCGTGTTTAATGCAAATAAAATTATTTTCTTCAAAAAAATGTAATTATTTTTCTATTAGATAATTAAATTCATCTAATTTTAGTTTAGATACCAAATTTTTATTATCAATTACAGTAAGAGGTAAAAGCAAAGCCATCATAATATTTTTTCTTTTGTATTATCAGCAGGCATAATCTCTATAGTATTTGACTGCAAATCCTTATTACATATAACAGGTTTATTAATAGATTTTAATTTTTGATAGTAATATAAGAGTTTGAATAGTGAGCATAATAAAAATCTCCTTTAGTGTTTTTTTAATTATTATAACACAAAAGGGGAGAGAAACAAAAGAAAAGGAGAAATACTTATGAAAGAAAATAGAATTTCAATTCAGAAGCTGCAGAAATGATGGGAGTTACTCTCACATTTTTGAGAGAGGGAATTGCAAGAGGAAAAGTTTTTCTTTTGGTATTTCAATGACATTGAAAGAGAAAGGAAAGCGAAGAACATTTTATATAAACAAGAAACAATTCTATGAATATTTAGGTCTTAAAGAAGAGGTTGGATATGAACAATAAAGAATCTATTGCAGAAACAAGCAAATTAAAACTTATTAGAACAAAGCTTGTTAATGGCTCATATTTTGAAATTTATACAAAAAAAGAAAAACGGATATGGAGTATGTTGTTTTCTAAGTAGAGATGAAGAAGAGGCAAGAAAGAAATTTTGCAAAAGTTGAAGAGTGAAATGGTATAGGTTATGAGTAGTGCAGAAGAGTTAAGAGAAGATCTAAAAAGAATTTCAAAGAACTTTTGAAAAACTTACTGAAGAAATCAACGATATTTTTTCAAAGTATATAGATTTTTTTCTTATAAAAGCAAAACAACAGATGAATGAAATGCAAAAAGAGACTATTAAGGCTTGAAGAACTTGAAAGGAAAAAGAAATGAATCACAAGAAAAAGTGAATGGAGCAAGTATGTAGATGACAAAGCATTATTAAGAGTAAATGGAAAAATAAAATTTAAAATGCACGGATATGATGGAATTGTTTTCAAGAGATAGCGATACACATTGTCTTTTTCGTAAAAATATATTTAAAAAGATACTAAAAAAATTATCAGAAGAAACATTAGAAGAATTAAAAGAAATCATATATCACAATAGAATAAAATTCAAAAAGTCAATTTGATGAATATTATATTGAATTTAATTCAGCAAGTTTGGAAGATTATATACCAGCTTATGAGCAATTAGGACTAAATAAAAAAATAAGACATATAAAGATTTGAAGTTTATAAAAAAACGAAACAAAAAGATAATATGTTATCTAATAGAAAGAGGGATAAGGTGATGAATGAAACAAAAAAACACTCAAAGAGCTAGGATGGAAGATATACAAGAAGAGGAACAATCAAATAATATATCAAAAAAATATAGTAGTGAAAAATCTTCTTATACTTCGTAAGAGTGAAAAAAATATGTAGAATTAAAAAAATATACACTCACTAACCTTTGATGAGTTTGAAGCAATAAAACTTGCATATAAAAGAATTCACTTATGGAGAATTTGTAAAGAAAGAAATAAAGAAAAATAGAAAAGAAATAGAGAGGATAAAAAGAGATGGTAAAAACTTATGATGATTTTTAGTGCTTCAACAAAATTAGAAAGCTTTTGTTGATTATAGCAAAAACAAAAAGAAAACACAATAGAAAAAAATATCAAATTTAACTGAAAAAGAGACTATAGAAATAGAAGATATAGAAGATATAGAAGAAAAAGAAAACAATATATTTTTTTAAAGGTTGCATGTGTGGGATGCTAGTTGCATTTGCAATAATGCTTTTTATGATGAATTTTATAAAAGAAATGATCTAATAAATTTTTAAAAAAAGGAAGAAAAGACTTATGAATAATGTAAATTTAATAGGAAGATTAACAAATGCAGTAGATTTTAGATACAGTCAAGCACAAAATCCATACTGCTTTTTCACAATTGCAGTTGACAGAGGATTATCGAAAGAGAAAAAAGAAGAACTTCAAGCAATGAATAAACAAACAGCAGATTTCATAAGAGTAGTGGTTTATGGAACAATGGCTGAAAATTGTAAAAAGTATTTGAAAAAAAGGAAGAAATGTAGCAATTCAAGGAAGTATTCATACAGGAAGCTATGTTGCAGATGATGGGCAGAGAAAATATACATTTGATATTGTTGCAGAAAAAGTACAATTTATAGATTGGGGAGATAGCAAAGAAAAAGAAACAGATTCTTTTGATAATTGGGATGTAGGATTTGAAGATGCAAAGGATGAAGAAATTCCATTTTAGGAGTAGAAATGAAAGAGTTTAACAATAGAAATATAGCTGATAAATTTGCAGAATACATAACAGGTCAAGAACTTAGAAAGTATCTAGCAGAAAAAGTAAAAAAATATATTAATGGAGAAATAATAGTTTTTGATGGAGCTGTTGGTAGTGGACAGTTAGAACAGTATATCAGTTTAAAAGAATTAGTGGGTTGTGATATTCAAAATAAAGCAATAGAAGTTGCAAAGGAAAAATTATCCTAACAACAAACTTATAGCAAGTAGCTTTTTGATTACAATGAAGAGGTCATTTGTGATTGTACTATTATGAATCCGCCTTTTTCTATTAAGTTCAAAGATTTAAGTATAAAAGGAACAAGAGAACATACAAAAACAATTTTTCTTGGAAAAAGTCAGGAGTAGTTGATGATATTTTTTGTTTTTAAAAAGTTTAACGTATTCAAAACGATATGGTTTTTTTATATTTTTGTTTCCGGGTGTTGCTTATAGAAAAAAACAGAGGAACAATTTAGAAAAAAAATTTTTAAAAAAATACAGTTTTAGAATTAAATATCATTGAAAATGCTTTTGAAGATACTTCAATACCCGTATTATTTTTTTAATTATAGACAAAGAGAAAACGGAAGTAAAGGTTCATAAAAGAAATTTATGACTGTAAGAAAAAGCATAGTACATGAAGAAATTTGTGAAAATCTTGAAGAAATATGGCAACAACCTCGAAAAAGAAGAAAAAAAGGAAGAAATTAATATTGAAGCACTTGAACGAGAGATAGAAATTTCAAAAAGAGGAGAAGAAAGATAGAAGATGAAATTGATAGATTTATTGCTGAAGAAATAAAACCAATTTTATCAGGGACAAAAAGAGAATATAAAGAAGATAAACAATTAAGTATTTTTTTGATTAGGAGTTAAATTATGATAATAATTTCAGAAGATGAAAAGAAATATAATCTTTTTAGAAAGAGAAAAAAATAAGAAATATAAATATTCATTCTAGTAAGAAAAATAATGGCATCATATTTTGATCCAGTAAGTAGAGATATTATTTTAGGAGAATATGATAGTTCAAAAATGTGAAAGAGCATTTTTGGTTTTTAATTTTAGCTTTAGAAGATGATAAAGAAATATTTAGAATGCCTAAAAAAACAATGATGATATTTTTAAATACACAATTATTTCAAAATGGTAAGTCAAGAAGGACACATTATGAAATGATAGGAAAAAAACAAAATAAGAAAGGAAAAAAATAGCATGAATGTAAATATTGCAAAAAGATTAATGATGTTAGAAAGCCCAATAATTTACAAGAATATAGAGTATGAAAAATTTACTCTTTAAATTTTATAAAAACGGATAAAGGGTTGTATCGTGTGCTGAACTGATAGACAAAAATAAAAATTCACTAGTAACAGTATTTTTAAAAGATATTGAGACAGAAATTAATTTAAGAAATGAAGACGTAAATATTGAAGAAGAACACTTTCAAGAATTGATGAAAGAACTTCGCAGGAGTGCTATACCTGCAGTTAACTGTCTAGGATTTGGAGACTATAAAAATCATTAGGATTTATAAGAACATTACTAAGAGTATTACCAGACTTAGAAGAAATCGCAGAGCAAAAGAGCATTAGAAAAAAATTAGAAAAAGAAGGCAATAAAGAATCAGAAGAAGCAAAATAAAAAAAGCACTTTTTCAAGTGCTTTTTAAGTGGTATATCTTATCAAAAACTTTCAGAAATAATGATAAGATAAAACATTTCTAATCAATGTTATTATACCACAATTTGTTGAAAAATACAAGAAAAAGAGGGATAAAATCTACCTCTTTTGTGAGCTTGTAGTAGGTATTATCTTTTCGACCATACATAAAAAGAAAAGAAAAATATAAAAAAATTGGTGGTATTATGAAAGAACATTTAGGATTTAGTTTTACCAGGGAAAAAAGATATACTGTGGAGATAAATATATGGAAGTTGATATTTATCCAATGGTAGTTTCAAGAAGAAGAAAAGGAAAAAGATCTAAAAAAACAAAAGAAAGTATATCTGTACAAAAACTTAAATGAAAAATGCTAGGAGAAAATTTATTCAATTAGCAGAAACAAACTTTGGAGATGGAGATTTAGTATTACATCTAACATACAATGATAAAAATCTTCCAAAAAAAGTGTTGAAGAAATGGAAAAAAACATTAGCAACTATTTAAGAAGACTTAAAAAGAAAAAGAAAAGCAGAGGACTTGATGATTTAAAGTATATACTCGTTACTTCATATACTACAAAAAGAAGATGAAGAAGAGGGGTGGAAGTGTAAGACCACATCATCATTTAATAATCAATTCAGGATTAGATAGAGATGTAGTAGAAGATTTATGGAGAAAAAGAAAAAAAGAAAGGAGAAAAGAAAGGCAGCATAATAGGAATAGCAAATGTTAGAAGATTGCAATATGATTATTCAACAGGGATAACAAAAGTTAGTGAGTATCTTGCAAGAAATTTAACAAAAAAAAGAAAGTGGACGTGCAGTCAAAATTTGAAAAGACCTGAAAGTAGAAACAATGATTTTAAATATAGCAAGAGAAAAGTTGAGAAAATCATTAGAGAGGGATTTGACAAAAAAATATTGGGAACTGCAATATCCAGGTTGGGAAATAAGAGATAAAAACAAAGGATATGAAACAGTTTATAACGAACTAACAGGTTGGAGTATCTATTTGAAGTTAAGGAGAAAAGAATGAAAAAAATGTTTTAAAAATATCCTGGAAGTAAAAACAAGAATAGCAAAATGGATAACAGAATTCATCCCGGAGCATGATGTTTATCTTGAGCCGTTCTTTGGTGGGGGAGCTGTATTTTTTAATAAAAAACCAGCAAGAATAGAAACAATAAATGATTTGTCAGAAGAAGTATATAATTATTTTAAAGTTTTAAGAAAAAGCCAGATGAACTAATACATCTACTAAGTCTAACACCATACGGCCGAAAAGAATATAATAGTTCTTTTTGAAATATATACAGATGAAGTAGAAAGAGCAAGAAGATTTGCTGTTAAGTGCTGTCAAGGTTTTGGTTGCAGTAACAAATATAAAAATGGATTTAGAAGTTCAATAGGAGCAACATCTCCAAGAACAACAACTTTTTGGAGTAATTTTCCTGAAACATTGGAACTTGCATCAAAAAGACTTCTACAAGCACAAATAGAAAATCAAGATGCGTTGAGGTTAATTGAAAGATATAACAAAGAAGAGGTGTTCATATATGCTGACCCACCATATCCACTTAATACAAGAAAAATATTTATATGAAAAACGAAATGACAAATGATGAACATATAAAATTACTAAAACTTTTATTGAAACACAAAGGAAAAAGTAATGATAAGTAGTTATGAAAATGAATTATATAATGAATTCCTGAAAGCATGGAGAAAAGAATATAAAAACACAACAGCTGAAAATTCTATAAAGAGAACAGAAGTAATTTATATGAATTATGAATTAGAAGTGGAAAGTGAAATAGTAATGGATAGATGGATCTATGTTAAGTAAATACATTGGCAAAAAAATAAAAGTAATTCTTGTAAATGAAGAAGGCACTTTAAAAAGGAACATTAATAAAAGATGGTAAAAAAATTCTTTTTAGAAAATACAAAAATTACTATATCCAAAATCGCAGCGATAAAAAGAAGAGGTTTAAAGATGACTAATGATGAAAAAGAAATTTAAAAAGTTTAAAGAACAATGCTCAAGGACATTTCTTTGAAAAAGAAATAGAAAGAGCTTGTAATTACTATCGTGAAAAAAACATTGCAAACATACATAAGGTACCAGAACCTTTTAGAGTTTTAAAAATTACCTGCAGGAAAGTTTACAGGTCAATTTTTTAAAAAGCAGAACCTGATTTCAAAGGTTGCTTTATGAATGGACAATGTATAGTTTTTGAATGTAAATACACAAGTCAAGATAAAATTCAAAGAAGTATATTATCAGAAAATCAAAATGCAGAACTTGAAAGAAACAATAACTTAAAATGTATTACTGCAGTTTGCATTTGCTTTGCAGAGAGACTTACAGAAAGATACTTTTTGTTCCATCTCGAAATATGGTTAAAGATGGAAAAGTATTTTTGGAAAAAAAGAGTGTAACTGCAGAGGATTTTAAAAAGTTTTGAAATTTTTTTATAAACATAGTATAGGAATTGACTTTTTTAAAAAAATATAAAAATAAAAAAATTGAAAAAGGAGAATAAAAATGAAACTAGTATATTTAATTACGATACTTTTTGTAGTAAGTTTGGTAATAGCAGGAATGAATTTATGGGGAATTAGGTGTAAAGATTTGGAATTAAGAGAAAAACTTTTGCAAAAAGATTTTTGGAAAAATCAATATACTAATTTACAAAAAGAATTTGAAAACAAGAGATGCAGAAATGAACAAAAATTATTAAAAAAATCTACAAAAAAAGAGAATAGACGTTTGAGAAAAAAATTATTTAAAGAAAAAAACACCCAAAAATATTCACACAGAGTTATCTTTGCAAAACGGAATTAATGATGAATATATTGATGAAAAAGTATATGGATTTGTTAGTAATATAATTGCAAGAAATGAAGATAGAAAAGGATATATAGAGATAAATAATAACTTATTCAAAAATCAAAGATATTGATTGTGTGATAAAGTTAAACAAGGAGTAGAAGATGAATAAAAATGTTTTTTGTTGCAGCACTTGAAAAGAAATTATATTGTTATCCTAACACTCAAGAAAAGTTTACAAAAATATAAATGACAGATTGGAATTTATTGAAACGGAATTATTAAGTGTTGGGAGTTCAAACCCAACATCATATAACAATAATACTGGTTCTGATTTTAATGTAGTTGAAAAATAAAAGATTATGTTTGATTAGCGAACAAATAGCATTGTCTCAACAATTGAAAAAGGTTGAGTATGAGTATATGGAAATAAAAAAAGGTCTTAGTTATTTAAGCAAAGAAGAATATGAAATAATAGAAATGAGATACTTTTAAAAAAATGGAGTATTGAAAAAAATCGAAAAATAATAAGTACATTTCTAAAAAGTTCTATATACTGAGAAATTGAAAAAGCATTAATTAAAAATTGTTGAAAGACTAAGAGGAAATATTAATTAAAAAGTTGGGACAAAGTTGAGACGTTTTATATTAAAAAAATCGTGTTATAATGTTATTGTAAAATAATATAAAAAAATACCATATCGCAAAATGCATTAATGCACCTCGATTTTATTATATAAGCAGCAAAAAAAGAGCAACAATAGTTGTTCTTTTTTTGTTTGAGAAAAGGAGATTAAATTTTGAAAACATATACTAAAAGCAGCAAAAAAAGTTTTACGACAGCAAAGATTGGAAAAGTAAGTAGAGATAGTTACATACAAAAACGAATTAATATAGATGGTGGAATGTGTGAGCATTGCAAAAGAAAGACCAGGATATATAGTAGATCATAAAAAGAATTGAATGAAATAAACTTAAATGATGTTAATGTATCATTAAATCATGAAAACTATCAATACTTATGCTTAGAGTGTTCAAATAGAAAGACATTTTCAAAAGACAAAAAGAGGAGTAAAATTTGACGAAAATGGAAATCCTATATTTTTTTGAAAATAGATAAAATACCCCATAAAAATCATAAAATTAGGCGAAGCCGAGCGACGTCCCAGATTAGAAGAAAATATTGGTTGTTGTGCATAACCCCCACCCCCTAAAAAGGAGATGATATTTTTGGCAAAGTTAAAGAAAGAAACAAGGATAAAAATTTATAGAAAAATTAAAAATCTTTTTGTAAAGATTTGTCAGAAGATGAGGAGACTTTAGCAATGGCTTTGATAGAAGAAATTGCATTCATGAAAAATCACTATGGAAGATTTAAAGGAAGAGGTCAACTTAAATGGTGTAATAACTGAAATGACACAAGGAGAGTATAGTATCAGCAGAGAAAATCCTGCATTAAAATCATACAATACTACAGTTCAAAGATACAATGCATCCATCAAAGCAATTAGATGAATTTTTAAACAAAAATACTGACATAAATAATGATGAAGAGGATAGACTAAAGTCGTTTTTAGTTAAAAATGATAGAGTATTCAAATAGATACAATCCAATAACAGAATACAATAATTGGATAGAAAAACACCCAAAAAAAGTTGGTAAATTAATGAAAATTCAACTAAAAAAATGTTAATTTCTGATATAAAAAAACAAAGAAAAGTGATGTATATTATGATACAAAAAGGCAAATCATGCAATAGAATTTATAGAAAATTTTTGCAGAAATATCAAAGGGAAAACGGCAGGAAATTTAGTTGTATTAAATCCATTTCAAAAAGCATTTATAGCTGCAGTTTTTGGAATTTGTTATAAAAACAAAATTAAGAAGAACTAAAAGAGCGGTTTTTGATTGAAGCAAAGAAAAATGGAAAGTCTCTATTAGCATCTGCAATTGGTTTGTATATGCTTATAGCTGATGGAGAGGGTGGACCTGAATGCTATTCTGTAGCAACCCAAAGAGACCAAGCGAAAATAATTTGGAATGTTGCTAAAAAAATGATAAAAAAAGATAAAGACTTAAGAAGATATACAAAGACATTAGTAAGTGAAATATCTTGCAAATTCAATGATGGAATTTTTTTAAACCATTGGCAAGTGATAGTGATACACTAGACGGATTAGATGTTCATTTTGTTGTAATGGATGAAATACATCAATGGAAGAATGGGTATCCGCTTTATGACATTATGTATCGTGGTATGGATAATAGACAACAGCCACTTGCATTAATAACAAGTACAGCAGGAACTATCAGAGAAGACTTGTATGATATGATTTATGATGAAGCAGTAAACATTTTTAACTAATGACGGATTTGAAGATAAAAAAATCAATATTTTTCATTTACGAATTAGACAAGAGAGAAGAATGGAAAGATTTTAATAATTTGATAAAAAGCAAATCCGGGTCTTGGTACTATTAGAAATGAACAGTCGCTACGAGATGAATGGCAAAGGGCAATGGATAATCCAGGAATGTATCTTAAAACATTTTTAATAAAAACTGTAACATCAGAGAAACATCAACTGAAAGTTGGTTAGATTTAGAAGATATAACAAATATAAAAACATTTGATATAAAGAAATTAAAAACCACGTTATGTTATTAGTGGGTGGGATGTTTCAAGTACAACAGACTTAACTTGTGTATCATTTCTTTTTAGAGTTCAAAATGATGATGATATTTATATTTATCAACATTTTTTCATACCAGAAGATGTTGCAGAAAAGAAAATCCACAATGATAAAGTGCCTTACGATATATGGGAAAAGCAAGGTTATGTAACATATTGTCCAGGAAACAAAATTGATGTAGAGTTTTTGTGGGAGTGGGCATATGATTTCGCAATAGAAAATGACTTTGTACAAATATGGAATGGATTTGATGCTTGGGGAGCTGAACTTCTAATGAAAAAGGTATAGAGAAAATTATGGAGAAAGTTCTGTTGAAGAAATAAGGCAAGTTTTCAAAACTTTATCAAATCCAATGAAAGAGTTGGAAGCGGATTTGAAAGCTAAAAGAATTAATTTTAATAACAATCCTGTTACAAAATGGTGTTTAGGAAATACAGTTATTCAACAAGATAACAAAGGGAACATTCAACCTAAAAAGGATATTCTAGCTTAAAAAGAATAGATGGAACTGCATCAATGTTAGATTGTTATATAACATACAAAAAAATCACAAAGATGATTATTTAAACTTAATTTAAAAAGAGAAGAAATGGGATTATTTGATAAAGTATTCAAACCTAAGGGGGAGAAAAAAGATCCTGAGAAACTAATAGGAGAATATTTTGAGTTGTTAAACTCATATACTCCCGTGTTTAGTACTTTTGAGGGGTCAGTTTATGAAATGGACTTAACAAGAAGTGTTATTCATTCATTTGCTACTCATTGTTCAAAATTGAACATAGAAGTTAAAGGAATGGGGAACGAAAAATTAGCACGAAAGATTAAGACAAGGGCAAATGATTATATTGATACTGCAAAATATTTATATAGACTTGCAACCATTAGAGAAGTTACAAATAATGTGTTTATAGTACCAAGCTATGATATTTTTAACGGAGAAAGTAGATGGATTTTATCCAATTTACCCTCAAAATGTTGAATTGATAGAATACAAAGGGGATTTGTATGTAAGATTTTCATTTATGGGAAGAAGAGCTGCGATAGAATATGACAAAATTGGAATGTTAAATCAATTTCAATTTAAAGATGATTTTTGGAGAAGATAATAGATGCATGTTACCAACCATGCAACTGTTAGATACTCAAAAATCAAGGAATTATTGAGGGAATAAAATCAAGTGCAGCAATTAGATTTATGGCACAATTAGCAAATGTAATAAGAGATGATGATTTAGAAAAAGAAAAAGAAAGATTTGCAAAGCAGAACTTGTCTAAAGACAATAAAACAGGTTTGATGATTTTCGACCAAAAATACAAAGAAGTAAAACAGATAGTCTCTACACCTTTTACAATAGATGCAAATCAAATGAGAGATATAAAAGAAAATGTATATACACATTTTGGAACGAATGACAACATTTTACAAAACAAGTTCAATTCTGATGAATGGAGTGCATACTATGAGGGAAAGATTGAACCTTTTGCAATTCAAGCATCAATGGTTCATACAAATTTAACTTTTACCGAAAAGCAACAATCTTTCGGTAATGCCATTTTATTTACTGCGAATAGATTACAGTATTTAAGCAATCAAGAAAAATTACAAACTGCAACACAACTTTTTGATAGAGGTTTTATAACAAGAAATCAAGGTAGAGAAATATTTAATATGGCACCTACGGAAGATGGAGACAAATACTATATCAGAAAAGAATATGCAGAGGTAAAACAACTAGATCAAAATATACAAATGCAAAATCAGGGGGAAACAAATGATACCTAAAAAGAAATTAGATAACAGGCAGTTTAGAAAAGTACAAGATTTTCAACCAAATGAAAACGAAGAAGATTTCATTGTAAGAGGATATGCTGCAAAATGGGAACCTTACGTTTTATTTGAAAACGAAGAGGGAGAGGTTAGAGAAAAATTTAATAAGAGTTCATTTGATGACACAGATTTATCTGATGTCATTTTTTTATATGATCATACAGGAAAAGTTCTTGCTAGGACTAGCAATGGAACTCTTAAGCTAAAACTTGATGATGAGGGTTTGTTTGTAGAAGCAGACTTATCAACAAGTGAAGCTGCAAAAAGAAATGTATAGAGAAATAAAAAAAGTGGACTGGTAACTAGAATGTCATGGAGTTTCAAGATTGGAGAATATCATTTTGACAACAATACAAGAACTATAATTCATGACAAAATAAAAAGTTTATGATGTATCAGCTGTTGGAATTCCAGCCAACAATGATACTGAAATAAATGCTCGTAATTTTGGAGACGGAGTGATTGACAAAAATTAAGGCGGAGAGACTGAAAAACGAGCGAAAAAAAGAAAAAAATTAAAATTATTAATTGAATTAGTAAAGGAGTAAAAAGAATATGAAAGTAACAATGAAAGAAATTTTTAGACAGAATTGCAGAAATCGAAATTGAATTAGAAGATGATAATGCAGATGTTGACAAGCTAACAAAAGAAGTGGAAGACTTAAAAGAACAAAAAGAAAAATTAGAAGAAAGAGATGAAAAGAGAAGTAAACTTTTATCAAGTATTGCTCAAGGAAGAGGAAATGTTATAAAAGAGTTTGGTAAACAAGAAAAATTCAGAAGATGACAAAGAAACTAGAAATTTATTTAGAAATGCTTTCTTAAAAAATCTTTTAGGAGAAGAATTAACAGAAGCAGAAAAAAGGGCTTACACACATACAACTCAAAATTCTGGAGAAGTAATCCCAAAGGAATTACAAGATAAAATTTACACTAATATGGAAGAACAACATCCATTGTTAAAAAGACGTACAAGTGTTAAGAACTGGTACTGTAATATCAATTGTTAAACATACAAAAATTGTTGCCGGTGATGCAAAAATAGTGAACGAAAACGAAGCTAATGATGATGAGCAAAAATACATTTGTAAATGTATCATTAGCAGGGAAAGATTTTTCAAAAGCATATTGAGTTTAGTTATGCACTTGGCAAGGTGGCAATACCTGCTTTTTGAACAATATTTGATTTCAGAAATTTCAAATAGATTAGGTGCTGCAATGGCTAAAGATATTTACGACCAAATAGTTAAAGATACAAATACTACAAATAAATTTAATGCAGCTACACCTGGAACATTAGCATTAAAAGATATTACAAAAGCATTTGGACTTTTAAAGACTTCACAAAATACAAATGTATATACAACTAATGCAACATTATGGAATGCTATTGCAAATGTAGAGGGAGCAGAGGGAAGACATGCCTTTGTACCAAACTTTAGTGATGACATTGCAGGGCAATTAATGGGAAAACCAATTAAGCAAGAAGATGCTATTGGGAAAGATGTTGTATTAATTCTTGCACCAAGCGAATTTATATACAATGTTGTTCAAGACATAATGATTGAAAAAGACAAAGATATAAAGAGACACGTTAATATCATAAGTGGATATGCTAGAGCAGAGGGTTCATTATCTAATGACCTTGCAGCAGTAGTATTAACAGTTGGTAGTGCAGGTTAAAAAAAGAGTTTTAAAAGGAGTCTATTATGATAGTTAAAAGTTATAAACAGATTTTACAATAAAGAAGACTTAAAAAGAGTGTTTTGAAAAAGACACTCTTTTAAAAATTAATGATGAAGATAGAGCTTTAGATTTAATTGCAAGAGATTTAGTAATTGAAGTTAAATTAGAAGATGAAAATGCCTTATCTGAATTAAAAGAGTTAGGGGGAAAAAGTTGAAGATACAACAACATCTAAAGAAAATAAAAAGTAGATAATACTGAAACATCTAAAGAAAAATGAAAAAGTAGATAATACTGAAGAAGAAATTGAAGAGGTTGTTGAAGAGAAAGAACCTAAAGGAAAAAGCAAAAAGGAACAAAAATAAAAAGCAAGTAGGTGCTTTTTATGATTGAAAAATAAAGAAAAATTTAAGAATTACACATTCTAAATTAGATGATGAAATTGAAGATTGTATTAGTGCTTGTCTTAGAGATTTAGAAAAGAGTTGGGTTAAAAGATGTTGATAATAAAAAATGATCATTTGATTTTGCAATGTGTAAAGTTGTATTCTCGTTGGCAATTTAACTTTGAAAATCAAGCAGAAAGATATAGACAGTCTTATGAAAGTTTAAGAAATGCATTAAGTTTGAATAAGGACTATATATAATGTTTACTGAAATTATAACATTGTTAAAAAAAGTTAAAACAATTGATGAATACGGAGACACAAAAATCACTTACGAAAAGAAGTATTTGGAAGATTAGACAGAGTTTATTTTTCTGAAGCACTTCAAGCAATGTCGCAAGGATTTGAAAAATCAGTTTAGGTTCACTCTTTCTGATTATTATGATTATCAGAAAGAGGAAGAACTTATTTTTGATGATGAAAAAAATATAGAATTATCAACACTCAACGAAAAGGAACATCTATTGAATTAAATTGTATTAAGGGATTGATTAAAATGTCAAACAAACCTAATGCGGGTCTTAAGATAAAAAAAGGAACTATTCAATTTACTTCTAATGTGGATAAAGTAAAGTTTACGATTGAAGAACTGATTAATGCAGCAAATAGAGATGTGGGAAAGTATATAAGAAATATTGCAGGAAATAAACTGTATAGTGCTTATGTAGGAGTGTATCAAAAAGGAAGTAAGCAAAGACCTAGAAAAGGAAAAATTAATTAAAGGTTATATAAACCGAAATCTTTCTTACTGGGCAAGGAAAAAGGAACATGATCTACAAATAGGGTTTAAAGACCATTCGTGGTTTACTCAACAAGAATTAGGAGATGCAAATTATCCCAAACTTGCAGTTTTGAGAAATACAGTTTATGAAAACATAGGAACTATTCAAAATATACAATCTCAATATATTTCTGCATTAAGTCAAGACAACCCAACAATACCACCAGGAGAGGACAAACCAAGTGATTAGAGAATTAAAAAAACAACTAAAAATACTTATAGATCCAATTTCAAAATTAGCATTTGAAACAATCCCTAATACTGATATTTTCCCTCATGTGGTAGGGGATTTGACAATAGCATACTACAAAGAGGGATTATATAATATATCACTTGATATTGATGTATGGGACAAAAGCACATCAACTGAAAATGTAGATATAATAGCAGAAAAAATTATAGAAGTATTAGATAGATGTTCATTCAGAAACAAAAAAATAATATTTACATGTTGGTTTACAACACTTGCAAATATACAAAGCGAAGACAAGACACTAAAAAGAAAGACAATCAAATTTGAAGTACAAGCTAGGAAAGGGGAAAACTAATGCCAAAATGCAAAGTAATTTCAGGACTAACAGCAAAGACAACTGAAAAATTAGTTTTAGATGCAGGAGCATTTTTTAAAAATTACAAAGTTGGAGCAGACACATTTGAAACAGCAGTAACAAGTGGAAAACTACTAGGAGCAACAAAAGGTGGTGGTTCATTTACTGCAGTTCCATCTTTTAGAAATATAGAAATTGACGGACTAAGAGGAGAGGCAAAAGGAACAAAAATTCTCGAAACTTGGGAAATTAAATTAGGAGCAACAGTAGTTGAAGTAACTCCTGATACATTACAAACTGCTCTTGCAGTATCAGAAAAAACAACAGAAGATGGTATTACAACTCATGAAGTTATAAAAGGAAAAATGTGTATTACTGATTCAGATTATATTGAAAATATTACTTGGGTTGGTAATCTTTCAGGAAGTGAAGAACTGGTAATAATTCAAGTTTATAATGCTTTAAATACAAAAGGACTAGAACTGGGATTTGAAGACAAATCAGAAGCGACAATCGAATTAGAATTTACAGGACATTTTGATATGAAAAAGCGAATGAAGTTCCGTTCAAAATTTACTATCCAAAGATTACAGGTTAAGTAGGGAATTAAGGAGAAAAATGAAAACTTTAAGAAAAATAAAATTTGGTGATTTAGGTGCTGCATCCAAAATTATACAAAAAAATTGGGGTTAAGAATAGAGGGAAATGGTTCAAGTTCTCTTGAAGAAATTGGAGCAAGTTTATTTTTTTAGTTTTAATTGAAAAATATCATATTGTGAAAATGATGTTGCACAGTTCATGTCAAACCTTATTGAAGATATGACAAAAAGAAGAATTTTTGGGTTTAGATTTAGATGAAGTTTTAGAATATATTGAAGAATTAAAAAAAGATGAGGGTTATCTCGTTTTTTTGCGAATACTCGAGAAATTGGAGACAAAGAGTTAGCTATAATCTACGACTTGTTATATAGTGAATATTCAAATCCTAGTTTTGTTTTTGATGCTGAAATAAACTTTGCTCTTGACATTATAGATGCACTTTTTTGAAAGAAAGAATGAAGAAAAAGATGTTTCAAAGATGGATAGTATATCAATCAGAAATGAGTTTTGAAGAATTCAAAAACAAACTAGGAAATATAAAAACAATAAATATGACAAAAGAAGTTCAAAAGAAATCTTGAATAATGTTAAAAAGATTTTTAGAAAAACTATAAGTTTTAATAAGGGGTGTTTTTATAGAACTTTTTAAATTAATGGGAAGTATTTTTTTGTTGACAACAAAGCAGCAAATGACTCAATTCAAAAACAACTGGATTAAGTTCTAAATTAGCATCAACTCTTGGAAATGGAATAAAGACGGCTGCTAAAAGTAGGAACAGCTTTAGCTTCAATGGCACTTGCAGGGGAACTTCTTTATTAGCGATTGCAAACAAATCAGCTGCAACAACGGATAGAATTGATAAAAATGAGTCAAAAGTTAAATTTGTCAAGAGAGGGCTTTCAAAAAGTGGGAATATGTATTATCCCAAAATGGAGTTGAAATAGAAAACTTAAAAGGTGGTATGAAGAAACTTACAAATACTTTAGATGATGCTAAAACAGGAAGTAAAACTGCAGTAGAATCATTTAAAAGAATAGGAATAAGTGTAAAAGACTTAAAAGACTTAACACCTGAACAAGTTTTTGAAAAAACAGTTGAGGCTTTACAAAAGATGCCTGCAGGAGCAGAGAAAGCTGCATTAGCAAATGAACTGCTTGGCAAATCTGGAAGTGAGCTAATGCCTTTATTGAATGGAACTGCAGAAAGTGTTGAGCAGTTAAAAAAGCAAGCAGAAGAGATGGGATTAGTTTTAGATAATGAAACCATTGATGCTGGTGTTAAATTTACAGATACAATGGATAATGTAAAAAGAACACTAGGAGCAGTTGTTGCAAAAATAGGTGGACAAGTAATGCCGGTTGTTCAAAAATTCCTTGATTGGATTATGGCAAACATGCCAACAATTCAAGCAGTAATGGGAAAAGTCTTTGAATATATTGGAATATTTGTACAAAAAGCAGTTGAAATATTTAATAATTATTTCTTGCCAGTAATAAAAAATGTTGTAAATTGGGTTGTTGCAAATTGGGGTTCAATATCTGACACAATGTCGAGTGTTTTCTCTACTTTATGGGGAATAATAAGTCCTATTGTAGATCTCTTTACATCATTTGTAGGTTATTTAATGAACTTTCAAGATGCAACAAATCTAACAATTCCAATATTGGCAGGTCTAACAGCAGGATTTATTGCATTTAAGGCAGCAATTCTAATAGGAAGTATAATATCAACAGTAACAGCAGGAATTACTGCTCTTACTGCTGCAACACAAGGTCAGTCAATAGCACAAGCAATATTAAATGCAGTAATGAATGCAAATCCATTTGTTTTAATTGCTACATTAATTGCCGGATTGGTTGCTGCAGGTGTAGCACTATGGAGAAATTGGGACACAGTTGTAGCAAAAGCAAAAGAATTGATGAGTAAAATTGCAGAGGTTTGGAATAGTATCAAAGCAAAAGTAGTTGAAGTTTGGACCGGAATTCAAACAACAATATCAAATGTTTGGAATAACATAAAATCAAGTGTTTCAAATGCTATAAATAGTGTTAGTAGTACAGTATCAAGTATTTTTAATGGATTAAAAAGTACAGTATCAAGTATTTGGAACGGAATAAAAAGTGCTATTTCATCTCCAATCGAAGCTGCATATGGAGTTGTTAAAAGTGCTATTGATAGAATAAAAGGAGTTTTTAACTTCAAGTTTAAATGGCCGCACATACCTTTACCACATTTTTCCATTTCAGGAAGTGCAAATCCTCTTAAATGGTTATCAGAGGGTGTTCCAAGACTATCTGTTAAATGGTATGCAAAAGGGGGAATTTTTGACAAACCAACACTTTTCAGTACACCTTATGGACTGAAAGGTGTGGGAGAAGCAGGACCTGAAGCAGTAACACCAATTAGCAAATTACAAGAGATGATAGATTGGAATAATGGAAATGAAATTGTAGCAGAAAAGCTTGATATTTTAATAGAATTATTAGTAGGATTTTTCCCTGAACTCTTCAATAAGCTAAGAACAAAAATTTATTTAAACAATGGAGTTCTAGTTGGAGAGTTAGGACCTGAAAATTGATGAATATTTTTGGGAAGTTAAATAGAGATAGAGAAAGGGTCGTTAGAAAATGAATACAGTATATTTTTAATAGCTTAAATTCGTTTGATGACCTCAATCTTTACTCGAAAGTAAAGAAATAGAAGTTCCAACAGCAAAAACTGAATATGTAGAAGTACCAGGATGTGATGGTAAAATTGATTTTTTTCAGAGTTTTTGGAGAAATTAAGTATGAAGATAGAAAAATAAAACTTGATTTCAATATGATAAATTCAGATTTAGAAAAAAATTATCAAGTATTCAAAACAAATTACATTCATGAAAAATAGTTTTTTTCGGATGATGACAAATTTTTTTCTATTATGGACGTGTAAGTATAAAAAAAGTTGTAAGTTGAAACATACACTTGGAATAATTGAGATAGAAGTAGATGCTGAACCCTATAAACTAAAAAGGATATTACAACAATAACAGAAACTATTAATTCCGAAAAAAACAGTTGTTTGTAATAATCTTAAAAAAATCAGTAGTCCCGGAAATAAAAAAACAAATTCAGAATTTGAAATTGAATTTAATAAAAACAAATTTACTCACAGTTCTGGAACGTTCGTAATTCCTGAAATTTTATTGAAAGAGGGAAAAATGAAATAAAATTCAAAGGAAATGGAACTGTAACAGTAACTTATAGAGAGGGTGTTTGTGATGTACAGAGTATATTGTGATGATAAACTTTTATATGATCCTCGAATAGAAGAATTAAAAATTAATAATGCAAAATTAAATTTAGAACTCAATAAAACGAGTTCTTTTTCTTTTTGAGATTTTTCACAACACCCATACTTTGATAGTCTTAAAAATTAAAATCAATTATTAAAGTTTATCAGAATGACTATTTATGTTTTTAGAGGAAGAATATTAGATGATGAAGAGGGATTGTATAATGACAAGAAAAGTTACTTGTGAGGGAGAATTAGCATTTCTTTTTAGATAGTGTAAGTCGTCCTTATGAGCATAAGGGAACAGTAAAAAGAACTTTTTGAAAAAAATTCATTAATGAACACAATGAGCAAGTAGAAGAGGAAAAACAGTTCAAAAATTGGAAGATGTACAGTAACTGACAAGAATAATTTAATTGTTAGATCTAACATAGAATATTCAAGTATATGGAAAGAGCTTGAAGAAAAAAATTAATAAAAATTAGATGGATACATCTTTATTAGACATGAAGATGATGGAAATTATATTGATTACTTAAGTGATTTTGATATTTTAAATGCACAAGACATTGAATTTGGTAAAAATTTACTTGATTTTAAAAACGTTGTGGATGCAAGTGAAATTGCTACAATAATTTTACCTGTCGGGAAAGCAGATGAAACAACAAAAGAAAGATTAACTGTAAAAGAAGTGAATAATGGAAAAGACTATGTTGCAGATGAAGATGCTATAAAAATATGGAAAAATTTTTAAAGTGGTTCATTGGGATGATGTAACAGTTGCAGACAATCTTTTAAGAAAATCAAAAGAATATTTAAGCAAATCAATACTTCTTTCAAATACAATAACTTTAGATGCAGTTGACTTATCAGCTTTTAAATCTTAATATATCAAATTTTAAAATTGGGCAGAAAAAAATAGAGTTAAATCAAGTTTTCATAACATTGATACTATATATCTTGTAAACAGATTGTCAGTTGATTTATTAAATCCAAAAATCTAATAAACTGACAATGGGAGCAACAACTTATTCATTTACAGAACAAAGTAAAAACAATTTTGACAAATTAAAAAAAGTGATTATGATAGCAAATTAAACTCAACAAAACAGGATACAATTACTGAATTAACAACAGAATTTGAAACAAAAATAAAACAAACTGAAAAAGAATATAAAAAAATGAAGTTTCAGAAAATACTTATACAAAGAATGAAACTAAAGAACTAATAAAAGAAGTTAGTACTTCTGTTGAACAAACAAAAGATTCTTTTTAACTTTAAGTTTAAAAAAATTTTTGAAAAAGATTTAGGAAGTTTGCAAAATTCAACGGATAATAAATTTTTAGATATTGAAAGATATATAAGATTTTAAAAACGGAACAATCGAGCTAGGAGAAAAACAATCCATTAATTTTAAAAAAATAAAGAATAATAGAATACAATTTATTCAAAATAATGCAGAAGTTGCTTATTTTAGCGAAAATAAGCTATATGTACTAGACGGAGAGTTTATTCATTCTCTTAGGTTAGGACAATTTGCTTTTATTCCTCGTGAAAATGGGAATTTAAGTTTCAAGAAAGTAGGTAAATAATGGCTACAAGTGGAAGTTTTAGAAGTAGTTGGAGAGGATATACACTTGTAACTAACTGGGAGTGTAATCAAAATACTACTCATAATTTTTCAGACGTAAGTGTAGAGTTATATCTGGAAACACAATCAGGATATGATCTTTATGTAGGTTCAAGAACACATACAATAGAAATAGATGGTTCATCATATAGTATAAGTAATTCATCAATAAGAATTGGTGGTGGTTCAAGTAAATATTTAGGATATGTCTCAAAAAAGAGTATATCATAAAGATGATGGAACAAAAACTATAAATATTTCAAGTTACTTTGATATGAGAGCGAATATTCATGGAACTTATAAAAAGTAGCTTTGGTGGAGCAGAAACTTTTGAACTAACAAAAATACCTCGAATGAGTAATATTTCTGATACAATGGATGGTTCCAGAGAATTAGGAACTAAACATACCATTCATATTGAAAAACAACTAAGTGGAAATATTACACTACTGCATGGTACTTGTTAAGAGGGGATAAAGGTTCATCTCAATGGTATTATATTGCTAAAAAAATACAGATAAATTGGATTTAGATTTTATTCCGACTACAAATCATATTGAACTACAAACCAAATGATGAAATTATCTATATGGATATTGGATTGGATACGTTCAAGGATGGAGAAAAAAATTGGTAGTACTTCATATAATACAGGGTGGTATATGAAAGTTCCAAAAGAATGTATTCCAATTATCAATAATATTTCTATTGATGATGTGAATCAAAAAAACAAAAAGCATTAGGAGTATATGTACAAAATCACTCAAAAAGTAAATATAAAAACTAATGCCACAGGGCAAGAGGTTCAACAATAAAAAAATGTATTAGTAGAAGTTGACAATGTAAAAATGGAATGGTTCAGACATAACATCTAGTGAAATTGAAAACTATGGAGATATAAAAGTTAAAGTTACAGTAAAAGATACTAGAGATAGAATAGCAACTCAAACTAAAAACAATTAAAGTGGAAAAATATTTTTGCTCCAACTATAAATGAATTTAATGGGGATAGACTTGAAAATGAATTGAAAGTTGTGTCAACTTTAATAAATTTTTAAAACTGCGAGCTTAAATTCAAAAAAATAAAAGTAAAATGGGAACTTTCAAGAAAAAGGCAAGACCATATAAATTGGACTACAATAAATTCAGGAACGGAGTTTAGTTTAAATCGCAATGAAAAGAACTGTCAATGTTAGTGAAGATTATGAATATGATCTTAAACTGTCAGTAATAGAACTTTAATGAAACAGTTGAGAAAATTATAAGAATTTATACAACTTTTTCAATAATAGATTACCATAATTCAGGTACAGGTCTAGCATTTGGGAAAAGTTCAACAAAACCAGGTATTTTTGATTGTGATTTACCCGCTGAATTTAATAAACCAATTTATGTAGAAAAAAATTAAGCGTAAAGAGTGGACTAAAATGCACCTTTATAATAGTACTAAACCTTATGATATAAAAAAATGAATTAAAGTACACTAAAGACTCAGACGGAACTGTATTTATACAAGGAATTGTAAAAGATACAGTATCAGAATGGTTGGCTAGAATTACACGTGAAGATTGCCGACCTCAAAAAGATTTAATTATCTTTTGTGCCTTGTACAAATTATAAATCAGCAGTTTTAAAAATATATGAAGACGGAAATATCATTATAGAAAATAGAAGAGAAATCAGTACCAATTGATTTCTCTTGATGGAATTACATTCAAGGCAAAGGAGTAAAAAATGACAGAAAAAGAAAAAGAAAAAGGAAATAGTAGAGGTAGTAATCAAAGTTACACAGAGTAATGGGAAAGAATTCTATGAGGTTATAGGAAGACGTTCAAACTATGTTGAAATTACTGCCCCGGATATTTCAACAATTCAAAAAGAGCTTGAAAAAAAGTAATAGGTTTTTGTAAAGTATTAAAAACACCAAGTGAGATATTAGAACAACAAAAGAAAGACTTTTTAGAGTTTGTTATAAAAATTCCACAAATGAACAAAAAGCACGTAACCCGGAATTTTTTAGACCTTGGAGACTTGAGAGCCTTTCACAAAAGATGAATATGCTAATCATTTGGGATTAGTATTTTTATGCCAAGAAGATAATATTGCAACATATGAAAACATACCTATCAATAATCCTAAAATTTGGAAAATAGTTCCTGAAGATAAGCCAAAGGAACAAGGTATCAATCCCGAGTGGCAAGAACATTATGAAAAAGCAGAGTTCTATTATGATGATTTGAGTTATTCTTCAGGAGTTTATAAAAAAACACTATAACGAACTTTACAAATCTAAAGATAAAGTACCTGCAGGAAAAACACCAAAAACAACCCACAATATTGGCAACATATACCTAAAAATTAGTGTAGATAAATAAAAATAGAAAGGATGATAATAATGATGATTGATTTTTAAGAGAACTTACAGGCACACAAGATGCAAAGATATTTTTTTCATATTAGGATTAATCGCTATTGCGATGATAATTGATTTTTAACAGGCACAGTATCAGCAAAAATAAATCAAAAACATAATAAGTCAGAAGGAATAAATGGAATTTTAAGAAAAATTTGCAGCATGATTGTAATGATTTTTTCATACCTGTATCCATTTTGATTCCTGAAGGTATTGGAATAGGACTTGTGTATGTATTGTATTTAGGATATTTATTTATGGAATTAAAATCCATTTTAGAAAAATCTTAAAAATGGGTGTAGATGTTAGCTTATTTAAAAATTTTTGTTGATGAAGTTGAAAAATAAGAAATAGGAAAAAGAGTATGAAAACAGATTGCTTGAGTAGGATGTATCAAGAATATAATCAACTTGATGACAAAATAATTAAATTAGAAAAAGCTTTAAAAACTAAAGAACTAGACAGACGAGAAAAAGAGCTTTTTGATTAGTCAAAAACAGCATATGAAAGCCTATAGAAGTTTTTAAATAAGAGAATTAATTATACTAAAGAAAAGTATAGTAATCTTTAAAGGAGTTAATTATGAAAATAGAAAGACTTATAGTTCCGGATAGTGTATCAAACAAAGTAAGTTTTGGAAGAGGCAATCCAAAAAACTACCTAACTATTCATCAAACAGGAAATACAGACCCTAAATCTAATGCTATGGCACACCACAACCTACAAGCCAGAGCTGGTGTAGGCTATGGTTGGCATTGGCAAGTTGATGACAAAATGGCGATACAAACACATGACCATTCATTTAAAATATGGCATGCTGGGGATGGAAGAGGACCAGGAAATACTGAAAGCATAAGCATAGAAATTTGTGTAAATTCAGATGGAAATTACAAGAAATCAGTCGAAAACGGAGCAAAACTTGCAGCAATGATTTTAAAAGAAGAAAACATAGACATCAGTAATATGGTACAGCATAATCATTGGTCAGGTAAAGATTGCCCTCATGAAATAAGAATGGGCAAAGATGGAATCACATGGACAGTTTTTGTTGAAATGGTAAAAAAATATTTTAATAAAAGTAATAAAAAAGGAGATGAAGAAGAAGTGGAAGATGTTTCAATCAGAAAAGTTGTATTAAATGATAGGGCAATAGATAATTTACCAAATTTTTGTGCAGATAGAAACAACGTTGGAAATACTGTAAATTATATAGGCTTTGTAGTAACTTTAACAAAAAAATGGAATGATTACTATTACAGTCAATATCTCAATGGTTGGGTTCACGAAAGTGCATTTGAAGAGATTATCGAATGTAATTTCAAAGCCGTTGTTAAAAACAAAGGATATTCTGTAGATAATCTTGCATGGACAAAACGTGAAAACAAATGGTACAAGCATATAACTAGCAGTGATGAATTGTTAGGAAAAGAATTCACAATAACGGCTCGAACACAAGAAGAGGGCGGTTATTATTATATACACGAGCTTGCGAAGTGGGTTGACAACAGAGCATTTGAGTAAACTAAAAGGGAGCTTAATTGCTCTCTATTTTTATTGTTAAAAAAATTTTATTAAACTTTGTAACATTTCTTCGGTTATTGTGATATATAAACAATTAATTCCGTCTTGATACTCCTCATTTGAAAAAAATATCCTTATCTGTTCCATTCTCACATATAAAAGTTTTCAATTTGTTCTTTTTCTTCTTGAGTGACTTCTTCCCAATTAATACAAAAATCATATCTATCATCTTCAGTTAAATTACCTAAACGTCCATATTCCACATTTTTAAAATACTTTATTACATTATTCATATTTAAAAATTCCTTTCTTGTTTTTGATTATATTTTCTAATTCTTCTAATTCGTTAATATTTGCAAGTTCATTTATGAATCTTTTACAAGATGACTTTGCAACAATCACTTTTTTCTTCTTTGTTTAGCTTGAAAATTATTTTCTAAGTATCTTTTTGTCTGCTGCAAGTTGTTGTTCAATGTTTTTATATCCTTTTCTTTTCATAAAAATCACCCTTGACTTTAAATTTGTTCCTTGATATAATTAATTATAGAGAAGAGGGGAACAAGTCCCTCATTCTCGGTTCATTTAGAAGATTTGTGGGTTGTTAGTTCATCAAATCTTCTATTTTTTAATCATTTCTTCTTTGGTTTTAGAATTTTTTTATTATTTCGATTATCATTTTTAGTACAATTTTAAATTGTTCATTAGTCATTCCTTCCATGTTTTTCTCCTTTCTCTTGTCCTGATTTTTTTGTTTTTAACCTTTCTTAACTGTATTAATTATAACATAGGTTTAAACTTTTGTCAACACTTTTTAAAGTTTTTTAATTATTTTTGACTTTTTAAAATTATTACAATATATACAAGTAGATTACATATAACATACAGATATTTTTAAAATATTAAAAATACCTATTATAAAATTCTCAAAGAGATAGTAAATATGACTTGAAACGTTGGAAATTTTTCCAACGTTTTTATTTCGAAAAATTTTTAAGCAAAAGGTGATTCTATTAATAAAATATATAAATAAATTTTTATGTATCTACGATACATTCACTATGCTTGTAAACAAGAGCAGTATGAGATCTCTCCATTTCGCTTACGCTACAGTCGAGATGACGTAAAAGGGGAAAAACTTCGTTTAATAGCTATACGTTAAAGGAAAAAGAATTAAAAATTATTTATTAAAATAGTAGAAAAATACAAAAATAATATAAGAAAAAATACAAATATAATTTTATTATTATATAATATAGAAACAAAATAGTTCACGTCATAGCACTTTGAAGAGAAAAAGCCCACAACACGTCATCTCGACCGAAATGAGTGAAACGAATGAAGTGGAGAGATCTCATTACATTTACTTTTGCGAGTGTAAAAGTATGAGATCTTCTCAGTCGATTGTAATCAAATCGAAGATTTGAACAATCTTTGCGTCAGACCTACTTTTGCTTGTAAACAAGCAAAGTTAGGGCTAGATTCATTTCGCTTACGCTACAGTCGAGATGACGTATAAGGAAGTAGCTTCGTTCAATAGCAAGACGTTAACTGAAATAAGCTAAAGTAAATAAAAACAACTATTTATAGTTGTTTTAATTTCCTAATATTTCAATAGCTTTTTAAGTATTTTGTTCTTCTATCTAAAATCTTTTCAGTAATATTTTTAATCTTTTTAAGTTTGAATTATGTCTTAAAATCTGATAACTTAACGGCTTTTTGCAATCTTATTTGTCTTTACTTTATTAATATAAGTAAAATATTCTTCCCCATCACTATGAGTTAAAAGTTTTATAGCTTCTAATTGTTCATCGTCTAAAAACTAAAAATCATCAATACAATATAAATCACTATCTTCAATAACATCATGAAGTAGAGCGACTGTCTTTGCTCTAATTCCTTTTACTCCTAAAAGCTACATTAATTGGATGGAAAATATAACATCTTCAGCTTTTATCTTTTTGTTTAATATGAGCTCTTAGCATAATAAAAATGCCTTAAATTAATTTTTAACATAAAATCCTCCTTTAAATATAAATACAAAAACTCTATAATTTTTATACCCTTTTTAAAAAGCAGAAGTTTTTTAATTGTTTTGACTATTTTTATAAATACTTCTGTGATGTATCAACAATACATTTACTTTTGCTAAAAGCAATAGTATTTCTGAAAGAAATCAAAAATTTTTTTCAAAAAGTTCATTTCTTTTGTGAATATAATAAAACACTTAGCAATTATGGACTAAAATACTAACTTTTAGTAAAAAAATACTGTCTAAATGTGTTTTTAGAAAAATGTGATATAATATATTACATAATTATGCCTTTATTATATAGGTTTTGAGTAAGTAAAACAAGAGAATTTATAAAAGATTTTTTAAAATTTAATAGGAGGAATTATGAAAAAAACTTGTTAAAGTTGGACTATTAGCATTAGCTATTGTTGCAACTACATTTATTACAGTTTTTTACTAATAATAATTCATTTGCTGAAGAAAAATGCTAATAAAGCAGATGAAAAATTAATATTTCTATAAAAACTGATTGGGTAGGATACTACTGGGGAGTTTCTTTGTAGAATTATATGCTGATGGTGAGTTTGTTAAAAAGGACGCCGCTGAATCATATACTGACTGGGAATTTGAATTTAAAGATTTACCTAAATATAATGCTGAGGGTAGAGATTAAATATACAATAAATGTAGATGATGAAAGTTTAAAAGAAAATAATTTTGTTACTACAATTTCTGGTGATGCAGAAAATGGTTTTTGTTGTTAAGAATACACTTTTAACTAATGTACCTTTTACAAAATATTGGAATGATATTAGAGGCGGATACGTTATTGCAAGACCTGGTACACCTTCTCCAGCAAGTTTTAGACCTGGTAAACGTGTTGCTACTACTTCAAGAGCTTCAGGTATTCAACCTAGATCTAATAACAATGCTTCAAGAACAAGTGAAAGAAAATTCCCTGATTCAAGAGTTCCATTGCCTGAATCAATTACAGTTCATTTAGTTGCAAATGGAAAAATAGTTCAAACAAAAGTAGTAACTGCTGCTGATAATTGGGAAGCTGTATTTGAAAAAGTACCAATGTATGATAATGACGGTAATCAAATAGACTATGAATTAAGAGAAGAACCAGTTAAAGGTTTTAAAATAGGTGAAAAAGCTCAGACTTTATTTTTTAAATAAAACAATTTTTCGATATTCCTGTTGAAAAGAAATGGGTTGGAAATAAAAAGAAGGTGCAGAAGTTTCATTATACAGAGATTATGAAAAGACTGAATATGATAATAATACTGGTAATGAAGTAAAAGTTCCTGTTAAGGGAGAGCTTGTTGAAACTGTAACATTAAATGAAGCTAATAATTGGAAATACACTTTTAAAGATGTAGAAGAATATTATGCAGATGTTTTTAGGTCATAGTAAATATAAATACTATATTAAAAGAAACTGAAATTGACGGATATAAAACTGTAATCAGTGGAGATGACGTAAAAGGCTTTTACAATTAAAAAAATATTGATAAGAGTAAAATGTCAATTCCTGTTGAAAAGACTTGGAAGGGTAAAACTGCTGATGAAGTTGAAGTAGTTTTAAAAGCTGATGGAGTAGAAAAAGAAACAGTTAAATTATCAGAAGCTAATGATTGAAACATACTTTTGAAAATCTTGATAGATTAAATGATAATGATGAACTTATTAATTACACAGTTGAAGAAAAAAAGCATTAGATAATTACAAGACAGTACTAAAACAAAAAGATCCTGATGATATTTCAAAAAGGTATAGAAATAACAAATTATGAGTTAATTGATTTAAAAATAACAAAAATATTGGAAATGAAATACCAGCTCCTCGTATGGTACCTAGCAGGTGTAAATGGAGATTTTTGGTGTTGAAAATGCTGTTGTAGTTAATAATATTTTAGCTGCATTAGGTGCTGATAAAGCTGAAAAATCCGTTGTTCCATTACCTGAATCAATAACAATTCATCTTCTAGCTGATGGTGAAGTTATTAACACAAAGGTATTAACAAAAGCGGATAATTGGACTTATACAGTTGAAAAATTACCTTTATATTCTGAAACTGATGGTCATAGAATTAAATATGAACTTAAAGAAGATGCAGTAGAAGGTTATAAAACTTCTCTCGTTGAATTTGATTTTATTACAAACAAATCCATTATAGATATTCCTGTTGAAAAGAAATGGGTTGGAAAAGCTAAGGACGAAGTTGAAGTTCAACTTTATAGAGAGTATGATAAGACTGAATATGAGTTATTAGATGGTTCAAAGAAAGTAACTAAAATGACTGAGCTTTGTTGATACTATAAAATTAAACAAAGCTAATAGTTGGAAATATACTTTTTAAAGATTTGGAAGAATTTTATGTTGATTCAATTACTTCAACTAAATATAAATACTATGTAAAAAGAAATTGAAGTTGATGGATATCAATCAGAAATAAAACAAAATGATGAAGAAGATGTTACAAAAGGTATTGTAATTACAAATAGTGAAAAACCAGTACCAACACCAGATCCAGAGCCAAATCCAAATCCTCAACCAAATCCAAATCCGGCACCACAACCGGATCCAAAGCCAGAACAACCAAAGGCAAGCATTCCTCAAACTGGAATTGATGCTAATATCATTATGTCATTAGGACTTATGACTGCTTCAGGAATGGGACTTGGAATTTACGTTAAGAAAAAAAGAAAATAATAAAACATAAGTGTCGATAATAAATCGACACTTTTTTGTATTAAGCCTTATAATTTTTTTAAAAACACTGACAAAAATAATTGTTTATGATATACTAAGTATATAGTGATATACCATAGCAGAATTAAATTGATATTTATTGAAAAATATATATAAAATCTTTTGTTATTTTGGAGGATTAAATATGAAAAGATTATTTAATGTTACTTTGCTTATACTTGCTATTTTTTTATTGGAAGTATCGTTGGAATAAATAATAATAAAGTATTTGCAGATAAAAGTGAAGATGATAAAACAAGTGTTTCTATAGAAGTTAACTGGATTGGTGAGGAGTTATTATCTTCTGTTGAAGTTGATTTATTTTTCAAAATGATAAACTTATTAATACCGCTACAATAACAAGTGATGCAGATTGGAAATATGTTTTTGAAAAATTTACCTAAATATAATGATGAGGGTAATTTAATAAATTATACTGTTGTTCAAAAACGAACAGGAATGGAATACTATCTTAAATCTAGAGTTTCTGGTAATATGGAAGAAGGATTTGTTATTACTAATTTTCAAATCAAATCAGTGCATATTATAAAGTTGTGGAATATATCACATCCAGGTGAGCCATCTCCTATGAGCTTAAATCCTGATAAATTAGAAAATAATTTGAATGGAAAATTAGAAGTAGTAAATGGTGTGAGGGAAGATGTACCAGTGGATGCTTATGGTAATCCAATAGATTCTCCTGTTTCAAAGGTTCCTATGCCAAAATCAATAACAGTTAATCTTCTTGCTGATGGTAAAATTGTAGCAACAAAGGTAATTACTGAAGAAGATAATTGGGAATGTAATTTTGAAAAATATGCCAAAATATGATGAAAAAGATGGGCATGAAAATTAAGTATGAAGTTAAAGAAGAACCTGTAAAGGGTTATAAAGCAACATATCATTACCTTTATTTCGGTAACTTTATTATCAATAAATCAGTTGTAGATGTCTCTGTTGAGAAGAAATGGGTTGGGACTCCAAAGGATGAGGCAGAAGTAACTCTATATAGAGATTATGAAGTTTCAGAATATGATGTTTTAACAGAAACATTCAAAAAAATTAGTTAAAACAGAAGCTGTTGAAACTATTAAGTTGAATAAAGATAATAATTGGAAACATACTTTTAAAGAATTACAAGAAATGTATACAGAATTTGGGAATGTAACAAAGTATAAATATTATGTTAAAGAAAAAGAAATTGATGGCTATAAAACAGTAATCACTGGAAATGAAGATAGTGGGTATACAATTACAAATATTGATATAAAGCAAATTGTCTATACCAGTTGAGAAACAATGGTTTGGAACTCCTTTTGGCAAAAGTTGAAGTTATTTTTAAAGGCTGACGGAATAGAAAAGGAAAGGGTTGAATTAAATAGAGAAAATAACTGGAAACATACATTTGAAAGTCTTGATAGAGTAAATGCTGATGATTCCGTTATAAAATATACTGTTGAAGAAACACCGATTGAAGGATATAATACAGTTATTAAACTAAAAGATGAAGCAGATGTTTCAAAAAGGATTTGTAATTAATAATTACAAACTATTTGACTTAAAAGTTAATAAATATTGGAATAAAGGAACCACTAAATCTTGCAGTTCCACAATCAATAAGAGATATTTTGAGAAATGCCAGACTTGTCAGTTTATTAGAAGAAAAATCATTAGTAAAACTTCCAGAATCAATAACTATTCATCTTTATGCTGACGGAAAACTAATAGCTACCAAGGTATTAACACAAGCTGATAATTGGTCATATGTATTTGAGAATTTACCAATGTTTGATGAAACAGACAACCATTTGATAGACTATGATATAAAGGAAGATTCTGTTGAAGGTTATAAAACTATTCTGAGTTCAGACTATATAGTTAATAAATCTCTAATAGATATTCCGATTGAAAAAGAAATGGATTGGAAAAGAAAAATGAAGTTGTAATTCAGTTATATAGAGATTATGAAGTTACTGACTTTGAATTTAATAGTGCAATATTATCAAAAACACAAAAAAACTGAACTTGTTACAACTATTAGATTAAATAAAGAAAATAATTGGAAATATACATTTAAAGATTTAGAAGAATTTTATACTGACCAAAAATAGTTCAAGTAGATATAAATACTATATAAAAGAAGTTGAAGTTGATGGATATAAATCAGAAATAAAAACAAAATGATGAAGAGGATATTACAAAGGGAATAGTTATCACAAACAGTGAAACTCCACCTCCACCAACAATTCCTACTCCTAAACCAAAAGAACCAGGATCAAAAATCCCAAAAAAACTGGAATTGATGCTAATATCATTATGTCATTAGGACTTATGACTGCTTCCAGGAATGGGACTTGGAATTTACGTTAAGAAAAAGAAAATAATAAAACTTAAGTGCCGATAATAAATCGGCACTTTTTATGAGTAAAATACAATAAAATTATTTAACAAAAATATGAAAAAGTTATAAACTATAAGAATAAATCGTTATTAAAATAATTATTAACAAAAATGAACAAATTGAGACATTTTGTGATATAATTAATATAGTTTTATGACTTGTGATAAAACTATATTAATTTCATCATAATCTACAATAAAGAAAGTATTAAAAAGGAGATTATGATATAATTGATTGAAGAATATACGATTATATATTAATTTCATCATAATCTACATTATAAAAAAAGTAATAAAAAGGAGATTATGATATAATTATTAATTTCACCATAATTACAACAAAAAATAATCAAAAAGAAATTATGGGAAAACTAATTGTTTGTATTAGGTAAAATGTGGTATCCTAATATTGGACACAAATTTGATATATTAATTCAATTTATTTATATAGAATTATTTTTATAGGAGGTTCTTGATGAGTTATAGGGTTTATAAAGACTCTATCGGAGAAATTAAGGTAGAAAGCGATAAACTTTGGGGAGCAACTACTCAGAGAAGTTTTGAAAACTTCAAAATTGGGGACTATAAGATGCCAACTGAAGTTATCAGAGCTATGGCAACAGTAAAATATGCTTGTGCTATGGCAAATTACGAGCTTGGTGATATAAACAAGGAAAAATTTACAGCTATTGAAAATGCTGTTCAAGAAATTTTTAGTGGAAATCTTGATGAACATTTCCCGCTTGTTGTTTATCAAACTGGTAGTGGTACACAAACAAATATGAACTTGAACGAAGTTATTGCAAATTATGCAAATCAAAAAGTGGGTAAAACTTTAATTCATCCAAATGATGATGTTAATAAATCTCAAAGTTCAAATGATACTTTTCCAACAGCTTTGCATATAGCTTGTTTAGATGTTATTGACAGAAAACTTATTCCGTCAATGAAAACTTTAATTTCAGCTTTCAAGGCTTTTGAAGAAGCTAATAGTGATGTTGTAAAAATTGGTAGAACACATTTACAAGATGCTGTACCGATTAAGATTTCACAAGAGTTTAGTGGTTATAGAAATTCTATCGAAAAATGTTTGGAATATATAGAATATACAAGAAAAGGTCTTTTAGAAATTTCACTTGGAGCAACTGCGGTTGGAACAGGAATTAATACAAAAGAAAACTTTTAAAAACATTGTTGCAAAATATGTTTCAAAGATTACTGGAAAAGAATTCAAACCTGCCGAAAACTTCTTCCATTCATTAACAATGAAAGATGCAGTTGTTGTTTCTCACGGAGCAATAAAAGCTCTTGCAATGGATTTATTAAAGATTGGAAATGATATAAGATTTTTAGCTTGTGGACCACGTTGTGGTTTTTCAGAAATTGAAATTCCTGCAAATGAACCTGGAAGTTCAATTATGCCAGGAAAAGTTAATCCTACACAAATAGAGGCATTGACTATGGTTTGTGCAAGAGTTTTAGGAAATGATACTACAATTAGTTTTTCAGCATCTCAAGGAAATTTTGAACTTAATGTTTATATGCCTGTTATTATTTACAGTTTTGTAGAATCTGTAAACTTGCTTTCAGATGCGATAGAATCTTTCGTTAAAAACTGTGTAAGAGGAATTAAGGTAAATAGAGAAGTTGTAGAAAAATACTTGAATGAATCTTTTAATGCTTGTAACTTCACTTAACCCATATATTGGATATGATAAGGCAAGTCAATGTGCAAAATATGCATTCAAAGAAAATACAACTTTAAAAAGAAGCGGTACTACATTTTGGTTATTTAACTGAAGAAGAATTTGATCGAATTGTAGATCCTAAAAAATGGTTTAAATATAGTTTATATAAAGGAGAATTATTAGAAATGGAAGCAAAACAAGGATACAGAGTTGAACATGATTGTATAGGAGAATGTTTAATTCCTGAAAATGCTTATTATGGTATTCATACTCAAAGAGCAACTGAAAACTTCAATATTACTAGAAAAACAACAAATCCTGAAATGATTAAATCAGTTGCAGAAATTAAAAAAGCTTGTGCTATTACAAACTTTGAAGCAGGAGTTTTAAGTGAAAAGAAAAAAGATGCAATAGTTTTTGCCTGTGATGAAATTATCTGGGGAAGATACTTAGATCAATTTATTGTTGACCCAATTCAAGGTGGAGCTGGAACAAGCCATAACATGAATGCAAATGAAGTAATTGCAAATATTGCTATTGAACATTTAGGTGGAAAACTTGGAGATTATTCAATAGTACATCCAAATGATGATGTAAATATGGGACAATCTACAAATGACGTTTATCCAACAAGTGGTAAAATTGCTCTTATTAGACTTTTAGGTGATACTATTGAAAGCTTAAAAGAATTAGAAAGTGCTTTATTACAAAAATCAGAAGAATTTGATGATGTAATTAAAATGGGTAGAACTCAAATGCAAGATGCTATTCCTATTAGACTTGGACAAGAATTCAAAGCTTATGCAACAGTAATTGCTAGAAATATTAAATTATTCAAAACTGCATGTACAGTTTTAAAAACTGTAAACATGGGTGCAACTGCAATTGGTACTGGACTTAATGCAGATGTAAGCTATATGGACAAGATTGTAAAAAATCTTGCACAAGTTACTGATATGGAATTAGTACAAGCTGAAGACTTAATTGACGGAACACAAAACATTGACGTTTTCGTTCACGTTTCAGGTCTTGTAAAGAGCTGTGCAATCAGTATGTCTAAAATAGCTAATGACTTAAGACTTATGTCTTCAGGTCCAACTTGTGGTTTTGCAGAAATCAACTTACCTGCAAGACAAGCAGGAAGCTCAATCATGCCAGGAAAAGTTAACCCTGTAATTCCAGAAGTTGTTTCACAAGTTGCTTTTAACTGTGCAGGAAATGACTTTGCAGTTACAATGGCAGCAGAAGCAGGACAATTAGAACTTAATGCTTTTGAACCAGTAATTTTTTACAACTTATTTGAATCAGTTGAAACTATTGGAAAAGCAGCAAATACATTTGTTCATAACTGTATTTTAGGAATTACTGCAAATGCAGAAAGAACTAAAAATATGGTTCACAACAGCTATGGAATAGTAACAGCTTTCGCTCCACATATTGGATACGAAAAATCAGTTGAAGTTATTCACAAAGCTATTGAGCAAAACTTACCTGTAAAGGCAGTTTTAATAGCTGAAAAAAATTATGACTGAAGAAGAAATTGACAATATCTTAGATGTATTCTCAATGACTACACCGGGAATCGCAAAAAAAGAAATAATATATTAAAAGGGCATTCGCTTGAATGCCCTTTGTTTTACTTTTAAGTGATATTTTTAATATTAAATTTTGATTTATTTTTTTAAGTTTTTACTTTTTTATTTTTCTTAGATACTTCATAGTATAAGATTAATATCGTAATAAACATTGAAAGATATATTAAAAATGTATATTCAAAATCTAAAATAATGTCCACAAAATGGGATATACATCAAAATATTTGTTATATACGGTATCAATAATAACCATACTAAAAGAAGTCCTTTTATTGTTTTTTTGTTCATAAGCCCTCCTATTAATATCACTCTACAATCATGATAACATAATAAATTGATAAAGTTAACACTTTAAACAAAAAAGTGAAAATATATTTATTATATTTTTTTAGACATAAAAAAATGGCGATTTGCTATCGCCATTTTTTAATAATTATTTACTTGTTAATTCTATGAATTCGTCAATTTCTTCTTTTTATGCTTTCAAGAGATTTTTAACCAGAAATCTTTTTTTAGTTAAATCAATATTCATAACTTTTGCAACATCTTCACAAGTGTTAATTGTTGTTGCATGTAAAAAGTTCTTGATATTTTTCTACGAAGCCTTCAGGATTTTCTTTATATAGTGCATAAAGTCCTCTTGAGAAAAGTCCACCAAATGAATATGGATAGTTATAGAATGAGAAACTTGCTGAATAGTAATGAGGTTTACAAGCCCACATAAATGGGTGATAAGTTTCAGGATCAAGTCCGTCTCCATAAGTTTTTTCTTGAGCATTTCTCATAATTTCTTCAAGTTCTTCACTCATCATAAAGTGGTCAAGTTTTCTATCAAAAACTTCTTTTTCAAATAAAAATCTTGAATATATATCAACAGTGATTTGAGCACAGTCTGAAATTTGTGATTCCATTAATGTAATCTTTTCTTCTTCGGATGCTTCATTTAACGCTGCAGACATTATTAAGTTTTCATTGAAAATTGATGCTGTTTCAGCAACCGGCATTGGATAATCCCAGTTTAAAGGTAAATGATTTTCAACATGAAGTCCATGGTAAGCATGACCTAATTCATGTGCAAGAGTTAATACTGAAGAAAGACTTCCGTCAAAGTTCATCATTACTCTTGATTGTTTTATATAAGGAAGGTTGCTACAGAATGCTCCGCCAACTTTTCCTTTTCTAGGGAAGTAGTCAACGTAGTTATTATCAAAAGCACCTTTAACCATTTGTACCATATCATCTGAGAAAGTTGCAAAATGTTTTAATAAAAATTCTTGAGCTTCTTCAACTGTAAATGTTCTATTACTTTCTCCAATACTTGCGAAAAGGTCATAGAATTTTAATCCACCTTCATATCCTAAAAGTTTTGCTTTATGTTTAAAGTATTTTCTAAAATGAGGTAGGTAGTCATCAATACTTGACCAAAGAGCATCTAATGTTTCTCTTTTTAATCTTGAGTTTTCTAAAGATTCAGCAAGAGCTGATTCAAAACCTCTCATTTTTGAAGTTGTATTAACTTCTTGTTTAATATTATTTAATGAGAAAGCTATTGAATCCTTTATGCTATCGTAAAGTTTCAATTCACTATAAAATGCTTCTTTTCTTGTTTGTGCATCTTCAGAATAAGCTAAGTTTCTGATTTCACTTAGAGTTTTTTTCTTCGCCTCTAAATTCTATTGATGCTTTAGAAGTTAAGAAGTTGAACATAAATTCCCAAGCGTTTGAGCTTGAAAGTTTCATTTTTGCGATAACTTCTTCAATATCTTCTGGTAATACATGTTTTAAAGCTTCTTTTTGTTTTTTTAAAGAAGAATTCATATTGTTTTTAAATATTCATCTTGAGTAATATCACAAGTGATAGAACCTAAGAATTTATCTATTATTGTAAATGTTTTAGCATAATCTGAAAGTTTAGCGCTCAAATTATTGCTATAATAAGTTGTCTTTTTCATCAGTTGTGTTTATTGCTTGATTAAGTTCGATATAAGTAAAAAGTCTAAAAATTGTTGTGTTAATTTCTTCTAGTTTTTAATAACTGATTTTACACAATCAATGTTATCCTCTAATTTAATTTTGTCGAATTCAGCAAACAAACTGTCTATTCTTTTTAAAAATCGTTTTGAAATTCAGCGCTTTCATAAGAAGGATAAATTTCAACTAATGAATACTGTTGCTCCATATTTTTCTCTCTCCTTAATAAATTATTTTTTTAAGTAAAACATTCCAATCCTTTTCTTTTGAATCCAATTAGAAAAAAACTTTGTTTTCTTCATCAATTAATACAGGTCTTTTAATAAGAGAACCGTCTTTAACTAATAACTTAATAGCTTCTTCTGTAGATAGATTTTTCGAAATTTTCTTTTAGATTTAAATCTCTATATGTTTTTACCACTAGTGTTGAAAAGTCTTTTAAGTCCCATGCTTCCTTGAACTGCCTTTTATTTGAGATTTTTGTTGGAGTTTTTCTCCTTAAGGCTTATCTCTTCAAATTCAATATCATGTTCTTTTAGGAATCTTTTTGCTCTTTTTACAAGTTGTACAATTTGGATATTCGAATAAAATTTTTCATTATAACACCTCCCATAATGATTTATAGTTCTAATAAATCTTAAATGCATTTATAAAATACCCATTTATAAGGATAATATCAAAAATCACAAAAAGAAATCGATTTTTTTCAGCATTTTTATGTTATATAGGGTAAAATTAAAAATTAGCATATTAACTTAACTGTTTTATCAATTTAATTCTATCACTATTTTGAAATAAAATCAACATAAGTTAATTAATTAATTGAAAAATTTAATATAGTTAAAAATTTTAATAAAATACAATAAAAAGGTATTGTGTAATGTATAGTAGTATGATAGAATATATTTAAAGTTATATAAAAATTTATAAATTAAAACTCTATAAACAATAATAAACTAAAAAGGAGGTAAAATTGGATACACAAATAAAAAAGGTCTATTAGATCTCTGTGTTTTTAAGTTTTTTTAATCGACAAAAGATATGTATGGATATGAAATTGTTCAAAAGTATTTCTAAATCGATAGAAGTAAGTGAAGGAACTATTTATCCTATTCTAAGACGTCTTAGTAAAGAAGGCTATTTTTGAAACATATATTGTTGAGTCTAATGAAGGTCCTGCAAGAAAGTATTATAGAATTACAGCTTTTAGGAATTGAATTTTTATAAAAACAATTAAATTCTTGGGAAAAAACTAAAAAGGTATGGATAGTATTTTTAAAGAGAGGTGAAAAATAATGATAAATAAAGTTGATTATTTAGATGTTTTTAAAAGATTATCTCTTAAAATTTTTACTCAGAAGAGGAAAGTTTAGATATTCTTAGAGATTATGAAGAATATTTTTTTAAATGGAAAACTTGATGGAAAAACAGAAGAAGAAATAATTTTAGAGCTTGGTTCTCCTAAGAAAAATTGTTCAAGAGATAAGGGAAGAAGAAAAAAACATTTCCAGTAAGAAAGGTACTTTTTATAATTTAAGTAAAAATTTGACGGTTGGTTTGAAAAAGGACTTTCAGATAAACATAAAAGTGGTGAAATTGAAATAATAGAAAATAAATGTGATAAATTATTTGAAAAATATGGAATTTTCACTTTTTATGTTTCTAGCAATTTTTTCAATTGTAGAGATGTTTTTTAGGTTTACACTATCTAATAGGTATAACAGAAATGCTAGGAATATATGTAGTTTCAATGTCTTTTTAGTTAGGACAAATAAAGGGATACAAACGAAAGAAGGAAAATTACTAACATTTGTAAATATAATTTATGTTTTTATTGTTAGGACTATTTGCATTTAGAGGAACTGGTAATTTTCTAACAGTAGGATTTGATTTAGCATTTATAATGGCCATTGTAAATTTAATATTAATATTCATATTTTCAAAGGAATATTTTTCTCTTGTAATAATTTCGCTAATATGTGCTGTAATTTTTATAGTTTTAGGTGGAATTTGGTTTTTATTCGTAGGAATGACTATTTTTTTGGAGTTGGACTTGCAACTTTCTTAACTCCAGTTGTGTTAACAGCTTTATCAACATTATCTCTTAATTTATTATGGATAGTTTTTTTCCAATAATGCTTGCGATAGGACTTTTTATTGCAATGTGCATATTAATAAAATATTATTCAATATTTATATATAGATTAGTTTTTAAAAATATAATAATTGGATTAAAATAAAATTTATGTACTCAAGAGTTTATTTGCAAAAACAAAGGAGGACTAATATGAAAGGAAAAATATTTTTAAATTAAAAAGTATTAGCGATTGTTTCATTTTTGTTTAATTACTGTTGGATTTACAGGTTCTTACAAATTGTTTTTGTGAAGTTCAAAAAGAGTAGATGAAGAAATTGAGAAAAATTGACTTATACTACAAAAGAGATTTTGAAAACTGACAAGGATATAAAATATGTAGATTTAATCAAATATAATGGAGATAATGTAGAAATTAAGAAAAGTCAGGATGATTATAATCATATAACTGTAATTTATAAGGATAAATATTTTTGATAATGCAGTAGTTTTTGATAAAAATGAAAATAAAATTGATGTAGTAACAAAAACTATTAAAAAGGAAGAGTTTTTCAAGATTCAATTTTATTGGTAAAATAATAGAAAAATTCAGTAATGTACAATAAATTTTCATCTACATTCTCAAATATGGATGATATTGAAGATAAGACAAAAATTATAATAGAAGTTAAAAATCCTATTGAAATTATGGGAATATCAAAAAGACAATAAAAAAATAATGATTTACTAAAAAGAGTTGACTTATGGTGTTTATGATAGAGATTTATTTTTTTGATAGAACTATAAGAAATATTTTTAAATCAATTTAATGAATTTACAATTAAAGATGTAAATGATGAAATAATCAAAAATTCCAAAAAAATAAAAATTAAAAATTAAATTATTCTACTACAAATATTGAAAAATTACTTATATCAGGAGATAAGAGTTCATATGAAGAGAATATGATGATTTGCCAGAAGTCAATGTAGATACAAAAAATGTAAAAAGACTTTGTTGAAGTTGATCTAAATTCCTTAACTACTGATTTAAATATTACTGGAGCAAAGAAGGTAATTCTTGAAGGAATGCCAATGTCAGGAGAGATAGTTGTAAAATATAAAGTAAATGATGAGGAAAAGAGTTTTACAATTAATAAATCAAGTGAAAATAAAAATAGTACAAGAAAGACTATATATATTGATAGTGCGAAAATTTTTAGAACAGCAATGGATAGTTCGCTTATTAAAAGTCAATTAGATAAAATTGTAGATTTAAAAGAAATTAAATAAAAATAAGAACCCCACCCTTCCACGATGCTTCGCATCGGGTGGGTTCAGGAACCTGTTGTTTCATAAATAAAAAGCAGACATTTATTTGTCTGCTATTTTTATATATAAAAGATAGGAGATATATGAATTTTTTAAATAGAAAAATTTATTAAAGAAATATTTTAAAGCCACTTTTTTTCAAACTATAATTATATAATATAAAATTTTTTTGAAAGAAGCGAGAGAATAGCCACTTCATCATAAACTCACACTAATTAATTTAATAAATAAAATATAAATTATAAAAAAATTACAAAAAGTTTAAGAAGGTATTGCAAAAGATTTTTTATATAGTATAATATGATAAAGTTAAAGATAAGTAATGAGATAGAGGTGTCCTGGTCACTTCTTAATTTTTGGACTTTTTATAACACAATACAGTGAGTAACTGGTAACGTGCCTAGCTACTCGAAGTACGATACTTAATTCGTACAGATACATAAAGGAGGATTTAGATATGAAAAAATTATCAAAAATCGTGGCGTTGTGTTTAGCAACATCGTTTTTATTTACTGCTTGCGGTAAGACAGAAAAGAAAGAATCTAACGGAACTAAACAAGAAGAAAAGAAAAAAGATTCTGGAGTTCAAGATAATTTAGTTATTGAAAATGAAGGAACTCCTGTAGAAAATGCTACATTAAAAATTGCTTATGTAAGCGACTCTCCATTTACAGGCATTTTCCATCAAGCTTTTGCAACTGGAAATCCAGATATGGAAATTTTGGCTTATAGTACAAATGGAACGTTCAAAATGGATGAAAACTATAAGTTAACTAATGGTGGCGGTGCTGATATTGAATTTAATGTAGATGAAAAGAAAGCAACTATAACTATTAATGAAAAATATACATGGAATGATGGAACTCCTGTTACATCAGCTGACTTCTTAGAATACTATAAGATAGTAGCTCATAAAGACTACACTGGTGTTCGTTTTGATGATGAAATGAGAAATGTTGTTGGTATAGATGAATATCATGATGGAAAAGCTAAAGATATTTCAGGTTTTAAAACTTTAAGTGATAAGAAATTTGAAATTCACTTTAAAGCATTTAGCCCGGCTATCCTTTGGGGAGGTGGAATTCCTTTTGAACCAGTTCCAAGTCATAAGCTAAAAGATATTCCTGTTAAAGAACAAGAAGCTCACGATATTACTAGAAAGAATCCTTTATCTCCAGGACCTTACTATATTAAAGAAATAGTTCCTGGACAACAAGTAATTTTTGAAGCTAACCCATATTACTACAAAGGTCAACCTAAGGTTAAGACTGTTGTTTGGAAGATAGTTCCATCAGCACAAATCGTTGCAGCACTACAAGCTGGAGAATACGACTTAACTGTTGGTTTAAATGCAGACCTTTATAGCAAAGTAAAATCTCTTTCTAATATTAAAGTAGGAGTTCAAGATGATTTATCTTACAGTTATATAGGATTCAAACTAGGTAAATGGGATAAAGAAAAAGGTGAAGCTATTCCTGATCCTAATGCAAAGATGGCAGATGTTAAATTACGTCAAGCTATGGCTTATGCAATAGATAATGACCTAGTAGGAACAAAATTCTATGAAGGTTTAAGAAGAAATGCAACACAATTAATGATTCCTGCATTTAAAGAATTCTATGATGATTCAATTAAAGGATATACAATAGATCTTGAAAAAGCAAAACAACTTCTTGATGAAGCTGGATACAAAGATGTTAACGGCGATGGAATAAGAGAAGATAAGAATGGACAACCATTCAAAATTAACTTCGCTTCAATGTCAGGTAGTGCAATAGCAGAACCAATTACAAATTACTATATCCAACAATGGAAATTAATCGGATTAGATGTTCAACTTACTAATGGAAGACTTATAGAATTTAACTCATTCTATGAAAAAGTTCAAGCAGATGATCCAGAAATAGATATCTACCAAGCTGCTTGGGGAACAGGATCAAACCCTAACCCAACTAGTCTTTACGGAAGAAAAGCATCATTTAACTTCCCAAGATTTGCAACTCCAGAATTAGATGCTATACTAAACAAAATCAACTCTGTAGAAGCAGTAGATAAAGAATATAGATCAAAAGCATACAAAGAATTTGCAAACTATATGTTCGAAAATGTTCCAGTTGTACCAACTTTATTTAGAAAAGGTATAGTTGCAGTTAACAACAGAGTTAAAAAAATGGGATATAACTCCAGGAAATAACTTTACTATATTCGATGTTGAATTAACAGCTGAAGAACCAATTAAATAGTAAGTAAATTACTTATAAGAAACCACGAAAGTGGTTTCTTTTTATTCTCTTAATAGGAAAATGTTATAGTATTTTCCTAAATATTTTTGAAAAATCAATAAAAATTTACAGAAAAACTATTGCAAAAAGATTTTTATATAGTATAATATTGTAAAGTTGAAGAGAAGTAACAAAAAAGAAGTGTTTGTTATCACTTCTTAAATTTGTACTTTTTGTATAACACAATAAAGTGAGCGATTGTTAACGTGTTTTGTCGCTCGTGTGCGGTACTTAATTCGTACAAATACATAAAGGGGGATTTAGATATGAAAAAATTATCAAAAATCGTTGCGTTGTGTTTAGCAACATCGTTTTTATTTACTGCTTGTGGTAATAGTAATAACAAGAGTAAAACAAACCAAGAAGAAAAGAAGGAAGTTGGAGTTCAAGATAATTTAGTTATCGAAAACGAAGGTACTCCTGTAGAAAATGCTACATTAAAAATTGCTTATGTAAGTGACTCTCCATTTACAGGTATTTTCCACTATGCTTATGCAACAAATAGTTCAGACTTAGAAATTTTGACTTATTGTGCAGGTGGAACTTTTAAAGTTGATGAAAACTTCAAGTTGATTAACGGTGGTGGTGCTGATCTAGAATTCAAACCAGAAGAAAAGAAAGTAATTATAACTATTAATGAAAAATATACATGGAATGATGGAACTCCTGTTACATCAGCTGACTTCTTAGAATACTATAAGATAGTAGCTCATAAAGACTATACAGGTATCCGTTTTGATGATGATATTAGAAATGTTGTTGGTATAGATGAATATCATAATGGAAAAGCTAAAGATATTTCAGGTTTTAAAACTTTAAGTGATAAGAAATTTGAAATTAATTTTAAAACTTTTAACCCAGGAATCCTTTGGGGTGGTGGAATTCCTTATGAACCAGTTCCAAGTCATAAGTTAAAAAGATATTCCTGTTAAAGAACAAGAAGCTCATGACATAACTAGAAAGAATCCTTTATCTCCAGGACCTTACTATATTAAAGAAATAATTCCTGGACAACAAGTTGTTTTTGAAGCTAACCCATATTACTACAAAGGACAACCAAAAGTTAAAACTGTTGTTTGGAAAGTAGTTCCATCAGCACAAATCGTTGCAGCGCTACAAGCTGGAGAATATGACTTAACTGTTGCTTTAAATGCAGACCTTTATAATAAAGTTAAAGATTTAAAGAATATTAAAGTAGGGGTTCAAGATGACTTATCTTATACTTATATAGGATTTAAACTTGGTAAATGGGATAAAGAAAAAGGTGAAGTAGTAACTGACCCTAATGCAAAGATGGCAGATGTTAAATTACGTAAAGCTATGGCTTATGCAATTGATAATAACTTAGTAGGAACTAAATTCTATGAAGGTTTAAGAAGAAATGCAACTCAATTAATGATTCCTGCATTTAAAAGAATATTATGATGAATCATTAAAAGGATATACATTAGATATAGAAAAAGCAAAACAACTTCTTGACGAAGCTGGATACAAAGATGTTAATGGAGACGGAATAAGAGAAGATAAAAATGGACAACCATTCAAGATTAACTTCGCTTCAATGTCAGGTGGAGCTACTGCTGAACCAATAGCTCAATACTATATGCAACAATGGAAATCAATCGGATTAGATGTTCAACTTACTAATGGAAGACTTATAGAAATTAACTCTTTCTATGAAAAAGTTCAAGCAGACGATCCTGAAATTGATGTTTACCAAGCGGCTAGGGGAACAGGATCAAACCCTAACCCAACAGCTTTCTACGGAAGAAATGCAGCGTTCAACTTCCCAAGATATGCAACTCCAGAATTAGATGCTATCTTAGCTAAGATAAACTCTGTAGAAGCAGTAGATAAAGACTATAGATCAAAAGCATACAAAGAATTTGCAAACTACATGTTTGAAAATGTTCCTGTTGTACCAACTCTATTCAGAAAGAGTATAGTTGCAGTTAACAACAGAGTTAAGAAATGGGATATAACTCCTGGATCTACATTTACTGTTAAGGATGTTGAATTAACAGCACCAGAACCAATTAAATAGTAAGTAAATTATTTATAAGAAACCACGAAAGTGGTTTCTTTTTATATGAAACAACAAGGTTCCCGGAACCCACCCGATGCGAAGCATCGTGGAAGGGTGGGGTTCTTATTTACTAACGGAAAATGTTATTTTTCCTAAGTTTTATGTTATTTTAAAAAAACAAAGTTTATTTTTCGAAAAAGTATTGCAAAAATAATTTTTATATAGTATAATAGTTCAAAGTTAAATAGAGGTAACGGAAAGGGAAGCAAACTGGGGGCTTCTTTATTTTGTAAGTTTTTATTTAATACAATAAAGAGGATTATTGTTAAAGTCTATAATCCATCTATGCGCGATCCGTAATTCGTGTAAATATATTAGAAAAGGGAGAGATAAAGATATGAAAAAAATTATCAAAATTAGTTGCATTGTGTCTAGCAACATCTTTTTTTATTCTCCGCTTGTGGTAAGAGTGAAAAGAAAGAATCTAACGGCACTAAACAAGAAGAAAAGAAAGAGGCTGGGGTTCAAGATAACTTAGTTGTTGAAAACGAAGGAACTCCAGTAGAAAATGCTACATTAAAAGTTGCTTATATTAGTGACTCACCATTTACAGGTATTTTTCCATTTAGCATTCGCAACAGCAGATCCAGATATGTCAATTTTAGAGTATTCAGCTGGTGGAACATTCAAAAGTTGATGAAAACTTTAAAATTGTAAACAGCGACAGTGCTGACGTTGAATTTAAACCAGAAGAAAAAGAAAATAATTGTAACTATTAATGAAAAATATACATGGAATGATGGAACTCCTGTTACATCAGCAGACTTCTTAGAATACTATAAAATTATAGCTGATAAAGACTACACAGGTGTTCGTTTTACTGGCGAAATAAGAAATGTAGTTGGTATTGAAGAATATCATGATGGAAAAGCTAAAGAAATATCAGGTTTCAAAACTTTAAGTGATAAGAAATTTGAAGTTAATTTTAAAGAATTCACTCCTAGTATCCTTTGGGGTGGTGGAATTCCATCTGAGCCAGTTCCAAGCCATAAGTTAAAAGATATTCCTGTTAAAGAACAAGAAGCTCATGACATAACTAGAAAGAACCCATTATCTCCAGGACCTTACTATATTAAAGAAATAGCTCCTGGACAACAAGTAATTTTTGAAGCTAACCCATATTACTATAAAGGACAACCAAAAGTTAAAACTGTTATTTGGAAAATTGTACCATCAGCACAAATCGTTGCTGCATTACAAGCTGGAGAATATGATGTAACTGTTGGATTGAATTCAGATCTTTATAGCAAAGTTAAAGATTTAAAAAAATATTAAACTTGGTATTAAAGATGAATTATCTTATACTTATATAGGATTTAAACTAGGTAAATGGGATAAAGAAAAGGGTGAAGTTGTAACTGACCCTAATGCAAAGATGGCAGATGTTAAATTACGTCAAGCTATGGCTTACGCAATTGACAATGATGCAGTTGGAGCAAAATTCTTCCAAGGTTTAAGAAGAAATGCAACACAATTAATGATTCCTGCATTTAAAGAATTCTATGATAATTCATTAAAAGGATATACATTAGATGTTGAAAAAGCAAAACAACTTCTTGATGAAGCTGGATACAAAGATGTTAACGGTGATGGATTAAGAGAAGATAAAAATGGACAACCATTTAAAATTAAATTCGCTTCAATGTCAGCTGGAGCTACTGCTGAACCAATTGCTAACTACTATATCCAACAATGGAGATCAATCGGATTAGATGTTGAACTTGCTACTGGAAGATTAATTGAATTTAACTCATTCTATGAAAAAATTCAAAATGATGATCCAGAAATAGATGTTTACCAAGGAGCTTGGGGAACAGGATCAAACCCTAACCCAAATAATCTTTACGGAAAAAAAGCTGCATTTAACTTCTCAAGATTTTCATCTCCAGAATTAGATACTATCTTAGCTAAAATCAACTCTTTTGAAGCAGTAGATAAAGATTTTTAGATCAAAAAGCATACAAAAGAATTTGCAAACTATATGTTTGAAAATGCACCAGTTGTACCAACTTTATTTAGAAAAAAACTATAGTTGCTGTAAACAACAGAATTAAGAAATGGGATATAACTCCAGGCTCTAACTTTTGGATTATATGATGTTGAATTAACTTCTGAAGAACCAGTTAAATAGTAAGTAAAGTATTTATAAGAAACCACTTTTTGTGGTTTCTTCAGACTGATGACAAAGTGTCGATGAGCAATCATTGGCACTTTTTGAGTGGAGAAAAAGAGGGAAGTGTTATAATAATTTGACTACAGATAGATAATTTAAGAAGAACCCCACCCTTGACGTGAATTATTTTGTTTTGTATTTTTATTTCTTTTTTAAAATTATTTTCGAAGTTTATTTGCTTTTTAACGTCTAGCTCTTAAACAAAAGTATTTCCTTATACGTCATCTTGACCAACGTGGAGAGATCTCATACTTTTGCTTTAGCAAAAAGTAAATGTATCGAAGATACATATAGAAATTGTATTTTTATTTCTTTCAGAAATATTATTGTTTGTAAACAAACAATACTGAGATTTCTCCATTTCGCTAACGCTACAGTCGAAATGACGTGTTAGGGGCATCTCTTTGCAAATAACTTTGACGTGAAGTATTTTGTATTATCTCTTTTTTTATCTCTTTTTATCTCTTTTTAAAAATTATTTTTGAATTTTATTTACTGTTAACGTCTAGCTATAAATCGAAGTTATTTCCCTTATACGTCATTTCGACCGTAACGGAACGAAGCGTAGCGAAGTAGAGTGTAGCGGAGAAATCTCATAGTTTTGCTTATGAATAAGCAAAACTAGAATGTATCGAAGATACATATAGAAATTGTATTTTTTTATTTCTTTCAGAAATACTATTGCTTGTAAACAAGCAATAGTTGAGATCTTTACAGTCGATTGTACTCAAATCAAAGATTTGAACAATCTTTGCGTCAGACCTACTTCTGCTTACAAGTAAGCAGAGTTGAGGGACTAGATTGACTACGCTCAAGATGACGTGTTGGGAGCATTTCTTTGCAAGTTTCTATGACGTGAACTATTTTGTTTTATACATTTTTTAATTGTTTTCGAAGTTTATTTGCTTTTAGCAAAAGTAAATATATCGCAGATACATAGAGAGTGATTTTTGTGAAAAAAACTTTTAAAAAAATGTGATTTGAATTACAAAAATTAGGAAAAATTAGGAAATTATTAAAAATGTAACTTTTTAAAAAGTGAAAATTTTTAATATTTTTAATTTTAAAAAGTAAAAATAATTAAAATATTGAAAATAAGGAATTTATATATAAAAATTTTTGCTTGAAATTAAAATCTAAATGAATAAGTTAAGTGTTAAAAACATTATTATAATTTATAACTTTGTCTATATTTTAATTTATTTAAAAAACTTTTGTTTTAGGAAATGTTATGCTATAATTCTAGTTGTAAAGATAAGATATGTTTCTTAAGTGTTGAGTTATACTCATATAAAATCACAGTAGAACTAAATTTTTTGTGTGATGTAAATTAGAAAACGATTATCTTGAAAAATATTTATTTTTTTCTCAAGGAGGAGACTTAAGATGAAAAAAGCATCAAAATTAACAGCTTTAGCATTAGCTAGTTTGATGATACTTTCAGGCTGTGGAGCTAAAACTGGAAAGGACAGCAAAGACAGCGGAAAGAAAGAAGAATCAGGATTTAAACCAAATCCTATAGTTGAAAACGAAGGAACACCAATCGAAAATGGTACTATAAAAATTGGTATCATTTCTGAATCACCATTCAAAGGCGTATTCCACGAAGCATTCGCTGGAGATAACTTCGATATGACTATCATGAACTGGGTTGGTATGGGAGGCTTCTTTGATGGAGACCCTGACGGCAAACTTGGTAATACTGGATTAGGTAAAATCGAATTTAACAAAGAAGAAAAGAAAGCAATTATTACAATTCATGAAAAAGCAACTTGGAGTGACGGAGTTCCAGTTACTGCAAAAGACTTTTTAAGATATTATTTAATTATCGGACATCCAGATTATGAAGGAGTTCGTTTCGGTACTGACTACATGAACGTAGTAGGTATGCAAGAGTATCATGATGGAAAAGCTAAAGACGTATCAGGGGTTAAAATACTTTCTGATAAATCTTTAGAAATAAACTTTAAAGAATTTGACCACTCTATATATTGGGGTAAGGGAATTCCTTACAATCCAGTACCAGACCATATTTACAAAGACATTCCCGTTAAAGAACAAGCAACACATGATGCTACAAGAAAACATCCATTATCATTTGGACCTTATGTAATCAAAGAAATAGTACCTGGACAACAAGTTATAGCTGAAGCTAACCAATACTATGCATTTGGTAAACCAAAGACTCAAGAATGGAAATCAAAGCAGTTCCATCTGCACAAGTAGTAGCAGCTGCTAAATCAGGTGAATATGACATTATTGATACATTCGGATCTGACTTATATGAAAAATTTGCAGCATTAAAGAATGGTAAAATAGCAAGTAACTACTATGGTGGATATGGATATATTTCATTCAAATTAGGAAAATGGAACAAAGAAAAGAACGAAGTTGCTACAGATCCTAATGCAAAAATGGCTGATAAGAACTTAAGAAAAGCTATGGCAATGGCTGTTGATAGAGATACTCTTAATAATAAATTACTTTCTAACTTAAGTATTCCTCTATATCAAATTATTCCACCATACTTTGCTACAATTTATGATAAAGACTTTGAAGGAATCAAATATGATTTAGAATCAGCTAAAAAAGTTCTTGACGAAGCTGGATACAAAGATACTAATGGCGATGGAATAAGAGAAGATAAAAATGGACAACCATTAAAGATTAACTTTGCTGCAATGCAAGGTGGATCAACTCAAGAACCAACAGTTCAATTCTTACTTCAACAATGGAAATCAATCGGTCTTGATGTTCAACTTATTAATGGAAGATTAATTGAATTCAACTCATTCTATGAAAAAATAGAAAATGATGATCCAGAAATTGATGTTTACATGGGTGGATGGAGTACAGGTTCTAACCCAGACCCAACTGGTTTCTACGGAAGACATGAAGTATTTAACTTCCAAAGATTTGCTTCTCCAGAATTAGATAAATTATTAGCTAATATAGTATCTCTTGATAACACTGATCCAAACGTGAGATTACAACATTATAAAGATTTAAGTAAATACTTAGTTGTTGATGAAGCTATAGTAATTCCAACTTTCTCACATACTACAAAATCATTTGTTAACAATAGAGTTAAAAAAATATGATATTTCTTTACCTAAAGATGGACAAGCTCCATTTAGAAATTCTGACTTAGAATTAACTAAAGAAGCACCAGAAGTTGATAAATAAAAATAATTAAAAATAAAGTGTGGAATATTTCCACACTTTTTATTAATGAAACAACAAGGTTCCCGGGCACCCAATGTATCTACGATACATTTACTTTTACTAAAAGCAAAAGTATGAGATCTTCTGAGTCGATTGTACTCAAATCAAAGATTTGAACAATCTTTACGTCAGAACCTACTTTTTGTTTACGAGTAAACAAAAGTTAGGGCTAGATTGACTTCAGTTCGCTATGCTACGTTTTCGCTCAAGATGACGTATAAAGGGAATAATCGTTGTTTAATAGCTAGACGTTAAGAGTAAATAAACTCCAAAATATCTTTTTAAATGTAGTAGAAAAATATAGTAAAAAAATCATATAAACTTATTTAAAAAAATATAGGCTATAAAACAAAATAGTTCACGTCATAGCAATTAAAAAGAAGAACCCCAAACACGTCATCTCGACCGGAGAGTAACGGAGCGGAGAGATCTCAATTATTGTTTGTTTACAAACAATAATATTTCTGAAAAGAAATAAAAAAATATAATTTCAATATGTATCTACAATACATTAATAGCGAAGGTAAAGTATAATTTTTGTCTTTGCGTTTTTTTGTTTTTTTATTGTGAAACAACAAGGTTCCCAGGTACCCACCCGATACGAAGCATCGTGGAAGGGTATTTTTTTAAAAACTTTTGAAAAAAATAGGAAAATTCCCTTTTTATAATTGTGGTGTATGATATAATATTTATAGATTAAAACTTTGTTTTAATCTATAAATATTGAACCATGATTGCCATAAAAAAATAATCAAAAGGAATTATGGTATAGTATTTAGGCAAAATAAAAAGTGCCTTTATACAATATGATAAAGACACAATTATTTTACTTTCATTTTAGTACTTTTACATTGAGTAAGATAATTCTACACTATCTTAAAAATTATCAAAAAGATTTGGTGTATAAGGTTTTATGGTTTCATACTTTAGTATTTGTGGATTTTTAAAGTATGATTTATTAGTTTACATTTTTATGTATACTAATTTAAATTTTTATTTATCTTAATTAAGATATATACATTTTGCCATATTAACCTTAAATTAAATTTAAAAATAAAAATATGGAAAAATAAAAAAATAATGACGAGGGTGGTTGTATGATAGGTATTATTAGTGCTCTTGATGAGGAGCTAATGGAAATTATAGATAAAATTGAAACAAAAAGTTACAAAGGGTTATTTTTACTTTTTACCTTGCAAATATTTCTAATAAGGAAGTTGTTTTAGGAATTTGCGGTGTAGGAAAAGGTAAATTCTGCAATTTATACTCAAAAGCATGATTGACAACTTCTCTCCGAGCGTTATTATTAATATTGGAGTTGCTGGTTCTACTGATGATAAAGTAAAAATTGGCGATTTAGTTATAGGAACAGAATATTTCTATCATGATTTTTTGATTGTACAGAAGCTGGTTATGTAATGGGACAAATACCAGCACTTCGTGATGTTAAATTTATTGCTGATAAAAAAATTAGTTGATATTTCTTATGAAAAGGCTTTTAAAAAGTTCTTCCTGAAAATAGAATTTTTAAAGGAATTATAGCTACCAGCGATATTTTTGTAGCTAAAAAGAAATTAAAGATAGGATTAAAGAAAATTTTGACTCTCTTTGTTGTGAAATGGAAAGTTGCTCTATCGTGCATACTTGTCATTTTAAACAATGTTGGATATTTAGCTTTACGTTCAATATCTGATAATGCAAACGAAGAAGCAGACTGTGATTTTTGAAACTTTTGTATTAGAGTCAGCAAAGGTTGTTAAGAGTATTATTTTTGGATATTATAGAGGAAATATAGATGATTGAAATTAAAAATTTAAAGAAAAACTACGGGAAGTTTGTTGCGATTAATGATTTTTAATTTAGAGATAGAAGAAGGAAAAAAACTTATGGAATTTTTAGGGAGAGTTAATTCTGGTGGAACGACTATTTTTAATATTCTATGTAATTATACTTTTAAAGAAGATGGAACTGTTTTAATTGATGGAAAAGCTCCTGAAGATGCAAGAGATTTGATATATATGTGTCCAAAAATGGAATTTTTATGATGGATATACTTTAAGACAGGTTTTTAAAGACAATTTCTGAATTTAATTCTGAATTTGATTTACACTATGCCTTAGAGCTTTGTGAATCCTTTAAAATGGATTTAGATAGTAAATTTAAAGCAGAGGAAAAATGTTCAAAAATTGCACTATTTTTTTAGAACTATTGTTACAATTTGTATGGATAAAAAAATATCTTCTATTTAATAAACCTGAAATTGGACTTTCAAGTCTGGATATTAGAAAAATTAAGTGATATTTTTAATGGGAAATTATAGAAGAAGAGGCTATACTCCGATTATTCATAGTAAAAATGCAAATTACTTTTTTTGATTATCTTGACTATATAATAATTATAAAAAGATAAAAAAAGTTGTACTTTTTGAAAGTAGAGAAAAAAACTTAAAAAGATGGTTTATTCTATTTCTGGTTCTGTTGACCTTATTAGTACAGCTGTTAAGGATAGAAATATATTAGCTATTAAAACGCTTAAAAAACTTTTTCTAAACTGAAAATAGCTTATATTCTAGCTAATGATGAGGATGAAGTTAGAGCTCATGCAGAGTAGAACTGTATCCTTGAAAAGAATTATATGAAGCTATTACTGCTTCTGAAGAAGGAGGTCGTTAAGTTGAAAAAGGGATTAAATTATTCTTTAAGAGTATTGTTTGATACTTTTCTTACTGGAATTTTTATTTTTCTGTTTTAAGTGAATTCGTATTTTTTTAGCAATAGCAAAACTATTGAATTTTTGATATTTATCTTGATACAGAAGTATTTATGTCCATTTTAGTTGCGATTTTTCTTAACATTTATTTTTTTCAGGAAAAAAATATTATAAATCAATTGTTTATAAAATGGTTGTAGCAGAAAGAAAAATAGCAAATATAAAAACTTTATGCTGTACGATTTATAGTTTAGTTTTCTTTTTATTGATATTTTTTTATTTGAAATTTTTCTATGCAAAATTATTTTTCAAATATTATGGAATTAGATACTATTATTCGTTTAGTTATAATCTATTTATCAATAAGTGTTAGCGCTGAATTAGCAACTTTTATATCATTACTTTTATAAAAAAATATTTCTATGAAAAAGGAAAGGGAGTTCATAAAACTTTCTATAGATATATGTACTCATTTGTGATTATACTTTTAACTTATATATATAGAATTGTATATCCTAATGTTCAAGAGTATTATACAACTATAGTCTTGACAATTATCGCTGTATTGTTTTGTGGGTTACAATTTTACTTGGCACGTACTAATAGAAAGTGGATATTAAATATTGATATAAGAGCTTAGGAGGTTTTTATGGACGGATATATATTGGCTTTAGATCAAGGAACTACGAGCTCAAGAGCTATTTTGTTTGATAACAATGGAACAATAAAAGGAGTTTCTCAAAAAGAATTCAAACAAATTTTTCCTAAGGCTGGTTGGGTTGAACATGATGCTATGGATATTTGGGCTACACAATCAGGAGTTTGTAGAGAAGTTTTGGAAAGAAACTTTGTAAGACCTAATGAAGTAAAGTCTATTGGAATAACAAATCAAAGGGAAACTACGATTATATGGGAAAAGGAAACTGGAAAACCAATATATAATGCAATAGTTTGGCAATGTAGAAGAACTGCAGAGATTTGTGAAGAAATAAGAAAAGCTGGATATGAAGATTTGATTTTTGAAAAAACTGGTTTAAAACTTGATGCTTATTTTTCCGCCACAAAAATAAAATGGATACTAGATAATGTTGAAGGAGCAAGAGAAAGAGCAAAAAGAGGAGAGCTGTTATTTGGTACTGTTGACACTTGGATAGTTTGGAACTTAACAAGGGGAAAAGTGCATATAACTGATTATTCAAACGCTTCAAGAACAATGCTATTTAATATTAATACTCTACAATGGGATGAAGATATTTTAAAGATTTTGGATATACCAAAGTCAATGTTACCAGAAGTTAAAGATTCAAGTGAAATATATGGATATACCGATGAATATACATTTGGTGGAGCTCAAATTCCGATTTCTGCAGTTATAGGAGATCAACAATCAGCTCTTTTTGGACAAACTTGTTTTGAAAAAGCTGAAGCTAAAATCACTTATGGAACAGGAGCATTCCTTTTAATGAATATAGGAGAAGATGTTCTAAAATCTAAAAATGGTTTACTGACAACTGTAGCTTGGGGAATTGATGGCGAAGTTACATATGCTCTTGAAGGAAGTATATTTATTGCAGGAGCAGGAATTCAATGGCTTAGAGATGAGCTTAGACTACTATATGATGCGAGTTTATCTGAACAATATGCAAAATTGGTTGATGATACTGATGGCGTATACATAGTTCCGGCATTTACAGGACTTGGAGCTCCATACTGGGATATGAATGCAAAAGGAGCGATTTTTGGACTTACAAGAGGAACGAAAAGAGAACATATAATTCGTGCGATGCTTGAATCAATTGCATATCAATGTGTGGATGTTTTTAACTGTATAGAAGAAGATACAAATATTAAAATTCAAAATTTAAAAGTTGACGGTGGAGCAAGTGCCAATGGATTTTTACTACAATTTCAATCAGATATGTTGAATACAGAAGTTACAAGACCGGAAATTCTTGAAACAACAGCAATGGGCTGTGCATTCCTAGCAGGGCTTGCTGTGGGCTTTTTGGAAAAAGTACAGATGAAATTAAAAATATTTGGAAAAAAGATAAAACATTCCAACCTTTATTGAGCGATGAAGATAGAAAGAAAAAGCTAAAGGGATGGAGAAAAGCTGTAAAAAGAACTTTTGATTGGGATAAAGATGAAGAATAAGATATATTTTAAAGACTCAGTTTAATTGAATTGAGTCTTTTTGTTTGCAAAAATTATCCATAAATTTTACTTATAACAGAAAAATTAACATAGAAAATTTTAATGTTAATGTCGAGAACTAGGGGTATAATTCTAATAATCAAATTTTTAGGAGGTAGAGATGAGAGATTACTATAAATGGGCAAAAAGAATTTTTCAGATAAGTATATAAAGCCAGTGGCAGAAGAAATTGATGAAAACGGAAAATTTCCAAAAGAAATATTTGACAAAATCAAAGAAGAAGGATTTTTTAAAGTTTTAGTTCCTACTGAATACGGCGGAGAAGGTGCAGGTCCAGAGGCACAAGCTTTTATTACTCAAGCATTTGCTGAGGGTGCTGCAACAGTTGGATTAGGATATACAATGCATAATGTTGCATTAAAATTTGTTTTAACATTTGCAGATGAAGACTTCAAAAAATTCATTATTAAAGAAGTTGTCGAAAACAATAAAATGTTATCACTAGCTAGAAGTGAATTTGAAAGTGGAGTACATGTATTCAAATCTCAAACACAGTTGGAGGAGTTTGAAGATCATGCAGCAATTAATGGAGTTAAAAGTATGATTACATCAGCTAACTATGCTGATTACTATTTAATTTCAGTTCCTAAAAATTCTAAAGGTGAAATGAAAAACTGGTTAATTCCAAGAGAATCAGAAGGGTTATCATTTAAAGAAAGTGATTGGAGAGGAATTGGAATGAAGGGTAATAACTCCTGTCCAATGATTATGGAAAATATAAAATTAGACAATAAATATGGAATTAAAATTTGCAGAAAAACTTGTCCTCAACCTTATGAAGTTAATATAGATGTAATATACTTTATGACTGGACTTGCAGGTGTTTATTCGGGTGTATGTCAATCATTATTCGAATCAGCATTAAATCATGCAGAAAACAGAAAATACGGTGAAAGTTCATTGGCAGACATTGAACCTATTCAAGTCCATATTTCAAAACTATATGCAAATGTGCTAGCTGCAAAAGGAGCTTTAGAATCAGCTGTTAATTCATTCGCAAAATTAGAAGAAGATGGATTTAGAAAAATAATGACTGCTAGAATAATAGCTTCTGAAAATTCAATTGAAAATGCTAACATTGCAATGAGAATTGGTGGTGGTCAAGCATACAATAGAAAAGGAAATATTGAGAGATTAATGAGAGACGCTTATGCAAGTCAAGTTATGTTCCCAAGTATAGATGTTTTAAAATCATGGGTAGGAAAGGACATAACAGGAAATTCAATTTTATAAAAGTTACTATATAATAAGGAATCCGTTTTGGATTCCTTTTTAATTATAGATAACCATTGACTTAATAAAACTTACTTGATATAATATACAAAACACATGTAAACGAACTAATATTTAATCCTTTAAAAATATTTTTAAAAAATTTTAAAAAAAGTGTTGACAAAGGAGTATCCAAGTGATATAATATTAAGGTCGCAGTAAGTGTGACAATGAACCAAGAAAAGTAAACAGTGATAAAAACTTTGAGAGTACAAAGAAAAACAATAATTTGGTGTAACAAAAAAGTCAGCGAGAGCAGACGAACTTTTAATAGAGAGTTTGATCCTGGCTCAGGACGAACGCTGGCGGCGTGCTTAACACATGCAAGTCGAACGTGATTTTTATGGAAGAACCTTCGGGGACGGAAGTAAAATGAAAGTGGCGAACGGGTGAGTAACACGTGAGCAACCTACCTTACACAGGGGGATAGCCGTTGGAAACGACGATTAATACCGCATGAGACCACAATACTGCATGGTATAGGGGTCAAAGATTTATCGGTGTAAGATGGGCTCGCGTCTGATTAGCTAGTTGGAAGGGTAAAGGCCTACCAAGGCAACGATCAGTAGCCGGTCTGAGAGGATGAACGGCCACACTGGAACTGAGACACGGTCCAGACTCCTACGGGAGGCAGCAGTGGGGAATATTGCACAATGGGGGAAACCCTGATGCAGCGACGCCGCGTGAGCGAAGAAGGTTTTCGAATCGTAAAGCTCTGTCCTATGAGAAGATAATGACGGTATCATAGGAGGAAGCCCCGGCTAAATACGTGCCAGCAGCCGCGGTAATACGTATGGGGCGAGCGTTGTCCGGAATTATTGGGCGTAAAGGGTACGTAGGCGGCCTTTTAAGTCAGGTGTGAAAGCGTGAGGCTTAACCTCATTAAGCACTTGAAACTGGAAGGCTTGAGTGAAGGAGAGGAAAGTGGAATTCCTAGTGTAGCGGTGAAATGCGTAGATATTAGGAGGAATACCGGTGGCGAAGGCGACTTTCTGGACTTTTACTGACGCTCAGGTACGAAAGCGTGGGGAGCAAACAGGATTAGATACCCTGGTAGTCCACGCCGTAAACGATGAATGCTAGGTGTTGGGAGTCAAATCTCGGTGCCGAAGTTAACACATTAAGCATTCCGCCTGGGGAGTACGGTGGCAACACTGAAACTCAAAGGAATTGACGGGGACCCGCACAAGCAGCGGAGCATGTGGTTTAATTCGAAGCAACGCGAAGAACCTTACCAAGGCTTGACATATAGTTGAGTTATTGAGAAATTGATAAGTCCCTCGGGACAGCTATACAGGTGGTGCATGGTTGTCGTCAGCTCGTGTCGTGAGATGTTGGGTTAAGTCCCGCAACGAGCGCAACCCTTATCTTCAGTTACCAGCATGTAATGATGGGGACTCTGGAGAGACTGCCGATGATAAATCGGAGGAAGGTGGGGATGACGTCAAATCATCATGCCCTTTATGTCTTGGGCTACACACGTGCTACAATGGTTGGTACAACGAGAAGCGAGATAGTGATGTCAAGCAAAACTCTAAAAGCCAATCTCAGTTCGGATTGTAGGCTGCAACTCGCCTACATGAAGTCGGAGTTGCTAGTAATCGTGAATCAGAATGTCGCGGTGAATGCGTTCCCGGGTCTTGTACACACCGCCCGTCACACCATGGGAGTTGGCAATACCCGAAGCCGCCGATCTAACCGCAAGGAGGAAGGCGTCGAAGGTAGGGTTAATGACTGGGGTGAAGTCGTAACAAGGTAGCCGTATCGGAAGGTGCGGCTGGATCACCTCCTTTCTAAGGAGTACTAAGAACGACAGTTCAAAATTTAATTCTTAGTTTTATCACTGTTTTCTCGGTTCAATTTTTTTAACCAAAAAAGCTGTAAGGCTAACTAAAAGAAAAAACAAAAATGATAGAAAATTTTTGGGGGTGTAGCTCAGTTGGGAGAGCACCTGCCTTGCAAGCAGGGGGTCAGGAGTTCGAATCTCCTCATCTCCACCAAGAAACCTGACAATTAAAGAGAAATATATTTCTGGTCAAGCGACCAAGGGCATAAGGTGAATGCCTTGGCACTGAGAGCCGAAGAAGGACGTGATAAGCTGCGAAAAGTCTCGGGGAGGAGCAAATATCCATTGATCCGTGAATATCCGAATGGGGAAACCCACTTGAGCAAACCTCAAGTATCTTGTTGTGAATACATAGCAACAAGAGGGAATAGTTGGTGAACTGAAACATCTAAGTAGCCAGACGAAAAGAAAGAAAAAATTCGATTTTCAAAGTAGCGGCGAGCGAAATGGAAAGAGCCCAAATTAAGTCAAGGGAGAAGAAGGATAGTAGAATGGTATGGGAAGACCAACCGAAGAAAGTGAAAGTCTTGTAAACGAAATCTAACTGATTCTGACTTAGAAAGAGTAGCATGGGACACGAGAAATCCTGTGTGAATATAGGGGGACCACCCCCTAAGGCTAAATACTACTCAGTGACCGATAGAGAATAGTACCGTGAGGGAAAGGTGAAAAGAACCCCGGGAGGGGAGTGAAATAGAACCTGAAACCTTATGCCTACAAGCAGATAGAGTCTTAAGAGAGATGATATCGTACTTTTTGTAGAACGGGCCAGCGAGTTATGGTGTGCGGCAAGGTTAAGTAATGAAGTTACGGAGCCGTAGGGAAACCGAGTCTGAATAGGGCGAGATAGTCGTATGCCATAGACCCGAAACCAGGTGATCTATCCATGAGCAGGTTGAAGTGAAAGTAAAATTTCATGGAGGACCGAACCGGGTAGCGTTTAAAAGCTATCGGATGACTTGTGGATAGGGGTGAAAAGCCAATCGAACTTGGAGATAGCTGGTTCTCCTCGAAATAGCTTTAGGGCTAGCCTCAATTTAGTTTACAGGGGGTAGAGCACTGAATACCGTAGGGGTGTTAGACATTACCGAAAGTTATCAAACTGCGAATACCTGATAAATGATGATTGGGAGTCAGACTATGTGGGATAAGCTTCATAGTCAAAAGGGAAAGAGCCCAGACCACCAGCTAAGGTCCCTAAATATAGATTAAGTGGTAAAGGATGTTTTTACTACTTAGACAACCAGGATGTTGGCTTAGAAGCAGCCATACATTTAAAGAGTGCGTAATAGCTCACTGGTCAAGTGGTAGAGCGCCGAAAATGAACAGGGGCTAAAATCTAATACCGAAGCTGTGGACTAATTTAATTAGTGGTAGAGGAGCATTGTGTAAGGGGCGAAGCTAAGTTGGAAGACGAAGTGGACTTTACAGAAGAGAGAATGCTGGCATGAGTAGCGAAAAGGAGGGTGAGAATCCCTCCCGTCGAAAGCCTAAGGATTCCTGAGGAAGGCTCGTCCTCTCAGGGTAAGTCGGGACCCTAAGCCCAGGCTGAAAAAGCGTAAGCGATGGACAACAGGTTGAGATTCCTGTACTATCTTTGAATGTTTGAGAGATGTACTGACGCAGGAGGATATGTTGAGCGTGTGAATGGTAGAGCACGTCTAAGCAAGTAGGTAGAGAATAGAGGCAAATCCCTATTCTTAATATCGAGATGCGATGGGGAGCGAAAAATAAGTAGTGAAGCAACAGATTCCAAACTGCCAAGAAAAGGTACTATTGAGTGAGAAGATACCCGTACCAAAACCGACACAGGTAGGCAAGGAGAGAATCCTAAGACGCGCGGAAGAACCTTTGTTAAGGAACTCGGCAAAATGACCCCGTAACTTCGGGAGAAGGGGTACCATTAGATGTGAAGTACTTACGTATGGAGCATAGAGTGGTCGCAGAGAATAGGCCCAAGCAACTGTTTACCAAAAACACAAGTCTCTGCTAAATCGAAAGATGAAGTATAGGGGCTGACACCTGCCCGGTGCTGGAAGGTTAAGGGGAAATGTTAGAGCAATCGAAGCATAGAACTTAAGCCCCAGTAAACGGCGGCCGTAACTATAACGGTCCTAAGGTAGCGAAATTCCTTGTCGGGTAAGTTCCGACCCGCACGAAAGGTGTAATGATTTGGGCACTGTCTCAACAAAGGATCCGGTGAAATTGTAGTAGTCGTGAAGATGCGACTTACCCACGATAGGACGGAAAGACCCCGTGGAGCTTTACTGTAGGCTGGCATTGGAATTTGGTATTAAATGTACAGGATAGGTGGGAGACAATGAAGCGAGAGCGCCAGTTTTCGTGGAGTCAACGTTGGGATACCACTCTTTTGATACTAAATTTCTAACTTGATACTCTGAAGCGAGTATAAGGACACTGTCAGTTGGGCAGTTTGACTGGGGCGGTCGCCTCCTAAAGAGTAACGGAGGCGTTCAAAGGTTCCCTCAGAATGGATGGAAATCATTCTAAGAGTGCAAAGGCAAAAGGGAGCTTAACTGCGACACCAACAAGTGGAGCAGATAGGAAACTAGGACTTAGTGATCCGGTGGTACCGAGTGGAAGGGCCATCGCTCAACGGATAAAAGCTACCCCGGGGATAACAGGCTTATCTCCCCCAAGAGTTCACATCGACGGGGAGGTTTGGCACCTCGATGTCGGCTCGTCTCATCCTGGGGCTGGAGTAGGTCCCAAGGGTTGGGCTGTTCGCCCATTAAAGAGGCACGCGAGCTGGGTTCAGAACGTCGTGAGACAGTTCGGTCCCTATCCATCGTGGGCGTAGGAAATTTGAGAGGAGCTGTCCTTAGTACGAGAGGACCGGGATGGACAGACCGCTGGTGTATCAGTTATCATGCCAATGGTAATGCTGAATAGCTAAGTCTGGAAGGGATAAGTGCTGAAGGCATCTAAGCACGAAGCCCCCCTCAAGATGAGATTTCCTGTTGCAGCAATGCAAGAGAGATTCGATACAGAAAATGTCGTAGATAGGTCAGAGGTGTAAAGGTGGCAACATCAAAGCTAACTGATACTAATAAATCGAAAGCTTGACCAGAAATATATACTCTTTAATTGGAGGATTTCAACAGAAATATATTGAAAAAAACAAATAAGTATGGCTGTGATGGCTAGGAGGATACACCTGTACCCATCTCGAACACAGAAGTTAAGTTCCTAAACGTCGAAGGTACTAGTACATCTCGTACTGGGAGAATAGAAAACAGCCAAACAAATTAAAATCACTCGAAAGAGTGATTTTTTTGTTGTGTATTATTGTATAAGAAAAAGTATTTAATATATAATTAATGTATTATATATTTAGAAAGAGGGTTTTTTAATGAATTCATACCTTATGAAAAAGAATTTGATTGATTATGTTAAACTATTTCTTTTTAGTTATTATGTTTATACTTGGGCTTATTTTTAAAGCCTCTACGGGAGATTATATTTTACTTATTGTTTTTATTATTAATTGAATATGCTTTTTAAGATAGGATTTAATTATATTAATTCTATAAGTTATACAATTTCAGATAAATTTTATAAGAATATGTTTAAAATTTTTGAGTATAATAAATTTTGAATTTGATTTCTTATTTGTATATATATTTTTTTGATTCGTTGTTTGAAATTAATATTAAATATTTTATAGGAATTCTGTTTACACTTTTTGATTATTAGTATATTTATTTTTCTCCTTTTTGATTTCTTTTAAATTTAAAATATGAAATTTTTAACATTTAGAATTGCCAATGAATTAGATAGAGAAAGTATTTTAGAAATATATATTGAAGGCTCAAATGCATTAAAAAGAGGATGGAGTGGATCAATGGCAAGGTAATTATGTTCCAAGTTTTTAAAGATATTGATGAACATTTAGGAATTGATTTATATGTTTTTAGAGTATCATAAAAGAGTTGTATCTACTGTATGTTTGGTTGAAGGTATAGATGAAGATTATGAAAAATATAAAAAGGGAGATGGAATACTTCTATCCCTTATATTAGTATTCATAAGGTAGCAACTTCAAATGCGTACAAAAAGCAATATTTTGCAAAAAGATGATGTGTTATGTTGAAAATTTTTGCATTAAGAAAGAAATGCGATTTAAGAATTGATACACATAAGAACAATATAAAGATGAAGAATTTTATTATATCTTGTGGTTATAAATATACTGGAGAAGTGGTTTTACAAGGAAAAACTTGAAAGACTTGCTTATGATAAAAAAAGTAGTGTAAGTTTAATGTATAAAAAAATTGTAAAAAGGTATTATATGTATAATAAAAACAAGTTCTTGTCATAGTACTTACTATAAGAATTCTCTCAACACGTCATCTCGAGCGAAGTCGAGAGATCTCACTACTATTATTTGTTTGCAAATAATAGTAAGTCCTGTAAAGGACTTATATAAAAATATTATACTATTTTTAAACGAAAAAAAGGTTAGAGAATTAAAAACTCTAACCTTTTGTTATATACTAATGAGTTGCTCCGCCTTCTACCTTAATATCTTCTTTGTTTTCAACGATAGCTTCGATTGCATATTCTAATCCTTTTGCAATCATTTCTAAAGGCATTGATGGCATATTTCTCTTATCCACAACTTGTTCTGGTAAAAATGGAATATGAATAAATCCTGTTCTCATATTCGGATATTTTGTACTTGCAAGATGTGCCATTCCATAGCAAACATGGTTACAAACAAATGTTCCAGCTGTATTTGAAACAGATGCAGGAATTTTATTGTCAATCATTTTTTGAACCATAGCTTTGATAGGGATAGTAACAAGATAAGCATCTGGACCATCTTCAGCTATTTTTTCATCGATTGGCTGATTTCCTTCATTATCTTTAATTCTGAAATCATCCATATTGATTCCAACTCTTTCAACAGTTATATCAGGTCTTCCGCCAGCTTGTCCTACATTTATAACAACATCTGGTTTTTCAGCCTCTATAACTTCTTCAAGTCTTTTTAGACTCTTTCTAGCAACAGTTGGAATTTCTAATTTAATAATTTGTGCTCCTTTAATTTCATCTGGTAATAATTTTACAGATTCAATTGCAGGATTAACTTTTTTTCTCCACCAAATGGATCAAATCCACTAACTAATATTTTCATTTAATCATCTCCTAAAATGCCATTACTAACATAAGAATAATATGAATTAAAATCATTGCAAAAGCTACTGGGGCCTGTTTCTTGATTATTGCATATTTATCCTTATTTTCTAATATTGCAGCAGGAACTATATTGAAGTTTGCAGCCATTGGAGTTAATAATGTACCACAGTATCCACAAGTCATACCTAGGGCACCAACTACAGCAGGGTTTCCGCCTTGAGCAATTACAAATGGAATACCTATACCGATTGTTATTACAGTAAATGCAGCAAATGCATTACCCATAATCATAGTAAAGATTACCATTCCTAAACAGTAAGCTACAACACCGGCAACTCTTCCGCCGCCACCTACAACACCACCAGCAAGTTCTCCAATTATATTACCAACACCAGCTGCTTCAAATACGATACCTAAAGCACCTAAAAGTTGTGGTAATAAGCTTGAAGCTCCAACGTGCATTAAAAGTCTTGTTGTATCTTCTTTTGTATCTTTAAGTTTTGCTTTAGTTATAAGAACTACAAGAATTAAAGCTATTAATGAAGAAACTCCAAGAACTTGAGCAGTTGTAAATCCAAAAATAATATTTTTACCTTTTGCATCAGTTCCAATAACTATATTGAATGATCTAACTTGTGACATAAAGAATCCAAGTCCAGCCATTACTAATGCAGGAATAAATATTTTCCAACCAACTTTGTCAGCGTTCTTTCTTCTTTCTTCGTCAGTAGGTGGATTAAATTCTCCAACTTTAACTTGATTTGTAAGAGTTAAAAATACCACAAATAACAAGTAAAGCTCCAACGATAGCTCCACCAGATTCTGGTAAGTATTTAACTAAGAATCCACCACAAGCGAATATTATACCAACTAAAAACCAAAATAAGAATGTACCAATTCTTGCTTCCTTATTTTTCAAACCTCTAAAAGCTGTTAAAATTGAAATTAATCCACAAAGAATATACATAAATTCGTCAATAAAAAAATTTATTACTATTTATCCAATTTAGCATCTTTTTCACCAACCTTTCTAAGTTTAATTTCAAATAAGAAGCATTGTACAACTGATAATAAAATCATTGCAATACCTGCAAATAATGAATAGTAAGCAATTTGAGCTCCAGTTACATTATATCCCTTATCATTAAGTGTAGATGCGATAAGTAATACACCTGATGCAACAGGGAATACATTTTGTCCGAAGAAGTTACCATAGTTTTCTACAGCTCCAGCTAACGCTTTTAAATCTTCAAGTTTAGTTTCTGTAAGATCTACAGTCTTAGTTGCAGCTCCCTCAGCCATAGGTAAAATTAAAGGTCTAACAAATTGTACATGACCACCTAGACGTAAAGAGAAAATAGCCGCTAACCAACGAATGAATAAGTATAACCAGATAACTAAACCAGCGCTAGCACCTTTGATTTTCTTAATTCCGTCTGCAGCTTTTTCTTTAAGACCGTATCTTTCCATGATACCTATAACTACAAGTGTTGTAAAGAATAAACTCATATATCTATTTTCGATAAATCCTTTACCAATAATATCCAAAATTTCTACAATTCCTTTTCCACCGGCAAGACCTGTTGCAACACCTGAAATTAATACAACAGAAATTACATCAAGTTTAAGTACAAAACCAACAACAATAATTACAATACTGATTAAAACTAAATAATTTTTGCATATATTCCTCCTATAAATTTATTTTTTTATTACCTATTTTTCAAAAAAAGAACTTTCTTTGTACAAAAAAATAACAAATTCTTAAGTATGTATAAGTAATCACATATAGTATACCATAAATTAAGATCTTTTTAAATAGCTATATAGCTGTATTTTGCAATATATTAACATAAATATTAATAAAAAAATTTCTATAAATTTCTTGTTACAAAATAAAAAAATAGCAGATAAAAATTAGCTGTTTTTAAAACAAGTTTTTAAATATATTATTCAAATTCTTTTTATTAATAAGAAAATATAATTTATATAGATATTATTTTCGAAATACGCATAAAATTTGACAATATTATTACATTCATGTATAATAGTAATATATTTACGTTATGTGGTGAATATATTGCTATTACAGCATAAAGGCTTTTTTTGATTTATAAAAATAGATAAAATGAGTTTTTTTATGCGTTTTTGTGGTGTTTATATTTAATTATAAGCATAAATTTCTATTTCATGAAGGAGGATTTATGATTTATTTTGATAATGCAGCTACTACAAAAAAATAAACCAGCTGAAGTTATTGAAGCAGTTATTGATGCACTAAAAACCTTTGGAAATTCCTCTCGAGGAGTTTATGAAGAGAGTCTAAGTGCTGATAGAGTTGTTTTTGATACAAGAAAAATTAGCAAAAAAATGTTTAATGTTGGTAATTCTCGTCAAGTAGTTTTTCACAAAAAAACGCTACAGAAAGTTTAAATATTGCAATTAATGGATTGTTTTCAGAAAAAGAACATATAATAACTTCCGTTGCCGAACATAATTCAGTTTTAAGACCCATTAATTATTTAAGAGCAAAGGGAGCAGAAGTAAGTTATATAAATGTATTTGAAAAATGGAGTTCTTAATTTAGATGAGCTTTCAAAAATTAGTAAAAAGTAAATACAAAGGGGATAGTTTTAACACATGCATCAAATGTTACAGGGAATATAACTGATATAAGAAAAGTTGGAGATTTTTGTAGAGAAAATAATCTTATTTTTGTTGTTGATGCATCACAAACTGCTGGAGCTTTCAATATTGATATGAAAGAAATGAATATTGATGTACTTTGCTTTACAGGACATAAATCTATGCTTGCACCTCAGGGAGTTGGAGTGCTTTGCGTTAGAGAAGAAATTTACATAAGACCTCTAATTGTTGGAGGTAGTGGAACTCATAGCTATGATGAGTTTCAACCTGATAAAATGCCTACAAGACTTGAAGCTGGAACACTAAATGCACATGGAATTGCAGGATTACATGTATCTATTGAATATATTTTTAAGAAATAAGATGGAAAAATTTAACAAAAAGAGCATTGGAGCTTTCAAGAAAAATTTTATGATGGAGTAAGTAAATTACCGGAAGTGAAAAATTTATGGAGATTTTTGAAACAGAATATAGAGCACCAATAGTTTCTTTAAATATTTCAGATATGGATTCTTCAGAAGTAAGTAGTATGTTATATGAAGAGTTTAAAATTTCAACAAGACCAGGAGCTCATTGTGCGCCTCTTATACACAAAGCGCTAGGGACTGTTGATCAAGGTATGGTTAGATTTAGCTTTTCTCATTCAAATTCTGATGAAGAGATTGAGCTTGCTATAAACGCGATTAAAAAAATTATTGATGATAGGAGGTAATCATATGCGTTTTTTTAACACAAAAAAAGGATTGTTCACATTAGGCATTATTGCAGGTTTGGGAGCAGCATTACTTGCATATTTAGGCAATCCAAAAAATATGGCTTTCTGTATAGCTTGTTTTATCAGAGATACTGCAGGAGCTATGAAGTTCCACAATGCGGAAGTGGTTCAATATTTTAGACCAGAAATTGTAGGAATTATTATTGGTTCATTTTTAATTTCAATATTCACTAAAGAATACAGATCAACAGCTGGTTCTTCACCAGTTATAAGATTTTTCTTAGGTGTAATAATGATGGTATGTGCTCTAGTATTCTTAGGATGTCCTTTAAGAATGATCTTAAGAATGTCAGCAGGGGATATTAGTGCATATGTAGGACTTGTAGGATTTGTTGCAGGTATTGCTACTGGTGCTTATTTCTTAAGAAAAGGCTTCAGTTTAGGAAGAGCTTATACAACCAAAAAAGAAAATGGGTATGCTTTCCCATTAGTTGTAGCAGTTCTATTTGCTTTAGTTATAGCAGTTCCTTCACTTTATGCATTTAGTGAAAAAGGTCCAGGAAGTGTTCATGCAATTTGGTATGCTTCACTTGGAGTAGGTCTTTTATTTGGTGTAATTGCTCAAAAAAGTAGAATGTGTTTTGCTGGTTCAATAAGAGATATTATCTTACTAAAAGATTTTAGATTATTCTCAGTAGTTAGTGGTATTTTTTTATAGTTATGTTAGTTTATAATTTAGCAACAAACAACTTTAAATTCGTTCCTTTTGGTCCGATAGCTCATGCTCAAACAGTTTGGAATATCTTATCAATGTATGCAGTAGGATTCTGTGCTGTATTACTTGGTGGTTGTCCTTTAAGACAATTAGTTCTTGCTGGAACAGGATCATCAGATTCAGTTATTACAGTTCTAGGAATGTTTGTTGGAGCAGCATTAGCTCATAACTTTAAATTAGCTGGTGCTTCAGCAGTGGCTGAAAATGCAGCAAAAAGGAATTAAGGCTGTAGCAGGTGGTCCAGGATTAAATGGACAAATATTTGTTGTTGCTTCAATATTTGTTTTATTTATCATAGCTTTCTTAGGATTAAAGAAAGAAAAAACTAGATAAGATTTAAGGAGATTGATATGAAAGAATTAGACGTTAGAGGATTATCTTGTCCAGAACCAGTTTTAATTTTACAAGATGCTCTTAAAGAAAATAAAGAAGAAACATACAAAGTATTAGCTAGTGAAGCTCATGTTGTAAAAAATATTACTCATTATGCAAATAGTCAAGGAAAAAAAGTTTCTGTTAAAGAAGTTGACCTAGACTATGAAATAACTGTTGAATAATGAAAGAAACTAAGCTGTATATAACATTTTATACTTCTGCAGAGGCAATGGCAACTGAAAGTGCATGTAAAGAAAATAATATTCAAGGAAAACTTGTACCAGTTCCAAGAGTTCTATCAGCAGGATGTGGAATTGCATGGGAATGTAGTCCAGAGCTTAAAGATCAAATGTTAGAACTTTTAAAAACAGAAGATATAGAATGGGAAGAATGTGAAGAAATATAAATATTAAGTCATCTTGAAATTCAAGATGACTTTTTGTGTATATAATTAATATTTTTATATAAATAGTTAGAGATTTTTTTAACAATTGACATTTTTTTATATTCTTAATATATAATAGCAAAAAGGATTTATATTTTTTAGGAGGGAAAAATGAGAGTATTAAAAAAATCATATTTATTACTTTTTTTCTTTAGTACTAGTTTTTAAATTTTTGGAGTTAGTAGTAATCATTTTTGCTGAAGAATCATCAAATAATTATAAAGAAATAGTTTATATTGATGATATTTTCTATGTAAATGGGAAACCTGCAAATGGTTGGTATATATATGAAAAATTATATATTACTTTAAGGATGGTAAAAATTTACAGGACATATACAAATTGGAAAAAGATACAAGTATGTTGTAAATGGACTATATGCCTACGGATATGCAAATGGTATTTTTTTATGACTATGGATCACCTTATAATGGATGGAAATATGATGGTATAAAAGAATTTTTATTTTTAAAGAAGGTAAAAAAATATACAGGAACTATAAAAGAAGATGATGGAGAAAAATATATTATAAATGGCGAATATGCCAAAGGATATATAAAAGGTCTATTTTATTCAAAATGGAAAACTAGGAGATTGGTGGTATGATGATGGCACTGCTTGGTATTTCTTTAGAGACGGTAAAAAATTCACTGGTAAAGCTGTTGATGGAAACGGAAAAAGATACTTTGTAAATGGAAAATATGCAAATGGTGTTTATGAAGGTAAGTTCTATAAGGATGGAGTCGAAACTTCTGGAAATATTTATGTAAATGATGTTTTCTATGATAAAGATGGAAAAACCTGCAAATGGTTGGCATAAACATGAAGATATTACATTTTACTTTAAGGAAGGTAAAAAAATTTACTGGATTTATACAAATTGGAAAAAAATAAACAAGTATATTGTAAATGGGCGATATGCCTACGGATATGCAAATGATATTTTTTTATGCATATGGAGTACCTGTTAATGGATGGCAATTCGATGGTATAAAAATTTTACTTTTAAAGAAGGTAAAAAAATTTACAGGAACTATAAAAGAAGATGATAAAGAAAAAAATATTATAAATGGCGAATATACCAGAGGATATATAAGAGGTCTATTTTATTCAGATGGTAAAATTGCAAATTGGTGGGTTAATGACGGAACTGCTTGGTATTTCTTCCAAGACGGCAAAAAATTTACTGGATTAGGTGTTGACGGAAACGGAGAAAGATACTTTGTAAATGGAAAGTATGCAAATGGTGATTATGAAGGTAAGTTCTATAAGGATGGAGTTGAAACTACCGGAAAAACTTATATAAATGATGTTTTCTATGTAAATGGAAAAGTTGTTAGTGGCTGGTATGATGATGGTACAGCATGGTATTTCTTCAAAGACGGTAAAAAATTAACTGGAAAAGCTGTTGATGGCAATGGTGAAATGCAATTTTTCAATGGGAAATATGCAAATAGATATATAGACAATATATATTACAAAGATGGTAAAATTGCAAAATTGGTGGTGTGATGATGGCACAGCTTGGTATTTCTTCCAAAATGGCAAAAAATTTACTGGATTAGGTGTTGACGGAAACGGAGAAAGATACTTTGTAAATGGAAAGTATGCAAATGGAATCTATAATGACAAATTATATAAAGACGGAGTAGAAACAACTGAAAAAAATATATAAATGATATTTTTTTATGTTAATGGGAAACTAGCTAATTGGTGGTATAATGATGGCACAGCTTGGTATTTCTTTAAAGACGGTAAAAAATTAACTGGAAAAGCTGTTGATGGCAACGGTGAAATGTACTTTTCAAATGGAAAATATGCAAATACTTATGTTGACGGTATTTTCTGTTATGAAGGAAAGCCAACAAATGGTTGGTTTGATGACGGAAATGCTTGGTATTTCTTTAAGGGTGGTAAAAAATATACAGGTCTTGGAGTAGATGGCAACGGTAAAATGTACTTTTCAAACGGAAAATATGCAAATACATATGTTGATGGTATTTTCTGTTATGAAGGAAAGCCAACAAATGGTTGGTTTGATGACGGAAATGCTTGGTACTTCTTTAAAGATGGTAAAAAATTTACAGGCCATGGAGTTGATGGAAACGGAGAAAGATACTTTGTAGAAGGTAAATATGCAAATGGATTCTATGAAGGTAAATTATATAAAGATGGCGTTGAAGCCAAAGGCAAAGTTTATGTAAATGGAATTTTTTATGATGAAAAGAATCTTCCAGCTAATGGTTGGTATGACGATGGAAATGAGTGGTTCTTTTTTAGAAATGGAAAAAAATTTACTGGTAAAGCTGTTGATGGCAATGGTGAAATGGACTTTGTAAACGGAAAATACAAAAGAAAAAATAAGGTCTATTCAGCATCTGAGGAAGTTCAAAAAAGAATAGTAGAAGCTGCACACAATACAAGTTCTCCAGGACCGAATCTATGTGCTAGATGGGTTTCAACAGTTTACAGAAATGCAGGTCTTGGATATATAGGTGGAAATGCTAACGACATGTATAGAAAACACACATTTACCTCAGATATAGCTGATTTAAAATTAGGAATGCTCGTTGCTGTTGAAAGTAGCAGTAGTGGAAGTAGAATGGGTAAAATTTATGGACATGTTGGAATATACATTGGAGATGGAAAAGTAATGGATAGTGTTGGATACAAGAAAATTTCAACACTTGAAGAATGGATTGAAACATATTGTAAACATTCACCAGTAGGTTTTTGGTTATCCACCTTCAGTTGAAAAGAAATAAAAATATTAAGTCATCTTGAAATTCAAGATGACTTTTTTATGAAAAAAATATTATTTTTGACATTTTTTTGTTGAACTATTATATAATTTCTGATAGATTAGTTTTTATTTTTAGGAGGAGTAAGTGAAAAATATTTAAAAAGAAATTCTTAATGTTTTTCTTTATTATTAATCCTTAATTTAAGCTTTTTTATAATCTACTTGTTGCCAAAAAAATTCAAGTAGTAATGTAAAAGAAATTAACTTATATTGAAAAATATATTTTATTATGAAAATGGTAAGATATATTTTTGAAAGAAAATATAAAGTTAGTACTTTGCTCTTTTAAAAATGATTCACTAAAGAGATGATATGCAAAAAGTTGATGTTGTTAGGAAATTAATTTTAATAAGTTTTGATTGTCAATGAATATGGTGAGGTAGAAATTTTGATAAAGAATTCGGAAATAAAAAGAAAGAAATTATGGAATTGACTTGCTTAGAATTGTTACAATGTTTATGATTGTAAATTTACATGTTTTTTTGGTATGGTGGAATTTTAAAAAGTGAGAATCTATATTTCTTAAGTGCAAAATACAATATTGTATGGATTTTAGAGATAATATGTTATGTGGCTGTGAACTGTTATGCCTTAATTTCAGGTTTTGTAGGAATAGAATCCAGATACAAATATTCTAATATAGTTTTATTATGGTTAAGAGTTGTTTTTTTATTCTATTTCTCTTTACTTGATTGGCTGTATTTTTTTGGAATTGTAGATTTTAATTTTAAAACTCTTGTAACATTTTTGTTTTTCCAGTTGTAAACTCAAAAATATTGGTATTTTTACAGCATATTTTTTTGTTTGTTCTTCTTTTATTCCAATATTAAATTCGGCATTAGAAAATATGGAATACAAGCTTTTTAGAAACTCAATTATTATGATTATAATTATAATTTCTGTACTACCTTTTATTTATGCAGGGACATTTTTCCTTACAAGAAATGGTTCAAGTTTTTGTGTGGCTAATGGTATTATACTTAATTGGTGGATTCATCAAAAATACAATTTGCATAATAAGTTTTCTAATAGTTCTATGATTATTCTATTTGCTTTTTTTGTATTATTCTAGAATTAGCAAGTGCATATTTGACAAGTTATTTAGATTTAAAAGGAGTTACAGATTTTTAAATTTACATTAATCTCCTACACATCTTCTTCTATGCTTCTATCGGGAATATCCTTACTAATAATATTTTTCAAAGTTGATAGTAAAAATCGTGGAGAAAAAAATAATTGCATTTCTTTCACCGCTTTGTTTTTTTCAGTTTATTTAATTCATGAACATGAAGTTTTTAACAAAAAGATTTATAGTTGAAGATCTGCAACATTTTTTTAAACTATTCAACTTTTAAAAAAATGCTACTTTATATAATAATAACAGATATTGCAATATTTGTAGGATGTATATTTATTGATTAATTTAGAGAAAAATTATTTAAAAAAATTAGAATTAAAAAGAGATTAAGTTTTTATTGATAAAAAAATTAGGTGAAAGCCTAATTTTTTATGTAAAATTTTGGATTTTTTGTCAAAAATATGTTAAAAATAAAGCTTGTATGAATGGAGGAAGTATGGGCTTAAGATTTTGTCCGCTTTTTAGTGGAAGTGATGGAAATTGTTGCTTTTTAGAAGTTGATAATAGAAGATATTTAATAGATGCGGGTTTTAGTGGAAAGAAAATTGAAAGCAATCTTAAAATTTTAGGAATTGATCCAAGTACAATTGATTTAATATTTTTTTAACTCATGAACATATTGACCATATTAGAGGAGCGGGAGTTCTTTCTAGACGTTATGATATTAAGATTTGTAGTAATGTTGAAACTTTTAAGAGCTGGAGCATCAAAATTAGGTAAAATTAAAGACGAAAATATTGTTGTTATCGGCACTGAAAAAGAAGCACAGATTTTTCTCTTTTTGATTTATATACCTTAGAAATTTCACATGATTGTGCTAGAGGAATGGGATTTGTATTTAATACTGACTATGGAAAAAGTTAGTCTTTTGACTGATACAGGAATAATTACAAATCATATGAAAGACAAAAATTAAAGGTTCAAAGATTTTTTTATTTTTGAAGCAAATCATGATTTAGATATGCTTAAGAATGGTCCTTATGACTATAATTTAAAAACAGAGAATTTTAGGAGATTTTGGACATATTTCAAATGTTACAAGTGGAAATGTATTATCAGAAGTTGTAACTGATAAAATGTAAAAAAAGTATATCTTGGTCATTTAAGTGAAACAAATAATGAAGAAAAACTTGCTTTATGACGAAGTTTTCGGAATACTAAATAAAGAAAAATCTAATACAATATACGAATTTAGAAGTTGCAAAAGAGATTTGACAATAGCAGTATAACGGAAGTGTAATATGAATATAAAAAAATTTTATGTGTAGGAAAAGTTATCCGAAAAATTTTTTAAAGACGCTTGTGAAGAGTATAAAAAGAGAATTTCAGCTTTTTTTCAAAAATAGAAGTAATAGAAATTCCTGAAGAAAAATTATGACACAAACTCCAAGTAAATTGGAAATTGAAAATGTATTAAAAAAAGAAGAGGAAAGAATTCTAGGAAAATTTCTGATTCTGATTTTTGTAATAACTCTTGAAATTTTAGGAAAATCAATAGATAGTGAAGATTTTTTTCGAAATTTTTTTAGAGGAAAAAAATGAATGACGGAAATTCGAAATTTATTTTTCGTGATTGGTGGAAGTTTCGGACTTGGAGATGAAATAAAAACAAAGAAGTAATTTTAAACTCTCTTTTTCAAAAATTCACACTCCCACACCAACTATTTAGAGTCGTTTTATTGGAACAAATTTACAGAGCTTTTAAAATTATGAATAATCAAATATATCATAAATAGGAGAAAAATATGGGAGGTTATTTTGAATTCAGATATTGAAAAATTATAAAGCAAAAGAGAAGAGATTATGTGTTGGCAAAATATATAATAAAAAGCATTGAAAAAAACAAGGTGGTATTGCTACAAAAACGGATATTGAAGATTATATTAGATTAAATTGTGATGAAATTCCAGAAGGATATGTTGATTGGATAAGAAAGTCTAAAAAAAGTGGTAAAGAATATAGTCCATTTAAGTTTGATTTTAATTTCAGCATTAAATATTTGGAAATTTTTAAAAAAATGATTAAAAAGGGATTATAAAAATTGATTTTAACTGATTTAGGATCTAATATAGATTATGAACATTATAATTTTTTTAAATGATTTCAATAAAATTGATAAAAGATTTTGAAAGCAAAAAGAAAACAAAAAAAGTTAATGATGAAATTGAAGAAGATAAAAATAATACTGATGATAAAGAAGAACAAGTTTTTGATGATTGGAAAGACGAATTAAATAAAAAACTTATGAATTTTAGTCCAAAAAAATTTGAAGATTTTGCAAGAAGACTTGTTAGAGAAATGGGAGTAGATATTGATGATAAGATTGGTATTTCTATAACAAACGATGGTGGTCTAGATGGTTTTGGATATATTACTTCTGATGAATTTAGGACTGCAAGAGTAGCAATTCAAGCAAAACGTTGGAAAGATACTGTTCAAGCACCTGAAATTGACAAGTTCAGAGGAGCTATGGATAAATTCAATGCGGAATTTGGAATTTTTATAACTACTTCAGATTTTTCAAAAGGAGCAATAGAAACGTCAAGAATTGGAACAAGAGTAATTACCTTAATTAATGGAAAGAGAATCGCTGAGTTAGTTGCAAAATATCAAATTGGAGTAAAAACCAGTTACTACTTATATTTTTGATGATTTTTATTTAGATTAGGAGAAATATGGAAAAATAAGGAAATAAAAAGATATAATGGAAAATAGAGAGAATAATTTACAGGCTACTTGTCCTGTTCTTTTTCCAGAGAATGAAAGAGCTGATTTAAAAGACATTGAAAGGTCGTTGATTAAGAGATATAGAAAAAATGTATGGTCAAAGTTTGTAAAGGCGATTAAAGAATACAATTTAATAGAAGACGGAGATAAGATTGCGGTTGCGATTTCAGGTGGAAAAGACAGCTTGATAATGGCAAAACTTTTCCAAGAGTTAAAAAAGAATGGAAAAGATAATTTTGAACTTGAATTTATTGCAATGGATCCGGGTTATCATCCGTCCATAAAAGAGTTACTTTTAGAAAATGCAAAATATCTTGAAATTCCTCTTACATACTATCCAGCAGATATTTTTGCAGTTGCAGATAAAATTGCAGGAGATTATCCTTGCTATATGTGTGCAAGAATGAGAAGAGGGTCACTCTATGCAAAAAGCTAAAGAACTTGGTTGTAATAAATTGGCATTAGGTCATCATTTTTAATGATGTTATTGAAACTACAATGCTAAACTTATTATGCGCAGGAAGTTTTAAGACAATGCCGCCTAAACTAAAAGCGAAAAACTTTGAAGATATGGAAATAATAAGACCATTATATCTTATAGAAGAAGAATATATAATAAGATGGATGAAGTCAACGGGACTTATGCCATTAAATTGTGCTTGTATGGTTGCAGCGAAAAAAATCGGAAACAAAAGATATCAAATAAAAAGACTTAATTGAAAAATTTGAAAAAAAGACTTTAAAAATGTAGATAGTTCAATTTTTAGAGCAGCTGAAAATGTAAATATAAATTTACTATTGGGATATGAAATTAATGGACGTAAAGTTGATTTCAACGAAAAAAATACGAAAAACGACAATCCATTTTATGATTAATTAAATAAAAAAATATTTAAACAGTGAATTTTTAATTCGCTGTTTTTTATGGGAATTTTTTTAATGTATCTACGATACATTCACTTTTGTTTGCACAAAAGTGTGAGATCTCCACAGTCGATTGTATTCAAATCAAAGATTTGAACAATCTTTTGCGTCAGACTCTACTATTGCTTGTAAACAAGCAAAGTTAGAGCTAGATTCACTACGCTCGAGATGACGTACATAGAAAAAAATCTTCGTTTAGTGGCTAGACGTTAATGGGAAATAAACTTCAAAAATCTATATTTGATTAAATTTAAATTACTTTAATAAAATTGAAATCACTAAAATTTGTATAAATGATAATAGTTCACGTCAAAGTACTTTTGCAAAAGAAAAGCCCCTAACACGTCATCTTGAGCGCAGTGTAACGGAGTCGAAAGATCTCAATTATTGTTTGTTTACAAAACAATAATATTTCTGAAAGAAATATAAAAAAATCATATAAAATTACTATATCTTGTTGACATATGATATTATACATTGTATAATATATGTAACTTAATAATAATTATGAAAGGAGTAGTTATGTTTTTCGATTCAAGGAGAAATACTAGACTTTTGTGTTTTTGGCAATAGTTAACAGAAGTGACACCTATGGTTATGAAATTACTCAGAAACTTATGGCTACCATTGAAATTTCAGAGTCAACTCTCTATCCTGTTTTGAGAAGGCTTTTAAAAAATGGTCTCTTGGAAAGTTATGATGTCGCTTTTGATGGTAGAAACAGAAGATATTATCGTATAACCGGGTCAGGTCGAGATGTTTTAAATTTTAATAAAGAAAAATGGATTATATATGTTAAGCATGTAAATCAAATTGTTGGAGGTAATGATGAATAGAAGAACTTTTTATGCGAAAAACTTATGTCTTATCTAAAAAAATATATCTAGTACAGAAAGACAGAATGTAGAGAATTTTTTTATAATGAAAATGTTTGATGAACAAGGAATAGGTCTTGATGATGAAGTTCCTAAAAAGTTTTGGAAATCCAAGAAAAATTGCTATGGAAATTTTAGCAGAAGATATTGAAATAGAAGAAGAGAGAAATGAAAGAAATGGAAAGAAAAATGGAAGCTTTTTGGAAAAAGTTCTCTTTTTGGGCTTGGAATTTTATCTTTTCCAATATTACCATTATTAGTTCCAATTTTTTTGTAATTTGTAGTCTTTTTCTTAGTTTTTGGATTGCATATTTGGTTGTGAGATTAATAATTTCTTTAATTACTTTGCCGTTTTCAATTATTTTTTTAGTTTAGAGTCAGTTCTTGCTTGGGGGCGTGAAGATTATAGGATTTATTATTTTTATTGTATATTTTTTTATATGGTTGATAAAAAGGACTATATAAAATGTTGATTAATGATATTTCTAAAAATCCAGATAAATATACAAAAAAATATGTTAGAGTTAATTATCGATCTAGTAAAGATGAAGATTATGAAATTTATGAGGAGGACGAAATGGACTATTCAAATGAAAAATATGGATACTTTTTGAGGGTATTGATAATATAGAAATTGATTTTAAATGCTTTTAAGTGTGAAATTTGAAATAAGTGAAGATGAATTGGTAAGAGTGAAATCAAAAAAATTAAAAAAAGAACTAAATTATATTGTGAGAAAAAAATAAAAACAAATTAAAAAAATTTATAATAGGGGTTTAGTTGGTCATGTTGATGATAATGGAATTATAGTTGATAGTGATTTTATTAAAGATTCTTATCTTACTATTTATGTTCCAGAGGATATTTCAATTTCAGGAGAAATAAATGCAACAAATCTCAAAATCAACGGATTGGAACTTGAAAACTTCAATTTACAAGTAAACGCAGGAAATGTAAATATAAATAATCTTGAAGTTAAAAACTTCGATGTTGAAGTAAATGCAGGAAATGTTAAAGGAGAAGTTGAATACGAAGATATGTTTGAACTTAATGTAAATGCAGGGAATGCTACACTTGATGTTGAAAAATGTATGGAGAGATTGAATACGAGTATAATGTTGGTATGGGAAGTGTTAGAATTTTTGGAGAATCTTTTATGGGATTTGGAAAACAAGGAAGAAAAAACAGAAATTCAGATGTTAATATGAGGATTGAATGTCAAGCAGGAAAAGTTACTATAAGATAGATTGCTAGTTCTTTAATTAAAAAAATATTTATGTTATAATTGTCTTGTTGAAATTTTTTTATATTAGGAGGAAGGTTATGTTAAATAAAAAGTGCATGGTTACAAATTGAAGATGCAGAAAAAGATTTAGTTTTTAGTTTTTTCAGAAGACTACAAAAAGTTTTTTTATCAGTTTCAAAAACTGAAAGACTTGCTTGTTCAGAAATTATTCGTCAAGCTAAAGAACATGGATTTAGAGATTTAGAAGAACTTTTTAAATCTGGTGAAAAATTCAAAGCAGGAGATAAATTTATTTAAACCATAAAAAAATAAATCAGTAGCTTTTATTTGTAATGGGAACTGAACCATTAGAAAATGGATTAAATATTGTTGGAGCACATATTGATAGCCCACGTTTAGATGTTAAACAAAAATCCTTTGTATGAAGCAAATAATTTAACAAAAATGAAAACTCACTACTATGGTGGAGTTAAATTATATCAATATGCTACAATTCCTCTAGCAATTCATGGAGTTATCTATAATTCAGCTGGAGAAAAAAATAGAAGTACACATTGGTGAAGATAAGGATGATCCAGTATTTTTGTGTAACAGACTTATTAATTCACTTATCTAAAAAAATCAAATGGCAAAAACAGCTCGTGAAGCTCTTGTTGGAGAACAAATGAATATCCTTATAGGAAATATTCCTTTAAAAGATACTGAAAAAGATGCTGTTAAAGAAAACATTCTAAAATTAATAAAAGAAAAATATAATTTTGAAGAAGAAGATTTCAGAGTTGCTGAACTAGAAATCGTACCTGCTGGAGAAGCTAGAGACTTAGGACTTGATAGATCAATGGTTATCGGATATGGTCAAGATGATAGAGTTTGTGCTTTCACAACAATGCGTGCTATTTTTGAAATCGAAAATCCGAAGAGAACAGCTTGTGGATTATTCATGGACAAAGAAGAAATTGGTTCAATGGGTAATACAGGTATGGCTTCATATTTCTGGGAAAATACAATGACTGAACTTGTTAATTTAGAAGGAGATTTTTGCCAACTTAAAGTTAATCGTTCATTAAAAAATTCAAAAGTATTATCAGCTGACGTTGCAGCAGGATTAGATCCTGATTTTCCTGATGTTTGTGAATCAATGAATGCAGCTGTAATAGGCTCAGGTATTTCAATTTGCAAATATACTGGAAGTGGTGGAAAATTTGGTTCAAGCGATGCTAATGCTGAATTTTTAGCAGAAGTTAGAAATGTATTTAAAGAACATAATGTTGTATGGCAAACTGCAGAACTTGGTAAAGTTGACCAAGGTGGTGGTGGAACAATCGCATTACTTCTTGCAAAATATGGGGCAGAAGTTTTAGATGCAGGTCCTGCTACATTAAGTATGCACTCACCTTATGAAGTTACAAGTAAAGTGGATATTTATATGAGTTACAAAGCATATAAGGCATTTATGTTATAATAAATTACACCTACAGATATTAATCTAGTAGGTGTTTTTATCTCTTAGTATATATTATTGAATAGAATTACGATAGTCAAAAAATCTATAAATTATTTTTGTTAAAATATCTTGACAAGATTTCTTTGTAGAGTTATAATGGTGTTGTAAAAGGAATAATTCAAAAAAACTTATAATTACTATGTAATTGTTATTCTTTTTGAGTCATTAAATATATTTTAAAAGGAGGCTTTTTTATGAAGGCTGTAGTTGTTAACAAAGAAGGTACTGGTGTTGAAGTAGTTGAGAGAGAAATTAGAAAACCAGGTTATGGAGAAGCACTAATAGACATTGAATACTGCGGTGTTTGTCATACTGACTTGCATGTTGCAAAAGGTGATTTTGGGAAAGTTCCAGGACGTGTATTAGGACATGAAGGAATTGGTATTGTAAAAGAACTTGGCGAAGGTGTTAAATCCTTAAAAGTTGGCGATAGAGTAAGTGTTGCATGGTTCTTTGAAGGTTGTGGATACTGTGAATACTGTAATACTGGAAAAGAAACACTTTGTAGAACTGTTAAAAATGCAGGATATTCTGTTGACGGTGCAATGGCAACTCAATGTATTGTAACTGCTGATTATGCTGTTAAAGTTCCTGATGGACTAGATCCAGCTCAAGCAAGTAGTATTACTTGTGCAGGTGTAACCTGCTATGCAGCTATAAAAGCTGCTAAACTAAAACCAGGTCAATGGATTGCTATATACGGTGCAGGTGGTCTTGGAAACCTAGCAGTTCAATATGCTAAAAAAGTTTTTAATGCTCATGTTGTTGCTGTAGATATTAACGACGATAAACTTGCTCTTGCTAAAGAATGTGGAGCTGATATTGTTATTAATGGACTTAAAGAAAATCCAGTTGAAGTAATTAAAGAAAAAACAGGTGGTTGTCATTCAGCAGTTGTTACTGCAGTTTCAAAAGTAGCTTTCAACCAAGCTATTGATTCTGTTAGAGCAGCAGGTATAGTTGTAGCTGTTGGATTACCTTCAGAAACTATGGATGTATCTATTGTTAAAACTGTTCTTGACGGTATTGAAATTATAGGTTCTCTTGTAGGAACAAGAAAAGACTTAGAAGAAGCTTTCCAATTTGGTGCTGAAGGTTTAGTTGTTCCAGTTGTTAAAAACGTCCAATAGAAGATGCTCCAGCAATTTTCAAAGAAATGGAAGATGGAGTAATTACAGGCCGTATGGTTATTGATATGAAAATGTAAGAAATAAAGAATTAAAAAAGAGGCATAAGCCTCTTTTTTTGTAGGTAAATTGTTAAGTCAAGTGCAACATTTAATATAAGTTTCCAAACAATTCTTTGTTAGGTGTTTTTAAAATTTATACATTTTCTAGGTCTATTATTAAGCCTTGATTGTACTAACTCTAATTCTTATTCATTCACTTGAGATAAATCCATCCCCTTTGGATAATATTCTCTTAGAAGTCCATTTGTATTTTTCATTTGTTCCTTTTTGCCAAGCACAATATGGATCACAAAAATATGTTTTACATTCTAATTTTTTTCTTCTATTTTTCAAGTATCCTGAAAATTCTTTTTCCTCTATCAAAGGTTATTGTTTTTTACCATTTCTTTTGGTAAATCTCCTAAAGCATCTATAACCGCTCTTGTAACATTCTTTTTCTGTTCTATCTGGTAGTAAAATGACCTTACAATATCTTGATTTTTCTTTTCTACTAATGTTAAAAAAACAATATTTACTTTTTCTCTTGAGGTCAAATCTACAGATTCTACTGTGTCTCCTTCCCAATGCCCATAATCTATTCTTTAAAGATAGAAGAACAGAAGTTTAACGTTTTTTTGGAAAAAGAAGTTCAAGTTTATTTTCGGTGTCACTAGAACAACAAGTTTATCCATTGAAAAGCCACCACTAGCGTTATCATCGTAAGTTGTTTTTCTTACATTTTGATAAATTTTTTTAGAAAGTTGATTAATATTTTTTAGACTAAAGGGTATATAATTAACAATTGTAGAGGTGAACACATGAAAAAAGAAGAAAAAACAAGACTACGAAGAGAGAAAATCATTACAGCTGCTTTGTTTGAATTTGCTACAAAAGGCTATCAAGGTTTTGTAATCAATGAACTTTGTAAAGTGGATGGTATTTCCAAAGGAGTTTTGTATCATAATTTTTCAGGGAAATCAGACCTCTATCTAACTTGTTTTCAGGAGAGTTTTGAGAAAGCTTTGGCAGTGTTTCTGGGGGTGGATGGTCAAGTGCCCTCCTTAGCTGATTATATGGAAAGACGTCACCAATTTTATCAGCAATACCCAGAACATAGCCACATTTTCTTTGAGGCAATGATTGCGACACCAGAAGAATTGGAAGCAGACATTGCACCACAGAAAGCTATCTTTTTGGACTTGAATGAACAAGTTTGTCAAAAACTTATATCAGAATCCAAACTGAAAGAGCATATTGATGAGAAACGAGCTATGGACTATCTGCGATTGATTCAGGATATGTTTCGTTCCTATTATTTAACTGTTTCGTCAGATAGCAGTTTGCCTGACTTGGTTTCAGGATATGAACATCAATTATCACAGGTACTGGATATGATGATTTATGGAATACTAGAGGAAGAGTTCTCTAAGAAAGGAGAAAAATAATGTCGAAAAATTGGAAATGGTTGTTATTAATCGCGGGTATTTTTGCAGTTTTGACAGGTTTTAATATGATTGCATATCCTGCTGTTAGCTTGGCTTCCATGACTTTCTTGTTTGCGCTTGTATTTGTAGTTCAAGGGATTTCTGAGATTGTACAATACTTCAAATCAGAAGAAAAGCATGGCTGGAATTTATTTGGAGGAATTGTTACCCTCATCCTCGCTCTTACTTTGTTCTCAGGTAGCTTTATTGAAATGGTATTTTTTGTACCATTTATCATTTCTATCTGGGCCTTAACAAATGGTATTACAAAAACTATCGTTGGTTTCAAGGTTCGTAAGATTGATAAATCGGTAGGTAATCCTCTAGTTTGGATGGGGATTTTAGGAATCGTAGTAGGTTTAATCATGATGGGACACCCATTGATGACTAGTATATTCATTAGTTACAACATTGCCTTTGTCTTTATTTATCAAGGTATTGTGGCTATTGCTCAATTTTTCAAGATTAAATAAGAAAAAAAGACTCTTTATCAACTGTAGTGGGTTGATAAAAAGTTACAACCTGGAGAGGACCAAATTGGTTCTCTCCTTTTTGGTATTCAAAGCAATGAGAATTCTAGTTTTAAAATTTTCAAGGACTAAACCCATCCATAATAATAATTTTCACCTGACAGCGAATAGCTCTATCGTATCTAATAAAGTGATTTCGGATAACGCTTGTGTTCTGCCCTCAAGAACAGTGATGATATTTAGCTTTTCAAAATCTTGAGCAATAAAGATCATCTTTCCCTTAGTAAAGGAGTACTCGTCCCAGGACATAATCTTTTGTAGATGTGAAAAATCATGCTCAAAGTGGAAGTTGATGTGGTTTTAACATTTTCTAAACTACTCCCTTGATATATTTGTTCTGGAGACCATTGTTATAATATTTTTGGCTTCTATATATTTTATCGAATTGTGATCAAATTTAGAATTTCTTTTTATATTCTATTCTTCTTTTTTTCATATTTCTTTTGAGCGACTATTGGAAAATACCTCTTAAAAAGATGAATTTTTATTATTAGTTTTAATTTTGTTTCTATTAATTTCTCTTGAAATTGTACTAGGATACCTCTTAATTGCTTTTTGCTATTTACCTTATACTCATTCCTAAATTTAAAAAAATTGGTATATACAACTTCTTTCAAATATGGTAATATGTTTGTAAACCCATAGAGTAATCCTACTGTTAATTGTTAGTTTAGTCACCTATATTTTTAACATAGATTCTCTATGAGTTTTTTTGTTGCACTTAATATGATAAATTATCTGTACAAAAATTTATATTACAATTAAATCTTCATTTTTTAGCAATAAATATATTCCGTTTACTATATTGTGATATAGCATAATTGTTAAAAATCAATATGTTTTTTTGTATTTCCGTGAAAAACGATAATCAAAAATTACTTAATCTAAACTTTATAGGGTTTTTTTAGCTATTTTTTTATAATTATATAAAAAAATTACAGAAAAATCTATGAAAATGTTTGAAAAACTAAAAACATTCGTTTTTGTGATTGTAATCACTGACTGAAACTTTTGTTGGGTATATACTATGTATATAGAAACAAAAATATTTACATAATGAAAAAATTGAGGAGATGATTTTATGGACGCATGGAGAGGTTTTAAAACAGGAAATTGGAGTGAAAATATCGACACTAGAGATTTCATTCAACTAAATTATACACCTTATGAAGGAGATGAAAGTTTCTTAGCTGAACCGACTGAAAGAACTAAAAATTTATGGAAAAAAAGCTGAAGACTTAATCTTAGAAGAAGTTAGAACAAAAACAGTTAAAGTTGATACTACAAGAGTTTCAGGAATTAACAATTTTCCAGCTGGATATTTAGATAAAGAAAATGAATTAATCGTAGGTTTTCAAACTGACGAACCAATGAAGAGAATCGTAAATCCTTACGGCGGATACAGAATGGTTACTAACTCTTTAGATGCTTATGGATTAAAGATGGATCCAACAATTGAAAAATATTTCAATGAATTCAGAAAAACTCATAACCAAGGAGTATTTGACGCTTATACTTCTCAAATGAGAAAAGCTAGAACAGTTGGTCTTTTAACAGGTCTTCCAGATGCTTATGGACGTGGAAGAATTATAGGAGATTACAGAAGAGTTGCTCTTTATGGAATTGATAGATTAAGAGAAGATAAATTAAATGAATTCAAAAAAATTAGAGAGTGAATTAGCTTCAGAAGATATAATTAGACTTAGAGAAGAACTTTCTGAACAATACAGAGCTTTAGATGAAATGAAGAAAATGGCTTTGGAATATGGATATGATATTTCTGTTCCAGCTAAAAATGCTAAAGAAGCTATTCAATGGTTATACTTTGCTTACTTAGCAGCTGTTAAAGAAAATAATGGAGCTGCAATGAGCCTTGGTAGAAATGGTGGTTTCTTAGATATCTACATCAAGAGAGATATTGATGAAGGAACTTTAACAGAAAGTGAAGCTCAAGAATTAATCGATCAATTCGTTATGAAACTTAGAATGATGAGACATTTAAGAACTCCTGAATATGATGATTTATTCGCTGGAGATCCTACTTGGGTTACTGAATCTCTAGGTGGTATGGGAATTGATGGTAGAACATTAGTTACTAAGACAGCTTTTAGAATTTTACACACTTTTAACTAATTTAGACTCTTCACCAGAACCAAATATGACTGTTCTTTGGAGTTTAGATTTACCAGAAGGCTGGAAAAATTATTGTTCAAAGATGAGTATTCAAACAGGTTCATTACAATATGAAAATGATGATGCAATGAGACCAGTACATGGAGATGACTATGCAATAGCTTGTTGTGTATCTTCAATGGTAATTGGTAAACAAATGCAATTCTTTGGAGCTAGAGCAAATCTTGCAAAATCACTTCTTTACGCTATTAACGGTGGTGTAGATGAAATGAAGAGAGCAAAAGATGGTTCTTTAATCAAAGTTTTAGATGGTATTGAACCAATTAAAGATGAAGTTTTAGATTTTGACAAAGTTTATGCTAACTACAAACTAGTTTTAGAAAAAGTTGCAAAACTTTATGTAAATACAATGAATACAATTCACTACATGCATGATAAATATGCTTATGAAGCTGGACAAATGGCTCTACACGATACTTTTGTTCACAGATACATGGCATTTGGTGTAGCTGGTATTTCAATCGTAGCTGACTCATTAAGTGCAATTAAATATGCAAAAGTTAAACCAATAAGAGATGAAAATGGATTAGCTATTGATTTTGAAATTGAAGGAGATTTCCCAACTTATGGAAATGATGATGACAGAGTTGACTCATTAGCAGTAGAAGTTATCGAAGGATTCATGAATGAACTTAGAAAAACTCCTACTTACAGAAATTCTGAACATACACTTTCAATCTTAACTATAACTTCAAACGTAGTTTATGGTAAGAAAACTGGAACAACTCCTGACGGAAGAAAGAAAGGCGAACCATTCGCACCAGGAGCTAACCCAATGCATGGAAGAGATAAGACAGGTGCAATTGCATCACTTAACTCAGTTGCAAAAATTCCTTTTGCAGGATGTTGTCAAGACGGTATTTCAAATACATTCTCAATAGTTCCAACAGCATTAGGAAAGAGTGAAGATGAAAGAAAAGTTAATTTAACAAACTTGATGGACGGTTATTTTGAACAATTAGCATTCCATTTGAATGTTAACGTACTTGATAGAGCGACATTAATGGACGCTTATGAACATCCAGAAAAATATCCAAACTTAACAATTCGTGTTTCTGGATATGCAGTTAGATTTAACAGATTAACTAAAGAACAACAAATGGAAGTAATTCACAGAACATTCCATGAAGGTTGTTAATAAGTTGCTAATTAGATAAATAAAACAAAGCAGGATGTCCTGCTTTGTTTTTTCTACATTATTTTTAAAAAGGTGATTTTATGGTAATAGGCAGGTTGCATTCAATTGAAACAATGGGGCTTGTTGACGGACCGGGCATAAGAACAATTTTCTTTTTACAAGGTTGTCCTTTAAGATGTCTTTACTGTCATAACCCTGATACTCAAGCATTGCAAGGCGGTACGGAGATAACGCCTGACTTTGTGCTGTCTAAAGCTATGAGATACAAAACATATTATAGAGGTAATGGAGGAGTAACTTTTTCAGGTGGAGAACCGCTTTTACAAGGAGAATTTCTTGCAGAAAGTCTAAAACTATTAAAAAGAAAATGGATTTAATACTTGTATTGATACTAGTGGTTATGGAAATGAAAAGTATTTTAAGGAAATTTTAGAAAATACAGATACAATATTACTAGATGTAAAAAAAGTTTTTTTCCAATCAAGGTTATATGGAAATGGTAAAACAAAAAAATTGATGGTTTTTTTATAAATTCTTAGAATATATTGATAAGTATTTTTAATGGTAAAAATCTGGTTTAGACATGTTATGGTTCCTGGTTTTACGGATAATAAGGAATCTATGGATAAACTTGTTGAGATAATTGAACCGTACAAGGATAAAAATTGGAAGAGTTGAAATATTACCATATCATGTTATGGGTGTTGGAAAATACAAAGAAATCGGAAAAGAATATCAACTTAAAAGATGTTCCTGCAATGAATAAAGAAAAAGCAGCTATGCTTTGAAAGTTATGTAAGAAGTAAATTAAAATTAATATAATTTTAAAAATCACTCAATCGAGTGATTTTTACTTGATTTTTAATTTATTTTTAAGGTTATACTGTTATAGTATAGATAAAAAACACGGGGTGATTTTTATGAGAATTTTTAATTTGTGAAGATGAAATAGATTTGGCAGATGGTCTAAGTACTATTTTTAAAAAGGAAATAAATATTCTGTTGATGTTGTTTATGACGGAGAAGAAGCTCTTAATTATTTAGAAGCTGAAAAATTATGATGCCGTTATTTTTAGATATAATGATGCCAAAAAGTTGATGGAATAACAGTTTTTAAAAGACAATTAGAGAAAAATGGAAATAGTATTCCAGTAATTATGCTTACAGCAAAATCACAACTTGATGATAAGATTATTGGACTTGATAGTGGAGCTGATGATTATCTTACTAAGCCATTTTGAAGTTAAGGAACTTCTTGCAAGACTTAGAGCAATAACTAGAAGAAAAAGACAATGTTACAGATAATGTTTTAACATTTGGAAATATTACTTTGAATAGAACAACTTTTGAATTATCTTCTAAAAAAAGAAAGTTTTAAACTTACAAATAAGGAATTTCAAATGTTAGAAATGCTAATGTTAACACCTTCAAATATAATTCCAGCAGATACTTTTTATGGATAAAAATTTGGGGATATGATACAGATTCAGATATAAGTGTTGTTTGGGTTTACATCTCATATCTTAGAAAAAAACTTGCAAAAAAATGGAAGCTGATGTAGAAATAAAAAGTAACAAGAAATGTTGGATATTCTTTTGGAGGAGATAAATGGAAAATAAACTTAGGAAGAAGTTTATCTATTTTTTTCAGTTGGTATTATTTCAATTGTAACTGTAATAATTATTGGATTTGTAAATTTTTGCTATTTTTTTATAATTTGAATAGAAATTCAGATGAATTATTAAAAAAACTTTGGCTGAAAAATAATGGTGTTATGCCAAAAAAATTGCAATGGTTGAAAAATAGCGATTATGATCAAAGAGTATTATATTTAAAAAAATATTTCAAATAGATTTTTTTACAGTTAGAACAGATGTTCAAAAAAAATATTATAACTGTTAATACTGATGATGTATTTTTTTACAAGTGCTCAAGAAGCGGTTGAATATGCGAAAACTGTTCTATCAAAAAGGTCAAAGTAGAGGTTTCTATAAAGGGTTCAAATATTTAATTGAAGATACAGGTAAGGGAAAAACTTATTGCATTTGTAGATGTTGTAAAAGATTATGGTGTTATTTATTCAAACCTAGGAAATAGTATAATTATAGGTATTGTTGTTTTATTTCTTGTTGCATTATTTTCGTTTCTTTTTATCAAAAAAAGCTGTTAGACCAATGGTTCAAGCGTATAAAAACAAAAATGCTTTTTATTACAGATGCAAGTCATGAGCTAAAAGACTCCATTGGCAATAATAAAAACGAGTGCAGATGTACTTGAAATGGAAAATGGTGAATGTAAATGGACAGGTAATATACATAAACAGGTAAATAGATTAAATGAACTTATTGGTAATTTAATTTCACTTACTAAACTTGATGAATCAGATGAATTAGAAAAAAATTTGAATTTTCTTTTTCTGATATATTAGTGAATCTGTAACTGATGTTAAAGATTATGCTTTTAAGTTTGAATAAGAATATTGTTGCAAATATTGAAAAAGGAATTTCTTTTTAAGGAAATGAAGAATTAATTAGAAAAGTTATATATATTCTACTAGATAATTCTATCAAATATGCTAAAGAGAATAGTGATATAAATGTTAATCTTTCAAGACAAAAACAGGAGAATTGTCTTTACAATTGAAAATGAAGCAGATAATTTAGAAATTAAAAACTATAATGTGCTTTTTTGAAAGATTTTACAGATCAGATAGTTCTAGAAATAGTAAAACTGGTGGTTATGGAATTGGACTATCAATTGCTCAATCAATAGTTTTAAAGCATAGAGGAAGAATTTCAGCAGATAGTTTTGACGGAAAAAGATTATTTTTTTCAGTTAAATTTTTAAAAAAATTTTAAATTAAGTATGTATTAGAGTTATTATTAAATTAATAGCTCTTTTTGTGTTTTTTATATATTATTTTAAATGATTCTTAAATTTTTTAAAAATTTTTTTAATACTTTTTGAAGATGATTTACGATTCACGTTCAGCTATTAAACGAAGATTTCTTTATACGTCATTTCGACTGTAGCGAAGCGGAATGAATCTAGCTCTAACTTTGCTTGTTTACAAGCAATAGTAGATCTCGACGGAGTAATTGTATGTTTAGATACAATTACTTTAGAAATCTCATTTTTTTATTAAAGTATAGTCAACTACAATCATTACAGATATAATCACTGGGCTTTGTGAGATCTCTCGGCTGCGCTCGAGATGACGTGTTGGGGGAGTTTCTCTTCAAAGTGCTAAGACGTGAAATATTCTGTTTTCTATGCAATTTTTAAAATAATTTTTGAAATTTGTTTGCTCTTAACGTTCAGCCCCTAAATCGAAGATTTCTCCCTATACGTCATTTCGACTGTAGCGATAGCGAAGTGAATCTAGCCCTAACTTTGCTTGTTTACAAACAATAGTAGGTCCGACGCAAAGATTGTTCAAATCTTTGATTTGAGTACAATCTACTGTGGAAATCTCACACTTTTGCTTATGTAAAGTTAAAAAGTGAAATGTATCGTAGATACATCTATTATTATAGTCTAATTTTTATAATTTAATGTTTATGTTAATCTTCCTACTATATAATTTTCTTTATTCATCATATTTTTATTCAAAAAGATTTTTTTAAGTAAAAAAATATTTAAGGTTAATTAAAGGTTGCTTAGTAAAATGTATTTACACAAAAAGAATAAAAATTATTTTTTTGTATAAAATATAAGGAGGAAATATGAGGGCTAATAAATTGGTAGTTGAATTATTTAGTTTAGCAATACTGTCAGGTTCTTTGGTCGCTTGTAGCAAAAATGCAAGTAATTCAAAGCCACAGTCAATGCAAAATATGAAAATAAATACAACCAAGTCAAATTCAAAGTCAAATATTTTTTACCGATGATGATTATAATGCGATAGTTGATGAAAAAAATAGTACAGTTTTAGATTTAAGTGATATTTATAATTTAAAAAGCAGAAAATGTTAGTATATCTGGAAATATAATTACAACTCTTCGGAAGGAACTTACATTTTAACTGGAGTGCTTGAAGAAGGACAAATTATAGTTAATGCAAAGGATGAAGATAAAGTTAGACTGGTATTAAAAAGAAGTTTCCATAACTTCTTCAAAGGGAAGTCCCATTTTAGTAAAAATGCTAGTAAAACTATTATAACTCTTGCATCAAATACTAATAATAAATTAGAACTAAAGGGTGATTTTGGTAAAGAAAAAAATAAGGATTCGGTTATTTTTTTCAAATAGTGATTTAAGTTTTAATGGTACAGGTATTTTAAATCTTTTTTCTCATCTTATGGAAGAGGAATTGTATCTCAAGATAAAGTTGTCTTTGTAGATGGGAAATATGCACTTGAAACTTCAGGCAATTCTGTAACTTCTAAAAAAATTCCGTTGCAATAGCTGATGGAAAAATATTATATCAAAAGCGGGAGATAACGGAACTGCTTTTAAAAGTTGACGGAGAAGAAAAATAAAGGTAGAGTGTATATTGAAAATGGAGATTTTGATATTTTTTTGCCGGAAAAGATGGAATTAATTCAAATTCCAATATTACTATAAATAACGGTAATATAAATATAAAAAAAGTAAAGATAATGGTATTGAAAGTGAAAACATAGACATAAGAGGCGGAAACACTAGAGTTGTTTCGAAAGATGATGGAGTTTTTAGCTAGTAGCAAAAGAAGATACCAAAACAGACACTTTATATATAAGAATAAATGGTGGAAAAGTTAATGTCTTTTTCTGAAAAATGGACTAAATTCAAAGGGAGACATCTATATTGAAGGTGGAGAAACTTTTGTTGAAAGTTCAAATAATGAAAATTCAGCGATTAGATATGAAGGCAATGCTAAAATAACAGGTGGAACATTTGTTGGAATTGGTGGTGATTCAAAAATTAAATCTTTTGGAGATTTATCAACTCAAGGAAGTGTTTTACTGTATTTTCCAGAAAGCACCAAAGAAAAATTTAAAAATTAATAGATGATTTTGGAAGAACCTTAATTGAATATACGCCAACTTCTGAATATAAAAGTGTTATACTAAGTATAAAAAGATTTTAGACTAAATAAAAAAAATATAAATTAGTGGCAGGAGATCAGACTTTGGATGTTTTCTTAGACAAATTAAAACTACAAATCTGCCAAAGTTAATGAAAAATAATAGACTAAAAATAACTGATGATTTTTAAAAAGCTGTGATTACTCACAGCTTTTTATTTTTTTATCTAATATATGAAACAATCTCTCTTTCTTCAATTTTTACCATTCCAAGAGATTTATAAAATTCATTATCTCTAATATCATGAATATCCGTAAAAAAGACAAAAAGACCTGACATCTTTATATTTTTTTCAGAAACTGCCTTAAATAGATTTGTTCCAATTCCCCTGTCTGTAATAGTTTGGATCAACAATCAAATCTTGAACAATAACTATATGTTCGCCATCTCCTAAACAACGAATGAAGCCAATTAATTTATTATGTTCAAAAAGCACCCTAAAAGATAAATTGAATTTTTTTAAAAGCTCTTTTTAGTTTTTTTCGTCATCTTTTAGATATGCCAACCAATTTGTTGATTTGTAAATTCTCTTAATATCTTCAAGATATTCATTAAAAATCAAATTCTCTTAATTCCATAAATCCTCCTAAATTTCTAAAAAGCAATTTAATTCCATCTCTTATTTTTCGTCATTAAGTGTTGCAAAACCTAATAAAATTGAAGGAATTTCCTTTTTGTTCCGTATGAGCTAAGTCCATAGACCTTTATCTTTTTTTCTTTTGCTTTTTACAATATCTTCTTCATTATAATGTTTTTTGGATACTCTAAAAACTAAATGAAGTCCGGCATCTGCACCTCTTATTGTAATATCTTTTCTTTCGCTTAGCATATCCATTAATAATTGTCTTTTTGGAATAAATTTTTTTCTCATTCTATTTAAATGTTTCTCAAATTCTCCAGACTCTATAAAAGTTGTTAGCATTTTTTTGAACCATAATTGAAACAGGGCATATAAAATATTTAAAAAAATCCTATTATATTTTTTTCGACTAAATCAAAAGGTAAAACCATAAAACTTACTCTAAAACTAGGAGAAACTGACTTTGAAAAAGAGCCAATATATATTACTTTATCATTGATATCAATTGATTTTAAAGCAGGTACTGGTCTTTTTGAATATTTGAACTCACTATCATAATCATCTTCTATTATGTATTTTATCTTTTTTCATATTTAAAAAGCTCAACACGTCTTTGCATATTCATTATAACTCCAGTTGGAAACTGATGTGCAGGTGTTAGAACACAAAAATCTGAGTCTGATTTTTCAATTTTTAAATCCATTCCATTTTCATCAACAGGAATAAGATTATACTTAATATCATTTGTATCCATTATATTTGAAAGCATACTATAACCTGGATCTTTCAATTCCAAATTTTTCCAGAAATTAATTTGAAAAATAATTTGAAAAAGGTATTCTGAACCACTTGAAATAACTATTTGAGAAGCATCAGTTCTAAAACCTCTTGATTTGTTCAGATATTCAGCTATTTGAATTCTAAGAGGAAGATATCCTTGATATTCAACTTTTTCTAATACGTCTTTATTATCAAAAAAATATTTGAAGAGATTTTTTTAAATATCTTGTAAGGAAATTCTTCGCTTACACCACTATATGAAAAGTCATAGTCTATGTTTTCATTTTCTGTTTTTATATAAATTGGTTTATTGTCTAAAAATATAAAGCTCTCCAACATCAGAAACAAAAAAATCCCTGTCTTTCTTTTAGAGTAAATAAAGCCTTCTTCTATTAGTTTTGAATAGGCATTATCCACAGTATTTAGTGAAATTTTATATTCTTTTGCTAAATTTCTCTTACTTGGAAGCTTTGTATGAGCTTTTATAAGTTCCGTTTATTATCTCATTTTTAAAATATTCATAAATCTGAATATAGAGAACTCCATTATTTAATATTAACATTCTGACACCATAAAAAGATTATTTTGATACTACAAATAGTATCAATAAAATGTATTATACTATATTTGAACAAAATAATCAAAGGAGTGTTTTTATATGGAAAACAAACTAAACATAAAGAAAAATAACACTAATAGGAGTAATGGCAGCATTAGTATTTGTCGCATCACAAATCCAAATTCGTATACCTCTTGGAGGAAGTGAAACTAGAATACATATCGGAAAATGGATTTTGCTTATTATGTGGTTTAATATTAGGTCCAGTAACAGGCGGACTTGCAGCAGGTTTTGGCTCAGCACTTTTTGACCTTTTTTTAATCCTGTTTATTTACCTTCTGCACCATTTACATTTACATTCAAATTTTTAATGGCTTTTATCTGTGGAAAAATTGCTTATTCACATGGAGCAAAAGCTGAAAATTTAAATAAAAATATAATAGGCTCAATAGTAGGAGCTGTTACTTATGTAATTTTATATCTTTCAAAGAGTTATATTACTGATATTTACGTTAAGGGCTTACCACAAGCAGGAGCAATTGCAAAAGGATTACAAAGACTAGGAGCTTCAACAACAAATGCTATCGCAGGTGTAATAATTGCAGTAGTTTTAGTACAAGCATTACAACCAATATTAAAAAAAGGCTTTTAAGATAGATGAAAATTTTAGTTCTAAATGACTATTGTTGTGTTGGAAATTGTGCTTTAAAAGTTAATATTTCAGTTCTTACACAAAATGGACATGAAGTATTTGAGTTCCAACAAAAAATATTTTCATCAAATATGAGCTATAAAGATTACATTAGCTTTGATTTGCCAAATTTTGAAGAAGTAACAAAAAGTTTTTTTGAAATTAAAGATGTTGACGCAATTTATATTGGATTTATCGATAATAGAGAAAAATTTTTAAATTTATAAAAGAAATTTTGCAAAAATTTTAAAGGAAAAGTAATTTTAGATCCAATACTTGGAGATAATGGAGCAAAAATATTCAGGTACAAAAAGTTGAACAAATTGAATTTTTATAGAGAATTTTTTAAAAATATACAGAGGTGGTAACTCCAAACCTTACAGAAGCAATTTTGCTTTACAGATTATGATAAAAACTTTTCTGAAATCAAAAGAGAAGATGTGAAGAAATAGCGAAAAATTAAAAATGGGTTCAAAAACAAGTTTTAATTAAAAAGTTTTGAAGAAAATAACAAGCTAAACACATTTTTATCTTTTCAGAAAAACTTCAAAATGGTTTGAAAAAGATAAGATTGAAGTAAAGATTTCTGGAACGGGAGATGCTTTCTCATCTCTTGTAACAAATGAGTTATTAAAAAAATGAAAAATTTAGAAAAATCAATTGATAAAATTCAGGATTTATTATATGAAAAATATAAAAAAATCAAGAAAAATTTGAAGGTTTAAATGAAATTAAATTAGAAAAATTTTTAAAATAGGCTTTATAGCCTATTTTTGTTTCAAAAACCAAAAAAATTATAGAAAAGGTCAGGGAAATAAAAAGTTTCACGTCATAGAACAATGTAGAGAAAAGCCCCCAACACGTCATCTTGAGCGTAGTGAATCTAGTCCCTAACTTTGTTTGCTTGCAAACAAAAAGTAGATCTGACGGAGTCATTGTGTACAACGACTCTGGAAATCTCCTAAGCACCATAATTATTAAACAATCTAATAAGATTATCAGGGACAATTGAACTAAATTAAAAGTATTTTGCAATTAAATTGTCATTCTTCTTTTTGATTATGATTATTTATTTTAATTAAAGGGTATATTGAAAATAATATAGAATAGGAGAGAGAACTATGAAAAAAAGAAAATTATTGCACTTGGTGCAGTACTTGTATTAGTTATAGGTCTTTTTGTTTTCAAAAATTTCTTTGTAAAAAAACAAAGATGAAAAACACAAGTAATAATACAGTTACTGAAAACCAAAAATAAAAAAATACAGATTCTAAAAAAAGAATCAAGTACAAATAATGACTCTAGCAAAAAAAGAAGAAACAAAAAAATGAGTCTAAGTCAAATGAAAAAAACTTACTTTGGAAAGTTTAAAAAGTCAAAAGAAAGTAATGATTTTAGATTTTTAGCCAAGATGGTTGACATGCTTGTAGTTATACAGCATAAGGTTTTTGGAAAAACTAAGAGAAGAATATAAAGATAGAGTAATTATACAAACTATTAATATTAGAAAAGAAATGGACTTTACGTCACATTCCCCTTATAAGAGTAACACCTACATTATTTTACTTTAATGCAGATGGAACACCATTTAAAAGCCCAGAAGAATTAGAATCAAGAATTAACTATGTTGCTTATGAAGATAAAAAATCTGGAGAATTAAAATTAGGTGGTTCAGAGGGAGTTGTTCAATACGAAGATTTAAAGGCAGTTATTGAGGAGATGTTAAAAAATGCTAAATAATTTAGAGAGCTTAATAGGTGATGGTTTAAAATCATTTAGTATCTTTGCTCCAATTTTAGCTTTACTTGGAGGGATACTTACTTCTATTTCACCATGTTCACTTGCTTCAATTCCATTAGTTATTGGATATATGACTGGTACAAAAGAAGATGATACAAAAAGAGCTTTTAAAACTTCCGTTGTATTTGCAATCGGTATGGCTATAACTTATACAACACTTGGAGTTTTAGCTGCATTGTTAAGTAAAATTTTCAATCAATCAGGACAATTTTGGAATTTATTTCTAGGAACTGTAATGATTTTAATGGCATTACAAACTTGGGAAGTAATAAATGTAATTCCAAGTAAAATTTTAACAAATAAAAGCAAAAAGACTGGATATGTAGGAGCTTTGATTGTTGGAATAATGGCAGGATTATTTTTCTAGCCCTTGTTCAACACTCGATTTTTAGTTGCTTTTACTTGCAATTGTTGCTTCAAAAGGAAGTTTGCTTTTGGGGAGTGTTATTATTCTTACTTTATTCAATAGGAAATAGTATTTTAGTTATTGTTGCAGGAACAAGTACAGGATTTGTTGGTAAAGTGATGTCAAATAAATCTTATGGAAAAAAATTTCAGATATTGTAAAAAAATAGTTTTTGGAATAATTATTTTACTAATCGGATTATATTTCCTATATCTAGGATTTTAATAAAAATTTTAAGGAGAACATTAGATATGTTCTCCTTTTTATTTTTTAAAAAGTGCTATAATTATATATGAAAATAGATACAATTAATGAAATAAGGAATGAGTAAGAATAATTTACTAATTGGAAAAGCAGAGAATGAAAAATAATTTCAGGAGATATGTTTACTCTTGAATGGATAAAAGAAATTGATACTAAGTTACTAACTATGATTGCAGTTTCTGGAGTTTATCAATATTTTTTATAAAGAAAAATTGTGGAAATGATTAAAAATGAAATCTTTTCTTCCTAAAGGAGAGTTGATCTTTGATGCGACTAACACAAAAAGAACTTAAAATTGCGAATAAATATGTTAGAAAAACTTTTTGAGCTTTTTTCCAAAAAGAAATGCTAAGAGAAATTTTTAAAAATGAGTCGATGTGATTTTTTTAAATTGCATCGACTTTTTTTATAATATGACAATTGATGTCAGGTTGTGATATAATATTTATAGGAGATGTTAAGAAATGAGAGATAGTAGATTATTTAGAATATTATATTATGTTTTTGGAAAAGGGAAAAGTTACAGCAAATGAACTTTCTGAAAAATTTGAAGTATCAGTGAGGACAATATATCGAGATATTGATGTGATTAGCTCTGCTGGAATCCCGATTTATGCCACACAGGGAAAAAGGTGGAGGAATAGAGATAGCAGATGATTTTTGTATTAAAAATCTTTGCTTTCTGAAAAGAGCAGGAACAGATTTTTAGTTGCATTAAAAGGTTTAGAGGGAATAAATAAACAATATGAAAAATGAGCTTTTAACAAAAATTATCTGCCTTTTTCAAAAATTAAAAATACAAATTGGATTGAAGTTGATTTTACAAATTGGCAAAAGAGGTAATGAATATGACGAATTGTTTAATTATATAAAATCAGCAATTATAAATAAAAAAATATTATTAGATTTACATATTTTTTTCAAGCAATGAAAAAGAGACAAGTAGAGAAGTAAAAGCTGATTAGACTCTTATTTAAGGGTTGGGATTGGTATGTTTATACCTTTTTGTTTACTTCGAAACGAATTTCGATATTTTAAATTATCAAGGATTAGGGATTTAAAAATTCTTGATGAAAATTTTGAAGATAGTTATGAAGATGTTGTTCTAATAAAAATGGAGTATAAGGATACTGTCCATGTTAAGTTAAAATTTGACAGAAAAGTAGCTTTTTAGGGTTTATGATGAAATGGGAGATATTAAAGAAGATGAAGAAGGTAATTTATATGCAGAAATAGAGCTACCAAAATGATTATAATCTTTATAATTATATTTTTCTTTTGGAGAATCCGTAGAAGTTTTAGAGCCGATAGAAATTAGAAAATAATATTAGAGATATGATAAATAAAATGTCTAGAATATATAATATGACAAGAGGTGTCAGGTAATCTTTTGTATAATTAATATATAAGATACAAAGGAGGTTTACTATGAAAATACGAATGGAAGAAAACGAAAAATTTATATGGTGTTAAACAAAAACCACAGTTAATTGAAATTCCAAGTGCATATTATATTATGATTAAGGAGAGGGTAATCCAAATGAGAGCGACTTTTTCCAATAGGGTTTCTGCTTTGTACTCTCTTGCATATGGAATAAAGATGTTATTTAAAAATATGGAAAAAGAAGAATTGGAATATTCTGATTTTACTGTATTTCCACTTGAGGGAATTTGGGAGAAATCAGATGATGAGGAATTTGATAAGAATAAATTAAAATATACAATTATGATTAAACAACCTTATTTTTATTACAAAGAAAAATTTTTGAGTTAGCTTTTGAAAAAGTGAAAAAGAAAAAGCCAAAACGAATTATATGATGAAGTAAGCTTTGATTGTATTGAAAGTAAAAAGGCAATTCAGATTTTTGCATATTGGTAGTTTTTGATACAGAGATTGAGTCATTTGAAAAAAATTGGATAATTTTGCAAATGAAATGAATTTAGAGAGAAGTGAAAAACTTCATACAGAAATATACTTAAATAATAAAAATCGAACTGCAGAAGATAAACTTAAAACAATATTAAGATACAATGTGAAATAAGGAGGCTTATTATGGCTAGACCAACTACTAAAAGAAGATTTAATTATTAGCGCAAAAAGAAAAATTATGAAAAAGTTAAATGAATTGATTTATAAATTGTCAGAAAAAGAGCTGAATACTCCTTTTTGACTTTTTCGGCTGATTTAAAAAGAAAGAGGCACATTGGAAAAGAGATAAGAATTTATGGATATTTTAATTCATCTTTATGAATGGCATATGTTAATTTTAAATTGGGTAAAATTCCAATCAAAATGGGAAGAAAAGCCCTTTATACCAAAAGCCTTATAATTGGAAAAACCTATGGTGATATGAATGTAGAATTTTGGAAAAACATCAAAATACACCTTTAGAAGAGGTAAAGAAAATGATTAATAAATCTCATAAGGATGTTCTAGTTTTAGCTAAAAAAAGTTTTCAAATGATGAATTGTTTTTCTAAAAATATTTTTTAAATGGGTTGGTGGGAGTACATTAGGGTTCATATTTTTGTAAGTGCCACTTCAAGTCATTATGATTAAGCGATTAAGAAACTTAAAGCACATCAAAAAGAATTGTAAAAATTAATTCTAAATAGAAAAAGGGATTAGGATGCATTTTTGTAAAAGTAAAGGGAATATTATCTTCAAAAAATGGAATGAATTCGTTTCGAGGTTGTACACATGTCTGTATTTATTGCGATTCAAGAAGTAAATGTTATCAGATGAATCATAGTTTTGAAGATATTGAAGTAAAAGAAAAAGAAAAACGTATGATTATAATAAAATTTTTGGCTATCTAAATACATTTGAAGAAAAAGAAATATCAAAAATAACTAAGTATTTTTTTGATTTATAATAAAAAAATAGATTTTTTTCTAAAAGAATATTCTTTTTTTAAGAGTATTCTTTTTGTTAAAATAAGAAGTAAAACTATGAGATTTTTTTGTGGATGTATCTACGATACATTCACTTTTGTTTGTAACAAGTGTGAGATTTCTCGACTTCGCTCGAAAATGACGTGTTGGGGTGACTTTCATATACAACATACTATGACGTGAATTGTTTTATTTTTTTATATAAAATTTTCAATATTTTTTTAATGCCTTTTATATTTTTTTAAAAATATTTTTTTAATTTGAAGCTTATTTTTCTTTTAACGTATATCAACCAAACAAAGCATTCTTCTTTATACGTCATTTCGACCGAAACGAAGCATAGCTGAGTGTAGTGGAGAAATCTCCTAAAGCTCCGTGCTTGTAAACAAAAAGTAGGTCTGACGGAGTTATTGTATTATTTGAAATAATGACTCGGAGATTTCCTAAAGCCCCTTAACTATTAAATTTACAAAAATATTTTTATAAATCTAATTTAAGATGTAAAAATAGAATTATAGATATTTTTATTTGGGTACAATAGTAAAAAGAGGGTGATTATATGAATAGAAATAGAGAACAAATGTTGGATTATTTAGTAAAAGCATTTATTGCTGATTCAGATGATTACAAAAAAATATGGAAATTCCAAATGACGAAAGTCAAAAAGAAAATTATTTTGCGTTCTCTTATGAATATCCGTATTCCAAGAAAAATGGATGAAGAAGTTTTAAGGGTTCAAGATGAATTTTTAAAACTTTGTGCAGAAGAAAAGGGAATTGTAGAGTTAAAAGATATTCCTATTATAAAAAGATATTTTTTCTATATGGCAGGGAGATATTACAAGACTCAAGGTTGATGCAATAGTTAATGCAGCAAATTCAATAATGCTTGGGTGTTGGGCTCCAATGCATCTATGTATTGATAATCAAATACACACTTTCTCAGGAATACAATTAAGAGCTGAATGTAATGAAAAGATGAAGGAACTTAAGAAAAAATATGGAGAGGATTACAAACAGCCAACGGCTGTTCCAATGCTTACTGATGCATACAATTTACCTTCAAAAAAAGTAATTCATATAGTAGGACCAATTGTTTATGGAGAGCTTACAGAAAAGTTAGAAAAAGAATTGGCTGACTGTTATGAAAAATCTTTGGATATGTGCTTGGAAAATGGTCTTAAGACTGTAGCATTTTGTTGCATATCAACAGGTGAATTTAGATTTCCAAAAGAAAGAGCAGCAGAAATCGCAATTGATACAACAAAAAAATGGGTTTTAGAAAATCCAAAAGCTATGGATAGAATTATTTTTAATGTTTTCAAAGATGAGGATAGAGAATATTATGAAAGAAAATTATAATAAAAACAGATGGTTACAGAGAAAGTATTCAATTAGGTCTTAAAGGATTAAAAACTGTTGGTAAAAAAATATATCTAGTGATGCTGATATGGAAGATGTAAAAATTGAATTTTTAAAAAAACGAAATAAAAAGCAGATGCTATTGTAATTGGTGCTGGAGCAGGACTATCAACCTCTGCAGGATTAACTTACAGTGGAGAGAGATTTGAAAAATATTTCTTTGATTTTGCAAAAAAATTCGGTATAACTGATATGTATTCCGGTGGATTTTATCCTTTTCCGAATAAAGAAACATCTTGGGCTTGGTGGGCAAGACATATATATTTTAATAGATATATCGAACCACCGAAACCGGTTTACGGAGATTTGTTTTTCCATTATAAAGGATAAAGAATATTTTGTTATAACGACAAATGTAGATCATCAATTTCAAAAGAGCGGGATTTGATAAAAAGGTCTTTTCTATACTCAAGGTGATTATGGATTATTTCAAAGCGTGAATTCACAAAATCAAAAGACTTACGATAACGAAGAGTGGGTTTTGAAAGCTATAGAAGCTCAAGGTTTTTAAGATAAATTCAGAAGGTATTTTTGAAGTTCCTGATAATAAAGAAATATCAATGAAAAATTCCGACTGAGTTAATTCCAAAATGTCCCGATGATTCGGATGTAACTATGAATCTTCGTGTGGATAGTTATTTTTGTAGAGGATGAAGGTTGGCAAAGGGCGTCTAAAGCATATTCTGATTTTTCTTGAAAAATATAAAGATAAACATATACTCTTTTTAGAGTTAGGCGTTGGAAATAACACACCAGTAATCATAAAATATCCTTTCTGGCAAATGGCAATTGAAAAATAAAAATGCAGTATATGCTTGTATTAACTATAATGAAGCATTCTATCCAACTCAAATAAAAGATAGAAGTATTTGTATAAATGGAGATATCGGAGAAATACTAAAGAAAAATTATGAAATAAAAAGAATACTCAAAAAGAGTATTCTTTTGTGTAAATAAGAAGTAAAATTATGATATTTTTATAGTTGATGTATCTTCGATACATTCACTTATTCTTGTAAACAAGAATAGTATGAGATTTCTCGACTTCGCTCGAAATGACGTATAGGAGAAATCTTTTGTTTAGGAGCTTAACGTTAAAAGTAAATAAGCATAAAATTTCAAAAATATTTAAAAATATAAAAAGGTATCAAAAAATTATTGAAAAATTTTATATATATAAATCACGTCATAGCAACAAGCAAAGTAAATCCCTCAACACGTCATCTCGACTGGAGCAACGCGAAATGGAGAGATCTCATAAAAGCTCCCTGCTATTAAAATTATTAAAAATCATTTTTTTCATTTCATAAACATTTCATAAATCTAGTTTAAAAATATCTCTCGTGAAGAAAATCATTGTAATAAGAGAGGAGCGAAATAAGATAGTGGTTAAAAAATGCGATAGCATATGTTTTTAAGAAAAAGAATAGAACATTAATTGTTTTTATTATTTTAACAGTTGTACTTTCTTGTTTATATGCTTGTTTAAATATACTAAAAATCTGGAACTAGCATGGAGAAGTCTTTATACAAATCATCAAATTCCTCTTCATCTATAACTAGAAAAGATGGCAATGGATATTTTGATAGAAATGAGTTTAAAAATAGAAGATATTAAAAGAAATTTCAGAAACTATTAATCATTATGAGGGATTGGCTAGATTACATAATGCAAATGTTGTTGAAAGTGGTCAACAAGTTACTAGAGATGATATTCCAAATGAACTTAAAAAAATATTGTTTCAATTCAATCTACAAGTAATGTTAAAAAGGATGTTTTGTTTAGTAGCGGAGTGTTTTTCTATTAAAGAGGGTAGAAATCTTGAAAAAATGATAAGTTTAAAAATTTTAGTTCATGAAGAATTTGCAGAACATAATAAATTAAAACTTGGAGATAAAGTTAGTTTAGAATTTATTAACGCTAATGAAATGTCTAAAAGCAATAAAAAAACTGAATTTGAAATAGTTGGTATTTTTACTGGAAAGAAACAGGAAACTCAAACAGGCTTTGTCTTCTGACTTGAGTGAAAATATGATGTTTACTGATTATGATTCAGCACAAAAAGGCTTTTGAATAATGAAGAAAAAGAACTTGTAATAAGATAACATTTTTTTACAGATACTCCTGAAAAAAATGGAAGATGCTATAAATAAGGTTAAGGAACTTAATGTTAATTGGAGTAATTACACTGTTGATAAAGACTCAAATGCTTTTAAAGAAGTGTTAGAATCTTTAGTGGTGTTAAGCATATTATTAAAATAATGACTTATTCAATAATGATTGGTGGCTCTGTAGTTCTTTCACTGATTTTTGATTTTATGGCTAAGAGAAAGAATATATGAAATTGGAATATTGTTATCTATTGAGTAAATAAATTTAAAAATAATTACTCAATTTATTTTTAGAATTAGTTTTTATCTCTATTCCTGCAATTATAGTTTCTTTAATAACTGGAAATATAGTTGTAAATCAAATTATTGGTGGGTTGATTAGTTCGGAAGATACTGCATCAATTCCTTCAAGTTTTGCAAGCAGTGGATTTAGTGTTGAAAATTTAATAACTTTTGTTCAAAGTTATGGAATTTTATTGTTAATTATTGTTTTATCAGTAATTTTTTTGCATCAGGTTTAATTTTAATAAAAACCAAAAGAAATATTATCACAAATTAGCTAGGAGGAAGTAATGAATACTTTAGAAATAAAAAAATGTAACATATAGTTATGCGAATTCAAAAGAAAAAGTTTTATCTTTAATAAATCAAAGCTTTGAGCTTGGTAAATTCTATGCAATTATTGGAAAGTCAGGAACTGGAAAGTCAACATTACTTTCATTAATGGCTGGTCTTGATAAACCAAATAGTGGAGAAATTTTATTTAATAATGAAAATATAGAAAAACAGGTTATAGCAATCATAGAAAAACAATATTTCTCTTGTTTTTCAAAAACTATAACTTAATAGATTATTTATCACCTTTAGAAAAATATTAGACTTGTAAATAATAAGGCATCTGAAGATATTTTTACTTGAATTAGGGTCTTGATAGAAGTCAAACAAGAAGAAATGTTATGAAACTATCTGGTGGGCAACAACAAAGAGTTGCTATTGCAAGAGCTTTAGTATCAGAAGCACCAGTTATTTTAGCTGATGAACCAACTGGAAATTTAGATGAAGCAACAGCTGGAGAAATAATAGATGTTTTGAAAAAAACTTGCTAAAGAGAGAAATAAATGTGTAATAGTTGTAACTCATAGCAAGGAAGTTGCAAGTGCAGCTGATATTATACTAGAACTTAGTAACAAAAAAATTAAAAAGAAGTTAAGAAAAGTAATTAGGAGGTAAACCATGTTAAAAAAATGCTTTTTGCATATGTAACTAGAAAGAGTTTAAAAATCTTTAATTATATTATTAGTTATTTTATCTATGTCAACTCTTAGCTTGATTAGTTTGTCAATAAAAAGATGCTACAAATAAGGCTTCAGAAGAAACTTTTGGAAATATTACAAATAGTTTTACAATGGAGATTAATAGAAGAGTAAATCAAGGTACACCAAGAGGTGGTGGTAATGTAAGAGGTCAAGATATTAAGAAAATCGTTGATTCTGGATATGTTGATAATTATGTTAAAAAGAATAAATAGTGTTGCTGATTTAGATGATAATTTAAGTATCGTGGAAGCGCCTGGAACAGAAGCTAATCAATCTCCTGAAAGGGCGAAAAATTTTAAAAAGAACAGTAATGCTAACTGGTGTTAATAATTCAACAAAAAGAAACAAAATTTGTTTCAGGTGTATATAAACTAGTTGAAGGAGAACATTTAAATAGCGAAGATAAAAAAATAAAATATTAATGCATAAAAGATTTAGCTGCAAAAAAACAATTTAAAAATTGGGGATAAGATTAAATTAAAATCTAATATCTATGATGCAGATAATGAAAAAAAGGGCAAATGAAACTGTAGAAGTAGAAATCAAAGGACTTTTTGATGGACATAATAAAGGGGAGTAACTTACTCACAAGAGCTTTTATGAAAAACACAATAATTACAGATATTCATACTGCAGCAAAAAGTATATGGAAATACAGAGGATACAGCAACATACCAAGATGCTACTTTCTTTTGTAAAAGGAAATAAAAACTTAGATGATGTTATAAAAAGACCTTAAGAAATTAGATATAAATTGGAGAGCATATAATTTAATTAGGAGTTCTTCAAACTTCCCTGCATTGCAAAAATCAATATCAGGTATTTATGCAATTGCAAATCAACTATTTGCAGGATCCTTAATATTTGCAGGTATAGTAGTTACTTTACTATTATTCTTGTGGATGAATGCCAGAAAGAAAGAAATAGCAGTACTTTTATCAATAGGTATGTCTAAAACTAAAATATTTGGACAATTTGCTATTGAATTAATTTTAGTTACAATACCAGCATTTATTGGTTCATATTTCTTGGCAGGATATACAGGAAAAATTCTTGGAAATAGTATTTTTAAAAAGAGTTACTGGAAGTATTACGAAACAAATTGCAAAAACAATCAACTTCAACAAAATTGGGAGGAGGGGCTGAAGTTGATGGATTTAATAAGACACTTACTAGCTTGAATGTTACTATTAATCCGAAATCCCTTCTTTATGTAGTATTATTCATGTCATTAATACTTGTAATCGCGTTAGCAATATCTTCATTAAATATATTACGAAAGAAACCAAAAGAACTATTGATAGACACTAAATAGTTTAATTGAGCGATTTCATAATATTATTTACTATAAAAATTATCGATGTTTTTCATCGATAATTTTTATTTTATATGGTATACTTATTATAGTTATTTATTTTTTAAAAAGGAGGCTCTATGAGAATACTTGTTGTCGAAGATGATCAAATTATCAGAGAAGGAATTTCTGAATACTTATCTGAATTCGGCTATGATATTGTTCAAGCAAAAGATGGACAAGAAGCCTTAAAAAAACTTTTGAAAAATTATGAAATTAATCTAGTAATCTTAGATATTCAAATTCCGTTTTTTTAAACGGATTAGAGGTTTTAAAAAGAAATTAGGAAAAAAAGCGAACTTCCAGTTCTAATGCTAACAGCTTTTAATGATGAGGAATACAAGATAAATGCTTTTTCAAGTTTAGCTGATGGATATATGGAAAAGCCATTTTCATTACCAGTTTTTAAAAAGTTAGAATAGATTCTTTAATTAAAAAGACATTTCGGAAATCACGAAAAATTTGAATATAATAATGCAGAAGTGGATTTTACAAGCTATTCAGCAAAAATTCAATGGAGAAGATGTTGATATTAATGCAAAAGAACTTGAAATCTTAAAAATATTTATTAGAAAAATGAAGGACGGGCACTTACTAGAACACAGATAATAGATAATGTTTGGAAAGAGACTGATGAAATTCCTTTTGATAGAGTAATTGATGTCTATATAAAGGAGTTAAGAAAGAAATTAGGTTTAGATTGTATAGTAACAATCAGAAATGTTGGATATAAATTGGAGAGAAAATGAAGAATTTAAAGATATTTCCAAAAATGTTCTTACAAACTTTTGGGATTCTTGGAACAGTAATTATTTTAATACATTTATTAGTGTTTTTTATTTTTTCCAAGAACTTATTTAGAGACTAGAAAGCAAGAACTTTATTCAAAAAGCTGATGAAATTTCTAAGAATGTTAAAGGACAGGATTTAAATTTTGTCGAACAGTCTTTGGAGTTTTATTCAAAAAGTAGTGATATAAAAAGTCTTTATAAAAAGGACAAAATAGAGAAAATGAAGTTAAGATTGGTGATGACATCAATATTGACTTAAAAAGTGAAAATAATTCCTTAATAATTGAAGAAAAGGGAAGTCGAATTAAAAAATGGCGAAAAATTTCAATTCAATTTATTTCTACTGCTGATATGAATAAAGATGCAAAAGAATTGAGTTTTAAATTCTTGCCATATTCATTATTTATTTCATTTCTATTTTCAATTATAGTTTCGCTTATCTATGCAAAAGGCGATAACTAATAATATAAAAGAAATAAAAAATGTTACTAAAAATGATGAAATTAGATAGAGATGCATATTTGAAGATTAAATCAACAAAATGAAGTTGGAGAGTTAAAGGAACATATTAATAATTTATATAGCACTCTATTAGAATTAATTGATGATTTAGAAATAAAAAAATGAAGAGATAATTAAATTAGAAAAGTTGAAATACGACTTTTTTTAGAGGTTCATCACATGAGTTAAAAAAACTCCACTTGCAAGTTTGAAAATAATATTAGAAAATATGAAATATAATATTGGAAAAATACAAGGATAGAGACTTATATATAGGAAATTGTATTGATATTGTTGACAATCTTACAGAAGTATTTCACAGATGTTATCTGTTTCATCTTTTTGAACATTTGAAAAATGATGAGGAAATAATAGTTGTAAATGATATATTAGAAGATGTGCTTAAACAGTATAAATTACTTGCAAATCAAAAGAATATAGAGATAAAAATGAATTAAGTACAGAAAAAAATCTATATAGGAATAACTGCACTAAAAATTGTATTGTCTAACTTAATAAACAATGCTGTAAAAATACTCTGACGAAGGCGGAGTAATCAACATTGGAACTAAAGATGATTGGCTTTTATATTGAAAAATTCATACAAGGACAACGAAGACTTAGATATTAATAAAATATTTGAAATAAATTTCAGTCTAAATAAAAGAAAATAGCAACGGTTTAGGCTTGTATATCGTAAAAAAATATTCTATTTAACTACGGAATAAAATACAAAGTAGAGAAAAGTGAAATAGGAATTGTATTTTTTTGATAGAGCTATCAGGCAATATGGATAAGTAAATTTTTGTTTTAAAATATAAAGTGAAAATTATACAAAAAGCAGACATTTTAGTCTGCTTTTTATTGTGCGTAAGCTTCGTTTATATTTTTCATCATTTTGTTTTAATAATTTTTCTTATCACTAAATAGCAACAGATATTTGCTGTGGCTGTCAATGCCCATGAAATCGGATAAGAAATATAAAGTGATTCTTGAGTTCTATAAATTTGAAATATAGTAAATATCCAAATTACTCTAAACAGACAAACTCCCGTCAATGAAACAATCATTGGAAAAATGGAATAGCCCATACCTCTTAATGATCCAACTGTTACATCCATAAGTCCACATAGTAGGTAAGTCGCTGAAATAATTTTCATTCTATTAAGTCCATACATAATAACCTCTGGTTTGTCAGTGAATATTCCAAGTAGAATATTTCCAAAGCATATGCACCAACCCCAAGCACAAATCCTACTACTGTAACAATTCCAAGACCTTGCAGCAGTATTTTTATCTAGTCTATGATATTTTTTTGCACCCATATTTTGACTTGTAAAGCTTAGGGTGGATTGGTAAAATGCATTCATTGACATATATACAAAGCTTTCAATATTAATAGCTGCTGTATTTCCTGCTATTACAAGGCTTCCAAATGTATTTATTGAAGATTGTATTAAAACATTTGAGATACCAAATACGATACCTTGAAGACCAGCAGGAAGTCCTATTCTTAAAATATTTTTTTAACTTTATCTCTTTTGTAGTTTAATTTTTTGAAATCCAAAATGCATATATCCAACACTGTTTTTTTCAAAAATTTAATTAGCATAAATGCTGATACATATTGAGAAATTATTGTTGCTATAGCAACACCTGCAACACTCATATCTAATACTATAACGAAAAATAAATTTAATATTACATTTAAAAATTCCTGATTTAATTAAAAAGAAAAAGCGGTCTTTTTGTATCTCCAATAGAACGTAAAAAAGAGCTGCTCCAAAATTATAAAGGGCTGCAGCGGGCTTCCTAAGAATATAATTTCTACATAAAGTGCTGATAAGTTAATGATTTCATCAGGAGTTCCCATAAGATGTAGCATTGGCTTTGAAACTAAAATACCTACAAAGAGTAAAATAGTTCCAGAAATAAGAGCAAGACCAATTGCGTTATGAACAGTATCTGAAGCATTTTCATAATCTCTAGCGCCACAATATTTTCCCCATAACTACACTTATTCCCATTGAAATTCCAAATTAACAAACTAATAAGCAAATTAATTAGAGATGAAGTAGCTCCAACTGCTGCAAGAGCAGAACTCCTGAAAACGCCCAACAACTATTACATCTACTGTATTAAAGTAATTGAAAAACACTTGTAAAAAAATAATAGGAATTGAGAATAGTATCATTTTTTTCAAGGTTTTTCCATTTATCATATCAACTTCATTGCTTTTTACCATTATATCCTCCAAAAATATTTAAAAATAACATCATATTTAAAAATAATATCATATATTCAAAAAGTTTTTGTAATAAAAATATTCCTAAGTCTTTATTTGAAAAATAAATGACTATAGGAATATTCATATGTGATGTAAATACTTTTTAATTAAATTTTCTATCATACAATAATGACGCATTTAGAATTAGCAAGTATTGAGCCAAGATTGTGCGCTATTGCACCAAAAACTGATTAAACACTCCAAGAACTGATAAGATTACAGCTACTAAGTTGATTAGAAGTGAAATTATAATATTGAATTTTATAGTTTTTACAGTGGCATTGGCAAGTTTTTTAGATAAACTATTTTTGAAACATCATTTCCCATTAGTACAATATCTGCACTTTCTACTGAAATATCACTACCTGTTTTTTTCCCATAGCTACAGAAACATCTGTAATTTTTATGGCTTTTTACTGAGTTATTATCAGAGAAAAAATTATAATAAAAATAACAGTTCAAGAAATTATTGATAGAGCTAATATAGGTAGAAGTACTTTTTACTCTCATTTTTGAAACAAAGGATGATTTGTTAAAAAGAGATTTGTAGAGAATTGTTTGATCTTATATTTTTCAAATGACTTAAATAGAGAATGTTCAAAAAGTTTTTGAAAAATTCAAAGAAAAATCCTAAAATTTTTAATTACACACATACTTTATCATTTAAAGGAAAATAGGGAAAAGATAGTAAAAAGTTTTAAGTTGTGAGAGTAATGAGCATTTTTTTAGAATATTTTTAAAAAGTATATCTATAAGATTATTGATGAGTATATTTTTATTGAAAAATAAAGATGAAAAATACGAAAAATTCTTGAAAAATCATATTTGTTCTACTTTTGTAGAAACAGTAAAATGGTGGATAGGTAATAAAATGGAGGAGAGTCCAGAAGAAATTTCAGATTATTTCTTTAGAGTTATTGATCCGTTAATCTAAATATTAGAAATAAAAAGTGTAGATATTATCTACACTTTTTAAGTTGAATTGTTATGACTTATAAGTCTTAGAATGCAGGAACAACAGCTCCATTGTAAGTTTTGTTTATAAATTCTTTAACTTTTTCGCTTTGTAATGCTTTTTTAAAACTTTTTTTATAAGTTTCGTTGTTTTTCATCACCAGTTCTAACTGCTAAGAAGTTTTGCATATGGTGAATCTTTTCCTTCTACTAATTTTTGCATCTTTAGTAGGGTTAAGACCAGCTTCAATTGCATAGTTTCCGTTAATTACAGCACCATCAAAATCTTTGATAACTCTTGGTAATTGAGCAGCTTCAACTTCTGTAAATTGAATGTTCTTTGGATTTTCAGCTATATCTTTAACACTTGATAAAATGTTAGTGTTGTCTTTTAATTTAATGATTCCGTTTTTATCAAGTAAGATTAATGCTCTTTGCTCCGTTTGATGGGTCATTTGGAATAGCAATTTTAGCGCCATCTTTAATTTCAGATTGTCCATTTAAGTATAATCCCATTGGTTCAACGTGAACATTTCCAAGTGGTGAAATTTTAGTTCCTTTTTCTTCATTGAATTTGTCTAAATAAGGTTTATGTTGGAAGAAGTTAATATCTAATTCTTTTCCATCTAACGCTAAGTTAGGTTGAACATAATCAGTGAAAGTAACAATTTCAAGTTTAATTCCTTCTTTTTCTAAATCTTCTTTAACTAATTCAACTAATTTTTGATGAGGTTCTGGTGATACACCAATTTTTACAACCTTAGTTTCTACTTTTTCTTCTTTCTTTTTCTGAAGATTTGTTATCTGAGCTCTTTGTTCTACATGCTGTTGTTAAAACAACAACTAAGCCTAATGCTAATGCTAATAATTTCTTTTTCATATTTTTTCTCTCCTATATACTTATTTTTGTTAATTCTTTGGAAATATAATTTCCTAAAAGTTGAATAATTTGAACTAATAATATTATAATGACAACTGGACTGTCATTTGTACATAATCAAATCTGTGATAACTGTAAGTGAGTAGCTAAGTCTCCAAGACCTTGAGCACCTACAGTTCCCTGCCATAGCTGAATATCCAATTAAGTTTATAACTGTTAAAGTAATTCCATTTACTAAAGTTGGTAAAAGCTTCAGAAAGCATTACTTTAATAATTTCTCTATCGCTTGAACTGATTGAAATGCTTTGCTTCTAAAGTTCCGTAATCAACTTCTTTTTAAAGCATTTTCAAAAATTCTTGCAACAAATGGTATTGCTGAAACTGTTAATGGGATAATAGCAGCAGTTGGACCAGTCATTTTGTTTATTAATGCTTTTGATATTGGTAAAATATAAATTATTAAAAATTAAAAATGGGACTGATCTAAAAAGATTTTACAAAAAGCTTAAAACTGAATAAACAAATTTATTTCTCTTTATTCCATTTTTATCTGTAACTACCAATACAATTCCTAAAAACCACCAATAATAGTTGAAAATAGTGATGAAAAGAACACCATGTAAATTGTTTGAAATGTTGCTTTTTAATAATGAATTCGACATTTTAATTCTACCTCCTCAACTAATATTTTTTCTCTTCAAGGAAGCTTTTAACTCATCAACTTTTGTCTTTTTCAAAAACTTCTACAATTAAATGACCAACTTTTTCCTTCTTTTTATCTTGTCGATATTTCCACTTATTATATTTATATCAATGTTTTTGTTCATAAGTCTGGAAATGACGGGACTTGTTGTAGTGTCTTTGGTAAAAACCAAGTCTTAGAATAGAACCAGGATAATCTTGTTCTGCAATCTACATAATCTTCAAATTGTGGTAGAGTTTCAATAAATTTCTTTGTTGTCGCAGTTTTTGGTGAAGTGAAAAGTTCTAAAACTGTATTTTGTTCAATTATTTTTCCGTCTTCTATAACTGCCGCTCTATCACAAACTGATTTAACAACTTCCATTTGGTGAGTTATTAAAACAATTGTAAGATTAAATTCATCTCTGATTTTTTAAAAAGCAATTCCAAAATAGATTTTGTACTTTTGAGGGTCTAGTGCCGAAGTGGCTTCATCACAAAGTAAAAATTTTTGGTTGGACCGCTAAAGCTCTAGCTATTGCTACTCTTTGTTTTTGTCCTCCGAAAGATTTGCAGGATATTCATGGATTTTATCGCTCTGTTAACATACTCTAAAAGAGTTTTAACTCTTTTATCGATATCTTTTTCTTCCATTTGTTTATTTTCAATGGATAAGCTGATATTATCATAAACACTTTTTGATAAAAAGGTTAAAAGATTGAAATATCATTGCCATGTTTTTCTTGCCTCTTTCAGCTCTTTTTATTCATTGTAACAATATCTTTACCGTCTATAAAAATATTACCTTCGGTGGGAGATTCAGTCGGTTATCACATCTAATTAAAGATGATTTACCAGCACCACTCATACCGATAATACCAAAAATTTCTCCTTTTTGACTTCTAAACTAATATTATTAACAGCTTTTTAATCCATTGTCATAAACTTTGACTAAATTTTCAATTTTTATCATACAAACCTCCTTCTAATATTTTCGAATCTAATACTTTTTAGATATATATCTCTGATAAGAGATTCTGAAAATTTCTTATCTTCCGAATAATTCGCTGGAATTAGCACCTTATTATAAAACAGGTTGCTGGGCTTCACAGGGCCAGTCCCTCCGCCTCTCTGGATAAGTGTTATTTTAATATTGTTGCTAAATTATAGCATAACAAAAATTTAATGTCAACACTAAAAATTGTTATTTTTAAGATTAAAAATGGTTATTTATTAGTCAATTTATTACCCAATATTTGAGAAGTTAATAAATTATGCTAAAATAAATATAAGAATTTTTTAGAATTTTTTAAAGGAGAGAGACAATGAAGTGTATAATGTTCTGATATGGATGGTACATTGATTGACTCCATTGGAGGATGGTTTGGGAGCTGTTCATATTTTCTTAAAGATGTGAATTTAGAAGAAACTGAAGAATTAAAAGAGATGTTCAAAGGAAAAACTTTTATGCTAGAGGAATTGCTATAAAAGAATATTACAATCTTGATTTAACAGCAGATGAAATATATGCAAAGAATTTAAAATATGTAAAAGAAGGTTATGATGATATTTATGAGCCAAAAGAAAATGTAATTGAAGCATTAGATTATTTAAAAGAAAAGGGATATAGATTTCTTTTAAATACTGCTACAAATATTGGACTTTGTAGAAATTGTCTTGAAAAGAACAGGACTTATAAAGTATTTTGACTATATTCAAACTTGTGACGATTGTGGATATTTAAAAGATGATGTAAGATATTATGATTGGGCGATTAAAAAAAGCATAATGAAGAAGTTGATGACATTATTTTCTTTGATGATACACAAGCTCCTTTAAATACTGCAAAGAAAAAGGGAATTAAAACAGTTTTAGTTTATGATTCTCTAACAAATGGGGAATATTTTTGATACAACAACAGAATTTGACTATAAAATGGATACAATTTCTGTTGAAAAATTTGAAAAATTGGACTTTTAAAAAGAGGAGATTCAAAATAGAATCTCCTCTTTTTTAATTTATAAATTATTTTAAATAATTTTCAAACCAATCAAATATTTCTTTTTAATCTTCTTATTCTATGCATTGGCTTTCCACTTCTAGATAATTCATGATTTTTCACCTTTGAACATAACAAGTCTTGCTGGTACGTCATGATATTTTAATGCAGAGAACATTTGAATACCTTCAGGAACCCAACATCTATAATCTTCATCAGAATGTATGAAAAAGCGTTGGTGTTTTAGCTTTATTTGCATATTTTTAATGGAGAATGATACCACATTTTATCATAATTATTCCATGGAGTTGTAGAAATTTGATCATCAATGAAATAATATCCGATATCTGTAAGTAGGAATTCTGTAGTCATATTCGCTATTGAACGTTGAGAACAAGCAGCTTTAAATCTATTTGTATGTCCAATTGCCCAATTAGTCATAAAACCACCGTAACTTCCACCCATAATTGCAAGACTTTCTTCGTCAAGTGCAGGGTATTTTTTAATAACAGCATCTGTAAATTTCATTAAGTCGTCAAAATCAATTTCTCCATATTTTCCACGAATATCAGCAAATTCTTTTCCTCTACCATCTGATCCTCTCGGATTAGTAAAGAATACAAAATATCCATTATTTGCTAGAAATTGCATTTCGTGATGGAATACTTTTCCAAAAACAGTTTTAGGACCTCCGTGCACATGAAGAACACCTGGATATTTTTTATCTGGGTCATAATCTGTAGGTTTCATAACATATCCGATAAAACCAATTCCATCATTAGTAAAAATTAATTTCTTCAACTTCTGAAAGAGTATAATCTGATGTATCGTTATGGAATGAAATTCTATTTTCTGATTCTGTAGTTATTTCATATATATCTTGTAAATTAGAATCTTTTAAAGCTATTGCATAAATTTTTCCGTCTTTGAAACGTCAAAACAGTCAATAGATCCAGATTTTTCATTTAATCTTTCAAGATTTTCCGTTCTTGTCAATCTTATATAGATAAGCACTGTTTACTTCAGTATTTATGAAATACATAAATCCATCTTTTAACTAAAAGTGCTTTTTCCGCCGGTTAACTCATATCTGTTCCAACAGAATTATGCATACACATATCAAAAATTATCATTTACTATCTTTTCAAAGGACTTACTTTCGATATTTATAATATAGATATTTGAATTTTCGTTTAATCCATATTCTTTCATATCTGTTGCTATAGTTATAATATTTCTGAATCAATGAAATTTTACATATTCAAAAAGAATAGTCTTTTGCTAAAACTTCAACAGCCTTAGTTTTTAATATCTAAAAACCCTAACTTCAGTTACAAGTGGCATTTTTTTCCAACATAAGAGTTTTGCGATAAAAACTGCTTTTTGTCTTATCTTCATTTAATTGAAGACAATAATTATCAGTAATATCATCAGTTAATGGAATAAATTCAGAAGTTTTTATTGAAAAAGATAAAGTCTGCTTCTATTTTCGTTAGTAAAAACCTACATTATTTCCCCAGAAAGGAATTTCAGTAGCAACTAGATAATCCTTAGAATCATCATATAATTTTTTCTTTATTTTCATCTTTTTAGCTTTTTTCTATTTTTCCAATTCCTTTGTCCTGTTGAAATTAGCTAAAACTAAAAATTCATCTTCATTAATTTGTTTTATTGCATTTACTAAAGCAGGAATAGTAAAGTCTCAAAAACAGCTTTCGCCACCGAAAGAAGAAATTTTATAAAATTTAGTTACTTGAATCTTCTTTTTGTCTTCTCTATCACTGGCAAAAAGAATAGAACCGTCTAAAAGCTCGATAAAAGAACTTTCCTTAGCGCCATTAGTAAAAACAATTGTATTTTTAGTTTCTAAATCCATTTTATAAATTCTGTGTTCATAAGAATTTTTTTCTAAATTCATTAGAAACAGTATAGAATAGATTTTCATCTTTACTTAAATGTAAATTACCTAAAAATTTAAAGTTTTTAAATTCATCAATTTTTATACTTTTCTATATTGCCTCCTTGAACTAAATTCACAAAGATTTATATTAATTAAATTATTCTAATGTATAATCTTTTGTAATTTGATTATACTACAAAAACAAAATTACAAAAAAATAAATTTTGGTAAACTCTAGTTATAGGATATAATATTTATATTAAATGAAACTTAAAAAAATAGAGAAATTTATGGAAATTAGAAAATTAATATATAAAGATGCTAAAGAATTTTATGATTGTTAATTAGGTTCTTTGTTAAATGTTGGAGTGAGTTGATTTTCAACCCACCTTTTTTATGATTTTTATAGTTTTATATTACTAATATAATTGGCACAGCATTTATTCGACAAATCTTATTGTGTCTCTTAACAAAGAAATCAAACGTCAAACGAAAAAGAAGGTTCTTTTTCCTAACGAGGAGGCTTTGGAACATTACTTAGTTACTTTGTTTGAAGATTATAATTTCAATTAAAGTCAACGAATCCATAAAGGATTTGACCAATGTTCTGACACACTTGAAAGCTTATTTGATCAACACTCCGTAACTCTACTTGAGTGTTTACACATAATTATTGACAGTATCTTTTCCTTTTGATATAATAAGGCATTAGGAGGTGTTATATGTCTAAACAAAAAATTAATCAATTTGTCGGATCTATTGGAGCTTTTATTGGAATCCTTGTCTTTGTTGCATATATTCCACAAATTATCGCTAACTTACAAGGAGAAAAAGCTCAACCATTCCAACCACTATTCGCAGCAGTTTCTTGTTTAATTTGGGTAACCTATGGTTGGACAAAAGAACCCTAAAAAGACTGGATTCTCATAATTCCCTAATGCAGCGGGAGTGATATTAGGCGGTTTAACTTTTATTACTTTTATAAAAATTATATAAACAAAACCAGCAACTTCATAAAAATGCTGGTTTTTCTGCTATTTGCAAGCTATTATATTGTTGGTTCTTTGACAAATGTTGAGTGGGTTGATTTTCAACTCACCTTTTTATTATTCAATAGAAAGTAAAATGAACAAAAACTTTTTTAAAAATATTTGACTAAAAATAATAGTATATAATATCATTTTAAATGATATTAAAAATTGATATATCAAAAAAATATATTGAGGATTATATGAAGAAAAAAATTTCAGCAGTTGTTTTAAGTCTTTCTATGTGTTTAATTCCTATCAGTCAGATGCGAGTTTTAAATGCGAAAAATGTATAATCTTTTGCAATTTGATTACACTACAAAAGCAAAAAAATTACAAAAAAATAAATTTTGGTAAACTCTAATTTTATGATAAAATATTTATATTAAAATGAAATTTTTAAAAATGGAGGAATTTATGGTAATTAGAAAAATTAATATATACAGATGCTAAAGAATTTTATGGTTGTTTAAAAATTATTGACAGCGAAACTGATTTTATGATGTTTGAACCTGACGAAAGAGTTTGGAATGAGGAAAAAAATATCAAAAATTTAAAAAGATGAAAACAATCTAGTTTTTGGGCGTGATTGATGATGAAAAATAGTAGGATTTTTAACTGCTCAAAGAGGAGTTTTTAGAAGAATAAGACATACTGCTTATATAGTAATTGGAATTCATTATTGTAATAGAAAAAAATAGGAACGAAATTATTTCAAATGTTAGATGATTGGGCATTACAAAACAAAATTGTAAGATTAGAATTAACGGTAGTATGTGAAAAATAAGAGCGCTATAAGACTTTTATGAAAAAGTGGATTTTCTATTGAGGGAACAAAGAAAAAGACAATGTATGTGGATGGAAAAATATATTGATGAATATATGATGTCAAAAATATTTTTAATGGAGTGAATATGAAGATTGGATTGGTTTCTTACGAATTTAAAAACGGAAAAAAATTGAATATAATATTAAAAATAGAAAAAGGCGATTATCTCTGCTAATGGGAATGCTGATTTACTTTGTTTTGGAGAAACTTTTTACAAGGTTTTGATTCTCTTCTTGGAATTATGAAATAGATAAAGACATTGCAATTACAAAAGATTCTGTTATAATGGAAGATTTAAAAATCTTAGTGAAAAAAATACAATATTGATCTTGGTGTCGGATATATTGAAAGAGAAAAGAGCAGATTTATTCTTCTTTTGTAGTAATTGAAAAGGGAAAAGTAATTCATAACTATAGAAGAATAACTAAAAATTGGAAAGAATATTCAATTACAGATGAACATTATTGCGAGGGGAAAACCTCAGATACATTTATCTATAAAAATAGAGAGTTTAAAATTGCTCTATGTGGCGATATGTGGATTTGCCCTGAAAAGTTTGAAACAAATGGAATTTTACTTTGGCCTGTTTATTGTAATTTTTACAAATGATGAATGGGAAAAATACTGAACAATATGATTATGCTAATCAATCCAAATTAGCATCGGAAAATGTACTTTTAGTAAATTCAGTTACAAAAGATGAGCCGATAAGCGTTGGTGGGGCATATTATTTTTAAAAAAACGGAAAAATCGAAAAAGAGTTTAGAATTAAATAAAGAAGATATTTTATTTGTTGAAATTTTTAAATGTTAAAACAGCAATTCAAATTGATTTGCTGTTTTTCTTTATTAAAATTAAATTTACAACTCATTTATTTATAACTTCAAATATGGTATAATATTAGTAACTTTATGCATTTGTAAAAGGTTATATTGTTTATTAAAAACAGTATTATTTGTAAGATAATTAATGAATAGAAATTCATTTAAAGATATAGTAGAAATAGAGGTTTAGTATGGAAGATAGAAAAATTTGTAATATATTATTTTTAAGTATGGTAATGATAATATTTCCTATTATAAATTTATTAAGTTTTTGTGCCAATGGTAATTTTTGTATAAAAAAATCAAATTTTAGAATATACCTTCTATCAGTTGCAATGTATTCGATTTTTGCTTTAATGATTTTTAGGAAGTTTTACCGCATTCATTCCCTGTAATTATTTCTTTTTATTATGATTAAAGGACTTGATAATGGTGTAGATGGATATAAAAATTATGCTTGAAGTGCGGTTGCTATGGCAATGCTTCTAGTAAGTGATTTTTATACTTTTTAGAATTAAATGCTAATTCATACGAAACTTTTGTAAAATATTTGGGAGAATTTTTAGAAAAATTTTAAATCTCTATAAAGAAGTTTTTAAGTATAACCAGTGTAGAATCTTTTTATTGAGGCAATGAAGAAAATTTACCCTGCAATTTCATTTGAATGTCATATGTTTTTTGTGCATTAGGGTATTCTATTTTTATCAAAAAGATTTACAAATTAAATAGAGATTCAGATGATTATGTTGTAGCATACAGTTCTAAATATCTAACATTTATTACAATTATTTCAATAGTGATTTTTATTGCAAGCATCTTTGATTTTGAAGGAAAATATCAAGTGACTATATATAATATAATGATGATGTTTGTTGAAATTATGGTAATTCAAGGCTTTTATAAAATTTAATACATTTTTGAAGTCTAGAAATAGTACTTTTTTGTCAAATCTAATTACTTTTATTTCAATATTTTTTTACTTTCTTATATTTATTATATTTTTATATACGGTATTGTGTGTACTATTAGGAGAGGTGTGAAATGGGAAAGAAAAATAATTAAATTTTCAGATTTTTATATTGTATTTTTTTGTTTATGTTTTTAATTTCGGCATTTGTACTTTTATTTTCAATTTGTTTTTTTGGTTTAATATCTTTTTACTAACTTTTTATTACCTTAATTTTTAGTTTTATACTATGTAAAGGCAAAAATGTAGAATACGAAGAAGATGTAAAGAAGTATAGAGATTCACTTGATAATATTGCAAGTGAAGTGGTGTATAAAATGCCATTTCCTGTTGCTGTTCTTAATAATAAAGGCAGAGTAAAATGGTATAGTCCGGAATTTTCTGAACTTTTTTTCAGGAGATGATATTATTGGAATTGATATTAATTCAGAAATTTCAAATTTTCGATATTTCAGAAGCCTTTAAAAATCAGGTTCTGGAAAAAGTTAATTGGGTAACTAATAAATTTAATTTTTGTAGTTTATTATAATGTTGTAAAAGATAAAGATAATGGCGATGTTAACACTGTTATCTATTTGATAGATAATTTAGAGTTTTCAAAAACTTCAAGAAAAATATGAAGATGATGCTCTAAATACTATGTTGGTTTATATAGACAATTATGAAGATGTTCGTAGTAGTATAGATGATGATTTTTAAAACAATACTACTTGCTGAAATGGATAAAATTATTATAAGTTATTTCGTAAACTATGGTGCGCTTATTAGAAAATATGATACTGGCAAGTATATTGTAGTAACGTCAAATTCAATTTTTAAAAAAAGATTAAAGCTGATAAATTTAGAATTATTGAAAAATTGAAAAATAGAAATATCTGGAAATATAGTGCCAACTTTGAGTATTGGTGTTGGTCTTAGTGGAAATAATCCTTTTGAAAAATATAAAGAAGCTCAAACTGCTCTTTGATATGGCATTAGGTCGTGGTGGAGCTCAAATTGTGTTTAAAAACGGAGAAGATTTAGAATTTTATGGTGGGAAAAACAGTAAAGGTGTTGAAAGAAATAAAGTTAAAGCAAGAGTTATTTCTCAAGCCCTTGAAACTATAATTAGAGAAGCTTCAGAAGTTTTTGTAATGGGGCATAAAAATCCGGATATGGACTGTTTTGGAGCTGGACTTGGAGTTATGGCAATCTGTAAAGAACTAAAAAAAGATTGTTATATGGTTTTTAGAAGATGTTCCAGTTACAATAAAAAATGTATATGATAGGATAAGAGTTGGAGAACCTGAATATATAAATAAGATGATTTCTCCTGAAAAAGCTTATGATATTTGTAAGGATACAAGTGTTGTAATTCTAGTTGATAATTCTAGAAAACTTTCAACAGAAGCGCCATATCTATTAGATGTTACTCAAAAATTGTAGTAATAGATCATCATAGAATAGGTAAAGATTTTGTTGAAAATGCAATGCTTACTTATCTTGAACCATATGCATCATCTGCTTGTGAGCTTGTAACAGAAATAATATACTATATGTTTGAAAAAGCTCATTTAGATAAATTGATAGCAGAGGCATTAATAGCAGGAATTACAGTTGATACAAAGAATTTCTACTATCAAACAGGAGTAAGAACATTTGAAATGGCTTCATTCTTGAAACGTTTTGGAGCTGATAGTATTGCTGTTAAACATCTTTTCAAAGATAATTTCAATACAATTAAGTTAAAATCAAATGTTTTATCTCATGCAATTTCATATAGAAATTATATAGGTATCGGAGTTTTTCCAGAAGAAATTGATGAATCCATGTTAATTGCTGCACAAGCTGCAGATGATTTACTTGGAGTTTTAGATATAGAATGTAGTTTTGTTTTTAACAATTGTTTCAGGGCAAATCCATATTAGTGGAAGAAGTTTAGGTAAAATCTCAGTACAATTAATATTAGAAAAAAATTGGTGGAGGTGGACATTACACTTTGCTGGTGCAAGACTTGATTGTACAATGGATGAAGCAATTGAAAAATTGAAAAAGCAATTGATGACTATTTATTGGAGGAAAATATAGATGAAAGTAATTTTAATTAAAGATGTAAAGAGCTTTGGGAAAGGGAGAACTTGTTAATGCTAAGACAGGATATGCAAGAAACTTCTTAATTCCAAAATGGTTTAGCAAAAAGAAGCTACTAAGGAAAAATCTTGAAATTTGGGAAAAAGAACAAGCTGAATTAAAGAGAATTGAAGCTGAAAATATAAAAAAATGCAAAAAGAATTAAAAGATGTTTTTAGAAAATTTAGAAGTTGTTATTAAAACTAAAACTGGAAATGGAGATAAACTATTCGGTTCAATAACTTCTCAAGACATTAGTGATGCTTTGAAAAACAACATAAAATTGAAATTGATAAAAAGAAAAAAATAGAATTAAAGGAAAATATAAAATCACTTTGTACTTTGACAGTGCCAGTAAGAGTTTATCCAGAAATTTTTAGCATCTGTTAAGGTTTCTATTGAAAAGGAGTAATTTATGCACGATATTTACGACTTAGAAGCTGAAAAATGCGTCTTGTCGATAATGATTACAGATCAAACTAAAAGAGAATTTGTTTTTGAAAAATTAAAGAGAAAAAGATTTCTATTTAGGTTGGCATAAAGATATATTTAGTGCAATCTTGGAATTATCAAGAGAGAATAATAATGTAGATCCTTTTAACAGTAGTAAATAAAATGGAACAAATGGGCTTTGATACTGAATCAAATAATGGTATTGGAGGAGTTGTTGAAATTGTTAATACAGTAGCTTTTTCATCAAATATTGAAAGCTATTGTAGAATTGTTAAGGATAAGTCAGATACTAGAAAATTTACTTTTTATAATTGATAATATTAAGAATAGAGCATATAAAAAAATGAGGACTATGGAGATGTTTTAAAAATCTATTGAAGAACAAATTTTTGATTTATCTCAAAATGAAAATAGATCTGGACTGACTCATGTTAAAAGATACACTTGAAGAACTTATAAATATACTTGATGAAAGAAGTAAAAACAAAGGTTCATTAACAGGTATTCCTACAGGTTTTAGAGACTTAGATAGGATATTACTTGGAATGCAAAGAAAAGATTTGATTTTACTTGCAGCAAGACCGTCTGTAGGAAAAACTGCTTTTGGCTGTAAATATAGCTTTTAAATGCAGCAAGAAGCGATAATAGAGTTGCTATTTTTCTTTGGAAATGAGTAAAGCTCAATTAGCACAAAGAATGTTGAGTTCTCTTTCGCTTATAAATTTAAAAAAATTTGATAAGTGGAGATATAGATGAATGGGAAGATATTTTTCAAGCGAGTTCTATTATAGCTGAAAAAAATCTATTTATATTGATGATACAGCAGGGATTTCTATAACTGAGCTTAGAAGTAAGTGTAGAAGACTTAAAGCTGATGGTGGTCTTGACTTTATAATGATAGACTACTTGCAACTTATGACTTCTGAAGGAAGAAATGAAAATAGACAACAAGAAATTTCAACTATTTCAAGAAATTTAAAGGCTCTAGCAAAAGAGTTGGATGTACCCTATTTTTAGCATTAAGTCAGTTATCTCGTGATAGTGAAAAGAGTGGCAGAAAGCCAAGACTAAGTGATCTTAGAGAATCGGGAGCTATCGAACAAGATGCTGACGTTGTAATATTGCTTTTCAGAGAAGATTATCAAAATGAAGAAGCTGAAGTGAAAAATCAAATTGAATTGATTATTGCAAAGCATAGAAATGGTGAAACAGGAAGCGTTGAACTAAACTTTATCAAAGAGTGTACAAGATTTATAGACCTTGAAACTAATATGGATAAGGAGTTTTTCAATGGATAATTTTTTTAATTGAAGATGATGATATTAAAATTAAAAATTTGAAAAATGATTTAAAAAAACTTTAAGAATTTCTCCATATGATGATATTTTGCTTACAGATTATAATCTTTGTTTTTGAAAGAGTCTGAAATAAAGAAATGGGAAAAGAAAATTAAGTCAAAAAGAATAATTATTTTGTAATATTCTTAAATGAAATTATGATTGGATATATTGGAATTAGTAGGATTAGTTTTTTTAAATAGCAATTATGAATTGTCTTTGTCTTTAGATGAAAAATACTGTTCTAAAGGATATGGTTTTTAAATCACTTAGACTATTTTTAGAATACTATTTTGAAAATTTTGATAAATATTCTATTTGGCTAAATGTAAATGCTTTTAATCAAAGAGCAATAAAATTATATGAAAAATTGGATTTGAAAAATAAGCGAGTTTTTTGGAGATTTTGAAGTTCAAAAATGCAAAAATTAAAAAGATATGAAGAAACTAAGGAATATTTTTGAAGAAAAATAATATAATTTATTCCAAAAATTTTCACAATGAAATTAGATAGATTAAGATTTTTTTAGAAAGGTGGGATAGGAGTGGAAATAAGTTTTAAAAAGTCAATAATTCAGCCTGGAGTAACTCCTATTGAGAATATGTTTTTAGATAACTACTTGCCAATCGTAGATGAGATTTCTAAAAGTTTATTTATTTTTATATAAAAGACTTTTTGGCTCATATAAGAGTGAATTGACAATGGAATGTATAGCGAAGGAACTTAGATTTTCCGAAGTTCAAGTTATGAATGCGCTTAAATACTGGAAAAACAATGAACTTCTAGATTTTTCTTTAGATGGAAATGGAAAAGTTGAAAGAATTGAATTTGTTAATAATTTTGCTCTTTTATGCAGGTGGAATCTATGATAATAATGTAGAAGAAAAAGAAAAGAAAAAGCTGTTGATAGATAATAAGGAATATTATAATAAAATTGAAAAGATAACAGGTTTAACTTTTTAAAGCCTCATGAAATATCAGAAATTATGGCACATATAGAGTGAAACTGGTCATGGAATGGACTTAGTTTATAAGGCCTATGAATATGCAAATAGTACTGGTAAAAAGTATGTCTGCAAAAATATATTATAGGAATTTTTTAAGAGCTTGGAAGAGAGATAATAATATTTTAACGGTTGAAGATTTACAAAAATTATTTTTGAAAAACAAAGATAAGAACAAAATAAAAAGATATAGCAAAAATACAAAAAAATATATAGAAAAAGAACATATCTTAACAGATGATGAAAAATAGAAAAACTCAAAAATAACAATTCGGCAACATCAGAATTACTTGATAGGTATTAATTATGAATTTAGATGAATTAGTTTTAAAAAGTCTTGGAAAAAGACCATTAATTAGAGAGAAAATAAAAGAAAGAAGAAGAGAAGAAGTTTATTCTTCGATTGAAAATATTGAAAATTTAATATTGAATAGAGATAAATTAGCAACTAAAATTATGAGATCTAAGTTGTCGAATATTGACTGTTCAGATGATTTAAAAAGAATTTAAAAAAACTGCAAAATAGTATTGATGAATTACTTTTAAAAAAATGGCTTTTTCAAAAATTATCTAAGTAATTATTTTTGTTTTGCGAAAAATGTAAAGATACAGGATATTTTAATGGGACTGTTTGCAGTTGTATAATGCATGACTTAGTTGAAGATAGAGTTTTTAGAAAGTGGTTTTTCAAATAAGAAAAGAGAGCAAAGTTTTGACAATTTTTGATTTTTTTCACTTTTTGAAGGTAATTTTGAACATGCTAATAGACTGGTAAATTCCAGAGAATATATTGAAAAACTTATAAATTTTTTTCAAAAGATTATTGTGATGAGTTCAAAAATAAAGACTATGGACTATTCTTTTTGGAAAAAGTGGTGCAGGAAAGACATATTTTTCTTCGGCAATGGTAAACTACATGTTGGATAGGGGAAAAAGAGCTTGTTTTATAACTGCAACTGAGTTTTTTGAACTTATGGCAAATTATAGTTATAGTTTTTATAGGGATAAAAAGAATTACAAGACAGAATTGATTTTTGTAAGAAATGTTGATTTTCTAGTGCTTGATGATCTTGGAAATGAAATATCGAATAAAAACAATAATAGTTTTTAAGCTCACTTTTGGATTATAGAATTGAAAAAGGATTAAATACAGTTATAAGTTCAAATCTTTCAGAATACGACTTAGCTGAATACTATGATTCTAGAGTAGCAAGTAGAATAAGGGGAAATTTCAAGTTCTTTGTTTTTCCACCTTTTGATTTAAGAGAAAAATTAGCAAAAATATTAAATTATAGGAGGTAGTTATGAAATTTAATTGGGGAAACAAAAATACAGTAAATGTAATAACTGGTGTTTTAATATTTACAATTTCAATACTTTGTTATTTTTATATTTTCAAATATGAAATCAATAATTTCATATACTACTAATATAAAATATGTATTGATGCCATTTATTTTAGGGGGATCTATTGCATATATTCTAAACTTTTTGTAAAGTTTTTCGAAAATTGCTTTTTAAAAATTTGAATTTTTCAAAAATGAAAAACAAAACTATAAGAACTTTTTCTATGTTGATTACATATTTTATGTTTTTTTGCTTTTTATAATTTTACTTTTTAAGATATATAATTCCACAGTTTTACTCAAATATTCAAATGTTTGTAGAGAGAACACCTGCTTTCATTGATTTGGGAGTAGAAAAAGCTAAGTATATGTTACAAAATGTTGAATTAAGTTCAGAGATAAGAACTTTTATAAGTGGTAAATTAACTGAATTTGCAACATATTCAACAACTATTTTTAACACAATGATTCCTTGGGTTGCAACTTTTGCAACTAGAGTAGTGTCATTGTTTTTAAATATTATTTTTAGCTATAATTATATCTGGATATTTTACTATATGATAAAGAAAACTTTTCAAGAATTTCTAAAAAGTTTATGATAGCAGTATTTCCGGACAAAGCAAATAAAGTTACTTTTTAAAATTGTAAAAAGATTTGACTCTACATTAAGATCATATATATTAGCAAAAGGAATAGGAGCTATAATAGTTGGAGTTATATTCTATATAATTTTAATGTTTATGAAGATTGATTATGCTCTTCTATTTGCATTCATACTTGGTTTTACAAATCTTATACCGTGGTTTGATGCTATCTTTGGGCTATTCCAATAGTTGTAGTATTACTTTTCACTTCAACAATTAATACTGTTTTATGGTTTATAGTTGTAGTATTAATAGTTGCAATGTTGGATGCAAATGTAATATCTCCAAGGGTTTCTGGTAAAAAGTTTAGGAATAAGCTCGTTTTGGGTTATATTCGCACTTGTACTTGGTGGTAGTTTATTTTATGTTATTGGATTTTTGCTTTCCGTTCCAGTATTTGTTGTAATTTACACAACACTTAAGGAAAGTATAGAAGATAGACTTGAAAAAGGGATATTCCACACAAAAACCCAGCTGTAGAGTTTGAAGAGAAAGAGGTTTAATTATGTTAGATATTAAGAGAATTAGAGCAAATAAAGAAGAAGTTATTGAAAGTTTAAATTCAAGATTTGGAAAATTATAATCTTGATAAAGTTATTGAACTTGATGAAAAAAGAAGAGAAATAATCTTTGAAGTTGAAAATAAAAAGCTAGACAAAACGAGGTTTCAAAAACAAGTTCCAAAAATTAAAAAGAAGGAGTAGATGTTTCCGAACTATTTAAAGAAATGAAATTACTTTCTGATGAAATTAAAGAACTTGATGTAAAAAGTAAAAAGACTTAGATGAAGAAATTAGAAAAGAACTTTTAAGTATTCCAAACACACCAAACAAAGAAATTCCTATTGGAAAAAGTGATGAAGACAATGTAGAAATCAGAAAATTTTTAGAACCTAAAAATTGATTTTGAAGTTAAAGCACATTGGGATTTAGGTGTTGATTTAGATATATTAGATTTTGAAAGAGCAGTAAAAATTTCTGGTTCAAGATTTTCAGTTTTTAAAGGAAAGGGAGCAAAACTTGAAAGAGCATTAATAAACTTCATGCTTGATTTACATAGTGAACAAGGCTATGATGAGGTTTCCGTTCCGGTTCTAATTAATAGAAATTCAATGTATGGAACAGGACAATTGCCAAAATTTGAAGAAGATATGTTCCATGTTCCTTCAAAGGATATGTTTTTAGCTCCAACAGCTGAAGTACCTGTTACAAATCTTTTATCAAATGAAATTTTAGAATTTGAAAAAGTTCCAACATATTATACAGCTTTTTACTTATTGTTTTAGACAAGAAGCTGGATCAGCTGGTAGAGATACAAGAGGTTTGATAAGAAATCACCAATTTGACAAGGTTGAAAATGGTTAAATTTGTAAATCCTGAAAATAGTTATGATGAATTAGAAAAACTTACAAATGATGCTGAAGAAATTTTAAAACTTTTAGAAATTCCTTTATAGAGTTGTTTGTTTATGTACTCAGGACATTGGTTTTTTTCAAGTGCAAAGACTTATGATATAGAAGTTTGGATGCCAAGTTATGGAAGATATGTTGAAATTTCTTCTTGTTCAAATTTTGAAGACTTCCAAGCTAGACGTGCTAATATAAGATTTAGAGATGAAGATGGAAAAGTTAAATTTGTTCATACATTGAATGGATCAGGCTTAGCAGTTGGAAGAACTTTTGCAGCTGTTTTTAGAAAAATTATCAAAGAGAAGACGGAAGTATTGAAATTCCACATGTTTTAAGAAAATATATGGGATTAGATGAAATAAGAAAGTAGGTGGATATTATGAATTTAAGAAAAACGCTACTTAGCTTAGCATTAATATTTTTCGATTTGTTTTGTGGGAACAGCAAAAGTCCCTATGCGATTTTTTTGGAATTGAAAAAGAAAACTACAGCATCTTTAATTGGAGATGCAAACTCAGGAGCTTTTATTTGTTGCTGAAAAACATAGACGAACCATTACCAATAGCAAGTATTTTCAAAAATTAATGACTTTCTTTTTAGTAAAAGAAAAGATTGCTGAAGGTAAATTTAAATTAGAAGATAAAATTAAAGTATCTGTAACTGCTAGTTCAGTAGAAGGCTCAAGTTTAGACTTAAAAAGCTGGAGAAGAAATTAGCATAAAAGACTTACTAGACGGTCTTATGATTGTTTTCAGGTAATGATGCAGCAGTTGCTCTTGCTGAAACTGTTGGAGAAACTGAAAGTAAATTTGTAACAATGATGAATGATAAGGCAAGTGAACTTGGACTTAAAAAATGCAACATTTACAAATGCTTCAGGACTTACAAAAATGGCCAAGACAATAAAATGTCAACAAGAGATATTTTTACACTTTCAAAAACTATTATAGAAAAATATCCAGAAGTTTTAGAATATGCAAAAACAACTGTTTTAGAACAACCTTCAAGAAATTTTTTAAAAAAGAGAGTACAATCCTCTAGTTGGAGAAGTTGAAGGAGTTGACGGTTTAAAAAACTGGGCATACTGACGAAGCTGGATACTGCTTAGTTTCTACAATGAAAATTAAAAAGGTGAAAAGTGAATTTAGAATTATTTCTGTTCTAATGGGAGCTAAAACTAAAGCAGATAGAGCACAATATATGAAAGATATGCTTTAACTATGCGAAACAAAAATATAGAAACTAGAAAACTTATAGATATAGAAAAATTTACTAAAAAGTAGATGTGAAATCTGCAAGTAATGGTTATGTAGAATTAGTACCTAAAGAAGATATTGAAAGAGTTTCAATGAAGGGTATTAACTATACAACTGAAGTAAATGTTGAGAAGTGAAATTACCTTTGAAAAAAAGGTGATAAAGTTGGAGAAATTCTAATTAAAAACTCTAATCGAAGTAATAGCTACAGTTGACTTAGTAGCTAAAGAAGACTATTCAAAAGCTGGACTATTAAGTAGAACTGTAAGACTTATCAAAACAATTTTTTGAAGTAGTTGAAAACAGTTTTTACCATAATTTAAATATCGTATTAAAAATCCGATAAATTATCGGATTTTTATTGTGAAACAACAAGGTTCCAGAGTACCCAATGTATCTACGATACATTTACTTTTGCTAAAAGCAAAAGTATGAGATCTTCTCAGTCGATTGTACTCAAATCAAAAGATTTGAACAATCTTTGCGTCAGACCTACTTTTGATTGTAAACAAGCAAAAGTTAGGGCTAGATTCGCGTTGGTCGAGATGACGTATAAAGGAAGTACCTTTTGTTTAAGAGCTAGACGTTAAAAAGCAAAATAAACTTCGAAAATAATTTAAAAAAAGAGATAAAAATATATAAAACAAAATAATTCATGCCAAGGGTGGGGTTATTATTGTGAAACAACTTACTAGAATTTAGATAATTTGATAAAGTCTTGTATTGAAAATTCAATGGCTTAAATGGTATAATAATATAAGGAAAATTATTTGCCAAAAATTCGGAGGATTTATGGAAACAGTTTTTAGTAAATATGTGTATGATTTACGATAGAGAAAAAGATAAAATTTTAGTTTTAGATAAAGTAAAAACATGGTTGGGAAGGACTTACTTTTGTTGGTGGACATGTTGAAGATGGAGAAGTTCTATATGATTCATGTGTTAGAGAAGTTTTTGAAGAAACTGGATTAAAAGTTAAAAATTTAAAATTAAAGGGAACTGTTACATGGGTCGCTGAGAGTAATGATACAAGAGAACTAGGTTTTTTTATATTATACAGAAGATTTTTCAGGAAGTTTAATAGAAGATAATGTTGAGGGAAAACTCTTTTGGATGGGAATTGAAGAGTTTAAAAATGCTGATGGAAAGAGCTATAGCATAGATAAAAATTTTTGATTTATATCTAAATGATGAGCATAGTGAATTGATGATTAGATGGAATAAAAATGATGAAATAGAATTGGAAGAATTCTTTTTAAAATAATAAAAATAGGAGGAAATTATGAATTTTATAAAAGGTATTATTTATACTAATTATTTTCTGCTTTTGTTTTCGGTTTCACACCAATACTTGCAAAAGCTTACTTATGATGGAGGAAATAATGCTATTACCTCTAACATTTTTAAGGGCATTGTTAGGACTACCGTTTTTATATGCGGAATGAGAAAAACCAAACTCCTATGAAGATAACAAAAAGGGAATTTCTTCATTTTATAGCACTTTCCTTTTAGGAATTGGAATTACTACAACAGCACTTTATGCATCATATAATTATATTTCTGTTGGAATGGCAACTACTATACATTTTATCTATCCTTGTGTAGTTTATTTTTATTTTGTATCTTATTTTTAAAGAAAAAGTTACTTTTTAAAAAAGATGGCTGCTCTTATTTTTCAATGATAGGTATTGTAATGTTAGTTGATGAAGTTTCAGGAGGAAGTGCTTTAGGTATATTTTTTAGCAGCATTATCAGGTGTAACTTTACAGTTTATTCCTAGTATATTTAGATAAAAAGTGGATTTTAAACATATGGATCCATTCAAATGTACTCTATATAAGTTTATTCAACATAGTTGGACTTTATGCATTAGGAAAAGTAATGGGACAACTTACTTTTTGCACTTTACACCAATGGCTTGGATACTTACAATATTAATATCATTTTTAACTTCAATTTTTGGTAATGCATTTTTACAACTTGGAGTTAAATACTGTGGAGCAACAACGGCTTCAATATTATGTACATTTGAGCTCAATTACAAGTGTAATTTTGGGTATAATGTTTCTTAACGAATCTATGACAATTTTAAAGTTATAGGTTGTGGTTTAATAATATTGGCAGTATTATTATTGTCAATAAATAGTGATGGTAGAAGGAGAAAAATAATGAGCGCATTTTTTAGCACCAATACATTTTTTTGGATGTATGATAAAAATTTTAATCGCACAAGAATTAACTTTTAAATTAGAAGAAAAGTTTTTAAATAAAAGAAGAAAGGGAAGAAGTTGAAAGTCTATTTCCAGGCTTTATATTCTAAAGATTTAGAAGAAGTAATAGACCAAAGTAATATTCATGGCTGGTTACATACAGCTGTTTCAAAATGTTGAAATAAGATTTGCATATATTGTAAAAACACTTTTAGATAGAGGTATTTCACTTGAAGAAATAAAAAAAGTTGCTTTTTGAATATGGAAAAATCTTTCTCAGAACAAGAAGTTTTCATCTTTTAAAAAGATGCTTATGAATTATTAATGGATATATTACTTGGACGGACTTCATGTGATGTTTCAATAAGTGTTACTAGAGAAGAAGAAAATGAATTAGAATTTGTTCTTTATAATGATATACACAAAACAATATTTCAATGAATTCAATTTAGAAGTTTCTTTATATCATGAAATTAGAGAAGCATTTGTTAATGGTATATTTGAAAGATATTCTTTAAAAATATAAGAACATTTCAGATAGCAATAAGTTAATCAGTAGATAAAAATGAAAATTAGAATTGACAGATTTCTTTTGCCATATGGGGATTGGCTCAAGAAGTGAAATAAAAAGTTTTTAAAAACTTGTAGAGTTAAACTAAATGGAAAGTTTGAAAAAGTCCAAATACACAGGTTGATATTGATAAAGATGAAATTTTATTTGACGATGAAATAGTAATCTATAAGGAATTTACTTATCTCATGTTGAATAAAACCTAAGGACTATATCAGTGCAACATTTGATACAAAAACTTCCTACAGTTTTAGAATTATTAGAATTTCCATACTCTAACATGGAATTATTTCCGTTGGTAGACTTGATATAGATACAACTGGATTTTTGATTTTAACAAATGATGGTAAATTTTCATACAATGTTACAAATCCTAAGAAAAAGTAAATAAAAATATTTAGTTACTTTAAGAGATGATATTTCATCAAATCAAATAGAAAGTCTTGAAAACGGAATATATTTTGAAAAAGAAGATTTTACAACTGAAAATGCAAAGGTTGAAGAAATTTTCAAAAAGAGAAATTTACTCTTACAATTTCTGAAGGAAAATTCCATCAAGTAAAAAAAGAATGTTAGAATATGTTGGAAATGAAGTTGTAGAGCTAAAAAGAGTTAGTATTGGAAATCTAAGTTTGGATGAAAAACTTGAACTTGGAGAATATCGAGAAATTACAAATACTGAATTAGAAGAAATTTTTAAATAAAGTTTTGATTATAATCAAAACTTTTTTTATTACAATTTTTGTGATAAAATAATTATAGATATTTATTTTTAGGAGTTTTTATGAAAAATTTAGAAAATATTACTAATAATCAGAGAGATGAAGATTTAAAACTACTTTTTTATAGTGTTTTTAGTAGGGATAGTAGCTGGAGGTTTTTTTCAAGTTTATATCGTTACATAATCCATGGAATAGAAGGAGTTTTAGGAGTAATAATTAATTATAGTAGAGAGTATTTATATATTTATCCACTACTTTTTGTTGCGCTTATTTTCATTTCTTTTTTAGTTTCAAAATTAAAGAAGATGTCAAAGTTTTGTGGAGGATCTGGAATACCTCAAGTTGAGGCAGAAATAAAAGGTTATATCAATCCTAATCCAGAAAAACTTTTATTTGCAAAAATTGTTGGAGGAGGCTTAACTGCTCTATCTGGTTTTTTTCAGTTGGACGTGAAGGTCCTTCAATTCAAATAGGTGCAATGAGTGGAAAAATAGTTTCAAAAAAATTAAAGAAAAACAAAACAATTGAAAAGTTTTTAATAACTTGTGGAGCAAGTGCAGGACTTGCTGCTGCATTTAATGCACCTGTTGCAGGTATTTTTATTTGCAGTTGAAGAAATTCATAGACATATTAGTAAAAAAACTTTTAGTAGTTTGTATGGCTTTCTACAATTACTGCTGATTTAGTTTCAAAAATTACTATATGGAACGGAAACTGTTTTTAATTTTAGTTTAGCTGAAAAATTACCATTGGTAAAATTATTGGACTATAATTTTTATTTGCAATAGTGCTTTCAATATTAGGAGTTTTCTATATTTTTAATGGAATTTTTTTATGAAAGTTCAAGATAGAATTAAATTAAAAACAAGAATTTAAACTTATTCCTTATTTTTGTTCTACCTTTTATTTATATTAGCTTTTTATGCCTAATTTATTAGGTGGTGGCGGTTTCTTGATGAAAGAATTACAAACTGTTGATTTTCCAATTTATATGTTAATTTTACTTTTTTTATAGTAAAATTACTATTCTCAATAATTTGTTTTAGTTCAGGAGTTCCTGGTGGGATTTTTCTTTCCAATACTTGTTTTTAGGAGCAACAATTGGAACAATTTTTCGGAAAAAAATTATAGATCCTGTTTATATAAATAGCTTTATAATTCTTGGAATGGCAGGATATTTAACAGCAATTGTTAGAGCGCCTATAACTTCAATAATTCTAATTTTTTTGAAATGACAGGAAATCTTTCATATCTATTGCCACTTTCAATAGTTTGTCTTATAACTTATTCTGTACCGAATTATTTAAAATCTCTACCTATTTATGAATATCTTTTAGAGAGATTAATGGAAAAAAAGAACATATTTCTACTTCAAAATGTGGAGAAAAATGACTATGAGTATTGTTGTCGAGCTTTGGAAGTGAAATTGAAAAATAAAAATTAAGGAAGTGAATTTCCTGATGGAATGTTAATTACAAATATCGACAGGGAATTGAAGAAATAATTCCAAATGGTGAAACTGTAATAATAAATGGTGATGTAATAAAGATTCTTGTAAATGAAAATAAATTGTTTGAAACATTTACAGAATTACAAAAAGATTTGCTAAAATAATTGAGATTAGACGATAGTCTAATCTTTTTGTAAAAAAATGTTATACTGTAAAACTTGTAAAATGGAGATTTTTGGTTTATACTATCTTGTGAAGATTTAATAAGGAGTTTTTGTATATGAAAAAGGCAATGCAAAATGTCCGAATCGATTGAACTTGCAATATTTTTTTAGCATTAAGTGGTGGACTTATGGATGCATATTCATATCTCTTAAGAGGGCAGGTTTTTGCAAATGCTCAAACTGGAAATATGTTATTACTTGGAGTTCACGCTTCTCAAGGAAATTGGGCAATGTGTTTGAAATATGTTTTTCCGATTTCTTTTTTTGCTTTTAGGAATTTTTATCGGATTTATTTAGAAAAAGATAATTTTAAATTACATTGGCGACAAAAATGCCGTTATTTTTGAGATATTTTTACTTATTTGTGTAGCTTTTTATTCCTAAAAATATGAATGAAACAGCAAATGCAATGACATCTTTCGCTTGTGGAATACAAGTTCAAAGTTTTAAAAAAAGTATGTGGAATAGATTTTTTTCTACAACAATGTGTATCGGAAATTTAAGAGGTGGAACTCATAATTTGGCAGAGTATTTTTACACAAAAAAATAAAAAGTTTTTTTAGAATATAGTTTAATGTACTTTTGGAATTATATTATGTTTTATTATTGGGGCTATTATAGGAAGTAAATTTAGCAATATTTTTAGGATTAAAAACTATTTTTGTTAAGTGCTTTTTTTGCTTATTATTTGTGTATTTATTATGTTTATAGATAGAGAAAAAGGAGAGATATTTTTGTTTAATATAGTTTTATTAGAACCAGAAATCCCTTTTCAATACTGGAGCTATTGGAAGAACTTGTGTAGCAACAGACACTAAACTACATTTAATTAAGCCATTAGGTTTTTCACTTGATGATAAAATGGTAAAGAGATCAGGACTTGACTATTGGGATAAATTAAAACTTTTTGTATATGAAAATATTGAAGATTTCTACGAAAAAAACCCTAATGCAAATATCTATTTTGCAAACCACAAAGGCGAAAAAAACTTACGATAAGGTAGATTATTCACCAAATGACTATATAATGTTTGGAAAAGAGAGTAAAAGGAATTCCAGAAGAAATTTTAGTTAAAAACGAAGAACATTGTGTAAGAATTCCTATGTGGGGAGAAATTCGTTCACTTAATCTTTTTCAAATTCTGCTTCAATAATATTATATGAAGCATTAAGACAACAAGATTTTTCAGAACTTGAAAAGTTTGGAGAATTACATAGATTACATTGGAGTGAATAATGGACGAGGAATTATATGAATTATTAAAACAAAAAGAAAAGTAGAAGCTATAAAAAGTATATTGGAAATAAATACGAAATGGATTACAAAACTTCAAAAAGATACAGTAGATAGACTGATTGAAAAGCTTGATTACTTTGAAGGAGAACTTATGAATAACAATACAAATATAAATAATGATTTTTAGCACATCAGAAATATCTGATGATGATTTATATCTTTTAATAAAAGAAAATAAAAATAGAAGCTGTAAAGTACATTAGAGATAAATATAATTTTGACTTAAAGACATCAAAAAAATATAGTTGATAGTCTAGATGTTGAATCTCCTATGATGTTTACAGAAAAATATTATTTCTGCGTCAAAAACGAATTTTTTTCTAAATATGGAAGTGGCTATAGTACCGAAAGTTATTCTTATGAAATGATTGATGGAAAACAACATTACTATGCATATAAAGACGGAGAAAAAGAGAAGTAAGTAGAACGGCAATTCCCTAGTGAAATACTGAAATATTTTTGAAAAAAAGCTGGAGAAAAGCTCAGATGAATATGAAGATAAAGAATCCAGAACAAAAATTTCTTTTTGGGGAATTGTATTAGTAGCATTAATAGTAGGAATATATTTTTACTTTAATTAAAATTTGACATATTAAAGAAATCGGATTTTTGACTTGGGATAAGTTAAAACTAAAAATAATTTATATGAACTAGAAAAATTGAAATCTACATATTATATTGGAGTAAGCAATGGACGAAGAATTATATGATTTATTAAAAACAGAAAAGAAAAAGAAGAAGCTGTAAAGTATGTTAAAAAAATAAATATGATATGGATTTTAAAGACGCAAAAAGAAACAGTTGATAAGATGACAAAAACATTGGAATTTTTTTGAAGGAAAAACCGTGGTTTATCAAAAAGAAGATTTTTCATATATGTTTAAAAATTCAATAATATCAAGGATATATGATAATGATTTATATGCACTGATAAGAGAAAATAGAAAAATTGAAGCTGTAAAAATATGTAAAAGATAAATATAATTTTGATTTAGAAACGGCAAAAACTATGGTTGATAATTTAGAGCCGATGATGTTTACAGAAAAAAAGTATTATTCCCACATCAAATTCTAATTCATCTAATTTTTGAAAGTGGTTATAGTATTGGAAACTATTCCTATAAAAATGATTGATGGAGAACAACTTTACTATACTTATAAAGACGGAGAAAAAAAGAGGTAAATAGGGTTTCAATTCCTAAAGATATACTTAAAGATTTTTGAAAAAAATCTGCAGATGAATACGAAGATAAAAAGAATAAAAAAAGAAAAAAATATTCTTTTGGGAATACTTTTTAGTAATTATAATAGCAGGAATACTTATTTACTTTTAATTAAAAATTTGACACTTTAATTTGTAAGTGATGTGAGCCTATTGAAAATGAAAATGATACAAAGACCAATACAAAGTCAGTTTGTGGTTTAATCGACATTACAGCAGACGGCTACGGTTTTTACGTTCAAATGGCTATGACTCCAGAGAGGAGGACACTTATGTTTCTCCAACTCAGATAAGGAGATTTAGACTTAGAAAAAGGGACAAAATCTTGGGATTAACGAGATATAGAAAAGAAACGGTAAAATTTTTCCACTTATCTATATAAAATGAAATAAATGATATAAAAATTTCAGATTTAAAAGCTAGAAAAGATTTTTGACGATTTAATTCCAATCTATCCAAATGAAAAATATATTTTAGAAAATAAAAAAAGATGAAGTTTCAACAAGAATAATTGACCTTTTAGTACCGATTGGAAAAGGACAAAGGGCGTTGATTGTCGCACCTCCAAAAGTAGGAAAGATAAGTTTGTTGCGTTCGATCTTAAAAGGAATAGAAGTCAATTATCCAAAGAGTAAAATTTTTGTGTTACTTGTTGACGAAAGGCCTGAAGAAGTTACAGAGATGCAAAAGATTTACAAATGCAGAAGTAATAACATCAACTTTTGATGAATTACCACAAAATCATATAAGACTTGCAGAATTTGTGCTTGAAAGAGCAAAAAGACTTGTAGAGCTTGGAGAGGACGTTGTAATTTTGGTTGACAGCATAACAAGAGTTTCAAGAGCTTACAATGTAAATACACCATCTTCTGGAAAGACACTTACAGGTAGACTTGACCCATTCTGCATTACACAAACCGAAAAAGATTTTTCGGCTCTGCCAGAAATGTTGAAAAACGGTGGAAGTTTAACTATAATTGCAACAACACTTGTAGATACTGGAAGTAAAATGGACGATATGATTTACGGAGAATTTAAAGGAACCGGAAATATGGAAATTCATTTGAGTAGAAAACTTTCTGAGTTTAGAATTTTACTTACAATAGATATTTACAAATCAGGTACGAGAAAAAGATAATTTACTTTTTAACTTAAGAAGAAATGCAAACAGCAAATCTAATTCGAAGAAAACTTTCAAACACAAACACTAACGAAATTATGGAAAACTTGGGTAAAAAAATATAAAAACCAAATACAACAAAGATTTTTGTTAAAGTTATACTAAAAACAATTTTTAAGGAGCGAATGTCCTTTTGGATATTGACTTTTTAAGATGAAGTGATATTATAAGTATATAAAAACATATAAGGGAAGTGTTATTATGAAGATAAAAACAAAAAATTTTTTTGTTTTGATTTTGCTTATACCTCTTATAATTTTTTTATTAAAAGAAAAGCCTGAGGAAAATAGAATTAGAAAACGATATTTTTGATTTTAATGCATATAATAATGTAAAAACTTAAAGTAGTTAATGATGGTTGGATTGAAATAAGTAGATATGGAATGAGTATGTGGTATTATAAAACCAATGGAAAATGTAAAAGAGGGTTGGCTTTATGATGATGACTATAAAGGTTGGTATTATTTCTACCCTCAAGGAAATGATTCGTTTATGTTTGACCCAAAGTATAATAAGTCAGAATGGTTAGCAATAAATAATAAATTGTATTGGTTTAAACTTGAGGTAGAGTTAAAAGAATTAAGTGGTTGGCAGGACTATTATGGAAAATGGATGTATCATATTCCGGGAGATTATGGAGTTGAAAGATTGTAAATATAAAATTGATGGAAAATGGTATACATTTGATTCCAATGGTTATATGATTAGTGAATCGGATAAGGAATAGATTTAATTTATGAATATCAGAAAAAGATAAAACATTAAACAAAAATAGGAAAAAGAATTTGTACATTTGTAAAATGATGTGAGACCAAAAATTAATAAAAATTTAGGAGGAAGGAATGATTATTAGATAACTATTATGAGACAGAAATTTAATAGCTTTTTAGAGCTTAGTTTTTTTGTTGCCATTTTAGTTATACATTCCTTTTTGTGTTCTTATTAGGACTCCTTTTTGAGTTGCAAGTGAATGTTAAAATGGCAATAAGTAGGTTGCCATTTTTTTGTGGCTTAAATTAGGAGGATATATGCTTAGTATAAAAATTATCAATATATTTAGTGAACGATTTAAGAACTGTAATTGAAAATTTCAGCTTTTCTTTAGAAAGTGGAATGAAAGTTTGTATAATTGGAGAAGAGGGAAATGGAAAGTCCAGCATTTTAAAAAGCGATAGTTGATGATGAGGGCTTAAAAAGAATATGCTGAAATAAGTGGAGAAATAAATAAGAAAAAAATGAAGTTATAGGATATTTACCACAGATTTTGGAAGCAAAGATTTTAGATTTTTCAACAAAGGAATATCTTGAAAACAAAATTAAAGAGGAATTTTTGACTATAATTTATTTTTATAAATTATTAAAAAGAGTTAAATTTTGATGAAAAATTTAATAAATGAAAAAGCAAAAGGATAAGTGAATTATCAGGTGGAGAAAGAATTAAATTTATTCTACTTTTGTGAACTTATGAAAAGAGCCTACTTGTCTTTTTATTGGACGAGCCTAGTAATGATTTGGATATAAATTCTATTGAATGGCTTAAGAATTTTTATAAATAGTATTGATGTTCCAATAATTTTTATTTCTCATGATGAGGATTTAATTGAAAATTGTGCAAATGTAATTATTCATATTGAACAGCTTATGAGAAAAACAAAAGCCAAAGATTTCAGTTGAAAAGTTGGATTATGAAAATTATGTTGAAAAATAGGGGAAATGCTATTGAAAGACAGGAAAAATGCAAAAAGCAAAAAAAGAAGAATTTGATAAGAAAGTAAAAATATCAGAGAGTTTATGAAAGAGTGCAACATGAGATAAGGAGTACAAAAGATGATCATGCTGGAAAAACCTTAAAGATAAAAATGCATTCTGTAAAGTCAATTGGTAGAAGGCTCGAAAAAGAAAAGAGAATTTACTTGACTTTTCCTGATTATGAAGAATCCATTTTTGTAAAATTTGATGACGCTGTTATTTATTCTTCAAAAAGGGAAATTTTGGATTTGAATTCGGAAAAACTAATTATTGGTTCTAAAGTTTTGAGTGAAAATATAGAATTAAAGGTATTTGGTGCAGATAAAATCTGTATAATCGGAGAAAAATGGAATAGGAAAGACAACTCTTTTAAAGAAAAATTTTGGAAAATATAAAGAAAAATGTAAAGATTGCCTATATGCCACAAAATTATGATGACAAGATGAATGTTGATATGAGTATTATAGATTATTTGAGTAAGACTTATGAAAAGGAAGAAACTACAAAGATTAGAACGTTTTTGGGTTCAATGAAGTTTACTGCAGATGAGATGTTTCATAATTTAAAAATCACTTTCAGGAGGACAAAAAGGCGAAAAATTTACTTTTTAAAAATGATTTTTAGAAAATCCTGAAGTTTTAATTTTAGATGAGCCTACAAGAAATTTATCTCCTTTTTTTCGTCGATAGAAATAAGAAAAATTATTAAAAATCATATAAAGGAGCAATAATTTCAGTTTCTCACGATAAAAAAATATATTAATGAGGTTTGTGATAAGGTATATAAACTTAACAAAAACGGATTTGAACTTGTAATTTAAAATTGAATGTATTGTTGCTTAAATTTTGACTTCTTTTTGTAGTTGTGGTAAAATAAATAAAAGTAAATTTAGATTTTTTTAAAAATAAAAAAACGGAGGGTATTATGAAAAATTTAAAACAATTTCTAATTTGTAGTTTAGCCTTTATTAGCATTTGCCGGTTGTTCAAAATCAAAAAGAAAAAAACCTGCTGAAACATCTACAAAAACAAGAAGAAACAAAAAGATGATAACAAGAAAAAGAAAGTGATAATTCTAATAATGCTGCTAAAGTTCAAAAAAAGAAGGCTCAACATTTGAAAAAATGAAAAAGAATGGCCTTTTAATCAAAACAGAAACATCAGTTGTTAGAATAGGTTATCATGGCAATATTGCAGGAAATGTTATACCTGGAGATTTTGTAGCAACTGTAGAAATTGAACTACCTAATGACACTTATACTAATAATAGATTTATTGTACAAAATACAAGTGATGCTATGACAGTTAGAAAACAAATTGATCCAAGTAAAGATAAAAATGCTGATCTTCTAATTAAAGATGTTGCACCTTTTAATTAAAGAAAATGAATATATATTTTCTAGCCCAGGCGGTGGCGGAGAAGGATATTTTGATATAGGAAATAAAGAAGCTAATGCTCATATTACTCACGGTATTTCAATTCACAGAACAAAAGATAAAAGTGCCTATGATTATCATCTTGGAGAAGCTCAAGAAATTCAAAAACAATTCGAAGAACATGTTACAATTCCTATTGTAGATAGTGGAGAACATAGAGCTCAATATCATATACATCTTTTGACATCCAAAAAGAAAACCGGATACTGAATTTAGGTTGACTTACGAAATTAGTGATAAAGCAGTTTTTAGAAATAAATTTTTGATTATAGTGTTAAGTCTACTGGTCCATTTGCAAAAATCAGGAAAAACTAGACATTTAACTGAACAAGATATGATTGAAATAGCAAAACAAGCTATTAAGACATTCAAATCTTCATCAACAATTGAACTTCCTAAAAATAATTTTTAGAATGGCAATTTAATGATTGCCATTTTTTTATGTCTAAATTTTGACTACTTTTTAGTATTTATGGTAAAATAAAAGTTGATAAATTAGGATTTTAACATAAACTTAGGAGGATATATGGATAAAAATTTTTCGACATATTGGAAGGTATTTTTTTCCGTTGAAACATTTGGAAATTTAAAGCTATATGATTTAATGGCTATTATTTTTTTAAATATATTTTTGTTATTATTATCTATTATTTTATTTATAATATAATTAAAATGATATACTTTGATATTAGCACAACAAGTGAATGAGTGAAGTTTCAAATACTTATTTGAAAAACTTATTAACAGAAAAGAGAGTCTACCTTTTAAGGTTCATGAACATTATTATATAAATAATGAAACTACATTAGGTCGTGGAGATTCTAATGATATTGTTATTAATGATAAATTCATTTCTAAAAAAATCATATGAGAATTATAAAGGATGACGGAATTTATTATATTGAAGACTTAGGTTCTGCTAATGGAACTCTATTAAATGGAGAACCTATTACAGAGGCTATTGAACTTAAAGATAAAGATTTAATTGACGTTGGTCGAATTGAATTCTTATTTGTAAATGAGGAAGTTGATGATGATTAGTAAGATTTTAAAGTCAAGATTTAGAACTTTAAGCGTAAATTCCTATGTTAGCACAAAGAGTATTCAAGGTCTTTTACTATTCTTTCAAATATTAGGCTTTATTTCTAATTATGGCTAGAGATTTTATGAATTTTGATAGAACAAAGTTACTTTTTATGATTGCCTTAATCAGCTTTGTATATATTTCAGGAAATTAGTTCAAAAAGTTTACAAGGGGCGATTACTATATAATGCTTATTGCAAATATGCTTTTTCTATTGGGATTTTTGGAAATTTATAGGCTTAATGACAAGTTAGCATTTAGACAAATTATTTGGTTTTTGTATAGGAATTATAGCTTTTTGGCTAATATATTTAGTTTTAAAATATGTAAAAAGTATGGAGCAAAATGTATTACTTTTTATGCAGCAATATCTTATCTACTATTTATTGCAACTTTTCTATTTGGTAAAAAGAATTAATGGTGCAAAAACTGGATAAGATTAGTTCAAATTTTTGCTTTCCAAACCATCTGAGCTTATTAAGATTGCTTTTGTTTTTTTCTTATTGCAGCTTACTATAAAAATAGAGATAAATTTGAAAAAGATATTTTTAAAAATATAGTTTACATTTCTTTTCTATACTTTTTAGGATTTCTATTTTTACAAAAAGATTTAGGAACAGTACTTGTTTTTCTCAGGTGTATTTATGTTTGCACAATATATGTATGAACCTCATAGAAAAATATATGTTTATTAATCTTTTGGTTCTTTTCATTTGAGCTGTTTTTAGGATATATTTTGTTTACTCACGTTAAAGTCAGAGTTAAAATTTGGTTAGATCCATTTAAGTATGCTGATGGAATGGGTTATCAAATAATTCAAGGCTTCTATGCAATAGCAAGTGGTGGATTTTTCGGCAAAGGACTAGGACTTGGAAGGCCTGATTATATTCCTTTTGCAGAAAGTGACTATATATTTGCGAGCATTTGTGAAGAAATGGGAATTTTAATGGGAATGGGCGTAGTTATGCTGTTCTTAATTCTAACATATAGAGGAATAAAAACATCTATGGAACAACATAACAGATTCTATAAATATGTAGCTTTTTGCCTATCATTAATTTTTCGCTTTTCCAATCATTGATAATGTTTTGGAGGAATTTTTAAAACTTATTCCACTTACAGGAATTACAATTCCTTTTGTAAGTTATGGGGGTTCTTCTATTCTTTCAAGTTTCATTGCTTTTGGGAATTTTTACAGTATGCCTCTGAAGAAAAATATTTAGGAGGGTAATATGGATTTGAAACTAAAAGATATAAAAGAGTTTTAACATTTATAAGTTTATTATTTATTTTAATACTTGCATATATGACTTATTTTTCAAGTTGTAAAAGCAGATAAACTTAAAAAAACTCTGAAGATAATAAAAGAAATTGGGTTGATGACAATAAATTAAAAAAAGAGGAAATATTCTAGATTCTAAGGGGAATATTTTAGCTGAAACTAAAACTGACGATAGTGGCGAAAAATATAGATTTTTCCCATATGGAGAAGTTTATGCTCATATAGTTGGGTACAATAGTAAAAAAATATGGAAAAACTGGAATTGAGAAAAATTCAATGCAACTCTTTTAAACAAACAAGATAAAACTCCAATAGGAGAGTTAAAGAAAATTTTAATTGAACAAAAAGAGGGTAATTCTGTAAAATTGACAACAAATACAGAATTGCAAAAATATGCTCTTTCTCTTTTAGAAGGACATAAAGGCTCAATGATTTTAATGAATCCACAAACGGGATCAATAATTGCAATGGCTGATAGACCTACATTTGATCCAAATAAAATTGAATCAAACTGGGCAAATATTATTGCTGATGAAGAAAATGCACCACTTATTGCTAGAAGCATTGCTGGGCTTTTCCCACCGGGTTCTGTTTATAAACTAATAACTGGGACAGCATTATTAGAAAAATTAAGCCCAAGCGAATTAAAAATACAATGATAAAGGTTCAACAACAATTGACCACTATAAGATTAATAACTATGCTAAAGAAGCTAATGGAAATATAGATTTAAGAAAAGCATTAGTAAAATCTTCAAATGCATATTTTGCCGATCAAGTTCAAAAAATTGGTGTTGAAAAATGATTGATATAAGTAAAAAGATTTATGTTTGGACAAGAAATTCCTTTTCGACTTAAAAATGGCAGTTTCTCCAATTCCATATAATGATAAAACTACTACATTAGAACTTGCAACGGCAGCATTTGGACAAGGAAAAGACTTAGTTACTCCATTACATGTTGCCCTATATACAAGTGCAATTGCAAATGGTGGAAATATGATGAAACCTTATATCGTAGGAGAAATCATAGATCCAAATGGAAAAATTATAGAAAAGACAACACCAGAAATTTTATCAAAAGTTGCAGATAAGCAAATAATGGATACAATGAAAGATTATTTAAAATCTTCTGGAGATACAAACTTTGTTGGTTTCGTCAGAGGAAAGAAAAGTTGCAGGTAAGACAGGAACTGCTGAAAAACAAAAGATAAGATTCACTCTTGGGTAACTGTTTTTTATCCAGTTGATAATCCTACAATTGTTTGTACTGCATTTTTTGAAGAGGAAAACAAATTAGCTTCTGAAATGATTCCTCTTGTAAAAAAACTTGTAAATAAAGCAATAGAACTTGGATATTAGGAGTAGCTATGAATTACAAAAGTACTATTTAGAATTGAAAGACTTAAACTTATAGATAAATTAAAAAGCAAAAATCGTAAATTATAGAAGATATTGTGAAGAAATGGAGATACTTATGAAATAGAAATAGTTTGTGCAGGTAATGTCGTTACATTTTTTTAGAAGAAGATGAGTTTTTCAAAGACGAAAGTTTACAAGTTAAACTCTGTAAGAATGCATTAAATGGGTTAAAACCTGATTATGAACAAAAACATTCAAATAGTTTCAGCTGGAATCGGTGAAATAATTAAAAGAAAATCTGAAGGCTGGATAGAATATACAATAGACTAAAGTTATAGTTCCTCTATGTAGTGGACAGTGTTGGAGGAAAGGTCATAGGGGCAATAGATAGTCTAAATTAGTAAAGATAGATAAGGAATCCAATTGTTTGAATTCTTATCTTGTATTTTATTAAAAACGGAGAATTTATATGTTTAGATTAATTAAGTTAGCTAAAGTGAATAAAAAGTTATATTTTTAATTTTTATTTTGAATTTGATTTATTCAAGTATTCCAATTTTAGAAGTTTTTTGTTGTTGGAAAAATTTTTGAATAATATTCATGAAAAGTTTATATTTTTGAATTTATTGGAATTTTAATTGCTCATTTTTATAAGACAAATATTGAGTTATTATAATTACAAGTTTAATTTTACATATTGAAAAACAGTTTTCACGTTTACTATGAATTTCATTTCGAAATTCCTTTATTTTAATTACGAAAATGAAGATTTTTCATAGAGAAGTATATTATGTAAAAAGATATAGTACCAAAATTTAAAAATTATTTAAATTCTATTATATCTTTTGTTCTCTTTATTTTGTAAGATTTTTAGGATATTGTTTTATAGTTTCAACATTAATTTGGTATCTTGGAATTATTGTGTTTATACTATTTATTCCTTTAGTTTTGTTGCACATATTCGGGAAATTTAGAATACGAGAGTTATCTTGAGAGTGAAGATTTTTAGACGTGCTAATTATTTTGCTGATGTTCTAATTGAAAAGGAAACTGCACTTGAAAGAGCTTTATAAATATAATGTTTTTATAGATAAAAAGTGGAAAGAAAAATAATGACAAAGGAATTGATATTGAAAAAAGACTTTATTTTTTCAGAACTTTATGCTAATATAGGCATAATTATAATGATGATAATTTTATTAGTTATATTTTTAGTAATATTAATATTTGGAAAAATCAAATAAGTTTGGGTTTATGTTTCACTTTTTAGTTCATTACTTGTATTTACTGATGAGATTTCATATAAATTATCTATGAACGTAAAAATTTGTAGATAGTAAACTATTTTTAAATAAATTTAATGAATTTATAACTAAAGATTATAAAATAGATATCGAGTCTAGTAAGTTAATTAACAACTGAAAAATTGAATTTAAAAATGTATCTTATACATATGGGAATAATTATATTTTTAAAAATTGCAGTTTTGTAATGGAAAAAGCAACAAATATGCTATTGTTGGGGAGAATGGAGCAGGGAAAACTACTTTAGTCAAAAATTTTATTAGGACTTTTAGATTATGAGGGTAGTATTTTAATCAATGGGGTTGAACTTAGAGAAATTAGCAAAATTGTTTATCAAAACATTTTGGAGCAATTTTTCAAGATTTTGTAAAGTATGAAATGACTGTTTCAGAAAATATTGAATTTGAAAAACAACAAAAATATTGACGAAATAATTAGAAAAGTAGGTTTAAATAAAAATTGATAGTTTTGAAAATGGAAAAAATCAATTTTTAGGGAAACTTGAAGAAGGAATTTGTTATCACTTGGAGAATGGCAAAAATAGCATTAGCAAGACTTTTTAATTAGAAATTGTGATTGCTTAATTTTTGATGAACCAACGGCTTTTTAGATCCGATTAGTGAAAGAGAAATTATAGAGAATATTAATCATCTAATTACTGAAGATAATATTGGTATATGGATAACACATAGACTTTGGAAGTTGTAGAAGTTGTGATTATATTTTAGTTTTAAAAGATGGTAAAAATAGTAGAAAATGATACTTTTTAATAATTTACTAAATTTTGAATCCTACTTTAAAAACTTTTATACAACACAAAGGAGTTGGTATAATGAATAGTATATTTAAAGCGATTAAATTAGTTTTTTAATTTAGATAAAAAGATGTTTATAATTAACTATGGAATATTTATACTAGAATCTCTATCTTTTGTTTTTACAATTTATGCTTTGCAATTTACTTTAGAAAAATTGGGACTCTTTATTTCTGGAAACTTGACTACTTCCAAAATGATTATTTTTATGTTTCTATTTATTTTAGTAAAAATATTAACTTACGCATTTAGATCTTTTATGGATTTTTATTGTGAATATTATGATTTAGTGTTAAGTTCAAAAATACATTAATGGATAAAGACTTTTTACCGATTAATTTTGAAGACAATAATTTTTAGATGTGTTATCTCAAGCAAAAGTTGGTGCTTCAAATTTAACATATATTACTAATGCTTATATTGATGTAGTTTTTATGTATGGATTTAATTTTTATTTTTAGTAATTTATTTGTTTTTATTAAGTCCATATTTTGTATTAATTTTAATTGTTGTATTATTGTTACAGATTTTACATAATAAGTTTGATAAAAGAAAATAGAAGAAAAATTAGAAGAAAAATATAAAAATTTAAGAAGAAAAAGAGAATATTTTGAAAGCTTATTTTTAGATAAAGAAACAGTAAAAAGAATTAAAAATATTTAATACAGTGGATATTTTTTAAAGAAATTTAAATTTATAATTAATAGTTTTTTGTGATGCTAGTGAAATTTTTTTATAAGAAATTGCTTTATTAATGATTTTTAGGTTAGGACTTTTTAAAAATAATTTGCTATATAATAAGTTATTTAATAATCTATTTCTTAAAAGATGAGGTTAGTATTGCAGAATTTGGAGTGGTGTTTGTAACTATTAGGGTCGATTTTTCGCTATCTGAAGAAGGATTTTACGGAAGAATTAAAGAGGTAAATAGTCTTTTACCCCAACTTGATGCATTCCTTAAAAATTTTAGAAAGTAATTATGAAAAATATTACTTATGAAGATGACATAATTTTTGAAAATGTAAGTTTTAAATATCCTAATTCTAATGAATATGCTTTAAAAATATAAATTTTAAAATTAAAAGCTAATGAAAAGGTAGGTATTGTAGGAGTTAATGGTTCAGGAAAATCAACTCTTTCAAAAGTTAGTTTTAGAGCTTTATGAACAAAGCGAAGGAAAAATAAAAAAACTGTAAAAAGTAGTGCAGTTTTTCAAGATTTTGTAAAATATGAATTATCTTCAATTGAAAATGTCAAAATTTCAAATTTCCAAAATGAAGTTGATTTTTCAAAATTTGAAAAATTGATTATTTAAGTGAAAATGAGTTAGATTATGATAAAATACTATCTAAAAAGATTTTCAGATGTTTCGATTTCTCAGGTCAATGGCAAAAACTTGCTATACTAAGAGGACTACATAATAATAAAGGATTTTTGTTTTTGATGAACCTACATGGGCAATTGACCCAATTGTAGAGAAAAAAATTTTTAATTTCCTTTATAATGAAATTCAAACAGGAATGATTGTAGTTACACATAACTTATCTTCAGTAAAAACAAATGGATAAAATTATGGTTTTAGAAGAAGGGAAAATAGTCGGTTTTGATACACATTTAAAATTTAATTGAAAATAATGAATTATATAAGAAACTTTTGGACTACTAAGTACAACGTAAAAAGAATGTGAAAACATTCTTTTATGTGAATATGTTGATAAAAATTTTTAAAAAAATGGTAGAATTAATTTGTAAAAATTTAATTTTTATTTGGAGGTTATGATGGAAAAATATAATTGGTCATTAGAAAAATCTACAAAAAATGTAGATGAAGCAAGAGCTGAAATTAAAACTTTGTGATGAGTATGTTGAAAGACTTGCAAAGGAAGAAAAACAGTTAAAAATTTAAGAAAATATTATGGAATTATCTGAAAAAGCAAATAGACTTTGCAGAAAAATTATATACTTATGCATATATGAAAAGAGATGAAGATAGTAGAATTTGAATTTCAAAAATTAGCTTTAGAAGTAAACTCATTAGGAACAAGATTGAGTTCAGCTATGGCATTTTTGATCCATTCTTAATGGAATTATCTAATGAAGAATTAGAAAACTTTTATAAAGAAGGAGATAATGAAAAGTATAGAGTTCATTTTGAAAACATTTTTAAGATTTAAAACCACATACTTTAAGTGAATCAGAAGAAGAACTTCTGCAAATACTAGTGAAATGGTTGGAACTGGTCAAAACTCATTCTACATGTTAAGCTATGCTGATTTAGATTATGGTAATATTGAAAGTAAAATGGAGAAAAAATTAACTGCTGCTAATTTCAATAGTTTTCTTTTAGATGAAAATGAAGAAGTAAGAAAAAGAAGCATTTGATAAGATGTATGGAACTGTTTCAAAATTCAAAAACACTTATGCTACAACTTTTATACAGCGCAATTAAGAATTTAACTATTCTTGCTAAGGTTAAAAATATCCTTCCAGCTAGATATATGGAATTATTCCAAGATTGTGTTCCTGAAACAGTTTATGACTCATTAATCGAAAGTATTGAAGAATATTTACCATCACTTCATAAATATTATGGATTGAGAAAGAAAGCTTTTAAAGAAAGATAAAACAATATTTATGGGATCTTTATCTTAATTTAGAAAAAGAATTTGACCAAAAATATTCTTATGAAAAAGCAAGAGAATTAATAACTGAAGGTCTTAAACCATTAGGAGAAGACTATATTGAAGTTTTAAATAGAGGATTTGAAGATCGTTGGGTTGACGTTTATCCAAGAGAAGGAAAAGCTGGTGGAGCATATTCTTGGGGAAGCTTTGACACAGATCCATATATCCCTAATGAACTATACTGATGATTTAGACAGTATGTTCACATTAGCTCATGAATTTGGACATTCAATGCATAGCTATTATTCAAAAATCAGACAATGATTATCTATATGCACAATACAAGATTTTCGTTGCAGAAGTTGCATCAACTTTTTAATGAATTAACTCTATTAGACTATATGTTAAAGAATGTTAAAGATAAACATGAAAAAGATTTATATATTAAATCATTATATCAATATGTTTATTGGAACAGTATTTAGACAAACAATGTTTGCTGAATTCGAAAAGAATACTCATTTAGAAGTTGAAGAAGGAAAATGCTTTAACTGCTGATGATTTCACAAGAATAATGCAAGAATTAAATGATAAATATTATGGAGAATATGTTGAAAAGAGTGAAATTGCTAGTTACTTATGGGCAAGAATTCCTCATTTCTACAACAATTTCTATGTATATAAATATGCAACAAGTTTCTGTGCAGCAAGTTTTTTATCAAGCAGAGTAATTGCAGGAGATAAAGAAGCGTTAAAGAGCTATAGAAACTTCTTAAAAAGACGGATGTAGACATCAACCAATTGAACAATTAAGAACAGCTGGAATTGATATGGAAGATAAAAATTCTATTAACAAAAGCTCTAGATGTTTTCAAAAGGTCTAGTTGACGAATTAGAAAAAGAATTAGAAGCGTAGAAAGATTTTTAAGGAGGGTTTTTCGTGTCTAAGAAAAATAAGAAAAAGAATAAAATTGAAAAAATTCTTCAAATTTTTCAGAAGGCGGATTTGATAAATCTATTTTATCCAACTATTCTCAATGGCGAGAAGATTATTCCGAAAAAGAAATTTCTGAAGAAGTTGTTCTGAATCCAAAAAGAAATTGAAAAGGTTGATGACTTAGATTTTAAATCACATCTTATCAATTCAGAAGTGGAAGACCATACTTTTTCAACTGACGAAGAAAAAGGCAAAATCAAGTGAGAAGGCTAAAGAGAAAGTTGAAGAAGTAAAAAGAGAAAAAGAAGAAAATAACGAAGAAGATGAAATTTTAACAGAAACACAAAGACTTCAACTTATTTATGGTAATGTTGTTCCCCTCACACGAAAGACGTCGTAGGGGTAGCAAAAGCTACTAAAAATAAGAATAAGGAAAAACACAAAGAGAAAAACCTGAAGTTGTTGAAAGTGAAGATGTTAATGAAAAAGAAACTCCAAAAAGGAAGTTGTAGTTAGCTACTGCGTAGAAACTATAGAGAAAAAGAAAAGTAAAAAAACTGAAGAAAAGAAAAAGAAAAAGAAAAGCTAAACCTAAAGAAGCTGTAAAGCCAAAAAGAAGTTGAAAAACCAAAAAGAGGTTGAAAAGTTAAGGAAGAAAAGGATAAAAAAAGATACTAATAAGTATGAAATGCCTAAAAATTCCTAAAGCTTTAAAGCTTATCTTTGCTTGTACTATTGTTTTAATGCTTTCAGTTGTTGGTTTCTTTGGACTTAAAAGCTTATCATTCTCTTTGAAGTAAAAACTTCCAAATATTCTTGCTGGAGTTGAATCTAAAAATTGGATTTTATACTTCAAATATAGTTTTTAAAGATAAGACTATAGATAAAAATCAAGCAGAATATCTTATTTCACTTTTTGAGGAGATGAAGCAAAACTAAAAACTGTTGAAAAATGGCTTAAAGAAGATGCTGAAAACTTAAAAAAAGATAGTAATTACAAGAGTACAAGACCTATTAGACTTCAAAAAAAGTGGAAAAGTTTTAGGGCTTTTTGATGATTATAAAATTCATTTAGATCCTCTAAAATTGAAAGTTGAAAAGAATGATGATGTAGAAACTACAATTCTATTAGACGGAAAAAGAAGAAGCTATTTCAGATAAAGAATATAAGTTATTCCCTGGAAAATATACAGTTTTTACTATGATAATAATGTAAAATTAAAAGAAGAAGTTTCTCTTTTTATGGTGAAAATTTGATGTAACAACTATTTCTTATGGAGTTGGAACAGATTATCAACTTGCTAATGAAGTTGAAAAACTAGATACAAATGCAAAAAGAAAGTTCTTTTAAGATTATAACTAGAGATGATAGCAGTATTCTGTTTGTAAATGATAAAAATACAGAACTTACTGTTAAAGAGTTTAATAAACTTTCTGGAACAAATATAAAATCTGGAGATATTTTTAAAAGTAGTAACTAAAATGCCTTGGGGATATACAATTTCTGATGGAGTTACTTATCAAGGAGAAAGTAAAATAAATGTAAGTACTTCTCTTACAGATAAAAGACTTTTAAATGTAGCGATTAATAGAACAATTCAGTTATTGAGAGAAGATGTTCAATCCAGAGGAAAGAAAGATGCAAGTTTATTAACTGTTATGATAAATCCATCTTTAGAAATAGAAGCTAAAAAGAGTTGAATCATTAATTAACAATGAAGAGATTATGTTGGAGGTTATCCTTCAGTTGAGTTTGACCTTAATTCTTTTGATATTAGAGAATATGGTGATACTTACGAAATGTATATTGGTGGACATTTGTTAGTTCAAGAAACAACATATCCACAAAATAACAAACCACCACAACTATCATCAATAACACCTGTAGAATCTACAGTTGATTCCATTTTATATATGATAAACAAAAAGAAAAAAATTAGTACAGTAATATTTGGGGTTTCACAACTAGAACTATTACTAGAACTAATATAAAAAGTGTAGATATATCAAAAGATATGATTGCAAAATAAAAGAAAAAACCGACCTAAAAATCTAGGTCGGTTTTTATAAATTATATTGTTTGATTAATCAATTATTTCTAACATTATATAAAATGCTACTATATTTAAAACCTATTAAGGATAAATTTAGAGTTCTCAACAATTTAGGGTTTTTTGTATATTTACAAAAAGAAGAATCCGAATTTTTAACATTCATACTATAAATTAATTATAACATAAAAATGATAAAGATAAGACTGATAATTTTTTATAAAAATATGATATAATAATATAGTTATAGTATATTAGTATAATAAAAATCTGGATTTGCATTTAATTTTTATAATTAATATAAGTTAGATTTAAATTTGATATTTTATGAGATAAATTTAGGAGCATTATATGAAAAATAGATATGGTTATGTTTTATCAAAATTTTGAATTTTTAATAAAAATGGTTCTTGCAACTGTAATGGGAGTAATAATAGGTTTTGAAAGAAAGAGCAGAAACAAAGGTGCGGGTATTAGGACTCACGCAATCGTTTCATTAGCATCTGCACTTATGATGATAGTATCTAAATATGGATTTTTTGATATAGTTGAATATGATGCAGCACGTGTTGCAGCACAAGTTGTATCAGGGATTGGTTTTTAGGTACTGGTCTTATTTTTATAAAGAATAATGCTGTAAATGGGCTTACAACTGCTGCTGGTATTTGGGCTACAGCTGGAATTGGACTTGCAATGGGAGCAGGACTTTATGCTGTTGCTATTTTTGGAACACTTCTAATTGTAATAATTCAAATTTTGATGCATAAGGATACTTTTTTTAAGTAAAGACCATTTGACTATTACTTTTGAAATCAGTCTAGAAGATAGTTTTAATACTATTAGAGAGATAAGAAATTGTTTGGAAAGATTTAAACTTGAAATTCAAAATGTTGAAATTATAAAGAAGAGTAGAACTGTTATTGTAAGATTTTACACTTTTGTTCCTGCTGATTTTGAAAGAGAACATTTGGAAGACTTGATTTTTGATGATGAAAGAGTTAGAAAGATTGAAATGTAGTTGACTTTTTAACTTTTTATATATAATTATTTCTATATTTAATATTGAGCGTTGATTGTGCTTACAACACAGGAGTTCAGAAGTGATTGTGCTTAAACATTATGAGGCCTATGCGAAGAAAGGTGGTACCACGATAAGTCGTCCTTTCATTGTTTTAGGTCTTTTTTTATAGGAGGATTTTATGGAATACAATAATATTTTTGAAGAGCTTGTTGATAGAGGTTACTTTGAACAAGCTACTTATGAAGAAGAATTAAAAGAGCTATTATCTAAAGAGAGAGTAAAATTCTATGTAGGTTTTGATGCGACAGCGGATAGTTTAACTATAGGTCATTTTATTCAAATCATGGTTATGAAGAGAATGCAAAATTATGGACATATTCCAATCGCTCTTTTAGGTGGAGGAACCATAATGATTGGAGATCCTTCCGGTAGAAGTGATATGAGAATGGTAATGACTGAAGAACAAATCAATCACAATGCACAAAGATTTTTTGAACAACTTTCTAGATTTATTGATTTTTCAGATGGTAATGCAATTATCGAAAATAACAAAGACTGGCTTTTAGACTTGAATTTTATAAGATTTATGAAAGAAGTAGGAGTGCATTTTAGTGTTAATAAAATGCTTACTTGTGATGCATATAAGAATAGAATGGAAAAAGGTCTTACATTCTTTGAATTTTCATATATGTTAATGCAAAGTTATGACTTCTTATATCTATACAGAAAACATGGTTGTAAATTACAATTAGGTGGTTCTGATCAATGGAGTAATATCCTTGGTGGATATGATTTAGTAAGAAAGCTTGAACAAGATAAGGTTTATGCTATGACTTTTAAACTTTTAACAACAGCTGATGGAGTTAAAATGGGTAAATCCCAAAAAGGAGCAGTATGGCTAGATGAAGAAAAGACTTCTCCATACGAACTTTTCCAATATATGAGAAATGTTGATGATAGGGATGTTGGAAAAATTCTTACTAATGCTTACTTTCTTACCAACTGAAAAATGTAGAGAATTAGGTAAATATAAAGACGAAAGAATTAATGAAGCAAAAAGAAGTTTTAGCTTTTGGAAGTAACTAAAATTATTCACGGCGAAGAAAAGGCTAAAAAGCATTAGAAACTGCTAGGGCTTTATTTAGTGGAGAGCTTTTAGACGAAAATATGCCTTCAACAGAAATCAATAAAGCAGATTTTGAAAATGAAGAGATAGGAATTCTAGATTTAATTAGAACTTGTGGAATTTCAAAGTCTAATGGAGAAGCTAGAAGACTTATTGAACAAGGTGGTATTTCTTTAAACGGAGAAAAATCACTGATACAAATTTAAAAGTTTCTCTTAATTTAGAAGAAATTGTAATAAAAAGGTAAAAATCTATCATAGAGTAATTGCTTTATAGGAGTTTTTCAATGGAAAAATGATATTTATGTTGTAGGTATTGCTGGTGGTTCTGCTTCTGGAAAGACTACAATTATTGAAAAGTTAAAGAAACAATTTAAAGATGAAATTGTAATGATAAGCCATGACTTTTATTATTGGCCAAAATGACGATAAGACTTTAGAGGAAAGAGCAAAACTGAATTATGATCATCCGAAGTCTTTTGAAACTTCTAAACTAATTGAAGATGTAAAAATTTTTAAAAATCAGGTAAAGAAGTAGATTTACCTATTTATGATTTTACAATCCATACTAGAAGTAAGGAAACTATGAGAGTTTATCCAAAGCCTGTAATAATAGTTGAAGGTATTTTAATTTTAGAAGATTCTAAACTTAGAGAACTTATGGATTTAAAAGTTTATGTAGATACAGACGCAGATGAAAGACTTATCAGAAGAATTTTAAGAGATACTAAAGAGAGAGGCAGAAGTCTTGAAAGTATTTTAACTCAATATCAAAATACGGTTAAACCAATGCATGAGGAATTTATTGAGCTAAGTAAAAACATGCAGATATTATTATTCCTCGTGGTGGGGAAAATACTCCTGCAATAAAGATGTTGGTTCAACACTTAAAGACTTTTTTGGATAAACATGAAAAAAAATAGCAAGACGAATGTATGTAGAATATTAGATAGACAAAAGATACAATATCAATTTGTAGTTAGGGAAGAAGACAAAGAATTTGAAGAAATTGGAATAGATAGAAATATATGCTTTAAGACACTTGTTTTAGAAGGAAGTGATAAAAATCATTATGTCTGTGTTATTCCTATTGACGCACATTTGGATTTGAAAAAAGCAAGTAAGCATTTTCAACTAAAAAGTATCAAAATGATTTTGCAAAAAGGATTTAGAAACCATTAACTGGATATGTCCATGGCGGTTGTAGTCCTGTTGGAATGAAGACAAAGTTTAAAAACTGCTTTTGATATAAGAGCAAAAGAAATGGAAAAATTTCTTGTAAGTGCAGGAAAGGTCAGAAATTCAATCATAGTAAATCCTATTGAATTTGCAGATTTTTGTGATGCTGATTTTGCTGATTTGGTGGCAGAATAATGGTAAATTGTATTATACTTGCTGGGGTAATTCTGCAAGAATGACTTTTCCAAAAGAATATATTGAGATTGAAGAAAAGTATTTAGTCCATAATTCAATTGAGGTTTTGAAAAATATTTTTGATGATATAGTTATTGTTTCAAATGATAAAGAGCATTACAAAGATTTAAAAAGTAAGAGTTGTTAGAGATATTTTTTTACAAAAAGGTCCAATGGCTGGACTTCATAGTGGACTTTGTTATTCTGAAAGTGAATTTTCGTTTTTAACTGCATGTGATATGCCAAATATTGATGAGAAATTCATTAGATTTATGATTTCAAAAACTCGATAAAAATTTTTGACGGATTAATTTGTCTTTCAGAAAATGGCTAAAAATTTTTACCTATGAATGGGATTTATAAAAATTCTTTAAAAGAAAATTTGAGAGAAGAATTGATTAAAGATAATCGAAAATTTGTAAGATTTATTGAAGATAACAATTTCAAGTTTTTGAAATATGAAGAATGGAAAAATTTCGATAAGAAAAATATATTTGAAAAACTTAAATACTATAAAGGAATTGGAAGAATTTAAAAAGAAATTAATGACTATAAAAGATTAATGACGGTTTATGCCATCATTTTTGTCAAGTAATCTGATATATAATCTAACATTTATACATATTTATGCGATTTTTAAATTGACAAAAATTTCAAAAAAAGTTGTAAAATAATAGCTGTGAGAAATCACATATGAATTTAAGGAATAATGAATTGATAATTGTAACTTGAAAAATTTAATACAAGGAGGTGTGTAAGACTAATGCCAAAAGAATTTATATTACTTCCTGTTTTTAATAGCAGGTGCTATTATTGGATATGTTTTTAGAAGATTTACATCAGAAAAACTTATTAATGGTGCTGAAAAATCATGCTATTGTTGAAGATGCGATAAAAGAAGCTGAAAACAAAGAAAAAGAAAAATTAGTTGAAGCTAAGGAAGAAGCGCATAGAATTAAAACAAGAAAGCGATAAAGAAAAACAGAGAAAGAAGAAATGAAATTCAAAAATTGGAACGTCGTTTAATTGCTAAAGAAGAAAAATTTAGATAAGAAAAATGAAAAATTTAGATAAGAAGAATGAGCGTTTAAATAAAGAATTAAAAGATTTAGAAATTAGAGAATCTGAAATCGAAAAATTAGTTGAAAAAACAAAAAGAAGAGTTAGAAAAGAGTTGCCAATATATCATCTGAAGAAGCTAAAGAAATTATACTTGAAGAAGTTAGACAAGAAAGTATAAAAGATGCTGCAAATATCATTAGAGAAATTGAACAAAAATGCTAAAGATAATGCAGAAAAATGCTAGATATATTATTGGAACAGCTATCCAAAGATATGCAGCAGATCATGTTGCTGAATCTACAGTTAGCGTTGTAAATTTACCAAATGATGAAATGAAGGGTAGAATTATTGGTAGAGAAGGAAGAAATATTAGAACATTTGAAAGTTTAACAGGAGTTGATTTGATTATTGACGATACTCCAGAAGCAGTTGTTTTATCTTCTTTTGACCCAGTTAGAAGAGAAATTGCAAGACTTGCTCTTTGAAAAATTGATTAATGACGGAAGAATCCACCCTACAAGAATCGAAGAAATGATTGAAAAATCAAGACAGGAAGTTGAAAATAGTATTAGAATTGCAGGGGAAGATGCTTGTGATCAAACTAATATTCATGGACTTCATCCTGAACTTATTAAACTTTTAGGAAGACTAAAGTACAGAACTTCTTATGGACAAAATGTTTTAAAACATTCTATAGAAGTTGCACACTTAGCTGGAATGTTAGCTGCAGACATTGGAGCTGATGTTAAAATTGCTAAGAGAGGCGGTCTATTACACGATATAGGTAAGGCTATAGATCACGAAATGGAAGGAAACCATGTTGAACTTGGTGTTCAAATGGCTAAGAAATACAAAGAAAAACGTGAAGTTCTACATTGTATTGAGGCACATCATAATGATGTTGAACCAGAAACTGTTGAGGCACTTTTGGTACAAGCTGCGGATGCTATTTCAGCTGCAAAACCAGGTGCAAGACGTGAGTCTGTTGAAAATTATATCAAGCGTTTGGAAAATCTTGAAGAAATTGCAAATTCATTTGACGGTGTTGAAAAATCTTTTGCAATTCAAGCAGGACGTGAAATAAGAGTAATGGTTAAACCAGAAGTTATTGACGAAGATAAGATGTTATTGACTTCAAAAGAAATTGTTAAGAAAATACAAGAAGAACTTGAGTATCCTGGAACAATTAAAGTAAATTTAATTAGGGAAACAAGAGTTGTTGATTACGCTAAATAGTTTTAAATTTGAAAACAAGAATGTTTATAGAAATATGGACATTCTTTTTATGCAAAATTGAAAGGTGTTAGATTTATTTTATGTATCTTCGATACATCCACTTTGTTTTTCAACAAAAGTGTGAGATCTTCTCAGTCGATTGTACTCAAATCAAAGATTTGAACAATCTTATGAAGTCAGACCTACTTTTGCTTGTTTACAAGCAAAAGTAGGTCTGATTGAGAAGAATATATATAAATTAAAATAATTCACGTCGTTTTCTATGCAAAAGTAAATCCCCTAGCACGTCATCTCGACTGTAGCGTAGCGAAATGGAGAGATCTCATATATTTGCTTGTTTACAAGCAAATATAAAATGTATCAAAGATACATTTAGTTATAAAATTATTGATATTGTTTTTGCAAATTGTGATATATTTTAAGTTGGTTGTTTTTGGTTTTTTAATTAAGGAGTAAATTATGAGAAAAATATATCAGTTTTTTGGAATCGGTCCTTTATATGTAGGAATTATTATTTCTATAACTATTTTATTAATATTTTTACAAAAATAATGGTTATTTTAAAAATGGAGAGATATCCTTTTTGAAAAATTCCTTTTTATAATTATTGGAATAATATGTATAGTTATAGGTATTGGACTTTTGGATTTCTGCAGTTGTTAATTCAAAGAAATTTCTAAGAACATAAAAGGAACCAAAAGTTGGTAACTACAGGAGTTTTTGCGATCGTAAGAAATCCAATTTATTCAGCTTTTTATGTTTCTTTGTTGGGGAGATTTGTTTTCTTTTCAATAATTTTTACTTTTTAATTACAATTCCAATTTACTGGATTCTTTTAACGATTTTAGTACAGAGGAAAAATGGCTTAAAAATATTTTTGGCGAGGAATATTTTTGAATATTGTAAGAGAACAAATAGATGTATCCCATGGTTTCCTAGAAAATCTTGATTAATTTACTATATAAAAATAGGGGGTAGTATGAGTAATTATTTTGATGAAGTTACTAAAGTTTGGAATACTAAAGATAGGAAAAAAATAGAACTTTTACCATATACAGAAAAATGTTTAAATATTTAGGAGAAAATTTGAAAGATAAAACAGCTCTTGAAATAGGTTCTGGAGACGGACTTCTTTGCAACTTTATTATCTAAGGATTTAAAAAGAATAGATTGTATTGATACATCTTTAAAGATGAGGGAAGAGTCTATAAATAGAATAAATGAAATGAAGATAGAAAACATTAGTATAAATGATGAAATTTTTCTTAGAAAATTCAGAATGAAAAATACGATATAATTTACAGTTTAACTGCTTTTCATCATATTGTAGATGTGGAAGCAGAGCTTAAATCGTTAAGAGAGCATATAAAAAGAAAATGGAAAAATAATCATAATGGATTTGGATACAGTTTCTCCTGATTTCCATAAGGATTTTCCAAACTTTGACGGGCATGACGGATTTTCAAGAGAAGAAATGGAAAAATTATTTTAAAAGAGCATCATTTATTCCGAAAAACTATGAGATTGTATGGAATGGAAGAAGTAAGGAGATTGATTTTAAAAATTTTCTTAATGGAAGGAATATGTGAAAAACAAATGTAATTAAAAACCGAGTTGTATTTAACTCGGTTTTTTGAATATAAATTTCTTATTTTTCTTTAATATCGTTTAAGATATTCTTAATATCTGTTAAGATTTCTTCTTGAGTTGGGCCAGCTGGTGCTTCTTCAACTGCTTCTTCTTTCTTTCTGTTTAACTTATTCATAGCTTTAACCATTAAGAAAATACAGAAAGCAATAATTAAGAAATCAAGAACGTTTTGATAAATGCACCATATTTAAAAAGCAACCTCAGCAATTTCTTTAGACTTATCTCCTGCTTTTTAATATGATCTTTAGGTCTGAGAAATTAACTCCACCTGTTAACATTGAGATTAAAGGCATTAAAATATCATTTACTAAAGAAGCAACGATTTTACCAAATGCTCCACCTATAATAACCCCAACAGCTAAGTCCATTACATTACCTTTTTAAGGCAAATTCTTTTAAATTCTTTTTAACATAAACTTCCTCCTATAATAAAAATGTGATAAAAATATATTATAATCAACAAATTAGTTGTATTATAATTATCTTTACTAATAGTACCCTAGAATTATAATACTAAACATAAGGAGATAAAAATGTTACAAAAATTATAGTTAGTAACTGTGCAAGTGAGAACTTTTTGAACTTTTAGATAAAAAAATAGTATTTGTTATAAAAAAAGTTTAAACAATGAAAAATTTAATAATAATTATAATGATCATATAGATTTGAGTGTTTTAAAAGATAGATAATGATATTTTATATTGAAAAATTCAGTATTTGAGTATTATAAAGATTTTTTAAAAGATTATAATTTAATAAAAGTAGATGTTTCAGATTTTAAAAACGGAGAAATGGTTTTAAATGTTGCAAAAATGATAAATATTTTTCATAATGAAAAATTTACTACAAAAAGAAATTTTTTGAAAGTCTTAATCTAAAAAGAGAATATATAAAGATAAATCAAGGTTATTCAAATTGCAGTATGATTTGTTTTTAAAAATCATATAATAACAAGTGATGAGGGAGTTTTTAAGTCTTTAAAAATCTAAAAATATAAATGTGGAACTTGTTACGACTACTGGAATAATCTTAAATGGATATAAAATGGATTTATCGGAGGAACATGTGGTTTTTGTGTCTGATGATACTCTGTTGTTTTATGGTGATGTGACAAAAATATCAAGATTATGATATAATTAAACGCGTAGCTGATGAAGAAAAATGTGAAAATTCTGTTTCCTAAAGGCGAAGATTTTGTCGATTTAGGGTGGAATTGTTTCACTGTGGAGGTAATTATGGGATTTATTAAACCGAGCAATGTTGTTGGAACAATGGAACTTTTACCAAATGAACAAATTTTGTTTGACAATGTTAAAAATATAATTGAAGAAACTTTTTAAAAACGAGGATTTTTACCTTTAGATACACCTGTTTTTTAGAAAAATGAAATTCTTTTGGCTAAAGGTAGTGGAGAAACTACAAAAACAGATTTTTTAAGATAGATTCTGAAAGCAAGGATATTTCTTTAAGATTTGATTTAACAGTGCCTTTGGCAAGATATGTAGCTCAATATTTTAGTGATTTAAATTTTTCCGTTTAGAAGATATCATATAGCTAAAAGTTTACCGTGGAGAAAGAAATCAAAAAGGGTAGATATAAAGGAATTTTATCAATGTGATATTGACGTAATAGAAATGGAAAACTGGATATCAAAAATGATGCAGAGCTTCCTTATATAATCTATGAAATATTTTCAAAAATTATTAATGAAAAATTTGCAATTAATTTTAGTAATTTTAAAAATTATTAATGGACTTTTTGAAAACTTGGGTATAGATAATAAAGCTGATATGCTTAGAATAATTGATAAAATTGAAAAGATAGGTTTTGAAAAAGTTGTAGAAGAACTTAAAAATACTGGACTTAGTGACGAAAGATTAGAAAAATTATAGAATTTATTAAAATTTCTGGAAGTAATAAAAGAGATTATTGAAAAGTTAAGTTCTCTTGGTATTTCAATGAACTTTTTGAAAAAGGTATTGAAGAACTAAAAAGAAGTTTATGAATGTATGAAACTTTTTGGAATTCCTGAAGATTTTTATAAATATTAATCTTACAATTACAAGAGGTTTAGATTATTATACTGGAACTGTTTATGAAACATTTTTAGAAAATTATAGACAACTTGGAAGTGTTTGTTCTAGTGGAAGATATGATGATTTAGCAAGTAATTATACAAGTCAAGTTTTACCAGGTGTTGGAATCTCTATCGGACTTACAAGATTATTCTATCAACTACTTGATAAGAATTTATTTAAGGAAATTAAAACTAATAGTATTGATGCTTTAATTATTCCAATGGAAAATTGTTATGATTATGGAATTAAACTATTGAATAAATTTGAAAATAGTGGTAAAATAATACAAATATATTTTTGAAGATGCTAAGATGAAGAAAATATCTTATGCTGACAAATTAAATATCCCTTATATTATCATAGTCGGAGAAGATGAAAAAGCAAATAACACTTACACTGTCAAAGATTTAAAGACAGGAGAACAAACGACTAGTTGATTTTGAAAGATTATTGAGTTAATATAGACGTTGAAGTAACGAGTAGGATTTAAGCGCTTTAAGAGAGAATGAAACGTGGCTGGAATTTCATTTAAGAATGCTATTTACTGAAAAACTATTACGGAGTCTTTTATCTAATTAAGAAGTAATTAGGGTGGAACCACGAGTCATCGTCCCTACAGTTTTGTAGGGATGGGACTCTTTTTTTTTATTTTGAAAAAAGATACATGAAAGAACAAAGTAAGCATGTAGTCTAAGAAGGAGGAAATTATGGAGATGATTGAAAGTTACATTCCTGGATGGGTCTGTTCATGAATTTGAAAAAGGTGTAAAAATTTTAGATGTTGCAATTAGCATTTCTGAAGGTTTTGCGAGAAATGTTATTGGCGCTGTTGTTAATGATGATAAGATAAAAGGTTTAAGTGAAACATTAAAAGAAGATTGTGCCATTAAATTTGTAAAGTTTGAAGACAAAGAAGGAAAAGAAATTTTCTGGCATACATCAAGTCACGTTATGGCTCTTGCTATTCAAAGACTATTTCCAGATACAAAATTTGGAATTGGACCTGCAATAGACAACGGATTTTACTATGATTTAGATTCAGAACACAAATTTACACCAGAAGATTTAGAAAAATCGAAAAAGAAATGATGAAAATATTTAAGGAAGGTTATTCTGTTGATAGAAAAGAAGTTGATAGAGAATTTGCCTTAAAATATTTTGCTGAAAAAGGACAAGATTATAAAATTGATCTAATCGAAGGCTTCGACAAAGATGCGGAACTTTCTTTCTATGAATTAGGAGATTTTACAGACCTTTGTAGAGGACCTCATCTTGTTGATGTTAAGAAAATAAAAGCTGTTAAACTTTTTAGCATTGCTGGTGCTTATTGGAGAGGTAGCGAAAAAAATAAAATGCTTCAAAGAATTTATGGTATAACTTTTGAAAAGAAAAAGATTTGGATGAATATTTAGAATTCTTAGAAGATGCTAAACAAAGAGACCACAGAAAGATTGGTAAAGAGTTAGGAATATTTATGATTAGCCAAAATGTAGGAGCTGGTCTTCCCTTTCTGGTTACCAAAAAGGATCTACAATTAGACGTGTAATTGAAAGATATATAGTTGATAAAGAAATTGAATGTGGATATGAACATGTTTATACTCCAATTTTAGCAAATGTTGACCTTTATAAAACTTCAGGTCACTGGGATCACTATCAAGATAGTATGTTCCCACCAATGGACTTAGGTAATGGAGAATTATTAGTTTTAAGACCAATGAACTGTCCTCATCATATGGAAATTTTACAATAACGATGTTCATAGTTATAAAGAATTCTATTAGAATTGCTGAACTAGGAATGATGCACTGTTATGAAATGAGTGGTACACTTTCAGGGTTGCAAAGAGTTAGAGAAATGACTTTAAATGATGCGCATATCTTTGTTCGTCCTGACCAAATTAAAGATGAATTTACAAGAGTAGTAAATTTAATGAAATCAGTTTATGAAGATTTTGACATCAAGAATTTTAGATTCAGATTAAGTTACAGAGATCCTGAAAATAAGGAAAAATACTTTGATGACGATGAAATGTGGAATAATGCTGAAGCAATGCTTAAGAGTGCAATGGATGACTTAGGGTATGAATACTTTGAAGCAAAAGGAGAAGCTGCGTTCTATGGTCCAAAACTTGATGTTCAAGTTAAGACTGCAATTGGTTTAGAGGAAACTCTTTCTACAATTCAACTTGACTTCTTATTACCACAAAGATTTGATTTAACTTATGTTGGAGAAGATGGAAAGAATACTCATAGACCAGTTGTAATTCACAGAGGTATTGTTTCTACAATGGAAAGATTCGTAGCTTACCTAATTGAAGAATACAAAGGAGCATTCCCAACTTGGCTAGCACCAGAACAAGTTAAGATTTTACCAATTTCTGATAAATTCAATGACTATGCTTATGAATTACAAAAAGAATTTGCTAAAAAAGACATAAGAGTAGCAGTTGATGATAGAGCAGAAAAAATTGGATTAAAAATCAGAGAAGCGCAACTGCTAAAATTCCATATAGTTTAATCGTTGGTGAAATGAAGTAAACGAAAGAACTGTTTCAGTTAGAAAAACGTGGAGAGGGAGATAAAGGCTCAATGAAAGCTGATGCATTCATTGAAATGATTTTTAGAAGAAGTGAATTCAAAGGTTGTAAAATAAATCAAAATATTTACTAAACAAAAAGCTATTGAAGTAAAACTTCAATAGCTTTTTAATTATATAACATAGCTAAGAATGCTATTAAATTATTTATAAAATGTCCTAATATACATGGGAATAAAGATTTTGTTTTTTCGTAAATTAAACATCCAATAAAAACTTGGAACAAAAATACAATGGTACTAGATATAATCCATCATGAATAATACCAAATACAAAGGCTGACACAAATGCTGGTAAAAATATTTTTTTAACAGCTTTCCTTTGTTTTGAAAAATTTCATGTAGAAATGTAAATATACCATATTTAAAAAGCAATTTCTTCTCCGATTGGAGTGGATACTAGTAGATTAAAAATCAATAACTTGTTATATTTTAATGATTCTGCTATGCTTTCAGTATTTCCACTTCTAAAATCCAATCCAATAATTGAATATACATGAAATTACAAAATTCCATAAAATCATAATTATCCCAAGACCAACACCTATTAAAATTAGTTTTTGCAATGGAAAACTCAGTTTTTTTAATAGAAATACTATCTTTTCGATCTTTGTATATTAACAGTGCAATTACAAAAGTTAAAATAGTAGCGATAGAACCTAGTATACTAGATACAAATTTGTAAATACTTCATCATTTTCTACAAAAGATGGATTATTTACAAAAAAGTTCTTTTACTATTTGTAAATCGAATATAATTTCGTCAATCAGAGTAAATCTAAATAATAAACCTACTACTATAAAAACAAAATTGGAGTTAAAAATAATTTAAAACAATTATAAAAGATTTTTATATTAAATCTTTTGTTGTAACTTCTGAATTTTTCTATAGATTGGTTATTAATATCTATCATTATTCGTTATCTACGCCTTTTTCTTTTTGAGTATTCTAGTAAATTATCGTAATTTTCTTTTGAAATAATAATTTTACCAGTTTTTCTTGAAATGCAATTTCTATCTATCAATTCATTTAAATATCTATACATTGTTCTTTCGTTAATTCTCAAATAGTCTGAAATAACTTTTTGTTAGTGAAATCTTAACAGGAATTCTACATCAACACATTTTTGATAAGAAGAATTCAATTAAGTTTTTTCTTTCTTCCGTAGTTTTTTTAGTTAAATCAAATGTAGCTATTGAATGTTTTTATGAAATCTAATAAAAATTGATTGTAAATTTTTAATAGTTCAATACTTTCAGCCTCTTTTTCAAATCTTTCTACTGGAATTCTAATAAAGCCTTGTATCTTTAAAGAATGCAACACTTTTTATAGAAGTCGTGTTTATTGTCCATAAACTCAAGCAATCCAAAAATAGAAGTATTAGTTATGTGATTAAATACTATTAGTTCCCCAACTGGAGTGAAGTGAACAACATTGGCACTTCCTCTAACTAATAAATATAAATAATCCAATTTATCATTTTTCTTTGATTATAACAGTCTTTTTCTTTACCTTAAGTACAGTAAATTCTGAATATAATCTTTTATCTAGTTTTTAAATCAAAGTTTTTCAATTAAAACTTTTTCTTAAAAAGTGTAACTAATCTACTTTCCATAATGTCCCTCCTTATTAATCTAATACTACATTATTATAATATAAAAAGGAAAAAATAAATAGCAAAAGAGCCATTTTTAAAAATTTTTTTAATTTATACATTTATTATTTTTGCAAAAATTTAAAGAGATAATCAGCTAAAAAAACAACTGATAAAAACAATTGTTTATATGATATTTTTATAAGAAATATAAATTACAAATCAAAAAAATATACAATTATTGCATAAATAAAGCTAATTCATATAAAAAAACTTTATGTTTTTAAAAACTTGTAAATGAAAAACGAAACAAATGATTATAAGGAGGTTAAAAATGAGTAAAAATCTTGTGCTTCAAGTTTTTATTGCATTTATTGCTGGTTTAATCCTTTCAAAATGTTAATGAAAATTAAAGAACCAATGCTTACAGCTTTTTGTAACAAGAAGTTTTGCTAGCACTTCTCAATTTCTCTAAGAGTTGCAAAAACTTTCAGGATTAGTTGAAGAAGATGAATAGTATTAATTAAATAGAATTATGACAAAAGGTCAATGAGAAATCATTGACCTTTTTTTATGTATAAAAATTATTAAAATATAACTGTTATTAAAGGTATTTAATAGGGTATATTTTTTTCAAATACATATTGTTTTCAATATTAAAGGAGGTGCGATTTGAAAGAAAAGGTTGGAAAAGTATATTCCATAGCCGAAGATAATAAAGCGCTTTGAAGGATGTACTGTATCTAAAAGAAGTATATAGCGGAGAAAAATTATATAGATATTTTTCAATGGCAGAAGAAACTGATATAAGTGCAGAATTATTCCCATACTACAAACTATTGATTGTAGCAGAAGGAGAGATTGAAGCATATGGATTTTCAGAAAAACAAAAATACTAAAACAAGGTGATAGTATTTTTTACACCGATTGAAATTCCAGTTGGAATTAGAACAAAATCAGGGAGCAATATTTACAGAAATAGCAATAAAAAGGAGGACTTTATGAATAAAAGCTGTAAAACCAGGTGAAGTTTTTAAATTAGAGAATTATTAGAATACCAAGAAGGTAAAATAGTTAATATGGACGTTGTTCATAACGATCAAATGAAATTTGTATTAATGGCATTCGATGCAGGAACAGGATTATCAGAACATTCAGCACCAGGTGAAGCAATTGTATTTGCATTAGATGGTGAAGGAATAATTGGATATGAAGGAACAGACCATGTAATCAAAGCTGGTGAATGCTTCCACTTTGCAAAAAGCTGGAAGACATTATGTAAAAAGCTGAAAAAGAATTTTCAAAATGGCATTTTTACTTTTGACATTAGAATAAAAAGTTCAAATTTTATAAATAAATTAAAACGACCATACGAGTCGTTTTTGTTTTTATTAAGGATAATTGTTTTATTTTTCAGAACAATTTTTGTCTATTAAGATTATTTACTGTTCACATTAGCTATAAAACGAAGTATTATCCTTTATACGTCATCTCGACTGGAGCGTTAGGAAATGGAGATCTCATACTTTGTTGAAAACAAAAGTGAATGTATCGAAGATACATCAGTTAGATAAATTTCGTACTAAAAGGAGCTTTTAGAAAATCGTCACAGTCGATTGCACTCAAATCAAAGATTTGAACAATTTTTGTAGTCTGACCTGCTTTTTGTTTACTTGGAATATATAATACCATTATTAAAAATTAATGAGTTTATTTAGGGTATAATAAAAACATATAATTTTTAAATATTTTTGAATTGTTATAAGAAGTTGTTATATTAAATATATGAATTTCTTGAAAGAGGTGTTAATATGAGTTGTAAAAAAATATAAAAAGAATGTGAAAAATCTATGGGCAAAAATAAATATTATGTATTAAGCAAATCTCATAAAAGCATATCTAGAGATAAGAGAGTATTTGAAAGAAAAAGAAATAGATGTTTTAGTTCTAAATGAAAAATAGAAAAAAACTAGAGGCATAAAAGAAAGTAAAAAGATTTTAGAAATGCCATTCTTCATGTATGGGATATTTCAAAAAGCAATCAAGTGAGATTGAAAAAACAAGAACTATTTAATATATTAGAAGAATATATGATAGGTAAAAACAATCAAAAAGATGTAATTGAATATATCAATTATTTACTAAGGAAATATCCTAATAAATATTTACAAGAATCAACTTTATTAACTGGAGGACAACATAAGACTTTGGCATGAAAAATTATACCATTATTGCTAAAAATCAGCTTCTTGATCAACATAGAGAATGTTGTGCACTTAGAGGTAATGGATGGGGAAAAACATAAAACTGTAGATTATGTATTCTTATATTCTCCGTATTATTTATTTATGTATTATTCATTAGTAATGAATGAAATGGAAAAAGAGGATATAATGTTTCTTCAGAATGGAAAGATAAAAATTATAGAGGAAAGAAAGCAGAAAGTTATAATAATATTGAAGAAAAATTATAGATACTCCAATTTACAAAGAACACAATAATGAATATTTGATTGAATGTATAGAAAACTTAAGAAAAAAGGGATAGAACTAGAAGTATAAAGTTCAGTTTTTAAAATAAATTAAAAACGACTGCATGGTCATTTTTATGGAAAATAATAATTTTATGAGATCTCTCGACTACGCTCGAGATGACGTATAAGGAAGAAAACTTCGTTTAATAGCCTGACGTTATCAGTTGATAAACTTAAAAATATATAGAAATTATATTGTTCGCATCAAATTGCTTTTGGTAAGTAAATCTCCTACAATGTAATATCGACCAAAGATAAGCAAAGCTGAGTGAAGTGAATCTAGTTCTAACTTTGCTTGTTTATAAACAATAGTAGGTATTACTGGAGCGATTGTATCTTTAGATACAATTGTACTTGGATATTTTATAAATTTCTATTCTTATGGTAAGATAGGAATGTTTTGTTTTATCTTAACATAAGAGTTGAATATATGTTATAATGAAAAATAATTGATTTGAGTTTAGGAGGCGTTAAAAATGAAATTTCATGAATTTGGAGATAAAAACTTTCCACATATATTATTGATACATGGTGGTGGTAATTCTTGGTGGAATTATCTTCGACAAGCTAAAATGCTATCAGAAAAATATCATGTAATTTTACCGACACTTGATGGGCATGGAGAAGAATGTAAAAAAGATTACATATCAACTGAAAAACTCAGCTAAACAAATAATTGATTATATAAAGGAAAATTGTGATGGAAAGTTGTTTGCTATAGGTGGAGTTTCTTTGGGTGGTCAAATTGCAATGGAGGTACTGTCTTTGGACAGTGATATAGCCCAAAAAGCAATAATAGATGGAAGTATATGTATTCCTCAGCCAAAATTAGCAAGATTTAGTATTATTATTTTAAAAATATTTGGAAAAATTTATGTTTTGCAAGTTAGCAAGTAAAATTCAACTTAGATTAATGAAAAAAAGAAGTATCCTAATCTAGCTTATCCAGAAGAACTAGAAAAATACTATATGGAAGATATGCCAAGGCTTCCAATCAAGACATTAGTAACCATATATAAAACATATATGGGAAAATATAAACTTAAAAATTCTATTTCAGAAAGTAAAGCACAGGTTTTATATATTTATGGTGAAAAAGAAATGAGTTGTGTTAAAAATCAGCAAATTTATTTAAAAATATGCATCCTAATTGTATTATATATGAAGCTAAAGGTTATAATCACGGATATTTATCAACATATTTACCATTAGAGTGGATGAATCTAGTTAATCAATTTTTAACTAACGATGTTCAATATAAAAATTAAATTATAAAATTAATCAATAAATACAAGTTTTTAGGCTGAATAAACATTGTGTTTTTAAAACCGTAAATTAAAACGGGTTTCTAATTTTTCTTAAAAATCTCAATATTCTCTAAAAAGACAATTAACAGTATCATTTTTGGGTTTATTAATATATAATATGGGTAAATAGTAAATGACTTTTTGACATAAAATTGGAGGTATTTATGATTTCTAAAATAAAAACACTAGAAGAAGCAAGAGATTATCAATGAATATAATTAAGGCGAAAAGATTTAACTTTTCAGAACAAAAGACTTCTCAACTTGCAAAAACTTGCAGAGAATTTGAATGATTTTCCAGAAAGTTCAGTAAATGATAGAATTTTTGAAATTTCTGAAAATGGAGGTTTTTGTGATTTGTGGAAGGTCATGCGCCCTTATGCACCAAGATATATTTGCCCTAATTATCAAAAACTTTTGGATGAGGGTTGTAAATTTTTACGTCTTGAAAAATCAGAAACTTTACTTGATGCAATTAATAATTTATTAATTTTTATCATCATGTTCTTCTGTAACAAGATATCCAGTATATATTGGTAAGATTGATAAACTTCTTGATCCATTTATTACAGATAGAGAAGAAGCTAAAAGTTAATTAAATGGTTCTTAGTTTCTTTAGATAGAACAATTAATGACAGTTTCTGTCATGCAAATATTGGTCCAGAAAAACTGTTGCTGGAGAAATCATTTTTGGAATTACTCCAACTTTAAATAATGTTACTCCAAATATGACAATTCTTTATGATGAAGATATTACACCAGATGATTTTGGAGAAAAGGCAGTTTATGCATCTCTTTTAACTGCAAATCCAGCATTTGCTAATGATAAATACTATAGAAATGATTTTAAAGGAGATTATGCTATAGCAAGTTGCTATAATGGACTTCCCTATTACAGGTGGAGCTTTTACACTAAGTAGATTAAGACTTGGTTCTCTTGCAAGAAGTGCAAGTTCAAAAGAAGATTTCTACGGAAGAGTTTTACCAGAAGCTATTGATTTAATGTGCAATTTCATGGAAGGTAAGATTAAATTCTTAGTTGAAGAAACTCCTTTCTTTGAAGAAAACTTCTTAGTTAAAGAAGGATTTGTTGAATTAGATAGATTTGTTGGACTTTTCGGTGTTGTAGGGCTTCATGAATGTGTTCAACAACTTCTAGAATTTGAAAATAAAGATTTAGAATTTGGTAAAGATGAATATGCTAATGAACTTGGAGTTGAAGTTATGAATTTTGTTGAAAAGAGAGTTAATTCTTTTGAAAGCAAATATTCAACTTTCTGGAATCATAGATTCATGCTACACTCACAAGTAGGAGCACAAGATGATATTGAAGATAGTGCAGGTGTTAGAATTAGAATTGGTAAAGAAGTACCAATGTATGATCATATTAAACACTCAGCATTATTCCACAAATATTTCCCATCAGGAATTGGTGATCACTTCCCATTTGATGAAACTGCTGAAAAAGAATCCATCTGCTGTTTTAGATATTTTTAAAGCTGCATTTAGATTAAATATGAGATATATTTCATGTTATGGAGAAAATGGAGATTTGATTCGTGTAACTGGTTATTTAGTTAAAAAATCAGATATGCAAAAATTCATTGACGGAGAAAGAGTAAGCTACGATACTGTTCAATATGCTAGAGATGCTTTTGAAAAGTATCATCTATTAGAACGTAAGGTTAGAGATGTCAAATAAAGGAATTATAAATAAAATAATAGATATGTCGGTGGTAGACGGACCTGGAAACAGGACGTCTATTTTCCTTCAGGGTTGTAATTTTAATTGTTTTTATTGCCATAATCCTGAAACTATAAAACATTGTATTAATTGTATGGAAATGTATTCCTTCTTGTTCAACAAAGAGTTTAACCAATGTTAACGGGAAAATTGTTTGGAATGATAAGACTTGTATAAATTGTGATGAATGTATTAGAGTTTGTCCACATCTTGCAACACCAAAGATATATAATTGGACTGTTGAAGAAACTGTTGAGAGAATAAAAAAGAATATTCCATTTATTAGAGGAATTACTGTTAGTGGTGGAGAATGTACACTTCAACATAAGTTTTTAACGCCACTTTTTACTGAGGTTAAAAAACTTGGTTTAACTTGTTTTGTCGATACAAATGGTGGAATACCTTTTAAGAGACTGCCTGAATTTGTTGAAGTTTCAGACGCTTTTATGCTTGATATAAAGGCTTTTGACAATGAAGAACATCTTTTTATAACGAAAACTAAGGTTGATGTCGTTTTGGAAAATGCAGATTATCTTGCGAGTTTAGATAAACTTTTTGAGATAAGAACAGTAACAATTGCTGGAATGGACAATAGAACAACTGTTGACAAGATTACAAAGATGCTTTCCAAATACATAAAAATGGGACATAAAATTAGATACAAAAATAATAAAAATATAGAAAATATGGTGTTAGAGAAGAATATAGTATGTTCTCAGCTCCAGTTGATGAAGAGATGGAAGAATTAAAGCAAATTGCACTCAAAAACGGCTTTGAAGATGTTATTATTGTTTAAATTTCGTAAATTTTAAGCAAAAGAACTATTTAATAGTTCTATAGAAAAACTTATGGAACTTGCCTTTTAAATAAGAAAAATATTATCCTAAAAATCTTATTGTATGCTAAAATTATAGTGTATTTATTTTTAGGAGGGATTAAATGAATAAGAAAAAGTGCATTAGGATTAGCTTTACTATGCGGTTTGTCTTTTTCACAAGTAAGTTATGCAGCTAATGAAACGGTAGTTTATAACAAAGATGGACTAACTATTAATTTAATTGCAGATGGAGATGGAGTTTTTAAAAATTTCTGTTGAAAATAATACCGGAAAAGATATGATTGGAGTTAAGGTAAAAATCAGAAGATATCAAAGGTTTAAAGATAGTTAAGGGAAAAGAATTAAATCTGAGCGATATAAAAAGCTGGAGAAAAGAAAGTATTAGAAAGGAAAAGTTACAATTTGAAATAGTTCAAGCTATTGAAAATAGTATAAAGAATGGAAAACTTGCAAAAGACAGGAATTAGTGGGGTTTATAAGGTAAATGTAACAATAGCAGTTGCTGGAATAGTAGGAATAGTTTGTGTATTAGTTTCAAAGAAAAGAAATGCTAAGAGATTATTGTCAGTGGCAGTTGGAACTGGAATATTAATGTCTTCAGTTTTAGGATTTAGTTCAAGTGCTGATACAGAATACAAAAATTCTACTGATTTAAGTGGAAATATAGTTGTTAGTGGAAATACATATGAATATAATGGAGTGTTGTTGTGGAATGATGCTGATTCTACCGGAGACAACAATACTGTTGATGATGAGGAAGAAGATAAAATTGTTGAGTTTGAAGATGAAAATTTAAAACAATTCATTCTTGATAAGTTACATGCTTATGAAGGTGAAGATAGTTTTGAAGTTGAAATGAATGAATATAACTTTAAAACTTAATGATAAAATCATATAGAAAAGATAAAAAATTCAAATGAAATCTATAAGAGTGATTTGGAAAAATTGAATCTATTGGAATTAGAGGAATGAATGCTGCTGAAGATAAACTTATAGAAGTTAGTAGTATTAAAGGTCTTGAATATTGTAAAAACTTAAAAAAACTCTTACAATTTCTTCTGGAGAAATTCCTGATGACGATGAAGCAATAAGATATTCAGAAGGAGCAATTAAAGATTTAACACCACTTGCTGGACTTAAAAATCTTGAATTATTAAGACTTTCTCATAATGAAATATCAGATGTTACTCCTTTAAAGGATTTAACTCAATTAAAACATTTATTTATTTCACATAATAACATTTTCAGATGTTAGTTCGTTGAAAGATCTTACAAATTTAGAAGATTTTTGATATTGCTGTTAATAAAGTTCCAGATATTAGCATCGTTAAAAAAACTTTACAGAAATTAAATTTATTAGATATTTATTCAAATAAAATATCAGATATTAGTGATGTAAAAAGGTCTTGATAAATTAACATATTTAAGAGCTGATAATAACAAAATTGAAGATATTAGCGCTTTTAAAAAGACTTGAAATTATTGGAAAATTTAGATTTAGGAAATAATAAAATAAAAAGATATTTCCGTTATTGATGGTTTGACAAAATTAACTAAAATTAAGCTTTAAAGGGAAATAATCTAGACAACTTTAATTTAACACATCTTACTAAAGCTTGATGATTTAAATCTTCAAAATAACAAGATTTCAGATGTTTCATTCTTAGAAAAAGTAAATAAATTAATGCTTTAAACTTAAATAAAAATAATGTTGAAAATATTGAAGCTATAAGTAATTTAAAAGACTTAACTTATTTATATTTAGATAAGAATAATGTAGAAAATATAGACGCTTTAAAATCATTAAGCAAGCTTTCAAATGTGGTTCTATCAAATAATAAGATTTCTGATATTTCAGCTCTTAAAGACTTAAATGAACTTTCGAGTGTTAAAAATTGATGGAAATAAAGTTAAAGATTTTTCACCAATAAATGATAAGAGTACTATTTTTGAAAAAGTTATTCATAATCAAAAATGTAAATATTGAAAATGTAGAAGCTAATGATAAGGTTGTAGAAGTTGATAATCCTTATATTGGACTAGATAAGATTGCTAAAGGTGGAAATCCTACTGTTAGCACTGAAACTGAAGGTATTAGTGTTGCTTTAGAAAAATGATAAATTTAAATTAACTCTATCTGATGAAGCTTTCAATAATATCTCAGAAGATGGTTTAGAAGTAAAAGTTAAATATGAATTTGAAAAATGAAATGGATTATGCGAATATTCCAACTGAATTATATGCAAATTTAAAATTAACTAAAACTTCAGATAAATATGTTAATATCGAAGATGGAAAACTTTTTAAAAGTAATAAATAAAAAATTTAGACAAAAATAGGCCTGATGACCAAAAAGTTACTGTTAAAGAAATGGAAAAGTTTAATAGAATTATCTATTTTCTTAAAAGAAGATGGAAGTGCTGATTTTTAGTGAAAATGCAAAATACTCTATACTTGGAGTACCAACAAGTTTAGCAGGAACAAAAAGACTTTAAATTTGCTGTTACAAGAGGAATGAAAAAGTATTAAAGGTTTGGAATATGCAAAAATCTTAAAAAGTTAAAATTAAATGAAAATGAAATTTCAGATATTACACCACTTAAAGATTTAACTAAATTAGAATACTTAGAAATTCAAAGAAATAGAATTGTTGATATTAAACCATTAGAAAAATTAACTAATCTTAAATTTTTAAAATTGTACAACAATTTAATTGAAGATATAGCACCTCTTGCAAATTTAACAAATCTAACAGGGATTGGATTTACATTATAATGTTACGGTTGGTGGTGATGAGAGTCACAAAATAATATCCAAAGGAATCACAGATATTACTCCTTTGAAAAATTTAAAAAATTTAACTTTTTTAGATTTATCAGCTAACAGAATAGAAGATGTTTCGATAATCAAAGGGTTTGATAAAATTGAACACTTAGATATTTCAGGAAATAGAGTTAAAAAATTATGAAGGGCTTGGAGATTATCTTGCAAAAAGACTTGGAGATGCTTTAAACGAAGGCATTGAAGTATGCAATTTTCAGGTCAAGAAGTAGATTTTGGAAAAACTATTGAAGTAAGTTCTAATGAAGTTTCTTTTGAAACACCTTTCAACGGAATTAATGAACTTGGAAAAGCTTTAGGAGAAGTTTTTGGTGCAGAAGAAGCTTTAAATCCATTTAGCGAAATTTCAACTGGAAAAGAAGGAATAGAAGCAAGTTATGATTTAGATTCAAATACGATAACTCTAAATATATCTGATGATGTTATTGCAGAAAATAAAAGGAAAAGAATTGAATTTGAATTTAAAAATGTCATTAGATGAATATACTTGGACTTTTTAAAAATGTAAAACTTAAATTTAATGCTGACGAAGAAATTGTTTCTGATGAATATAAAGATTTTTATTTTTGATTTGTTTAATAAGTATAGTAAATTTCATAAGAAATATGTAAATTTAACAGATGAAGCAAATAAACTTTTTAATGAAACAAACAAGCCTAAGAAAGATAAAAATTTTACCAAAGAAGATATGGAAATGTTGAAAACTTTTTATTGTTGTAGATAAGAATGTTACTGACAAAAATGATAGAACCTTTTAAAATATTCTAAGAATTTAGAAAGAGTTTAAGGTAGAATTAAATAAATCTAACTTAACTAGAAGTGTAAATAACTTTGATTTTTGTCTAAAAACACCAAAATTAAAAACAATTTATTTATCAAAATCAAGATTATAAACACGCAAAAAGAAATATTTCCAGAAAATATAGATTTTTCAAAAATGAATCTTTAGAAAAGTTATTATTTCACAAACAAATTTAAGTGGTATTAAAGCTTTTGAAAAATTAAAAATTAAAAGCAATTAAAGCTTTGCAAGATAATGAGATTACTGATATAACACCTATTAAAGATATGGAAACTTTAGAAAGATTGGATTTAGATAATAATAAAATAGTAAATTTACCTAATTTATCAAATTTTGCAAAAGATTAATTACTCTATATCTTAGAGATAATAAGTTATCAGATATCTCTAATCTTGAAGAACTAAAAATCTTGAAGCTTTTACATCTTAGAAATAATAAGATATCAGATATTTCAAGTTTAGAAAAACTACCAAAATTGCATAGACTATATATCGATAAAAATGAAAATCTTAAAAATTATATTAAGAATATTAAAAATCTTAATGGAATAAATACTTTATTTGTTGACGAAATCACAAAGGAAGATTTTGATTGGCTAAAGACATTTTCAACTAGAGGTAGCTGTTAATGCAACTGAAAAACGAAGATAGAATTAGAATGTTTAATTTTTGAAAAATTGGAAATTCAGTTAAAGTTAAGAAAAATGATATAAAAAGATGGTTTTATAGAAATAGATAATCCGTTAAAAGATTGGGATGATATGTCTATTGAAGCCGCAGATGATGAATCAGGAAAGAATCCAAATCTAACTTTTTGAGTCAGATAAAAATAAAAATAAAAAGTTCAAGATAAAAATGAGTTCCATGAAACTTATGATATTTATATTGAAAACTATGAAGTTGAAGGGTATGGAGATTATAGTCAACCACCATCAATTTCTGGAAAGATTGTTTTAAATATAAAAATTTCAGAATAAAGAATATTAAGGAGACTGCTAGTCTCCTTTTGTTTTACTGTTATAAAAATAATTTTTGTGATATAATAACATTAATTTAATTATCAAAAATATATTATAATAAAATATAATATAATTTATATTTAGAAAATAGGAGGAAAATTTGTTAGAGATTATTTTTAAATTCTTTAGATGAATGTGATAATTTTTTTCTAAAAGATTTTTCAAAAACATTTAAAAATGGGGATGTAATTTCCTTTGATTGGTGATCTTGGAGCTGGAAAAACTACTTTCACTAAATTTTTAGGTAAGAATTTAGGAATTGAAGAAGATATTACTTCACCAACATTTAATTTAGTTAATTTGTATTCTGGAAAATTTGAATTTAATCATATGGATTTATACAGAATTGATTCTCCAGAAGAACTTTACCAAATAGATTATGATAATTATTTTTATCCAGACGGGGTTACAGTGATTGAATGGGCAGAAAATGGAGGATATTTACTTCCTAAAAAGCTTGATTGAAATTGAAATTTTAAAAGTTTCTGAAAAACTCTAGAAAAATAGTGATAAAAAGGAAATAATAAAAGAGAATTGGAAATTATAGAGGGATTATAATGAAAATTTTAGCGATAGATACGTCAACAACTCACAGTTCATGTGCGGTTATGGATGATAATAATATTGTTGGGGATTTTAGCATAAATCAAAGTATGAGTCATAATGAGATTTTTACTTGTTATGGTTGATGAAATGCTAAAAATTGAATATTGATATAGAAGATATTGATTTATTCGTGGCTGTAACTGGTCCGGGATCTTTTACAGGAATAAGAATAGGGGTTACGGTTGTTAAGGCATTAGCTATGGCTTTAAATAAACCGATAGTTGCTGTAAATACATTGGAAGCTCTATCTTTTGGTGTGTTTTCTGATAAAAAGAAAATTCCTTTGATAGATGCAAGAGGTGAAAGAGTCTATTATGGAGTTTATGAGGGATAAATAATGAAAATATAGTTGCACCTGCTCTTTTGACTATTGATGAACTTTTAGAAGAATTCTCAGATAAAGGTGAATATGTTTTTGTAGGTGATTGTGTTAATCTATACAAAGATAGAATTTTTAGAAAACAAAAATTTTGAAATCACTCCTGCTTGTTTGAATAGTTGCATTTCAAAAATGCTTGTGTTATAGGGAAAGAAAAATATGAAAGAAGAGATATTTCTGATTGTTTTAATCTAAGTCCAGAATATGTAAGGCTTTCACAAGCTCAAAGAGATTTAGAAAAAAAGGATAAATAGATGATTTTCATATAGATATGCAGAAGAAAAAGATGTAGTTGATATATTAGCTTTGGATGATAATAATTTTTTTCTAATAATTATGATGAAAAATTTTATCTTGATTATATAAAAAAATAAAAGAGTAATAGTTGCAATAGATAATAAAGTAGTTGGATATATTATATTTAATATGATTTTTGATGAAACTGAAATATATAAGATAGTTGTTTCTGAATATTATAGAAAAACAAATTGCCTATAAAATAATGGAGTTTTTATAGAGGAATTAAAAGAAATGCGATGTAAAAAGATATTTTCTAGAAGTTAGAAAAAGCAATATTCCGGCTATTAACTTATACAAAAATGTAATTTTGTAGAAATTAGAGAAATTTTTTGATTATTATGATAATCCAAAAAGAAAATGGGATTATGATGTTAAAAGAGGTAGTTTAATGGAAGATATTAAGATAATGGCAATAGAAAGCAGTTGTGATGAAACAAGTGTTGCTATTGTAAAAAACGGTAGGGAAGTTATTTCTAATGTAATTTCTTCACAAATTGATATGCACAAAAAGTTTGGTGGAGTTGTTCCGGAAGTGGCAAGTAGAATGCATTTAGAAGTTATAAATAATATTGTAAGAGAAGCTTTAGATGAGGCTAAAATTACTTTAGAAGAAATAGATGCTATTGCTGTAACTAAAGGTCCTGGACTTGTAGGAGCTTTACTTGTTGGAATTTCTGAAGCAAAGGCATTATCTTATGCTTGTAAAAAGCCTTTAATAGGAGTTAATCATATGAAAGGTCATATTTGTGCTGCCTTAATAACTCATAAAGAATTGGAACCTCCATTTATATGTCTTTTAGTATCAGGAGGACATACTTATCTAGTACATGTAAAAGGTTATAATGATATGGAAGTTATAGGAAAGACAATTGATGATGCTTGTGGAGAAGCTTATGATAAGGTAGCAAGATGCCTTGGAATGAATTATCCAGGAGGTCCAGAAGTTGAAAAATTAGCAAAACTTGGAAACGAAGAAGCTATAGATTTTCCTAGAGTAATGCTAGATAAAAATAGTTATAACTTTAGTTTTAGTGGCTTAAAAACAGCAGTTCTTAACTATTTAAATAGTAAAAAACAAAATGAAGAAATTTCAAAAGAAGATGTCTGTGCGAGTTTCCAAAGAGCAGTTTTTGACGTTCTAATCTACAAAACAGAAAGACTTATGAAAGAGAAAAAAATTTGGATAAACTTGTAGTTTCAGGTGGGGTTTCAGCTAATAATACATTAAGAACAGAGATAGAAAAAAATGTGTGAAAAAAATAATTTCAAATCATATTTTCCGTCAAAAATACTTTGCACAGATAATGCTGCAATGATAGCATCTTCTGGCTACTATGAGTATATTTCAGGGGTTAGAAGTGATTTAACTTTAAATGTTGAACCGAATTTAGAATTGTAAATTTCATTTTTCAAAAAGTGTTGACAACTAAAAAAATAAAGTGTATAATATTCGAGTAACTGTTTAAGATATGCATTTTTAAAAAGAGTTTGAATTCAAAAAAATTAAAAAGTATTGACAAATAGTTAGTTATGGTATATAATTATTAGGCAGTCAATTTTAAAACAGAAATTGATTGATACGGCCCCATGGTCAAGCGGTTAAGACATCGCCCTTTCACGGCGGTAACCCGGGTTCGAATCCCGGTGGGGTCACCACTTTTATTTAGTAGGTTTGTGGTTATATTTGGGCGCATAGCTCAGTTGGGAGAGCATCTGCCTTACAAGCAGGGGGTCATAGGTTCGAGCCCTATTGTGCCCACCAAATATGGCCTGGTAGTTCAGTTGGTTAGAATGCTAGCCTGTCACGCTAGAGGTCGTGGGTTCGAGTCCCATCCAGGTCGCCACTAATATGCTGGTGTAGCTCAATTGGTAGAGCAACTGACTTGTAATCAGTAGGTTAGGGGTTCAAGTCCTCCCACCAGCTCCAATCTACTTTATGTAGGTTATATGGAGGAGTTCCCGAGTGGCCAAAGGGGACGGACTGTAAATCCGTTAGCTGCGCTTTCAGTGGTTCGAATCCACTCTCCTCCACCAATTTAATTTTTGTTAAGACCATAAAGTTTGAGATTATATGCGGGTGTAGCTCAGTGGTAGAGCCCCAGCCTTCCAAGCTGGTTGCGAGGGTTCGATTCCCTTCACCCGCTCCATTTTGCACCTATAGCTCAGCTGGATAGAGCAACGGACTTCTAATCCGTGTGCCAGAGGTTCGAATCCTCTTAGGTGCGCCAACCTTTGGGGTATAGCCAAGTCGGTAAGGCACTAGACTTTGACTCTAGCATTCCGCAGGTTCGAGTCCTGCTACCCCAGCCAATTTTATGATTCATTAGCTCAGCCGGTAGAGCACCTGACTTTTAATCAGGGTGTCCGGGGTTCGAATCCCCGATGGATCACCATTCATGGAGAGGTATCGAAGTGGTCATAACGAGGCGGTCTTGAAAACCGTTTGGGTTCACGCCCACGTGGGTTCGAATCCCACCCTCTCCGCCACAATGGAGAAATACTCAAGTGGCTGAAGAGGCTCCCCTGCTAAGGGAGTAGATCCTTTACGGGATGCGAGGGTTCAAATCCCTCTTTCTCCGCCAATAATTTGGGCCTTTAGCTCAGTTGGTTAGAGCGCCCGGCTCATAACCGGTAGGTCCCGGGTTCAAGTCCCTGAAGGCCCACCAAATTATCTGCAGATATTTCTTTTTTTAGAAATATCTCTTATTTTATAGAGCTAAAATAAAGGATTGATACTGTAGGGGTATAGTTCAACGGTAGAATGTCGGTCTCCAAAACCGCTGATGAGGGTTCGATTCCTTCTACCCCTGCCATTTACATAATATTACAAAGTAAAAAAAATAATATGCCCAGATAGCTCAGTCGGTAGAGCAGAGGACTGAAAATCCTCGTGTCGGTGGTTCGATTCCGCCTCTGGGCACCAGATCTGTAATTCGAGAAATCTGTTACGGATTGCTATTATTCCTGCGAGTGCAGGATTTTTTTTACTCATTTTTAGAAGAATATATTAAGCCCAGATAGCGAAAAGTCGGTATAAGGAAGTGGCAAAAACAACGAAGTTGTTTTTAGGCAATGCCTTAGTCTAGTACAAGTACGAGAAGATGAGTTAAGAAAAACTAAAATAATGAAAAATCTTAAAAAGTAAGTAAAATTGAATTGTTAAAAAAATAATTATCATCTGGAAGAGTCAGAGGACTGAAAAATCCTCGTGTCGGTGGTTCGATTCCGCCTCTGGGCACCAGATCTGTAATTCGAGAAATCTGTTACGGATTGTTATTATTCCTGCGAGTGCAGGATTTTTTATTTTTTTCATTTGTGGCTAATTTAATTTTACAATATACGAAATTTAAAAATTAAAATAAAATTAAAAATTTTATTTTAATATCTAAGTAGATTATGAAAATAATTTTTATATATTTTTTACTAAAGATGTTAAATTTATTTTATTAAAAGAATGCTCTTATATAAGGGTAGTTCTTTTTATTTAATTTTTTGTTTTTATAAAAATTAAATGTTGTTTAAAAGCTTGATATTGACAATTATTATTAATTGATATAAAAATATTTTTGTTAGTTTATGCTAATTATATTTTTATTTTTAGGAGGAATTATATGAAAAATTTTTTTAAGAAAAATCATATCTTTTGTGGTATTTTGTTCTTTGATTTTTACAAGTTTTAGTGGTGTTTTTGCTACTGAAAGTAAGTCTTTAGATTTTTCAAAAAGATAGAAGAGTTAAAAGATTACAAAAGATGATGATTTTGTCGATGCAATTATCAAATTGAAAAACAAGTTGATGTTTCAAAAATTAAAGATGCTGTTAAAAAGAAAAATGTTAATGCATCTAAGGAAGAAATTCAAAATGAGATAAGAAAGGAAATGGTAGATAAGTCTATAAAGTTAAAAGAAGATAGTCAAAAAGTCTATTATAGAAATTCTTGAACGTTATAAAAAGATGGTAATGTAAAAGAATTATCAACAATTTTTTTATTATAAATTGTATAAATGTAGTTTGTAAAAGAAGTTTTTAGTTAAGATTTCAAAAAGGTCTGATGTAGAAAAGATTTGTATTAATAAAAAGTGAAGATACCAAAGCTTCAAAAATAATATTCCAGAAGATAGAGAAGCTTTATCTAGTGTAGAAAAAGCATGTTCCTTGGAATTTAAAGATGATTAGTGCAGATAAAGCGCAAAAAGAAGTTCAAAAATTTTAATAACGATAGTTGTTGTTGGGATAATTGACTCGGGTGTTGATGTAAGTCATCCGGCTATTAAAAATAATTATAGAGGAAATGATAAAAATCTTAAAAGATATTCTTGGTATAATGTTGTAAATGAAAAGACTGGAGATAATGAAGAACCTTATGATGATAGGGGACATGGAACTCATGTTTGTGGAACTATCTTGGGTCAAAGAGAAAACTCTCTTTTAGGTGTGTGTCCGTATGCTAAATGGATTGCTGTAAAAGTTTTTGATTCAAATGGTGAAACAGATAATGCTAAGCTTTTAAAAGCGGGTGAATGGATTATGGCACCTAAAGATGAAAATGGTATATCTCATCCGGAAATGGCTCCAAAGGTTGTAAATAACTCATGGGGTGGTAATTCAACAGATGGATTTTATCAAGATATGGTTAAAAAATGGAGAGATGCGGGGATTTTTCCTGTATTTTCAGCTGGAAATGTAAGTCAATTTAATGATGGTGGGGATAATTCTATAGGAACACCTGCTTCATATCCACAAGCTTATGCGGTTGGAGCTATTAGAAAAGATGAAATAGTTGCAAAATTTTCTCTAAGAGGTAAATCTGACTATACAGAAAATTTTAAGCCGGATATTGTTGCACCTGGAGTTAATATTTTATCTTCAATTCCTGGAGGTAAATATACAATTTATACAGGAACATCTATGGCTAGTCCTCATGTTACAGGTGTTGTTTGTTTGATGCTTAAAGCTAATCCTAATTTAACTGTAGATCAAATTGAAAAGATTTTAAATGAAACGGCAACACCTTTAAAAGATGATTACTATACAACTTCTCCAAACCATGGTTATGGGTATGGAAAAGTTGATGCTCTTAATGCAGTTAAGCTTTCTATCGGTCAAAAAAAGGGAAAAGATATAGATGTTTCAAATATGAAAGTATTATCGGGGCGTATTATTACAAATGGAACAGATAATGAAAAACCGATTATAAATCATAGTTCTATGAATAAGATTTTTACAACATACAAAACAACTTTTGATGCAAATATAAAAGATAATATTGGAATTGAAAGTGTAAAACTTTATTTAAATATTAATAATGAATATAAAACCCCTACGATATGAAACTTAAAAATGGAAATAATCTTTCAGGTTATTATAGTGTAAATATTCCGGTAGCAACTTTTAAAAATGTTACAAATGGAAAATATTATATTGAAGCTACAGATATTAACAAAAAGTTACTAAGAGTGATGAATTTTCATTTGAAGTTCAACAAGGAATTGGTATTGGATATGTACAAGATTTTGAAAAAGATCTTTCAGGTTTTGAGGTTGGCGGACAATCAAAATTATTTAAATGGGGAAATATTAAAAAGATGAACCAAATAAAAAAATTGATAGGTATAGAAGCGTATAAAAACATTCGAGGAAATTCTATTTTTGTTATGCCACCGATAGATTTAACAAATGAAACACAAAATCCGGCTTTAAGTTTTAAACATTTTTATGACCTTGGAAATTATGAATCGGCATTTTTTGATACTGCTGAAGTTTGGATTGCAGAAGCTAAAGAAGATAGTGATCCAGATAGTTTAGATTGAAATTAAAAAGAAGTTATAAAAATTCTTCAAAAGAAAAATGGCTTGATGAATATATTGACCTTTCAGCTTACAAGGGTAAGAAAATTTGTGTAATGTTTGGATTTAGACCTAATGGAGAATATAAAAGTAGTGGAAATGGTTGGTATATTGATGATATAAAAATAGAACAAGCATCAAAAAGAAATACCAGAAACTCCAAGTAAATATTTAAAGTTAAATGATAAGAAAGATGGTAAATTAATTTATACATTTTTCTCCGGTAGGAAATGAAAAAGATTACATCTTATGAATTATATAGAGCAACAAATGAAAAATGGACCTTTTGAACTTATAAAAAAAGTTGAAAAAGGAGATTCTAAAAATGGATTTGGAAAAATACTCTATTGATTTAGTTGATATTCCAAAAACCACAAAAAAAGGAACTTATTACTATTATGCAGTTGCAAAAATTGGTGAAAACAAAAGTGAACCTTCACAAATTTTATCTCATACTTTTTACTAAAGGGAAAGAATTCAAAAAGTTTTGATTTTGAAAAAGGACAAGATGGATGGACTAGTTTAGAAAGTGATAAAAGAAACAAAATGGGATTTTGGAAAGTTAGAATATGCAGATCAATTTGATACAAACTATAAAAACCTACTATTAATCAATCATTAGGTAAAAAATGATGGTATGAATGTTTTTCGCAACAAATTTGAATGATTATAGAAAGCCTAATACAAAATATTCTTTAGAATCTCCAAGTATGGACTTGTCAACTTTAAAAGATGCTACACTTTATTACCAAAACTGGTTTAGTTCAAGTGCTAAAAAGAAGAAGTGATGATTATGATTCATATAATCAAGATATAGGAGAAGTTTATTTTTTTCAAAAGATGATGGTAAAACTTGGGATAAAGTTTATACATTTGATGAAAGTGAAGTAGATAAGCATATAAAGTGGTCATGGTTTACAAATGGAATTGAAATATCAAAAGAGTATTTAACAGATAAATTTAAAGTTAAATTTGTTCTTGATACAGGAAGTGATAGTGGAAAGACAGATCCGGAGCAATGTGGAGGATGGTATATTGATGATGTTACTATAAACACTAAAGATACAAAAAAATAATAATATAATAGAAAAAGTCTCACCATTTAAGCTTTTAAATATGCAAAGTTTAAATGAAGAAAATCAAGAAAAGATATAATTCCATTAGTTGGTAAGATTACAATTAAAGAAAATGAAAAACTGTTATGACAGAAGTAGGAACAGGAAAATTTAGTATAAAACTTCCTGCTGGTAAATATACTGTAGTAGCTAGTGCAGAGGGTTATAAAGATAAAGAAGAAGTTATAGATCTTATAGAACATGTAAATAAAGATTTTTTTATTTAGATACTTTTTAAAAAAAGCTTCTATATCAGTTAATGTAAAAGATGCTAATTATGATTCAATACAAGGAAATGTAAAAACTTTATAAAGAAGGAAAAACTTGAAGCTATAGCAGAAAAAGATGGAGAAACTGTTAGATTTACAGATTTAACTTCAGGGAATTACACTTTAGTTGCTACTAGTGATGGATATAAAAGATTAGAAAAAAATATTAAAATTCCTGGAACTGTAACTGTAACTTTATCTTTAGAAAAAGTTTATTCTGAAAATCAGTTAAATGTAGGGTATACAGATATAAAAACAGAAAACCTCTCAGGAATGGATTTAAAGGATAGAGCATTTGCAAATAAAAATTTCAAATGATAAACTTGTAGATATAAAAGAAATTTCATATTTTATTACAAAAAAACTAAAGATGTAGATTTAACTAATAGTAAATATAGAATTTCTATTTATGATAAGAATACACAAGATGAACTTCCTGGTAATATTTTATTTTCAAAAGATTTGACATTTGAAAAGGAAGGTTGGAATAAAGTTGCTATTTCAAATGTCCAAGTAAATGGTGATTATTATATTGCATTTACAAAACTAGATGGAGAAATTGCACTTGGTATGGATGATAGTAAAGATGGAATTAATTCTTTTCAAATGTTTAATGGAGCTTGGGATGAACCTGAAACTAAAGGAACATATATGATAGGAGCCAAGGTTATTACATTATCTGAAAATGAAGTTCAACAAGCTACTATTACATTTGATAAAAAAATGGTGGTAGTGGAGAAAATGCAAGCTGTAAAAAGTAAAATTAATGAAAAATTATAAATTACCACAATGTACATTTACAGCTCCTGAAAATAAAGAATTTTATTGTTGGCAAGTTGAAGGTGAAAATAAAAATGTTTCAGATGATATAGTAGTTAATAAAGATTTAACAATACAAGCTATATGGAAAGATAAGAAAAATGAAAATCCACAAATGGAAAAACTGATCCAGTAATGCCAAATCCTTTATTGGCAACTGCTAGTGTAACAGATTTTACTCATTTTATAACTTATTCTAATGATAACAAATCTGATGAGTATTTAAAATCAGTCCAAAAAGTTATTGTAAATCACAAAGGAAAGATAAGTGAAATAACTGATGTTAAAGGTATTGACTCTACAGATTTCACATCTAATCCAAATAAAAACTACAATTTTCATATACTGAAAAATTAGATAAAAATGATACTATAACTATTGTTTCAAGTAAATATAAAATGTTATTGTAAAAAAATAACAATGGATAACCTTGTAGGAAATGATGTTTATTACTCAATAAAGTGCAAATGTTGAAGGAGAAAAGATACTTTATAGAGTTACTTTTGATAAAAACGGTGGTAGTGGAGAAATGAAAGATGTAGAAGTTGAAAATGGAGGAATTTTCGTAGTTCCAAAATGCGATTTCACAGCACCTTCGGGAATGGAATTTGATTCATGGGAATATCTTAACGAAAAACAGAGATAGGACATAAATATCAAATTTCTAAAAAAACATAATACTAAAAGCTCTTTTGGAAAGAAAAAAATTGAGTGAACAAGCTACAATAACATTTGATAAAAATGGTGGTCTAGGAACTATGCAAGAGGTTAAAAAAATTATTAAAAGAAGAGTATGAACTTCCTGTTTGTGAATTTTTACCTCCAGAAAAATGGAATTTGACGCTTGGGAAATTGATGGACAAAGACATCTTCCAGGAGAAAGTTTCTTTACAAAAATAATACTATAAAAGCTTTATGGATTAAATATGATAAATCAAAAGAGCCTAAAGAACCTTTGTTTTAGTGAAATTTTATCTGAAAAATCCGTCAATTAATAAAAATTGATTATAAACATTTAATTGGCTATAAAAAGAAGATAGTGAATATGTAAATAAAATAAATCTTATAACTATAAGAAGAAATGGAAAAGAAATAAAACATTATTTATTTACAAAAAGAAGATGGAAAATATAAAAATCTTGATAAAACTTTAGATAAGGTAAGTATTGTATTTAATGATAAAACTTTCTTTAATAGAGATGATGAAATTATCATCAGTGCAAAGAGGATATAAAGATTTAAAACTTCATATTATATCAGCAGATGATATGGTAATGAACGCTTTATATACTACAGAAATTGTATCAACTGTTAAGTTTGAAACTTTTTTTAGGAAGTAAAATTGATGATCAAATTATAAAAAGTTAATCAATTAAGTACAAATAAATTAGCTAAAGTACAAGATCCTACTAAAGATGGTTATACTTTTAAAGGTTGGTATGAAGATAGTGATTTTTACAAAAGAGTTTGATTTTAATAAAAAAAATAATAACAGATACTACAATTTTTTGCAAAATGGGTTAAAAATACACCATCTGAAGAAAAATATAGAACTTGAAGTTAAAAATGTTACAATACATCAACAAGATACATTAGATCTTAAATCATTAATCGTTAAAGCAAAAGATGATAAAAATAATGATTTAAAAAGAACAAGTTGAAATTATAGATGAAGGTGGATTTAACAAAAGACAAAGTAGGAACATATACAATAACATTTAAATTAACAAATAAAAATGTAAGTGTAACAAAAAAAGCTACAGTTACAGTTGTAGAAAAAGAAAATTCTACTGTAAATCCAGAAAAGCCACAAGAAGATAAATGGGTTCAAAATGATGATGGAACATGGACATACCAATCAGCAGATGGAAAAGTATCTGTAAAAGACAGTTGGAAATTAATAAATGATGAATGGTATAGATTTGATAAAGATGGAAAAATGGTATCAAATCAATGGTTTGAAGAAAATGGAAGATGGTATTATATTGAGCCAAATGGAACAATGTCTAAAAACGAATGGATAATTATTAATGGAGAATGGTACTATGCAAATGCTGACGGTAGAATTTCACAAAATGAATGGGTGTTAGTTGATGGGAATTGGTACTTTGCAAATGCAAGTGGACGTATAGCAGATAGCGAATGGTTCATTGTTGGAGGCAAATGGTATTATGCTGAAAAAGGAGGACTAATCGCACAGGGTAAAACACTTAAAATCAATAATGTAAATTATACTTTTGATTCAAATGGTGTATTGGTTAAATAGTAAAAAATATAAAGACTGAGTAAACTGAGCTGAACCCAAAAACACGGACAGTTAAATAAATTATTCAAAGGAATGTAATCTATAATCAATAGGATACATTCCTTTTAAATTCTCCTTAATTTCTTTTTCGTATTGTACCATTTAATATACTCTTTCTATATCTGGTAAATCGTATACAAGTTTTCCACCTTCGAAAAATTTTTTTAAGCATAGGTCTTAAAGTGTAATTTTCATAACTTGTTCTTTTTTCAAGTATAGATAGGGTGAAAAATTTTTTAAAGATTTACTTTCATCTATGTTTTCATCAAAAAGAGTTATTAAATCGGCTTGAGCTTTCTTTGTTTCTTTATCATAAATTCTATATAATTTTTTTAAATATCTTTATCTTGTAATTTTAAGTTTTTTCTAAATTCAGTTGGCAACATCTTTTGATATTTTAGGAAATTTCTATTAAATGTTTTAACTGTGTTATATCCGACTTCAAATGCAATATCAGTTATTTGCATATCTGTTTTTAATAATAATTTTGTTGATTTGTTTATTCTTACAAAATTTAAAAAGTTTTTTTAAAAGTTTTTCTACATAGTAGATAAATAGTCTATTAACTTCTGTAATTGATATTGAAAAGTCCTTACATATACTTTCAATTTCAATGTCTTCACTTGAATTTTTTTGACTACAAAATTTAGTATTCTGTAAAATTTTCTTATATTTTCAATTTGACAGATTTGAGAAATTTTTGTTGAATGTTTGTCTGTACTTATTAGGATTTTGTCCTGTTCTTGCTGTAAATACTTTTGATAGGTGAGATCTATCTGAAAATCCTGTTATTTCAGCGATTTCTTCAATATCTAAATCTGTATATAGTAACATATCCATGGTTTTTTTCCAATTCTCATCTCATTTATTAGATTATTAAAAGAAAGACCTGTTGTTTCTTTTACATATCTATTTATTGTGGACTCACTCATGAAAAATAGTTTAGAAATTGATGAAATTGTTAATTTTTCACTTAAATGAGCATGAATGTATCTAAATATATTAATTTTTATCAAAACTTTCATCTACTTTTTCTTCTTGTTATTATCTTCCTCGTCTTGCAATCTTCTGTAAGTTATAATTAAGTCAATTATTTTTATTTAGTACATAAGCAGAAGATATTGGATTTTCATTTTTATTATATAATGATGAGTCCTCTCCCAGTTCTTCTCTTAACATATCAAAAAAACATTAGAAAAATATTTGAATTGTTCAGAAGTACAGTGAATAACGGGATTATCATAAAATGAGTTTATTAAACTTAAATTTTCTGCATCGACATTGTAAAATGACTTTTATTATTTTGTTAGCACTATCAAAGTTGTATTTAAGAATAAAAATACTGCATAGTTTTTGATACTTCTACAACTTCTGTATATTCCCAAGGTAAAATACAAACTAGAGTTCTATCTTTTATTTCGTATATATTATTTTTGTATTCTAATCTTAGCAGAACCTTTTTATAAGTAAAAATCTTGCTGATTGATGAAAAAGTCCTTTTGTAGGGGATGTAATAATTTCTCTATCAATACTATACATACTCTCTTCGTTTATATACGAATTAGCTTTTGTTTTTGTATCTCTATTCCTTTTGTTTATTCATAATTTCTCCTAAAAAAATTTACTAAATTAATAACTATATTATAAGTATAAATCATAATCTTTTATATGTAAAGATTTTTTTATATAAAAAAAGTGTCTTTTTTTATAAAAATTATAAAAATCATATTATTAAAATTAACAGTTTTTCAAAAATGCTAAAATTTCAATAAAAATTTAGATAAAAAGGACAATTATAATATAAATAAGAGTAAAAATAAGTTAAATATTAGTATTTTTTTATTGTTTTTGAAAATTATATAAATTTGTTTTTGTTGAGTCTTTATATTTTCGACGTTTTTTTAAATAAATATCTATAAAAAAATATAAAAAAATCAAAAATTTATAAAAACGTTAAAAACGTTGACTTCTTTTTAGTAATATGATAATATATAGGTGTACATATAGTACAAAAAAATATCTATTTGGAGGTTTATATGAAAAGAAAATCACTTATTTTTAATCATGCTATTTTTATCAATAGGAATCGTTAACACAAGTAATAATACAAGCTATGCAAAAGGAGAAGAAGAGGTTGAACCATTAGTTAAAGTTAAAAGAAAATGGGTTACAGTTTTTAGAGTTTATCCAGCAGGAAATGAACCGGATTATATTTTTTACGATGAAGGAGGATTTAAAGGTTATATCGGAAAGAAGGCTTCTATGCCTTATTGGGGTTCTAGCGTAGTTTATGAAGGATATGTTTATTCCGGAGATGCTTATCCTATTATTACAAATAAAAAGGTAAAAGCACTTAAAAAGAAAAGAGTTAGAGTCTATGCTCATTATAACGATATTGTTGAAATAAAAGACTATTGGTATAATGTAGGAGGATTTAAAGGTTGGCTTTACGAGAGGGATGCCGATGCTTATCAAAGAAAAGACGGAACTTGGGATGTATACTATAATGGTGAAGTTATATATTGTCCTAAATGTTCTAATACAAAGCTAAATAAGAGGTAAGTTATGAAAAATATTAATAAAAATTTTTAGTTTGTTCTATTCTTTTAACTGCTTGTGGGTCAAAAGGTAAAAGTGTAGATAAGTTTTTCCGATAGAGTTTTTACCGGAAGTAAGGGTGGAACTATTGTGATTTCTACTGACAAAAACAGGAAAGAAAATGATGGTTTTTCTGGTCAAACTGTAATAAAAGCCTAACACAGAGGTAAGTAAATTAGATCCAAAAAGTGTAGAAAAATCTAAAAAAATAAAGAATTTTCTAATCCTAGAATTGAAAAATAAATCAGGAGAAGATTACTTGGTTGCAGACGACTTTGAGTACAAACTAAAAAAATAATTGATGAAAATACTATAAAAGATATGGAAGATGAAAATGAATATGTTTCTTTTAAAAATAAAAAAATTAGTATTACAAATTTTTTTAATAAAAATTGTCCATGTTAAAACTATAGTATGTGGTATAATAATAGTATGTGAGTTTTTCACATACTATTATTGTTTAAAGGAGAATTGTTATGAGCAAAAACTTAAGAGGAAGAAATTTCCTAACATTATTAGACTTTACAAGTGATGAAATTCGTTACCTTTTAGATCTTTCTAGAAATTTCAAAGATTTAAAGAGAAGCGGAACTCCTCACCGTTATTTAGAAGGAAAAAAATATAGTATTATTATTTGAAAAGACTTCAACTAGAACTCGTTGTTCTTTTGAAGTTGCAGGTATGGACTTAGGTATGGGAGTTACTTACTTAGATCCAGGTTCATCTCAAATGGGTAAAAAAGAATCTATTGAAGATACTGCAAGAGTATTAGGAAGAATGTATGATGGTATTGAATATAGAGGATTCAGCCAAGAATTAGTTCAAACATTAGGAGAATATGCAGGAGTACCTGTATGGAATGGTTTAACAGACAAATTCCACCCAACTCAAATGTTAGCTGACCTTTTAACAATTGAAGAAAAATTTGGGTATTTAAGAGGATTAAACTTTGTATATATGGGAGATGCAAGAAACAACATGGGTAACTCACTAATGATAGCTTGTGCTAAAATGGGTGTAAACTTCACTGCTTGTGCTCCAAAAGAATTATGGCCAGAAGAAGAATTAAGAGAAAAAGCATTAGAAATCGCTAAAGCAACTCATTGTACAGTAAGCTTTGAAGAAGATGTTAAAAAAGCTACTACAAATGCTGATGTAGTTTACACAGATATTTGGGTATCAATGGGTGAACCAGACGAAGTTTGGGCTGAAAGAATTAAATTATTAAAACCATACCAAGTAAACAAAGAAGTTATGGCAAATGCTAAAGAAACTGCTATCTTTATGCACTGCTTACCTTCATTCCACGATCAAAAAACTGTTATCGGTAGAGAAATTTTCGAAAAATTCGGAATTCCTGAAATGGAAGTTACTGATGAAGTTATTGAAGGACCTCAATCTGTTGTATTTGATGAAGCTGAAAATAGAATGCATACAATAAAAGCTATTATGTATGCTACTTTATGGTAAGAGGTACAAATGGGAAAAAGAATAGTTGTAGCTTTGGGGGGTAATGCTTTAGGCAATACCCCTTTTGAGCAATTAGAAAAAGTTAAAATCGCTGCCGATATTATTTCTGATTTAGTTAAAGAAGGAAATGATGTTATTATCGGACATGGAAATGGACCACAAGTTGGAATGATTAATTTAGCTATGGATTATTCAGCAAATGGAAAGGAAAAAACTCCTTTAATGCCACTTGTTGAATGTGGAGCTATGAGCCAAGGATATATAGGTTATCATTTACAACAAGCTTTAGGTCAAGCATTCAAAGAAAAAGGAATTAATAAAACTGCTGTATCAGTTATAACTCAAGTTGAAGTTGCTGAAGATGACAAAGCATTTGAAAATCCAACTAAACCAGTTGGAATGTTCTACACAAAAGAAAAAGCTGAAGAATTAGAAAGAGAAAATGGATTTACTTTCGTTGAGGATTCAGGAAGAGGATATAGAAAAGTTGTTCCTTCACCAAAACCATTACACATTATTGAAATTGATGCTATTAATAAAATGGTTGAAGCAGGACTTACAGTTATCACTGTTGGTGGTGGTGGAATACCTGTTGTTAATAAAAATGGTAGATTAGTTGGTGTTGATGCAGTAATTGATAAAGATAAATCAAGTGCTGAACTTGCATCAGAATTAAATGCTGATTTCCTTTTAATTTTAACTGCAGTTGATAAAGTTTGTATTAACTTTAATAAACCAGACCAAAAAGAATTAGACGAAATCACTGTTGAAGAAGCTAACAAATATATTGCAGAAGGTCAATTCGCTAAAGGAAGTATGCTTCCTAAAGTTGAAGCTTGTTTAGATTTCGTAAAAGGTGGAGATGATAGATGTGCTATCATTACTTTACTAGAAAAAGCATCAGATGCTGTAAAAGGTCTTACAGGAACTAAGATAGTTAAGTAGGAGGACGATTTGAACAATATATCACATAGAACTAGTTTTTTAGCTAAAATCGCTCTTTTTATTGTAGCTATTTTATGGGGAACATCCCTTACAGTAGTTAAGAGTGCAGCAGATGTATTTAAACCTAATTTTCTATTAGGGTATTAGATTTACAATTGCAGGAATTATCCTTGCGGTAATTTTTCATAAAAAATTATTTAAGGCAGATAAAAAAGAGTTAGTAGCTGGAGCTATAATTGGGGTGTTTTTATTTGTTGCATATTCAAGTCAAACTCTTGGAGTTACTTTTACAACTCCAGGACGTAGTGGATTTTTATCAGCATCATATTGTGTAATCGTACCATTTTTATATTGGATTACAAACAAAGTTAGACCTGATAAATTCAATGTATCTGCAGCGGTATTCTGTATTATAGGAATCTTTTTTATTGCCATGGCAGGAGAGAGTGGTTCAATTTTTAATTCAAGTATAACTGCAATTTATGGAGATGCACTTGCGCTTTTAAGTGGGTTTTTATTTGCATCTCATATCGTTATGGTTACAAAATTAGGAGTTGGAAAAGATCCATTTGTTTTAACAATAATGCAATTTTTAGTAGCTGGTATTTTATCTTGGATAACTACATTTGCTTTTGAAAACAATGCTGGAATGCAAATTACTTTAAGACCAATGCTTGAAGTATTATATCTTTCTGTAATGTGTACAGCTGTTGCGTTATTATTACAAAATTTAGGACAAAAATATACAGATCCAAGTAGTGCAGCAATCATTTTAGGTTGTGAGTCAATCTTTGGTGTTGCATTACCAGTTGCTCTTGGAATCGAAAGCTTAACTGTTAAATCAGTTATCGGTTTTGTTTTTGATTTTTATTGCCATAATAATTTCAGAAACAAAATTATCTTTCTTATTTAAAAAGAAAACTGAAGAAGTAGAAAATATAAAATAGAAGTCTTAAGACTTCTTTTTTTATTTGAAAAAAATCATTTTTGTTGACTTTTACTACGCTGTGTGCTACCATAAGAAATAAGTATAATTGGTTTCAATGGGGGCATCTTGAAAGATACATTTGCAATAATTTGCGGAAAATTAGTTTATCATTTAGGTAAAAAAATTTACTCCATGCAGTTCTTTGCCTGGAAAAATTGCTTTTGAATTTAGAAAAATTTATAAAAAAATTTAGATAAAATTAAAGATTTATCTAAAATTGAAATGATAATTAAGAGTTTGAGGATTCGCCAAAAAGAAGTAGTATTTTTTAGGGGCTTTTATGCCCTTTTATTTTTATGAGAGGTATTATGGATTTTTGAAAAGATATATTGAACAAAGACATTCTGTAAGAGCATATACACCAAAAAGATATAGAACAAAATTTGATTGATGAAATAAATTTAGATATAGAACGATATAATAGTTTAGCTAATTTGAATATTCAATTTATAACAAACGAGCCCGATGCTTTTTGGAAAAAAAGTATTTTTAGCAGATTTTGGTAGATTTAAAAATGTTAAAAATTATATTGCCTTGATTGGGAAAAATGTGATAATCTTGATGAAAAAAATCGGATATTTTTGGAGAAAAAGCTAGTTTTAAAAAGCACAAAAGTCTAGGACTTAATACCTGTTGGGTTGGTGGAACTTACAGAAAAAAAAGAATAGTAGATACAAAATAGAAAAAGATGAAAAACTTGTATGTGTTATTGCCATAGGATATGGAGAAACAAATGGTAAGGTTAGAAAGCTTAAAAGTGTTTCTTCTGTTGCTATAAGTGATGTAGAAATGCCAAATTGGTTTTTAAGAGGTGTTAAATTTGCCTTGCTTGCTCCAACAGCATTGAATCAGCAGAGATATATAATTAGTTTAAAGAATAATAAAGTTGAGATAAATTCAAAAATTGGTTTTTACACAAAAAGTAGATTTGGGAATAGTTAAATGCCATTTTGAATTAGGTGTTGGTAAAGAACATTATTGTTTTGAATATTAGGAGAAAATTATGTTTGGGATTGATGTATTTTTAATATTAAATTGTATAATATATGTTAGTAGTTTTGAAAAAGATGATGTTGATAAAAATATTGTTGGCAAAAAGTCTGTTTGAAATTTCGGATTTGTTGGAATGTAAGAAAAATTCTTTAGGAATTTTTTTCCGGCGGAAATAAACGAAGAGGAGTTTTTCTAATATTGTAAATACAATTAAAAATAATAGAGAATTATATGAAAAAGATTAAAATAGTAGATGTAGATAATTCTGTATATGGAAATATCTCGGGAAGCGATAGAGTAGTAAATGTAACATTTTTATATGAAGATAATCTGATTGTTGTTTATAAAGGTACTGCAGGAGATTTTTGAGTGGAAAGATAATGTAGAAGGTACTTATAATATTTCTGATACAAAAACAACAAAGGATAGCTTTAAGATATTTTGACGAAATGGTTGAAAAAGTTTAAAGATGTTAAAAAAATATATGTTTCTGGACATTCTAAAAGGCGGAAATAAATCTCAATATATAGGTGTTTTAAGAGGAAATATGTCAAAACTTGAAAGAGTATATTCTTTTTGATGGTCAGGGCTTTTAATAGTATATTTTTTTAAAAAAATATAATAAAAGAAATAGAAAATAATAGGCATAAAAATCTTTAATATTTGTAACGAATATGATTATGTAAATATTCTTTTATTCTCTATTGCAAATAAAAATATTTATTAAATCTACAACTAATGTTGAAAATGATGATGACAGACAATCTAAACTTAAACATAGATTTGGAGGTTTTCATTCTCCTTATTCAATGTTTAAAAACGAAAATGGAATATTAATTTTTAAATGAAGTTACTGAACAAAGTGATATTATGAAAAACTTCGAGAAACTATTTGAATATTATAATACAAATATGGAAATTGAAGATAGCAAAATTTATATATTATAGAATGTCGCTATTTATGATGGAAAGCGGAAGTGAAGTGTTTGGAGAAGATATTCCTACTACACCAAAAGGATTTTTTAAAAAGATTTACAAAGCTTACAAAGGAATATACAAAACATGAGAACGAATTGAGTTTTTCAGAAATAATGACTTTGTTTAAACCTATATTATCAGATATTAGTTCAATTTTTAATAAAAAGGAAAATTGGAATAATAAAATTAGAATAGAAAATAATTATTTAAAGAGATTTTTGAAAAATCTCTTTTTCTTTTGAATTTTTCTAAAAATAGCCATAAAAATGTTGACTTTTGTATATATAAATGATAAAATATGTAGGTACATTTAATAATGTATAGTTATGTGCATTTTTAGAAAATAATTAAGGAGGTGAAGAAATGCCAACTATTAACCAGTTAATTAAACAAGGAAGACAAAAAGCTGTAACTAAATCAAAAGCACCAGCATTAAGTTTCAATTTTAATACACTTAAAAAGAGAAGTACTGCTAGTGAATCACCACAAAAAAGAGGTGTATGTACAGCTGTAAGAACTGTAACTCCTAAGAAACCTAACTCAGCGTTACGTAAGGTTGCAAGGGTTAGATTAACAAACGGAATGGAAGTTGCAGCTTATATTCCAGGTATAGGTCATAACCTTCAAGAACACAGCGTTGTGCTTATTAGAGGGGGAAGAGTAAAGGACCTTCCAGGGGTTAGATACCACATTATCAGAGGTACATTAGATACTGCTGGGGTAGCTAACAGAAAGCAAGGAAGATCTAAATACGGAGCTAAAAGACCTAAATAATTAAACTGATGTGGCAGAAATGTTTTATTAATAAGAGTTTAACTTTATAATACATACATTTGTGTGCTTATCAGCAAAGAAAAATCGCTGAGTACCAGTGATACTACTAATATAGTAAGGAGGGAAGAAAGGTGCCAAGAAAAGGACATGTTCCAAAGAGAGAGGTAATGCCAGATCCAATTTACGGAGATGTGGTTGTTACTAAACTTATAAACAACATCATGCTTGACGGAAAAAAAGGAACTGCTCAAGCAATAGTTTACGGTGCATTTGAAATCGTAAAAGAAAAAACTGGCGAAGAACCAACTGAAGTTTTCAGAAAAGCTTTAGAAAATATCATGCCTGTTTTAGAAATTAAAGCAAGACGTATAGGTGGGGCAACATACCAAGTGCCTATTCAAGTTAGACCTGAAAGAAGACAAACTTTAGGTTTAAGATGGTTAGTAACTTACTCTAGAAATAGAGGGGAAAAAACTATGAAAGAAAGACTTGCTAAAGAAATTCTTGATGCTGTTAATAACACTGGATCAAGTGTTAAGAAGAGAGAAGACACTCATAAGATGGCTGAAGCTAACAAGGCTTTTGCACATTACGGATTCTAATATAGGATTTTTATTTAAAAGGAAAGGGGAAATGCTATTGTGGTAAGACAATATTCACTTGAAAACACAAGAAATATTGGTATAATGGCGCATATCGATGCTGGTAAAACAACAGTAACTGAAAGAATGCTTTATTATACAGGAAAGATCCACAAAATAGGTGATACTCATGAAGGTGCTGCACAAATGGACTGGATGGAGCAAGAAAAAGAAAGAGGTATCACTATTTGTTCAGCTGCTACTACATGTGTATGGAATGATACAAGAATTAACATTATTGACACTCCAGGACACGTTGACTTTACTGTAGAAGTTGAAAGATCTTTAAGAGTTCTTGACGGCTCAGTTGCACTTTTTGATGCAAAGAGCGGTGTAGAACCACAATCAGAAACTGTTTGGAGACAAGCAGACAAATATGGCGTACCACGTATTTGCTTTATAAATAAAATGGATGCTACTGGAGCTAACTATTATGACTCTATCGAAACTATTAAGGATAAGTTAAAAGCTAATCCAGTACCTGTTCAAATTCCTATTGGAGCTGAATCAGAATTTGTAGGAGTAATTGACTTAGTTTCAATGCACGCTATTATTTATAAAAATGACTTAGGTACAGATATAGACGAAACTGATATTCCAGATGCTTACAAAGATAAAGCCGAAGAATATCGTCAAAACTTATTGGAAGCATTAGCTGAAACAGATGAGTTTATTATGGAAAAATATTTAGAAGGAGATGCAATTTCTCCATCTGAATTAAGAGAAGCTATTAGAAGAGCTACTATTAATCTATCAATAAACCCAGTACTTTGTGGATCAGCTTATAAGAACAAAGGGGTTCAACCTTTATTAAATGCTATCGTAGCTTACATGCCATCACCATTAGACATTCCTGCAATTGAAGGTGTTGATGATAATGAACAAGCAGTAGAAAGACATGCATCAGATGATGAACCTTTCTCAGCATTAGCATTTAAAATTGTTGCTGACCCATTTGTTGGAAAGCTTGCATATTTCAGAGTATACTCAGGAACTTTAGAATCAGGTTCTTATGTATATAACTCAACAAAAGGCAAAAAAGAAAGAATTGGTAGAATTCTTATGATGCATGCTAACAAGAGAGAAGAAGTTGATAGCGTTTCAGCTGGGGACATCGCTGCAGCGGTAGGTCTTAAAGATACTACAACTGGAGATACTCTTTGTGATATGAATAGCCATGTAATTCTTGAAAAAATGGAATTCCCAGAACCAGTTATTTCTGTTGCAATAGAACCAAAAACAAAAGCTTCTCAAGAAAAAATGAGTATAGCTTTACACAAATTAGCTGAAGAAGATCCTACTTTCAGAACTTATACTGATGAAGAAACTGGTCAAACAATTATTTCAGGTATGGGTGAATTACACTTAGAAATCATCGTAGATAGACTTTTAAGAGAATTCAAAGTAGAAGCTAATATAGGTAATCCACAAGTTTCTTACAGAGAATCAATTTCTCAAGGTGCAGAAGCTGAAGGAAAATACATCAGACAATCTGGTGGTAGTGGACAATACGGACACTGTAAAATTAAAATTGAACCTCAAGAAGCTGGTAAAGGCTTTGAGTTTGTAAATAATATCGTAGGTGGAGCTATTCCAAAAGAATATATCGGACCTGTTCAAAAAGGTATTGAAGAAGCAACTCAAGCTGGGGTACTAGCTGGATATCCAGTTTTAGATGTTAAAGTTACTTTATATGATGGTTCATACCACGAAGTTGACTCATCTGAAATGGCATTCAAAATTGCTGGTTCAATGGCATTTAGACAAGCAGTATCAAAAGCTGCTCCGGTTCTATTAGAACCAATGATGAAAGTTGAAATTACAACTCCAGATGAATATTTAGGAGATGTAATGGGAGACGTTTCATCAAGAAGAGGTAGAATCCAAGGTATGAATCCAAAGAATGGTGTTCATGTACTTGATGCATTTATACCTTTAGCAGAAATGTTTGGATATGCAACTGACTTAAGAAGTAATACTCAAGGTCGTGCAACATATTCAATGCAATTCGATCATTATGAAAAAGTGCCTCAAGCAATTGCTGATAAAGTAATTGGAGAGAGAGCAAAAAAATAGATTAGGAGGATTTTAGTAAAATGGCTAAGCAAAAATTTGAAAGAACTAAACCACACGTTAATATCGGAACTATCGGTCACGTTGACCATGGTAAAACTACTTTAACTGCAGCTATCACTTTAGTATTAAATAAAAGATTTGGTACTGGTGAATTCGTTGATTATGCAAACATCGACAAAGCTCCAGAAGAAAGAGAAAGAGGAATCACTATTTCAACTTCTCACGTTGAATACGAAACAGCAAACAGACACTATGCACACGTTGACTGCCCAGGACACGCTGACTATGTAAAGAACATGATCACTGGTGCTGCTCAAATGGACGGAGCTATCTTAGTAGTAAGTGCTGCTGATGGTCCAATGCCTCAAACAAGAGAACATATCTTACTTGCAAGACAAGTAGGCGTTCCAAAAATTGCTGTTTTCTTAAACAAAGAAGATCAAGTTGATGATCCAGAATTAATCGAACTTGTTGAAATGGAAGTTAGAGAATTATTAAGTGAATATGAATATGATGGAGATAACACTCCAATCGTAGTTGGTTCAGCTTTAAAAGCTCTTGAAGATCCAGATGGAGTATGGGGAGATAAAATCGTTAAATTAATGGAAGAAGTTGACGCATATATCCCAGAACCAGTTAGAGATATTGATAACCCATTCTTAATGCCAGTAGAAGACGTATTCTCAATCACAGGTAGAGGAACTGTTGCTACAGGTAGAGTAGAAAAAGGTAAAGTAAAAGTTCAAGATAACGTTGAATTAGTAGGTTTAACTACTGAAAGAAGAACAGTTGTTGTAACTGGTGTTGAAATGTTCAAGAAGATGTTAGACGAAGCAGCTGCTGGAGATAACGTAGGTCTATTATTAAGAGGTGTTCAAAGAAATGAAATCCAAAGAGGACAAGTTCTTTCTAAACCAGGAACAATCAATCCACATACTAAATTCGAATCAGAAGTTTACGTATTAACTAAAGAAGAAGGTGGAAGACATACTCCATTCTTCTCAGGATATAGACCACAATTCTACTTCAGAACAACTGACGTAACTGGTAACATCCAATTAGAAGATGGCGTAGAAATGGTTATGCCAGGAGATAACGCTAAATTCATAATCGAATTAATCACTCCAATCGCTATTGATGAAGGTTTAAGATTTGCCATCAGAGAAGGCGGAAGAACAGTAGGTTCAGGCGTTGTTACTAAGATTTTAGCATAATTATAATTATGATTTTAAAAGGAACTGTAAAGTTCCCTTTTTTTATTGTGAAATAATTTGAGTAATTGTAAAATTTAATGTAAACCTTATACTTATATAAAATATTTAATACAATAAACTTTATTCATTTTTTTAGTTTTATATACTTCAAATTATAAAATAAATTAGAAAATATAAAGATAAATTTTTTTAATTACCATACCTTGCGTGTTTTTGGTTTTTATGGTATTATTACATCAGAAATCGTTTTTTATTTTAGGAGGAAATATGAAAAAAAGAAATAAGAATAATATTTGTAATTGGCTTTAGCTTATTTGCAATGTTCTTTGGTGCTGGAAACTTGATATTTCCAACATTTTCTTGGATATAATTCTGGTTCGTATTGGCCAATTGCATTTCTTTTTGTATATGGCTGCTGATGGACTTTTTAGCAATGGTATCACTATATACTGTATTTTGTTCTGGGGGAATTACTGAGTTTGTTAAACCTTTAGGAAAATATTTTGGGAACAATTATTTTTAGTTTGTATTTCATTATGTATAGGACCTTTAGTTGCTATTCCTAGAACAGGTGCTATAACATATGATTTGGGAGTTAAAAACTTTGGATTTCATAATCTTATTATAACAACTGCAATCTTTTTATTATAACATATTTAATCTGTATTAAATCTGAAAAATTGTAGATTTTATAGGAAGATATTTAACTCCAACACTTCTAGTATTTTTAATTATTATGATTATAACTGGAATAATTTCTCCAGTTGGGCAAATTCAACCTGGTGAAGATTTACAAAAAGTAATGTATGAGTCATTTATAAATGGCTTCCAAACTCTTGATGGACTTGGAGCAGGACTATTTAATGCGGTAATAATAAATGCTTTAATTTTCTACAAAATTAAAAAGAAAGAGAAAAAAAGGTAATATTATCTTCTTCCATTATAGCTTTTATTTGTTTAAGTATTGTTTATGGTGGTCTTTGCTTTTTGGGGGCAAGTTCAAGACTAAATGTTGAGGGTGCAAAAAACGGAACAGTAATTTTACTTCATTTTACTAATTTATTATTTGGACGTTCTGGAATTTTAATGCTATCAGTTATTGTAATTTTAGCTTGTCTTACAACTTCTGTTGCACTTACAGGAGGGGTTGCTGAATATCTATCAGAATTAGTTCCAAAGATATCTTATAAGATATGGGTTATGATTGTTTGTTTTGCAAGTTTTGTTTTCTCATGTTTAGGAATAGACGCGATAATACAATTGGCAGTTCCACTTTTATTTACTTTATATCCACCAATAATTATCTTAATTTTAACAAGTGTTTTTAGAAAGAGATTTACTTGCGAAAAGGCCATAAAATATGCTGCAATTGTATCACTTGTTATTGGTTTGATGACAGTATTAAATGACTCTTTTGGAATTTTTGAATTTATAAAATTATTACCACTTAGTTCTTTGAGTTTTGGGTATCTAATTCCATCTATGGTTGTATTTATAATCATAGCATTTTTGAAAAGAATACTGGAGATCATATTGATGTTCCTAAAGTATTTAATACAAGAATTACTCTACATGATGAAGATGTTGGAATGCTTTTACTATTTATCAGAAAAATGGACGAGCCAAAAATCTGAAATTATAAGAAAAGCAATTAAGAATCTATATGATGAAATTAAAGATAAAGAATAAATTAAAAGCAACAATTTACATTGTTGCTTTTTAGTCATAAAAAGGTGATAATCACCTTTTAGTCTATTTCTTTTAGCTTGATTTGCAACGGAATTAATCTTTGCATTAATTAAATCTTGATTTCCTAAGTAGTAATTGTTTATAACTTTGAAATTATCATCAAATTCATAAACTAAAAGGAATTCCAGTTGGAATATTAACAGAAATTATTTCTTCATCAGTTAAATTGTCTAAATACTAACTAATGCTCTAAGTGAATTTCCATGAGCAGCAATTAATACTCTTTTTCCGTCAATCATATCTTTTTAATAACTTCTTCGTAGTAAGGAATAACTCTTTCAATTGTGTCTTTTAAACTTTCATTATAAGGTAATTCACTTTTACAAACATTTTCTGTATGGTGCTTGATTATGTGGACATCTTTCATCTTCCTTATCAAGCGCTGGAGGTGGTACATCAAATGATCTTCTCCATAGTTTCACTTGATCTTCTCCATATTTTTTTCAGCAGTTTCAGCTTTATTTAAGCCTTGTAATGCTCCATAATGTCTTTCATTTAGTTTCCATGTCTTTATAACAGGAAGCCATTGTCTATCCATTCTTTCTAAAACTATATTTAAAGTATTTATTGCTCTTTTTAGATAAGAACAGTAGCATACATCAAAAATCAAATTCATTTTCTTTTAAGGAGAAACCAGCTTCATTTGCCTCTATAACTCCTTTTGTCAGAAAGTCCTACATCTGTCCAACCTGTAAATAAATTTAATTTATTCCATTCGCTTTCTCCATGTCTAATTAAAACTAATTTCATTTTTCAAAAACTCCTTTAATTTTTTTATTACCTTAATTATAGTATAAATTTTTGAAACATTACAAGAAAAAAACTTGTCTATTAACTATTTTGATGTTAAAATAATAGTTAAGTAATTTATTTTGGAGGATTTATGTTACGAAAACATTTATATAGAATAAGAGCTATGCCATATTTTTTTATGGACTACTCTATTTACAATAATACCTTTAATTTTTTTATAATTTATTATTCTTTTAAAGTTAAAGATGAGAGTTTTGTTTTACTTTTGATAATTACAAAAAAATTTTTTTACTCCTACTTATGTAAAAATTATTTTTTTGTATCTTTAAAATTATCATTGATTTCAACTCTATTATGTCTTATTTTAGGCTTTTCCTGCTGGTTTTTTTCTAAGTAGGGTTAAAGATGAAAAAGAAGAAATATCTTTTGTGTTATTATTCATTATGCCATTATGGACTAACTTTTTACTTAGAACATATTCTTGGATGAGTATTTTTAGAGAACAGGGAATAATAAATCAAATGTTAATAAATTTTTGGATTTATAGATAGTCCAATAAAAATTTTTAAATAATAATTTTGCAATAATTATAGGAATGATTTACAACTTTTTACCTTTCATGGTACTTCCAATTTATACAGCACTTATAAATATAGATAAAGAATATATAGAATGTGCTAAAGATTTGGGTGCAAAAAGGTAAAGATTTGTTTTTACGAATTATTTTTTTCCATTAAGTTTTTAAAGGGTAGTATCAGGATGTGTTATGGTATTTATGCCTTCTGTAACTACTTTTATAATTTCTGATTTACTTGGTGGAAGTCAAAATATGCTAGTTGGGAATTTAATTCAAAGGGAGTTTTTACAAGCTAGAAATTGGGAAACTGGTTCTAGTATATCCTTAATTATGATTTCTATTATTTTTTTGTATGCCTTATTATTTTTTTAGATTATTTCTAAACAAATCAGAAAATGAATTCGCAGAAGGATTTAAAATATGGTAAAAACATACTGGAAAAATCTATTTATTTTTTTATTATATATTTTTATATATACCAATAATATTTATGGTAGTTTTTCTTTTAATGAATCAAGATATAGCAATGCTTTTTACAGGTTTTTAGTTTAAAAATGGTATAGAGAACTATTTAAAAGATGAGTCTGTTATGAAAGTTTTTGGTCAAACTCTTATAATAACTGCAATTGCTACGGTATTTGCATTAATAATTGGAACTTTGGGTGCATGGTCGATTTACAAAGCTTTTTAGTCCAAAACTCAAAACTTATTTTACAAATGTCTCTTATATACCACTTATACTTCCTGATATTGTAATAGCTATTGGAATGATAATTTTATATGTATTTTTAAAAATTAATTTTGGATATTTCACTATAATTTTATCGCATATAATTTTTAATGTTCCATTTGTAGTTTTTGCAATCTTACCGAAAATTATTAATCTTTGATAAAAGCCTATTTGATGCTGGAACAGATTTAGGCGCAAGGCAGTTTCAAGTGTTTAGAAGAATTGTATTGCCTCAGTTAATTCCTAATATAATAATAGCATCATTAGTTTGTATAACATTGTCTTTGGATGATTTTTACAGTAAGTTATTTTACTTCGGGTAATGGTGTTGCTACACTTTCAGTTAAAATTTATTCAATGACAAAAAGGGGATAAGCCCTAAGATAAATGCACTATCAACACTATTATTTGCAATAATAATATTGATTTCGACAATAACTTATTTATTTAAAAACAAGGAGAAAAATGAAAAATTAAAAAAATCTATTAGTATTATTACTTTTTCTAGTTGCAACTGTTTCTTTTTACAGCATGTGCAAAAAAACAGAGAAAAAGAAGAAAAGAAAGAAGAAAAAGACAGAAGAAAAGACAGAACAAAATACAGAAAAGAAAGTTTTTAAATGTTACAAATACTGATCTTTTTTTATTGATCCTGAAACAATAAAAAGAATTTGAAAAAAAGAATTTAATTGTAAAAGTAAATTACACATTCTTTTGAAGAAAATGAAGAATACTACACAAAAATTAAAAAGTGGTGCTGAAAAATATGATGTAATAGTAGCAAGTGATTATATGGTTGATACTATGATTAAAGAAGATATGTTAGAAAAAAACTTGATAAAAGTAAAATTCCTAATATGGAAAAAGTAAAAAAAGAATATAGAAATTTAGTATTTGATCCTACTTTTGAATATTCAGTTCCTTATACAATTGGAAATATCGGAATTGCCTATGACAAGTCAAAACAAGAAAAAGTTGATAGCTGGGCTGATCTTTGGAGTGAAAAAAATAAAGGTGAAGTTGTAATGCTTGATGGAAGTAGATTTACAATGGCAATAGCAATGATAAAAAGAAGGAATAGATCCAAACTCAACAAAGGTTGAAGATATTGAAAAAGCTAAAAATTCTTTAATTGCTCAAAAGAAAATAGTAAAAATTATGTTGGGGATGACCAAGCTAAAGATAATTTGATAAGTGGTGATTCAAAGCTAACTTGTATCTGGGGTGGAGAAGCTCTACTTGCAAAAAGATGAAAATAAAAATGTAGAATTTGTATTTCAAAAGAAGGAGCAATCTTTATCTTTGATAACTGGGTAATTCCAAAAGTTTCAGAAAATAAAGAATTAGCTGCTAAATTTATAGATTTTATGTCTAGACCAGAAATTTCTGCTAGAAACTGTAATGTTGTAAAATATGGTTCTCCAATAGAAGGAGCTAGAGAATTAATGGATGATAGCTTAAAAAAATAGTGATATTGTATTCCCTTCAAAAGAAGTTTTTTGAAAAGGGATTCATATTAAAAAGATTTAGGAGAATCAAAACGAAAAATTACAAGATGCTTGGACAGAAATGAAAGCAAAATAATATGTAAATAAGAAGACACCAAATGGTGTCTTCTCTTTTTACAAAATTATAATTTACAGGAACAATTAAGTGAAGTGATAATATTTTTAAATAAAAATAAAAACGTTATCTTATCGTTTATGCCTTTGACAACTATAACTAAATTTGATATACTTTGTATAGCTAAAAAAATAGCTTTTAAAAATTATATTTTAGGAGGATGAAATGGAAGGTTCCGAAAAGAAAATTAGTTGGCAGTCCCTTGTATTTATGTGTTTCTCAACACTTTGGGGATTCGGAAATGTTTTAAACGGTTATATTTACTTTCATGGTACACAAGTAATATTTTCTTGGATACTAATGTTCGCATTGTATTTTATTCCGTATGCACTTATGGTTGGTGAACTTGGTTCTACATTTAAAGATTTAGGTGGTGGAGTTACTTCTTGGATTCAAGAAACAACTAACTCTAAATTAGCTTATTACGCAGGATGGACTTATTGGGCAGTACACATTACTTATATTGCTGGTAAAGGTTCAGGTGGTCTTAAAGCTTTAAGCTTTATGATTTTTAGAGATGCTAAAGCTTATGATAGTATTCCTACAATCTATGTTCAATTGGCTACTTTTGGTGTATTATTGTTATTCTGTTATTTAGCAACAAGAGGTTTAAGTCCTATTAAGAGATTATCTACTATTGCTGGTTCAAGTATGTTTATTTTAGGTATTTTTATTTATTCTTATGATGTATGCTGCACCAGTTATTAATCCAAATGGGGGATATTTAAAATTAAACTTATCAATGAGTAATTTATTACCTAAAGTTGATTTGAACTATTTAAGTAGTTTATCAATCTTAGTATTTGCAGTTGGTGGTATTGAAAAAATTTCACCTTATGTAAATAAAGTTGAAGGAGATTCTGCAAAAGAATTCCCTAAAGCTATGATGTTCGCTACTCTAATGGTTGTTATCAGTGCGATATTTGGTACAGTTGCTATGGGACTTATGTTCGATATCAACGAAATCAATGCAAGTAAAGAAGCATTTGACTCTTATGCAGCAAATGGTGCTTACTGGGCATTCCAAAAATTAGGACAATACTATGGTGTTGGTGATTTACTATTAATCATCTATTCAGCAGCTAATACTGTTGGACAATTTGCAACATTATTAATTAGTATTGATGCTCCTTTAAGAATGTTATTAGAAGACCCTAATGCAAGTCAATATATCCCAACAAAATTGTTAAAGAAGAACGAAAAAGGTGCTTATGTAAATGGTATCGTATTAGTTGCAGTACTTGGTGGAGCAATCATATTAGCTCAATCATTTGTACCAGGAGCTACTACAGTTCTAAGACAACTTACTCGTCTTAACGGTGTAGTAATGCCTATGAGATATATGTGGGTATTCGTTGCATACTTTGCTCTTAGATATGGTAGAGAAGAACTTGACAGACATTATAGATTTGTTAAAAGCAGAGGTGTTGGACTATTCTTTGGTGCTTGGTGTTTCATAGTAACATTAGCTTGTTGTTTACTAGGAATGTACTCAAAAGACCAATTCGAAATGTTCTTAAAGATTATTACTCCGCTAGTTTTAGTTGCTTTTAGGTTTAATCTTACCAATTCTTAGAAAAGCAGAAGACAACAAAAATGTAATTTATAAAAGAAATAAAGGAACTTTTGGTTCCTTTATTTTCTTTAAGATATAAATAATGATTTTAAGTTAATCAATTAGGGTAAATTTAAAATGATAGGAGGTATTGATATGAATAATATTGAAATTTCAAAAGAGTTATTAACTTTTTATTGATTCAAGTAAAAGTATGTTTCATACAGTTGATACAATGAAAAAAATATTTTGATAAAGCTGGTTATACATTTTTACCAGAAAAATGCAAAATGGGAAATAAAAAAAGGTGGAAATTACTACACTACAAGAAATAATTCAAGTATATTAGCTTTCCAAGTAGGAGAAGAACTTAGCGATTATCATTTCCAAATCACAGCTGCACACAGCGACTCTCCAACATACAAGGTTAAAAGCAGTTCCAGAAATGGAAGCGCCAGGAGAACATTTGAAATTAAATGTTGAAGGTTATGGTGGAATGATTGACTCAACTTGGTTTGATAAACCTTTAAGTCTTGCAGGTAGAGTTTTAGTTAGAGAAAATGGAAATATTGTAAATAAATTATTCAATATTGATAAAGATATTTTTAATGATACCAAATGTTGCAATTCACTTAAACAGAGAAGTAAACAATGGTTATGCTTATAATAAACAAGTTGACTTATTACCTTTATTCTCAGCAGGAGAATTAAAGAAAGGCGATTTCGATAAAATGATTGCTGAAGAATTAGGAGTTAAAGTTGAAGATATAGTTGCAAAAGATTTATTCTTAGTAAATCGTCAAAGACAATGTATTTGGGGATATAAAGATGAATTCGTTTCAACTCCAAAACTTGATGATTTACAATGTGCATTTACATCAATGAAAGCATTTTTAGATTCTAAAAATCCAAAGGCAATAAATGTTTGTGCAGTTTTTGACAACGAAGAAGTTGGATCAAACACAAAACAAGGTGCAATGTCAACATTTATGAAAGATGCTTTAAAGAGAATTAATGCTTCACTTGGTTTTGGAACAGATGAATATCATCAAGCAGTAGCAAAATCTTTCTTAGTAAGTTGTGATAATGCTCATGCTGTTCATCCAAATCATCCTGAACTTTATGATCCAACAAATAGAACATTTATGAACAAAGGTATCGTAATTAAAGAAGCTGCAAATCAAAAATATACAACTGATGCTTTCAGCAGAGCAGTATTTTTAGAAATTTGCAAAAAAGTAGATGTTCCTACACAATACTTTGCAAATAGATCTGATAAAGTTGGTGGTTCAACTCTTGGAAACTTATCAAATATTCAAGTTAGTTTACATGCTCTTGATATAGGAGTTGCACAACTTGGAATGCACTCAAGCTATGAAACTTGTGGAATTAAAGACACAGGATATATGGTTACAGCATTAAAAGAATTCTTCTCAACAAATATTAAAATTGATTGTGCTGACGGAGTGATTTTTGAATAATGGCAAGAAGGATTACACCAAAAGAAATGGCTGAAGATAAGGCTAAAGTTTCCCTTACAGGATTAACTATAATCATGATGGGAACTTTGTTTATATATTTTTTTATGGGCTGTTATAAACAGTAAATTTTTTTAGTTAATTTCAGCGTAGATTCATTAGTTGGAGTAGTTGCTTTTTGTAATCTTAGTTAGAAATTTAAAACTAAAAATATGATGTAATTAAAAAAATATACAAGTGAAAAACAATTTATGATTTTTAGATTTTGTTGCTTTTTGTTCTATGCTTTTTAATAAAAAGTTGTAGTACAAATACCATTTGATTTTTTTCTTTAATCATATTATTACTTTCACATTATGCGACAAAGCAAATATTTAATAAAATTATAGAAAAAATGATGTTCAAATGAGCATCATTTTTTTGTTTTTGAAATTTAATTTTGTATTTTCTTTTATGGAATTTTTGATATTATATATAACTTTATCCTTAGGAACATCATCGCGTTTTTTTAAATATAGGTGTTGGACGACCGCCATTTTCTTTTTTTCTTCAAAACTCAATTCATAAATTCCGTCTTTTTGAGATTATATTATTCAATTCTTCTTCAAGATATCCTTGAGAAATTTGATATTTTTAATTTTTCCATTATTTTCAGTAATTTTTTTAATGTTCCAACGCTTTTTACCATTTTTGCAAAAATAAAAAAAATGAAAAATATATTTTCCTTTATCGAATATGGTTCAGATAATTCCAAATTGTTAACGTCTTTAATTGCTGTACCAGTTAGTTTTTTTCTTTTACAAAAAAATCTCTTTTGCATAGTCAACAACTTTTTAGGAACTGGACTGCTAATCAAATAAAAATCCATTTTTCGCTTTTTATTGGTAGTATAAAATTCTTTATTTTTATTAGAATTACAAGAACATAAAGCTAAAACAGAAAATAAGAAAAAAATTTTTAATAATTTTTTTCATAGTTTAATCAGTCCAATTTTTTTAATAGAATCAGTCCAATAATAGTGACTATCATCATCTGCATAAATATCGCTACTACTCATAGGAATTGTATAATATTCTCCCCACGGATTCCAAACTTTATAACTAACATCTTTTTATATCCATAAACTAACATTGCATGAAATGAATTCCTATAAACATTCTTACACCCAGCATATATCATTCTTTTTTTGCTATAATCTCATCCATTATTTCTGTTCTAGTAAGTGCATAATTTACATAATATGGGTTTGATCCTACGGATTTTTGCATAGGATATTAGTTTGCTATCAGATATACCTGTTTCTAATAATGAAGAGTATTTCATATTAGGATAAGCCCATCTCATTATATTATACGCTCTTATATCTTTACCCATACCATGAGATAGTATTGTTGCTCCAACATAAGCTGCACACCAACTATTATTAATTTGAACTTCTTTTTGGATTAAAATATAAGATTCGTTCATCTGGATATGGCAAGGGATAGTCAACTTCTCTTAATGTAATATTATCTTTTTTTGATTTCAACAGTACTAATTTCATCAGTTATAGATGATACACTTTTTACTGATTTGTCTGAAACTTCTTCAAAAACAAGTTCTGAAATGTCTTCAGAGTTTGTTTTTTTAATAGATAATTTGTAAGTTCCTCCTTTGGAAATTTTTCTTTTATATTATTTAAAAGTTTTTCCTTCATTTAGTTGCCATTTTAAACTTTTTGCATTTTTTATCATTAATTATCATCAAAGAAGAAATTACTTTTTATCATCTTTTATTAAAAATTTATAGATATCTATAGAATTTTTTTGAATTAGTTAAAAATGGTTTACATAAATGTAATTTTTTTACTTTTAGTTGTTAGACATTCTTTATCTATAAGCATTTCAAATACATCTTTAGCGTATTTTGTAATATCATCAGGAACTTTTTCTGTTACAAAAATTAGTTTTTGTGCTGAAAACTTCTCTTGAGAATTTGTTTCAGAATTTGGCATAATAGAAATAGCCATTATTAATGCTGCTAAAATAATTTTATATTTTTGATTTTTCATTAATTTTTATCCTCCAGTATGTTTTTATAATATTTTTTTAGATTTTTTTGTTATTTTTAAAACAAATTAAACAGTCTCCATTCGTATACCTCGAACAATTTAATGATATTTTTTAAAATTAACAAATGTTTTCATAAGACCCTCCTATAATAAATAATTATACTATTAAAAATAAAACTGATAAATGTATTTTTTTATTGATTAGAGTATACCATATTATTCTATCAATAGTCAATCAATATATAATATTAATTTAAAAATTTTTAGTGACAATTAAAAAGATACTTATCTTAGATTAGATAAAGATTTAATATTTGACAACGAAAAATTATTATGCTATGCTCATAGTAGCGGTAAAAAAAGAAAAAAATAATATTTTTGATCATTATTAAAAACGATTTTATCCAATATATAGGTTAGGAGAGAATGGTTGAAAAAAATTTATTGAAACTAAATGCATAAATTAAATTTTTGATATATATCTTATATAAGCTTTTGAGTGATTTTTTTCTTTAATCATATTATTACTTTCACATTATGCGACAAAGCAAATATTTAATAAAATAGTAAAATAATGTAAGGATATGTTTTTTTACAAATAAAAAAATTAGAGAGAATTGTTTTGAATAATTCTCTCTTTTGTTTTCTTATTATAAAATGGGGGTATTCTTTAATTAGATACAGAGAAAATGTAAAATCAATTAAGAAGTATTAAAAATTTAAAGGAGGTTTTTTTATGAAACCATTTGTTTATAATATTCCTGTTAAGGTATATTTTGGAGAAGGACAACTTTCCAATCTTGGAAGAGAATTGTCAAAATATGGAAAAAAAGTTTTATTAACTTATGGAGGAGGTTCCATTAAAAAGATAGGACTTTATGATGAGGTTATCAAAGAAATAAAAAGTGCAGGACTTGAAGTTTTTGAACTTTCAGGGATAGAACCTAATCCTAGAATAGAATCTGTTAGAGAGGGTGCTAGAATATGTAAGGAAGAAAATATTGATGTAGTTCTTGCTGTTGGTGGAGGATCAACGATTGACGCCTCAAAATTTATTTGTGCTGGAGCAAAAGTTGATTTTGACCCTTGGGATTTTCTTGATTTAGAAAAAAGAGCAAAAATAGAAGATGCATTGCCTCTTTTAACTATATTAACACTTTCAGCAACTGGTTCTGAAATGGATAATGGTGGGGTTATTTCAAACCTTAGAACAAATGAGAAATTAAGCAATGGTTCGATGGCTATGCTACCAAAAGTATCTTTTCTTGACCCTAAAAATACATACAGTGTAAGTGAGTATCAAACTGCTTGCGGTTCAGCAGATATTTTAAGTCATATCCTAGAAGTTTATTTTACAACAGAAAATGATTTATTTATGCTTGATTGTGTTATGGAAGGTCTTATGAAAACAGTTATAAAATATGCTCCGATAGCAATGAAAGACCCTACAAACTATGAAGCTCGTGCTAATTTAATGTGGGCATCTTCATGGGCAATAAACGGTTTTATAAATGGAAGTAAATCAACTGCATGGAGTTGTCACCCAATGGAACATGAACTTTCAGCATTTTATGATATAACTCATGGACATGGACTTGCAATATTAACTCCTCGTTGGATGCAATATTGTTTAAATGATGAAAATATTTATAAATATGTTCAATTCGGAGTTAATGTTTTTGGCATAGATAAAAAAATCTGTCTGATAGAGAAATTGCAGAAAAAGCCATTGAAAAAAACTTTCTGAATTTTTTTATTTAACGACTTAAAATTACAAAAGCACATTAACAGATGTAAATATTAATGATGAAAATTTTGCTATTATGGCTAAGAAGGCTTGCAAGGGAAAAGAAAGTATAAAAAGGATTTAAAGAATTAACACCTAAAGATATAGAAAATATTTATAGAATGTGTTTGTAAATTTTAATAAAAATTTTAAAAAAATAATTAAATAAGAACCCCACCCTTCCACGATGCTTTGCATCGGGTGGGTGCCTGGGAACCTTGTTGTTTCACAATGTTTCACTAATAAGAACTCCACCCTTCCACGATGCTTTGCATCGGGTGGGTACCCGGGAACCTTTGTTGTTTTATAATAAAAACTCATCTAACATGCTTAGATGAGTTTTTTATATAATTATGATATAATTTTTTATTTTTATGTCAATATATATGATGAAAAATATCAGTTTTTATATTTGACAAAAATAAAAATGTGATATCCTCGTGATAACGATTTACCTAGAATATAAAAGTAAATGGATAAATTAATTTTTTTAAAATGTATCTTATATGAAATGTTTTTTTGCTTTTGCTTTTGGAGGTATTTATGTGTAATTTGTTTTTTTAAATATTTTTATAAAACAGAAGAAAAAAATATTATATTCCTTATTGTGATTATAATTTTAGGGATTGTTATATCTTCTATTTCAAAAAAATTGAAAAACAAGAAGACTAATGATGAATATATTTCTTCTAAGGAAGAAACATTAAAAATCATGAATCTATTATCAAAGAAATTGAAGAAAAATTATCTCAAGACAATCTTACTAAGGAGGAAATAGAAGATTTAATTAGAGAAAGAGAAGATTTTTTCAAAGTTATTAGAAGATGGCAAGGTTAAATATGAAGCTAGTAAAAATTATGATTGGAAAAACTCTATATGAAATATATATGGAGTTTCTTAAACCTGAAAAACTAATAGCTTTATTGCTATGGGTTTAGATACAATTGATATTCATCCATTAACTATTGAAATAACTTATGAAACCTTAAAATATTTAAAAAGACAATAATATTCCCTCAGCACATCCTTTGAATTTACAGAGAACAGAGTTTGAACAACCTAGAACTTCAGAAGAAAGTAAATTTCTTGACTATTATAGCAAAAACATTAGTAGGAACTTCACATAGATTATGGGATTTTTTTACAAATAATTTAGTATTAATCTATACTCTTATAATTGTAGTAACTTTTGGTATTTTTATTTTTCAAAACTGGAGGATAGTCAAAATAAAAACAATTAGATTTTTAAGGACATCGGGGGCAAAGTAAATTTAGGATTGTATCATCGGGACTTTTCACAGGTGGAATTTTAACGATTATACTTGGATTGTTGATACCTACAATATTTTTGGAATAGAATTTCTAATAAGCGGTTCATCATCTTTTAAATATCCAATTACAACTTATATTGTAAAAAAAGTGATTATTATTCACTTATGAGTTTTGGATATAAGATTGTTCCAATATCTGATATTTTAACAAAAAGTTTGATTTTGTTTTTACTCTATGGACTATTTATTTTCCTATTTACAAGTGCAATTTCAACTTTTGTAAAATCAAGTGTAAAATCCGTTATTTTTATCCTTTTGGACTTATAGCGACTTTACAGATGTTTAATAAATGGTATAATCCGTTTTCGTACTGAGAGTTGGAAAAATTGCTGATGGAAGTATAAATATTTTTATCTAAAACTGTTACTTATAGTTTTAACAAATCTTGTAAAAATTTTAGTAATTGGAATTTGTATTTTAACAATTTTATTGATTTGTATAGCTTTTTATTCAAGATAGAATAATGCGAAAAATACGCATAATATATTTGACATATTAAGTAAAATATGATATAAGTACATTAAAGAGTTTATTGAGTAAAAACATAGTAATCACATTTTAAAAAGGAGATAATATTATGAAAAACTATTTAAAAATTTTACTTGATTTTTATGTTTGATGGTAACGATTTTTCTATTATGACTGTATCTACTAAAAGCAGATGAAGTTATGAAAAAGCACATAAAAAAATTATGAAGTTAAGGGGAAGTAATTCCAAGAACAAGATATGTTGGAGACCATCCTTGGTTTTTCTTCAAAAGGTTTGCCACCAAAAAGAAATATTTTGGAAACATAAAAATTGATGGTTTTATCTATCATGGAACTTTAACTCTTACAGAATATCAGCCTACAGGCAATGGTGGATATTTAGGATTATATTCAGGATATGTTCAACGTTAGAATTATATTTAAAATATACTTATTGTAGTAAGTAATAGTTTTTGGCTCAATAAGCTCTTTCCATTTTTGGAGGTATATATGAATCAACTTTTTAAATATTTTTATAAAACAGAAGATATTTTTGTTTTTATTTTTATTACATTATTTGGAGTTGCAATTTCGTTGAATTCACAATTTGAAAATAAAAATAGTACAGAAATTTCTCATTATGAACAAGTTATAGATGTAAATAAGCAAGATATTGAACAGATAGATGAAGAATTAAAAATGTTGGAAATTCAGAAGAAGATATAAATGATTTAAACAATTCAAAAACACTTTTTTAAAAGTAATAGAAACTTATGAAATGCTTATTAAAAAAATGTAAAAACAATAATTGGAAAGGCATGTATGAATATGAAATGAGTAATCTTAAAGATTCAGATGGACAGTTTACTATATATGCTGTAAATAACATGTTTATAAATGAATTGACTGTAGAAATTTCTTACGAAACTTTAAAATATTTAAAAGATAGTAATATTTCTTCTGCATATCCCCTAAGTTTGCAGAGAACGGAATTTGACCAGCCTAGAACTTCAGAGGAAAGTAAATATCTTGATGATAATAGCAAAAACATTAATCGGAACTTCACATAGATTATGGGATTTTTTTACAAATAATTTAGTATTAATATATACTTTCATAATTGTAGTAACTTTTTGGAATTCTATTTTCAAAATTGGAGGATAGTCAAAATAAAACAATTAGATTTTTAAGGACATCAGGGGGCAAGTAAATTTAGGATTGTATCGTCGGGACTTTTACAGGTGGAATTTTTAACGATTATGCTTTGGATTGTTGATACCTACAATATTTTTTTGGAATAGAATTTCTAATAAGCGGTTCATCATCTTTTAAATATCCGATTACAACTTATATTGTAAAAATGATTATTTTTTTCACTTATGAGTTTTTGGATATAAGATTGTTCCAATATCTGATGTTTTAACAAAAAGTTTGATTTTGTTTTTACTCTATGGACTATTTATTTTCCTATTTACAAGTACAATTTCAACTTTTGTAAAAATCAAGTGTAAAATCCGTTATTTTATCCTTTGGACTTATAGCGACTTTACAGATGTTTAATAAAATGGTATAATCCGTTTTCATATTGGAGAGTTGGAAAGATTGCTGATGGAAGTATAAATATTTTTATCTAAAACTATTACTTATAGTTTTAACAAATCTTGTAAAAATTTTTAGTAATAGGAATTTGTATTTTAACAATTTTATTAATTTGTATAGCTTTTTATTCAAGATAGAAGGAGGAATGGATATGCCTAGTTTGTGTATAAAAAAATCTTACTAAAAAGATATGGAGAGAATGTAGTTTTTAAATGATTTATCTTTAGAGCTTGAAAAATGCAGAGGTTTGGGCTTTGGTTGCACCCTAATGGAACGGGGAAAACTACCCTTTTAGATTGTATTACAAATTTGAATAGCTATCAATCCGGACAGATTACTGTAAATGGTATAGATAATAGGGATAATTCTATTTTTAAAAAAATTGTCATATTTACAGGATGCAAGTATTTTATTTCGAATTTAACAGGACTTGATCATTTGAAATTTGTTTCTAATATACAAAAATTGCCAAAGACAAGAATAAAAAGAAATTGTAAGTTTAACAAAGATTGAAAAAAATTTTATAAAAAGGCCTGTAAAGACATATTCTTTGGGAATGAAACAGAGATTACTTTTTGGCTATTGCACTTATTAATAGTCCTGAAGTTTTTATTGCTTGATGAGCCCTTTAACGGACTTGATCCTAGCAGTCAAATAGAGCTTAGAGTTATGTTAAAGGAAATATCAGAAAAGGGAACTCTGGTAATTTTATCTACACATTTTTTTAGGAGAAATTAGCCAATTAACTGATAATCTTCTGTTCTTAAAGGACAAAAAAATTGTCAAAAATTGTAGAAGATGAATTTTTAATCTATGCTATTGATACTACTTCCAATGATCAAGCTTTTAGAAATTTTATCTCCATTTGTAGTAAGTGCCGAAATTGAAAAAGATATGATTATTTGTCAATTTAAAAAGAATTCTTTTGACGATGCAATTAAGGCAATACAGGATAAAGGAATAAAATTAATTAAAAATAAGAGAGCATATAAATGCTTCTGAACAGATGTATCAAAAGACTGTTTGCTGAGTAGGTGAAATGTTATGAATACTTTGGTATTAGAATTTAAAAAAATTTATAAGAAGTAGAATTTTTATAGTGATTTTAGGAGTTATGTTAGTTTTATTAGCTTCTATTTTATAAAAAAATTATTTATATTATCAACAAATTGACGCTGATAAAAAAACATGAATTACTTTTGATAGAAATAGGGGACATTTTATATCCCGCTGGTGGAAAAGTCGCCTTGTATATATTCTGGTGATAAAGAAAAATGGATTTGTTAAAATCTCTTGAAATATCAGAAAAGACTTTTAAAACTAAAGCACAGCGGAGATGATAGGAGGCTATATGGAAAGTGCAATTTTGATGTATGGAAAAATCATTGAAATCAAAGAAAACGAAATAAATTTCTCTACGTCAAAAAGTTATGCCCAACATGAAAAAAAGAAAGGTTATCAGAAATAATAAAAAGCAAATGGAACTTTTCAATATGAAGAAGCTCCATTGGATGGAGTTTTGCTTGAATATAATAATATAAAAATATATTTTTAGCTGGAATTCTTTTGATGACACTATCTTATTTCTTTATAACAACTTATTTAGATTTTTATTATCATAAAGGATTTTTTTATTTACACTTCCAATGAAAAAGACGAGTTTTATAATTGGAAAGGCTTTGATTTCTTTTGCTATTAATATTATATTGATAATAAGCCAGTTTGGTTTAAGTTTAGTTTTTCTTATCTTTGGAAGTGGAAAAATACTTTTAATTACCCTGTGTTTTCTGAGTTGACTGGAGGATTTTTTTACCTGTTAATAAGGCTTTGGTTAATTATGCGGGAATAGAAATTGGGATATGTTTTGTTGCATTGATTATTTCTACTGTTTTTATTCTGCTTATATATAAAAGTTAAAAATAAAAATTTTACTGTAAAATATATTATAAATATTTTTACAGTTTTTTATATGTAAAAACATTTTTAGTAATATATTTTTACTAAATAATTATGAATTTTCAAGCGGGAAAATTAGTGAAAATAATTTTCATAAAGTATTTTTATTTTAAATTAAAATTATGTTATAATTATATTGATGTTTGTAAACGATTTTTATATTTAATTTTAATTCAAAGGAGTGATAACATGTCAGTACCTACTATAAAAAGATGTAGCTAAATTAGCAGGGGTTTCTATTTCAACTGTTTCAAGAGTTATGAATGAGTCAAAACCTGTAAGCCCAGAATCAAGAAGAAAGGTTTTAGATGCTATAAAAGAAATTAGATTTTTAAGCCTAATGAATTGGCAAGAAGTCTTGTAATGAGAAAATCAAATATGATTGGTGTTATTGTAAAAAGATATAGGAATTTCTTATATGGCTCAAATTATTAGAGGAATTGAAGAAATTGGAAGAATGTACAATTATGATATTTTTACTTTCTAGTACATACGGAGATATTGAAGTAGAGCATAAGATTATCGAATTTATGTGCACTAAAACAAGTTGAAGGAATTATTATGATAAGTGAAAAGATTAATCCGGAAATTTTGTTTAAGTTGAAAAGTAAAAACATTCCATTTGTAAGACTTGATAAATTTTTATGAATATACAGATGAACATACAGTAAGTATTGATTACAAAATCAACTTTGTAATAAAAATGACTAACTATCTTGTTGATGAAGGACATGAAAGTATTATTTTTATAAGTGAGGATATTACAAGTAGAATTGGTAGAGAAAAACTTGCTGGATTTAATGAAGCTGTTGCTGAAAGAAAAGTAAAATCAGCTCTTATAAATGCAAAGGATATAACAGTTCAAGCTGGATATGATATGGGAGAAGAAATTTTCAAACTTATCAAAGATAATAAATCAACAGTTGTTTTTGCAAGTGAAGATTCTTTAGCGATTGGTTTTATAAGTTATTGTTATGATAACGGACTTAAAGTTCCTCAAGATATTTCAGTTGCAGGATTCGGAGATGATTTAATCGCATCAATTTACAGACCTGCACTTACAACAATAGAAGAACCATATTATGATATGGGTGCAATATCTATGAGAAAGTTGATTAAGGAACTTAGAAATGAAGAAAAATTAAAAGATGTTACAATCTTACCTTCAAGAATTGTTGAAAGAGGATCTGTTGCTACTTTTTAAGATAATATATATAAAAATTGCTCTTCTTTTTGAAGAGCTGAAGTGGGAGAAGGTGATTAAATGGGGGATTTATTTAGCTGTTAGAGATGGCTTTAGAAAGACAAAAAAACAAAATTTATACTTGGATGCGCTTTTTGATATAATTAGCAGTTTAATTTTAATTTATTTAGTTGTTTTATCTGGAAAGATTGTAGATTTATTTAAAAGTCCAACTTTTGAGGCTTCAAAAGTTTATAGTTATGTAGCTTTTGATGATATTTTTAGGCTTAGTTAACTTTTTAAGTTTTAGTGACTTTTGCTTATTTATCTTTTGGCTCAGGCGCTAAGTTAAAGATGTACTATAAGGATTTAATTTTTAGAAAAAAATATTAAAGAAATCTCCTGATTTTTTTCAAAAAATACTGCAGGAGATGTTATTAGTTAGCAGATAACGAAACAAAATACATATATGAATATTTTAGTTTTTGGAATTTTATTAGCATGTGATTCTATTTTTATGCCATTAATTTGTGCAATTTATCTTGTGTTCTTTCTTTCTTGGGAACTCAACTATTGCAGTTATGTTACCTTTTTGTTTTCACAGCAATTATCACAAATTTAATAAGTAAAAAGTTGGTAAAAGTAAGTGAAGAAAATGAATTTGACTTTTGGAAAGTCAAGTCAGGAAATTTTAGAAATAATAGAAGGAATAAAATTAATAAAAAGTTATGTTAATGAAGAGGTAAGACAAAAATATTTCTAAAAATAATTAAATATTATTTCGATTTAGCATATTTAGAATCAAATCTTTGGATGATGTCTTTTCTTTCAAATTCATTTATAAGAGTGGTATCAATGGTAATAGGACTATTTTATGGGGCTTTTTAGTTAGAAATGGAAGTATTTCAATCGGAAAAACTTGTAACATTTTTGGACTTGGGGAGACTTTTAGCATGGTCTTTTTGGGGACTTGGAGACTGTATAAATACCTATAAAAGAGCATTAGTTTCAATAAATAGAATAAATCTTTTACTTGATGATAAGACAGAAATTGAAGACGGTGATAAAATTTTAGAAGATTTTTCTACTATGGAATTTAAAACTTTTTCTTTTATTATCCTGAAGAAAAAGAGGCTTCACTCTAAAGATATAAGTTTTAAAAACCAAATAAGGGAGAAAACTTTAGGGATTGTTGGTACAAAGTGGAAGTGGAAAGAGTACATTAGTAAAACAAATTTTAAGATTTTATAATTTTGATAAAAACAAGGTTTTTATTAACAATATACCTTATGAGGAATATGATATTACATCAGTAAGAAGTAAATTTGGATATGTAAGTCAAGAGAATATTTTGCTTTCAAAAACTGTAAGAGAAAATATTTTATTTGGTAGTGTATCAGAAGATGATGAAAGAATTATTAATGTTATTAAAAAGCAGATTTTTATAAGGATATACAAAATTTAGAAAAGGACTTGATACAGTTGTTGGAGAACGTGGTCTTGGACTTTCTGGGGACAAAAACAAAGAATTTCTAGCAAGAGCGTTATATCGTAATCCCGAAATTCTAGTTTTAGATGATTCTTTTTCTGCGATTGATGCGAATACTGAAAAAGTAAGATTATTAATTCTGCTTAAAGAAAATAGAAAAATAGAACTAATATAATTATTTCTCATAGAATTTCTGCAGTTGAACATGCTGATTTAATTTTGCTATGGACAATGGAGAAATAGTAGATAGAGGAACTCATGGAAGAACTTATTTCCAAAAGATTCTTGTATAAAAGAACAATTTGAGTATCAAAGTCTAGATAAGGAGGAAGAAGATGAAGAATAAGAAATTAAAGTTTTTAACTTCCTACCTTTTTAGAAGAAAAGTTTTTACTTTTTACAGGCTCAATTTGTACCATTTTTTAGAGTTTTTCTTGATGTGTATATACCAACAGTTATTTCATCAATTATAGATGCAGATTTGGTTAATATGGATAATTTTTATTCCTTTATTTTTTAAAATAAAGTGTTATTCTATTTAGCATTAAACTTAGCTGTTGTAGGATTTACTTTTGTAGTAAGAATTACTTTTAATAAAAATTTCTTGTAATATCGCATACAAGATTCAATTTAGTCTAATCTAGACGTATGCAAAAGTTTCAAAATGCAATATTTTGATAGTTCTTATGCAGGAGATTTGGTTTCTAGATTTACAACTGATACAAATACAATTAAAGAGTTATATCAAACTCTTTAAATGACTTACTAGCTTTTGTTTTAAATCTAGGAATGATGTTAACTGTTATGTTTTTATTAGTCCATATTTATTATTAATAGTAGTTGGTTTATTTGCCACTACTGTATGTAATTACAAAATATTATGGTCAAAAACTTACAGAAGTTACTAAAACTATAGAGAAACATGAAGGAATTACAAGCTCCAATCTATAATGAAACTATTAAGTCTTTACCTGTAATTCAAGTTTATGGAAATGAAGATTTGATGATTAAGTCTTTGAAAAAGAAAATAAAGAAGTTGAGAAAAACATATAAGAAGAACTTTAATCATGCTTTGTTCTCTTGGAATTTGATGGACTTTGTAATGATTGTTACTAATGCTATAATAATTTTAGTATTTACTATTTTAAAAACTAAATGGACTAGGTTTATGTTGGTATATTATATATTCTAATTGAATACAATAAAAAGAATTTTTAAGGCTATTTATGAATTTCTTATCTGAAATAAATAGATATAAGACTGCGCTTGTTTCTTGTGATAGAATCATCAAAAATTTTCGAAATTGAACAAGAAAAACAACGGATAGAGAAATTGAACTTGAAGGAAATATTGAATTTAAAAAATGTTGGTTTTGAATATAAAGAAAAATGTTCCAGTTTTAAAAAGATGTTAACTTCAAACTTGAAAAGGAAAATCAATTGCTTTTGTTGGTGCAACTGGAAGTGGAAAAGTCAACAATAATGAATTTAATTTTAGGTTTTTATGAAAAATCAAAAAGGAGAAATTTTACTTGATGGACAAAATATAAAAACTTTTAAGTAAAGCATCATATAGGAAACAAAATGGCAGAAGTGCTTCAAGATCCTTATATTTTTTACAGGAAGTATAAAAGACAATATTACTCTTTAAAGATGAAAAATATAACTGAAAAAGAAGTGCTAGATGCTATTGTAAAAGTTGGAGGAGAAAATCTTTTACAAAGAAGAGATAATAATTTAGATTTTGAGCTTGCAATAAGTGGTTCGGATTTATCTCTTGAGAAAAACAAATCATCTGTTTTGCTAGAGCAATAGTTAGAAATCCAAAAGTTTTAATTTTGGATGAAGCAACTGCTAATATTGATACTGAAACTGAGAAAATCTATTAATTATGGTATTGATGTTTTAAAACAGGGTAGAAGTACAATGATTATTGCACATAGATTGTCCACCGTTAAAAATTGTGATACAATAGTTATGATAGAAAATGGAAAAGTTTTAGAAACAGGTACACATGATGAGCTTATCGCTCTTAATGGAAAAATATAAAACTTGGTACGAAACACAATCTGCAAAAAGGGGACAAATAATGAAACAAGAGTATTATGACTTATATGATATTGTTATTAAAGATATAAATAGTGAAGGGTATTTTGTTTATTCTAATATGGCAAAAACATATTAGGAAAAGTTGGGAATGACTGTCGAACAACAAAAAGAGCTTTTTCAATTTTTGAACTTATGGGTTACTTTAATCAACATGAAAAATTTCCTAAACTTTATATAAGAAGTAAAAACTTAAAGGTGGTTGTTAATAAAAAGAGCTGTGAATGATGTGAACCCCAAACCGGACAAAGGATTTGGGGGGTTTTTGTATGTCAAAATATGATAAAAATTAAAAATAAAAAGTAATTAAAGAATATGAGATAAAATAATATTAGTCAATGTAAATTATCAAAAATATAAAAATACCACTATCAACAATCAAAAATTGATAAAATGGTATATGGATAATGGTATTGAAGGTGTAAGTCAAAAAGTAAAAATAAAAGTTATACTAGTAAAATTTAAGCTATTTGTATTACAATATACTAATAATCTAACTTTTTAGAGAAACTGCTGTTAAATTTGATATAACAAATGATTCAATCATAGTTAATTGGCAAAGGAAATATGATGAATATGGATTAGATGGTTTAAATAGTAAAAACAAAAGGAAGAAAGCCTAAAATGAAAAATCTATACCAATAGAACAAAAAAAGATTTACAAGAAAGCAAAAGAGAAGAACTTTTAAGACTAAGAGAAGAAAATCTCCTATTAAAGGCAGCTATAGCTTATGAAAAACTCAAGCCTTGCTTATGGAAAAGGACTTAAAAACAAAGAAAAAGCAAAAGCGATAATTGAATTAAGCAAGGCAAAAGAATATAAATCAATTACAATATTACAATGGTTAAAAAGTGATAAATTAAATAAAAGTTCCTTTTTATGAGTGGAAAGAAAAACTATATAAAACAGATAAAGTCAAAAAGAGATTTATATTATTGAAAAAAATAAAAGATATAGTAAAAAGAATCTAAAGGAAGATATGGATATAGAAGAGTAAGTAAGGTATTAAGATTAGAATATGGACTTATTGTAAACCACAAGAAAGTTTTTAAGAATAATGAAAGAAAATGAACTTTTATGTATAAAGTTTAAAAACAGAGTTAGAAAGTATAATTCATATAAAGGAACAGTAGGAAAGATAGCAAATAATATTGTTAATAGAAATTTTTAAAGCTGATAAAACCAAATAAATTATGGCTAACAGATATAACAGAATTTAAAATAGGAAATAGTGAAAAGAAGATATATTTATCACCGATTTTAGATACATTTAATGGAGAAATAATATCATATTCAATAGGTTTTTAGTCCTACAGTAACTTTAACGAATAAGTCATTAGAAAAAGCTTTAAAAAGAATAAAAACAAAGAAGATTTAACAACTCATACAGATCAAGGCTTTCATTATCAACATAGTAGTTTTGTAAGAACATTAGAAAATAACAATATAAAAACAAAGTATGTCTAGGAAAGGAAACTGCTTAGATAATGCACCAATGGAGAATTTTTGGAATATTGAAACAAGAAATGTTTTATGGAGAAAATTATTCTTCTTATGAAAAATTAATAGAAGATATAAAAGAGTATATTAAATGGTACAATACGAAAAGAATTATGAGAATTTAAAAAGGAATGTCTCCTATTGATTATAGATTACATTCTCTTGAATAATTTATTTAACTGTCCGTGCTTTTTGGGTTCAGCTCAAAAACAGCTCTTTTTTGTTGGGGAAATTATTCAGATATTTTTGAAGTAAATGTATCGAAGATACATAGAAAAAAATTATTTTATAGTTTTTTTCAGAAAGACTATTGCTTTGAAAAACAAGCAATAGTTGAGAAATCTCCTAAAAGTCCCTAATTTTGTAATAAAAAAAGCAGATTACTCTGCTTTTTGTTAGTCCATATTGTATCTTTTTGAATTTTTTTCAATTCTACCACCTTTTTCAACAAATCTTTGACGACCTGTGTAGAATGGATGTGAGTCAGAACTGATTTCAATTTTAATTAATGGATAAGTGTTACCATCTTCCATTTCTATTGTTTCATTTGAAGTTTTTGTTGAACCACAGATGAATTTATATCCACTTGTTGTATCCATAAAAACTACTTTATTGTATTCTGGATGTATTCCCTTTTTCATTGTTTTCACTCTCACTTAAATATTGTAAATTAATCACTTTAGGTATTATATCATATCATAAAACTTAAATCAAGTATTTTTTTGGTGAATAAATTGAAAAATATTTTGAAAAATGTTACAGTTTCAATAGATATTTTAAATTTTTAGATTAAGTAAATTCAAATTTAATTTGCCTTTTTATATAAAAATGTTATTCTTATTATGAGAAAAAAACCAACCCTTCCACGATGTTTCGCATCTGGTAGTGCGCGAAAATTTGTTATTTCACAATTAAATTTTTAGGAGAAAATTATGAGTAGAGCAGATGATATATTTATTTCAATGTGTAAAGATATACTTGAAAATGGTGTAGATACAAAGGGAGAAAAAGTTCGTCCTGTTTGGGAAGATGGAACAAAGGCATATACAATTAAAAAGTTTGGTGTTGTAAATAGATATAATTTAGCTGAAGAATTTCCTGCACTTACACTTAGAAAAACAGCTATTAAATTATGTACTGACGAAATGCTTTGATTTGGCAAAAGAAATCCAATAATATTAAGGATTTAAAGAGTCATGTTTGGGATGAGTGGGCTGATGAAAATGGAAGCATTGGAAAGGCTTATGGGTATCAACTCGGAGTTAAACATAAGTATAAGGAAGGAATGTTTGATCAAGTTGACAGAGTAATTTATGACTTAAAAAACAATCCATATAGTAGAAGGATAATTACAAATATCTACGTTCATGAAGATTTATCTGAAATGAATTTATATCCTTGTGCATATAGTGTTACTTTCAATGTTACAGGTAAAAATTGAATGCTATCTTTAAATCAAAGAAGTCAAGATATTTTAGCTGCAAATAATTGGAATGTTTGCTAACATGCAATTTTTAGTTCATATGCTTGCAAGAGAATGTGATTTAGAAGTTGGTGAACTTGTTCATGTTATAGCTGATGCTCATATTTATGATAGACATATTCCTATTATAGAGGAACTTATTAAGAGAGAGAAATTCTGCTCCAAAGGTTACTTTAAATCCTAATGTTAAAAACTTCTATGATTTTACATCAGACGATGTTATAGTAGAAAAATTATAAATGTGGAGAACAAATAAAAGATATTCCAATTGCGAAATTTAGGAGGAAATTATGAAAAGAAAAATTGAAGTTTTTTTGATTATGCAAAAAGAAATTATTAAAGCGGTTGAAAAAAAGGTGTTTTACTTATCTACTACAAAGTCAAAAGGGAGAGTAAATACTATGACAATTTCATGGGGAACATTAGAATAGAGTGGAATAAACCTATTTTTACTGCTTTTATTAGAGAGGGACGTTTTACAAAAAGAGTTACTTGATGAAAGTGGAGAATTTACTTATAAATATCTTTTTAAATGTTTTAAATAGAAAGATTATTAAATTTCTGGAACTAGATCTGAAGAAATACAGATAAAATCAAGGACCCTAAATTTAACTTTAGTTGATTCTGAAATGGTTAATGTTCCTGCTATTAAAGAATTGCCTTTTAACTTTAGAATGTAAAGTTATTTACAAAACAAAACAGGATGAAAAATGCTATTCCGAGGAAATAAGAGAAAAATTATCCTAAAGATGTTCCAGGAATTTTCATGGAGCAAATAGAGATTATCATACAGCTTTATTATGGAGAAATAGTAAGTGCACATATAATTGAAGAAGATTAAAATTGTGTGCCAAATTTTGATTTGGCACATATTTTTGCATTTAAAAACTGAAAAATATTGACAAAAATTAATTAAATTATATAAACATATAGAGAGTTTAAATAATATACGGAGTTGTTTGTATGGAATATAGAGTTTTGAAAAAGTGATGAAATGAAAATGGCATTCGCTTTGAGAGAAGAAGTTTTTGTAGACGAGCAAAAGTTCCACTTGAATATGAGATAGATCATAAAGATAGTTTAGATGATACTATTCATGTTGGAGTTTTTTTGAAGGAGATGAACTTCTTGCAAACTGCAAGAATTATGGATATTCATAAAGATATTGTCTATTTTGGTAGAGCTTGTGTTAAAAATCGTGCAGAGGTAAGGGTGTAGGCAAATTTCATTTATAAATATGGAAGAAACAGTAAAAATATAAAAAGAAAAATGAAAAAGATGATAAGATTTTCAGCACAATATCATGCAATGACTTTTTATGAAATGTTAGGTTATTCTAAGGATAATGATGATATTTTGTTGAAGTTGAATAGAAACATATATCAATGAGTAAGATTGTATAAGGAGTTTGTTTTGTATAAAAATTTAGTTATAGTAGAGTCTCCAACAAAGGCTAAAACAGTTAGTAAAATGCTTTGGAAGTGATTATAAGGTTGTAGCTAGTATTGGTCATATAAGAGATTTACCAAAAAGTAAAAATGGGAATAGATATAGACAATAATTTTGAGCCTGAATATATTAATGTAAGAGGTAAAGCATCAAAGATTAAAGAGTTGAAAGAGCTACAAAATTCAAAAATGTATATCTTGCAACTGACCCCTGATAGAGAGGGAGAGGCTATTTCTTGGCATATTGCTTTATCTTTTTAGGACTAGATGTTAATGAAAAATAGAATAGAATTCCATGAAATTACTAAGAAGAGTATAAAAGAGTCTATTAAAAAAATTCAAGAAAAATAGATATGAATTTAGTAAATTCCCAACAAGCTAGAAGAGTTTTTAGATAGACTTGTGGGTTATAAACTTTCTCCCTATTCTATGGAAAAATAAAGAGCGGTCTTTCTGCAGGTCGTGTCTAATCTGCAACTTTAAAGATTATTTGTGAACGTCAAGAAGAAATAGATAATTTTGTTCTGAAGAATTTTTGAAGATTGAAGGAATACATAATGTTCAAAATATAGAGTTTAAATCACTTTATTATGGAGAATATAAAATAAAAAGTAGTAAAAAGAGATATAAAAACGGAAAAAGAAGCTTTAGAAGTTGTTGAAAAACAGACAAAGATAATTTTATCGTTGAAGATGTAAAAAAGGTGAAAAAAAGAGAAAGCCTCAACCGCCTTTTTACTACAAGTACATTGCAAACAAGAAGCGGGAAGAAAATTAGGTTTTTCAAGCTCAATGACTATGAGTATTGCTCAACAACTTTTATGAAGGAATAAATGTTGGTAAAGAAGGTTCTGTCGGTTTGATTTCATATATGAGAACAGATTCAACTAGAATTTCATCTGAAATAGTTGCTGAAGCAACAGAATATATTACAGAAAAATTATGGATTATGCTACAAGAGGTAAATGAATAATTTTAAAAAGAAGAATTCACAAGATGCTCATGAAGGCGTTAGACCAAGTAGTATTTTTAGAAGTCCTGAAAAATAAAGAGTTATGTCTAACTGCAAATCAATATAAATTATATAAATTGATTTGGGAAAGAACAGTCGCTTCCACAAATGAAAGCTGAAAGTTATGAAAAGCACACAAATAGTTTTAAATTCAAATAATTGTATCTATAAATTAAATGGAAGATACACTTTATTTGACGGATTTTTCAAAATTTATACTTCAAGTGATATTAAAGATGAACCATTACCAAAACTTGAAGTTAAAGATGTAATTGATGCTGAAAAATAGAAAAGAGTCAACATTTTACAAAAACCTGTTGCCAATTTCACAGAGGCGAGTTTGGTTAAAACTTGAAGAAAATGGAATTGGAAGACCTAGTACCTATGCAGAGTATTATAAACAGTTTGACAAGCAGATTTTATATTTTAATTGAAAACATAATTCCAACAGAGCTTGGAAAAATGTAAATAAGTTTTTAGTTTCCAACTTTGAAACAATTATAAATGAAAAATTTACAATGGAAATGGAAGAAAACTTGATGAAATAGCTGAAAAATAAAAAGGATTGGAAAAAGTTATTTCAGATTTCTATGCTGTTTTTGAAACTTTTTGAAAAAGTCTGAGGCTGATTCAGATGATTACAAGATAAAAAGATGAAGTTCTTGATGAAAAATGTCCACAATGTGGTAAAAATTTAGTTGTTAAAAAGGCAAAGTTTGGTAAATTTATCGGTTGTAGCGGATTTCTGATTGTAATTATATTAGGAAGTTAAAGATACTGGTGTAAAATGCCCTAAAATGTGGCGGAAGAATAATCGAAAAATATCTAAAAAGAGAAAGTTTTTACGGTTGTGAAAATTATCCAGAATGTGACTACAATTTGACAAACCGATAGCTGATAAAAATTGGAAAATGTGGGAAATTCTTAGTTGAAGTTAAAAACAGATTTAACACGCACTAAAATGTTCCGATGAAAAATTGTGATTTTGAAATTGATTTAAAAGAAAAGAAATAAATAATAATTTGACAAGAGTAATTATTGTATATAATTTTATTTGGATAAAATATTTAGATTTTTATCAAAACTTTTGGAGGCTGGTTATGAAAATATTAGTTGTTATTGATGTGCAAAAATGAGTTTTTGTTGGATTTGCAGATTGGGAACTAAAGAAGCTATTGATATGATTCCGAGTTTAAAGGATTAAAAACTTTGATGAGAAATTATTTACTAATAATGGATACTCATGATGATAACTACCTAAATACGCAAGAGGACAGAAAACTTCCTGTAAAGCACTGTATCAAGGGTAATATGGTTGGGAAATCTGAGAAGGTATTTATAAAGAAAATTGTAAAAATTTTTGAAAAAGCAGGATTTGGATCTAGTAACTTAGTTGAATATTTACAAAATCTAAAACGAAAAAGAGCAAATAGAAAGTATTGAATTTGTTGGAATTTGTACTGATATTTGTGTAGTTGTTAATGCATTAATGATTAAAAGGATTTTTACCTGAAGTTAAACTAATCGTTGATAGTAAATGTTGTGCGGAGTCACTCCACAAAGTCATAATACAGCATTGAAACAATGAAAATGTGTCAAATTGAGATTTTATAAAAATATAGGATACACGATTACAAGTAGTAGTCGTGTTTTATTGTAAATATGCCTAAAATATGGTATAATAATCGAGAATTAAAATAGATTTAAAAATTATTTTTAATTGTGATATTTACTGTATGGAGGTGAGATAATGGACGTATTTTGCAAAATTGTTAATGGAGAAATTCCATCAAATAAAGTTTATGAAGATGATGATATAGTTGCATTTAACGATTTATCCCCTCAAGCGTCCGATTCATAGTAATTCCACATATTGAATCTTGTAATTTCATGGGCGAGGAAAACTCTGAAGTAATAGTGAAGATATTTTAAAATTTCTGAACTCGCAAAGAAATGGGATTTGATGAATCAGGTTGTAGAATTATAAATAATTGTAATGATCACGGTGGACAAACCGTTAAGCATTTACATTTTCACGTTCTTGCGGGACGTAGTTTCGAAATTGGGCCACCAGGCTAAAATTTAAAAATATTATAAAATAAAAATTATTAATTATACATACGAATTGCACTGAATTTGCATTGATTTTGTTGTATAACATGAATGATTATTTCTCAAGCACAGTATGTCTATATAAGAGAGGGGATATCATGGCAGAGATCAGAGTTGGCGAAAACGAGATCTTTTGGATAATGCGTTGAAAAGATTTAAAGACAATGTGCACTGTGCTGGAGTGCTTTCAGAATACAGAAAAGAGAACGTACGAAAAGCCAAGTGTAAAGAGAAAAAGAAAAATCAGGAGGCAGCAAGAAGAGATTCTAAGCTGTTTAAAATTTAATGAATTAAAACTAAAAGTCCTTTATTTTATGGGCTTTTTATGTAAAACTTTATAGATAATAGAGTTCATGTCATAATAGCTTAGTAAGGAAACGCTGCTAACACGTCATCTCGGACCGTAGTGAGAGATCTCCATACTTTGCTAGCAAAAGTAAATGCATCGAAGATACATATAGAAATATTAGAAAGTATTGATTTTTATATAAAGCATTTGATATAATTATATAAACTGTTGTTTAAGGAGGTATTATGACAAAAGAGAACAAGAACTTAGATATAATAAAAGAAAATCCATATATATCTCAAAATGAGACTTGCTGACTTACTTAATATTAAGATCATCGAGTCGCAGTTCATATATCAAATTTGATTGCAAAGGGATATTTGGTAGTGACAGAGCCTATGTTATAAATTCAAAACTTATCAAAGGATGTTTGCACTCATAGGTGGCTGATAATATTGATTTTTATTGCAGTTTTGATAAATTAAATATGAAAGACTCTGAATCCAGGAACTTTAGAGTATTCGTTTGGCGAGTTGCATATTGCTGAAAATCTAGTTAAATAGGAATAGACAAAATTTATTTCATTTGGAGATGACATTTGGACTAAAAAGAAGGAAGATTATTTAAAGAACATTATTTATTCACAACCATATTACAATATCAATAAAACAGAGATTATCATCCACAAACATTGTGTATTAACCAAGAAGATTTAGAAAAATTGTTAAAATATTTTTTAGATAAGTGGGAGTTAAGAAAGTTTTATTTAATGGGTGATGAAGGTATTGTATATGCCAGATAAAATGAAATGGCATAGTAAAATAGAAGATGAACTGTTAAGAACTGAAAAACCTTCAGGTTGTGGAGATGCAGCTATGAGTGGAATAATCTACGGAGAAGTTAATGGTTATGAAATTTTAGAATGTGCAAAACTTGGAAATGTTGCAGGATATAATCTGCGCAATCTATGGATACAGTAAGCAAAGACATAAGCGAAAATCTATTAAATTTGAGGAAGTTATGAAATTAGAAAAGTATTTAACAGTTAGTGAAGAAGTAAAATGCTATTAAGGAAAATAAACTGTTAGAAGCTTTAGGAATCAACAATTATATCACATGGTATGCCATATCCTAAAAACGTTGAAACAGCTCTAGAAGCGGAAAAGTTGTTAGAGAAAATGGAGCAATTCCTGCTACAATAGCTATTATAAATGGAGAAATTAAAGTTGGATTAACAAAAGAAGAAATTGAAGTAATC